>LNFM01000014.1_pt1 | contig 624637 bp, 495 predicted proteins | sample 596031 | NCBI WGS metagenome assembly LNFM01 (sample SAMN04254537, study PRJNA301005) | activated carbon metagenome | isolation source: dual media filters at the Ann Arbor, Michigan drinking water treatment plant | place: USA: Ann Arbor
GGCCTCCGTCTTCGGGTCGGCCATCACCACCACCATGGCCTCGTCCGGCGCGCCGGCGGGACCGACCGGCGTGAGGGCCACGTAGCCGAACATGAGTACTGCCAGCGACGCCGTGATCATCGAGGACCATCGCCAGAAGGCGATGTTGTCGAGCCAGCTTTTGCGGGCCTCGGGCGCTGCGGCCCGGGCCTTGGGTTGAATGCGTGCCTCGATCGCAGTCCAGACCCCGGCACTGGGTTCGACTTCGGTCAGTGTGCCGGACAGCGGTTCGAGACGCTCCTGCCAGTGTGCGACTTCCCGTCGAAGTGCCGGATCGCTCCGCAGCCAGAGTTCGAAGCGGGCGCGGGCGCGGCCCTGCAGCGTGCCAAGCACGTATTCGGCTGCGAGGAGATTGCGGGCGTTGGGGTCCGTGATCTTCATCGCGCATCCCCGGCGCCATCGGCCGCTTCGACGCAGCCTCGCAGCTTTTCCAGGCCGCGCCGGATCCAGGTCTTGATGGTGCCCAGCGGCTGCTCCAGGTGGCTGGCGAGCTCGGTGTGCGTGAGGCCGTGGAGATAGGCGAGGGCGATCGACTGCCGCTGCTGCCCCGAAAGCTCACCGAGGCATCGCGACAGCACTTTGCCGCCGGCCGCCGCCTGAATCTGCTCGAGCGGTCCCGGGCTGTCGTCTTCCCAGGTCTCCGCGATGCCGTCCAGGTCTTCCTCCGAGGTCTCGTGGCGGGGCCGGCGCACCCAGTCGAGCGCCCGGTTCCGGACGATGGTCGTCATCCATGTCATCGGCGCGCTGCGCACCCGGTCGAACTCGGGTGCGTGATGCCAGATGTTCACGAAGCTCTCCTGCAGGATGTCCTCGGCCCAGTCGCGGCGGCGCACGATCCGCAGCGCGACCGCCAGCAGCCGCCCGGAAGTCCGGCGGTACAGTTCCGCGAACGCACGCTGATCGCGCAGCGTGCAACGCGCCATGAGGTCATCGAGTCCGTCCATATGCCGCCGTGTTCCGGGATGAATACGGGCGGGACGGCTATTCGGATGCAGGCAGCGACAGCGCCTTCTGCCAATGGACATCCGTCACGCCGGCACGCCGGTTCAGGATGCGGCAGAGGACGAAGAGGAGATCGGACAGACGGTTCAGGTAGTGCTGGGGGTGCGGTGGCACGGTCTCGGACTCTGCGAGCATGACCACCCGCCGCTCCGCGCGCCGGCAGACCGTGCGGCACACATGGGCAAGCGCTGCGGCCCGCGACCCGCCGGGCAGGATGAACTCCTTGAGCGGCTCCAGCGTGTCGTTGTGGCGGTCCAGGGCGTTCTCCAGGCCAGTGACATGGGCTTCGGTGATCGCCTGGTAGCCGGGAATGCTCAATTCGCCGCCGAGATCGAACAGATGATGCTGCACGGTGGTGAGGAGCAGGCGGATGTCGTCGTCGAGCGGCTCGCACAGGAGCACGCCGACGGCACTGTTCAGTTCGTCGACCGCGCCCATGGCTTCGACGCGGGCGTCGGTCTTGGTGATGCGCGAGCCGTCGCCGAGGCCTGTGGTGCCGTCGTCGCCGGTGCGGGTGTAGATCTTGGATAAGCGGTTGCCCATGGATGGCTTCCTCGGGTTGGATCGCCAGATTATGGGGTCACGGCGCGACCGAGTCGAACCGGCGGGCGGCGCCGTCAGCGATCCAGTTCCTCGACCTCGAGTTCGAGGTAGCGCTGCTGCAGGTTCTTCCGATGCAGGGACCCGTAGGCGCCCCAGCGCGAGAACGCGGGGAGGTCGGCTGCCTCGACGGCCTCCATGAGGCTCATGCCCCGGCCGTACAGGCGCTGGACATGGTCCTCCAGCGACAGCAGGTAGTCCCGGGTGTCCGCCGCCCGGGCGGGCGCCATGGGCGGGCCGTGCCCGGGGACGATCGCGGTGAGCGGCAGCGGCGCGAGGCGATCGATGGACGTTACCCAGTCCTTGAGCTTGCCGTCCCGGAGCTCGGGAACGCGCCCGTTCGAGAGCACGCCGCCGCTGAAGAGCACGCCCGTAGCGATGTCCAGGACCATGAGATCGCCCGGGGTGCTCGCCCAGCCCGGCGCGAGCAGTTCGAGCCGGCGCCCGCCGACGTCGATGGTCGTGTCGCCGTCCACCACGTCGTGCGGGATGATGAGCCGCGTGCCTGCCATTACATCTTCGCCCAGGATCTGCCGGAGATTCGACAGGCAATGCTCGCAGCGGGCGCGCATCAGGTCCGCACTCTTCCGGTGACACAGGAGGGAGGCGCCTGCATCCGCAAAGGCGGTTGTCCCGTATAGAAACTCCTGGACGGCGTGCGTGAGGATCACGCGCTCGACGGGCAACGCCGTCACCCGACGAATGGCCTCCAGTTGCGCGAGGCCATGCTCATGGGAGACGCCCGTGTCGATCACGGCGACGCCGCGCGGACCGACGATGAATCCGGCATTGGCGATGCGACCGCGGTTGGCGGCATCGATGTCGCCGCCCGAGCCGATGAACGCGTACACCCCGTCGGCGATCCGTACCGCCTCCAGCGGCTGAGCGGCTGCCAGCAGCGGGGCGAGCAGCATGAGGATCAGCCCGAGTGGCCGGACGAGCAGGGTCGTCCACGGGGAGGGAGGGTGCAGCGTTGGACGTATCATCGGGGACCGCAGGCCGCGGGACGGGAGAAAGGGGAGATCGGGTGCTGAGCAGAGTCCGGAGTATCGCAATTCTGATGTGGGCCTGGGTGAGTGGCGTCGCGGTTGCCGCCCCGCTGGACGATTTTGCGGTCGAGCCCGTAGCCCCGGGCCACTACGTCCACTTCGGCAGTCTCGACGAGCGGACGCCGGCCAACGTGGGCGACCAGGCCAACATCGGGTTCGTCGTCGGGGAGCAGTGCGTGGCCGTGATCGACCCGGGCGGCTCGCTGGCGGTGGGCAAGGCTCTGGCGGCGAGCATCCGCCGGACCACGGACAAGCCCGTGTGCTTCGTCGTCATCACGCATTTTCACCCGGATCACTTCTTCGGAGCCGCGGCCTTCGTGGCTCCGGGCGTCCAGATCATCACCCATGACGGGTACCGTCGCGCCCTGAATCAGCGGGCGCGTCCTTACCTCAACGCGCTGCAGCGCGATCTCGGTGACCTGGCTCGCGGCAGCGATATCGTCCAGCCGACGGTCACGGTGAAGGCGTCGCACACCATCGACCTCGGGGGCCGGATCCTGCGGCTCGAAGCGTGGCCCGTCGCGCACACGGACAACGACCTGACCGTGTTCGACGAGTCCACGGGCACGCTGTGGCTGGGGGATCTGCTGTTCCACCAGCACACACCGGTGGTCGACGGGTCCGTTCTCGGTTTCATCAAGGTGCTGGATACTCTTGCTGCACGGCCCGTCAGCCGCTACATCCCCGGACACGGCAGGACGACGCTGCCCTGGCCCGACGGACTGGCGCAGGAGCGCGCGTATCTCCAGCTGCTGGTCCGCGAGACGCGGGCGGCGCTCAAGGCGCGCAAGGGCATCGAAGAAGCCGTGGACAGCGTGGGTCAGTCGGAGGCGTCGCAGTGGAGCAATTTCGAGTCGTTCCACCGCCGCAACGTGACGGCGACCTATACGGAGCTGGAGTGGGAATAGCGGCGCTATACTGGGTCGTCGAGTCACGCATCACCAATCAACAAGCAGGAGGAGTTGTCCATGGCATCCCCATTCAGCCGTCGCCGCACCGTACTGGCCGCGCTTGCGAGCCTGCCTTTCGGGGCCGCGCTTGCTAACGAGAAGGCCGAACCCGATCCGGCAAAAAGCCAGTACTGGACGCCGATCCGGCAGATGATGTTCGGAGACCGGCAACTGCACGACGGCAAGGACGTGATCCGCGTCTATCTGAATACCCGCGCGGACGACGCGTCTACCGTGCCCGTGTCAGTGAAGGCGCAGATCGACCAGACCGAGTCGAACTACATCAAGCAGATCTTCCTCATCGTCGAGCGCAATCCGTCGCCGGCTGCCGGACTGTTCCAGTTCAGCCCCCACAGCGGGCGCGCGCAGCTGGAGACGCGGCTCCGGTTCGAGGACTTCAGTTTCGTCCGGGCCGTGGCCGAGATGAACGACGGCAAGCTCTACATGGCCTCGCGCTGGGTGAAGGCCGCCGGCGGGTGTTCCGCGCCCGGCGACCGCTTCCGCATTCCGCCCGAACTGGTGGGGCAGATGAAGTTCAAGTTCGTCGACGAGACGGTGGAGTACAACAAGCCGCAGCTCGTGCAGCTGATGATCCGCCACCCGAACGAATCCGCGCTCGCCTCGGATTTCGACGAAACCAAGACGCCCCAGTTCGTGCGAAGCGTGAAGGTCACCTACGCCGGCAAACCTGTGATGAGCGCCGAGGTGGATTTCTCCATTTCCGACAACCCGAGCTTCCGTTTCTTCTTCCTGCCGACCGGTGAGGGCGAACTGCGCGCCGAAGTGGAGGACACCCACGACCGTCGCTACCTGCATCGGATGACCATCACCGAGGGTGTGCCGCTCCCCGGCGGCTGATCGCGAGCACGTCCATCCCGGGCCGGCCGGGGCCCGGCCCCGGTCCGGTCGGGCGTTCCGGGGCCTGCGCGAGGACATTGACCATGCGGGAGGAGTTCCGCACAATTGGGCGGTTTTCCAACTGCAAAGTGACTCGACACCCATGAAAACAACGCGCTTGGCGGCCCTGGCGGCCGCAGCGGCACTGTACGCCGTGGGGATGCCTGCCCAGGCCGCGGACGGCGACGCCGAAGCCGGCAAGAAGAAAACCCAGATGTGCGCCGGTTGTCACGGGCTGAAGGGGTTCCGCACCGCCTTTCCCGACGTCTACCACGTGCCCAAGCTGGGTGGCCAGAACGCCGGCTACATCGTGAGCGCCCTCAAGGCCTACAAGTCCGGCGAGCGGTCTCACCCGACCATGCGCGGTATTGCCGCGAGCCTGACCGACAAGGACATGGCCGACCTCGCCGCCTACTACGCGGCTCCCGGCAACTGACCGGACCGACACGGAATGATCTCCATGAAGACCAAGATCGTTGCAACAGTGCTCATGTTCGCCGCCGCCAACGCCTGGGCGGGCGGAGACGCCGCCGCCGGTGCCAAGAAGGCGCAGGAAGTCTGTGCGGCCTGCCACGGGGAAGCGGGTGCCAAGCCCACGACGCCGGATTATCCGAAGCTCGCCGGCCAGCACGCTGACTACATCCGGTACGCGCTGCGTTCCTACCAGACCGGCAAGCGCAAGAACGCGATCATGGCCGGCATGGCCGCCGCGCTCAGCAAGCAGGAGATCGCGGACCTCGCGGCCTACTACTCCAGCCAGCAGGCCCTCGAGTACAAGTACCACCACTGAGTCCCGATCGGACCGTGCAGCCCGGCTGCGCGGTCCGACGTCTTCTGCCCGACCCCCGTTCGTTTCCTCTCGCGCCAGTTACTCTGGCGGGCCTGCATCCTCGCCGGCCTGGCTCCGGATACAGTCCACATAGGCATTCGCATCCAGGCCGGTGCCGTGGCGTTGAGCCTTCCAGATCGTTTCCCCCAGACATTCCAGAATCGCGTGCTTCGCGTCGTGCGCGGAAGCCAGTCGCTCCGACAGGGCATCGAACGCCGCCCGGATGCCGAACGGCTGATCCACCGACAACTGTTCCTCGACGGCCAGATGCAGTGACAGGTGCAGGAAGGGATTGGTGACGCCGCTGTCCGGTGACCAGTCCCGGTCGATGTGCTTTTCACCCTCTTCCAGCAGCGGGTGGTACTCGGGGTGCTCCAGCAGCAGCCCCAGCGCCACGGTCTCCAGGCCCTCCAGCGGATGTCCCGCCCGATGCTTGGCCCAGGTGTCGATGAAGAATCGGCGGACTTCGTCGCGGCTCGGATTGAACATCTTCATTTCGCCCGGCGCCGGCCGGTTGGAGCCGGCGGGTTCGGGGTTTCCTCCCGTGTCTTTTCCTTGAAGTCGCAAAGGTCGCGGATGACGCAGCTAGTGCAGGTGGGCTTTCGCGCGATGCACGTGTAGCGGCCGTGCAGGATGAGCCAATGATGGGCATCCTGCCGATATCCCGCAGGCACGACCTTGAGAAGCCGTCGTTCGACGGCATCGACGTCCTTGCCGGGGGCGAGGCCGGTCCGGTTGGACACCCGGAAGATATGCGTGTCCACGGCGATAGTGGGCTCCCCGAAGGCGGTGTTCAGGACGACGTTCGCGGTCTTGCGGCCCACGCCCGGCAGGGCTTCCAGGGATTCGCGGTCACGCGGGACCTCACCGCCATGCTGTGCGAGGAGAATCTCGCACAGCGCGATCACGTTCTTTGCCTTGGTGCGGTAAAGACCGATGGTGCGGATGAATTCCTCCAGGCCCGCCACACCCAGGGCAGCGATGGCGATGGGGGTGCCGGCCACGGGAAAGAGTCGGGATGTCGCCTGATTCACGCTCTTGTCCGTGGCCTGCGCGGACAACACGACCGCAACCAGCAGCTGGAACGGTGTCGCGTACTGCAGTTCCGTCGTCGGATGCGGATTGGCGGCCTGCAGTCGCCGGAAGATCTCTTCGCGTTTCGCGTCGTTCACGTGGCCGGTTCCTGGCTGCGCCGGGCGCGGGCGCGCGCGATGGCGGCTTCGACGACGGCACGCTTGCGCTGCGTGTCGGCATCGGTGGCGTTGAGCGATGCAAGCTTGTGCGCAGCCTTCGCGGCGAGCCGGGCTTCGCGTTCGACGCGCTCGCGCACGAGTCTCGCCTTGCGGGCCACGAAACGGTCGCGCGCATGCGTGGCCCTTCCGTGCCAGAGTTCAGGCGGCCTTTCGGGCAGGTCGAAGCCCCGGTCGCGCAATCTCTCCACCGGTTGCATCGTGATGCAATCCACGGGGCACGGCGCGATGCACAGTTCGCAGCCCGTGCACTCGTCGAGCAGAACGGTGTGCATGCGTTTCGCCGCACCGACGATCGCATCGACCGGACACGCCTGGATGCACAGCGTGCAGCCGATGCAGAGGGACTCGTCGATGATCGCGACCGCGGGCGGCGCTTCCAGGCCGCACTCGGGGTCGAGTGCCTTGACGGGGCGGCCTAGCGCGGCCGCCAGTCGTTCGATGCCGCGGTGTCCGCCGGGCGGGCAGCGATTGACGTCGGCCTCTCCGTGCGCGAGGGCCTCGGCGTAGGGACGGCATCCGCTGAACCCGCACTGCGTGCACTGGGTCTGCGGAAGCAGCGCGTCGATGGCGTCGACGTCCATGCGTCGGAGGGTCCTCAGGCCGGATGCGGCTGCCGCTGCTTCGCGCGCACGAGGCAGCGATCGATCCATTGCGCGGTCACCTTCTCGAGCAGACTGTTCTGGCGCAGGCGCGAATCGAGCGTGGACCAGTCCACGCGATCGAGCGACTGATCCTGGTTGAAGCACGAGAACACGACCGTCTTCTCGCCGGTCTCCGGGTCCACATGGGTCTGCAGGCATTGCGCGCAGATCTCTTTCATCATGCACTGCATCGGCGAGTTGATGGAGCCGATGGCCTGATGCTGAGCATTCAGGTGCGGCGCCAGCACGCCGTGCCGCGCGGCGGCTACCGCGGACATCATGCGGTCCGAGCCGATCGCAATGAGACTGTCGGTGTCCCGCATGTCGATGGTGATGTCGCCGAGCTTCCCCGAGGCATAGGACACCATCGCCTGCACGATATTGCCCACGAAGGTGCGGTCCTGGGTGCGGGTGGGCGCGAATCCGGGCCCCTCGTCGCAGCACCACACCACCACGTCGGCCGCGGCCTCGATCTCGGCCACCTTGTAGCGGTCAATCATCTTCTTGTAGCCCGCGAAGTACAGGACCTTCGACCCCGCGGCCCGCAGCGCCTGGCCGATCGAGAACAGCACCGCGTTGCCCAGACCGCCGCCCACGAGCACGGCCGTCGAGTTGGCGAGGATGTGCGTCGGCGCGCCGGTCGGTCCCATCAGCACCACCGGCTCGCCGGGCTTCAGGCTCGCGCACAGGTCGGACGAGCCTCCCATCTCCAGCACGATGGTGGACACCAGTCCCTGGGCCGGATCGACCCACGCCCCCGTGAGTGCCAGGCCTTCCATGGCGAGACGCGTGCCGTCGACGAGCGGGGCGCGGGCCTCGTAGTTCTGCAACCGGTAGAACTGTCCCGGTTCAAAGCGGCGCGCGGCCGCGGGCGCACGCACGACGACTTCGACGATGGTGGGCGTGAGCCGGACGACCTCGTGCACGGTGGCGCGAAGATCGGCGTCGAGCCGGCGGAAGAAGGCATCATCGGTCAGCGCGGACGCCGGCGCGACCGATTCGAGTGCGCGGCTGATCACCGGATAGCCGCGACGGGCGCTGCCCATGGCCTTCACGACGTTGCCGAAGAACGAAGGATGCAGGTCGCCGAAGAAGCTGATGGCGCGGCCGTCGGGTTCCTTCGCGAGCAGCACATGCGCCTGCGAAGGCTTCGCACTCCGCTCGGGCTTGACGGGCTGACCGTTCTCGTCGATCGCACGGAAGTACTTGCCGTCGAGAGCGAAGTGCGACGGGTCCTCGCGGGCCGCCACCGTGTTGGGTTGCGTGCCCGCCGCAACGAGGATCGCGCGAGCTGGCAACAGGTGCTCCGACTCGATGGCGTTGCCGTCCGCATCCTGGGACTTCGCCTTCACGCGGAGGCCGCTAGCGTGGCCGAACCGGTCGACTTCGACGGCGGCGGGAGACAGGCTCTCCGCGAACACGATGCCTTCCTCCAGCGCCTTTTCCACTTCCTCGTGGTTCAGCGTGTACGCGGGGCTGTCGACGAGACGCCGACGGTACGCGATCGTGACGCCGCCCCAGGACTGGACGAGTTCCGCCAGCTTCGGCGCCCGCTGTTCCTTCGCCGCCGCTGCGCGCTCTGCGCGGATGGCTCGGGCGTGCATGATGAACTCTTCGGCGATGCCGGACTCCTCTTCGCTCCAGCGCGCACGAACCGCAGCTTCGCCGCGTTCCGCCGCGAGTGTTTCGTAGCGGGCGAGAAACTTCTCGACCTGCAGCGGGTAGTAGGCTGCGGATTCGGTGGCGGTGTCGATCGCCGTGAGCCCGCCGCCGATCACGACCACGGGGAGCCGCAGCTGCATGTTGGCGATCGAGTCCTCCTTGGCCGCCCCCGTGAGCTGCAGCGCCATGAGGAAGTCCGACGCGGTGCGCACGCCGCGGGCGAGGCCGTTCGGCAGGTCGAGCACCGTGGGACGACCGGCGCCGGCGCAGAGGGCGATATGGTCGAAGCCCATTGCCAGCGCGTCATCGGTGGTGATCGTGCCGCCGAAGCGCACGCCGCCATAGAGGCCGAACTGGGCGCGTCGCTCGAGCAGCAGGCGGATCATGCCGAGGAAGTTCTTGTCCCACCGCACCGTGATGCCGTACTCCGCGACGCCGCCGAAGCCGGCCATCGGCCGGCGGTCGAGCGGTTCGCGCAGGCGGTTGACGTCGTGGACGGGCTCGAAGGGGACCCGCGACCCGTCGGGGGCGACGCCGTTCAGTTCCGGCGGCAGCGGCTCGATCTTGAGACCGTCGATCCCGGCGACGGCGTGGCCGTCGTTCATGAGGTGATGGGCCAGCGTGAATCCGGCCGGGCCCATGCCCACGACGAGCACGCGCCTGCCGGTGGGCGCTTTCGGCAGCGGACGCCGCAGATTGAGCGGGTTCCAGCGCGTGAGCAGCGAATAGATCTCGAACCCCCAGGGCAGTTCGAGGACGCTCTTCAGCACGCGCGTCTCGGCCTGCGGGATGTCGACGGGATCCTGCTTCTGGTAGATGCAGGACTTCATGCAGTCGTTGCAGATGCGGTGCCCGGTGCCGGCCGCCATCGGATTGTCGATGCAGATCATCGCCAGCGCGCCAAGCAGGAAGCCCTCCGACGCGAGCTTCTGGAACTCGGAGATCTTCTCCTCAAGGGGGCAGCCGGCGAGTGCCACGCCGAACACTGTCTTCTTGAAGCCGGTCTCAGGCGCCTTCTCGGTGATGCCGCGCGAGCAGGAATCCTTGCCCTGTTCGTGGCACCAGATGCAGTAGTTGGTCTGGTCGAGCGCCCCGGCGAGGTCGGTGCCGGCGTCCGTGAGCGCGAAGCCTTCGCGGCGGCGCAGGTGACCCAGGCGGTGTCGCGTGATGCCGCCCGCGCTGTCCGTGATGACCGGCACGAGATGCTGGTGGTCGAGTTTCTTCGGTGACTTGAACAGCAGGCCGGCCGCGTGGTGCTTGCGGCCCTCGGGGGAATGGGCAGCCCAGGCCGAGTAGCGCATGGCGGTGTCGAGAATCGCGGCGTTCGCCGTTTCGTCGCGCTGCCACTCCAGCACGCGGGTCGCGAAGGCGAGTTCGCTGAACGGCTCACCCATCACGCGCTCGAGTTCTGTCCGGAGCGATGCGCCGTCGAAACCGCCGGCCTCGTCGGCCTTGTGGCGGTTCATCGCCTTGCGCTGGACGAACAGACGCTTCACGACATACAGCGGCGCGAGCTGTTCATGCCTGGCCGCGAGTTCCTGCACGGCGCGTTCGTTGCGGAACAGCCGCATCACGAAGGATTCGACCGCCGGGCCGAGTTCCACGAGCAGCTGCGATTCGGCCTTGCGCTCCAGGCTGGCGGGATCGATGCGCGCCTCGGCGAGGCGGAAGGCCAGGGACGGGTCGTCCCTGGCGAGGTCTTCCACGAACAGCCGGTCGATGCACTCCAGGCCCTCGCGGGAATAGAGATCGGTGAAGCGGAGATCGTGCGCGAGTTCGAGGGTGTGTGCGGCAGTCATGGTGCTCGGAGTCGGGGAGAGGATAGCGTCATGGCGCACCGCGGGGCGGGGCCGCCGCGTCACGCACCGGAGGGATTATCCCAAATAAGGTAGGGAAGGTCCGCACCTAGGCCGCAGGGCGCTGCGGTGCGCGGAAAGCGGAGGTGGCCTCCACGGCCTCCCTGACCAGGGCCGGGCCGCGATAGATGAGTCCGGAATACACCTGCACGAGGGTGGCGCCGGCACCGAGTTTCTCGACGGCGGCGGCGCCGTCGAGAATGCCGCCCGCCGCGATGATCGGAACCCGGTCCCCAAGCCGTGCCGCGAGGGCAGCCACCACCTGTGTCGAGCGCGCGCGAAGCGGGGCGCCGCTCAGGCCGCCTGTCTCGGCGGCATTGGGCAATCCTTCGACGCCCTGTCGAGAGACCGTGGTGTTCGTCGCGATGACGGCGTCGATGCCGTGATCCATGAGGCGCTTCGCGATTGCGTCGAGCTGAGTGTCGTCCAGGTCGGGGGCGATCTTCAGTGCCAGCGGCACGTACCGGCTGTGCTCCTTCGCCAGCGCGGCCTGCTCGCGCTTCAATGCGCCCAGCAGCCGGTCCAGCGCATCGGACTCCTGCAGCGAGCGCAGATCGCGCGTGTTCGGTGACGAGATGTTCACGGTCACGTAATGCGCCAGCGGATAGGCCCGGCGCAGGCCGATGAGATAGTCCTCGTCGGCGCGCTCGATGGGCGTGTCGAAGTTCTTGCCGATGTTGATGCCGAGGATGCCGCGATAGGCGGAGCGGCCGACGTTGGCGACGAAGGTGTCGAGGCCCTCGTTGTTGAAGCCCATGCGGTTGACGATGCCCTGCGCCTCGGTGATCCGGAACAGGCGCGGCCGCGGATTGCCCGGCTGGGGGCGGGGCGTGACGGTGCCGGCTTCGAGGAATCCGAATCCGAAGCTGGCGAGGCCGTCGAGATGCCGGGCGTTCTTGTCGAGGCCGGCGGCGAGGCCGACCGGATTCGGGAAACGCAGCCCCATGCATTCGACCTCGCGTCCCGGCCAGGGGATCGGGGACCGGGTGAGGCCGAGGGTGCGCAGGCGATCGAGCGCGGCGAGGCCCGTGTTGTGCGCGTTCTCGGCGTCGAGGCGGAAGAGCCAGGGTCTGGCGAGGCGATACAGCATGGGGCGGCCCGCTTACCGGCCCTGGAAGCGGCCGGGCCGGCGTTCCAGGAAGGCGCGCAGGCCTTCCGCGGCGTCCTCGGTATCGAGCAGCGTGAGCATGTCCGGGAGCAGCCGCTTCGCCGCGGCCCGTTCGCCATCGAGGTGCGCCGTCCGGGCGGCCAGAAGCGACTGCCGGACCGCGAGCGGCGCCTGGTCCGCGATGGTCTGCGCAATCGCGAGCGCCGTGTCGAGTTGCGTGCCCGCCGGGACGACCTGCTGCACGAGGCCGATTCGCAGGGCCTCCGCGGCGTCAAACTCATCGCCGGTGAGCAGCCAGCGCATGGCGTTGCCCCAGCCGGACTCCGTCACGAACCGCAGCGTGGCCCCGCCGACGGGGTAGATGCCGCGCTTGATCTCGATCTGGGCGAAGCGCGTGTTGTCGGCGGCGATCCGGATGTCGGCGGCGAGCAGCAGCTCGATGCCGATGGTGAGGCACCAGCCCTGCACCGCCATCAGGAGAGGTTTGGTGCGGGTGCGGTCCGGGTTGATGCCCATCGGGTCGAGACCGCCTTCGGGCAGAGGCGCCCATTGGCCAGTCCGGAAGTGGGGCATCCACTGTGGCAGTTCGATGCCGCCGGTGAAGTGATCGCCGTGGGCGTGCAGGACGGCGCAGCGCAGATCGGCGTCGCGCTCGTACTCGCCCAGTGCGGCGGACAGGCTTTCGAACAGCGGCACATCGAAGGCATTGCGCTTGGCGGCGCGGTCGAGCCCGATGAGGAGAACGTGCCCGCGACGCTCGGTCGAGACCCGGCCGATCATGGCGCCGGCCCGCGACGCGGCGCGGGAGGCGGGTCGGATTCGTCGAGGAGCTGCCAGCGGCCGTCGACCAGACCTTCGATCGGGCGGAAGTTCACCTTGTAGGCCATCTTGCGGCTCTCGGCGATCCAGTAGCCGAGGTACAGATGGGGCAGGCCCAGCCGCTTGCAGAGCTGGAGCTGCCACAGGACGTTGAATGTCCCGAGGCTGGCGCCGGGGAGGTCCGGTTCGAAGAACGTGTAGACGGACGACACGCCGTCCTCCAGCCGGTCGACGATGCTCACCATGCGCAGCTGGCCCGCCTCGCGGAACTCGATGAGATTCGAGCGCACATTGCTCTGGAGCAGGAAGTGCCGGTACTGCTCGCGGGAATCGTGGTCCATGCCGCCGCCGAAGTGCCGCGTGGACTGGTAGCGAAGATACAGCGCGTAGTGCTCGGGGCTGTACTTGAGTTCGAGCACCCGTGCCTCGAGGTTCTGGTGTCTGGCCAGCGCGCGGCGCTGCGAGCGGCTCGGGGCGAAGCGGTCGACCAGGATGCGCACCGGCACGCAGGCGCGGCAGCGGTCGCAATAGGGGCGATAGGTGAAGGCGCCACTTCGGCGGAAGCCGGCCCGCACGAGTTCGCTGTAGACGTGCGTGTCGATGGCGTGGCTTGGCGTGGCGACCTGGGAGCGTGCGAGGCGATCCGGCAGATAGCTGCACGGATACGGCGCCGTCGCATAGAACTGCAGCACCGAAAACGGCAGGTCGTTCAGCTGGGTCATGCAGGGGCCTCGTGACGAACCCGGAGGTTCCAATGTCCGGGACTAGGCATGGAGTGTACCAATTCCGTGACACACGCCGAGAACTCCGGACGCGGAATCTCCCGAGCGCCGAGCGATGCCAGATGCTCCGTCGCCATCTGGCAGTCGACGAGATCGAAGCCCAGGTCCTGCGCATGGCGCACGAGGTGGACCAGGGCGATCTTGGAGGCGTCTCGCACTCGGGTGAACATCGACTCACCGAACATCATGCGGCCGATCTTCACGCCGTAGAGTCCGCCCGCGAGTTCGCCGTCGATCCAGGTCTCGACGCTGTGCGCCCAGCCGGCATCGTGCAGGTGACAGTAGGCCGCGACCATCTGGTTCGTGATCCATGTGCCGGAGGCGCCCTCGCGCGGCGCGGCGCAGGCGCGCATCACCGAGCGGAACGCGGTATCGGTGCGGATCTCGTAGTCGCGGTTGCGGAGCGTTTTCTCGAGGGACCGCGTGACCCGGAGTTCACCGGGAAACAGCACCATGCGGGGGTCCGGCGACCACCAGAGGATCGGTTCTTCCTCGCTGAACCACGGGAAGATGCCATGACGGTAGGCGTCCAGCAGGCGGTCCACGGAGAGGTCCGCACCGGCGGCAAGCAGGCCGTTCGGCTGGAGCAGGGCGCTGGCGGGGTCCGGGAACGGATCGTCTGCGGCAAGCCAGGGAATCACGGCGGTGACCGGAGTGCGCCGAGAGGAAGGGGTGGCCTTACGGGTCCTTGCTGATGAGCCCGCAGCCGATGCGCTTGCCGGCGTTGCCGGCCGGTTGTGTGACCAGATCGTCGGCGTCCGCGTGGACGATGACGGAGCGGCCGACGATACCGTTGGCGTTCGGGCCGAGCGACAGGCCGGACACCTCGAGGCGGAATTCCGCGATGCCCTGCGCGTCGGCGATGATGTTGCCGAGGTCGCCTGCATGGCGGGCGGTGTCATGCGGGCCGGAGTGCTGCCCGGCAGCGGGGTTGAAATGGGGGCCCGCCGAGGAACCGTCCGGCGCACTGCAGTTGCCCTTCTCGTGGATGTGCACGCCGTGCGGCCCCGGTGCGAGGCCCGTGACGCGACCGGTGACTTCCACGAGGCCGTCCTTCTGGGTGAAGCGGACGGAACCGCGGACGTCGCTGCCGGAACTGGGCAGGAGCGTGGCCGACGCGCCGGGAACCTTCACGACGTACTTCTGGATGCGAGTGCACCCGCTGCCGGCTCCGAGCACCGCGATCACTGCGAGAGACACTGCAACGAACTTCATCGGGACTTCCCCCTGGCCGGGCGAACCGGCACGAAACGAAACCTCTGCCGGTGGACGGTGACCCGGTAGGGTGGCCCTCATGCGCGGCCCCAATGCGGCGGAGAGCCGCGCTTCCCCCATGCCGATGGCCGGGTGCGACCGCCACGACATCGGGGTGCCGTTCCCCGCCGCCGCAGCAGACCGAAAAGTTTTTATCACCCGCGCCCGGTGGTGTCAAACCGCCGCACCGGGGCGATTTGCCGGTCGCGGCCGCCTTCGCGATCGCCCCGGCGAGCGCGCATAATGCATCGTCGTCACCGCTGCACCCGAACGTCATTTCCATACCCGTGCCAGAAGCCACTCCCCCGATCGACGCGCGCGAACTCGAAGCCGCCTTCGCGCTGTTCAGCGAAGCCTCGTCACAGCTTGCCACCGCCTACACCGAATTGCAGGGCAGGGTGGAGCGGCTCGCGCAGGAGCTCGCCGTCGCCAACGGCGAACTGCGCCGGCAGTACCTCGAGAAGGAGGCGTTGTCTGAACGGCTCCGGCTGTTGCTCGACGCGCTGCCGGGCGGTGTCGTGGTGCTGGACGGCAACGGGACAGTTGCCGATGCCAATCCGGCGGCAATGGGCTGGCTCGGCAGCGGCATTGCAGGGCAGCCGTGGACGATTGTCGCGCGGACGCTCATTCCCGCGGCCGGCACCTCCGAGTGGACGGTCGAGACCGCCGGAGAGTCTCGGCGCCTCGCCATGTCGGAGAGTCCGCTCGATGCCGGCGGCGGCCGGATTCTTCTGCTCAACGACGTGACCGAGGCCGAGCGTCTCCGGCGCCAGCTGGAGCATCACAAGCGACTCTCTGCCATGGGGGAGATGGCTGCCGGGCTTGCCCATCAGCTGCGCACGCCGCTGGCGACCGCTCTCTTGCACACGGCCAACCTGGGGCGGGCCGATTTGTCCGACGCGGACCGCACGCGCTTCAGCGAGCGTCTGCGCGAGCGGCTCAGGCATCTGGAGACGATGATCCAGGACATGCTGCAGTTCGTGCGCGGGCAGCCCGCGAGCAGCGAACCCGTGCCCCTCGATGCCGTGGTCCAGGACGTTGCCCAGATCATCGAGCCGCAGCTCGCAGCAGGCGGGCTCCGGTTCGAACGGGAGTTCGTCGCACCCGGCGTGGCGGTGCGCGGCGACCGCAAGGCCCTCACGGGCGCGCTGCTCAACCTCCTGGAGAACGCCCTGCAGGTCACGCCCGCCGGGGGAACGGTGCGCCTTAGCGGCGGCGTGCAGGCCGACATCGCAACGGTTCACGTGGAGGACAACGGTCCCGGCATGGAACCCGACATCAAGTCGCGCGTTTTCGAGCCGTTCTTCACCACGCGACAGGAAGGGACGGGGCTTGGCCTCGCGATCGTGCGCAGCGTTGCGCAGGCGCATGGGGGCGAAGTCGAGGTCTCGTCCACGCCCGGACAGGGCAGCGTGTTCTCCCTCCATCTACCCATTGCCAGGATTGCCGCGTGAACTCCCCCGAATCCCCGAAGGCCGGCCCCAGACCCCTGCCGATCCTGATCGTCGAGGACGATGCCGCGCTGAGGGAGGCGCTCGTCGACACCCTCGGGCTCGCGGGCTACCAGGTCGTCGAAGCCGCCGACGGCAGTGCCGCACTGGTGCAGCTGGAGCGCCACCGGGTCGGCATGGTCGTGAGCGACGTCCAGATGAAACCCATGGACGGGCACCAGCTCCTGCTGGAGGTGAAACAGCGCTATCCCTACCTGCCCGTGCTCCTGATGACGGCGTACGGCGTGATCGACAAGGCGGTCGCCGCGATGCGCGACGGCGCCTGCAACTACATCACCAAGCCCTTCGAGCCCGAAGTGCTGCTCGCCCAGGTGGTGCGGCACATGCTGCCGGCCGTCTACGGGCAGGACGACGACGTGGTGGCCGAAGACCCGGCCACCCGCGAGATCCTCGAGCTCGCCCGACGCGTTGCCGGCACCGAAGCCACGGTCCTCATCACGGGGGAGAGCGGCACCGGCAAGGAAGTGCTCGCGAGGACCATCCACCGGCATTCCGCCCGGGCCTCCGGCCCCTTCGTGGCGATCAACTGCGCTGCCATTCCGGACAACCTGCTGGAGTCCACGCTCTTCGGACACGAGAAGGGTTCGTTCACCGGCGCGCTGCAGCTGGCGGTGGGCAAGTTCGAGCTGGCACAGACGGGCACGCTGCTCCTGGACGAAGTCTCGGAGATGCCCCTGCCGCTGCAGGTGAAGCTGCTGCGGGTGCTGCAGGAGCGGGAGGTGGAGCGGGTCGGCGGGCGCAAACCCGTCCCGCTGGACATCCGGGTGCTCGCCACGTCCAATCGGGACATGGAGGAAGAAGTCCGGACCGGTCGCTTCCGCAGCGATCTTTACTACCGGCTCAATGTGTTTCCCCTGCACAACATACCCCTGAGGGAGCGGCCGCTCGACATCGTGCCTCTCGCGCGACGGGTTCTCGCACGGGGTCTTGGCGGCGGTCAGAAGGCAACCCATCGCCTGTCCGAGGCGGCGGAGGCTGCGTTGACCGCCTATGGGTGGCCCGGTAACATCCGCGAGCTTGAAAATGTGATGCAGCGCGCCATGATTCTGGCGCCCGGTCAGGTCATCGAGCCCAGTCATCTGGCCCTGCCGCGATCGGAGTCGCAGCCTGCGCGCGAGGCGCCTGCGGCGAAAGCCGAGCCTCACACGGAAGACCTCAAGAGCCTCGAGCGGCGGCACATTCTGGATGTCCTGGCGTCCGTGGGCGGGGTGAGGCGGATCGCGGCCGAGAAGCTCGGCATGGCCGAGCGGACGTTGCGCTACAAGCTTCAGCAATTTCGGCAGGAGGGGTATGTCGTGCCCCTGGGTGGCGGGTCGGATGATTCCGACCAGGACTCCCGGTCCGATGGCACGGCATGACGTTTGCAATTGACGGTCGAGCCGGTCGCACGCCGACCCCGCTGACCCCGCTGGATTCGAGGGTGGCCGCAGCCCGGCTCGGAGAACCATGAATACGAACGGAATCGATCAGCTTCTCGGGGAACTGCGTCAGGCAGCCGCCAAGGCCGCCAACCAGGAACCGGCAAGTTCGCCCGGAGAGGCGGCAAGATTTGCCGACCTGCTTCAGGCATCGCTCGACCAGGTGAATGCCGCCCAGCAGCAGGCCACCAGCCTGCAGCAGTCCTTCGACGCGAACGATCCGAACGTCAATCTTCAGGAAGTGATGGTGCAGCTGCAGAAAGCCAGCCTGTCCTTCCAGACCATGGTCCAGGTGCGCAACCGCCTTGTCTCGGCGTATCAGGAAATCATGAGCATGCAGGTCTGACCCTCCGGGAGACGGCGATCATTCCCAGCGGATCGCGTGGCAGGGGTCTAGACCCCGTGGCCTGGCGCGAGGCGATGAACACATCGGGCTCGCTGGCCCCCGTCCCTCTCCCGGCAGCCTTCCCGGCTGCTCCATCCCGTGACCGGTTCTCCGATCGCCCGGGATGCGAGTCTTCCCGCCGAGCGGTGCCCTGATGGCCCAGGCCCCGCGGGAAATCCTCCAGACCCTCGTCGAAGGGTTCAACAAGCTCGGCAACGGTCGCAAGATCGGTCTCATCGTCGGTGTGGCCGGCCTGATCGCCGTACTCGTCGTACTGTCCTTCTTCATCGGTGCGCCGCAGTACCGGGTGCTGTTCGCCAACGTGTCGGAGAAGGACGGCGGCGCGATCATCGCCCAACTCTCCCAGATGAACATCCCGTATCGCATCGCCGAAGGCGGCGGGGCGATCCTCGTGCCGTCCGACGTGGTCTACAAGACCCGCCTCACCCTGGCCTCCCAGGGACTGCCGAAGGGCGGCGGAGTCGGCTTCGAACTGATGGAAGGGCAGAAGTTCGGGGCGAGCCAGTTCCAGGAGCAGGTGAACTTCCAGCGGGCCCTCGAAGGGGAACTCGCCCGCACCATCCGGTCCCTTCAGGAGGTGCAGGACGCGCGGGTCCACCTGGCCGTCCCGCGCCCAACGGTCTTCGTCAGGGAAAACCAGAAGCCGAGCGCGTCCGTGCTGGTCACGGTCTACCCGGGGCGCATCCTGGAGCCGGTGCAGGTGGCAGGCATCGTCCACCTCATCGCCTCCAGCGTGCCCGAACTGTCCCCGCGGCAGGTGACCGTGGTCGATCAGGGCGGCAACCTGCTTTCGGGGCCGGGCGAGGACACCGGCGTCACCGGACTCGACCGGGCCCAGCTCAAGTATCTGCGCAGCGTGGAGGACGGTATCTCCCGCAAGATCGAGGCGATCCTGAAGCCCATGACCGGCCCGGACAACGTCCGCGCCCAGGTGGCCGCCACGCTCGACTTCTCGGAAGTGGAACAGACCTCCGAGACCTACCGCCCCAACAGCGATCCGAAGGACCAGGCGATCCGCAGCCAGCAGGTGGCGGAATCCAACAGCCAGACGCCGCAGCCACCGCAGGGCGTGCCCGGCGCGCTTTCCAACACGCCGCCCGGCGCGGCCAGCGCGCCGCTCGTCGCCGGGAACGCGGCGAATCAGGGCAACGGGCCGCCGCCCATGGCGACGTCCACCCAGAAGGACACCAAGACCAACTTCGAGGTCGACAAGACGATCCGCCACACCAAGGGCGAGGTGGGCGGCGTGAAGCGCCTGTCCGTCGCTGTGCTCGTCAATCACAAGAAGGTCATCGACGGCGAGACCGCGAAGCTGGTGCCCTTCGACGAGAAGGAGATGGCCCAGATCACCAACCTCGTGCGCGAGGCGATGGGCTTCGACAAGGATCGCGGCGATTCCCTCAACGTCGTCAACGCCGCCTTCCGCATCGGGGACGACGAGCAGGTCGCGTTCTGGAAGAACCCGGCCAACATTCCCTACGCGATCGAGGGCGCCAAGTGGCTCCTGGTCGGCACGCTGGCGCTCGCGTTCCTGCTGGTCATCCGGTCCGGCGTGCGGGACATCGTCAAGCTGGGGCAGCCCCCGGAACCGGCCACGGCCGGCGCCGGTGCGGACGGCGGGACCGGGACGGTGCCCGGGGAAGGCGGCACGGCTGGCGGCGGCGAAGGTGGCGGCGTCGCGGGTGCCGAAGCGTCTGAATCGGAAGTCACGTCGGCCGAGGAGACCGAGTACGAGCGCAACCTGCGCCTCATGCGTGAACTCGCGCGCGACAATCCGCGTCTGGTCGCGCAGATCATCAAGAACTGGGTGAGCAACGATGAGTGACGACGGCGTGGCCCGGGCGGCCGTGCTCTTGATGAGTCTCGGCGAGGAAGCCTCCGTGGAGGTCTTCAAGCATCTCGGCCCGAAGGAAGTCCAGAAGCTGGGCCTCGAACTCGCGAAGACGAAGTCGATCCCGCGGGAGCGCATCGAGACCGTCATCGACGATTTCCGTCGCGAAGCAGCGAAGCATCAGGACGGCATCAACGCGGACTCCGACGAGTACATCCGGTCCGTTCTCACCAAGGCCCTCGGCAACGACAAGGCGGCAGCGCTGATCGACCGCATCCTCACGAACAACGACAACGCGGGCATCGAGAGTCTCAAGTGGATGGATGCGGCATCGGTCGCGGAACTGATCAAGAACGAGCATCCGCAGATCATCGCGACCATCCTCGTGCACCTCGATGCGGATCAGGCGAGCGACGTGCTGAAGGCCTTCAGCGAGCGCACGCGCAACGACGTGATGCTGCGCATCGCCACTCTGGAGGGTATCCAGCCCTCCGCGCTGCGGGACCTCAACGAGGTGCTCACCCAGCTGCTCACCGGCAGCGACCGCGTGAAGAAGAGCAGCGCGATGGGCGGCGTCGATGTCGCCGCGGGCATTCTCAACTTCATGGGGCAGTTCGAGAGCTCGATCACCGAGTACATCAAGGAATCAGACGCGGAGCTCGCGCAGAGGATCCAGGACAAGATGTTCGTGTTCGAGAACCTGCTCGAACTCGACGATCGCAGCATCCAGCTCCTCATGCGCGAGGTGCAGTCCGAGACGCTGGTGGTCGCGCTGAAGGGCACGTCCGAGACGCTCAAGGAGAAGATCTTCAAGAACATGTCCTCGCGTGCGGCCGAGATGCTGCGGGAGGACCTGGAGGCGAAGGGGCCGGTGCGCCTGTCCGAGGTGGAATCCGAGCAGAAGGAAATCCTCAAGGTGGTCCGCCGCCTCGCGGAAGAAGGGCAGATCGTGCTCGGCTCGAAGGGCGGGGACGAAGGCCTTGTCGAGTAACAAGGTCATCCGCCGCAACGACCCGGCGAGCGTGAAGGCATGGCGCCCCGGTGATCTCGCCAACCCGCCGCCTGTCGCGAACGTAGCGCCCGTGCCGAGGGCCGAAGTCCGGCCCGAGTCGCGGCCGGAACCCGCGAAGCCGGAGCCTGTCGCCCCCGTTGTGCCCCTCGCGGTGGTCACGCCGCCACCCCAGCCCGATCCTGCCGAGATCGATGCGATCCGCGAACGGGCCCGCCAGGAAGGGTACGACGCCGGCCGAGCCGAAGGTCTGCGCGACGCGGCGCCCGATCTCGAGCGGTTCCGCAGCCTGCTCGCGCAGTTGCACGTGCTGGCGGAAGACCTCGAACAAGGCATCGCCAACGACGTGATGTCTCTCGCCCTGGAACTCACCAAGCAGATCTTGCGTCAGTCGCTCCGAGTGAAGCCTGATATCGTCCTGGCCGTGATCCGCGATGCCACGCGCAGCTTTCCGGAACTCGGCACGAGTCCCCGGCTCATCCTGCATCCGGAAGACGCGGCCGTCCTGCGTGCCGTGGTCAGTGCGACGGACGACGTGGAACTGTCCGGCTGGGTGCTGGTGGAAGATGCGCGCATCGAGCGCGGCGGGTGCAAGTTCCAGAACAGCACGACCGAAATCGATTCGACGCTCGAGAACCGCTGGCGGCGCATCGTGGCGAGTCTCGGGCGCGACGACGCCTGGCTCGACCTCAACCTGTAACACCCTTCTCCGCCAAGGCCGATGAGTCGCCTGCGCCGCTGGCAGAAATACTTCGAGGACTGTCACAGTGCCGCGGCCGCCGTGGCACCGTGGACCGTCAGCGGGCGTCTCACCCGCGTGGCCGGCCTCGTGATGGAGGCCGTCGGTCTCAAGGTGCCTGTGGGCAATTCCTGCTACGTCATTGCCCCGACTGGTCAGCGAGTCGACGCGGAGGTCGTGGGCTTCTCCGGCGAGCGCCTGTATCTCATGCCCGCGACGGACGTGTATGGCCTCGAGCCCGGTGCGCTGGTCGTGCCTGTGGAGTCCGGCGCGGTTCGCACGCCCCGTCTGGGTGTCGACTTCATTCCCCGACGGCGCGCGGAGGATCGCACACGCCAGGTCGGCGTGGGCTGGGGGCTGCTCGGACGTGTGCTGGACGCCACCGGCCGTCCGCTCGACGACAAGGGGCCGGTGGCCTTCGACCGTCAGGTTCCGCTCTACAGCCGGCCGATCAATCCGCTGGAGCGCGTGCCGATCCACGATGTGCTCGACGTCGGCGTGCGGTCCATCAATGGCCTGCTCACGGTCGGACGCGGTCAGCGCCTCGGTCTGTTCGCCGGCAGCGGTGTGGGCAAGAGCATGCTGCTCGGCATGATGGCGCGCTATACCGAAGCCGAAGTCGTGGTGGTCGGGCTCATCGGCGAGCGTGGCCGCGAGGTGAAGGAGTTCATCGAGAAGATCCTCGGTGCGGAGGGCCTCGCGCGTTCGGTGGTGGTTGCGGCACCGGCGGATAGTCCGCCGCTGCTCCGGCTGCACGGCGCGGCGTATGCGACGACGATCGCCGAGCACTTCCGCGCGGAAGGGCGTCATGTGCTGCTCATCATGGATTCGCTCACGCGCTACGCGATGGCGCAGCGGGAGATCTCGCTTGCCATCGGCGAGCCGCCGGCCACCAAGGGGTACACGCCGTCGGTCTTCGCCAAGTTGCCCCAGCTTGTGGAGCGGGCGGGTAACGGCGACGAGGGCGAGGGGTCCATCACGGCGTTCTACACCGTACTCACCGAGGGCGACGACCAGCAGGATCCGATCGCTGACAGCGCCCGTGCGATTCTCGACGGGCACTTCGTGCTTTCGCGCGATCTCGCGGAGCAGGGGCACTATCCCGCGATCGACATCGAGGCGTCGATCAGCCGCGCCATGACCGAGATCGTGACCCAGGCGGACCTCATCCGCATCCGTCGCTTCCGTCGCCTCTACTCCGCCTACCGCCGCAGTCGCGATCTCATCAATGTCGGTGCCTACGTGCGCGGCGCGGACCCCGATGTCGACGAGGCGCTGCGTCTGCGCGACCGGTTGTTCGCGTATCTGCGCCAGGATGTCGGCGAGCGCTCCGACTACCGGGCGAGCACGTCGGCGCTCGCGGCCCTGCTGATCGACAGTCCGGGGGTCGAAGGATGAAGCCGTTTCCGCTGGAACCGGTGCGCGGCGTCCTGCAGAAGCGCACCGAGGACGCTGCGACGGCGTTGCGCCGCCACGGAGAGCGCAAGCGTGCCGCGGAGATCAAGCTCGAGGAACTGCGGGGCTACCGTAGCGAGTACCTGGAGCAGAAGGCGGCGGCATTGAGCGCCGGAACGACCGCGTCGCGATTGCGTGATTTCGACGGGTTCATCGCGCGACTCGATCAGGCCATCGCAGCCCAGGTCACCGATGTCCAGCGGCTTGCCGCGACCTGGGAAGCTGCCCGCGCACTATGGATGGAACAGCGTCAGCGGGAGCAGGCGTTCGATGTTCTGGCGGACCGGCACGCGGATGCCCAGATGCAGGTGGAATCCCGGCAGGACCAGAAGCAGCAGGACGAGTTCGCTTCACGCCGCAATCGCGGGGACACGGACCCCGCCGCCTGACCGACGCCGCCACGCCGATTCCTTTGGCACGGCGATTGCCAATATCTCCGGCAAACGCCCAGTAACAAGGAGTTAGCGATGCCAGAAGGAATGCTCTTGCCGCCCGCCGCCGCCCAGCCGGCGAAGATTGCCGCCTCGCCCGCGGCAGAACCCGCTTCATCGGCCCCAGCGGAAACCGCCGACGGCCAAAGCTTCCAGCAGGTCCTGAAGTCGGAAATGGCCGGGAAGCCCGACGGTTCCGCCTCGGCGGAAGCCTCGGCGGCCTCTGCGGAGCCCACCGCTGAAACGGCTGCGGCGGTGCAACCGGCGGATCTCGCCTCCCTGCTGACCCTCAATGTCGGCCCGGATGCCACCGCGAACTTCGTGGCCCTGCGCAGCGCAGTCCGCGTCGATGCGGGCGAGGTTTCGGACGATCCGCCATCGGATGCGAACCTCATCGCCGCACTCGACAACGCAGCGTCCGAGACCCAGGGCGCAGTCAAGGCGCTGCCGACCAGGTTGTCTGCGCTGGAAGATCCGGCCTCCGCCAGGCCCGGGGCGTCGGACGAAGACATCTCGTTTGCGGCGATCGTCGGTGCGATCGAATCGGAAACCGACGACAGGAAGCCGATCAAGCTCGCATCGGCGAGTGCCATCGGCAGCGACGTGGCCGTCACTCGGATCGCGGCGCCATCCAATCCGGAAGCGACGGCGGCGACCGCATCGGTGCAGAACAAGTCGGCCGACACTTCCGTGGCAAAGCCCGCCATTGCGCTACCACTGTCGGCTCCCGGGTGGAACAACGCGCTCGCGGACAACGTGACGGTGCTGGTCCAGGGTCGGCAGCCCACCGCAGAACTGCAGATCAATCCGCCGAGCCTGGGACCCGTGGATATCAAGGTGAGCATCCAGGGCGACCAGGCGACGGTGTCGTTCTTTTCTGCGCATGCCCCGGTGCGCGAAGCCATCCAGGCCGCCGTGCCTCGACTTACCGAAGCACTCGCTGAAGCGGGCATTGGCCTGGGCAACGTGTTCGTGGGCAGCGATGCGCGGTCGAACGACCGGCAGGCGCCCGAGAGGGAAGGGCGCGGATCCGGCCGATCCCGCGAGGTTGCCGCGGTGGGCGAGGTTCGCGGCGCCGGAGAGGTGCTCTGGAACGGCCCGGTCTCCGGAATGCGCGCAGTCGACCTCTTCGCCTGATCCCCGTCCGCGCCGGACTCAGGCGCGGGCGAGTTCGGTCACATGGGCAGCCGCCGCGCTGCCCAGTCCTTCCAGGTTGTAGCCACCCTCCAGGATCGAGACGCACCGGCCGCCCGCATGGCGGTCGGCGATGTCCAGCACGATCCGCGTCATCTCTGCAAAGTCCGGTTCGACGAGCGTGAATCGCCCGAGCGGGTCTCCCAGGCGGGAATCGAAGCCCGCCGAGATCAGTACGAGTTCCGGACGGAACCGGTCCGCCGCCGGTACCAGCGACTCGCGATAGAGCGAGAGCACCTCGGTACGTCCCGAGCCCTCCGGCAGAGGGCGGTTCACGATCAGACCCGCCCCCGGGCCTTCGCCCGTCTCTCCGGCCATGCCGGTCCCCGGGTACCAGGGATGCTGATGCGTGTCGAAGAAGAGCACGCCGCCGTCCGTCCAGAACGTCGCCTGCGTGCCGTTGCCGTGATGCACATCCCAGTCGATGATGAGGATGCGTGCGACCCCGTGGCGCCGCTGCGCGTGACGGGCAGCGATGGCGATCGTGTTGAAGATCCCGAACCCCATCCCCCGTTGCGCCGAAGCGTGATGACCGGGCGGCCGGACCGCGCAGAACGCGTTGCGCGTCCGACCGGCCAGTACTGCATCGACGGCAACGATGCCGCATCCGGCTGCCGCAGCTGACGCTTCGTACGAGCGCGCGGAGAGGCGGGTGTCGCCCGTGCTGAGCTCGCCGCTGCCCTCGGCGATGTCCCGCCGGACCACATTCAGGTAGCTCCCGGTGTGCACAAGCCTGAGATCGGCCTCGGTCGCGGGCCGCCCGTCCTGCCTGCGAATCCGTCCGGCTTCGGCAAGCGGTGCGATCGCGGTCAGCACGGCGTCGAGCCGATCGGCCTGCTCCTGATGCCACTCCGGCGGCGTGTGCCAGCGGCAGGAATCGTCCGAGACGACCAGGGTCGCCGGCGGACTTGCTGCGGCGCGGGCTGCCGGGATCAACCCGACGATCGGCGCTGCCGCACCGGCTGCGAGGAGTTGGCGGCGAGTCCATCGGGCGGGGGCGTCGGCAGGATTCATGGTTCGTTCGCTCCATAGGCAGTCCCGAATCGCGAAAACCCGCGTGCCGGGTGTGGATGAGAGCCGGAACCCGGTCCGGCGGACCGGAGTCGAGGCAGTGTCCGGCCGGGCGTTTCCGATGCCATCGGACAGAGGAATTCGAGCCCTGGGCGGGAGTTCTTGCGCAAAGCTCCAAAAGCACCTAAAGTTGCCGATAGAGCTGTTTGTTTTTTAAGGAGTTTGCTCAAGCCGCCTGAAAATCGTCCCCTGCGCGTCGAATTCCACTGCAGGCGGGCCAGTTTACGCCGATGACATGTTGGTTCTAACTCCTTAACGAGTCGAGGGAAACATGTCGGCAAAGGCAGCTACGGCGACCGTCGTGGACGGCGCTCCCGCGGAAGGCGGCGGCAAGAAGAAGAAAATGGTCATCATCATCGTGGCAGCACTGGTGGTGGTGCTTGCAGCCGGTGGCGGGGCCGCGTTCTTCCTGATGGGTGGCAAGAAGAAGGGCAAGGGCGCGAAAGCCAAACACAGCGCAGAGGTCTCCGAGACGCAGGACGAAGGCGGAGACGGCGAACACGGTGAAGAGGCGGCTGACGAGCATGCGGAAGAGGAAGAGCACGAGGACGAAGGCAAGAAGAAGCCGCCTGTGTACGCGACTCTCGAACCGTTCGTCGTCAACATCGCCAGCGAAGCGGCCGACCGCTACCTCCAGGTGGGCATCGACGTGAAAGTGTCGGGACCCGAGATCGCGGACAAGATCAAGCTGCACCTGCCCGAGATCCGCAACGGCATCCTGCTGATCCTCAGCAGCAAGAAGGTGGAGGAACTGAATTCGGTGGAAGGCAAGAACCGTCTGCGGGTCGAAATCCGCGACGCGGTCAACAAACCTCTGGGCATGTACAAGCGCCCCCCGCAAGGCATGGAGATGAAGTCCGTGCCGAAGAAGGGGGCGATGGACGTGCTGCTCACGTCCTTCGTCATACAGTAGGGGCGGATGGCCGACGATATCCTCTCCCAGGAAGAAGTCGATGCGCTGCTTCGAGGTGTCACCGGAGAACCGGACCAGGACACATCACAGGAAGGCGACGCCGGTGGCGTGCGCTCCTATGACATCGGCCGCCAGGAGAGAATCGTCCGTGGGCGCATGCCCACGCTGGAACTCATTCACGAGCGCTTCGCCCGGCTGTTCCGGCTCGGCCTCTACAACTTTATGCGCCGCAACGCCGAGATCGCGATCAATCCGATCAAGGTGCAGAAGTACAGCGACTTCATCCGGAATCTGGTCGTTCCGACCAACCTCAATGTGGTGCATGCCACGCCGTTGCGAGGATCGGGTCTCATCATCATGGAGCCGACTCTCGTTTTCCAGGTGGTGGACCATCTCTTCGGCGGCTCGGGTCAGATCCACACCCGCATCGAGGGGCGTGACTTCACGCCGACCGAGCAGCGGGTGATCCGCCGGCTGCTCGACGTGGTGTTCGAGGAGTTCCGCAAGGCCTGGGAACCCGTCTACCCTCTCAAGTTCGAGTTCGTCCGTTCGGAGATGAATACCCAGTTCGCGAACATCTGCACGCCCACGGAGGTCGTCGTGAGCGCGAGCTTCTCGGTGGATCTGGGAAGCGGCGGTGGCGACGTGTTCGTGTGCTTGCCATACTCCACTCTCGAGCCGATCCGCGACTTGATCTACAGCAGCTTCCAGGCCGATCGCGCGGAGGCTGACCTGCGCTGGGTGAAGCTGATGACGCGGCAGGTCCAGGACGCTTCGGTGGACCTCGTGGCCGATCTCGCCACGGCCAACCTGACGCTGAGAGAACTCTCGGAACTCGAGGTGGGAGACGTGATCTCCATCAACATTCCCGACACGGTGGCCGCCAAGGTCAACGGCATCCCCGTGGCCCAGTGCAAGTACGGAGTGGCGAACGGGCAGTACGCGCTCAAGGTCGAGAGCATCATGATGCCCTCTGACGACGCCGAAGGAGAAGGGCATGGTTGACGAAGAGCAGGACGACATCTCGGCCGACGACTGGGCGGCGGCGCTCGCCGAACAGCAGACCTCAACCGCTGAGGCCGCGGAGCCGTCGCCGGTGGTGAAGCCCGCCGGCGTGTTCCAGGAACTGAAGCCGGACGCCCTCGGCGGGGTGATGCCCAACAAGATCGAGATGATCATGGACATCCCGGTCACGCTCACCGTCGAGCTGGGCCGGACCAAGATCGCCATCCGCAATCTGCTGCAGCTCGCGCAGGGCTCCGTGGTGGAACTCGATGCGCTCGCGGGCGAGCCCATGGACGTCCTGGTGAACGGCTGTCTGATCGCTCAGGGCGAGGTCGTGGTGGTGAACGACAAGTTCGGCATCCGCCTGACCGATATCATTACCCCCGAGGAACGCCTGCGCGGCCTCAACCGATGAACCGCCGCCGCGCCACTGCGCTGCCGTGGGCGTCGCTCGCGCCCGCGCTGGCCTGCGCGGCGGACCCGCCACCGTCTCTCACGCCGGCCGGCAGTCTTACTTCCCTGTTCCAGGTTCTATTCGGTCTCGCGCTTGTCATGGTCGCGATCGGCGTGGCTGCCTGGCTCGCGCGCCGGTATCTGCCGGGGGTGCGCCATGGCGGCGGACCGGTGCGCGTCGTCGGCGGGGTGCATGTCGGGCCCAAGGAAAAAGTGGTGGTGGTGGAAGTCCGTGATCAATGGCTGGTTCTCGGCGTGACATCCACGCAGGTCAATGCCCTGCATACGATGCCCCGACCGGCCGATGCCGGCTCGACACCGTCGATTGCGGCCTCGCCCGACGGGCTCGTCGCCAAATGGCTCGCAGGGCGCGAATCGCGCTGACGGATGTCCTGATGCATCGCCCCGGGGTCTGCTGAGCCGGGTCATCGCGCAGCGAGCGGCAGCCCGGCGTTTCGGGGATAATCCGGCGGCATGAAGCCCCGGGCACTCCTATTTCTCGCACTGAGTTTTCTCGCCGCCGACGCTGCCTTCGCGCAGGCGGGCCTGCCCACGGTGACATCCTCGCCCGGACCCGGCGGGACCCAGACCTACTCGCTCTCGCTGCAGGCGCTGCTGTTCCTCACGGCGCTCACGTTCCTGCCCGCGATCCTGCTGATGATGACGAGCTTCACGCGCATCATCATCGTGCTGTCGCTGCTCAGGCAGGCGATGGGCACCATCCAGACCCCGCCCAATCAGGTTCTCGTGGGACTGTCCCTGTTCCTTACCTTCTTCGTCATGGCGCCGGTGTTCGACCGCGTCTACACGGAGGCCTACAAGCCTTTCTCCGACGAGAAGATTCCGTTCCAGGAGGCGATCGACAAGGCTGCGGTCCCGCTCAAGGCCTTCATGATGACGCAGACGCGCGAGTCCGATCTCGCGCTGTTCGTGCAGCTCTCGCGCTCGGAGCAGCCCAAGGGACCTGACGATGTCGCCATGAAGGTGCTCGTGCCCGCGTACGTGATTTCCGAGCTGAAGACCGCATTCCAGATCGGTTTCGTGGTGTTCATTCCGTTCCTGATCATCGACCTGGTCGTCTCCAGCGTGCTCATGTCGATGGGGATGATGATGCTCTCGCCGGTCATCATCTCGCTGCCGTTCAAGCTGATGCTGTTCGTGCTGGTGGACGGGTGGAACCTGCTCATCGGTTCGCTCGTCCGCAGTTTCTATGTCTGACGCGGTGATGCCCGCGCCCCACGGAGAATCCGAGCCATGACACCCGAGTCGGTCATCACCCTCATCCAGCAGGCGCTCGAGGTGCTCATGATGGTTTCCGCACCGCTGCTGCTCACGGCGCTGGTCGTCGGACTCGTGATCAGCATCTTCCAGGCCGCCACCCAGATCAACGAGATGACCCTGTCGTTCATCCCGAAGCTGCTGGCGATGTTTCTCGTGATCCTGCTCGCGGGGCCGTGGATGCTCACCGTGATGGTCGACTTCACGCGGCGCATCCTCACGTCGATTCCGCAGATGGTCGGCTGACGCGCGGGCGCGCATGATCAGCCTCACCGTTGCCCAGTTCGAGACGCTGCTCACGGCGATCGGCTGGCCGTTCATCCGCATTGCCGCCTTCATTGCCGTGGAGCCGGTGCTGGGGAACCGGACGATCCCCTTTCGCGTAAAGATCGCGTTGTCCGTGCTCATCGCGATCCTGATCGCGCCGACGGTGCCCGCCCCGCCGCCAGTCTCCGCAGTCTCCGCGGCGGGCATTCTGCTGCTGCTCCAGCAGATCGTGATCGGTGTCGCAATGGGTTTCGTCGCGCGCATTGCCGTCGCCGCGGCCGAAATGGCCGGTCAGCTCGCCGGTCTGCAGATCGGCCTGGGCTTTGCTGTGTTCTTCGATCCTCAGGGTTCGGGGCAGACGCCGGTGGTCGCGCAGTTCTACGGTCTGGTGGCGATCCTGACGCTGCTTGCGTCCAACGGGCACTACGTCTTCCTTCAGGCGCTGGCCGAGAGCTTTCGCACACTGCCCATGGCGCCGGAGCCGATCGCGGCACTCGGCTTCCGCACGCTCGTGCTGTGGGGCGGCGAGATCTTCCGATCGGGTCTCACGATGTCGCTCCCGGTCGTCGGCGCACTGCTCGCGGCCAACGTCGCGGTCGGCATCCTCACCCGGGCCGCGCCTCAGCTCAATCTGTTCGCCGTCGGCTTTCCGATCACCCTCGCGCTCGGGTTCCTCATGTTCTACTGGTCCCTTCCGCTGATCGTCCCGATGATCGATACGCTTTCCCACGCCAGCGCGGGCGCGATGATGCGCGTGCTGGAACAGCTGCGCCCGGTGCCATGAGCGCGATCCACGGAAGCATCGGCGGACCGTCACCGTGGATCGTCCGGTGGGGTGTGGCAGTCCTGCCGGAAGGACGGGTTCTCGACGTGGCCTGCGGTGGCGGGCGGCATTGCGAGTGGTTTGCCGGTCGCGGACATCGCGTGCTCGGTGTCGATCGGGACCCCGGCATTGCGCGGCTTCCAGGCGTGAATGCGGGGATCGAGGTGCTGGTTGCCGACATCGAGGGCGGACCTTGGCCTCTCGGTGAGCGCCGGTTCGACGCGGTGGTGGTCACGAACTACCTGCACCGGCCGCTCCTGCGGACGCTCGTGGAGGCCGTCGCGCCGGGTGGATGGCTCCTGTACGAAACCTTCGCGGCGGGCAACGAGCGCTTCGGCAAGCCGTCCAATCCGGATTTCCTGCTGCGTCCGGGGGAACTGCTCGAACTCGTTCGCGGCGTGCTTCGCGTGGTGGCGTTCGAGGACATCGAGATCGCCGAGCCGCGCCCCGCCATGGTTCAACGCATCGCCGCGAGACGGGAGTGAGGCTTGCTGCTATCGCATGCGCAGGGCGGGTTTTCGTGAGTGCTTCGGGTAGAATCCGGGGTTTTCGAGGGGAGTGAGAATGCTTACCGGAAGTCTGGTCGCCATCGCGACGCCGATGCGCGACGATGCCAGCCTCGACCTCGATGCGTTTCGCAGGCTGATCGAATTCCATATCACCGAGGGCACCAACGGCATCGTGGCCGTGGGCACCACGGGTGAGTCCCCTACGGTCGACTTCGACGAGCATTGCGAGCTCATCCGCGTGGCGGTCGAGCAGGTGCGCGGGCGCGTGCCGGTCATCGCCGGCACGGGGGCCAACAGCACGTCCGAGGCGATCGAACTGCAGCGTTACGCCAAATCCGCCGGCGCGGACATGGCCCTGTCTGTCGTCCCCTACTACAACAAGCCGTCGCAGGAAGGACTCTTCCAGCATTTCCGCGCCATCGCGGAAGCCGTTGACCTGCCGATGATCCTCTACAACGTCCCGGGACGGACGGTGGCCGATCTGCACAACGACACCACGGTGCGGCTGGCGCAGGTTCGCAACATCGTCGGCATCAAGGATGCCACCGGCAACGTGGAGCGCGGCGCGGATCTCCTGCGTCGCCTGCCCCCGAATTTCGCGGTGTACAGCGGAGACGACGGCAGCTGCCTCGCGCTGATGCTTCTCGGCGGTCACGGCGTCATCTCCGTGACGGCCAACGTGGCGCCGCGGGCGATGCGCGAGATGTGCGATGCCGCGCTGGGCGGGAACCTCAAGGCCGCCCGCGCAATCAATGACAGACTGATGGGTTTGCACAAGAACCTGTTCCTCGAGGCCAACCCGATCCCGGTGAAGTGGGTGCTGCAGCAGATGGGCCTGGTCGGATCGGGCCTGCGTCTGCCGATGACGCCCCTCGCGAGCCAGTATCACGCCGCCCTGCGCGATGCGATGCGGCAGGCCGGCATCGTCTCGGCCCTGGCCCCTGCCTGAGTCCTCAATGACCCGAAACTCTCTCCTGTCGTCTCTTCCCGGGCTGCGGTCCGCAGCCTTTTCAGCGATCGCTCTCCTGCTCGTGGCCGGCTGTTCCGGTGTGTTCCAGGGCAAGAAGATCGACTACAAATCGGCAACAAAGATGCCGCCGCTCGAGATTCCGCCGGATCTCGCTGCGCCTACCGCGGACTCGCGTTTCTCCGTGCCCGAGGCTCGTGGAGAGAAAGGGGCCACATTCACGGAGTATCAGCAGGAGCGCGGTGCGGCCCGGGCTGCTACCCCGGTTGCTGCGGGCGTGCTGCCCACCTCCGAACGTGTGCGAATGGAGCGTGGTGGCGTGCAGCGCTGGCTCGTGGTGAAGCTGCCGCCCGAACAGGTGTGGCTGCTCGTGCGGGATTTCTGGCAGGAGAGCGGTTTCGTGCTGACGGAGGCCGATCCGAAGATCGGCTACATGGAAACCGACTGGGCCGAGAACCGCGCCCGCATTCCCGTGGGGGGCCTCACAGGATTTCTCAATCGTGCGCTCGATTCCGTCGTTTCCCTGCCCGAACGCGACAAGTACCGGGCGCGTATCGAGCGCGGCGCAGACGGCTCCACCGAGGTCTACGTCAGTCACAAGGGCATGGCCGAGGTCTACTTCCGTGAACGCGATACGAACACGCGTTGGCAGTTGCGGCCGTCCGACCCGGAACTCGAAGCGATGATGCTGACCCGCCTTGCCATTCGCCTTGGCATGCCGGAACCGGAGTTGCGGGTGGCGGCGCAGGCGGCCGATGCGACACCGGTGCGGGCGAGTCTCGTGCGGGCGGACAGTGGCAGTGCCGTGGCATTGTCGGACGGCTTCGACCGCGCCTGGCGCCGGGTGGGACTCGCGCTCGATCGCGTGGGGTTCATGGTCGAGGACCAGAATCGGGCCGAGGGCCTCTATTTTGTCCGCTACCAGGACCCCGAAGCGGAACCCCCGAAGCGCGCGGGCATGTCGCGCCTGGCCTTCTGGAAGAGCGACGAAAAGAGGGGGCCCGAGCAGTATCGGATTCAGGTGAGCGGCTCGCAGCAGTCCACGGGCGCGGCGGGAACGCAGGTCAAGGTTCTGAACGGCGCGGGTACCGCCGATGACAGTGACACCGCCAAGCGCATTCTTGCCCTGCTGGTGGAACAGCTGAAGTAGCTGTTTCGAAGTTCTCGGCGAGCGCCGGCGGATACCGGGTTTCCATCCCGTCCCATGCGATTCGCGTATCTCGGAAGCGGCAGTCAGGGCAACGGGCTCGTCATTGAGGTTGGCGGGTCCCGAGTGCTGCTCGACTGTGGCTTCACGCTCAAGGACACCGTTTTCCGGTTGGCGCGTCTCGGACTGAGCCCGGAGGACCTGAGCGCGATCGTCGTGACCCACGAACACGATGATCACGTCGGCGGGGTGGGTCGCCTGGCGAGGCGGTTCAAGCTTCCCGTCTGGATCACTCACGGCACGCTGCGAGAATCGGCTGCGCTACTGGGCGGCGTCGATGTTCGACTCGTCGAGGGCTTCCGGCCCTTTGCGGTGGGCGACGTGCTCGTGCAGCCGTTCCCTGTTCCCCATGACGCCGGCGAGCCTGCTCAATACGTGTTTTCGGACGGTGCGGTCCGTCTGGGCGTCCTGACGGACGTGGGCGAGAGCACGAGGCACGTCGAAGTCATGCTGTCCGGCTGCGACGCCCTGGCGCTCGAATGCAATCACGATCGCGACATGCTCTGGGGCGGGCCGTACCCGGCGTCTCTCAAGGAGCGGGTGGGAGGACGGCTGGGCCATCTGGACAATGCCTCCGCCGCGACCCTGCTGGCGGCACTCGACCGTACGCGTCTGAAGCACCTCGTGGCGGTACATCTTTCCCAGCAGAACAACACGCCCGACCTCGCCCGGCAGGCTCTTTCTGACGCGCTGGGGTGTACCCCGGACTGGATCGGCGTGGCCGACCAGGCCGACGGTCTCGACTGGCGGAACGTTTAGGTCAGATCTGCAGTCAGCGGGCGGTTCGCGGTGACGCACCGCACTCCGGATGCCGTGGACATCCATGGTGATTGCACTGTCCCGTCACCCGGCCTTGGTGGTCCTGGCTGTGATCCCGGGCAACGTGCCCGCCTTCCGGACAACAGACGAAAAAAAACCGGCCCGATGACCGGGCCGGTTCGTCGCGAAGCGGGCACAAGGCCCGCCGCGATTACTTCTTCTCTTCCGGCTTCTGCTCGGCGGGAGCGGCCGGGGCAGCGGCGTCCGCAGCCGGGGCGGCGGGAGCGGCAGCGCCGTCGGCGGGAGCGGCCGGGGCGGGAGCAGCGGCATCCGCAGCCGGGGCGGCGGGAGCGGCCGGAGCCGGTTCGGAGGGAGCGGGCGGGGGCGGCGGAGCAGCTTCTTCTTTCTTGCCGCAGGCGGAGAGAGCAACCGCGAGCATCGCGGCGAGGAGGAGAGAGCGAGTCATGGCGAGTCCTGTCCTTTGAGATCGGTGAATTCGAGTCCTGAATATCCTTCGGTTTCGGGCGTTACCGAGCCCTCGTACCTCAGATGCAACGGATTGTAACAGTGAGTTACAAACTATTGCCAGCAGTAAATACGCTTTTTTTTTCAAAAGACAGGGTTCTCCGAGCGGCACGCCAGCCCGAGGGCTCCGACGGGGCTGGAGGCGTGTCAAAGGCCGAGGGTCGAGCCGCTGCTCGCAGGGTCCGAGGCTTCCCAGAGTTCCTGGAATCGACCTACCAGCGCGACCGTGGGCTCCGGATCATTCAGGGCGAACGCGGCACGGGCGTGGTCTTCGTGGAAACGGTGGACATGATGGCAATCGTCCGCGATGACGAGCGAGTCGCGGGCATGCTTGGCCTCTTCCCGCGTCTCCCGGAGGGAAATGACGTGGGCGAACCGCATCGCGAGCGAGACGAAACGGGGGCAATCCCGGCGCAGGGCGGCGGTATCGTGGACGACCACCCGACACTCGTTCCGCGCGTTGGCGAGGCAGAATGCCTTGAGGGCGTCGATCCGGGCAGGGCTGTCCCACGTCCTGTTCAACGACCGGTCGAAGATCAGCAGTTTGCGTCTGGCGGCCGCGACTACGGCAGTGACTGACGTATCGAGTTCGGCGAAGCTGGTCAGCGTGCTGCGGATCTGGATGGATGCGGTGTCGGTCACTTTGGCTCCCTCCCGAGAAATCGGGCAATCCGTGCGAATCCCGTGCCCGCGGCTCAGTCCGTCACCAGGACGACGAAGCCATGGCCGAGCCACTCCCGGATCAGTTCGAGGCCTGCAGGGGAAGGGTCCGGCCGCAGGACTTCGCCCCGATCCGCCAGCGCCACCAGCCAGGACGGCACGCCCCGCGGGAAGCGGTAGACCTCCCCGTTCATGAACGCGCTCCCTGGGCAATAGAGCAGCCGGGACTTGCGATGCAGCCGGACGCCGCCGCGGGACAACGCCTTGCGTACGCCCGCGACGGATGGGGCGTCGGCGGGTGGCTCGAACACGACGTCGCGTTTCGGTTCCGAGAGATAGCGCCCCAGAAAGCTCTCCAGAGTGCGCCGCTGCCAACGCACGCGTCGGAGCTGATCTTCCGCGGCATCCACCAGCCGGGAGGGCAGGCGACCCGGGTGCCGGCTGGGCGTGAGTCCCGGATCGGCATAGCGACCGGGAAGGTCCAGTCCGTCTGCCAGGTCATGGAGGAATTCCTGGGCCAGCTCGCTGTGCGAGGGGGCGCGAAACCCGATGGAGTAAGTCAGGCACTCATCCACAGCCGTGCCCTCGTGCGCAAACCTCGGGGGCAGGTAGAGCATGTCCCCGGGCCCGAGCACGAAGGAGTCCTGCGCCAGGAAGCGGCGCAGGATGCGCAGGGGCAGGTTGGACCGCAGATCCAGGTCGGTCTGTGCACTGATGCGCCAGCGGCGCCGGCCGGGACCCTGCAGCAGGAAGACGTCGTACGAATCGAAGTGCGGGCCCACGCCCCCTCCTGGCGCCGCATAGCTCACCATGAGGTCGTCGAGACGAGCCCGCGGAACGAAGTCGAATCGCGACAGCAGGCGGGCACCCTCATCGAGGTGCAGGTCCACGCCCTGGACGAGCAGTGTCCAGTTGCGGGCCGGCAGACGCGCCAGGTCCTTGCGGCGGAAGGGGCCGTAGTCGAGGGACCATTGCCGGCCGTCACGGACCACGAGTCGTGACTCCACGTCGTCACGGCAGGCGAGCTCGAACATCCTGTTGCGATCGAGGAATCCTTCGAAGCCCGGGAGCGCCTCGCGGATCAGGTGGTGATGCCGGTGCCAATGCGTGCGCAGAAACTGTGCAGGGGTGAGGCCGCCCAGCAGTCGAGCGCGTTCTGCGGGGGATGCGCCCGGGCGAGCGCGGTGTTCGCGTGGTGTCATTGGAGTGGAGAGTTGCTCGGGGTATTTCAGTTAGAATCGATCGAGATGTTGCCAGGCGGACATCCAGGGAGCGTGCGTTACATGTTGAAGGAAGGTGACCCCGCGCCCCGCTTCGACTTGCCGGATGCCGAGATGGAAATGGTGAGTCTCGATTCGCTTCTCGACAAGCATAACGTGGTGCTGTTCTTCTACCTCAAGGACGACATGCCGGGGTGCACCATCGAGGCGATCGACTTCAGCGAGCGGGAAAGCGCATTCAGGAAACTCGACGCGATCGTGCTCGGCGTGAGCCGGGACGACTGCCTTTCGCACGGGGCGTTCCGGGACAAGCATGGTCTCGACCTGCAACTGCTGTCCGACCCCGAAGGCGAGGTCTGCGCGCAGTACGGCGTGCTGGTGGAAAAGGAATTCGAAGGCGGGCGCAAGCACTGCGTGCAGCGCTCGACCTTCGTCATCGACAAACGGGGACGTATCGCGCGCGCGATGTATGGGGTCGCGCCGCGCGGTCATGCCCAGGAAGTGCTGAACGTGGTCAAGGGGATGAGATGAGTACTGCCATTGCGAAGAACACCGTGGTTTCGTTGCGCTATGAACTGCTCGACGCCGAGGGCGCCGTGCTGGAGAAGGCCGACGAGCCGATGACCTACCTCCACGGCGGCTATCACGGGATCTTCCCTCGTGTCGAAGCGGAACTCGAAGGCAAGTCCAAGGGTGATGCGTTCGTCCTGAAGCTCGAGCCGGAGGACGCGTTCGGGGAGTACGACGCCGGACTCATCCGTGTCGAGAAGCGCGATCTGTTCCCCACGAATGTTGCCGTCGGCATGCAGTTCCACGGCACGTCCCAGGAGTCCCAGCAGGTCATGGTCTACACCGTGACCGACGTCACCGCGGACACGGTGGTCGTGGACGCCAACCATCCTCTCGCCGGCAAGAGTGTGCAGTTTTCCTGCACCGTGACGGAGGTCCGCAAGGCCTCCCATGAGGAGATCTCGCACGGGCACGTGCACGGCGCCGGCGGACATCACCACCACTGATATGCAAAGGGCGCCTCCGTGGAGGCGCCCTGTTCTCGTTCGTGCCCGGCCACCCGCGGCCGGAGTCCGCCCGCCTCAGGAAATCGGTTCAGCGTCGGCCTTTCGCGGTGACAGCAGTCGCGAGTTCTTGTCGTCGCGGAACACGATGGGTTTCACGTTGGCCGGCAACTGCGGCTTCTGGGCTCGCTCGACCGCTTCCGTGATCAGGTGGTGGTTCGGCGACAGGTCGCACACCGGATCGGTGTTCGTCGCGTCGCCGGTCAGCTGGAAGGCCTGGCAGCGGCAGCCGCCGAAATCCTTTTCCTTTTCCGGACAGGTGCGGCAGGGCTCCTTCATCCAGCCGTCGCCGCGGTAGGTGTTGAACGCGGGCGAGTCGTTCCAGATCCACGACAAGTCATGGTCCTTCACGTTCGGGAAGGTGATGCCCGGCAGCATCCGGGCCTCGTGGCACGGCAGCGCCACACCGTCAGCCGCGACATTCAGGAAGATCGACCCCCACCCGTTCATGCAGGCCTTCGGGCGTGACTCGTAGTAGTCCGGGTGGACGAAGTAGATCTTCATCTTGTCGCCCACGCGTTCGCGGAAGGCATTCGTGACGGCTTCCGCACGGACGAGCTGGTCCTTCGTCGGCATCAGCTGCTCACGATTCTCCATGGCCCACGCATAGAACTGCGTGTTGGCGAGTTCGACGAACTCCGCACCGAGCGTCTCCGCCATTTCCAGGATCTGCTGCGTGTGATCGAGGTTGTGCCGGTGCATCACGCAGTTGAACACCATCGGGTAGTCGTACTTCTGGATCAGTTCCGCCGCGCGCTTCTTCAGCTCGAAGGTCTTCGTGCTGGAGATCCAGTCGTTCATCTCGCGGGTGGAATCCTGGAACGAGAGCTGGATATGGTTCAGTCCGCCTTCCTTGAAGGCGGCAATGCGCTTTTCCGTGAGGCCGATGCCGGAAGTGATGAGGTTGGTGTAGTAGCCCAGCCGGCCGGCCTCCGCGATGATCTCTTCCAGGTCGTCGCGCATGAGCGGCTCGCCGCCCGACAGGCCCAGTTGCACCAGGCCGAGTTCCCGCCCCTGGCGCAGCACGTTCACCCATTCCGCGGTGGTGAGCTCGGGGCCGAACTTGGCATAGTCGACCGGGTTGTAGCAGAACACGCAGTGCAGAGGACACTTGTAGGTGAGCTCTGCATTCAGCCAATGGGGCTTGCTAGTCAGTCGCGGGGCGGATCCATCCGTTGCCATGGGCAACCTCCAGAAAATCGACGACATCGGCGCGCAGGTCCGGCGCGCCGGGGAACGCGGCTTCGAGGTCTGCCACGATCGCGTTGAGAGTGCGGGCACCGTCCACCCGCTTCATGATTTCCCCCGCGCTGCCGGGCAGCTTCACCATGCCTTCCGGGTAGAGCAGCACGTGCATGTCCTGTGCCGGTTCCCACTGGAAGCGGTAATACTTCGCGAGCGCGAGGGGGGCGTCATGATCGAAGGGGACGCGCCGGGGAGCAGCCATCTCAGCTCTCCGCCTTGTCGCCGATGCCGTAGTTGACCATCATCGCGTCACACATGGTCCAAAGGACGTCGAGCTTGAACTGCACGATGTCGAGGGCGCGCTTCTGCTGTTCGCGGGTCTGGAAATACTCGAGGGTCACGCGCAGGCCATGTTCGACATCGCGCCGCGCTTCGGACAGCCGCTTGCGGAAATAGGCATAGCCCGCCTGATCGATCCACGGATAGTGCTGCGGCCAGTTCGCAAGACGTTCCTTGTGGATCTCAGGCGCGAACAGTTCGGTGAGGGAGGAGCAGACCGCCTCCTGCCAGGGACGGGTGCGAGCGAAGTTGATGTAGGCGTCCACCGCGAACTTCACGCCGGGCAGCACGTGCTCCAGGGATGTGACGTCCCTGCGATCGATACCGACCGCGTCCGCGAGTGTCAGCCAGGCTTCGATGCCCCCTTCGTCACCTTGAGTGCCATCGTGGTCGATGATGCGCTGGATCCACAGTCGTCGATGGTCCCGGTCGGGCATGTTGGCCATGATCGCGGAGTCCTTGATGGGGATGGCGATCTGGTAGTAGAAGCGGTTGCACACCCATCCCTGGATCTGGGCCCGCGTCAGGCGGCCGCTGTTCATGGCCACGTGGTAGGGGTGGAAGATGTGATAGCGGCTGCCCTTCGCGCGGATCTGCTGCTCGAATTCCTCGCGGGTCCACGGCAGGTTCTCGGCTGCGCCCATGTCGGATCGTCCTTCTAGATTTCGATATCCATGCCGTCGAAGGCCACTTCGATCCCGGCGCGCGCGAGCTCGGCACGCTGCGGGGAATCCTCGTCGAGGATCGGATTGGTGTTGTTGATGTGGATGAGGATCTTTCGCTTCGCCGGAAGCGCGCGAAGTACCTCGATCATGCCCCCGGGCCCGGACTGCGGCAGGTGCCCGATGTCTCGGGCGCGCTTCTTCGAGATGCCGAGCTGCACCATCTCGTCGTCGGTCCAGAAGGTGCCGTCGACCATCACGCAGTCTGCCTGCTCGAGGTAGGGCTTCAGATGCGGCTCGATCTCGCCCAGCCCGGGCGCATAGAACACGCTGCGGCCCGTGCGCGTGTCGCGGATGCGCATGCCGACGTTGTCGCCCTCGTGCGGGTTGTCCCGATGAGGCGAGTAGGGCGGCGCCTTGCTCTTCAGCGCCACCGAGGTGAATTCGAGGTGCTGGCCGCCGACCACATCGAAGCGGTTGCCGGCCTCGATCGGGAGACGGTGCCAGTTGACGCCGCAGTAGTGCCCGAGGATGTTGAACAGCGGGTTGCCGGTGGTCATGTCTTCACGGACCATGTCCGTGCAGTAGAGCTCGAGCGGCTTGCCTTCGCGCAGCATGAGCAGGCCGGTGGTGTGGTCGATCTGGCCGTCCATCAGCACCACGGACTTGATTCCGGTGTCGCGCAACGCGCGCGCCGGTTGCAGCGCCGGGAAAGCGCGGATCTGCGCAAGGATGTCGGGCGAGGCGTTGAACAGGACCCAGTCGGTGCCTTCCCCGCTCACGGCGATGGACGACTGCGTGCGCGCCGTGGCGCGCAGTGTTCCCTTGCGAAGGCCGTCGCAGTTCGGGCAATTGCAGTTCCACTGCGGGAAGCCCCCGCCGGCGGCTGCGCCAAGGACATGCACTCTCATGACGGCGTGTTACTCCAGGATTCGATGCGGTTCACCGAAAACGAAAGCCCCGCGAACGGGGCTTTCGTCGACACCTTCCGCGAAATTAGCGGTTGGCGATGTACATCGTGACTTCAAAGCCGAAACGCATTTCGGTGTACTCAGGCTTGTTCCACATATCAACCTCCGAATGATAGAGTTCAGGGATTCCGGCGCTGTTGTGCGCCGCCTTCTACTACCGATGTCCTGCAGCATTTTTTTCCACCCCGGGCACCGCGCGATCGTCGCTTTGCGCCGGAGGCGAAATTGCAGAACATCTGGGTATCCAGTGTCCGGCATGTCCCTTCGCGTTCCATCGAAAAAATCCTCAATGTGGTCTCATGATTTTCATGAGATTGCGCGCCCAAGTCCGGAGTGATGAAGGCGGCGTCTAACGGGAGCGCGCAGCGGCCGTCGGGCAACAGCAGCCGGTCCGACGAGATCGTCCCGCCCTGGTACCGGAACCCTGTACTGCTCGGCGCCATGATCGGGTCGCTGGCACTGCACGCGGTTGCACTCACCTTTCTTGCCTTCCTGAAGCCTCCGGAGCAGGCGAAGAAGAAGGTCGTGACCGTCCGGCTGATCGAACCCGAGCGAAAGCCGCTCCCGCCACCTCCACCGCCACCTCCACAACCGCCTCCGCCCCCCGAGAAGAAGCCGCCACCCAAGCCGGCGTCCGTCAAGGAAGCCAGGGCGCGGAAGAAATCCCAGCCGCCGGCGCCCGTTCCTCCGAAGCTCGTCGCCCGGACGGAGTTGGCGCCGCTTGCCGCCCCCGAGCTCAAGACTACGACGCGGACCCTGCCGCGGGTCGAGGCCCAGCCATCGCTGACGGCTCCGACGAGGCCGCTTCCTGCCCCCGAAGTTCCGAAGTTGAGCGATCACGCGCCAGCTCCCGCGGCGGCAGGACCAGACCTCCGACCGCCGCCCCGCCCGGCCCCCGAGCTGCGCGCCCGGCCTGAGGTGGCCGCCGTGCCGCGCCCCACGCCGGAAATGGCCTTGCCGAAGATCGCCACGGCCCCGCCGACGCTTCCGCCTGCCGTTGCGGAGCGAGCGCCGTCCGTGGCAGCCCCGACCCTGCCTCGGGAAGCGCGCCCGGCCCCCCGCGCCGAATTGCGTGCCGAGGCACGGCCGGAAGTCAGCGCGCCGGCGCGCCCCGTTGCGCCGACCCTGCCGGAGGCCTTGCCGGTACCCGCTCGCCCGTCGCTCACTACGGAAAGGCCGGCGCCGGAGCCGCGCCCCGCGCCGCATGCCGATGTGCCCGCGCCGTCGCGACCGACCGTGGCCACCGCGCCGCCGGCCGACATGCCGCCGGCAGCCGCGATTCCTGACGCCGCGGCCCCACGGCGCGCAGTGGTGCCGGAAGTGGTTCGTGCGCCCGCACCGACTCGCCCGGTGGCACCGCCTGCGCCGGACGTCGCTGCGCGTCCCGCACCGGCTGCGCCCGCCAAGCCGGCGCTCGCCGCTCAGGCGGAGTCTCCCGTGAGCGAGCCTGTGCCTGCACGTCCCGCAGTGACGCCGACGCCGAGCGAACGCATGCCCGCCCCTGCCGCGAGGCCGGCACCCGCGCAGCGCCCGACTGTTTCGGCGGCGCCACCAGTGCCAGCGCCGGTCGCGTCGGCGGACGCCGCCATGCCGGCGCCGGCGCCAACGCCTGCACCGACAGCAGCAGTCCGACCCGAAGCGGCGCCGCGTGTCACACGGCCGACCGTGTCCATCGATCGTCCCGCCGTTTCCGTGGAAGCGGTCGCGGCAGCGCGTTCCGGGAACGCTCCCGTGCTTCCGGGCCCCGGCGGGACGGCTAGCGGACCCTCCCGTGCCCGCACGGAAGCCCCTCGCGCCGGGCCGCGCCCCGGCGCGCCGGCCGGTACGGACCTGCGCATGGATGTCGGGATTCCCGGTGACTCGCCGGAGATCGATCGCAAGGCCCTGGATACCTACGGCCGAAAACTGTCCGAGGTCGCGGGCAAGCAAGCGGTGTATCCGAAGAAGCTGCAGAATCTGGGGCAGGAAGGCACGACGATCGTCCGGGTCCGCATCGGCGGGGATTCGAAGATCCTCGATGTCACCATCGACACGTCGAGCGGCCACCCGCTCCTCGACGAAGAGGCGATCCGCGCCGTCCGCAAAGCCAAGCCTCTGCCGATGCTGCCCGAGGGTCTTCGCGGCCGTGGTTCCATAGTCACCATTCCGTTCCATTTCCGCCTGGAGTGAACTTTCATGCAGGACGGTACGCCCGCGACCGCGCTCTATCCTCCGCTCGAATCGACGATGGCCGGCCTGCTCGACGTGGGCGACGGCCATCGCGTCTACTGGGAGCAGAGCGGAACGCCGTCGGGTACGCCCGTGCTGTTTCTCCATGGGGGGCCCGGCAGTTCCACCAAGCCCGACCATCGGCGTTACTTCGATCCCGCGTTCTACCGCATCGTCTTGTTCGATCAGCGCGGCTGCGGGCGCAGCGAGCCCGTTGGCGCAATCGCGGCGAACGACACGCACTCGCTCGTCGCAGACATCGAGCGCCTTCGCGAACACCTGGGTGTGGAGCGCTGGGTGATCTTCGGTGGGTCCTGGGGCAGCACGCTCGGCATCGCCTATGCTCAGGCGCATCCCGGGCGGGTCGTCCGCATGATCCTGCGCGGCATCTTCCTCGCTTCCCACACGGAACTGGACTGGTACTTCGTCGGCCTGCGGCAGTTCATCCCCGAAGCGTGGGAGTCGCTGTGGTCCATCGCACCGGGTGCACACTGGAAGACGCTGGTTGCGCGCTATGCCGCAATGATCTGCAGCGACGACAGCGCGGTGGCGGGCCCCGCTGCGGCGAGATGGAATGCCTACGAGACCGCCATCATGTCGATCGGCGAATCCGCGCCGATGCCACCGGCCGCGACGACTGATGCCGGGGCGATCGCCCGTGCGCGCGTGCAGGTTCACTACCTGCACCACGACTGTTTCCTGAAGCCCGGGCAGCTGCTCGACGGCATGGCGTCGATTGCCCACGTTCCCGCGATCCTGCATCACGGGCGCATGGATTTCGTCTGCCCGCCCGTCACCGCCTTTGAGGTCGCGCGCCGCTGGCCGGCTGCCACCCTCACGTTCCATTCGCAGGCCAAGCACGCCTCTTCCCACCCGGCCCTGGAAGCCGCCCTCGTCGCGGCGACGAAGGCGACCCGGGACGCCTTGCGCGACACGTCGAGACCGTGAGCTTTCGGGTCCGCATCAATCTGCTGATCACGGTGCTGACCGCATTGTTTGCGGCGGCCATGCTGAAGATCGTCATCGACGATGCACGCCGTTCCATCCGTGAGGAAATGGAGGGGTCCAACCGCGTCACGCTGCAGCTGCTGTCCACCGTGATCCGCGACGCGCAGATTGTCGCGAAGCCGGAGGACGGCGAGCGCGTGCTGCTGGGCTTTCTGCGAGAACTCGGTCGCGTCCGGGCGCACGAGATCCAGCTGTTCGACGCGGAGGACAAGCTCCTCTACGGCTCGCCGCCTTCAGTCTACAAGGTGGGGCGTTCTGCGCCCGAGTGGTTCGTCCGCCTGGTGAAGCCCGAGATGCCGGTCATCAACCTGCCCGTGCATACCGGCACGATCACCGTGCTCGTGGACCCTTCGCGCTCCGTGGTCGACGCCTGGGACGACCTCCAGAACCTGCTGCTGCTGATCGCGATATTCCTCGTGGCCGTGAACGTGCTCGTGTTCTTTCTCATCGGCTGGTCTCTGCGACCCGTGAGCCTGATTCTCGAAGGGCTGCGGCGCATGGAGAAGGGCGAACATCACGTTCGCCTGCCGCGGATGCAGACGCCGGAGTTCGAGGCTATCCGCCACACGTTCAACGGCATGGCCGATGCGCTGGAGAAGAGTCTTGCGGAGAACCGCCGGCTTGCGCTGGTCGCGCAGCAGTCCGGCGACGCGATCGTGATCCTCGATCTCGAAGGGCGGGTGTCGTTCTGGAACCCGGCGGCCGAGCGGTTGTTCGGGTTCCCAGCCGCGGAGATCGTGGGCGAACCGGCGAGGCTCATCGTGCCGCACGCGCTCGTGAAGGAAGCCGAGGAGCATTCCGCGGCGCTCCGCGCGCGACGTACGGTGGATCACGTGGAGACGCGCCGCCGCGGGCGCGACGGCAGATCGATCGACGTCGCGATGTCCGCGGCGCCGCTCACCGATCCGGCCACCGACGACGTGATGGGCGAGATCTACTCCATGCGCGACATCACCGAACTCAAGCGTGCCCGTGAGGCCGAGGTCGAACTTGCACAGAATCGCCGTCTCACACAGCTGATCCAGAGTTCCCTCGAGGAAGAGCGCCGGACGATCGCCCGCGAACTCCACGACGAACTGGGTCAGTGCATCACGGCGGTCCGCACCATCGGAACGGTCATCGCGCAGCAGACCGAGCAGAATCAGCCGGAGGTGCATCGCAGCGCCAGGACCATCGTGGACGTGGCGGGCCGAATCTACGACAGCGTCCACGGCATCATCCGGCAACTGCGCCCGACCGCTCTCGATCATCTCGGACTGCGGGAGACCCTGGAGGAGGCCGTGGCCCAATGGCGCCTGCTGCATCCGTCCCTCGCATTCGAACTTGCCGTGGACGGCGATGTCCAGGCACTGGGTGAGACGGTCAACATCACCGTCTACCGGATCGTGCAGGAGTGCATCAACAATGTGGTGAAGCACGCCCGGGCGCACCGCGTCAGCGTGGAGGTGACCCGCGAGCCCGGCGCCGGCGGGGAGACGCTGTCGGTGCGGGTCCGCGACGACGGACAGGGGCTGGTGGAGCCCGAGGCGGTGCGCGCCACCCGGTTCGGTGTGCTGGGCATGCGTGAACGTGCCGAGGCGCTCGGTGGAACATTCGATCTGCTGACGCCGGAGGGCGGTGGCGTGGAAGTCAAGGTGACGCTGCCGCTGGCCGAGCGCTCTGCCGAAGGCACAAGGAGAACGGGGGAATGACAGACGCGATCATCAAGGTCATGCTGGCGGACGATCATGCCGTCGTCCGCATGGGATTCCGTCTCCTGCTCGATGCCTCGCCCGACATCCGGGTCGTGGCGGAAGTCGAGAGCGGCGAGGAGGCCGTGAAGCGGTTCCCGGAGGTGCGGCCGGACGTCCTCGTGCTGGACCTGTCCATGCCCGGCATTGGCGGTCTGGAGGCCGTGTCCCGCATCCTGGCCCGCGAATCCACCGCCCGCATCCTGGTACTGACCGCCCACGAGGACGCCATGCACGCCAAGCGGGTGCTCAAGGCCGGGGCGCTCGGCTACCTGTCCAAGCGCGGGGCGGCCGAGGAACTGATCCAGGCGATTCGCATGGTCCGCCAGGGGAGGACCTTCCTGGAGCCGGCCATCGCCCAGCAGATGGCCGTCCAGCAATTGTCCGGCGAGCGCAGTCCGGTAGAAACGCTGTCCGAAAAGGAATTCAAGGTGTTCCTGGCGCTGGCAAAGGGTCAGAGCGTGGCGGATATCGCCCAGGTGATGTCCCTGAGCCCCCGGACCATCGGTACCCACCTCTACAACATCAAGCAGAAACTCGGGGCGGCCAACTCGGCCGAACTGGCGATTGTTGCGATGCGACATGGATTGATGGACCCCTGAGCGTCGGGCTTCTCATGAAAATCATTAGGCGCGATTCAGTGTTTTGCGCTGTTGCGTGGCGGGGTGGATCGGGAGAATGCAGAGCATCCGAGGCGACTCGGTAGCAAGCCGAACTCCCCGAAACTCACCGACAGGACTACGACCATGTGGAACAAGCCCGAGTACACCGAAATGCGTTTTGGCTTCGAAGTCACGATGTACATCGCGAACCGCTAATTCGCGAAGACTCGAAGTAGTAAAAAGGGCCGCCACGAGCGGCCCTTTTTGCGTTTCCCCCGATACAATCCGCGCCTTTCCCGGGCCGCCGGTGGCCCGAACGGAGTGCTCCCGACCAGGTGGGCGCCCGAAAACAGACAAGTTGGAGACGTTCATGAATCTGCCGCAAACGGCCGTCAGAGCCGCTTTCCCCTTTCGCACGATCGTTCTGGCGCTGGCCCCGGTCCTTGCCGGTATCGCCCAGGCCCAGGAAACGATCCGCTCGGCCCCTGTCGTTGTGAGCGGAACGCGCGTCGAACGATCCAGTTTCGATCTGCCCATGTCCATCGACCAGATATCGGGCGACCAGTTGCGGGACGGCCGGGCAGGGGTGAATCTCTCGGAAACGCTCTCTCTGATTCCGGGGGTGGTCGCGAACAACCGGCAGAACTACGCACAGGACCTGCAGATTTCCATCCGCGGGTTCGGATCCCGGTCGACGTTCGGTGTGCGCGGAGTCCGACTATACGCAGACGGGATCCCCCTCACGATGCCTGACGGGCAAGGTCAGGCGGCGAACATCGATCTCATGACGGCGAAGAGCATTGAGGTCCTGCGCGGGCCCTTCTCGGCGTTGTACGGCAACTCCTCCGGCGGCGTGATCAGCGCCTTCACCGAGGACGGACCCCAGCGTTTCACAGTCAATCCGTACTTTTCCGTCGGAAGCTACGACAGCACCAAGTTCGGCGTGCGGATGGGCGGCACGAGCGGCATCGTCAATTTCACGTTCAACATGTCGCGCTTCGATACCCAGGGCTATCGGGACTGGAGCGCCGCGACGCGCGACACGGCCAACGCCAAGCTGACCATCACGCCGGACGACTACTCCAAGGTCACGGTCGTGATGAACTACCTCATGCAGCCGGAAACGCAGGACCCGCAGGGCCTCACCCGTGCGCAGTACGACCAGAATCCGACTCAGGTCGGCGTCGTGAGCGGCACCCTGACGTCCCGCGACTATGGGGTGCGCAAGAGCATCGACAACATGCAGGCGGGTGCCGTCTATGAGCGGAGAATCACCGCGTCGGACACGTTGCGAGCCATGGTGTACGCAGGCGACCGGCAGGTCACTCAGTACCTCGGGCTCACCATTGGCGCCCAGGGCGCGCCTCGCAGCGGCGGCGGCGTGATCGACCTCGATCGCCAGTTCTCGGGTGTCGACCTGCGCTGGACCCACCGCAACGAGATCGCGAACATGCCGGTCAACGTCACGGCGGGTCTCAATTACGACCAGCAGGAAGAGGCGCGCAAGGGATTCGAGAATTTCATCGGGACGCGACTGGGTGTCACCGGCAACCTGCGACGCGACGAGACCAACACGGTTCGCAATTTCGACCAGTACGTCCAGGGTGAACTGGGCGTCACTTCCCAGCTGTCGGTGTCGGCCGGCATCCGCCGCAGCTCGGTCAGGTTCTCGTCGAAGGACCGCTTCATCACGGGCGGTAACCCGGATGACAGCGGCAGCCTCACCTTCAGCAAGATCACCCCGGTGGCGGGCGTCCTGTACAAGGTCTCTCCGGTCCTGCACACCTACGCCAGTGTCGGTCGAGGCTTCGAGACCCCCACGTTTGCGGAGCTTGCGTACCGCACCTCCGATGCCGCAGGCGCCGGGATCAACACGGACCTGAAGCCCAACACGACCACCAATCTCGAACTGGGCATGAAGACCTTCGTCGGCAACGACACGCGCATCAATGCGGCAGTGTTCCAGGCGAAGTCGGACAACGAGATCACGACACTCACGAACACTGGTGGTCGCGCCGTGTTCCAGAACGTGGGCAAGACAACCCGGCACGGGCTGGAACTGTCCGTGGACAGCCGGCTGCCGTCGGGCATCTACGGGCTGGCGGCCTTCACCTACGTGAGCGCGAAGTTCGACCAGTCGTTCAGCACCTGCGAGGTCACGCTATGTCCGGGGACCAATCCTCGCGCCCCCGTCTCAGCCGGCAGCAGGATTCCTGGCGTCCCGGCCTACAGCGTGTACGGTGAGGTGGGTTGGAGGGACATGCTGGTCGAAGGGCTCAGCGCTGCACTCGAAGCCCGTCGGGTCGGCCGCGTCTACGTGAACGACCGCAATACTGAAGCCGCCGATTCCTACAACCTGTTCAGCGCCCGGATCGGCATGACGGTGCCGGTGGGCGGAGTGACGGTCACGGGCTTCGCACGTATCGACAATCTGTTCGACACGAAGTACGTCGGCTCGGTCATCGTGAACGAGGCGAGCCGTCGGTTCTACGAGCCGAGTCCCGGACGGAACATCCTCATCGGGATGTCCGCTTCCGTTCCGTTCTAGGAAACGTTCGGGCAGGTCGTGCGGGCCTGCTCGAAGGGTCCGCTGATCGGAATGATGCAGAAGCGGGGCGCGTGAGCGCCCCGCTTGACGTCGCGGTTCTGGCGCTGGCTCAGCGATCGTCCGGGGTCGACGTTGGCGTCGTCCCCATGTCATACCGCACGCCGACCCAAAGCCCTCTCGGGGCGCCCACGCCATAGAACGGTTCCGAGAACGCCGAGCCCGGCGTGTAGGAGCCGCCCGGAAAGAAGTTCTCTCCGAGGATGCCGAAGTTCTCATAGCGCCGGTTGAACAAGTTGTTCACCCGCGCGAACACGAGCCAGTTGCGGGACAGCCGATAGCGCGTGTCGAAGTTGAAGATGTAGTAGGCGCCGGACTTGCCGTGGAGGTCCTGGTTGTTCTCGTCTCCCCGAAGGTACATCCCCGAGCTGTAGACCACGTTGCCGCCCAATGACCAGGCATCCGTGGCGGCGTAGTCGGCGCGCACCTTGAAGAGGTTCTCCGGGATGTTCGGCAGGCGGTTGCCCTTCGACACCTGGATCTCGTTCGCCTCGGTGTCGCCGTTGAGGTCGGCGGCAGACGAGTTGTTGGGGCTGTTCAGCACGAACGGCGTCTGGAACGTGGCGCGCATGAACGTGTAGTTCGCAGACAGCGTCACACGGTGCAGACGAACGCTGCCACCGAGTTCCACGCCCTGGCGGCGCGTGTTGCCGACGTTATCGAAGTAGCCGCGCGTAGAGATCTGCGAGGAGATGAACTGGATGTCGTCGCGCAGATCGGTGCGGAAGATGGCCACGTTGAAGGACGCCTTGCTGTCGCCCGCGCGCGCACCGATCTCGTAGGTGCGGCTGATGACGGGCTTCAGCGGCGGGTCGGCGAGGAACGCATTGGGCAGCGGGCAGGGCGCGTTCTCGTCCGCACAGGTGAGTTCCACCGGTGTCGGCGCACGCATGCCTTCGCTGAAGTTCGCGTAAGTGGTGTAGTTCGCGATGGGCGAGTAGGTGACGCCGAGGGCGGGATTGAAGCGCGTGAACGTGTGATCGCCGTTCACGGCCGGGTTCTGACCGGAGCGGTCCTCGACCTTCACGTTCGCACGATTCAGGCGGCCCGACACGGTGAATGCGAGCCGGTCGGTGACGGACAGGGTGTCGGTCAGGTACAGGCCCAGGTAGCGGTTCTTTCCCTTCACCGCGGTGTTGAGTTCGAAGTCTTCGAGCGGGACGTTGGTGCCCCGAGTGCCGTCGAAGTCCGCATCCTGCTCGAACTGACGGTAGTTGGTGATGCCGGCATCCAGGCTGGTGCCGACGGCCAGCTGGTTGTCCATGGCGCCCACGCGACCGAGGTAGGACAGCTGCGCCGTCATCCCGAAAGCATTCTGGCGGAGAGAACTGGAATCGTTGGACCCCTGCGCTTCCTTGCCGGGGTCGCCGGGCAGAAGAAGACAGTCGGCGGGCACGTCCTCGCAGACGTCGTTGACGTTGCTCGCGAAGGAGTCCTGACGCTTGCGGCGAAGGTAGGCATTGCCGGAGAAAAGCAGCGTGTCGTTGATGAAATGGCTCAGGCGCGCGTTGATCATCGCGAGCGCGTTCTTCGTCCGGTCCGGCCACGTGTAGGCCTGGCGCCGGTTGCCGAGGAACGAACGGGGCAGCGCCTGCGTGCCTTCGAGCTTGTTGTTTGCCGTCGTGAAGGACACATCGAAGTCGGTGACGCCGTCCTGGTAGCCGACCTTCGCGAAGAGATTCGCCAGTCGGCTCGGCGAGTAATCGCGCCAGCCGTCTTCCTTCAGGTAATTGCCTGTCACGAAATAGTCGACCTTCTCGCCATGCCCGCCCCACTCGAATGAGCCTGCCTTGCGGCCGTGGGACCCGGCCCAGGTGGAGGCCGTGAATCCCGGATACTGAAAGCCGGACTTGGTGTTGATGGCGAGGGAACCGCCGAGCGTGTTCAGACCGAACTGCGGATTCGAACCCGGCATGATCGTGATGCTGGAGATGGCCGATTGCGGCACCAGATCCCAGCTGACGGCGTCGCCGAAGGACTCGTTGATTCGCACGCCGTCCTGGAACACCGACAGTCCCTGAGGCAGGCCGAGCAGATGCGAGGCCGTGAAGCCGCGGAAGTTGACGTCCGGCTGGAAGGGGTTGGCCTGCGCGGAATTGAGATTGACGCTGGAGGTATTGCTCTCCAGGAACTCGGTGATGTCACCGGCGCGCTGGCGACCGATGTCTTCGCTCTGGATCACCTGAATGTTGGCCGGGACCTTTCGCTTGGGCAGGCCAAGTGCGGGCAGGGGCGTGGTACCGACCACCTCCACCTTAGGGGCCTCGAGATCGGTGGCGCGGTTCTGGGCGGCGGCAGGCATGCCGATGCCCGCGGCGAGGCCCACGACCGCGATCGCGTGGCCGAAATGCAGATTCATGACCCTTCTCCCTGTCTTGGATATGTTCTGGGGCCGGCAGGACGGATCGGGTACCCCGGCCAGCGCGCGCGCATGGTAGGCCCGGGAAGAGTTCCTGTGAGTATTCCCGCAAAAATAAGGAAAAATTCCTGTTCCCTCGCCCATCGGACCGGGCACCCGCCCGGGTGCCGGGGGCAAAAGAGAATGTCAGGGTTGCTGCGGTGGGAGGGGGAAGGCTGCGCGCGGAGCGACCCCGGCGCGGAGGCGGATACGGACGCGGGACCCGGTGGTGCACTCGGACAAGGCTGGGGCGAGCGCGAGGACGGTTGCCCCGTCCGGAAGCCGCAGCCGCAGCATCAGCGCGCTTCCGCGGAATGCGCGTGAGGTGACTTCGGCCTCGACGTCGCCGCACGGGTCCAGTTCGACGTCGTCCGGTCGCAGAAGGACCTCTGCAGGGGCTCCGTCCCGGACCGATGGTTCCCGGGCCGGCACGATCCCCAGCACGGTGCGGATTCCCTCCGGACCCCCGCGCCCGGCAAGCAACGCCCCGTCGCCGATGAACCGGGCGACGAACCCGGAGGCCGGCGAGTCGTACAGCCCCGGTGCGGTGTCCCATTGCGCGAGCCGGCCTCGGTCCATCACGCCCACCACGTCGGCAAAGGCGAAGGCTTCGAACTGGTCATGCGTCACGAGGATTGCCGCAGCCTTCTCGTGAAGCAGCACCTGGCGGACTTCGCCGGCGAGGCGCTCGCGCAGATCGCCGTCGAGACTCGAGAAGGGCTCGTCGAGAAGGACGAGCGGCGGTCGATTCGCCAGGGCGCGAGCCAGTGCCACCCTTTGCTGCTGACCGCCCGAGAGTTCATGCGGATACCGCCCTTGAAGGCCCTCGAGCCCCACCAGAGACAGCAGTTCCGCGACTCTCCTGCGCCGCCCTTCGGTGCCCTCTCGGGCGAGGCCGAAAGCGATGTTTGCCGCTACGTCGATGTGGGGAAACAGCGCGAAGTCCTGGAACACCATGCCGATGCGGCGGTGCTCGGGCGGCAAGGTCAGGCGCGGCCGCGACGCGGGCGCCCCTGCGAGATCGATGCTTCCGGCCTGGAGTGACTCGAAGCCGGCGATGAGTCGCAGCAACGTCGTCTTGCCGCAGCCAGATGGTCCCAGGAGCGCCGCGATCGCGCCCGGTGCGAGCGACAGGGACACATCGTCGAGTACGCGATGGGCGCCGAAGGCGTGGCTGACGTGTTCGACTGCCAGGATCGGTGCTGCGATGGCGGAGGATGCAGGTTGCAAGAGGCGTGCGGTTCCGTCGGGGAATTCGTCAGCGCAGTCGCGTCGCGTCCGCGCATGGGGATCGAATGATCGCGGAGGATTATCGCGGAACACGGGCCGGGTGCGACAGCCTGACCGTACAATCGGCCGCCTCGCCAAACCCGCATCCACGCGTGACGCTCCCTACCCGTTGGTCCGCCCTCCTGCCCGCCGTGCTTGCGGCCATTCTGGTTGCAGCACCGCTGATCGGTCTTGCGATCACGGGCCTGGCCGGCCTGCGTGTGGAAACCTGGCAAGGACTCATCGAGGGCGGGCTGTCCGGTTTCGCGGGTACGAGTGCGGCCCTGCTCGTCCTTGTCGCGGTGGGCGTGGCCCTCACGGGCGGGGTGACCGGGTGGCTCACCGCGGCCTACGTGTTTCCGGGCAGTCGGTACTTCGCCTGGCTGCTGGTGCTGCCCCTCGCCATGCCGGGCTACGTCGTTGCCTACGCCTACGCCGATCTGTTGCAGTTTTCAGGGCCCGTGCAGACGTGGCTGCGTGAGACTTCCGGATGGGGCCCCAGGGAATACTGGTTTCCTGAAGTGCGCAGCCTGCCGGGAGCGGCGGTGCTCTTCGTGTGCGTCCTGTTTCCGTACGTCTATCTGCCTGTCCGCGCGGCGGTGCAGGCGGTACCTGCCTCCCTGATCGAGGCGGCGCGCCTGTCGGGTCTGCCGGCACGCGCCGTCGTCCTGAGGGTTGTGCTGCCGCTGGCCTGGCCGGCCGTCGCAGGCGGCGTCATTCTCTGCTCGATGGAAGTCCTGGCGGACTACGGTGCCGTGTCCTATCTGGCCGTCGATACGCTGAGCGTCGGCATCTACAAGGCATGGCTCGGCTACGGCGACCGCGTGAGCGCAGTGCAGCTCGCGCTCGTACTGCTGGTCGTGGTCGGTGCCCTGATGATCGTCGAATCGCGACTGCGGGGACGGCGCCGATTTGCCGCGAGGGGTGGACCGGTTCGCGGGTCGGCACCGGTGGTTCTGCGCGGAGCGAAGGCGTGGAGCGCGACCATCGTCTGTGTCATGCCGGTCATTGCCGGCTTCGTTCTTCCCCTTGCGACGTTGCTGCGTGTGGCTGTGAAGGACGCGGAATCCCATCAGTGGGATCGCTATGCCCGCGCGGCCTGGGCGAGCTTCACGACGGCCGGTGTGGCGGCGATCGTCGTTGTTCTCGTCGCTCTGCTGCTTGCCTACGGCGCCCGGATGTCGAGGAGCCGCGCGGTCGGCCTGCTCAATCGGGTGGCCTCGCTGGGATACGGCGTTCCTGGCGCTGTCCTCGCGATCGCGATCCTCATACCGCTTGCCCGGCTCGACAACATGCTGGACGCCTGGGTGGAATCGCTGTTCGGACAGAATCTCGGACTGCTGCTCACGGGAAGCGTCACGGCGCTGGTTTACGCCTACGTGGTGCGATTCCTGGCTGTGGGACTTTCGAATCTGGAGACTGGGTTCGGGCGCGTGACTCCGTCGATGGACGACGCTGCTCGCTCGCTCGGCGTCACGGGACTCGCCCTGGTGGCGAGAGTCCATCTCCCGCTGCTGTGGCGGGTGCTGCTGGTCGCGGGGCTTCTCGTCTTCGTCGATGCGCTCAAGGAATTGCCCGCCACGCTGGCGTTGCGACCCTTCGACTTCGACACGCTCGCAACACAGTCATACCAGTACGCGAAGGACGAACGCCTCGGGGAGGCGGCCGTGCCTTCGCTTGTCATCGTGCTCGTCGCGATGCTGCCCGCTCTGCTGGTCACTCGGGTCCTGGCCCGCGACTGACAGCGATCCGCTCAACGCCAGCCGGCGCGATCCACCAGTTTCTGCGCCGCCACGGTCCGGCTCGCGATCTCGGCGATCGGCAGGCGATCCGCCTTGAACGCCCCCAGGGACTCCAGTTCGGGATTGCGCGGCTTCACCGTCTTCACGACTGGCCATTCGTTGTTGCCGTCGGCGAAGTAGATCTGCGCCTCATCGCTGGCAAGGTATTCGAGGAACTTCACCGCAGCGATCTTGTTGGGGGCATTGCGAAGCATCGCACCGCCGGACACGTTGATGTGCGTGCCGTAGTTCGACTGGTTCGGCCAGACGACGCCGACCTTCTCCACGACCGCCCGGTCCTCGGGCTTCTTGGAGCGCATGAGTCGCACGTAGTAGTAGGAGTTCGTGAGCGCGACGGCGCATTCGCCGGAAGCGACGGCCTTGATCTGATCCGTATCACCGCCACGCGGGGGGCGTGCCATGTTTGCCACCGTGGCTCGCGCCCACTGTTCGGCACGCTGCTCGCCGTCGTGCGCGATGACCGACGCCACCAGGGAAAGCATGTAGGGGTGGCTGCCGGGGCGGGTGCATACCTTCCCCTTGTTTCGTGGCGCCGCGAGGTCTTCATAGCTCTGCACGTCCTGGGGGAACGCCGCAGCCTTCGAATACACGAGGATGCGAGCGCGGCTGGAGAACGCGAACCAGGTGTTTGCAGGACTGCGGAGATCCGCGGGAATGCGCTGCTCGAGAACCGGCGACTTCACCGGGGCAAACAGGCCCGCCTGCTCCGCGGCGTACAGCCGGGACGCATCGACGATGAGAAGTACGTCCGCCGGGCTGTTCGCGCCTTCGTTGCGGAGGCGTTCGAGCAACGCCTCGTCTCCCATCTCGATCCGGTTGATGCGGATTCCCGTGGCCTTCGTGAAGTTCGCGTACAGCGCTTCGTCCGTGTCGTAGTGACGGGCGGAATACAGATTCAGGACCTTGTTGTCCTGGGCCGAGGCCGACGAGGTGACCAGTGCGCTTGTGACGGCGATGAGGCGCAGGGTCCGGATGAGGCGGTTGGGCATCGAAAGACGTCTCCAGAGAAGGAATCGAGAGGGTTCAGGACGATCGCGGACTGCTCTCGGCGACTCGGCGGTCACCGCGGCGTTCCTGGCGATTGGTACCCCGACTGTAGAGGAAAGTTGCGCCAATAAATGCGAATCATTATCATTTACACACCGCAAACACTCTGCCGGAGGAACGCCATGAATGTCTTCGTCATCGGGGCCGACCGCCTCGGAAACATCCCCGAGCGCCTGGCTGCCCGAGGGTATGCCATCGTCGGCCACGTGTCCGGACGGGCGGCGGCGCACCAGCGCGTTGCCACGGCTCTTCCCAGGGAAACGCACTTGATGATCCTGTTCACGGATTTTCTGGGGCACAACGTCATGAAGAGCTTTCGTGCGCTCGCGAGAGAACGAGGGGTGCCGGTTCTTGCATGCCGACGGTCGGCGTCGGCACTGGAGGAGCAACTCACGCGGCTCGCGCCGGCCTGAGGCTGCTTCTGTGGCCACGTAAGCGGAGGAGGGCTGGTTGTGCGGGGCCCTCCGGCCGCTTTCGGTGCAGCGTCAGAATTCCCAGCGCAGTCCGGCCTGCACGAGCCGGGGAGAGCCGGGCAGGATGCCGCGCGTTCGGTCGACGATGTAGACCTTGTCCGCGATGTTCTTGACCGTCACAAAAAGCGTGAGACCGTATTGCCGCAGCTGATAGTTGGCCGTGGCATTGAAAACGGTGAAGGCGTCGATCTTGCCGAACTGTCCGCTTGCGTCTGAATTGGGATCGGCGACGTTGCCGAAGTCCGAGAACTGCTCGCCGACATGCTGTGCCTCGAGATTCACGTCGAGACCCGCGGACGTCGCGTAGCCCACCGCGATCGTGGCCGTGGTCTTCGGGGCGTACGGAAGACGCTTACCTGCTTGGGAGCCCGCGACCGCGGCGCCGTTGGAGACTGCAGTGAACGCCGTCGACTGTTCAGCCGTGGGGAGGAAGGTGATGGCCGCCGTGGAGTACACCCCGGACGGATCGCCATATCGGCCACCGAGTTCGAGACCCTGGAAGAGCGCCTCGCCCTGCGATAGCGGCAGATTTCCGCCGGCGATGCTGCCGACGGCGATCAGGCGCTGGAAATTGTTGCGGAAGAACGTGGCCTGGACGTTCAGCTGTTTGCTGATCTGGGCGCGCGTACCCGCCTCGAAGTTCCAGCTGCGCTCGGCGCCGACGTTGGTGAACGTCGCCGCGGGGCCCGTGCCCGTCGTGACGAGATCTTCGACGCGGGGCGGCGCGAATCCACGGTGCACCCCGGCGAACACCGTGGTCCCTTCCTGGATCACATACGTGGCGCCGAGGCTGGGGATCACGGCGCTCAATGACTCGGAGCCACTGTTGCCGCCCACGCGCCGGTCGGTGCGTTTCACGTCGATGAATTCGTAGCGCAGGCCGGGCGCGATGGTGAGGGCGCCCAGGAGAAACTTGTTCTGCGCGAAGGCGGCGATTGCGTTGGTGTCGCGTTCGTTGTCTTCCGTGAGTGTGCCGATGCGGGCGCCGGGCGCCGCGCCGTTCAACTGCTTGCGCTCCTGCTTTTCGTGATGGAGGCGAAAGCCGGTTTCCAGTTCGGACGGAGCGCCGAGAAAGGCATGCCGGGTCCGGAGCCGTGGCTCGATGCCGAACTGGTAATAGTCGCGCAGGCGTCCCTGCACCGAATTGCAGCTGTCGGGGTTCACGGTCTGGCCAGCCAGGCGGGCGTCACGGAAGGCGTTGCCGCATTGCGTATCGGTGGTCGTGCTCGACTGTCTCCACCAGTCCCGATTGAACGACGAACCGTAAAGATTGGTGATGAGGCTTGTGTCGGCGTTGAAGGCGATCTCGTGGGTTGCCGACAGCCCGATGCGACGTGTTTCGAAGGAGTCGTTCTTGAACGGGTTGTAGCGAGCGCCGAAGTTCCGGTATTCCGCGTTGGTGATTCCCGAATAGGTGACCGTGGAATCCTCGGTGTAGTAGTTCGCCCGCAGTGTGACGCCCTGACGATCACCAATCGCGAAGACCTTCTTGAGGCTGATGTCCCGCAGTTCGGAGTGGGTGTTGTCGCGGGCTCCGTCGCCCTGCTTGTGCATCATGTCCAGCATCAGGCCGCCGCCGCTCAGTCGCGCGTGGGCATTCAGGTAATCGCGGTTGCCGCCGGTGACGCCGATGAATCCGCTGAAGGCTTCCGTCGGCGTTGGCGTCACGTAGTTGATGACGCCGCCGATCGTCTGTGGTCCGTAGAGCACCTGCCCTGAACCCTTGAGGACCTCGATGCGCTCGTAACGGTCGATCGGCGGGTGGTAGTAGCTGGCGTTGTCGCCATAGGGTGCGTAGGAGAGCGGAATACCGTCTTCAAGCAGGGTGACTTTCGTCGAGCGGGTGGGATTCAGCCCCCGGATGCCGATGTTCGGGCGGAGGCCGAAGCCTTCTTCATCACGGGCATTGATGCCCGGCACCTTCCTGAGCGCCTCGTTGGTCGTGAACACCCTGGAAGTGTCCAGCGCGTCCCGATCGATCACGTCGCCCGATCCCGGGATGCGTTCCAGCGTCTCGCGCTTGCCGATGATGTCGACGCGGGGCGCGGTCATCGCCTGAGGCGCTTTCTGGGCGAGGGCGCCGTGCGCAGTGGCGGCGGCGGCAACCAGGACGGACAGGCGGGCGGCGGCGTGGCGGTGGCCGGCAGTACATTTCATGCGGAACGTCTCCTCGAAGTCGGGCCGGCGACCGAGTCCGCCTCACCTTCCGGTGTCGGGGTAGGGGCGGCCGCTCGCTGCAGTCGTCGTCTCTATGGACGCACCCAAGGAAAATAACACGAATCATTCTCATTTGTAAAAAAATGGATCGACCATATCGGCCACGTCTCAGGGTGTGCAGAGGTATGGAGTAGAAAAACATTTAAAACAGATAGTTAAGAATTCCTGTGGGGCGCCGAAGCACCACTGTCCGCGAGCTGGCTGCCGTCTTTGCCCCTAGGCGATTCTACGCTGCAGTGCAGTATTGACAATCATTCTCATTCGTAGTCTACTGATTCCACGAAAGGAGGTGCAGCGCTCATGTATGTGTGCCTTTGTCAGGGAGTTACCGACCGTCAGATCCGCGAAGCGGTGGAAGAGGGCGCGTCCACCATGCGTCAATTGCGCAAGGAACTCGGCGTGGCGGCATCCTGCGGTCGTTGTGCGATGCACGCCAAGGCGCTCCTGGACGAGACCCGGCAGGAATCCCGCAACCTCTCGCTCGCGGTGGCCTGAGCACTTCCTCGGGCGGGTGACGGTCGACCGGTCCGCCGGTTGGCGTTGGCGAAGCGTCTTGACCTGCCAGCCATCACAAGCCAGACATCGAACGCGTCGCTCGACGCGTTTTCATTCCCATTCGCGTTTCGCTCCATCGGAAAGTCGGACTGTCGTCAGACGCGGTCCTGTCTATACTCGGGTCTTCCCTGTAGAGCTGAGGCTTACCGATGAAAGGTGACAAGAAAGTCATCCAGCATCTCAACAAGGTGCTGCTGAACGAACTCACTGCAATCAACCAGTATTTCCTCCACGCCCGGATGTTCAAGAACTGGGGCCTGAAGAAGCTCGGTGACTACGAGCAGCATGAATCCATCGACGAGATGAAGCACGCCGATCGGCTCATCGAACGGGTGCTGTTTCTCGAGGGTCTGCCGAATCTCCAGGACATCGGCAAACTGCTGATCGGCGAGAACCTCGAAGAGTGTCTCAAGTGCGATCTGCAACTTGAGATGAAGGCGCATCCCGACCTGAAGAACGCGATTGCCCATTGCGAGTCCGTCGGGGACTACATCTCCCGCGAGCTGTTCGAGTCCATTCTCGAGAGCGAGGAAGAGCACATCGACTTCCTGGAAACGCAGATCGACCTGATCGGGAAGATCGGCATCCAGAACTACATGCAGAGCCAGATGGGCGATCTTTCCTGAGATCGCGCCTGCGTTGTCGGCGTCTGCCGAACGGGCCGCAACCGCGGCCCGTTTGCTTTTGTGCGAGGGCCCGCTACGCTTGCGGCCCCAAGCGTTCCCAACGGCGTCGACGATGCGCAACCGACCGGGCCTTTTCGCCCTGATCCCCTGTTTCCTGCTGGTCGCCTGCGCTGCACGCGGGCCGGCCCCGGTCGTCACCACCCCGGCGCCGCCGCCGGTCGTCATCACGCTGCCAGCGCCCCCCGTCGAGCCGCCACCGCCGGAGATCGTCATCCCACCGCCGAAGATCGCACTCGTTCTGGGAGGCGGCGCGGCGCGCGGATTCGCCCATGTGGGCGTGATCAAGGTTCTCGAAGCGCAGGGCCTGGCACCGGACCATGTCGTGGGGACGAGTGCAGGCAGTGTCGTGGCCGCGCTGTATGCGGCCGGCTTCAGCGGATTCGATCTGCAGAGGAAGGCGCTCGACCTCGACGAGAATACGGTGAGCGACTGGGCTCTGCCCAATCGCGGATTCCTCAAGGGCGAGGCGCTGCAGAAGTTCATCAACGAATCGGTCAAGCAGTTGCCCATCGAACAACTGCCCCGGTCGTTGGGTGTCGTAGCGACGGATCTGCAGACCGGCGATCAGGTCGTGTTCCGACGCGGCAACACCGGTATGGCCGTGCGCGCATCGAGCAGCGTGCCCGGCGTGTTCCAGCCGGTCACGATCAATGGAAGGGAGTACGTCGATGGCGGACTGACCAGTCCGGTTCCCGTGAAAGCGGCCCGCGACTTCGGCGCCGATATCGTAATCGCGGTGGACATCTCGAAGAACCCTCTGCGCGCGAAGGTCCGCGACACCATCGAGGTGCTGCTTCAGACCTTCACGATCATGGGACGGGCACTCGCTGCCCACGAAATGCAGTCGGCGGATGTCGTCATCAGCCCGGGGACGGACGAACTTGCCAGTGCGAGTTTCGAAAGCCGGAACCTGGCCATTCTCGAAGGCGAGAAGGCCGCCCAGGCGGCCATACCGAAGATCCGTCAGAAGATCGCCGAGCGCGAGGAGCGCCTGCGCAAACAGGCGCTCCAGGCGTTTACCACCCCCGGCAATCGCTGATCATTTCCGCGGCGTGAGGCTCTTCTTGCGCTTGTCGAGCCACCAGCCGTATTGCACTGGCCAGTCCGCGTACTCATTGTCGATGCCCAGTGCCTCCGCCGCGTGCAGAGGCCAGTTCGGGTCGTAGAGCGCTTCACGGCCGATGGCGATGAGGTCGGCCTCACCGTTGCGCAGCACTTCGTCCGCCTGCGGGCCGTCGAGGATCAGGCCTACGGCCATTGTCGGGATGTCGCTCTCGCGCCGGATGGTGGCGGCGAAGGGCACCTGGAACCCCGGGTAACGCTTTACCCGCGCCGCGGTCGCGGAGCCGAGCAGTCCTCCCGATGAGCAGTCGATGACGTCGATGCCGACTTCGCGGAGCCGCCGGGCGAGTGCCACGGAATCCTCGATCGTCCAGCCGCCGTCGACACCATCGACTGACGACACCCGGAAGAACACCGGCTTGTCCTGGGGCCAGATCGCGCGCACCTCGCGGGCGATCTCGAGCGGGAGCCGGATGCGGTTCTCGAAGCTGCCACCGTAGTCGTCGTCGCGCCGATTCGAGAGCGGGGACAGGAATTCGTGCAGCAGATAGCCGTGGGCGCCGTGGACTTCCGCCACGTCGAAACCGGCCGCGATGGCGCGATGGGCCGCATCGCGCCACTGGGTCTTCAGAAGCTCGATATCGGCCCGCGACATGGCATGCGGTTCCAGCCAGCCCTCGTCCATGGGAATGGCGCTGGGCGCCACGACCGACCAGACGTGCTCACCCCGTGCGCGATCCGTGTCGTCCAGGGGGCCGTTGCCGTGCCACGGCCGTTGCATCGAAGCCTTGCGGCCGGCGTGTGCCAGCTGGATTGCCGGCACGCAACCTTGAGAACGTTGGAAGTCCGTGACGCGCTTGAGCGGCGCGATGTGCGCGTCGCTCCACAGGCCGAGATCGCCGTGGGTGATCCGGCCATCGCGATCGACGGCGACGGCTTCGCAGATGACCATGGCAGCACCGCCGCTCGCGAGCTTGCCGAGGTGTACCAGATGCCAGTCGTTCGCCAGCCCTTCGATGGCCGAGTACTGGCACATGGGCGGGACGACGATGCGGTTCTTGAGCGTGAGGCCGCGCAGGCGCAGCGGCGTGAAGAGCAGGGGTATGGCGGACACGTTCATGGGTGGAGTTCAGTTGCGGGGGCGGGAGTGGACATGCCGATAATGCACCGTATCGTCCGTCTCGTGCGAGTGCCCGTGAGAATGAGATTGACTGTGTGAGTGCGCGTGCGTGTCGACGTCGACGGGTACCAGATTGAGACGCCCGTGCCGCACCTGCGGTTCGGCCATGAGCGCGTTGGCGAACGCCTGCACTTCGGTCGTCGGGCCCCGGAGCATCACGGTCTCCAGGCAGTTGTCGTGGTCCAGGTGCACGTGCATGGTCGAGAGCACCAGATCATGGTGTTCATGCTGGATGGACGTGAGCCGTTCCGCGAGATCGCGTGCGTGATGGTTGAACACGTAACTCAGGGCAGCGACGCAGAAGGGCGCCTCGTCCCGGGCGAGACTTTCCGCGCTCAGCATGTCACGGAGGATGTCCCGGACCGCTTCCGAGCGGTTCTGGTAGCCCTTGCGCTGGATCAGGTCGTCGAAGGCGCGGGCGAGGTCCTGGCTGAGTGAGATCGTGAATCGTTCCATGGTTCGAAGGGGTCTTGAAGACGTTGCGATTGTGCGCCGGGAGTGTGTATGATGAATTAAAAACGTATCCTACTACTTACCTGCTTCCCCAATCCGTCTCCCTGGCGCGAACCGGGGAGAGGAGACCGCCCATGACCAGCAAGCGATGCCCACCACGACCGATCCGCAGTTTCCGCTGGGTCCTCACTGGCGCGCTGGCCGTCACGCCTGCCGTGCACGCCCACCAGGAGGTGGCGGCGCCGACAGTGCATGTGATCGGGCACTACGAAACCGGCATCCGGACATCCGACTCCGCGAGCGAAGGCGGGGTGACGTCGAAGCGGATCGAGACCCGTCCCCTTCTGCGCACGGGCGAGATCGTGGAATTGGTGCCCGGAATGATCGTCACCCAGCACAGCGGGGACGGCAAGGCGAACCAGTACTTCCTCCGCGGATACAACCTGGACCACGGGACCGACTTCGCCCTGTGGGTGGACGGCATGCCGGTCAACATGCCGACGCACGGCCACGGTCAGGGCTACGCCGACATCAACTTCGTCATTCCGGAACTGGTCTCGCGCGTCGGCTTCCGGAAAGGCCCCTACTACGCGGAAGAAGGCGACTTCTCCTCGGCGGGCGTTGCCCGCATTCGATACTTCGACAAGCTGCCGAACGGCATTGCCAGTGTCACCCTCGGTTCCAACAATTTCCGGCGCGGCGTCCTGGCCAACTCGACGGAATTCGCGTCCGGCAACCTGCTCTACGGGCTCGAAGTCGTCGGCAACAACGGGCCCTGGGACCTCGAGCAGAAGCTCCGCAAGTTGAATGCCGTGCTGCGCTACAGCCAGGGCAATGAACGCGATGGGTTCTCCTTCACCGTCATGGGCTACGAGTCGAAGTGGAACGCCACCGACCAGATTCCCCAGCGTGCGGTGGACAGCGGCCTCATCGGCCTCTATGGCAACCTCGATCCCACGGACGGCGGACGCACCCATCGCTACAGCGCCTCGTTCTCCGGCAACAGGCCCCTCGCCAAGGGCTCGCTGCGAGTCGACAGCTACCTGATCAACTACGGCCTCGACCTCTGGTCGAACTTCACGTACTTCGCGGCCAATCCGGTGACGGGCGACCAGTTCCAGCAGAAGGACAGCCGCACCGTTTACGGTTTCAATCCCAGCTACGCCGTGGTGACGCCCTTCATGGGCATCGAGACCGTGACGACGGTCGGCATGCAGTCACGCTACGACGACATCCGTCGCGTTGCGCTCTACGACACCCAGGCGCGCTCGATCACCGGTACCACCCGCGAGGACTCGGTGCGGCAGATGAGTGTCGGTCTGTACGTACAGAACTCGGCGCAGTGGTTGTCATGGTTCCGCACCCTGGCGGGCGTCCGGATGGATCACTACCGTTTCGACGTCAACAGCAACCTTGCGGCGAACTCCGGCAAGCGAACGGACAACCTGTTCTCCCCGAAGCTCTCGCTCATCTTCGGCCCGTGGGCCCAGACCGAATACTTCGTGAACGCGGGCTACGGTTTCCACAGCAACGACGCGCGCGGCACCGTCATCCGCGTGGACCCCAAGGACCCGAACACGCTGGTGGATCGCGTGAAACCTCTGGTGCGCACGCGAGGTGCCGAGCTGGGGATTCGCACGGAAATCATCCCCAACATCCAGAGCTCGCTTGCGCTGTGGGGACTCAAGCAGGATTCCGAACTGCTGTTCGTCGGGGATGCCGGTACCACCGAGGCGAGTTTCCCCAGCGAGCGGCGCGGCGTCGAATGGATCAACTACGCGCGACCGGTCGATTGGATACTAATCGACGCGGAACTTGCCATCACGCGTGCGCGGTTCGTCAACAATCCCGCTGGGGATCGGATCCCCGGCGCAGTGGAACGGGTGGCCACGCTGGGGGTGACCGTCGACGGCTTCGGTCCGTGGTTCGGTGCGCTGCAGGTCCGGCACTTCGGCCCCCGTCCGCTGATCGAGGACAACTCGCAGCGCTCCCAGGGAACGACCATCGCGAATCTCCGGCTCGGATATACACTCGAGAAGGATCTCCGGATCCATCTGGATGTGTTGAACCTCTTCGGCAGTCGCCGGGATGACATCACTTACTTTTACGGGTCGTGCCTGCGCAGCGAAGTGGGGATCGTGCCCGGGTGTCAGGGCGGAGGCGGGGGAGACGGCGTGAACGACAGGCATTTCCACCCGGTGGAGCCCCGGCAGTTGCGTGTGACCCTTGTCGGGCGCTTCTGACGCCGGCGCAAAGAACCCGGGCTATCCGCCTGCAATCACCCGTCCCATCCGATCGAGCGCTTCGACGAGTTGCGAGCGCGGGCAACCGAAGTTGAGGCGAAGAAATCCTGGCGTGCCGAAGTCCGCGCCTTCGTAGAGTCCGACCCCGCCGTCTTCGAATGCCTTGCGCGGATCCGCCATGCCGCTCCCGCGGCAGTCGAGCCACGCGAGGTACGTGGCTTCCACGGGCGTCATGGAGTACCCCGGCCAGCGCGACACGCGTTCCGAAACGAGATCGCGGTTCCTGCGCAGATACTCCACGAGCGCCTTTCGCCAGGGCTCGCCATCCCGGTAAGCCGCAAGCGTGGCCCACAGTCCGATGGTCATGGGACGATGAACGATACCGTGCATCACGCCCGTCACCCGCGCGCGCAACGCGCGATCGGGGATGATCGCGAACGCGCTTCCGAGTCCGGGCAGGTTGAAGGTCTTGGACGCCGCCATGAGCGTGATGGTGCGTGCTGCCACCTCTTCGCCGAGTGAAGCGAAGGGAATGTGTCGCACACCTTCATCCAGCACGAGACCGCAGTGGATCTCGTCCGAGCACACGACGAGATTGCGCCTCAGACACACCTCGGCGAGCGCTTCGAGTTCGCTGCGGTCGTAGGCACGTCCAACCGGGTTATGCGGATTGCACAGCAGGAATAGTCGACTGCGATCCGTGACGGCGCTCTCCAGGCTGGCGGCCGGGAAACGCCATCGCTGCCCTTCCAGCGCGAGAGGAACTCGGACACAACGCCGTTGCGCGTTCACCGGCGCCGAGAGGAACGGAGGATAGATCGGAACGCCCGTGATCACCTCGTCTCCGGGCTCGCCAACCGCGCGGCACACGATGTTGAGACCCGACACGAGGCCGGGCAGCCAGACGAACGATTCATGCTTGGGCGCCCAGCCATAGCTTTCCGCCAGGCGGGCGATGATGCTCTCGGCGAGCTCCGGGCCCGGCTCCACGTAACCGAAGACACCGTGGTCCACGCGCGCGTGCAAGGCCGAAAGGACCTCCGGGGGCGAGCGGAAATCCATGTCGGCGACCCACATCGGGATCACGTCCCGGCCCCGGTAGCGATCCCATTTGAGACTCCAGGTACCGGAGCGGTCGAGCGTCGAGTCGAAGTCGTAGACGGTGCCGGTCATGGGCGCTTCTTGGCAGTTGACGGGGTCTCGGTCGCGGGTTCGCAAAGGTCCTTGAGGATCTCACGAACCCGCACGATACGCATCGCGACTTCGGAGAGCTTGGTCTCGATGCGCAGCTTCTCGGGGCCGGCGAGGCGCCATCCCTTGCGTGACTGGATGAGCGAGATGATGCGGGCCGGCTCGATTGGCGGGTTCGGTCGGAAGGTGAGCACGATCTGTTCGGGGGCCGCGTCGATCCGCACGACACCGAGCGGCTCCGCCATCAGCCGCAGACGATGCGTCTCCACCAGCGCCTTCGCGGGGTCGGGCAGACGTCCGAAGCGATCGACGATCTCCTCGCCGAGCTTTTCCAAAGACTCGACGTTCTCGCAGCCGGCGAGGCGCTTGTAGAGCACCAGCCGCGCGTGGACGTCGTTGCAGTAGTCGCTCGGCAGCAGGGCAGGGGCGTGGAGGTTGATCTCCACCGTGGCGTGCAGCGGTCCTTCGAGGTCTGGCTCCTTGCCATTTCGCAGGGAGCGCACGGCATGGTTCAGCATGTCGATGTACAGGCTGAAGCCCACCTGCTGCATCTCGCCGCTCTGCGAATCCCCCAGGACTTCACCCGCGCCGCGGATCTCCAGGTCGTGCATCGCCAGATAGAAGCCGGAGCCGAGTTCTTCCATCATCTGGATTGCCTCGAGCCGCTTCTTCGCCTGGGCGGTGATGGCTTCCTCGTCGGGCGTCATCAGATAGGCGTAGGCCTGGTGATGCGACCGGCCGACCCGGCCCCGGAGCTGATGCAGCTGGGCGAGACCGAACCGATCTGCACGATTGATGATGATCGTGTTGGCCGTGGGAACGTCGATGCCGGTCTCGATGATCGTCGTGCACAGCAGCACGTTGAACCGGGCCTGATAGAAGTCACGCATCGCGTGTTCCAGGTCGCGCTCGCCCATCTGCCCGTGGGCGACGCGGATGCGCGCTTCCGGGAGCAGCGCCTGGAGCTTGGCCTCCCAGTTGCCGATGGTCTCGACTTCGTTGTGGAGGAAGTACACCTGGCCGCCGCGCTTGAGTTCCCGCAGAACGGCCTCGCGCACGAGTCCTTCGGAGAATCGCGACACGAACGTCTTGATCGCGAGCCGACGCTGCGGCGCAGTGGCAATCACGGAGAACTCGCGCAGACCTTCCAGCGACATCGCGAGCGTTCTCGGAATTGGCGTCGCGGTGAGCGTGAGCACGTCGACTTCCGCGCGGAGCTGCTTCAGGCGCTCCTTCTGCCGCACACCGAAACGGTGCTCCTCGTCGATGATCACCAGGCCCAGATTGTGGAACTTCACGTCGGCCGAGAGCAGCTTGTGCGTCCCGATGACGATGTCGATGGATCCCTGTTCGATGCCCTTGACCGCGGCGGCGGCTTCCTTCGTCGTGCGAAAACGCGACAGTTCCGCGAGGCGCACGGGCCACTCGGAGAAGCGGTTCGAGAAGTTCTGGAAATGCTGTTCGGCGAGCAGTGTGGTCGGCACGAGCACGGCGACCTGCTTGCCGTCGGCCACCGCGACGAATGCGGCGCGCAGTGCGACCTCGGTCTTGCCGAAGCCCACGTCGCCGCAGATCAGACGGTCCATGGGCTTGCCGGACTGGAGATCCGCGATCACAGAGGTGATCGCGGCGGCCTGGTCCGGTGTCTCCTCGAACGGGAAGCCTGCGGAGAAGGTTTCGTAGTCCTGCGGCTTCACGGTGAACGCATGACCCTCCCGCGCGGCCCGCTTGGCATACAGGTGCAGGAGTTCCGCTGCGGTATCCCGCACCTGTTGCGCCGCCTTGCGGCGGGCCTTCTGCCAGTCGCCGCTGCCGAGGCGATGCAGCGTCACGGACTCCTGGGCCGCACCCGCATAGCGGCTGATCACCTGCAACTGGGACACGGGCACGTAGAGGCGATCGCCGCCGTCGTACTCCAGCAGCAGGAACTCGCCGGGGTCGTCGCCGAGTTCCATCGTCACCAGGCCCAGGTACCGGCCGATGCCGTGGTTCTCGTGGACGACGGGATCGCCGACCTTGACTTCGGAGAGATCGCGGAGGACGTTCTCCGCGGAGGTCCGCTTCTCCCGCTCGCGGCTGCGGGCGCGTGACGACAGGGCGTAGAGCTCCGTTTCCGTCACGAACGCAACACCGGCTGCGGGGAGAGCGAAGCCGTCGGCGAGCGGCGAAACGGTGAGCGCCAGGCGATCCGTGCCGGCCAGGAACTCCGCAGCCGTCTCTGCGCTCGTCGGCTCGAAGTCGTGGGTCCGGAGGAACTCGAGCATGGTTTCGCGCCGGCCCGGCCCGTCGGCGCTTAGCAGGATGCGTCCCGGAAACCCCTTGGCAAACGCGCGGAACACGCTCAGCGGATCCTGGGCGCGGCGGTCGACGGCGAGCGGCGGCAGGGCCTGCACCTGGAGATCCTCGCTGGCTTCGCCGCGACCGAGTTCCACGCGCCCATAGGGCTTCAGCGACGTGAAGAACTCTTCGTCGCGCTGGTAGAGCGCAGCCGGGGGCAGGATGGGCTGATTCGCGTCTCCCCGCAGCAGGTCGTACCGCGATTGCGTATCGCGCCAGAACCCGGCGATGGCTGCAGACACGTCGCCCTGCAGGGCGATGACGGTGTCCTCCGGCAGGTAATCCGTGATGACCGCCGTCTCTTCGAAGAAAAGCGGCAGGTAGTACTCGATGCCCGGTGGCGTCGAGCCGGTTCCGATGTCCTTGTACAGCCGGCGCTTGGAGGGGTCGCCTTCGAATACCTCGCGAAAGCGCCGACGGAACTGGGTGCGGCCTTCCTCGTCGAGCGGGAACTCCCGCGCGGGCAGCAGCCGGACGGAATCCACGGCGTAGATGCTTCGCTGCGTGTCGACGTCGAAGGTGCGGATCGATTCGATGTCCTCGTCGAACAGGTCGATCCGGTAGGGCACGGCCGAGCCCATGGGGAACAGGTCGATGAGACCGCCGCGGTAGCTGTACTCGCCGGGTGCGACGACCTGGGACACGTTGGAGTAGCCCGCCATGGTGAGCTGCGATCGGAAGGTGTCCGGATCGAGTCGCGTGCCTTTCTTGAAGAAGAAGGTGTACGCGCTGAGGTAGGTGCGGGGTGCAAGACGCATGAGTGCGGTCGTCACCGGCACGATCACTACATCCACTTCGTGCCGCCCGAGCAGGTACAGCGTTTCCAGACGCTCGGACACGAGGTCCTGGTGCGGGGAGAAGGTGTCGTAGGGCAGGGTCTCCCAGTCGGGGAGCAGGTGCGTCTCGAGATCCGGTGCCAGCCACCGCAGTTCTGCGCCGAGGCGCTGGGCGTCCAGTGCGGTGGCGGTGATGATCGCAAGCGGTTTGTGCCGCTGCGCCAGTTCGGCGAGCACCAGCGCATCGGAGGAGCCCGCGAGCGGACCGGTGAACAGGCGTTGGCCCCGGACAGGGACCGGATACGAAAGCAGCATCGTGGATCGGGAAGGCGGTGGGAGCGCGATTGTAGTGGCCGGAGACTACCTGACTGGCAGCCTTCCCCGGATAATCCGGCTTTCGACCCGACTTCGTGCGAATAAGTGCCAACCGAACGCATCTGGGCCCTCGTCCCGGCCGCCGGCAGCGGCGCCCGCTTCGGGCAGGCGACGCCCAAGCAGTATCTCCCGCTCGCAGGGCGTCCGCTCATCGCCCACTGCCTCGCCACGCTCTGCAACCATCCCGATGTTGCCGGCGTCGCGTTAGTGCTGTCGCCGGACGATCAGGGCTTCGACGCAATCGACACCGCGCGCTGGGGCGATCGCCTGCGCGTGCTTCGCTGCGGCGGCGCCACCCGGGCGCAGACCGTGCTGAACGGCCTGCGCGAGATGGCCACGCAATGTCAGGAGTCCGACTGGGTGATGGTGCACGACGCGGCGCGTCCGTGCCTGTCGCCGACGCTGATCGACCGGCTCATCGACGCTTTGCGAGACGATCCGGTGGGCGGCATTCTCGCCGTTCCGGTTGCCGACACACTGAAGCGCGCCGATGCCGCGGGGCGCATCGAGGCCACCGTCCCGCGACAGAGTCTCTGGGCCGCGCAGACGCCGCAGATGTTTCGTCTCGGTCTGCTCATCCGCGCGCTGTCACAGGGTTCCGGTGTCGAGGTCACGGACGAGGCTTCCGCGGTGGAATCGCTGGGGCTCAAGCCCAGGCTGGTGCCGGGCGATCCGATCAACCTGAAGGTGACCTATCCGGACGACCTGCGCTCTGCGGAGCGCCATCTCGTCGACTTGTCGGGGGAGAACATCACGCCATGACGATTCGCATCGGCCAGGGCTTCGACGTGCACGCGCTGATCGAGGGGCGCCCGCTCGTGATCGGCGGCGTGACCATTCCGTATCCGCTGGGGCTGCTCGGGCATTCCGACGCCGATGTCCTGCTCCACGCGATCACCGACGCGCTGCTCGGTGCGGCGGGGCTCGGCGACATCGGCCGGCATTTTCCGGATACCGATCCGGCGTTCGCCGGTGCGGACAGTCGAGTGCTGCTGCGGGAAACCGTGCGCAGGGTTCGCGAGGCGGGTTACGAGGTAGGCAATGTCGACGCGACGATCATCGCGCAGGCACCCAAGATGGCGCCGCACATTCCGGCCATGGTGAAGCACATTGCCGCGGACCTCGATGTCGATGAGTCCTGCGTCAACGTGAAGGCCAAGACCACTGAGCGCCTCGGTTTCACCGGGCGAGGAGAGGGGATTGCCGCCGAGGCGGTGGCCTTGCTGAATCGTACCGGCACGGAGAGCTGACGCGGGCAAAGGCGCATCCCGAAGGCCGCGCCTTCTGCATCAGAGGCTGCTCTGCAGCTTCTCCAGTTCCTGCTTGGCCGCATCCGTCCTTGCGAAGGGCATGGCCGCCTGGATCTGGCGCGTGGCATCGAGCGTGCGCTTTTCCTTTACCAGTCCGCGGATCAGGTTGATGCGGATCGAGGCGTCGTAAGGCGAACGCGCCACGGCGGACTCCAGCAGGGTGATGCCTTCCTTCACGTTGCCGAATTCCACGTTGAGGCTGCCGGCAGTGTCCAGCACCGCAGGCTCGTTCGGGGCCAACGCGAGAGCTTGCGTGGCGATCTCGAGCGAGGACTTGTCGCCGAGTTTCCCGAGCGCCCAGGCGAGGTTGTTCAGCACGACCGCATTCTTCGGCTGCAGCTTCGCTGCGCGCCGATACCAGTCGACAGCGGCACGCCAGTCGCCGCGGCGCTGGCGCAGTTCGCCCGCGCCCACCAGCGCGCGGGCATCTTCCGGGTGCTTGGCCATCCAGGCATCGATCTCGCGATTGGCCTCGTCATTCCGGTTGCCCGCCGCAAGGCGATCGTAGAGCGCGAGGAGAAGACCGGAGTCGCCCGTTGCGGCAAGCCCGGCGCGCAGCACGCGGTCTGCGCCTTCCGGGTCCTTCAGTGCGACGAGTGCCTTGGCCTCATAGAGATAGCCGCTCGCGACTGCCGGCCACTTCTTCTGGATGGTCCGCGCCTCATCGCGGGCGGGTCCGTACTCGGCCGTGTTGAGCAGGAGCTGCACGCGGCTTAGGAATCCCGCCGGGTCCTGCGGGGCGAGCGCAATGGCGCGCTCTGCGGAGGCCTTCGCCTCTTTCCAGTTCTTGTCGGCGGCATAGGCATCCGCGCGACCCAGATGCGGCAGTGCGGACTGAGGCATGCTGGAGATCAGCTTGCCGTAAGTGATGAGCGCCTGACGCGGCTCGCCCGCGCTGCTCTGCGCCCGCGCGAGGGCGTATGTGATTCGCGGATCGTCTGGTGCCGCCGTCTCCCCCGCCAGGGCAGCATCGCGTGCGCCAATATAGTCGCCACGGGTCAGGAGGTAGTCGATCTTTGCGAGATGCAGTTCCGCGGAACTGTTGTTCGCCTTGATCGACGCATCCAGAAGCGCCGTAACCTCCGAGACAGGCGCATTGGTGCGAGCGAGTGAGGCGACCAGCAGCAGGACGGCTTCGGCCCGTCCGGGGTCCTGATCGACCAGTTTCTTGAGGACCGCATTGGCGCCCGGCAAGTCGCCGTCGGAGATGAGGATCGATGCAAGTTCGCGAGCGGCGGGCAGGAAGGTGGGCGATGCGGCGAGCGCCTTCTCAAGCGCCGCGCGCGCACCCGCCTTGTCCCCTGCAGCACGCAGTGCAAGTCCGAGTATCTGCAGCGACTCCGCCTTGTCCGGCAGCCGGCTGCTCAGGCGTTCTGCGGCCTTCTTCGCCTGGTCGGGCTTGCGTTGCGACAGGAGCATTTCCACGAGCGCGGAATCGGCGCCGGACTGTTTCGGGTCCGCCTCGATCGCCCGTTCCAGCAGCGCGATGGCATCGTCCGTACGGCCCAGTGTGTTCTTTGCCCGGGCGGCGAGCAGCAGGGCCTGGTAGTTGTCCGGTTCCTTGGCGAGGACCTTCTGGGCCTGGTCGAGGGCGGGCTGCGATTCCTTGTTGGCCAGCGCCACCTGTCCGGCCAGGAGTGTCGTCGCGACGTCGTCACCGGCCGTCTTGAGCAACGGCGCAAGCGTCTCCCGCGCCTTGTCGTTCTTGCCCATGCGCATGTACGAAGACGCCAGCAGTCGCCGGGCATAGGCCTGCTGCGGATTGCCGGCGAGGACGGCTTCGAGGAGCTTCACCGCCAGCGCGTGGTTGCCGAGATCGTGCTCGACGGCACCGCCGAGCAGCCGCGCCCGGTCGTCCGAAGGGACGCTCTTCAGGACGGCGCGGATGGCGTTGCGTGCGAGTTCCTTGTCGCCCCGGTGGTACGCGATCAGGGCGTCCGCGTAGGCCGTCGCCGGAGACTTGGGTCCGATCCGCTTCATCTCCTTCAGGCGGGTCGTCGCGTCATCGAGCTTGCCGGCCTGGACCAGGATGGGGATGAGTCCGATGTAGGGGCGGATCGAGTGCGGATTGGCCTCGATCGCCTTCTCGAGAGCGTTGCGCATGCCGTCACGGTCGGACTGGGCGCCGGCCAGGCTCGCCTGCAACATCCAGCCTTCTGCCGACTTGGGATTGGCGGTGAGAACTTCGGTGAGTGCCGCCTGCGCCTTGGCGTTCTCGGTGGCCGTCATGGAGAGTCGGATCTGGCCGAGACGGGCGCGTTCGTTGGTCGGGTCTTTCGCGAGGGCGGAGGCGTAGGCTGCGGCGGCCTCGCTCTGTTTTCCGGTGGCGAGCAGCGCGTCACCGCGAATGGCTGCAAGTGCGGCGCTGTGCTGCGGCTTCGCGGACGGCGCTTCGGCTTCCTTCAGCGCCTTCGGATAGGCGCCCGCGTCGAACAGCGCGGCCGCGAGTTCCGGGCGGACTTCCTCGGCGTCGAAACCCAGTTCGACGGCCTTGCGCAGTTCCACTTCGGCGCCGATGGCGTCGCCCGCCCGGCGCATCGCGGTGCCTAGCAGGAAGCGGACTTCCGGCGCGTCGGGGCTGACGGCAATCGCGTTCATCAGTTCGAGTACGGCGGCGGGAGCATCACCCTTGTCGAGGTAGCCGCGCGCGGACTCCATGTACTTGTCGAGATCCCGCCCCCAGCAGCCGGCGAGCAGGCAGGACGAAAGTGCGGCCGCGACCAGGGGGGAGGCAGCCATTCGGCGAAGAGTCTTGAGCGTAAGTTCCATCGGGTCCTGAGTTCCAGCGAGTCGGGGGCGGTGCGGAGGACAGTGCCGCGGCTGACCGCCGCGGGACCACGGAGTCGTCGCGCAGAGCCTGCCACGGGCAGGCGTGCTGTCACACGGTCTGAGACTACCAACGAATCATCAATCGTGCCGGGAGGCTCGAAAAAGTAAAAAGCCGCCCCGGACTGCGGGCGGCTTCGAAACGCGGCAGGTCGGCTTTAGGCCGACTTGCGACGCGCCAGACGCGAGGCGCTGACAGCGGCCACGCCCAGGAGGGCGAGCATCGCCGGTTCCGGAACCTGCGTGGTGCGGGCCGTGTAGTCATACACGATCTCCGCGCCGCAGCCGGCGACCGTGGTCTGGGTGGAGTCGATGTTGCCACCGCCACCCACGAGGCCGATGCCACTCAGGGATTCGCAGGTGATGGTGAACGTGCCGGGACCCGCGAACAGACCGGCAGCCGGGTTCAGAATCTCGGAGGCGACGTCGACGAGAGGGCCGAAGGACTGGGTTTGGTTAGGAGCAAGCGTCGTATTTCCGGTCGGGAAGACCAGACCCATGAGAACGGAGGACAGATCCAGTCCTGCCAGCGACGTGGACCAAAGCATGTCGACCTGGCCTGTCGCGCGGGTGGTCTGGTCCTGGGCTGCCGTGTTGGTGAGCGAGATGGTCATCTCGCCACCGCCGAACAGCGTGAGCGTCACGGAATTCAGCGTGCCCAGGCTGGAATCGAACAGGTCCAGCGTGCCGGTATTGTTGATTTCGGTGGTCGAGTTCGGGAAATCGAAGCTGTCGGTCAGGGTCGCAGCGGACGCCGAACCGGCGAACGCCAGGCCTGCGAGGGCTGCGGCGAGAAGAGTCCGTTTCACTTGGTGAGTCTCCGTAAGCAATGGATCGGTCAGAAAATACATTTGAAACAACAATTTAAAAACACCTTGTTTCAAACTCGGTCACCGCTCTGCAGGAAGCGTACCGGCAACCCGATTCTCCTTACACAGCAGGGATATCGGGTTATTGCCAGAAACCCGGGATTCAGCGCTGTAAGTTTTTTCGACGTGACGGTGCCGAGGTTTCTAGCCCAAAGCTTATGCCGCAACGGTCGAAGGCAAACGATCGATCAGGCTGCCGCTTCGAGCGGCGTGCTGGGCAGCGGTAACTCGACGGCCGCGACCAGGCCGCCTCCCTCCCGCGCGGTCAACCGGACCACGCCGCCATGCATGCGTGCCACCCGGTCGACGATGGCGAGACCAAGTCCCGACCCGCTGACGTCCCCGCGCGCATCGTTCAGGCGGGTGAAGGGCTGCAGGACCCGGTCCACCGCGTCCGGCGGTATGCCGGGACCCCGATCGAGCACGGACACCACCGCGACGTTGCCCCGTCGCACGGTCTCGACCTCGATCTGTCCCCCGCCATAGCGCAGGGCGTTCTCGATCAGATTGGTGAGCATCCGCTGGATCGCGAGCGGCTTCAGCCGCAGGCAGGGCAGAGGGGCGAGTCTCGCCTCGACCGGGACGCCCCGACGCTCGTAGCGTTCCAAGAGCGCGCCGACCAGCGCGTTCAGATCGGCACGGGGATCTTCCGCCTCGCTGGACCCGTCCCGCGCGAACTCGAGGAACTGGCTGATGATGGCGTCCATTTCGTCGATGTCCTGTTCCATCCCTTCCCGGACCGGCGGAGAAAGCCGCTGCTGACTCATCTCCAGCGCTAGGCGCAGACGTGAAAGCGGTGTCCGGAGATCGTGCGAGACGCCCGCGAGCAGCACGGCGCGATTGGTTTCCTGCAGGGCGAGGGACTCGGTCATGCGGTTGAACGCCCGCGACAGCGTCCGGATCTCCGAGGGGCCGTGCTCGGGCAGCGGCTCCGGCGTCTTCCCGGCGCCGATGTCCTCGGCCGCATCGCTGAGCGCCTGCAGCGGGCGGTTCACCCGGAGCATCAGCACCAGACCCCCGAACAGCGCGAGGCCGAGGCTCACCAGACTCCACTGCACCCAGGTGGCGGCGGGCGGCAAGGTGAATGCCTCGGGGGAGAACACCACCCAGTAGCCTTGCTGCCGGATCTGGATCTTGACCCACAGAGAGTGGTCGGAGTCTTCGATCATCGCCAGGACGGACGGCGTGCCCGCAGGATTTCGCCGGATCTCCGCCTCGACGGCGGCGAGCATCGGGGAGGCCGGCACGGCGAGTTCGTCGACGTCCAGCGAGGCGGCGGGAAACAGGCGGATGTTCTGCTGCAGCGGGAGCTTCTCGCTGAACTTCCGGCGGGACGATGCCGGCATGCTGTCCAGCGCCGTGCTCACGGTGTTCAGCACCCGGACGATGGTCGAGGCAGCCTGCTTCGATTGCGACTGCTCGCTGCTCATGCGGTAGAACTGGATCCACGCGCCCTGACTCGCGATGAGCACGATCGAGATCAGCAGGACCGATCGGGCCAGCAGCGACCGGGGGATGAGTTGGATCACGGGGTGGGGTGATCCAGCACGAAGACGTACCCGTACCCCCAGACGGTCTGCAGGAAACGCGGGTGCGACGGGTCATCCTCGATGAGGCGGCGCAGTCGCGAAACCTGCACGTCGATGGTGCGGTCGAGCATGCCGAGGTCCCGACCGCGCGCGAGTTCCATGAGGCGTTCGCGGGTGAGCGGTGTGCCGGGGTGGGTGGCCAGTGCCTTCAGCAGCGCGAATTCGCCAGTGGTGAGGTTCACGGCGACGTCGCCCTTCATCAGGCGGCGGGCGGCGAGATTGAGCGAGAACTCGCCGAAGCGGATCGGGGCCTCCACCTCCACCGGTGCTCCCGGCGGTGAGACGGCGCCGCCGCGGCGGAGTACGGCGTGGATGCGAGCCACCAGTTCGCGCGGATTGAATGGCTTGGGCAGGTAGTCGTCGGCGCCGGTCTCGAGGCCGGTGATCCGGTCGGCCTCGTCCCCCTTGGCGGTGAGCATGATGATCGGCGTCCGGTCGCCCGAAGCCCGGACTCGCCGGCAGATGGCGAGGCCGTCCTCGCCGGGCAGCATCAGGTCGAGCACGATCAGGTCGGCGCCCCCGACGCCCAGGGCGATGTCCATCTCCGCGCCATCGGCGGCGGCCCTTACCTGGAACCCCTGATCGGCGAGATACTGCTGCAGCAGTTCCCTCAGGCGGCGATCGTCGTCGACCACCAGGATGCGAATCGAATTGTCGGACATGTTCTCCGTCTCCGTGGCCCATTATGCGACAGGCTGTCGCGGTCAACGCGCCCGGATGCGCGGCCGTTGCGATGCCATGCGTATGTTCCTCGTCGGGCTGCTCGTCGTGCTGCTCGCCGGATGCGGGGCCTCCCGAACCGGCGTCCCGCCACCCGCCACCGACACGGCGTCCGGCCTGCCGCTCACGCGGGAGGACGCTCGACACCTGCTGTCGCGCACGGGTTTCGGCGTGACCCGGTCGGGAGTCGCCGCCCTCGAAGGGCAGCCCCGGCGCGTCGCGGTCGAACGACTGCTGCACGATCTGCGCCGGGAGGCCGTCACCCCACCGCCCCGGGGAGTCGACCGATACGAGCCCCCGCACGATGCGAAAGGTGCAGACCGGGAGGATCGCCGCGCGTTCCTCCAGGAGCAGGGCAGGCTGTCCCTCGATCTTCGCGCGTGGTGGCTGCGCGAGATGCGGGAATCCCCGTCGCCGCTGACCGAGAGGCTCACGCTGTTCTGGCACAACCACTTCGTCTCCAGCCAGGAGAAGGTGCGTTCCCCGACGCTCATGTATCGCCAGAACGTGCTGCTGCGCCGCCACGCCAGTGGCAGCTTCGCGAAGCTTCTGCACGCGGTCGCCCGCGACCCGGCGATGGTCGTGTATCTCGACAACGCCCGCAATCGCAAGGGGGCACCGAACGAGAACTTCGCGCGCGAACTGATGGAACTCTTCACTTTGGGGGAAGGCGAATACACCGAGGCCGACGTGAAGGAGGCCGCTCGGGCATTTACAGGCTGGGGCGTGGATCGCAGGAGAGGCGCGTTCGAGTTTCGCCAGGGACAGCACGACGACGGCATCAAGACCGTGCTCGGGCGGAGCGGGCGACTCGGCGGCGACGACGTGATCGACCGCCTGCTCGCGCACCCTGCCACTGCGGAATTCATCGTCCGGAAACTCTGGGTGGAGTTCGTGTCACCCGATCCGCCGGGGGCCGAGGTGTCGCGCATCGCCGCGGCGTTCCGGACTTCCGGATACGAGATCCGCGTCGCGCTCCGGGCGCTGCTGCTGTCGGATGCCTTCTGGGCGCCGGCGAATCGCGGTGTGCTCGTGAAGTCTCCCGTCGACGTCGTCGTCGGCACGCTCGGGACGTTCGAAGCCACGGTACCGGACTACGCGCCTTTCGCTCTGCTGGTCGCGCGGCTCGGCCAGAATCTTTTCGCGCCTCCCTCGGTGAAGGGCTGGCCGGGAGGGGAGGCCTGGATCGACGCCACCACGTTGCTCCAGCGAAAGCAGTTTCTGCTCGCGCTGTTCCGTGGTCAGGACCTCGGCGCGGCCACGTTCCTTCGCGGTGGCGGCGGTGAGCGTTCCGAGCGGCTGCTGCGCAAGGGCGGTCCGGCCATGCGCGAGCGGCTGGTCCAGGGATTGGCGGGCCTTAGCTTCGATCCGGAAGCCTGGGTCTCCGGCGCCCGAGACGACGGGGATGTGTTCGGGCTGCTGCTACCGTTGCCCCCTGTAGCGACCGACGTGGCGCTTCGCCCGACGGTGGCCGAGGCGCGAGACGCCCTGCAGGACCCGGTGTATCAGCTCCGATGAATCGCCGACTCTTCCTCCGATCGGCGGGTACGGGTGTGGCGCTCGCACTGCTCGGCCCTGGTGCCCAAACCTGGGCGGCTGACTACGGACGCGTCCTCGTGCTGGTGGAACTGCAGGGCGGCAACGATGGCCTCAACACGGTGGTGCCGTTCACCGATCCCGACTATCGGCGCCTGCGTCCGGCGCTCGCCCTGCCGCGTGATCGGCTGCTGCGGCTGGACGAACGCACCGGGCTGCATCCCTCCCTCGAACCCCTCTGGCCGCTCTGGCGGGATGGCTCGCTCGCGGTGGTGCAGGGCCTCGGCTACCCCGAGCCGAACCTGTCGCACTTCCGCTCCATCGAGATCTGGGACACGGCGTCTGACAGCGACGAGACGCTGGATGACGGCTGGGTAGGACGCGCCTTCTCGGCGCAACCGCCGCCGGACAGCTATGCGGCGCACGGCGTGGTGGTGGGGGGAGGCGACGACGGGCCCCTGGAAGCGAGCGGGGCGCGGGTCATCCGCCTCACCGATACGACCCGGTTTCTGCGGCAATCCCGGCTGGCCCTGCCCGCCGGCGCGGCTTCCAACGCGGCGCTGCGTCACATCCTCGCCGTCGAACAGAGCGTCGTGACGGCAGCGCGGGGCCTCGACGGGGGCGTTCGCTTTGCCACGACGTTTCCCAAGACTGGATTCGGGCGATCGGTCCGGACGGCGTGCGAGGCGATCGCGAGTCACGGCGGCGTCGCCGCGGTGAAGCTTTCGATCGGGAGCTTCGACACCCATGTCGGGCAGCTCGGGCGACATGCCACCCTCCTGGAAGAACTCGCGGATGGCCTGGTAGCCTTGCGTTCCGCGATGCTGGAACTGGGCCGCTGGGACCGGACGCTGGTCATGACGTACGGCGAGTTCGGACGCCGTCCACGGGAAAACCTCGGCGCCGGCACGGATCACGGAACCGCCAGCAGCCACTTCGTCCTGGGCGGTCGCGTGCGAGCGGGGCTCCATGGCGCCGCGCCGAGGCTGGACAGGCTGGACGGGGCCGGCAATCTCGCTCACACCTTGGATTTTCGGGCGCTCTACACCAATGTGCTGGATGCGTGGTGGGGTACCGATAGCCGCACCGTGCTGGGGCGCCGGTGGCCGGGTCTTGATCTTATAAAGGCCTGACCGCGAACCAACGGCGCGGTTCCGATGCCGAAGGCCGGTATCCCCTCGTCGGTCGCCCATGAAATTTCTCCGGAAGTACCTGCCCAGCCGCGAAGTCCTGGAAAACCACAAGTGGCTGCGGCCCTTTGCGCCATGGCTCGGTCGGGCCCAGCTCTGGCACTTCAACCGCCGTTCGGTCGCGCGCGGTGTCGCAATCGGCCTGTTTTTCGGCCTGCTCATTCCGGTGGCACAGATCGTTTGTGCTGCGGTGGCGGCCATCGGGGTGCGCGCCAACGTGCCCGTCGCGGCGCTGGCGACTCTCGTGACCAATCCGTTCACCTTCCCGCCCATCTACTACGGCGCCTTTCGCATCGGTCACTGGATTCTCGGAGGCGACGGCGGATCCCCTGCCGTCCTGCCGGCGGGCGCGACGGAGGCGAGCCTCGTGACCCGTCTGACCGAGTGGCTATCCACGGTGGGTCCTGCTCTGGCCCTCGGTCTGCTGATCCTTGCCGTGGTCTCCGCGCTCGTGGGTTATGCCGGCGTCCACGCCGGCTGGCGACTTGCCATCACGCTGCGCCGGCGTCGCTCCGGCTGATCAGGGGCGCGGGATTCCAAAGAGCGAGTTGCGGGCGTGCTCCGCGATTCGCAGCACCATCGGGTGCGTGAGCTTGCGTTCGATCGAGATCGCGTAGAACTCCATCGTGAGCATCGGCAGTTCTCCGATGGAGAGCACGTCGTACTTCCTGGCAATCTGCCCGGCAATGGCGGTAGGACCCGCAAAGAAGCCCGCGCCGGCTTCGCCGAAGGCCTTGAGCAGCGCCGTGTCGTCGAACTCTCCCACGATCTGGGGCTGGACCCGCGAATCGGCAAAATGCCTGACCAGACGCGCGCGCAGACTCGAATGCTCTCCCGGAAGCAGGAAGGGGGCGTCCTGCAGCAGGCCCGGCAATGCCCCCCGATACTGCTGCGCGAGGTCTCGTGTGCCGAAGATTGTGGCCGTGCACTGACCCAGCAGGTGGTTGAAGCCGCGGACGGCGGCGGAATCGGGCATCGGGGTGTCGGCGACCACCAGATCCAGTCGATTTGCCGCGAGCTGCGAGAGCAGGTCGTCCAGCGGTCCTTCGCGACAGACGAGCCGCACGGCTTTCCCGGGCGAGAGCGCCGGTTGCAGCAGGCCGTAGGCGATCGACTTCGGGACCACGTCGCACACGCCGACGCGGAAAAGCGTCGCTCGGGAGCCGCGGTCGCGAAGAGCATCCTCCAGCGCATGGCCTAGCGTGAACATTTCGTCGGCATAGCCGGCCACGAGCCGTCCCGTCTCCGTGAGCTGGAGTCCGCGCCCGTTACGCGTGAACAGCGCCGTGCCCACGTGCAATTCGAGCTGCTTCAACTGCTCGCTCAGGGTTTGGGGGGTGACGCCGAGCTTGTCGGCAGCCCGTGTGAGGCTCCCTGCCTGCGCCACGGACCAGAAACAGTGCAGATGCTTGTAGTTGAGACTTTCCATGGAGGACCTTCTGATTCGGGTTTGCCGAACAGACCGTCAATCCTGCGACTCTGTTCCCGAAATCTTGAATCTCTACACTCGTTTTTATGCAAAAAGAGCATCGGAGCAGGTCATGGAGCTCGAAGTGCAGTCACGCGGCATCGGCCTCGCAGAGGAATCCAGGACCCGGGCAGTCGCCGTGCTCGCGAGAAGCCTCGCGTCATACCACGATCACATCGCCCGAGTCGTCGTGCGGTTTTTCGAGGACCTCGGGCAGCTGGATCGGGTCGAGACGACGTGTGTCGTGTTCGTCCGCCTCCATCGTGCAGCGTCCGTCGTCGTGGAGGCCCGCGATCAGGAGATCGAATTGGCGCTAGCGCGTGCCGTCCGGCTGGCATGCACAGCCGTCGAGCACCGTCTGGATCGGCGACGGTCTGCGGTCGGAAGAACGGCGCGCCCGGAAGAGCGCGTCGTTTCCGCAGGCTGAGCAACGAACGGGTACCGGAGGGCGGACCGCGCAAGCCGGGTGATGGCAGGCAACAACGGTCCGCCTTGTTGCTGCCCGCCCCGATCATTCCCTCGGGGCGGGCCTTTTTTCGTCAGCCGATCTCGAGCGCGAACGAGGCGGTCTCGCTGCGATCATAGGAGACGAGCCGGGTGCTGCCGTTCGTGTGCTTCGCCGTCACATACAGCGTGACGCTGAAGGTGCACTTTGGCCGCACGAACGTCCCGCCCATGCCATCCGGTCCCGTCAGCATCTGCTCGAAGGTGAGCGAATCCGAGCTTTCCGCCGACCCGGTTTCCGCCACGTCGTGGTGACTGTCCGGATAGATCGGTGCATGATCCAGCGTTCCCGAGGACCCGTTGAGCCCGCGTTGCCAGCTGATGTCATAGCGTTGCATGAACGAGTTCGCGTCCCCGTTGCCCGCGTGATCCACCCCGTTTACGTGATAGGCACGGAAGCCGATGGAGAACTCCGTGTCCGCGGCGTCGATCATGAACTGACACTCGTCGCTGTTCGGGGTGCCGCCTTTGCGGAGATCCACGATGTCCGCCACGACGGGTGAGTTGTCCACCCAGAAGGCATGGGTGAGGTCCGGCTGGATGACCGGGACGGCGTTGTTCGGCGCGTTCTTCCAGCGCTTGAAGACGAACGGGCGGGCCTGCCCCGTGCCCGGCGCGCCATTGGGCTTGATCCGCTTGCCGTCCTTGTCGAACAGTTCGAGGATCAGCGCGTAGCGACCGTTGGGCGAGATCGCGGTCCCGTCGTTCTTCATGCCGGTCGTATCCCAGACCTGGTGAGCCTGCGCGATGCCCATCCGCCACTCGTTCACGCCGAGTTCCCAGTACGGGATCGTGAACAGGTTGCTCTCGCCGCCGGCTGCGGGTGCCGGCAGCGGGCCGAGCACCACCGGTTCCCAGACCTGCGGGCCGGTTCCGCCGATGATGCGCCGTTCCCACGCGACCTTCTCGTCCAGAATCTCCGGCGTGCCGACAATCTGACCGGCGTCGTCGATCGCGGCGACCTTCAGACGATAGAACTTCGCGCCAACCGCCGGTTGCTTCATTTCCGGTGTGATCAGCAGATGCAGCGCCAGCGAGGAAGCCCACGGGCAGCCCGGGGTGCCCTGGAAGACGACGGTTCCGTCGTCGGTGGCGAGCGGCGCAAGGCGCGACTCCGCCGTCTGGTCGGGGAAATTGAAGTGTTCCGTGGTGCCGACCACGTCGAGCATGGCGTACGCCGTGCCGTCGCCGGGACGATCCGGCTCGTTGCAGACGATGGCCCGCTTGTCGTGGGAGTGCAGCGTCGCCGAATCATCGGCGCCGAAGTAGTCGTGTGCCGCGAGGCCGTCGTAGACGACGACCCACGAGCCGCCGATCAGCTGCTTCACCTTGTAGGCGAAGACACGATGGCAGTGGGTGCCCGCCTGGGACAGCTTCGGCCAGTCGAGGAAGCAGAAGTCGAATCGTCCGCCCGGCTGCAGCGCCGTCTCGCCGATCTTGCGCGTGGTGCATCGGCACAACAGCGGGTGCAGGTGCGGCCGCAGTTCGATGTACTCCCGCTGCAGCGCGATGTTGGGCAGCTTGCGCAGGGCCTCGTAGTCGTCGAGCAGCTTGCGCGGCGGGACGGCCGAAAGCTGGATCGCTGTGGGGTCCAATGCGGCCCGACGGGATTTCGCCGAGGCCTTCAGCGCACGGCTGCGGAACGGGAACGGGCCGATCGGGTCGGGGCCCGGCCACGGGTCCGGAACGGGGTCGGGCAGCGGGATCGGGAGATAGCCGAGGATGTCACGCAGCCGGTCGAGCAGATCGGGCACGTGAATGGACGTGCAGCAGCATTCCCGCTCATAGACCTCGACGATGCCGTCGCACAGAGGCAGGCAACGCCACGGGAACAGGTGCGGCCGGAACTCGAGCGCGTCGGGCCGAATCGACTGGGAAAGCGCGAGCCGTGCGGTCGGCAGCTTGTCGAAGATCGGCAGCGCGACCAGATCCCACCACCAAGGCCTGCACTTGAACGCCTGGCCGGAGACACAGGTGAAGTGGAAGCGGAACCGCTCCCAGAGATTGCGTCCGAGGGTGAGGCCGGACTTCTGCCAGCGATCCGCGACCGACCCGGCGCGATAGCGCACGAGCACATCGGGCGGCAGGTCGGCGATATCCTCGCTGTCCGGTCCGAGAGCAATGTGGGACACCTTCTGCAGGACCTCGCCGAGGTCGATCGACGAGCCTTCCGAGATGGCCAGCTTGCGAAGCGGACGCCCTGAGGGATCGACCTCGTAGGCGGCGATGCGCGGCGGCAGTTGTCCTGATTCGAGACCCACGAAACGAATCTCGACACTGGAACGCTTGGGACTTTCCTTGGGCATGATGATCTCCGTGACAGCAGCAATGCGATGACGTGTCGCGCTCCGCGAAGCGGGGCGCACGATGGCAGCGGAGTGTGGGAAAGCAGGTCTCCGAAACATCCGGACCCGGTGGCGGCGCGGGTGGCCGAGGATCACGGGCTGCGGAATCCGCAGGCGTGTCACCCCTTCGATGGGGGCGCGAGGGACGGATGCTTGCCAGGGAAGACGGTCGTGCCGCGGGAGAGATGCCGCGACGATTGCCGATTCCCGGAACGAACCTTATGCCGTTCGGGTATCGGCGGACATACGAGGGATGAGATACCCGGGCGCTTCGGCGCCCGGGGGAAGACCGCGGGGCTCGCTCAGTTCGTCTTGACCTTCGTCCACGCGCGATCGTAGGTCTTCAGGTCCTTGCCGAGGTCCTCGAAGATCTGCAGCTTGGCCCGCACGGCCGGAGGCGGGTTGATGTTCGTGTTGGACTTGATCTCCGGCGGCAGGAGATCGAGTGCCTTGATGTTCACCGACCCGTTCTTCTGCTGGATCGTGTTCAGCACGGAGATCTCGGGGCGCATCATGAACTGCAGGAACTTGAGCGCGTTCGCCTTGTTGGGCGCGCTCTTGAGGACACAGATGTCCTCCTGGTACATCGTCGCGCCCTCCTCCGGAATCACATAGGCGAGGGTGTCGGGTTTCTCCAGCACGTACATCATCGCCCCCACGAAGTAGTGGGCCGCATGCAAGTCGCCGGACTGCACGAGCGGAACCACCTCGTAGGTGAAGGCGCCGATATTGGCCTTGTGCTTGAGGATCATCTCCTGAGCCGACTTCACCTCCTTCGGATCGCGCGAATTGACTGATTTGCCATTCAGGATGAGTCCGACGCCCAGGGTCTCGCGCATGTCATCGAGCATCGCGACCTTCTTGGGATTCTTCGCGGCGTAGTCGAAGAAGTCCTTCCAGGACTTGAGCTGCGGAATCTTCTTCTTGTTGTAGAAGATGCCGACGGTGCCCCAGGCGTAGGGCAGGCAGTATTCGCCCTTCGGATCGGACTTCGCCCGCAGCGCGGCCGGGTCGATGTTGGCGAACCCGGGCATCCGGTTCGCATCCGTCTTTTCGAGCAGCCCCAGCTTGGCCAGGATGTCGTGCATATGCACGGAAGGGAACACGATGTCGTAGCCGGTGGCGCCGGCCTGGATCTTCGCGAGCATCTCCTCGTTGGACGCGTACGTATCGAGCGTCACCTTGACGCCGAACTCCTTGCCGAACCGGTCGAGGATCTCCGGGTTGATGTAGTCACCCCAGTTGTAGAGCGCGAGTTTGCCTTCGGCGCTGGCGGCCGCGGGCAGGGTGAGGGCGATGACGGCAAGGGCGGAGGAAAGACGGACTCGGAAGGACATGGGAAGGCTCCTGTCAGGAAAATCGGGTTCCGGCACTCACGAGGGTTCGCAGAACGTCGTGATCGATGGCGCGCACGATGGCGCCGCATGGGCGAAAGGTCGGTGTGTCCTCGGCGGCGACGAGCGCATTGACCACGGCCTCCTCGACGGCCTGTACGGCGGCTTCGTATACCCGGTCGAAGTGCTCGTCGTTGATCGCGTCGAGTCGCCAGGCGGGTGTGCCGTACTGCGGAAGCTCGATGGGATTGGCCACGCTGAACGCGAGGAAGATATCTCCGGAGTTGTTGCCGCCCGGTGTGCCGCCTCGGCCGATGCCAAGCGTCGCCCGCTTGGCAAGCCGCGTGAGCTGGTTGGGCAGCATGGGCAGGTCCGTCGCAAGGATCACGATGATGGAGCCCTGCTCCTGAGAGAAGAGCCGGTCGTCGGGCAGGTGCCGTCCGATGGGCACGCCCAGCACGGTGAGCCAGTCGCGGATGCCGTGGTTTGCCTGAACCAGGGCGCCGACGGTGCCGAGGCGGTCCGGAAGTTCCACGAGCCGGGACGACGTGCCGGTTCCGCCCTTGAACTCGTAGCAGATCATTCCGGTGCCGCCGCCGACATTGCCTTCGGCCACCGGCCCGGGCCGGGCGTTTTCGAGCGCCTCAAGGGCATCGGCTTCGGTTACGTGCTGCCCGTAGATGTCGTTCAGTACGCCGTCGTAGGTCTCGGCCACCACCGGCATGGCCCACAGATGCAGGTCGTCGAATGCTGCCCGGTAGCGCCGGATCATCCATCGAACGGCGGCGTGATGCACGATGCCGACGCTGTGAGTGTTGGTGATGCAGATCGGGCCGTTGAAGTAGCCGGCGTCGCGGATCCAGTGGGTGCCCGTCATCTCGCCGTTGCCGTTCAAGGCGAAGGCGCCTGCCCAGGCGGGATGCAGCGACGGCGTGTCCCAGCGGGGAACGATCGCGGTGACGCCGGTGCGCACCTGCGTCGGACCGTCGCCGACGAGAGTCTTGAACCCGACACCGATGCCACGAACGTCGGTGATGGCGTTCCAGGGGCCCGGGCGGCCGGGGAAGGGCAGGCCCAGATCGCGCGCGCGCGGGCGGCGGCTCACCGGGACGTCCTATTGGCGGCGCGACCGAAGCCACAGCCCCGTCGCGGCGACCACGAACGAGAACGCGAGCAAGAGCATCGCAATGGCGTTGATTTCGGGCTTGATCCCACGGCGCAGCACTCCGTAGATGAAGAGCGGTAGGGTAGTCGAGTCGACGCCGGCGATGAAGTACGTGATGACGAGATCGTCCATCGAGATGATGAAGGCCAGCAGCGCCCCGCCGGCGATCCCGGGCAGGAGCTGCGGCAACGTCACGCGCTTGAACGTGACCCACGGGGACGCGCCGAGGTCTGCGGAGGCTTCCTCCAGGTCGGCCGTCATCCCGGCGAGCCGGGCGCTTACCACCACGAAGACGTAGCTCGACAGGAACACGCAGTGGCCGGCCACGATGGTGGACAGACCCGGTTCGACACCGACCCCGACGAAGAAGATCAGGAGAGCGATTCCCAGCACGATGTCCGGCATGATCATCGGCAGGACCAGAAGAGCCTGGTAGAGAGGCTTCAGCGCGAATCGGTGGCGGCCGAGGGCGAGCGCCGTGGCGGTGCCGATGGCCGTGGATACCACGGTGGCGAACAGCGCCACCACGACGCTGTTGCGTACGGCGGCGACCAGCGTGGCCGTCGATTCCACGTAGTTCTCCGACTTCGCCAATTGCGTCGGCAGGCCGAAGATCGAGCGGTACCAGTCGAGGGTGAAACCCTCCCACGCCATCATGTTGACCACGTTCGAGTTGAACGAGTAGACGAAGATGAGCGCGACAGGCAGGTACAGGATCAGGAGGAAGCCTGCCCCCCAGGCCGACAGGACGCGATCGGCCGTCGTGCGCTTCATGAGCGCACCGACGGGTTCGCCCGCCCGGCGCGCAGCGCGACGGCGAGCATGAACACGAGGATCGATGCCAGTACCAGCATCGCCAGGGCTGCCCCGAAAGGCCAGTTGCGGGCCGCGAGGAACTGCTGCTCGATGGTGTTGCCGACCAGCATGACCTTCGCACCACCCAGCAGCGCCGGCACGACGAAGTTGCCGAAGGCCGGTATGAAGACGATGACGCACCCGCCCAGGATGCCCGGCGCGGTGAGCGGCAGCACGACGCGCACGAATGTCCGCCACGGCGTGGCACCGAGATCGGCCGATGCCTGCAGCAGCGCCGGATCGAGTTTTTCCACCGCGGCGTAAAGCGGGAGGAACATGAAGGGGAGCAGCACGTACACGAGGCCGATGATCACTGCGGCTTCAGTGAACATGAGATCGGGCGCGAAGGCCGCGAGGCCGAGCGTGTCGAGTGCCGTGTTGAGGAATCCGGTCGGCCTCAGGATGAGCATCCAGGCGTAGACGCGGATGATGAGATTCGCGAAGAACGGCAGCGTCACCAGGAACAGGAACAGATTCTTGCGCGGGGCAGGCAGCCGGCTTACCCAGAAAGCGGCCGGGTAGCACACGACCAGGCAGACGGCGGCCGTGATGGTGGCGAGACGCAGCGAGCGCAGGAGAATGGCGGCATAGACCGGGTCGAACTCCTCCACGTCGCCGAGCGGCGCGCCTAGCACGCGCCCGTAGTTGAAAGGATAGAACTCCCATTCCACGCCGCCATACAGCCCGGGGGAAAGGAAGCTGTAGGTCGCCATGATGCCGAGCGGTACCAGGAAGAGTCCGGCCAGCAGCAGCGTCGCCGGCGCGAGGAGCCCGACGAGTCGCCAGCGGACCGGTCGTCGCGCGGGTCTCATGCCGGCTCGCCCTGCATGAGGTGAATGCCTTCGGGGCGATACGACACGCGGACGGCCGCGCCGGGCTCGAGGCCGGGTTCGCGCGCGCCGGCCACATGGCGCTGCAGGGCGGTGAGGGCATCGCCGGTGCGGGTGCGGATCTGGACGTGACGGTCGGCGCCCACGAACACCACCGTCTCCACCACCCCGTCGATTGTCGGTCCATCCCCCGCGGCAGGGTCGAGGCTCAATTGTTCGGGGCGGACCATGACCTCGACCCGGTCGCCCTTCGCGAACCGGCCGCCGGGTGCGTGCATCCGCAGGCCGCTCACCGTCTCGATGTCCACGCTGTCGCCGCGGTGCGCCGTCACGGTCCCCACGAGCAGATTGCTGTTGCCGATGAACGCGGCGACGAAGCGGTTCGCCGGCCGGTCGTAGATCTCGCCCGGCGGACCCACCTGCTGCAGCCGACCGGATTGCATGACCGCGATCCGGTCGGACATCACCAGAGCCTCTTCCTGATCGTGCGTGACCACCAGAAAGGTGATGCCGACCCGATGCTGCAGCGCCTTGAGTTCGACCTGCATGGCCTGCCGCAGATGGCGATCGAGTGCTGACAACGGTTCGTCCAGCAGAAGCAGGCGGGGACGGTTCACGAGGGCGCGCGCGAGCGCCACGCGCTGCTGCTGCCCGCCGGAGAGTTGCTTCGGCTTGCGGCGTTCCAGCCCGGCAAGACCTACCAGCGCGAGCGCCTCCGCCACGCGCGCATTGCGTTCGGCGCGCGGCGTGCCGCCCACATCGAGGCCGTAGCCCACGTTGTCCGCGACGCTCAGATGCGGAAACAGGGCGTAGCTCTGGAACACGGTGTTGAACGGACGGCGGTACGCGGGAACCCCGGACAGCGGCTGCTCGCCCAGGAGAATTTCCCCGTCATCGAGTTCCTCGAATCCGGCGATGGCGCGCAGCAGGGTCGTCTTGCCGCAGCCCGAGGGTCCCAGCAGCGTCAGAAACTCGTTGGTGCGGACTTCGAGATCCACCCCACCGAGGGCGGAGACGATGCCGCCTTCGGGCGTGGCGAAGCGCCGATGCGCACCATGGATGTGCAGCAATGCGTCAAGGCGGGCATGTCCGATCGAAGCCACGGTGCTTTTCAAGTCTTGCGTTCGCCACGGGAGCGGGCTCTGTGGATGGGGTGGTACGCCCTCTCCGGTCGGGGCGCCCGAAGCGAGTATGCCGTCTCCTCATCGCCATGCCCATCCGGTCGCGGCGGGGAGGGCGATCGCCACGATCCAATGACCATCGAATTGCAGGAAGTGCGCCTGCGCCTGCGGCAGGATGTCCATCAGCGGGTACGTCCCGATCGGACGCAGTCGCAGCGTGCCGGTCCGATCGTCGACGAGGTCGATCTCCACGTCGAGAAAGTCGAGAAACCGGCCGGCAAGCGGTCGATAGAGCTTGTAGAAAGCCTCCTTGGCGCTGAAAAGCAGCGTCAGATCCCGGTCTCGATGGATCTCCCGCTCCCGGTCAGTGAACAGCAGCGGATGGGTGTCCGGTTCGGCTCGATTCTGCTGCTCGATGTCCACGCCGATGCCGACGTGGGTGGCCGTAGGAGCGACCGTGGCGATTGCGAGATCTGCCGTGTGGGCGATGCTGCCGACGATACCCGCCGGCCAGTCGGGTTCGCCTTGTGGACCCACGCCGATCGAAGGACAGGAACAGCCGATCGAAGCGAGCGCGTGATGGGCGAGCCAGCGTCCCGACGTGTGGGTGAGGCGTCGGGATACAGGCAGGCGGCGGACCCGCTCCGTCTCCCCGGCTGGCAGCAGAGCCGAGCGATCAGCCACGGGCGCCAGGAATCCTCTCAATGCGCCGAGCCGCACCTCCCGGATATCCGGGGATTGCGTGGTGGAGGGTGGCACCGGCCCGGGTGCTCAGAGCGCGGTGGCGGCGAGCCGGGTTCGAACGATCGCAGTGAAGTCGTCGAGATGATCGCGCAGCCAGTTGTCGTGGTTGCCGGGCACCACCTTGACGTCGGCGCCTTCGGTTGCCCGATCGATCCATTCGCGATCGATGTCCGGCGGTGAATGGGGGGGGCGCTCGGCCGTGCGGACGAGCGTGATCCGGCCCTGGAAGCGACGGCGTGGCGCGTAGTTGCACAGCGCCTTGAGGATCGAGTATTCGATGCGTTCGTGTTCGAGCAACACGCCGAGGGTGCCGGATACCGAGCCGTTCAGTGCACCGCGCGCGACGAGATTTCGCCATCGAAGTGCCGACAGGAAGAGTGGGAACCGTCGGAGCGAAAGACCTTTCGATTCGCTGAGCGCCGGGGGAATCCACATGATGAGGCTGGCAACCGGTTCCCCGGCTTCCTGCAGTCGCACGGCCATTTCGTAGGCCAGGTAGGCACCCTCGCAGCCGCCCCCCAAATGGTATGGACCACCGGGGCGAATCTGCTTCAGGACGCCGAGGTAGTGCTCGGCGAGTTCCTCGATGCTGTCAAGTGGGCGCAGGCCCTGACCGCGACGTTCGGTGAGCAGGGCGTAGATGTCGAACTGATAGAACGGTCGTTCATCGCTGACCCGGCGGGGCATCTCCGCATAGCGCGGGTGGCTGCCGATCGCGAAGAAGGGCGACTTCGTTCCCGACGCCTTGCGCAGGATGACGCCCTCCATCGCGGGCGGGACGGATGTGGCGACAAGCGGCGCGATGCGTTCGATCGTGCGCCCTTGAAGCAGAGCGGCGAGCGGAATTCGTACGCCGGTTCGCGCCTCGATGCGCGCCACCAGACGCACGGCGAGGAGCGAATGGCCGCCTACGTCGAAGAAATCGTCCTTGACTCCGATGCGTTCCAGGCCGAGCAGTGTCGCCCACACCTCGGCCAGCAGGCGCTCTTCCGGGGTCCTTGGGGCCAAGTAGCTCGCAGCCTGATCCGCTCTTGCGCCGGTTGGCGCAGGAAGTGCGCGGCGATCGACCTTGCCGTTCGGCGTGAGCGGCAGCGAGGGCAGGACCACCCATGCGGCAGGCACCATGTAATCGGGGAGTTGCTCCTTCAGGCTGTCGCCGAGATTCCCTGGGTCGACTGTGCTTCCGCTTCCGGGAACGACGTACCCGACAAGGCGGACATCCCCGGGCGAATCCTCCCGGGCGACGACGACGGACTGGGCAATGCCGGGCAGATTGTCGAGCAGCGCCTCGATCTCTCCCAGTTCGATGCGAAAACCGCGCAGCTTGATTTGGTGGTCTGTGCGGCCGAGACACTCGAGCCTCCCGTCGGGCCGATAGCGGGCGAGATCGCCAGTCCGGTAGATCGCAGGCGATCGGTCGGGGTCGAACGGGTTGGCGATGAACTTCTCGGCCGAGAGTTCCGGGCGATCGAGATAGCCCGCTGCCAGACCTTCACCGCCGATGCAGAGCTCACCGGTCACGCCGGCCGGCACAAGCTGGTCGAAGCGATCGAGAAGGTACACCTGCGTGTTGCCGATCGGGCGCCCGATCGGAATGTTCCCGTCCGTGGCGTCGACTTCGTGAATCGTGGACCAGATCGTCGTTTCGGTGGGCCCGTAGACGTTCCACAGCCGGCGGACGCGAGGCCGCAGTTGCTCCGCCAGTGCTCGCGGCAGAGCCTCGCCGCCGCACAGGGCGGTGAGTTTCGGATCCCCCGACCAGCCGGAGTCGAGCAGCATCTGCCAAGTCGTCGGGGTCGCCTGCATGATCGTCGCACCGGTTTCGGCTAGCCGTGCGGCCAGGGCCTCGCCATTCGTCACGACGGCACGGCTGCCGATGACGACGCTCGCCCCGCACAGCAGCGGCAGGTAGAGCTCGAGTCCGGCGATGTCGAAGGATAGCGTCGTCACGGCGAACAGCCGGTCGCCCGCGCCGAGGCCGGGCCTCTCGCGCATGGACAGCAGGAGATTGGCGAGCGAACGGTGGCGAATGCGCACTCCTTTCGGTCGTCCGGTGGACCCGGAGGTGTAGATGACGTAGGCAAGATCGTCCGGCCCGGGCGCGCGCAGGCGGCGCAGGTCGGCGGGTTCGCTCGCGACCGCCGCCGCGACGTCGTCCAGCAGGATTCTCGTGACATCGCAAACCGGCAGATGGGTCGCGAGATCGCTCTCCGTCACCAGCACCTTCAGACGGGAGTCCTCGATCATGAACAGCTGTCGGTCAGCGGGGAAGGCTGGGTCGATGGGCACGTAGGCGCCGCCCGCCTTCAGGATGCCGAGCAGGCCGACGAGCATGGCCGGCGATCGGCCGACACAGATTCCCACGAGCACGCCGGGCGCGACCCCCCGATCTGCGAGATGGTGGGCCAGCCGGTTCGATTGTGCTTCCAGTTGCCCGTAGGTGAGGGCGATGTCGTCGTGGATGACAGCCACGGCGTCCGGCGATTGCGCGGCCTGCAGCGAGAACAGCGCCGGGAGCGTCTTGTCGAGCGAATAGGCGCCTGCCGTGGCGTTCCAGACGCTGACGAGTTCCTCCCGCTCGCGGGCGGACATGAGCGGCAGAGCCGAGATCCGCTGGCCGGGGTCGTCCGCCATGCCGCGCAGCAGGATCTTGTAGTGCTCGATCATCCGGGCGATCGTCGCGGTGTCGAACAGGTCGGTGTTGTGCTCCCAGATCATGGTGAGGCCGTCACGGTCGCAGCCCTGCGGCAGTCCGAGGGTCTGGGCCGAGTGCGGAATGCCGATCACGCCCAGATCGAACTTTGCCGAACCGTTGCTCAGCACCGGCGTCAGCTTCACGTCGAGCCCGCTCATCCCGGTCTCCGGCATCGGCTCGTCGTGGAAGCTGAACATCACCTGGAACAGCGGATTCAGGCTCGCGTCCCGCTTCGGTTGCACCGTTTCGACCACCCGATCGAACGGAACATCCTGGTGAGCGGACCCTTCGAGGACAACATCCCGGATCTGTGCGACCAGTTCGCTGACGGTAGGGTTCTCCGCGAGGGTCGCCCGGATCACGACGTTGTTGAGGATCATGCCGATAAGGCTTTCCGACTCGCGCGCGCGCCGGTTGGCGAAGAACGTGCCGATGGCGACATCGGTCTCGCCTGTGTAGCGATGCATCAGCGCGATGAAACCTGCCAGCATCGTCATGAAGAGGGTGCTGCCTTCGCGGCGGCTCAGGGCACGCAGGGCATTGCAGAGATCGAGCGGGATTTCCGGTCGCAGCGAGGTACCGCGGAAGCTCTGCAGCGGCGGGCGCGGTCCGCGGGTTGGCAGATCGAGGACCGGCGGGATCGTCCGGAACCGCGCCTTCCAGTAGTCGAGCTGCCGGTCGGAGACAGCACCTTGCATCCATGCCCTTTGCCACGTCGCGAACTCGGCAAACTGGATGGGCATTGGGGCAAGGGGCGATGGTTCGTTGCGCCGGAACGCCTCGTAGAGGGGCACCAGCTCACGCAGGAACATGTTGAACGACCAGCCGTCGTGCACGAGGTGGTGTTCCATGTGCACGAGCACGTTGTGATCGGGCGCGAAGCGCAACAGCGTCCAGCGCACCAGCGGAACCCGGGCAAGGTCGAAGCGGTGCTGGAACTCGCGGTCGAACCAACCCCTTGCCGCGGCCTCTCGCGCTGTCTCCGGCGCGCTGGAGAATTCCACGACAGGCAGGGAATAGTCGCTCGCCGGATGCACGACCTGTACCGGGCGGCCATCCACCGTCGGGAAGGACGTGCGGTAGCTTTCGTGCCGACGCAGGATTTCGTCGAGGGCGCGTTCGAGAGCGCGCACGTCGAGTGCACCGCGAAACGCGATCGTCGACTGGAAGTTGTAGGCAAGGTTGTCCGGGTTCACCTGATGGATGAACCACACCCGCTCCTGGGCGAACGAAAGCGGAATGGTTTCGCCACGCCGAACGGCCGTGATGGCAAGTTCGGTTTCGCGGAACGTTGCGGCGTCCGTGACGGCGATCACTGGCGCCAGGCCCGCGACGGTGCGATTCTCGAACACAGCCCGTAACGGCAGGTCGACCTGGAACTCGCTGCGTATGCGGGTGGCAACCTGGGCCACCTTCAGGGAATCCCCGCCGAGCTCGAAGAAGTCGTCGTGCAGCCCCACGCGGTCGATGCGCAGGACCTCGGCCCAGATGGCAGCGACCCTCCGTTCCGCATCCGTCCCGGGTTCGACGTAAGTGCCGCTCAGGGTGGGCTGGGAAGAGTCCGGTGCAGGGAAGGACTGACGGTCCACTTTGCCGTTGGGTGTCAGCGGGAACGCGTCGAGAAACACGTAAAGCCCGGGAACCATGTAGTCGGGCAGCGATCGCGCCAGGGCCGCCCGCAGATCGCGGGGTGACGGCGATGCGCCGGGCCCCGGAACGATGTACGCGACCAGACGCTTGTCTCCGGGGACGTCCTCGCGCACGAGAACGACGGCCTGCCGTACGTCGGGCTGCGCATCGAGCGCAGCCTCGATTTCTCCCAGTTCGATACGAAATCCGCGCACCTTCACCTGAAAGTCGACGCGACCCAGGTGCTCGAGGTCGCCATCCGGCCGCTGACGCACGAGATCGCCCGTCCGGTATAGCCGCGATCCGCCCGCAGGGTCGAGGGGATTGGCGATGAATCGCTCGGCCGTGAGTTCAGGTCTCGCGAGATAGCCCACCGCGAGCCCGGCGCCGCCAATGTAGAGCTCGCCGGGCGTACCAGGGGCGACCGGTCGCCGGTCATCATCCAGTATGGCGAGTTGCGTATTGGCGATCGCGTGACCGATGGGTACCGCGCCTTCGCCGGGCGACACGCGATGCAGCGTGGACCAGATGGTGGTCTCGGTCGGGCCATAAAGATTCCACAGCTCCGCACAGCGGGGCAGCAACTGACGGGCGAGTTCCCGGGGCAAGGCCTCGCCGCCGCAGAAGATGCGCAAGCCTGCGTTGCCGCGCCAGCCCGCATCGAGCAGGAGGCGCCATGTGGCGGGCGTAGCCTGCATGACCGTGATGGCCTCGGCGTCGATCAGTGCCGCCAGCGCCCTTCCATCGGAAGCCGTCTCCCGGCTTGCGATCACGACCTTGGCTCCGACGAACAGGGGGAGGTATATCTCGAGCCCCGCGATGTCGAAAGACAGCGTGGTCACGGCCAGCAGCCGGTCGCCCGGACCCATGCCGGGTTCCTGGGCGAGACTGCGCAGAAAGTTCACGACCGCGCGATGGGGAATCTCGACCCCCTTCGGCCGGCCTGTGGAACCCGACGTGTAGATCACGTAGGCGCGATCGTCGCCGGAAGGGGGCGCAGGAAGCGGCTCCGCTCCGGATCCAAGGGAAGGATCGTCCACGCAGACCACGTCCGCAGCGGTCGGGGGCAGGGACTTGCGCAATGCGGCCTGCGTGACGACGAAGCGGGCCTGCGAATCCTCCAGCATGTAGGCGATGCGGTCCGGCGGATAGGCGGGATCCAGAGGCACATAGGCACCGCCTGCGCGGAGCGTGCCCAGCAGGGCAACCACCATGTCGCAGGAGCGCTCCAGATACAGACCGACGAGCTCGCCGGGACCCACGCCGAGGACGCGAAGGGTCCGTGCCAGGGCGGCGGCCCGCTGGTCGAGTTCGGCGAACGAGAGGCGCTCGTCCGCGAACTGTACGGCGGGCGCATCGCCTCGCGCCCGGATGGCATCGGCGATCAGCTCGTGAATCGTGTCGGCGCGGCCTTCCGTGCCGATCGCGTGCGACGGCTTCGCGGGAACTTGTCCCTCGTACATGGCGGTCTCCTGGCGCTGCAAGGGATCTCCGCACGATCGGCGGTATCGCGTCGGCGGCTTGTCCGCCCATCACGCGAACCGCGCAGGGTAGGCGAAGCTTCCTCGAGGTCTTCTTATCGTTCGTTCGGCTCGACCGCTTCGACGAAGCGGCAAATCGGCCAGAAAACACTACGCCCGCGAGCCGAATCCGACAAGCGCTTTGCGTTGCGCAGTGCGGAAAACTGCCGCAGATCAGGAAAACGAAGCGTGGGCCTGCAGGCGTTCGCGAACCCGGTGGACATCGATCCCGCCCATGAAGATCTGATCCCATACTTCGAGCATCATCAGCTTCACCCTCAGGCGCTGATCCGCGCTGGCCACGAGGCGATCGGTCTGGGACCGTGACAGCCGGAAGTGGCGTGCAACGAAGGAGTCGCGGAAGTAGGCGGGATCGAAGCGCATCCGCTGGAACGCGGAGACATCGAAGCCGCGCTTCTTCCGCTGACTCAGGATGCGCGGGAGGTACCGGTCCGCGACTTCCCGGAGGACCCACTTGTCGCGCAGAAGCGGATGTTCCTTCTCCCAGGCGCGGGCAGAGAAACGGATCTTGTGCCGATAAGGCAAGTTGATTGCCGTGCCGACCACTGCCTCCGACAGGAAAGGAAAGCGGGCTTCGATGCCGGCGGCCATGCCCATTGTGTCGTTGCGATGCAGCAAGGTCTGGAGGTGGCCCGACAGGAGATCCAGCGTGCGTATGTTGCGGTCGGGTGCCCGCCCCATCCGTTGCCGAAACGTCTCGCGAGCACGGTCACGGTCTTCCGTGTGCGTGAACTGACCGAGCAGATCCGCGACCAGCCCCGGCGCCGTCCCGGAACTCTCCCAGAGCATCGGGCCGATTGCGGGGATGCGATGGACCAGGCGGCGCAGGCGATCGAGCAGACGGTGGTAGGCTGCCCAAACAGGCTCATACGCGATGTCGTTGTATCCGAGGAAGCATTCGTCCGAGCCTTCGCCCGTGAGCACGGCCTTCACGCCCTGTGCCTTGACCAGTCGCGACACCATGAGAAACGGGATGCTGTGCGGATGGCCGCTGAAGGGGTACTCGTAGTGCCGGATCACGTCGGGGGTGAGGTCGATGAAGTCCTGATCGCGGGTCTCCACGACCTGGAGATCGAGCTTCAGGTGTCGGGACAGCGTCGCGGCGGCGTCGTATTCGCTCAGCGGGCCCACGACGTTGGCGTGGAAGATCGCGAGGTTCCCATGGTGCCTTGCCGCCATGGCCATCAGCAGCGAGGAATCCACGCCGCCGCTGCATAGTGCGCCGACAGGCGCGTCGGCGAACAGCATGCGGCGCACGGACTCCTGCAGCAGTTCGTCGACCCGGTCGACGGCCTGTGCCGGCGTCAGCGCTTCCAGGGATTCGGCGACCGACGGATCGATCAGACCAGGCAGGTCGGCGAAGCTCTCGAAGCGTGGTTGCCCTCCGATCGTGAGCGTGACGAGGGAACCCGCCGGAACGATCCGTACCCCGTCGAAGAACCCGCCGTCCCTCACTGGCGCCGGACAGTGCATCAGGTATCGGATCACCTGGAAGCTGTTCGGTCGCAACGGCATCCACGGCATCATCGCCTTCACTTCAGAGCCGAACAGGAGACGATCGGCATCGTGGTAGAGGAAAAGCGGCTTGATGCCGAACCGGTCCCGGGCGAGGATCAGTTCACGGCTGGTCGTCCTGTAGAAGGCGAAGGAAAACATGCCCTGAAGCCTCGGCAGTGTCACGGCAGGGCCGTCGAGGATCAGCAGGTACAGGAGTACTTCCGTGTCGCTCGTGGTGCGCAGCGTCACTCCGCGGCCGATCAGTTCCTCGCGGAGTTCCTGGAAGTTGTAGATCTCGCCGTTGTAGACGACACAATGGCGCCGTTCCAAATCCCATAAGGGCTGGTCACTGCGTTCGGCGAGGTCGACCAGCGACAGGCGGGTGTGCGCAAGCCCGATGCCGGGAGCAGCATGGACGCCGCAGCCATCAGGTCCGCGGTGTCCGATGAGCCCTGCGCTGCGACGAAGCCGGTCTTCCGCAGGAATGGTGCTGCCGTCCGTGTAGACGATGCCGAATATCCCGCACATCTTCTCGTCGCTTCGTTTGGTGTTGGTATCTTCTCCGACCGAGCATAACCGAGGCCGCGAGCGCTGACGAGCAAGATGGATTGACGGGGGGGCGTCACGCGGCTTCGTGCCAGCCTCGTGCCCGCTGGACGGCATCGGCATACCGCTCGTGCCAATGGGAGGCAAGCGGGGTGTCCGGCGTGACCCGCAGACGCGGTGCACCGAGAGCCGGAAGCGAATTGACGGTGCCGAGACCGGCGCCCACGTATGCGAGCTGGGCGCAGCCGAGTGCGGTGAGATCCGCGCTCGAGGGCGCGACGACGGTCCGGTTCAAGGCACGCGCCAGGAACGTGCAGAAGTAGCGGCTGCGGGAGAGTCCGCCGTCGATGCTCACGTTCTCCGCGAGCGGGATCGAGTCCGCCATGGCTGCGAAGGCCTGGGCACAGCGCATGGCGATGCCTTCGAGGATCGCCCGGAGCAGATCGCGGCTGTCCGTGGCCAGGTTCATGCCGATCCACAGGCCGGCCGCGCTGCGGTCCCAGTAGGGGCAAGCGAGGCCGGACAACGCCGGAACGAAGGCGAGCCCGCGCTCGAGCGCCGTCGCGCCGTCGAAGTGGTCCAGTTCGCTGTAGGCGGAGTAGAGCCCGAGACGTCGGGCCCAGTTCACGGCCGACTCGGCGTTATGGACGCCGGCGTCGATCGCATACACGGGCTTCCCGTCGATCATCCAGGCGACCGTGGGCAGCATGCCCCCTCCTGGCGGCAAAGGCGGGGCGTCGCCGCTCACTGCCACTGCGTACGCACCGGCACCGAACGTGATCTTGGCCTCACCGGTGCGATGGCAGCCGTGGCCGAACAGCGCGGCCTGCCGATCGCTCAGGCTCGCCACCCACGGGACGCCCGACGGGGATGTGGTGCCGAACTCGCCGGTGGTGGCCCGAATCGCGGGCAGGGTGTCACGGGGCACACCGAAGAGACGGCACAGTTCGTTGTCCCATTGGCCGGTCGCCAGATTCATGAGGCCCGTGCGTGACGCGGTCGCGATGTCCGTCGCGTGCACGCCGCAGAGGCGGTCCAGGAAGAAGCTGTCGGTGGTGCCGAGCCTCAGGCGGCCCCGGCGTGCGAGGGCTTTCGCCTCCGGCACGTGGTCGAGGAACCAGCGCAGCTTGCTCGCCGCGAAGTAGGGATCCAGGGGCAGGCCCGCCTTGGCGAGGGTCAGAGCCTCCGCGCCTTCGGCACGCAGACGTTCGATGACGGACGCCGTGCGCGTGTCCTGCCAGACGATGGCGTTGTACAGCGGCTCGCCGGTGTCGGCGTTCCACGCGACCACCGTCTCGCCCTGATTGGAGACCCCGACGCCGTCGGCACCCGCCGCCCTGGCGAAACACTGGGTCAGATGGGACAGCAGTTCCAGCGGGTCGTGCTCCACCCAGCCGGCCTGCGGATAGAACTGACGATGTTCGAAGGCGCACAGGGGTACGAACGCACCTTCCGCATCCAGCAGGTAGGCGCTCGTGCCGCAGAGGTTCTGGTCGATGCCGACCACGAATGAAGCAGGGTGGGCCATGACGCTCCGTCTTGATCCGAATCAACGCGAGCCGGGCCGGCCGTCCGCAGGGCGGGCGGTCGTCAGGGCAGACGGCACCGATGTTAGGGGCGTGCAAGGAGCGGGACCCGGGGTTAGATCAAATCGGATGCATTCTCCGCGGCGCGTCGCAGCCGGCGGGCTTCCAGGCCGTGTTCGCCTTCCCTGGGGGGCGCCGAAGGGCATGTCGTGCCGTTGAGACAACGCCAGTCCGGCCACCCGCACGGCCTCGGATCGCGGCTGGTCATGGGGAAAGCCGCCGAGGCCTCCGCTTCTCCGGGCTTCCCGGGCCTCCGGCCGGCGGGATTGTTGGGTGCGACCGTCGCCAAGCGCAGACGAGTCCGGTAGCGCCATCGGTGACCTGCAGAGGGATATCGTTGATTGCAATAACGAAATTACCCTGGCCACAAAGTTGCAATAGCCGGTGCTGACGCAGCCTGGCCATCGACCGGCTGCGCGACAACGACAAGGACGAGACCCGATGGCCTGGACCAAGGAAGAGGCAGCCCACCTGCTGCGGCGGGCGGGATTCGGCGGCACGCTGGAAGACGTGGACCGGGTGTTCGCACTCGGCCAGACCGGGGCGATCAACGCGATCGTCGACTACGAGACCACCGCCGACACCGTGTGGGGCAACAACAATCCGTTCGGGCTGCCGAACGTCCTGGATGAATGGGACGGCGTGCGCACAGCCCTTCTGTACCAGATGCTGAAGTCCCGCCGTCCGCTGCAGGCGAAACTGCTGTGGTTCTGGCACGGCCACTTCACGACGCCGACCAGCGCGGCGGGCAACCTGCTGTTCCAGCGGCAGATGAACACCTGGCGCACCAACGCGAACGGCAGCTTCGCGGCCTTCCTGTCCGCCGTCTTCAAGGACGGCGCGATGCTGGAATACCTCAACGGCTCCTACAGCCACAAGGACCATCCCAACGAGAACTTCGCCCGGGAGGTGCAGGAGCTCTACACGACGGGCACCGGGCCGTATCGCGAGTCCGATGTGCGCGAGGCCGCCCGCGCGCTCACCGGCTGGGAAGTGACGTGGCCGGAACGCAACGTCGTGTTCAATCCGGACAGCTTCGATGCCGGGCCCAAGACCTTCCTCGGGCAGACGGGCAACTTCAACGGCGAGGACATCATGCGCATCCTCGCGCAGCGACCCGAGACGGCGCGGCGCACCTGCGCGAAGCTCTACCGGGCGTTCGTGAGCGAGCGCGTGAATCTGGTCGAGGTGAATGCCCTGGTCAGGAAGTGGACCGAGACGGGCGGAAACATCAAGGCGGTGATGCGCGCCCTCTTCAACCTCCCGTCGTTCTGGGATGTGCGCTCGCGCGGCTTCCTCTTCAAGACGCCGCTCGAACTCGCGCTGGGCCTCATGCAGCGACTGAAGATCGACATGGACCTCGACCGGGCGCGGGCGCTTGGCTGGATGGGCAATCAGATGGGGCAGGACCCCTTTGAGCCACCCAATCCGGCCGGCTATCGCACGGGCCTCCGACTCACCGGGGCGAGCATGCTGCTCGGCCGCACGCAGATGGCGGAGAACATCGTGTACAACTGGGCCGGCGATGCCTCGATCGCCATCCTCAACGGCGGGCTCGGCAGTCCCACGCTACCCGGCACGCTGATCACGACGGTCGCGGCCCGGCTCGGCATCGCGAACCTGACCGCCACGACCCGGGCTTCCGTCGCGAGCTTCCTCGGCACGGCAGGCATTCCCAAGGCGGACCTCAACGACAGGACCCGAAGCGTCGCCTTCCTCGTGGCGAGCAGCCCCGAGTTCCAGGTGATGTAGGGAGACAACGACATGACCATCCAGAAGAACCGGCGACGGCTGGTGCAGGCGGGCCTCGGGGCGTCTGCCCTCGGAGCGGTACCCGGCGTCGAGGTAATGCGCACGGCCGCGGCAGCCTCTGCGGGCTCCGGGCGCAAGCTCGTCACCATCCACCTCGCTGGCGGGTGCGACACCGTCAATACGGTGATCCCTTACGCGGACCCGAAGTACGCGCAGGTTCGCGGTCCACTCGCGATTCCGAACAACGCCGCGATGCCGAAGCTCGACGCCCGCAACGGTCTCCATCCCGCGCTTACCGCCTTGAAGTCGCTATGGGACCGCAACCGTCTCGCGATCGTCCACGGCGTCGGCTATCCGAGCTTCGACTACTCGCACTTCCAGGCGATGGAGATCTACTGGAGCGCCGACCCGAGGCGGGCGACGTTCACCGGCTGGCTCGGCCGCGCGCTCGATGCCTTCACGGCAGGCGAGGCGGCGCCGGACGTGCTGACAGGGTTCTCGATCGGCTGGAGTCTGCCGCCCAGCCTGCTCTCGCGACGTCTGTCCCCGCCGCAACTACCCACGCAGGCCGACTGGTTCTACTTGCCTTCCTGGGGGCCGCAGCAGCAGGCATTGAAGAACCTTCTGTCGCAGCCGACGACCGGCACCAATCTCTTCTACGACGCCTATCTCCGGAATAGCCAGGCCGCGATGAAGGCGTACGACGTCGTGGACATCGCCGGCGATCTCACGACACCGGTCGTCTATCCGGATACCGGCTTCGCCCAGGGTCTGCGCTTCGCCACGCAACTGCTGCGGACCGATGCCGATGTGCGCGTGATCGCGATGGAGCAGGGGAGTTACGACACGCACGAGACCCAGTTGCCCCAGCATGCGGAAAGTCTCCTCGAGCTCAACAACGGGCTGCGCGCCTTCACGGCGGATCTCGATGCTCACGGTCTGTCGGACCAGGTGATGATCCTCCTCTGGAGCGAGTTTGCGCGCCGGGTGGAGCCGAATGCCTCGAACGGCACGGACCACGGCGCCGCGCAGGCCATGATCCTCATCGGTCCCGGCGTGCGCCGCGGCGTCTACGGCAATCCTCCGACCTTCGATCCGGCGAAGCTCGTCGATGACGGCAACCTGCCCATGCAGTACGACTTTCGCCAGCTCTATGCGACCTTGCTCGATCGCTGGCTCGGACTGGATTCGAAAACGATTCTCGGCAATACCTATGGACATCTGCCGGTACTGCTTTAGCGGCAGACACGAACGAGACCTCAGGAGACCACAGGATGTATCCAGAAAAACTGCGCTCGGCCGTCGCCGCCGCTGCGCTGGCGTGGTTCGCCACGCCCGCCGGCGCCGTCATCATCGACTTCGAATCGCTCGCCCATGACGGGGACAACGTCGTTCACGTCACCACCTACGAGGAGGATGGGTTCCGCATCACCAGCAGTATCGATCCGATCCTGGAGGATATGGCCTTCAGCGTGTGGGGAAGCAACGCAACCGACTACAACGGCTCGACGGCGCTCTTCAACACGTACATCGGGTCCATCACCACGCTGACGAAAGTCGATGGCGGCACCTTCGATCTCACAGGCCTGGCGCTCAGCCCGCTGGTTGCCGATCTGGCAGGCAATGTGACCTTCTTCGGTCGTACCGCCGCCGGGACGACCGTGTCGCAGCTCCTCTTTTTCGGTCCCGCACTGGTACCGCAACCGATGGTGTTCGGTGCGGAGTTCGCCGGACTGACGTCGGTGTCGTGGGAGCAGGAGAGTGCGACCCAGGCACACCAGTTCGATAACATCTATATCGACCAGCAAGCGCCGATCCCAGAACCCGAAGCTGCGGTACTTCTGCTCGGCGGACTGGGGATGGTGGGTCTCATGTCGATGCGCCGCCGCCACGCCAGGCGCGTGGCGGTCTCCGCCTCACTTCTTCGGGCGTGAGGTGTCCGTCGGGGCGCGTTCGAGCAGGATGTCCTGCATCCGGGTCTCGATCGCGCCCTTGATCTTGCCGTGGGTGAGGATGTAGAAGCGTTCGTCGCGGACGGCCTCGAACACCATGGCAGCAACGTCGTCGGCCGTGATGCGGCCGGACTTCACCGCGTGGCGGAGCGCTTCTTCGCGGGCGATCTCGTCGGGCGTGCGGGCTTTCGGCGCGTTCTGCAACTCGGTGGGGCGGTTGCGTTCCGAGTCGCTGATCCCCGTCGGCACGTAAGCCGGGCACAATACCGAGGCCTTCACCTTGTCGGTCTTCGATGCCAGATCGTGATGCAGACATTCCGTGAGCGTCACCACCGCGTGCTTCGACACGCAGTAGATCGCCATTCCGGGCGGTGACAGCAGCCCGGCCACCGAGGCCGTGTTGACGATGTGAGCTTCGTCGTCCTGCGCCAGCATGAGGGGCACGAAGCTGCGCAGGCCGTGGATGACGCCGTGGACGTTCACACCCAGGCACCATTCCCAGTCCTCCAGCGTGCTTTCCCAGGCGAGGCCGCCAGGGGCGACGCCGGCGTTGTTGCACAGCACGTGAGCCGCGCCAAACTTCTTCACCGTGGCATCCCGGAGAGCGTCCACGTCCGTCTGCTTCGAAACATCGCACCGGACGCCAACGACCGGTGTGCCTGCCGTCTCGAACTCGGCGACCGCGGTGGCAAGCGCGTCGGCCTGGACGTCCGCCAGCACGAGCTTCATGCCTTCCCTCGCGAACCGCCTCGCCATGGCGAGGCCGAGACCGCTCGCCCCGCCGGTGATCACTGCAACCCTGCCTTCGATCTGTTTCATGCCGCCTCCTCCCGAATGCGGGCGAGTCTACCAGCGCAGACGCGGCGGACGCCGTCCAAGCAGGGGGCAGAGGCCGGTCTTTGCGGGCTGCCCGCGCGGTTGGCGCGTCCCCGTGCCGGGGTGTATCCTCGCCCGGCTTCGAGACGGTGCATGAATGCACGGGAATTCGGCGCCCCGACGGCGGGTGCGAGCGGACCCAGTTCTCGGTCGTGGGCGGAACCAGGATGCATGACGAATTCGTAGGGACCATGCCGGTGCAGGAGAAGCACCGGTTCGACGAGGGCTCGCTCGCGCAGTACATGCGCGAGCACGTGGACGGCTTCTCGGGCGATCTGTCGGTGACGCAGTTCAAGGGCGGACAGTCGAATCCCACCTTTCTGCTGAGCGCCGGCGGCAAGCGTTACGTGCTTCGGCGCAAACCGCCGGGCAAGCTGCTGCCTTCGGCGCACGCCGTGGACCGCGAGTACCGGGTGCTGTCCGCGCTCCATGGCACGGACGTTCCGGTGGCCCGGCCCTATGCGCTATGCCAGGACGAGGCAGTCATCGGCACCATGTTCTACATCATGGATTTCGTCGAGGGGCGCGTGCTGTGGGATCCGTCCCTGCCCGGACTCACGCTGCCGCAGCGCCGCGCGATCTTCGAGGAAATGAACCGCGTCATCGCCGCGCTGCATAAGGTGGACTACGTGAAGGTCGGTCTCGGCGAGTACGGCAAGCCGGGCAGTTACCTCGAGCGCCAGATCGCCCGCTGGACCAAGCAGTACCGGGCCTCGGAGACCGAGCGCATCGAGGCGATGGAAAACCTCATCGACTGGCTGCCGAAGAACATTCCCGCCGGCGACGAGACCACGCTCGTCCATGGCGACTACCGGCTCGACAACGTGATCTTCCATCCGTCCGAGCCGCGCATCCTCGCCGTGCTCGACTGGGAACTCTCCACGCTCGGTCATCCGATCGCCGACTTCGCCTATCACTGCATGACGTGGCGGCTCACGCCGCAGGAGTTCCGCGGCATGCTGGGGTTCGACTTCGCGGCACTCGGCATTCCGTCCGAAGAGGACTACGTGGCGCGCTATTGCGAGCGCACGGGAAGGCCCGGCATCGCCAACTGGGACTTCTACCTCGCCTACAACATGTTTCGCCTCGCAGGCATCCTGCAGGGCATCATGGGCCGGGTGGTGGAAGGCACGGCGTCCAGTCAGCACGCCATCGAATCCGGCAAGCGCGCCCGGCCCATGGCGGAAGCCGGCTGGCGCCAGGTGGAAAACATCCTGCGCGGCTGAGTCCCGCGTTTCCCGCATCCCTGAAGGAACACCGCATGAAGGCCGTACTGTGCAAGAAGCTGGGTCCGCCGGAAGATCTGGTGGTCGAGGAAATCCCGTCACTGGAGCCCCGCGCCGGACAGGTCGTGATCAGTGTGAAAGCGGCGGGCGTCAATTTCCCGGATACGCTGATCATCCAGGGCAAGTACCAGTTCAAGCCCGAGCCGCCGTTCTCTCCGGGGGGCGAGGCCGCGGGCATCGTGAAGTCCGTGGGCGAAGGCGTGACATCGGTGAAGCCCGGCGATCGCGTGATCGCGGCGGCGACCTGGGGCGGGTTTGCCCAGGAGATGGTCGCTGACGCCGACCGTCTCGTGCCGATGCCGGACGGCATGGACTTCGTGCCGGCGTCCGCCTTCATCCTCACCTATGGCACCTCGTACCACGCCCTGAAGGACCGGGCGCATCTCCAGCCCGGCGAGACGATGCTGGTGCTTGGCGCGTCCGGAGGCGTCGGCCTCGCAGCATTGCAGATCGGCAAGGCGATGGGCGCCCGGGTGATCGCCGCGGCATCGAGCGACGCCAAGCTCGAACTGTGCAAACGCAACGGTGCCGACGAAGTCATCAACTACGGCACGGAAGACCTGCGCAGCCGCATCAAGCAACTTACCGGCGGCAAAGGTGTCGACGTTGTGTACGACCCGGTGGGCGGCCCCTATTCGGAGCCGGCCCTTCGGGACATGGCCTGGAACGGACGGTTTCTCGTGGTCGGCTTCGCGGCCGGAGACATCCCCAAGATCCCGCTCAACCTCGCGCTGCTCAAGGGGTGCTCCATCGTGGGCGTGTTCTGGGGAGCCTTCACGAGGAACGAGGCCGAGCGCAACCGGCGCAACAACGAAGAGCTGATGCAGATGTACCTCGCGGGCAAGGTGAAGCCGCACATCCACGCGACCTATCCGCTCGAGCGCGCCGCCGAAGCCCTGAATGAAGTGCTCTACAAACGCGTGACCGGCAAGGTGGTCCTGGTCACCGACTGAAGGACGGAGATGACGATGCAGTCCACGATGATGCGGGTGAAGCTCTCGCTCACCCATTTCCTCGAGCGCGCAGGCACGCTGTTCGGCGATGTGGAGATCGTCTCGCGCATGCCGGACAAGTCCCTGCATCGCACCAACTATGCGGCGTTCTACCGCCGGGCGCGCCTGCTGGCCGAGGCGCTGCAGAAGGCGGGCATCCGCAAGGGCGATCGCGTCGCCACGCTCATGTGGAATCACTACGCCCACTACGAGGCCTACTTCGGCATCATCGCGAGTGGTGGCGTTCTGCACACGCTCAATCTCCGCCTCGCACCGGACGAGATCGGCTACATCGCCAACCATGCAGAAGACCGCTTCGTCATCGTCGACGACATCCTGCTGCCGCTGTTCGAGCAGTTCCGTCACCTCACGAAGATCGAGAAAGTGATCGTCGTGCCCCTCACCGGAAAGCCGGTGCAGGCGCCCTACGTGAGCTACGAGGATTTCCTCGCGACCGCCTCCGGCGACTGGGACTACCCGGACATGGAGGAGGACGACCCGATCGCCATGTGCTACACGTCGGGGACGACGGGGCGTCCGAAGGGTGTCGTGTACTCCCATCGTTCCCAGGTGCTGCACACCCTGGTCCAGTGCATTCCGGACTCCGTGTGCATTTCGGGCCGCGACGTGATCCTGCCTGTGGTGCCCATGTTCCACGCCAACGCCTGGGGCATTCCCTACGCGGCGTGCATGCTCGGCACCAAGATGGTCTTCCCCGGCCCGCACCTGCATCCGGACGATCTGCTGCCGCTGCTGGAGAGCGAGAAGGTCACAGTCTCTTGCGGCGTACCCACCATCTGGCTCGGCATGATCCAGATCCTCGATCGCGACCCGGGCCGGTACAAGCTCGACCAGGGGCTGCGTCTCACGGTCGGCGGCTCGGCCGTGCCGGAATCGCTGATCCGCGGCTTCGCCCGGCACGGCATCGACATCCTGCAAGGCTGGGGCATGACGGAGACTTCGCCGCTCGCCACGGTGTCGCGTATCGGCCAGCTGCAGAACGACCTGTCCGAAGACGACAAGTTCGCTACGCTCGCGATGCAGGGCTATCCGCTGCCGCTGGTGGACATCCGCATCATCGGCGACGAGGGCGAGCAGCCCTGGAACGGCGAGGCCGTGGGCGAGATCCAGGTGCACGGGCCCTGGATCACCGGGAGCTATCACGAACTGCCGCAGTCGGCCGACAGCTTCACGGAAGACGGCTGGCTGCGGACCGGCGACGTCGCCTCGATCTCTTCCATCGGCTACGTGAAGATCACCGACCGCACGAAGGACCTCATCAAGTCCGGCGGCGAGTGGATCAGCTCGGTCGATCTCGAGAACGCGATCATGGGACATCCCGCCGTGGCCGAGGCAGCGGTGATTGCCGTGCCCCATCCGAAATGGGCCGAGCGGCCGCTGGCGGTCATCGTGGCGCGGCAGGGGCAGAGCGTCGCGGTGGAAGACATGCGGGCCTATCTCGCGACGAAGTTCGCGAAATGGGCGGTCCCCGATGGCTACGTGTTCGTGGAGTCCATTCCCCGCACGTCCACGGGCAAGTTCCTCAAGACCCGGCTGCGCGAGCAGTTCAAGGACTGGACCTGGTAGGCGCCGTCCGCCGCGCAGGCTGACGAGGAGGCTGGCCCCTGTTCCGCGCCATCCGGATCGGCATGCTGCTCATCGTCCTCGTGAACGTCGGCGTGGGCGCCTGGCTCATGCGGGTGCGGACCACGTCCTGGGAACGCCCCGTGCGCGTGGTGGTGTTCCCGATTCCCGCCGATGGCAGTGCGGCAACGGCCGCGCACGTGGCGGCGCTGTCCACCGAGAGCTTCGAGCCGGTCGAGACATTCTTCCGTGACGAGGCGAAGCGTCACGGTCTCTCGCTCCCCCACCCGATCGAGGTGCAGCTCGGCCCCCGGGTCGAGGTGCTGCCGCCGGAGCCGCCGTTCGGCGGGTCGCGCCTGGAGATCATCGCCTGGAGTCTGCGATTGCGCGCCTGGGTCTGGTCCCACGGGGATGTTCCGGGGCCGCAGCCGCACGTGCGCCTGTTCGTGCTGTTCCACGATCCGGTTCTGAGGATCAGCGTTCCTCACTCCGTCGGGCTGCAGCAGGGGCTGATCGGCGTGGTTCACGTATTCGCTTCGAAGGCACAGACCTCGCAGAACCACGTGGTGATCGCCCACGAGTTGCTCCACACCCTAGGCGCAACGGACAAGTACGAGCCCGACACTAACCAGCCGAGTTATCCGGACGGCTACGGCGACCCCGACCAGGTGCCTCGCCACCCTCAGAAGTTCGCGGAACTGATGGCAGGGCGCGTCGCGATCTCCGAGCGGGATTCCGACATGCCCCGAGGACTGGACCAGTCGCTGCTCGGTGCGCTCACGGCGAGGGAAATCGGCTGGACTTCCCGCTAGGGATGGTCCGCCCACCTTTCGCGATCAGGCAGGGTGTGCGGACTTTTCTGGCCATCCAGACGGGTCAGCCCTGGATGAGGACGATGTCCCAGACGACCAGTTGCGAGTCGGGCTCGTCGTCCTTCGTAGGCGCCAGCACCTTCGCGATCAGGCTGTCCTTGGCCCAAGACTGCTGCAGCAGCGGATCGCGGTCGTTGAGCGGTTCCCCGGGGAAGTACATCTGCGTGATGAGCCGGTTGTGGCGGCCGGTCACGTCGAAGTGGATGTGCGGCGGTCGCGAATAGCCGGGCACGACGGGATACGCGCCGGGTTTCACGGTCCTGAATCGGAATCGGCCTTCGCTGTCGGTCACGACATTGGCGTAGCCGTCGAAGTTCGGATCGATCGGCGCCTTGTTGCGGTCGTGCGGATGGGTGTACTTGCCCGCCGCGTTGGCCTGCCAGATCTCGAGGCGGACGCCCGGCGCGGGTTCGCCGCGTACGCTCAGCACCCGCCCCATCACGTGGATCACGGGGCCGCGGGCCGCCCCGGCGCGGCCGGCGAGCCGAGTGAGGTCGGTGCCGCCATCCGCCGGCTTGCGGACCGGGTAGAACGGACCGAGGATCTGGTCCGGTGTGGGCATGGGGCCCTTCGGGTCGAAGCCCGGGCCGTCCTCCTGGGACAGCGCGGCCAGCGGATTCATCAGTGCCGCGGCGCCCATGGCGAGCGTCGTGCCGAGCAGGCGGCGCCGGTCAATGAAGTGTTCCGGGGTCGTGGGCAGTCGGCCGGCGGGGCAGGTGGGGATCAGAATGCGTGACCCGGATCGATCCATGTCTTGTTCCTCCCTTATGTAGTTTTGCCAGCGGGACGGGAAGGCGGTGCGACCGTTCCCTGACATGCGCTGGTCAGCGGAAGAATACGCCTTCAATTCGCACTGACGCGAATCCGCGCAAGCAGGCAGAATCGCATCCGGACATCGGAGGGAATCGGTCACATGAACGACAAGACGCACGGCTACCGCCGCAATCTCACCAACTACGGCGACAGCGCCTTCGCGCTGTACCTGCGCCGCTCCTTCGTGCAGTCCATGGGGCTGTCGCGAACGCTGATGGACCGGCCCATCGTCGGCATCGCGCAGACTGCGAGCGGCTTCAACAACTGCCACCGCAGCGTGCCGGAACTCGTGGAGGCCGTGAAGCGGGGGGTGCTCGCCGCCGGCGGCCTGCCGCTGGAGTTTCCCACCGTGTCGCTCGGCGAGGTGTTCCTCAACCCGACGAGCCTCATGTTCCGCAACCTGATGTCCATCGATACCGAGGAGATGATCCGCGCACAGCCGATGGATGCCGTCGTGCTCGTGGGCGGTTGCGACAAGACCGTGCCGGCCCAGCTGATGGGCGCGGCCTCGGCGGACATCCCTGCCATCCAGCTCGTCACGGGGCCCATGCTGGCGATGCCGTTCCGCGGGGAGCGCCTGGGTGCGTGCACCGACTGCCGCCGGTTCTGGGCGAAGTTCCGGGCGGGCGAGATCGACGACGCAGGCATCGACGAGATCGAGGCGAACCTCGCGACCACCGCGGGCACCTGTGCGGTGATGGGCACGGCCAGCACCATGGCCGCCCTGGCCGAGACGCTCGGAATGAGCCTGCCCGGCACCGCAGCGATACCCGCCGTGCATGCGGATCGCCTGCGAGCGGCCGAGGCCGCCGGTACCCGCGCCGTCGCCATGATCGGCAAGGGTCCGAAGCCGTCGGAAATCATCACGCCGAAGTCCGTAGAGAACGCGATGCGCGTGCTGCTGGCGCTGGGCGGTTCCACGAATGCCGTCGTCCATCTGGCTGCCATCGCCGGCCGGCGCGGCATCGCTCTCGACCTGGACCGTCTCAATCGCATCTCCGACGAGACGCCGGTGCTCGTCGACCTGAAGCCGACGGGCGTCAACTACTTCGCGGATTTCCATGCGGCCGGTGGGATGTCCGCACTGCTTTGGGAACTGCGCGATCAGCTTCATCTGGACTGCATGACCGTCACTGGCGAAACGCTCGGCGAGCGCCTGTCGGGTCCGGCGCCGTGGGTCGACCGTGCCGTGATCCGTTCGCGCGCAGAACCGTTCGACCCGGTCGGCGGCCTCGTGGCGCTGTTCGGCAATCTCGCGCCGAAGGGCGCCATCCTCAAGCGCTCCGCCGCCGACAGCCGGCTGTTCGAACGCGAAGGCCGCGCGGTGGTGTTCGAGTCCCTGGAGGATCTCGCCGCGCGTATCGATTCCCCCGACCTCGACGTCACGCCCGACGACTTTCTCGTGCTCCAGAACGCCGGGCCCTGCAGTCCGAGCGGCATGCCGGAGGCCGGCTATCTCCCGATTCCCAAGAAGCTCGCACGCACGGGGATCAAGGACATGGTCCGCATCTCGGATGCCCGCATGAGCGGCACGGCCTACGGTACGGTGGTGCTGCACGTCGCGCCGGATGCCGCGAGCGGCGGCCTGCTGGCGTTCGTACGCAACGGCGATCGCATCCGCTTGAGCGTGAAGGACCGGCGCATCGAACTCCTCGTGGACGATGCCGAGATCGCGAAACGACGGGAAGGATGGAAGGCGCCGGAGTTCCCGGCGCGGGGCTACCGTCGGCTTTATGCCGATCAGGTGCTGCAGGCCGACGAGGGCGTCGACTTCCGATTCCTGCGCGGCGTCTGAGGCGACGTGCGCGTGCTGCTGATCCGCTGAGTCCGCCTTGCGCAGCTTCCGCGAACTGCAGCGCCGCGATCTCCTGCTGATCGGTCTGCCGACGCTGCTTCTGCTGGCCGGCGGGCTCTGGCTCGCGGCAAAGTTCATCGAGCCGGCACCGCCGCGCCACGTCGTGATGGCCACGGGGGTGGCCGGCGGCGGGTACGCAGAGTTCGGTGTGCGCTATGCCCAGGTGCTGGCGCGCCACGGCGTCACGTTGCGACTGCGGGAGACCGAGGGCGCGGTCGAGAACGCGCGCCTCCTGGCGGCGGAGAGCGGGGACGTCGACGTGGCGCTCGTCCAGAGCGGGATCGGCTCTCCCGAGACGATGCCGGGTCTGGTGTCCCTCGGGAGCGTGAGCTACGAGCCGCTCTGGATCTTCTGTCGCGGCCGCCAGAAGCTCGACGACCTCCCGCAGTTGCGCGGCCGGCGCGTCGCCATCGGTCCGCCGGGAAGCGGCACCCACGAACTGTCGCTGAGTCTGCTCGCAGCCAACGACATTGCCGCGGATGCCGTGGTCGCGGTGCACGCGACCGGCATCGACGGCGCGGAGATCCTGTTGCGCGGCGTCGTCGACTGCCTGTTCGCGATTGCCCCGCCGGAAGCCGGGCTCGTGAAGGCGCTCGTCTACTCCCCCGATCTGAGCCTCATGCATTTCCCGCATGCCGACGCGTACCTGCGTCAGCTTCCGTATCTCACCAAGGTGCGTCTGCCGACCGGTGTGTTCGATCTCGTGCACCGCACGCCGCCGCGGGACATCGACATGCTCGCCGCCACGGCGGAGCTGATGGTGCGGAAGGATCTTCACCCGGCGATCCAGATGCTGCTGCTCCAGGCCGCCACGGAGATTCACGGCACCAACGGGCTGTTCCATCGCAAGGGCGAGTTTCCCGCCGGACGTCAGCTCGGATTTCCCATCTCCTCCAGTGCGGAGCGCTACTACCGATCCGGCACGCCGTTCCTGCAGCGCTACCTGCCGTTCTGGCTGGCGAGTCTCGTCGACCGGGCGATCGTCTTCCTGATCCCGCTCGTGGCGGTGCTCTTCCCGCTGTCCCGGCTGATTCCGCCGATCTACCGCTGGCGGGTGCGCTCCCGCATCTACCGGTGGTACGGAGAACTGATGTTCATCGAGAACGAAACGCGGTCCAGCATCACCGCCGGCGAGAAGCGCGACTTCACGGAGCGGCTGGACACCATCGAGGCGACGGTCAACGCGCAGCATCCGCCGCTGGCGTATGCGGATCAGCTCTATGCGCTGCGGCAGCACATCGATTTCGTGCGGGAGAAGCTCGCGAAGGCGAACATCGGGCACGACTGACCGGATCCGGGCGATGCGGCATCGAGGGTGTCACGGCATGATCGTCGTCAGGAACTCCACGAAGGCAGTCACCCGCGGCGCGACGGGACGACCCGGGTGCCACAGCGCGAACAGCTCGTACTCCGGCGACAGCCACCGGGGCATGACGGGCACCAGGGCACCGCTGGCGAACAGCGGCTCGAACGTGTCCCGCACGTCGCTCACCAGGCCGAAGCCAGCCACGGCCGCTGCGATGCAGGCATCCGAGTTGTTGCAGCACAGGCGGCCCCGGGCGGGCACGACCAGCGGCGAGCCGCCGCGCTGACCCGGCGGCTCGAATTCCCAGTCGAAGGGCTTGCCGGAGGCGGAGTTGATGTAGTCGATCGTGATGTGTCCGGCCAGCTCTCGTGGATGGCGCGGTGTGCCGGCACGGGCAAGGTAGGCCGGGCTTGCAGCCGTGATGAGCCGATATCCGCCCAGGCGGCGGAACTTGAGGTGATGTGCCTTCGGCAGCGTGCCGCGGACAAACACGTCGGCGTCCACGTTGGCGACTTCGTCGACCCTGTCGTTGAGCACGAGATTCATCGAGACACCGGGATGCCGGAACAGGAACTCCGGCAGACGCGCCGCGAGGACACGGGTTCCGACGAACTCCGGGACTTCCACCGTGAGCGGCCCCGAGACTTCGCCCGAACGCTGGGCGTACTCGTTGTCGAGGCGATCGATCTCCTCCAGGATGCCGCGCACGCGTTCGGCATAGCGGGCGCCCTCGTCGGTGAGCGCCACGGTGCGGGTGGTGCGGCGGAACAGGCGCACGCCGAGGCTGGCCTCCAGGCGGGCGATCTGGCCCGACACCGCGGCGCGGGACAGGCCGAGTGCCCGAGCGGCGCTGCTGAAGCTGCCGGTGTCGGCGACCTGGTCGAAGGTGCGCATGAGCGCGAGGCTGTCAGCCATGGGAGGCACTCATTGTTCACAGCAGGAGAACAATGATGCCAGATCGCCAAACCAGTTTTGACAGGACAATGCCGTCGTCTGCTGGCCGAACGCCGGCTTCACCGGATGGACATCATGACTCTCGCGCGTGCAAGCCGGGCAGAAGTGCCCAGCCTCATTCGCCTTGCCGTACCGCTCGTCTCCGGCCTCACGGCCTCGTCGATGCTGATGCTCACGGACACCTGGATGCTGGGTCCTCTGGGCGCGGTGGCGCTCGCCTGCGCGTCGCTGACGGGCAGCGTGATCCTCATCCTGTGGTCGTCGCTCTACGGCTTCCTTGCGCCGGTCGGTATTCTGGTGGCCCGGGCCTTCGGCGCCGCGGACTATCCCCGCGTGGCGAGTGTCGTGGCCCATGGCCGGTGGCTGGGGTTCGCCATCGGCACCTTGTCCTTCCTGGCGATGGTGGCGGTGCTGCCTATTCTGCCGATGCTGGGACAGCCACGGGAGGTCGTGGCGATCATCGGACCGTACTGGGTCGCCATGGCGCTCGTGATGATTCCCTACAGCTGCAATCTCGTCTTCAAGCAGCTGCTGGATGCCATCGACCGTCCCTGGACCGGCGTGGCCCTCATGTTCGTGGCGGTCGTCATCAACGTGCCGCTCAACTACGGGCTGATCAACGGGCTGTGGGGTCTGCCGCGCCTGGGTCTGCTCGGCGCCGGCGTGGCGACGCTCGTCGCGGAGACCCTGTCGCTCGTCGCGTTCTATCTGCACTGGCGATTCGCGCCGTCCATGGCGAAAGTGCGGCACGCGGTGCAACTGCATCGCCAGGGCTTCGGTGAGCAGTCGCGTGAAGGCATTCCCGTCGGGATCCAGTATCTGGCGGAAGGCGGCGCCATCTCCGTGGCCGGCGTGCTGATCGGCCTGCTCGGCGCGACCGCGCTCGCCGCCAACCAGATCGTGTTCAGTGTGTCGTCGGTGCTCTACATGATGCCGCTCGGGATGGCCGGCGCCGTCGGCGTGCGGATCGGGCAGGCGGTCGGTGCCGGCGAGATGGCCCGCGTGCGTCCGATCGGCGTGGCCGCAGTCGGGCTGGTCAGCGTCTGGACGATCGCGTTCGCGCTCACCATTGCGCTCTCGGGCAAGCAGATCGCCGCGGCGTTCGTCGACGACACGGCGGTCATTGCGCTCGCCTCGGGCATGTTCATCGCCGTAGGGGCGATGCAGTTCTTCGACGGCATCCAGTCGGTGAGTCTCGGTGCCTTGCGGGCGCTGCTCGACAATCGCTGGGCCACCGGGGTGACCCTCACGGCCTACTGGGTTGTGGCGCTGCCGCTCGGCTGGCTGCTGGCGATGCCGCTCGGGCTGGGTGCGGCGGGATTCTGGGCGGGGTTTGCAACCGGGCTCGCGTTGGCTGCGGCGCTGCTCTTCCAGCGGTTCCTGCGTTCACACAGGCTTGCCGCCGGCCTTCCCTAGAAGGAGGATCCAGGCTCCTGGAGAAAGGCGATCTCCTCGGGGGTGGAGAGCCTGCCGAGGATCGCGTTCCTGTGAGGAAAACGGCCGAAGCGGGCGATGATGTCCCGATGGCGGATCGCATAGTCCACGTAGCCCGCAGCCGTCGCGGCGAAGTTCGCGGGCGCGTCCGCTGCCATCGCGCGCATTTCGGTCACGCAGCGTTCCTGGTCCTGCAGGGTCTCGGCATGCTCGAGCGGCAGCAGGAGGAACACGCGCTCGACTGGGCGCAACTGTGCCTGGATGCCTCGCCGGATGGCCAGATGACACCATCGTCGCGCATGGGCGTCGTAGACGAAGGCGCGGGCCTTCTGCCGGTACGCGTTGCGAGGGAACTGATCGGTGAGCAGGATCAGCGCGAGCAGCCCCCGAGGCGTTGCCTCCCAATCTGACAGGCCGCCCGCCGCGGCGAGGTCGATCAAGTCGGCGAATCGCCGGGCGATCTCGGCGTCCACCTCGGTATTCTTCGACCACCACAGGGAGGATTTCCCGGTGGCGACGGTCTGATCGTCCGGATCGGTGCCGAACCAGAATTCGTGAATGCTCTGTGGTGTCTCGACGGTCACGCCGTTGTCCTCGTTGTTGGGGAAGGTCCGCACAACCTATGCGATCCGGGCAGGTTGTGCGGGCCCGCCTTAGTCCTTCGCGAGGAAGCCGCGCTCGGGATAGGGAAAGCCCTGCAGTTCCGTGTCGGTGGCCGGATCGTCTATCAGGTAGGCGCGAATCTCGCGGATGCGCCCCTCCGCCAGCACGTACCACTCGCTGCCGCGCATCATCACCCGCCGTCCGCTGTCGACCGGTGTCCATACGCAGCTCCATTCGCTTACGACCTCGTCGTCGCGAGCGATGGCGTGGTCGATGGACCAAGTCGGCGCCAGCAGCCGATGGAACTTGCACCAGTGGCGCACGAGATGGTCTGCGCCGCGGATCGGCGGAAACCGCGGCGGCAGAAAGTAGTGGACGACATCGCCGGTGAGCGTCTCCCGCAGGATGCCCGCATCGCCGAGGCTGCAGCCTTCGAAGTAGCGATACACCAACGCGAGATTGGCGCTTTCCGTCGGGGTCATCGGCGATCTGCCCGGTCGGGCGCCTCCGCCGCGGCATCACCCGTCGGGCGTGCGTGCTGCCGCGAGCCGCGCCGACGGGCCTTCATCTCACTCGGCCAGCACCCGGCCCGAGCCCCCGAACTCCTGCGGGAAGTCCGCCATCTTCGGGAGGCCGTCGATAACGCGGAGCACCTTCTCGGCGTAGTACACATGGAGATGCGGGTCGAACGGGAAGCGCGGGATCGTCGCGGCGTACACGTCGGTCAGGCCGAACGTCGGATGCTCGGTGAACACGTGACCGCCACAGGTCTTGCACCACTTGCGAAAGCTCTGCGGGGTCTTGTTGAACGTGCCCATATTGTCGGCGCCCCGGGTCACCTTGACGGCGGCCGGCTTCCATAGCGTGAAGGCATTCACGGGGGAGGCCGACCAGCTGCGGCACGATTCGCAGTGGCAGTAGCCCTGCGCTTCCGGCGCCCCGGTCACCTCGATCTGGACGGCGCCGCAGAAACAGGCGCCGGTGTACTTCGGTTCGTCACTCATGCTCTCTCCCTGGTTGTTGTAGCGCCCTGGCGGGGCGTCATGCCGCTCCGCTGCCGCCGACCGGCCGCGGAAGCGAAAACGAATCAGTCGACCTGGGGGGCGAGGGTGTCGCGATACCGGTGGGTCTTCGCCACGTAGTTCTCCGCGCTCCACAGAAGGAACTGGACTTCCTCGTCGGTCACGGAGCGGACCACCTTGCCGGGGGAGCCCATGACGAGGGAGCGGTCGGGGATGTCCTTGCCCTCCGTGACCAGGCTATTGGCACCAATAATGCAATGTTTCCCGATGCGGGCGCGGTTGAGAATCACGCTCTTGATGCCCACCAGCGTGCCGTCGCCGATGGTGCAGCCATGGAGCATCACCATGTGCCCAATTGTGACATCCCGACCCACCGTGAGGGGCATGCCTTCGTCCGTGTGCAGCACGGCGCAGTCCTGGACGTTCGATCGGTCGCCGATGGTGATGAGATCGTTGTCGCCGCGCAGGACGGCGTTGAACCACACGCCGACGTCCTCGCCGAGGACGACGGAGCCGATGACCGACGCGTTCGGGGCAATGAAGTTGGGGCCGCGGCATTGAACGCGGGTCTCTCCCAGGCGGTATTTCATGGTGTTGGGTTCCGTGAGCGGTCGGGGGATGAATCGAAGGGATTATAGCCAGTGCCCATTTGGGGCCCCGCGACGATCGTCCGCCGGGCCCGGCTGGGTCGCAAGGATCGAGAAGATTGCCGTAGCGCCCCCGATGCGGCCGGTCCGCGTCGGGCGGCGTGATTGTCCCGACCCCGGTCGACGGGGATAATACGGCCCGTTTCACACAAGATCGACCAAGATCAGGAATCAGGAGGATTCAAGCATGACCGACATCGCCGGGCTGCTGGGCGCCAACGCCGACAGCCTTCTCAACCACGTGTGCAAGGGCATCAGCAAGGAATCCCTGCACCTGCCCGGCCCGGACTTCGTGGACAGGGTCGTGTCGATCAGCGACCGCTCGCCCGGTGTGATGCGCAGTCTGCAGCAGATGTTCGACCACGGCCGCCTCGGCGGCACGGGCTACCTCTCCATCCTGCCGGTGGACCAGGGCATCGAGCACAGCGGCGGCGCCTCGTTCGCGAAGAATCCGATGTACTTCGATCCGGAGAACATCGTGAAGCTCGCGATCGCGGGCGGCTGCAATGCGGTCGCCTCGACGCTCGGCGTGCTCGGGTCCGTGTCGCGCAAGTACGCGCACAAGATCCCGTTCATGCTGAAGTTCAACCACAACGAATTTCTCACCTACCCCAACAAGTTCGACCAGATCTTCTTCGCGCGCATCAAGCAGGCGCGGGACATGGGGGCGGTGTCGGTGGGGGCCACCATCTATTTCGGCTCGAACGAGTCCGCCCGCCAGATCGTCGAGGTGAGCGAGGCGTTCCAGATGGCCCACGAGATGGGCATGGCCACGGTGCTCTGGTGCTATCTGCGCAACCCGGCCTTCAAGCGCGACAAGGACTACCACGTGTCCGCGGACCTCACGGGTCAGGCCAATCACCTCGGCGTGACCATCGAGGCCGACATCATCAAGCAGAAACTGCCCGAGAATAACGGCGGCTATCTTGCGCTGAACACCAAGGAAGCGCCCTACGGCAAGTCCGACAAGCGCATGTACAGCGACCTCTCCAGCGACCATCCGATCGATCTCACGCGCTACCAGATCGCCAACTGCTACATGGGTCGCGCCGGTCTCATCAACTCGGGCGGTGCTTCGGGCGAGAACGATCTGGTGGAGGCGGTCACCACGGCCGTCATCAACAAGCGAGCCGGCGGCATGGGACTCATCTCCGGCCGCAAGGCGTTCCAGAAGCCGATGAAGGATGGAGTCTCGCTGCTCAACGCCATCCAGGATGTCTATCTGTCGCCGCAGATCACCGTGGCCTGACGCGACGGGCGCCGTTCTGGCGCTCGCCGCGATCTTCGCCAGCCCCGCGTCGTCCGCAGCGGATGACGCGGCGGAACTGGCCCGCCTGCGGGACGAGATCCGCGGGATCGTCGGCTCGCAGTCGGACTGCTACAACGTCGTCCACTGTCTCGTGCTGTCGATGGGGTACGATGCCTGCGGACAGCCGACCCATCATGTCGGCTACAGCAACCGGACCGGCATCAAGGGTCAGCTCGAGGCGAAGGCGGCGGAGTACACCTTCATCGAGGAGGAGATGCAGCGCGGCAAGCCGAGGCCTGCCTCCTGTACGCCCGCCGTGATTCCGAAGCCGGTCTGTCATCGCAACCATTGCACGGCCGGAGCAGCAGGAGAGTGATGAGAGTCCCCGTGGTGAAATCTAGGTCCGCATCACGCTGTCTGGCTGCACTCGGTATCGCTGCAGCCTGCGTGACGCCGACGTTCGCGGAAGACGACGCCGCGGCGCTCAAGCGCCTGGAGCGGGAGATCGCCCAGACTGTCGGCGAGAACGGCTGCGGCAACGTGTCGTTCTGCCGCGTGATTCCGATGGGTCACGATCTCTGCGGCAATCCTTCCCGCTGGCTCGCCTTCAACAACTATCCCGGCGTACGCGAGGTCGTCGAGACCAAGGCGGCCGAGTACACATTCATCGAGGAAGACATGCTCCGCGGCAAGCCGCGGCCCGCGGACTGCAAGCCAGCCGGCAAGGCGAAGCCCGCGTGTGTGAACGGCCGATGCAGCGTCGGCGAATTCAGCTACTGACACCCTCATTTTTCGCAGACCGATTCATGCCCAATCCAGCTCCGAAGGCCCGCATCCGCAAGCTCGTTCCCAGTCTCGGGGTGTCGGACCTGCAACGTTCCGTCGCGTTCTATGCCGATTTCTTCGGCTTCGAGGTGGTCGATTCCTTCGAGAACGAGCAGGGCGAGATGATCTGGTGCTGGCTCCGTGCCGGTGTCGGTGAACTGATGCTGCAGCAGCTCGACGAGGAACAGCAGATCACGCTGAACCCGGCCATCGGCCAGAGCTGGGCGATGTACCTTCGCCCCGATGACCTCGGCGCGACGCATCGCCGGTTGCAGGCAGCGGGCGTCGAGGTGAGTGGCATCACTCTCACCGGCTACGGCGCGCGCGAGTGTTTCGCGACGGATCCGGACGGCTACGAACTGTGGCTGTCCGAGCCGGAATCCGGACTCGGTCCCGATGACGAGGAAGACGACGAAGACGGCGCCGATCCGGAAGACGACGGTGACGACGACGAGGATTTCGAAGACGGCGAGGGCAGCCAGCCCGCGCCGCCGTCCATTCACTGAGCCGGGGCTTCGAGCAGCTCGCGCAGCGCGGTTTCCAGAAACTCCATCTCCTGCGGGAAGCGCCCCGGCGCTCCCGCGCAATGCCCGAATGGCGAGCGGAAGGGCCTCACCTCCGCCCCCGGAATCAGCGTTGCCTCGTAGACGCTTTCCTCCAGCGTGAAGTACATGTCCTCGTCACAGGGCATTACCATCGTGCGCGCACGGATGCTCGACAGCGCCCGCGCGAAGTTGCCCCGGTACATGCCGTTGCGGCTCACATCCGCTTCCTGCCACGTTCTCAGCATGCAGAGCAGGTCGTTCGCGTCCCATGCGAGGTGGTCCGCCTCCCATGCCGCGAGCAGATCCTCGACGTTGCCGTACCCCAGCACTTCATAGAGCCGCCGCCGGAAGAACGCGCCGGAGTAGGCCCAGCCGGCGTAAGCCCGCCCGAACGCTCGCAGCCCCGCTTCGGGCGGCGAGATGTAGCGGCCGCCGGCGTAAGTGGAGTCGGCTTCGAGCGCGGACTTCACGCCTTCGAGGAACACATGATTGAGCGGCCAGCACTTGGCGCTCCCGCAGAAGGGCAGCAGCCGGTCGACCAGATCGGGGAAGAGCGTTGCCCACTGGAACGCCTGCATCGCGCCCATGGACCAGCCCGTGGCGAGTGCAATGCGGCGAACGCCCAGATGATCGAACAGCAGGCGGTACTGACAGATCACGTTGTCCAGCACCGAGACTTTCGGGAAGTCGGCGCCCCCGCGCGAGCCTTCCGTGTTGCTCGGCGAGGAGGACAGGCCGTTGCCGAACAGGTTCGGCACGACGATGAACCAATGCGCCGGATCGAGCGCACGCCCCGGGCCGATCATCCGGGCGTTCGATCGATGATTGCCGGTGTAGTAGGTGGGGAAGACGATGCAGTTGTCGCGCGCGGCGTTGAGTTGGCCCCAGGTGCGGTAGGCAAGCCGGGCATCCGGCAGCGTCTCGCCGCTTTCGAGTCGGATGTCGCCCAGCGACAACACTTCGTAATCGATTCCCACGGACAGGTCGGTCATGGATCGCTAGAGCCGGTGAGGTGTGTTTCGGATTTCCTGTTCATTGCAGTGTGCGTACCAGGGGAGCGATGGTTTGCACAACCGATTGAACTGTCATGTTTACGACGCACCAGGATCGGAATGCGATGCACTGCGAGCGTGCCGAAGGTCTTTGGTGTGCTCGTGCTTGGTGCGTGAACGATTCAGTTCGCGGCCTTTGAGGAATCGATCGCAAAGCGAAGCCATGTCTCGTGCAGATCGGGCCAGCGAGCGTGGGGACCCGAAGCCTCGCAGAACTGCGTCGGTACCTGGCAGTCCCGATAGACGCGACAGCCTGTAGCCCGGTCGATGTCCGACTGCTCGCTGCATCGATTGCATGCGGCCCACCACCGTGCGGCGCCAGCACCGAACTCTGCAGGGGGAAAGTGTGTGTCGTCGCGGCTGTGCGCCACGAGAATCGGCGTCGGGCGCGGGCAAGGATAGGCCTGGAGGTCCTGATGGCGAATGCCGGCGGCGCTCGCGATCACTGCGGCGGCCGGAGGATTCGCCTTGCCGAGAAACGTGACGGCCATCGCGGTCGTGGCGCCATCCGAATGGCCTGCATACACGACGCGGGTCGGGTCCACGCACCAGCGGCCGCTGACTTCGGTGGAGATCTCTGCGATGGCTGCGAATGCGCGCAGACCCAGTGGGCGATGTTCCGAATAGGCCACGATGAATCCGGCTGCGGTGGCGGCAGTCGTGATATCCGCGTGTCGTTCGGTCGCCTTGGGGTCGAAGCCCGCGGGCGCGTAGACGATCAGCAGCGGGTGCCCCAGTGTGGCGTCGTAGTTGGCGGGTGTACGGACCGAGTACGCGATCTTCCGGCCGCTGCGCTGATCATCGCTGGCGCCAGCCGGCCCGCTGCGGGAACCCGCTTCGCACAGCGTCGTGAGACGGAGCGCCGCGTAATCGGCTTGGCCGAGCACTGGAGCCGGCGGAGAGCAGGCAGCGACGAAGACCGTGAGCGCGGCCGTCACGCAGGCTGCGAGGCACCGTCGCAGTCCGCGAGGCTCAGTGGACATGGTCATCGGGCGGCTCGCGCACCTGGGGTTCCGCAGCCAGCGCGCGCGCTTCCCGCAGCAGCGCTCCGGGATCGTTCCATGCGTCGTTCAGCGAGGGCAGCCAGCGTGCACGCACGTACCCGAACCGGTCCACAAGCAGTTCCATGTGTGCCGGGATCGGTAGGATGTCTCGCGCGTCGAGATCGGTGAGCGACCGGCGCAGCAGCCCATAGGTCTTCACGATGTCTTCGGCACCCTCCGTGACGGTCGGCAACCCGGCGTCGGAATCGATGCCGTCGATGGGAATGGCCAGGACCTCCGTGCCCGCCTCACGAAGGGCTTCGCGCAAGCCGGACAGCGCAGCGAGCCGCGCATCGGAACCTGGCGACGAGTGCAGCACGAGCAGCGTGGCGTGCCGGCCGCGCGCGTCCGACAGCGCGCCTCCCCGACCGTCCTGTGTCCCGTACGAGAACTCCACGGCCGGCAGCCACGGGCGGCGCGGGACGATGCGCTCCGAGAGGATCCTCGCCTGGTATCCGCCGGAAAGCGTGCGCACGAAATTGATGAGGTCCCAGCGATCATCTTCGCCGAGGCGATCGGCGAAGCCCGGCATCGCACCCGGTGGCTTGCCGTGGGTCAGCCACCAGAAGATGTCTCCCGCCGTATGCAGGGCAGTGTGCGGTTCGGTGAGGTCGGCGGGCGCGATCGCGAGTCCGCGGGCGTCCGGTCCATCGCCGTGGGCGCTCGCGCCGTGGCACCGGACACAGTGCTCGCCGAACAACTGCTGGCCCCGGGCCACGGAGATCGTCTCGTAAGGGACACTTGGTGTGCGATAGGTGTCGGGGTAAGCGGGGACGGCCAGCGCGTGCCCGGAGACCACGAGTCCCGCGAAGAGTGCGGCCGCGGCGCTGCCTAGGTGCAAAGCGCGCCGACGGGTCGCGAGTTCGCGAAGACCCGCGGCAAGGGCCAGCAGCGCTACTCCGGCGCCGACGATCGCCCGGGCCGGAACGCCCTCCGTGTCCCAGGTGGCATCCGCCGAGAGGCGAAACGGCAGGTGCCACGAGATGGCGTCGTGCTGGGCCGGAATCGTCTGACCCAGGATCGATGCGGCGCCCAGCAGCGCGACGGCCGACGCGATTTCAAAGCCCAGCCAGACACGGACCGCCGGCGTGGTTCGAGACGAACCGCTTTCGAGCAGGGGAAGCCAGCGCCACCGAAGCCGGGCCGCCGCGAACATCGCGAGTCCGAGAGCGGCCAGCTTGGCAAGGAGCGTGAATCCATAGGGTGTACCGAGGAGCGCCGGCCAGCGGCCGGCGTGCGCGATGCCGAGCCAGACGCCCGTGCCGACTGCAAGCAGCACCAGCGCGGGAGCCAGACGCGAGAAGCGCGAGAGTGCGAGACCGGGACGCGCGCTCGAGCCGACGTGAAACCCACGCCACAGCGGACCGAGACTCCCGAGCCAGAGCGCCGCGGCGACGATGTGCACGCCATGCACGAATGGCATCCACGGTTCGTCTCCGAGGGCTGCCGAGTGACCGGACCAGGGCAACGTGAACAGCGAGGCTGCCACCAGCACTGCACTCACGGCCGGTGCCTGCACGCGTCCGAACCACAGCACGACGATCGCAGCGATGAGCAGCGCCATGCGTACGATCCATACCGTTCCGAAGCGACTGTCCAGCAGGAGGGTCCGTGCCGCGTCCGTCGCCGATCCAGACCCGCTTCCCGGAAGGGATGCGACCTGGACGGCGAGCAGGCCGGCGCCGCTCAGCAGACCAAGGGCGAGGAGCGCAGTGAGCGCGGCTGAGTCGCGGCGCGACGTGCCCTCGCGATGGGCCAGGGTGCGGACCACGACCATGCCGAGCACCAGGAACAGCGAGGCCAGGTGCAGCAGGCGCAGGGCGCAGCCTGCCGGGTCCGTCATCCCGGGCGCGGGCTGCCGTGCCGGCAGCCCTGGCGCGAGCGCGAACGCCAGACGGCGCAAATCATGGCGCCGTGGCGCCGGGCCGGATCTTGAAGGTGAAGTTCGACCGGACGGTGTGCCCGTCGACGGACAGCACTTCGTAGGACACGACGTACTCGCCGGGCGCGAGCACGGGCACGGTGAGGTCGAGGCGCTTCGGATCGTCGGCGCCTACGGTCGCGGGGCCAGTCTCCACGGCCTTGCCGCCGGTCTCGGCGAGGGTGGCTCGGGAGAAGGCGGGCTCGAGCCGCTCGTTGAACCAGAGCCGCACACGGACCGGTGCGCGGATCAGAGCGGCACGGCGGGCCGGCTCTGACTTCACCAGTTTGGCGTGTGCCCACGCAGCCTGCGGCGCGGCGAATGCCACCGCCGAGACGCACAGCGCGCTCGCGATGAACGCGCGAAAGCGGCGAGCGACACTGGCGCGTCGGTCGGTGGCGATGATCGCGCGAAAAGCGGGCATGGTTCGGGGCGAGGGGATGTCAGGCGTCTCGCGCCCGAGGGGTGCCGCTGCGACGGCGCACCGCGAATCGGTACAGGCCGAATCCGGCGACTGCGGCGACCACGATCGGAACGACCGTGTGCCACGACGACCCCGTGCGTCCCACCGAGAAGGGAAAGCGTGAGACGAGCTTCTGATCGGCGCCGACGGTCACGAGTCCGATGAAGCGCCCCGCCTGCGTGAAGTCGTGCTCGAAGCTCAGCGAGCCGGTCCGGTAGACCTTCGGCGGCATGTGCAGCACCGTGATCTCGTCCAGCTTCGATTCGTCGCCGGTGTCGCGGATCACTCGCACCTCGGTCGGAAGATCGCGCAGTTCGTCGTTGACGTAGTCCAGCACGACCACCGTGCGTCCTGTCTCGGGGATGTCTTCGCAGAACTCACGGGGGCCGCTGCTGCTATCGGGCTGGTAGCCCACGAAGTGCATCAGGAACCGCCCGACGCGCAGCTTGCAGCTGTCCTCGTCCATGCTGAGGCCGCCGTGCGCCCGTGCTGCCGATGACAGTCCGAGACACGCGACAGCCAGCGCGGCGGCCGCCTGCCGCGTGAGGCAGCCCTTCGCGAACTGCGCTTTCACGACTTCTTGAACACCGGCAGGATCGGGCCGCCCACCTCCGCGATATGGCGGCGACCCTCCGGATCGAAGAAGAACAGCAGGCCGCCCACCTTGCTGTCCACGTCCGTGAGGAAGCTCGTGAGCCGTTCGATCTCCCAGGCGGCATCCGTCGCGTCGATGGCGATCTGCTTGGTTTCGCCGGGCTTGATCTCGGAGTCGTCGCTGATGCCGAGGCCGTTGCGCGCCACCAGTTCCGCCGGGTAGTTGGCGGCGACATTGGCCTTCGCGGCAGGCAACTGGTGATTCACGAAGCGGATGCTGGCCGTGGCGAACTCGCCGAGACGCAACGGCTTGTCGGAGATGTTGGTCACGTCCATGACCATGCGCATCGAGCGTCCGGGAACGTCGTACTTCGCTTCCTGGAAGCGGATCTTCACGACCGGGGACTGCACCGGCAGGGGCGGTGTGTACATCGTGCCGGCCTGCAGGGGCACCGTCCTCGGATATTTGGACTGGGCCCAGTTGTACCCGTAGAAGGCGAGGCCTACGGCCACCACGAGGACGACGATGCCGAGTTTGATATCGGTGTCGGTGGTGAGGAGATCCTCCCGCTCCTTCTTGAGGGCCAGATAGCGCGGGATCAGGAGAGGTCTGCGCACCCACCAGAGAATCCACGCGGCCGCGATGACGAGCCAGATGGAATGCCAGGTGAGGGCAGCGCTTACGCCCCACGTTTCGAGATCGTCGATCTTCTCGCCGGAGATGGCGGTGAGCGAGTAGTTGAAGTCGTCCGCGGTCCCGCCGACGTTGATCCAGCGTCCGGGTCCGACGAGGGGCCCGGAGCCCTTGATCGCGATCATCGGGTGCACGTGGTAGCGACCCGGGATGCGGGCGCGCAGAACCATCTTGTACTCATAGTCCCGCCCGACTTCAAGATCGCGGAAAGACTGGCGCGCCGGCACGCCGTTGAGATAGGAATCCACACGTGCGAAGACCGGGCCGGGCGTCGCATTGCTGACGAACACCGTTTCGGGCAGCTGCACCGCGTCGGGCCAGTCGCTGTAGAGACGGAACTTGCCGGTGACGACGATCTCCTGGTTCACGCTCAGCTTGTCCGCGGACCACGTCACGTCGTACCAGTGGGCGGTGCGGGTGCGCAGATAGGGTTCCTGCGCGCGTTCGCCATGGGCGAACACCGGTAGAGCCTCGGCGGCGAGAGCGCCGAGAACGATCATGGACAGGACGAGCTTCCAGGCACGGACGATGGCGGCCATCGTGGTTCTCCCCGGGGCGTTAGGTCGACTGGGTGATCAGGGCGAAGGCGGCCGTCAGGCCAGACCGACGAACTTCTTGAACCGCTTCGACGAGTCGACGAAGCGCTGCGTGGAAAAGGCAAGCCCGATCCGCCACCAGAGCATGTGCATGAAGATGCAGATGACGCCGGCGAAGAACGAGGAGATCCACACGGTCGTGCCCTCATAGGTCCGCAGCGTGCCGCGCTCGATCATGCGGATGTACTCGGGCGTGCCGGAACGCGGGAATACGTAGCCGATCATGTCGGCGACGCTGGCCACCATGCCCTGGTGCTCGATCGGGATGAAGTAGGGGGCGAGCGAGGCCCAGTTGCTGGGGTAGAAAAGCAACGCAAAGACGAACCCGCCGAAGGTGCTCGTGAGGAGTGAACTGCGCACGATCAGCAGGATCGCATCGCAGGCCAGGGCGCCGGCGATCATCGTGGCGGGCACGCCCATCGTGAAGGGGAAGTACCCCCACAGATGCCAGCCGACATAGCGAGTGATCCACGTGGCGATCAGCAGCAGCACCGCGCCAAGTGTCATGCCGATCGGCAGGCGGAAGTAGTGCCAGAAGACCGCCTGGAGCGCGGCCGGAATCATCAGCATGGAGACGGGGGTGACCAGGACCCAGAACTGCCGGTCCTTCCAGTCGATGAACATGTCCCAGTCGCCGACCGTGAGCATCACATGCAGATGGATGGCGCCCATGAACAGCAGTGCCACCGCGGCGACCACGCACCAGTCCCAGATGCGGGACAGTTTTGCGCCCTCGGGCGGCAGTTCGGATACCGCCAGGATTTCCCGCGAATTGGGACTCATCGCTTTCTCCTCCCCCTCGATCGACCGGCTCCCGGGGGCGACGCGCGCCCCCCTTGCCGGAACTGTTTCGGGCAGTCCGGGGTTTCCCCGTGACCGTTGGCCCGGCGATCTTCGGCCGCCGGGCACACGCCCGGACGATGACGCCCGAGCACGTCTACGCGCACGCGGCTGAGCGTCCCGGAGCCGACCGGGGCGCTGCGCCGCGCACGAACAAACAGGAATCAGTCGGCCGGCTTTGCCGGCATGTCACCGAACACTTCGTGGAACAGGGGCACCATCCGCTGGATCATCTGCAGTGCCACGCCCGGGAGCGCCAGGGCATTCCATCCGAGGACCACGAAGCCCCAATGGAGGGGGTGGGAGAAGATTTCTTCCGTGAGCCAGTAGGCGTGACCCCACTCGTTGAAGCCCAGGTTGGGAAGGATGAGGACGGGACCGAGTACCGCCAGCACGTGTGCCACGGAGATCCCGCGGGAGAAGGCGGGCAACCGGGTGATCGCATAGACGAACCCGCCTACGCTGAAGAAGATGTACGTGGGGATGCAGGCGTAGAACAGCACGTTGTGGCTGGGCGTGAACGGCGTGTCGCGCAGGACCGTCTGGTGCCAGACCCCGTCGCCTTCGGCGAAGAAACTGCCGATGAAGTAAATGGCGAAGGTGTAGGCTACGAGCCACAGAGTAAAGCTGAAGTACCGCTGCAGCTCGACCTTGGGCGTGAGTGCCGACATGTTGCGGTCCCGGGTCAGCCACAGATAGCCCCAGCACACGAACCCGAGCCCGAACAGCACGGGAATCTCGATCTTCACCAGGGTCATCCAGTAGGTCTCGAACTCGGGGGCCGTGGCGTCCAGGCCGTACTCCCAGGCGAAGACCTGCTGGTACATCCGGAACGCCCCGAACATCGCCACCATCACGATGACGCCGAACGCAAAGAGGTTGAATCTGACGTAGTGGCCAGCCTTGCGGTCGGCACCCGAGGATTCACGGGGAACGGGAATGGCAACGGATGCGGTGGACACGGACACCTCCTCGAAGTCGACTTGCAGTCGAATGACTTGACCCGGACTGACGCTCGAACAATTTTTTGCGTTGCAACAACAGCTTGTGACAACGTGCCCGAAATCTAACTCAAGCCTTCCCCGGAATGCAACGTCGGGATGAGCCGATCGGAACTGCCCCCGGGCGGTACTCGGCGCAAACCTTGCGGCGTCGCAGACCCCTCCCCCCTTTGCCGGGAGGAGGTTCCGGGGTCGAAGCCGGACAGGTAAGGCGCGCCAGCACGGCGGGCAGGCAGGCACCGCTTTGGCGATCGCGAGACTTCTGCGATGATCGCGGCTTGTGAATCAAATCATTAATGGACTGATCTCAAGCATCACATGAGTTCCATCCGAAAGGCTCTGGGCCTGCTGCCGGGCAGTCGGCGGCTGCTCCTGATCATCTGGCCCTTCCTGGTCATCGTGATCACTCTCGTCTGGCTTGCCGGCGAGAGCATGAGCATTCTTGCCGCCACGCGTGCGTACTCCGAGGGCGAGAGCCTCTGGTCGAAGGCCCAGAAGCAGGGGGTGTTTCATCTCATCCGTTACGCCGAGACCCGCGACCCCGAGCACTACGAGCAGTTTCGCAATCTGATCGCAGTCCCCCTTGGCGACCGCAAGGCGCGTGAGGAGATGCAGAAGACGCATTTCGATCCTGCCATCGCGTGGCGGGGCCTCACGGACGGTCGCACCCACCCCGATGACATCGAGCCCGTGATCAGCCTGTTCCGGCGCTTCCAGCATGTGCCGCCCATCACGGACGTGATCTCGACGTGGACCGAGGGCGACGGCTACATCGAGGAACTCATCGAGGCGGCGGGCATGCTGCACGCCCATATGCAGTCCGGCGAAGCGTCGCCGGACAGTCTCAAGCGGCTCGTGGACCGGATCCTGGAGATCGATGCCAAGCTCACGCCGCTCGAGGATCGCTTCACCCAGATGATCGGCCAGGCCGCGCGACGCGCTCAGACGGTCCTGCTGCTGCTCAACTTCGTCGCGGCGGCGATTCTCGTGCCGATCGGCATCTTCCTGTCGCGTCGGATGCTGCGCCACAGTGAGCGGTTCGAGCGCGCGCTCGAGCTTTCGGAAGAGCGGTTCGAACTCGCGGTGCGCGGCAGCAACGATGGCCTTTGGGACTGGAACATCACGGTCGGCGAGTGGTACTTCTCTCCGCGCTTCAAGCAGCTCCTCGGTTTCGCCGAGAACGAGATGGACGGCACGTCCGACGCACTGCTGGGGCTCATGACGCCTGAGGACCGCAACATGTTCTGGGAGGCGCTTCAGCGCCACCTCGATCACAAGGCACCCTTCGATGTCGAAGTGCGCATGCAGAGCCGCTCCGGGGAGTTCCGCTGGTTCCGGGTGCGCGGACAGTCTGTGAGGGACGCCTCCGGCCGCGCGGTGCGGATGGCTGGCGCGCTCACCGACATCACCGAGAAGCACATGGCCGCGTCGGAGTTGTTCGCCGAGAAGGAGCGGGCGCAGGTCACGCTGGCCTCCATCGCGGATGGTGTCGTGACGACCGACCTCGACGGCTGGGTGGAGTACCTGAATCCGGTGGCAGAGGCGCTCACCGGATGGCGTTCGGAACGGGCCTCGGGGCTGCCCATCCAGGCGCTGTTCCGGGTTGTCGACGAGACCACGCGCCGTCCGGCGCCGAATGTGATCGAGATGGTCCTCAAGGAAGAGCGGACGATCGAAGGCGGCGCCAACATGCTCCTGCAGCGAAACGACGGCGCCGAGATTCCGGTCGTGCATTCGGCCGCCCCGATCCGCGATCGCGCCGGGAAGGTGACTGGCGTGGTCCTCGTGTTGCGCGACGTGAGCCGCGAGCGCCAGTACGCGGCGCGCCTTTCCTACCAGGCGAGCCACGATGCGCTGACCGGTCTCATCAATCGTACGGAGTTCGAGCGCCGGCTGGAACTCGCGCTCCAGTCCGCGGCGCAGATGGGCCGTCATCATGCGGTGATGTATCTCGATCTCGACCAGTTCAAGGTGGTGAACGACACCTGCGGTCACGCGGCCGGCGACCAGCTGATGCGTCAGGTGGCGACGCTGCTGCAGACTTGCCTGCGTGAGGGCGACACGCTCGCGCGACTGGGGGGCGACGAATTCGGTGTGCTGCTGGAGAACTGCCCGCCCGATGCCGCGGACCGCATCGCGGACAAGCTCCGCCAGATCGTCACGGACTTCCATTTCGCCTGGGGCCACCTCAGCTTCAACATCGGCGTGAGCATCGGTCTCGTCAACGTGGAAGACGGTCTGTTCACGCTCGCCGAAGTGCTGCGCGCGGCGGACACCGCCTGCTACATGGCGAAGGAGAAGGGGCGCAACCGGGTGCAGGTCTATCGCGCCGAGGACAGCGAGCTCACGCTGCGCCAGGGGGAGATGGAATGGATCGGCCGCCTGCAGAAGGCGCTCGACGAGAACCGGTTCGTCCTCTACGCGCAGGACATCGTCGCGATCGACGAGGCAACCGCCACCGGCCGTCACTGCGAACTGCTTGTGCGGATGCTGGATGAGCAGGGCGATCTGGTGCCGCCGATGGCATTCATTCCGGCGGCGGAACGATACGGGCTCATGCCGTCGATTGATCGGTGGACGTTGCGAACCGCGCTGGCGACGCTGTCCCGGCTTCGTGCGGAGCATGTCTCTCCGCCCATCGATCTTTGCTCGATCAATCTGTCGGGGGCTTCCATCACCGACGAGCGGTTCCTCGATTTTGTCCGCGAACAGCTGGACAGGTTCGACGTGCCGCACGCCTCCATTTGTTTCGAGATCACCGAGACTGCCGCGATTGCCAATCTCGACAAGGCGCAGCGCTTCATGTCGGAACTGAAGGCGCTCGGTTGCCGGTTCTCGCTCGACGATTTCGGCGCAGGCATGTCGTCATTCGCCTATCTCAAGCACCTCCCGGTGGACTATCTCAAGATCGACGGCGGCTTTGTGAAGGACATGGTGGTGGACCCCATCGACCGCGCCATGGTGGAGGCCATCAACAACGTTGGACACGTGATGGGCAAGAAAACCATCGCTGAATTCGTCGATGGTCCCGATGTTCTGGAAGCCCTGCGCGGCATCGGCGTCGACTTCGCGCAGGGTTACGGCGTCGGTCGTCCGAAGCCTTTCGCGTCGCGCCTCGAACTTGCCGTAAAGGTAGCCTGAAGTCGAAGGCGTAGTTCGGCCAAATTCCTTTGCCGTTAGATTTGGCTGCGGGTGTGGCGTCTTTGCGACACGCGGATTCTTTCCCGGGTGCGTTCGTTACCCAAATGTCATCAGCGACTTAGCGTTTCCGCTCGTCGCGCAAGCAGTGTTCACGCCATTCGAATGACCCTGGTAGGAACTTGCAACCGTCATTTACGGCAACTACACTGAGTCTAAATCTGACGGAACCTGCAGCGGTCGTGCTCGGTCTGTGTTCCGTGCGTATTTCGAAGTTCATTGGCATCAGTGGCATGAATGTCAGCGGCATTTCCGGACGGCCCGGCCGGGTCCGACCGTGACCCCTTGCACCCCGCAGACTTTCGCCGACCAGTCCTCAGCGTTCACATTGGAGAGCAACATGGGCATGGGTTACGAGTTGTCGCCGGATCCGCAGTGGGTCGATTCGCTGCGGGAATTCATCGACCCGTACTGGAAGGAACTGCTGGAGAGCGAGTGGGCCGACGGCGTGGCGAGCGGCCGGCTGAGCCTGCCCGAAATGCGCGGCTGGATTCTTCAGGTGTATCCCTTCATCCACGCCTTCCCCAAGTTCCTCGCCGAGGCCCTCATCAAGGTGGAGGATGACTACGCGCGCTCGTATTTCATCGACAACATCCGGGTCGAGAAGGCGCATGCCGAGCACTGGCTGTGGATGGGGCAGGGTTTCGGGCTCGACCGCCAGGAAATGCTCGATGTCGCCGAGGGCACGCGGACGGTGCTGCGGGACGTGCAGTCGCTCACCGACTGGCTCTGGTACATCAATACCAAGGGCAGCCTTGCCGAGGCGGTGGCCGCGACGAGTTTCGCGATCGAAGGCGTGACCGGAGACCTGTCGCGCAAGATTGTCACAGGATTCGAATCCTATCGGGATCGTGAAGGGGTGGACATGGGCCCCAAGACGTACAAGTGGATGCGGGAGCACGCGAAGTACGACGACGAGCATCCCAAGATCGCCCTCGAGGTAATCAAGCGCTACGCTGTGACCGAACGCATGCAGGCCCGCGTGATGACGGCTGCCAAGCGCAGTCTGCAGTTGCTGCACCTCGCTCTGCACACTTCCTATCGCGCCTACTCCACGGTCACCGAGGACGGCTCGGTCGATCGTGATCGCCGTCATCTGGATCGTCGTCAGCAGCAGTTGGCGCTGGCCTTCCCCGACCGCCGTTTCGGTGATCGTCGCGGCCGCGCCCTGCAGGCCGTCGCCTGACGTCATTCACGCCCTTCCCGCAAAGCAAAACGCCCGGTGCATGTGCACCGGGCGTTTTGCTTTGCGGCCCGTCGATCCGATCCTGAGATCGGATCGACGTCACCTTCCGTCAGGGTTGAGCCAGTCGAACTTCCACCCGGCGCGCCTCGTCGGCAGAACCCGAGCCGGTGATGGCTTCGGGCTTCTGCATGGCGATGCGCTCTTCGACGATGCCCGCTGCGAGCAGGGCGCCCTTCACGGCTTTGGCGCGTTCCTTCGCTAGTTCCTCGTTCTTGGCCGGGTCTCCGGAGGAGTCGGTGTAGCCGGAGATCGCCACCTTCGCATCCATGTTCGCCGCGAGGAAGTCGGTCATCGCCTTGAGGGCCGCCTGACCGCCGGCGTCGATCTCGGTCTTGCCGGTCTCGAACAGGACTACTGCCGGCGCGATCGCTGCGGCTGCCGGGGCAGCGGGCGCTTCCACGGCAGCAGGCGCCGCACCGTGTGACGCCGCCGGCGTGGCGTTCACCGCCGGGGTCGGCAGCAGCGGGACGATCAGCAGTGCGACGATGTTGATGATCTTGATGAGCGGGTTCACAGCGGGGCCCGCCGTGTCCTTGTACGGGTCACCGACGGTGTCGCCGGTCACGGCCGCCTTGTGAGCGTCGGAACCCTTGCCGCCGTGATGGCCGTCCTCGATGTACTTCTTGGCGTTATCCCAGGCACCGCCGCCGGTACACATGGAGATCGCGACGAACAGACCGGTCACGATCGTGCCCATCAGCAGACCGCCCAGTGCCTTCGGCCCGAGGATCAGGCCGACGAGAATCGGCACGATCACGGGCAGGAGCGATGGGATGATCATTTCCTTGATGGCGGCCGCAGTCAGCATGTCCACCGCACGCCCGTACTCCGGCTTCGCGGTGCCTTCCATGATGCCCTTGATCTCGCGGAACTGACGGCGCACTTCCTCGACGACCGCGCCCGCGCAGCGACCCACGGCTTCCATCGCCATGGCGCCGAACAGGAACGGGATGAGCCCGCCGATGAACAGGCCGACGATCACCATGTGGTCGGAAAGATCGAACGACACGGCCTTGCCGGCGTTTTCCAGGCCGTGGGTGTAGTCGGCGAACAGCACGAGCGCGGCGAGACCGGCGGAGCCGATCGCGTAGCCCTTGGTGACCGCCTTGGTCGTGTTGCCGACCGCGTCGAGCGGGTCGGTCACGTTGCGGACTTCCTTGGGGAGTTCCGCCATTTCGGCGATACCACCGGCGTTGTCGGTGATGGGGCCGTAGGCGTCCAGTGCCACCACGATGCCGGCCATCGACAGCATGGCGGTTGCGGCGGTTGCGATGCCATAGAGGCCGGCAAGGCTGTAGGCCGCGAGGATCGCAAGACACACGGCGATGACGGGCCAGGCCGTGGACTTCATGGAGACGGCGATGCCGGCGATGATGTTGGTCGCATGGCCCTTCGTGCACGCCTCGGCCACATAGCGGACCGGGTAGTACTCGGTCGCGGTGTAGTACTCGGTGATGATCACCATGGCGCCCGTCAGCAGGATGCCGACGAGTGCCGAACCCCAGAGCTTCGCGACCGAGAGGTCGGGATAGTGGGTCGAGACGTCGCCCATGATCCAGGTGGTGACCGGCCAGAAGGCGACGATCGAGAGCACCGCGGCGACGATCAGGCCCTTGTAGAGCGCGGTCATGATCTTGCCGGTGCCCGAGTACTTCACGAAGAAGCAGCCGATGATGGAGGCGATGATCGACACGCCGCCCAGCACCAGCGGGTAGATGGCGGCGGCAGCGCCCATGGTCTTCAGCGTCAGCGCGCCGAGCAGCATCGTGGCCACCACGGTCACGGCATACGTCTCGAACAGGTCAGCAGCCATGCCGGCGCAGTCGCCCACGTTGTCGCCCACGTTGTCGGCGATCACGGCAGGGTTGCGGGGGTCGTCCTCGGGGATGCCCGCCTCGACCTTGCCCACCAGGTCCGCACCGACGTCTGCACCCTTGGTGAAGATGCCGCCGCCGAGACGCGCGAAGATGGAGATGAGCGAGGAACCGAAGGCGAGGCCGATCATCGGCTGCAGGGCATGATGAATGTCGGTCGTGTCGGAGCCGACGAGCGTCATGTAGAAGCCGGTGACGCCCAGCAGACCCAGCCCCACGACGAACATGCCGGTGATGGCGCCGCCGCGGAACGCGATGTTCAGCGCGGGGTTGATGCCGTTGCGGGCGGCTTCCGCGGTGCGCACGTTGGCGCGCACGTTGATGTTCATGCCGATGAAGCCGGCCAGACCGGAGAGCACCGCACCGATCACGAAACCGATGGCCGTCTTGATGCCGAGCGGGGGAATCACGGCGATCACGATGGCGAGCACCACGCCGATCATCGCGATTGTCCGGTACTGCCTGCCGAGATAGGCCTGCGCGCCCTGCTGGATGGCCAGCGCGATTTCCTGCATGCGTGCATTGCCAGCCGGCTGCGACAGAATCCACTGAATCGACAGCAGGCCGTATGCGATCGCGGCCGCGCCGCAGATCAGCGCGAGTATGAGACCTGAAGACATGAGTCCCCCATTAAAGTGACCGGAAAGGCTGTTCGCCGTTGTGTCCGGGGCGGGCCCGAGTGCCCACGCCCGAAGTGCCGCAGTCCCGCCGGGGGCGGAACGTACGATCATTCACGAGCCGGCCGCGGGCTCCTCATCCCGTTTGCGACGCGATGCCGATGCGCCCTCGTGAGGCGCCCAGGCTACGTCTGGCCGGTGGAATAACTCGCGATTCTAACTATGTTTTTTTGCCTAGGGCAACCGATTCGACGAGATCGTCGGCCGCAGGCAGCGTTTTGGGGGCGAGCGCGCCGGTCAGGCGCGCATGGACGGGGAGCCCGTCCCGGAAGGGCGGATAGGCCTCGCCCTGGATAAGAGGCAGCAGATACGCGCGTGCGGCCTCGGTGATGTGGAAGCGGTCGGCCGCGATGAATTCCCGGGGCAGACGCTTCTCGAGGGTGGCGACCGAGCGCAGGTCGGCACATCCGGTCTCCCAGGCATAGGGCGAGTCGGACGTCCGGACGATCGTGGGCATCACGCCGGTCCGTCCTTCGAGTGCGAGTGCCACGGCAGACCGCGCGACGGCCTCGGCATGATGGAGGTCCACGGCCGATGCGATGTGCCGGGCGGAGCGCTGCAGGTAGTCCGCCGTGGCCCAGTGGCACTTCAGATTCAGGCGGTTGTGCACGAGCTGTGCGAGCCAGGGCGCCACGCCGCCCAGCTGGGCATTGCGTCCCGGCAATGCCTCGCCGACCTGGGACACAAACTCGCCGGAAGGGTAGCGCAGCCCTTCGGATACGCCCACGACGCAGTAGCCGTGGTGAGCCACGCACTCGCGCACCCGCTCGAGAAAACGCGTCTCCTCGAAGGGCACCTCGGCGAACAGCAGCAGATGGGGCGGATCACCGTGATCGTCCACGGCCAGACCCATGGCGGCAACCATCCAGCCGGCGTGGCGGCCCATGGCTTCGAGGATGAACACGCGGGTCGAGGTGGAGGCCATGGAGGCGACATCCGCCCCCGCTTCGCGCAGGCTCACGGCGAGGTACTTGGCCGCGGAACCGAATCCCGGCGAGCAGTCGGTCTCGGGCAGGTCGTTGTCGATGGTCTTCGGTACGTGCACGCAAACGAGCGGTTCGCCGAGGAGTTCCGGCAGTTTCGAAAGCTTGAGCGTGGTGTCGGCCGACCCGTTGCCGCCGTTGTAGAAAAAGTACCCGATGTCGTGGGCTGCGAAGACGGCGGCGATCCGTTCATAGCGGCTGCGTTCGTCGTCGAACTCGCCCAGACGGAAGCGCGCCGAGCCGAAGGCCCCGCCCGGGGTGTGGCGCAGGGCGGCGAGTGTGGATTCCGATTCGAGGGAGGTGTCGATCAGCTCTTCGCGGAGCGCGCCGAGAATGCCGGCGCGTCCGGCGAAGACCTTGCCGATCCGACCGTCCGTCTCGCGGCACGCCTCGATCAGCGCCGCGGCGGAGGCATTGAGGACTGCGGTGACGCCGCCGGCCTGCGCGTAGAACGCGTTACGCCGACGCATGGGTCAGATCAGCCCAGGGGAGGTCGGGTCAAAGGGTGCGCTCGCACCGGCGGATCAGAGCTTCCCGAGGGCCGCGAACACCTGGTCGCGGATCGACTCGACCGAACCGACGCCCGGGATGCGGGTGTAGCGGGGAGCGCCCGGCACACCGCTGTTGGCCCACGCGAGGTAGTAGTCGACGAGCGGCCTCGTCTGGCTCTGGTACACCTCGAGGCGTTTGCGCACGACGTCTTCCTGGTCATCCGCGCGCTGGACGAGTTCTTCGCCCGTCACGTCGTCCTTGCCGGTCATCTTGGGCGGATTGAATTTCAGGTGATACGTGCGGCCGGACGCGAGGTGCACGCGCCGTCCGGACAGGCGCTGGATGATCTCGGCATCGGCGACGTCGATCTCGATGACGTGGTCGAGAAGAACGCCGGCCGCTTTCATCGCATCGGCCTGCGGGATCGTGCGCGGAAACCCGTCGAACAGAAAGCCCTTCGCGCAGTCCGGCTGGGTGATGCGTTCCTTCACCAGGCCGATGATCACGTCGTCGGGCACGAGGCCGCCGGAATCCATGTGTTTCTTGGCTTCGACCCCGAGCGGCGTGCCCGCCTTGACCGCCGCACGCAGCATGTCGCCTGTCGAGATCTGGGGAATGCCGAACTTCCCGACGATGAAACCGGCCTGGGTGCCCTTGCCGGCGCCGGGCGCGCCCAAGAGGATCAGTCGCATGATGTGTGAGTCCGCGTAAGAGGTTGGATGCACGCACGGCGACCCTGGGAGGGAGGCCGGACGTCGAAGGCGTCGGATTATAGCGGTGGAGCGGGGCGGACCGTCCCTACGCACTTTCCGGCGAGGCGAAGAGCGCGCGGACGCGTTCCAGGTCCTCCGGGGTGTCCACGCCGGCTTCCGGCGCGTATTCGGTGACGGCGACGGCGATCCGGTAGCCGTGCCACATTGCGCGGAGCTGTTCGAGGGCCTCGAAGCCTTCGACCGGTGCCGGCGGCAGAGAAGAATACGCGCGGAGAAAAGCGCATCGGTAGGCGTAGATGCCGATGTGCCGCAGCGCAGGCAAGCCTGGCGCAATGGTCCCGTGCGCCTTCAGCCAGTCCCGCGCATGGGGAATGGGCGCGCGGCTGAAGTACATCGCGAAACCGTCTCGGTCCGTCACGACCTTCACCACATTCGGGTCGAAGAAGTCGCGGTCCTCCGCGATCGGGTGGCAGGCGGTGGCGATGGCGGCAGCGGGGCGCGCCGCCAGCTGGTCCGCCACCTCGCGGATGAGCTGCGGGGCGATGCGCGGCTCGTCGCCCTGGACGTTCACGACGATGCGATCGTCGGCCCAGCCGCGGATCGCTGCGACTTCCGCGATGCGGTCCGTACCGGTCGGATGGTCGGCTCGGGTCATCAGCGCCTCGAACCCGGCTGCGGATGCGGCGGCGCGCACGCCTTCGTGGTCCGTGGCGACGATGATCTCGTCGGCGCCGCTCTGCGAGGCGCGTTCGGCCACGCGGACGATCATCGGCTTGCCGGCGATGTCCGCGAGCGGCTTGCCCGGCAGGCGCGAGGAGGCGAAACGGGCGGGGAGGACGACGACGAATCCCATGGTGCGGGGCTCAGCGACGTTTTCGCCAGGCTTCCACTTCCTCGGGCGAGAGCTTGCGCGCCTCGTCCTCGATCATGACGGGGATGTCGTCACGGACCGGATAGGCCAGGGCGCTCTCGACCGAGACGAGTTCGTTGCGATCGCGGTCGTACAGGAGCGGCGCCTTGGTGAGCGGATCCACGAGAATTTCCAGCAGGCGGGCATCGAGTGCCATGACGATCACTCCGGGAGGAAAGCGGCCGGATTCTAGCCCGGATGACTGCCGGGGCGCGCGTTTCGCTCCGGTCGCGCCGCCCCTGTGGTTCGCGCTGCGAGTTGCGGCACCCGAGACAGGATGCGATCCACCAGCGCCGTGTCCACCTGGGCGGAGACGGGCAGGTACCACCAGTGGTCCTGCGCGAACGCGAAACACTTCACGGCATCCTTCTCGGTCATCACGACGGGGCGGTCGTCGCCGAACTCGAGATCCTCGGCACGATAGCGATGGTGATCCGCGAACGGGTGCTCCACCGCCTTCAGGCCCTGCGCACGCAGGGCGGCGAAAAACCGCGACGGATTGCCGATGCCCGCGACGGCATGGCATTCACGCCCGGCCACCTCGCTCAACGGCCGCACCCGATGACTGTGCCGCATGTTGACCAGCCGGTCGCCCGCCAGACGCATGGCGAAACCCTCGGGCAGTCTCAGCACGGACTCGCCGTTGATCACGATGGCGTCGACCCGGTCCAGGCGCTGCAGCGGCTCCCGGAGCGGTCCCGCGGGCAGCAGCATGCCGTTGCCGAAGCCGCGCGCGCCGTCGATGACGGCGACCTCCACGTCCCGTCCCATGCGGTAGTGCTGCAGGCCGTCGTCGCTCAGGATGCAGTCGGTGCCGGGGTGAGCCGCGAGCAGCGCGAGCCCCGCGCCGACCCGATCCGCCCCGCGCCACACGGGGCAGCCGCTCCGGCGGGCCAGAAGGACCGCTTCGTCGCCGAGCTCGGCGGGGTTTCCACCCGGCAGCACCTCGCAGACGTCCGTCCGGGTGCCGCCGTAGCCGCGTGTGATCAGACCGACCGTCAGGCCGCGCTCGCTCAGCCGATGGGCGAGCCAGGCGACGAGCGGCGTCTTGCCCGTCCCGCCGACGGAGATGTTGCCGATCACGATGACCGGCACCGGCAGGCGGTGTGTCGCCAGCAGAGTCGTCTCGAACAGGAACCGGCGGGCCGATACCACCGCGCTGAACACTGCCGACAGTGGCGAAAGCGCGCCCGTCACCCAGCTCTCGCGGTACCAGTGCGACGTGATCGCGTCCGCGGCGGACGCCTTGTCGGGGGAGGGCTCGTTCAGAGTGTCACCCTGGCCAGTTCGCGTTGTCCGCCGGGACGAGCGCGTGCGTCCGTTGCCGCAGCGCCGGCGGCAGGCGGGCGTCCAGAATGCCGTTCACTTCGTCGGGGCGGTACATCTGCGAGAAGTGCATCAGGACGAGGTGCTCGTTGCGGAACTGCTCCGCCCGCGCGATCAGTTCGTCGAGGTGGATGTGACAGCCCGCATGCACGGCTTCCATCGACTTGCGCCCGTCCAGGAAAGTGGCTTCGATGATGAGCGTTTTCGCCGCAAAGAGCGCGGGGGCGTGATCCAGCACGGAAACCAGGGTGTCCGTCGCGTAGGCGAGTTCCGGCCGCTCGGTGACCGCGAAGATGTCCTCGCCCGCCTCGCGGGCCCGGGCGATCTCGTTTCCCGGGCGACCCACCCAGGACGGGTGGAGCTTGCGGACGCGCCGGAACACCTCGTAGGCCAGGCAGGGCACCAGATGGAAAGCCTGATGGGCGCGCACGAAGAGATCGCTTCCGAGCGGCGTTTCCTCGCCGGCGCGCAGACCGACGGCCTCGATCGTGAGCGGCCAGTGCTGCAGGGCGCTCGTCGCTTCCAGCGAATGCTGAACGGCATCGACGATCTCGGCCGGCATGATCACGCGAAGCGGCGAGCGCTGTCCCTGAAGCGCGCGAATGCCCAGCAGGGTGCCGAGCGAGCCGACGTGATCCACGTGACCGTGCGTGAGCAGCAGGGTGCGGACACCGGCCAGGGTCCGGGGGGCGAGGCCCACGTCGAGGCCGAGATCGAACTGCGGGACGTGCAGCGCCGTGTAGATGCCGCCCACAGACAGGCCGCGCACGGTCATGTCGCCCAGCTTGAGTTCGGTGAGCACGGGGCGTCTCGCGAAGGTGCGCAGCCCGGAGCGGGACCTACTTCCGGGGTTGCTGCGTGGCGAAGGTGATCCGCCCGAAGCCGGCGAGACGTGCGGCTTCCAGCACGTGAACTACGGCCTGATGCGTGGCTGCGGCATCGGCGTTGATCACCACCATCGGATCCGGATTGCCGCCAGCGGCGCGCTTCAACTCGACGCTCAGCGTCTCGGGGCTGACGAACGACACCGGCGCGCGATTCACGACGTAGCGGCCGTTCGCGCTGACGGCGACGTCCACCTGGAGCGGGCGATTGGAGGCCTGCGGCGCGTCCGCCGTCGGCAGATTGATCTGCAGTTCGGCGTACTTGGAGTAGGTGGTCGTGACCAGCAGGAAGATGAGGATGACGAGCAGCACGTCGATCAGCGGAACCAGATTCATCTCCGGTTCCTCGCGCACCACGCCGCGGCGGAAATTCATTTGCTCAGCCCTGACGCTCGCCGTGGATGACTTCCACCAGCTTGATGGCCTGCTGCTCCATCTCCACCACCATCGCGTCGGCGTGGCTGCGGAACTGCCGGTAGAAGATCATGCTCGGGACGGCGACCATCAGACCGAAGGCTGTGTTGTACAGCGCAACGGAGATGCCGTGCGCGAGTTGCGCGGGGTTGGCGCCTGCGGGGTTCTGTGCACCGAAGATCTCGATCATGCCGATCACGGTGCCAAAGAGCCCGAGGATCGGCGCGATGGACGCGATCGTGCCGAGCGGCGTGAGAAAGCGCCCGAGTTCGTGCGCGGCGGCGCGCCCGGCCTCCTCGATGGATTCCTTCGTGATCTCGCGGGAGTTGCGCTCGTTCCGCAGGCCGGCGGCGAACACCCGGCCCAGCAGGGACTGTGTCGAAAGACGGTCGAGCATTTCCTGCGAGACGCCTTTCGCGCGATACTCCTGCGCGACCGCTTCGAGCAGACCTCTTGGCGCAATCACGTTGCGCCTGAGCGCCCAGAGACGTTCCCCGATGATGCCGAGGGCGATGATGGAAGCCGCGATGAGGGGCCAGATGGGCCAGCCGGCTGCATCGATGATCGCGAGCACGTGTGTGTTGCTCCTGCTGCAAATTCAGCGAATGTAGCCTGCGCCCGGGCGCGAAGCAACTCGAATCACTCCCCGCCGGACGGGTCCTCCACGACGCCGGCATTTTCCACAGAGCCTGTGGATAACGTTGTGCACAGCTTCGTAAAAGCGGCGCTAAGTCACCCGCCCGAAACGAGTTTTGTTGCCGCGTGCAAAATTTGAGCACCTCAAATGTCATTTGAAAACATGGCCTTGGCCGCGTCTTCCCTCTGGGCTGCAGTGCGCCGTGATCCGACCGGCATGTGGTCGTCCGGCGACGCCTCGGGACGCGCACGATGAGCTCGCTTCCCCCCGCAGGATTCGGTGCGGTGGTCCTCACGGTCGGCGATCTCACGGCCCGGGCGCGCGCGCTCATCGAAAGCGGCTTGCCGCTGGCATGGGTGGCCGGCGAGATCTCCAACTTCACGCGTGCGGCCTCCGGTCACTGCTACTTCACGCTCAAGGATGCGCAGGCCCAGGTGCGATGTGTCCTGTTCCGGCATCGGGCGCAGTACGTGGAAGGCACGCTCGCCAACGGCATGCAGGTCGAGGTCCGGGCCACTGCCACGCTGTACGAACCGCGCGGCGATTTCCAGCTCACGGTCGAGGCCGTGCGTCGCGCCGGACTTGGTGCCCTGTTCGAGGCGTTCGAGCGGCTCAAGCGCCGTCTCGATGCGGAAGGACTGTTCGCGCCCGAGCGCAAGCGACAGCTTCCGGCCATGCCGCGCACCGTGGGTGTCGTCACTTCGCCACAGGCCGCAGCGCTGCGCGATGTCCTTACGATGCTGCGCCGCAGGATGCCTTCGGTGGGCGTGATCCTCTACCCCACGCCTGTCCAGGGGGCGGATGCGCCGGCGAAGATCGCGGCCGCGATCGACCGGGCCTCGGCGCGTGCGGAGACCGATGTCCTCCTCGTCGTTCGTGGCGGTGGCAGCATCGAGGATCTGTGGGCATTCAACGACGAAGTGGTGGCCCGCGCCATCGTCCGTTGCAGCGTCCCCGTCGTTTCCGGCGTCGGACATGAGACCGACGTCACCATCGCGGACTTCGTCGCCGACGTGCGCGCCCCGACGCCTACGGGAGCCGTCGTCGCCGCCGTTCCCGACCGGGTCGCGCTGGGGCGGCGGGTGATGACCCTCGCCGAAGCCCTGACGCGATCGGTCATGCGCTCGCTGGAGCGGCGGGCACAGCGGGTCGACGCCGCGAGCCTGCGGTTGCGCCACCCGGGCGAGCGGATTGCGAACCAGCGCGAGCGTCTCGCCTCGCTCGCGCGTCGCCTCGGGTCGGCCGGGCAGCGGACGCTGGAGCGGGCGCAGTGGCAGGTCACCACGGCCGGTCGTCGCCTCGCAGGGTCGGCGCCGCGCCTGGACTTGCGCGCTCAACATGTCGCGGCACTGGATCAGCGTGCGAAGAGCGCGTTGCGCGCCCAGGTCTTGTCGCTGGCGGAGCGGCTTGCGCGCTGCGAAACGGGGCTCCGGCATCTCGACCCGTCGGCCGTGCTGGACCGTGGATATGCGATCGTCCGAGACGACGCGGGACGCATCGTTCGTGACGGCGCCACGCTGAAAGTCGAAGACCGTATCGCCGTCGAGTTCGCCGCCGGTGACGTCACCGCGCGCGTCGAGAGTGCGCGCGGCGGGTGAGCCGCATTGCGGTGGGACGCGCGCGGCGCTATCGTCGGAAAAGCTTCGTACAACACACAGGAGGATCGACGATGAAACGACTGCGCATGACTGCCCTGGCGGCAGCCTTCGGGATGATGGCCCTGGCCGGCGGTGCCCAGGCCCAGATGGTCGACAAGAAGGGACTCACCCTCGAAGCGGCGAAGAAGATCGCCGCGGCGGCCGAGGCCGAAGCTGTGAAGAACAAGTGGAACGTTGTCATCGTCGTCGTCGACGAAGGCGGCCAGATCGTCTACCTCCAGCGGATGGACGGCACCCAGTACGGCAGTGTGAACGTCGCGATCGCGAAGGCACGCACGTCGACTGCCTTCAAGCGCCCCACCAAGGTGTTCGAGGACGCGATCGCCGGGGGACGCACCGCGCTGCTCGGTGTTGACGACGCCCTGCCGCTGGAAGGCGGGATTCCGCTGACGTTCGGCGGGCAGATAGTCGGCGCGATCGGCGTTTCCGGTGTCACCTCGCAGCAGGACGGCGTCGTGGCCAAGGCCGGCGCCGAGTCCCTCGCCGCCGACAAGTAACGCGGGTCAGCCCCGCAGTGCCGCGGCCGGCAGGCGTTCTTCCAGCCAGCCGGCCACGGCATCCTCCAGATCGTCACGCAGGCAGTCGAAGCGGTCCACGGCCTCCGTGGCTCGCAGCCAGGTGAGCTGGCGCTTGGCCAGCTGCCGGGTCGCGGCGATCGCCGTTTCGCGCAGTCGCGCGAGGCCGAATTCGCCATCGAGGTACTGCCAAGTCTGCCGGTACCCCACACACCGCATCGAGGGCAGCGCCGGATCCAGCGGGTACGTCTCGCGCAGGCGGCGGACTTCGCCGATGAGCCCCAGTTCCAGCATTTCCTCGAAGCGCTCGGCGATCCGTGCGTGCAGCACCAGCCTGTCGGATGGCTCCAGCGACACCGCGAGAATGTCCCGCCGCGGTGTCGTTTCCCCCGCATCGGCCAGCCAGGAGGACATGGGGCGTCCCGTCACGTAGCAGATCTCCAGCGCCCGCTGGATCCGCTGGGCGTCGGTGGGCTCCAGCCTCTGCGCCGTCTGCGGGTCGAGCGTTGCGAGGGTCTCGTGCATCGCGGGCCAGCCCACATCGGCGGCCATGGCGTCGATCACCCGCCGCGTGTCCGGATCCGCCTGCGGCAGGACGGCTAGTCCTTCGCGGAAGGCCTTGAAGTAGAGCATCGTGCCGCCCACCAGCAGGGGCACACGGCCGGCCGCGACGATGTCCTCGACGCGCTCCCAGGCGTCCTCCGCAAAGCGCGCGGCGGAGTACGACTGCGTCGGGTCGAGGATGTCGATGAGGTGATGCGGCACGCGCAGGCGCATGGCGGCATCGGGCTTGGCGGTGCCGATGTCCATGTCGCGATAGACGAGCGCCGAGTCGAGACTGACGATCTCCACCGGCCAGCGCTGCGCGAGGCTCATCGCCACGCGCGTCTTGCCGCTGGCGGTGGGGCCCAGCAGCGCCACGACCGGCAGGTTCATCGTCCGCGCAGGAACAGGCGGTCGAGATCCGCCATGGAGAACTGGAACCACGTAGGCCGGCCGTGATTGCACTGGCCGCCGCGCTCGGTTTCCTCCATGTCGCGCAGCAGCGCGTTCATCTCGGGGATGCCGAGTATGCGGTTCGCGCGGACGGCGCCGTGGCAGGCGAGCGTGGCGAGCATCTCGTCGCGCTTGCCGGTGAGCACGTGGCTCGCCCCGACCTCCTGGATCTCGCGCAGGACGTCCCGGGCGAGCGTCGCCGGATCGGTATCGCGCAGCAGCCAGGGGATCGAGCGGACCACGATGCTGGTGGGCGACTGGACACCCATCTCGAAGCCGAGCCGCGCCAGCAGTTCGCCCTGCTCCGCGACGGTGGCGACTTCGAGCGCCGTGGCCATGAGCGTGGCGGGAATCAGCAGGCCCTGGGTCGGAATCTCCGCGCTGTCGAGGGCACGCTTGAGCCTTTCGTACACGATGCGTTCGTGCGCGGCATGCATGTCGACGATCACCAGACCGGCGTGATTGCGGGCCAGGACGTAGACGCCGCCAAGTTGCGCGAGCGCGAAACCGAGAGGCGGTGACGACTCGTCGTCGGGCGTTTCGGGCAGGGGCGCCGCCGCAACGGGCATGGCGGGCGTACCGGCAGACTCGGCTTCGGGGCGGCGGCCGAACAACTGGTCATAGAAGGCCAGCGGTTCCCCAGAGAAGCCCATCGTGCCTTGCCGGGGAGGCGGGTTCCAGGGCTGCCCCGGACTCGCGGCACCGGTGGAGACGTTCGCAGCAAGGGCCGGCTCAGGCGCCTCGCCGGCCGGGCCGGACAACGCGCGTTCGAGTACGCGTCTCACGAAGGGGTGGATGCCCCGGCTGTCGCGGAACCGCACCTCGGTCTTGGTGGGATGCACGTTGACGTCGACGGCGTCGGGCGGAATCTCGAGGAACAGCACGAAGGCCGGATGACGCTCGTGATGCAGCACGTCGCGATACGCCTCGCGGATGGCGTGAGCCAGCAGCCGGTCCCGGACGAAGCGTCCGTTCACGAAGACGTACTGGGCATCGCGGGAGGTGCGGGCCGCGTTCGGCAACCCGGCAAAGCCCGACAGTCGCAGAGGCGCTGCGGTTTCGTCGATCCCTGCCGATCCCTCCAGGAACTCCGCACCCAGCACACCCGCGACACGCGCCGTCGCATCCTGCGGAGGCAGGCGCCATTGCGTCTTCCCGTTGTGCGTCAGGCGGAACCCCACGCCGGGGCTGGCGAGGGCGGCGCGCTTGAAGACGTCCTCGCAGTGCGCGTACTCGGTGGCCGGAGTGCGGAGGAATTTCCGACGGGCGGGCGTGTTGTAGTAGAGATCCAGGACGTCGATCACCGTGCCCGGTTCGGCTGCCGCGGGAGCGACCTCGCCGACGGCACCGCCGTGAACTTCGAGCTGCCACGCATGGCGATCCTCGGCGCGGCGGGTGGTGACCGTGAAGTGCGAGACCGAGGCGATGGACGCGAGCGCTTCCCCGCGGAACCCCAGGGTCGCGACCCGTTCCAGGTCCTCGAGCGAGGCGATCTTGCTGGTGGCGTGGCGCGCCACGGCCAGGGGGAGATCGTCGGGTGCCATGCCGGCGCCGTCGTCCTGCACGCGGATCTGGCGGATGCCGCCTTCCTCGAGCTTGACCGTGATCTCGCGGGCGCCCGCGTCGATGCTGTTCTCGAGGAGTTCCTTCAGCGCGGCGGCCGGGCGTTCGACCACCTCGCCGGCGGCGATCTGGTCGACGAGGATGTCGGGGAGTCGTTGGATGGTCGCCATGGGAGCGGCGGATTATAGGCCGGCGGCATGGTGCAGTGCGGTGCCCAACTGGTTTTCGGCGCATCGGCCCCCTATAATGGCCGGCTTGTGCGAAACCCGGCTCGGGTTTTCGCCCCATCGCTGCGGCCTTTCCGGCCGATCCAGCGGATCCGACCACGGAGGCCTTCGAGGCATGCAGATCGGAATTCCGGCGGAGATTCGAGCAGGTGAGACTCGGGTTGCCGCCACCCCTGAAACCGTAAAGAAACTCGCCCAGGGCGGCTTCCACAAGCTCGTGGTGCAGGCCGGCGCTGGCGCCCATTCTTCCTATCCCGACGCGGACTACGCGGCAGCCGGCGCGACCATCGTCGAGTCGGCGGCCGAGATCTATGCCTCCTCGGACATCGTTCTCAAAGTGCGCGGGCCGGAGCCGTCGGAACTGCCGATGCTCCGCCGTGAACAGATGCTGATCGGCCTGCTCGCCCCGCACAAGACCGAGAACCTGGAGCCGATCGCTCGCCAGGGCGTCACGGCCTTCGCGATGGAGTGGCTGCCCCGCATCTCGCGTGCCCAGAGCATGGACGTGCTGTCCTCGCAGGCGAACATCGGCGGCTACAAGGCCGTGATGATCGCCGCGAACACCTACGGCCGTCTCATGCCGATGCTGATGACCGCGGCCGGTACCGTGAAGGCGGCTCGGGTCGTCATCATGGGTGTGGGTGTGGCCGGACTTCAGGCGATCGCCACGGCCAAGCGTCTGGGCGCCGTGGTGGAAGCCACGGACGTGCGCCCGGAGACCAAGGAACAGGTGGAGTCCCTCGGCGCCAAGTTCATCGAGGTTCCGCTGACCGACGCCGAGAAGGAACTGGCGAAGGGGCAGGGCGGCTACGCCCGCGACATGGGCGAGGACTACCGCAAGCGCCAGGCCGCTCTCGTCGCCGAGCGAATCAAGCAGGCCGATATCGTCGTGACCACCGCGCTGATTCCCGGCCGCGCCGCGCCCGTGCTCGTGACCGAGGACATGGTCCGCTCCATGAAGCCGGGTTCGGTCATCGTCGACATGGCCGTGGAGCAGGGCGGCAACTGCCCGCTGTCCGAACTGGACAAGACAGTGATGAAGCACGGCGTGCATCTCGTCGGCATCGCCAACCTGCCTGCCACGGTACCCGCGGATTCGAGCGCGTTGTACGCCCGGAATCTCTACAACTTCCTCGGGCTGATGCTCGATGCGAAGACGGGTGCCTTCAAGCTCGATCGCGAAGACGAGATCATCGCCGGCACGCTTGCGTGCATCGGCGGCGAACTCGCCCGCAAGTAAGAACCGCCTACCCGGAGCCCTGCCGTGGAAATCGTCAATCCGACCATCATGAACCTCATCATCTTCGTGCTGGCCATCTATGTCGGCTATCACGTGGTGTGGACCGTGACCCCCGCCCTGCACACGCCCCTCATGGCTGTCACCAACGCCATCTCGGCCATCGTCATCGTCGGTGCCATGCTTGCCGCCGCCCTCACCGAAACCGGTCTGGGCAAGACCATGGGTGTGCTCGCCGTGGCGCTTGCGGCAGTCAATGTGTTCGGCGGCTTCCTCGTGACGCGCCGCATGCTCGAGATGTTCAAGAAGAAGGAGCGGCCTGCCGCGGGAGGTGCCAAGTGACCTCTCCCCGCCAAGCTCTCTTCGCACTGACCGGGGGACACACCCGATGAGCATGAACCTCGTGACGCTGCTCTACCTCGTGGCGTCGATCTGCTTCATCCAGGCGCTGAAGGGGTTGTCTCACCCGACGACATCCATCCGCGGCAATCTGTTCGGCATGGCCGGCATGGCGATCGCGGCGCTTACCACCGCGGGCCTCATCATGAAGCTCGCGGAGCAGCCCGCGGCCGGTCTCGGCTACGTGCTCGCCGGTCTCGTCGTCGGCGGCGGCCTCGGCGCCGTGATGGCCAAGCGTGTCGAGATGACCAAGATGCCGGAACTGGTCGCCTTCATGCACAGCATGATCGGTCTCGCGGCAGTGTTCATTGCCGTGGCGGCCGTGGCGGAGCCCTACGCCTTCGGCATCGTTGCCAAGGGTGTTCCGATTCCTGCCGGCAACCGTCTGGAACTGTTCCTCGGCGCGGCCATCGGTGCCATCACCTTCAGCGGCTCCGTGATCGCCTTCGGCAAGCTGTCGGGCAAGTACAAGTTCCGCCTGTTCCAGGGCGCCCCGGTGGTGTTCAAGGGGCAGCACATGCTGAACCTTGCCTTCGGCATCGCGATCTTGGTTCTCGGGCTCGGCTTCACGGTCACCGAGAGCTGGTCGGCGTTCTTCCTGATGCTGGCCCTGTCCTTCGTGATCGGTGTGCTGATCATCATCCCTATCGGCGGAGCCGACATGCCGGTCGTGGTGTCGATGCTCAACTCCTATTCGGGGTGGGCGGCCGCGGGCATCGGCTTCTCGCTGAACAACCCCATGCTGATCATCGCCGGGTCCCTCGTGGGCTCGTCGGGCGCGATCCTGTCCTACATCATGTGCAAGGCGATGAACCGGTCGTTCTTCAACGTGATCCTGGGCGGATTCGGGGGTGAGGCTGGCACGGCGACAGGCGGTACGGAGCAGAAGTCCGTCAAGTCGGGCAGTGCCGACGACGCGGCCTTCCTGATGGGCAACGCCGACAGCGTCATCATCGTTCCTGGGTACGGTCTCGCGGTGGCGCGGGCCCAGCACGCGGTGAAGGAGATGGCCGCCAAGCTCACCGCCAAGGGTGTGCAGGTCCGCTACGCGATCCACCCGGTCGCTGGCCGGATGCCCGGCCACATGAACGTGCTTCTGGCCGAGGCGGAAATCCCCTACGACCAGGTGCTCGAGATGGAAGACATCAACAGCGACTTCGGTACCACCGACGTCGTCCTGGTGCTGGGCGCGAACGACGTGGTGAACCCGCTCGCGCACGAGAAAGGCAGCCCGATCTACGGCATGCCCATCCTCGAGGCGCACAAGGCACGGACGGTCATCGTCAACAAGCGCTCCATGGCGGCAGGCTACGCCGGTCTCGACAACCCCCTGTTCTATCTCGACAAGTCGATGATGGTCTTCGGGGATGCGAAGAAAGTCATCGAAGATATCGTCAAGGGTCTCGAGTAGCTGCCGATGTAGGTGCGGTCTGCGTCGAAGGGCGCGGTCAGGGACGGGACTTGCTTTCACGGTGAGCGGCGGTCCGGCCCTGTATCCTCGGTTTCTCGGAACCGCACCTATAATGAGGTTTTTCCCGATGATCCCTGTGTCATGCTCGCGCCCTCCCGGGACGCGGTCGGACCGTGCCGGATCGCCGTGACGATTGCCTCCAGGGGCCAATGGACAAAAGCACTCTGTACGCGAAGACGGGCAAAGGCCTCATGGAGGTCAAGAACCGCTCGCGCGCCCTGTCCAAAGATCTTCTCCGACTTCTTACAAGCATCGACGGGCGGTCCACGTTCGCCGAACTCCAGGACAAGCTCGGGCAACCGTCCGAGCGCGACCTGATCCTCCAGCTCCGCCAGCTCTCCGACCTCGGATTCATCAAGGAGATCGTCGCCGCTCCCGTGTCGGAATCGGTGCCGTCCGCCGGGGTCGACTATGCCGATGACCTCGACTTCACCGCCTTCTACAACGCCCCCAAGGCGGCTGCTGCCAGCGTCTATTCCAGCGCCGAGAAGGAGAACCGCGCCCGCGAGAACGCCGACCGCCGGGCGGCAGAAGAGCGTGCCGCCCGCCAGCGGGAAGAGGCTGAGCAGCACGCCCGTGACGAGGCCGAACGCCGCGCCAAGGCCGAAGCGGTCAAGCGGGAGCGCGCCCTGCTCGAGGAAAAGACCCGAAGCGCCACTGCCGCCAAGACCAAGGTGGCGGAGGAAGCGGCTGCAAAGCTGGCAGCCGAGGCCTCCGAGCGCATCGCTGCCGAGCAGCTCGCCCGCGAGGATGCCGAGCGACGCGCCAAGGTGGCCCAGGATGCCAAGCGCCGCCTGGAGGCCGAGCGCAAGCAGCTCGAACTCGAGCGTCGCCGGCTCGAGGACGAGGCAAAGAAGGTCCGCGAGGAAGCAGAGCGTCGTGCCGCCGAGGAGGCACAGCGCAAGCTCGACCAGGAGGCCCGCCGCGTTCGTGAGGAAGTCGAGCGCAAGGCGCGCGAGGAAGCCCAGCTGAAGCTCGAGGCCGAAGCCCGTCGCGTCCGCGAGGAGGCCGAACGGCAGGTCCGCGAGGAGTCGGAACGCAAGCTCGCCGAGGAGGCCAAGCGCCTGAAGGCCGAGGCCGAACGCATGGCCCGGGAAGAGGCGGATCGGCGGATCGAGGAGGAGGCACGTCGGGTGCGCGAGGAAGCGCAGCGTGTCGCCGAGGCGGACACCCGGCGCAAGGTCGAGGAGGAAGCCCGCCGCGTGCGCGAGGAAGCCGAGGCCCGCGCCCGGGAAGAGATGACCCGGCGTCTGGCCGAGGAGGCCAAGCGCCTGCGCGAGGAAGCCGAGATCCGCGCCCGCGAGGAGGCCGAGCTTCGCTTCGCGGAGGAGCGCGAGAAGCTGCGTCTTGAGGCCGAGGCCGCCCGCAAGCGCGAGGAAGAGGAACGCCAGAAGCGCGAGGAAGAGGAAAGGCTGCGTCGCGAGGCCGAGGAGGCCCGTCGCAAGGCCGAGGAACAGGCGCGTCGTGCGGAAGAGGAAAGGGTTCGTCGCGAACTGGAGCAGCGCCTGCAGCGCGAGGAAGAGGAAAGGCAACGCCGCGAAGCCGAGGAAGCCCGCCGAAAGGCCGAGGAAGAGGCAAGGCGAGCCGAAGAGGATCGCGTCCGTCGCGAGCTGGAGGAACGGCTCAAGCGCGAGGTGGAAGAGCGCGAGCGTCGCGAGGCCGCCGAGCGCGAACGCCTGGCCGAAGAGGAGCGCCGCCGCCGCGAGATCGAGGCCGAACGCGAGCGCGAGGCCGAGGAGCGCCGTCGCCTCGAAGAGGAATTGCGCCGGCGCGAGGAGGAAGCCGCCCGCGCCCGTGAGGAAGAGGAACGGGTGCGTCGCGCCGAAGAAGAGCGCGTGCGCAAGGAACTCGAAGCCCAGCGCGAGCGCGAAGCCGAGGAACGGCGTCGCCTCGAGGAGGAAATGCGCCGGCGCGAAGAGGAAGCCGCGCGGATCCGAGAAGAGGAAGCCCGCGTCCGGCAGGCGGAGGAAGAGCGTCTGCGGCGGGAGCTCGAAGCCCAGCGGGAGCGTGAAGCCGAGGAGCGGCGGCGTCTCGAGGAAGAGATGCGCCGTCGCGAGGAAGAAGCGGCACGGCTCCGCGAGGAAGAAGAGAAGCTGCGCCGCGCCGAGGAGGAGAGGGTCCGCCGCGAGCACGACGCACAGCGCCAGCGCGATCTCGAGGAGCGCCGCCGCCTCGAGGAGGAACTGCGCCGGCGAGAGGAAGAAGCCGCCCGCCGGATCGAAGAGGAGCGTGCCCGGGCCGAACGCGAAGCCCGGGAGCGTGCTGAACTCGAAGCGGTCACCCGCCGCCGCGACCAGCTCGACTCCCTGAACATGCTGTGGCGCGGCGTTGCTGGTGATGCGCCGGGCCCGACGTCCTTAGCGGCCGGGGCGATCGCCGGTATCGCGGGTTCCGCGAAATCAGCCCCCGTCGATGAGGCCGAGGCTCACCGTCGCGACGAGGAAGAACGCCTCCGTCGTGAGGAACTCGCACGGCGCGAAGCCGAAGAGGTGAAGCGACTCCAGGCCATCGAAGCCGAACGGCGCGAGGCCGAAGCCGCGCTGGCTCGAGACCGCGCGGATGCCGAGGCTCGCCGCGAGCGCGCAGAACAGGAACGTCGCGAAGCCGAGGCGAAGGCCCGGATCGAAGCGGAAGAGAAGGCCCGGCGCGAGGCCGAAGAGGCAGCCCGGATCGAGGAAGAACAACGCATCCGGCGCGAGGCCGAAGAGAAGGCCCGCATGGAAGCCGAAGAGAAAGCCCGTCTGGAAGCCGAAGAAGCTGCGCGACGCGAGGCGGAAGCGGCGGAGCAGGAGCGGCAACGACGCGAGGCCGAAGAGGCTGCTGCCATCGCCGAGCGGGAAGCCGCCGAGAAGGCCCGCATCGAGGCGGAAGCCGCCCAGGCGAATGCGGATGCCGAGTCCGAAGTGCCCATGCTGGAGCCAGCTGACGTCGATCTCGGGGCCGTCCAGGAGTCCGTGGATCCGAAACGCGAGGAACTCACGAATCTCGTCCTTTCCGAACTCGATCTGCCGGCCGACGACGCTGCCGAGGACATTCCGCTGCCGGAGATGGACGAGGAAGTCGCCGCGCCCGTGCGCGCCGATGCGGGTTCGCCAGTTCGCGGGGTTCACCTGACCGACGAGTACTCGATCGGGGATTCCGACAGCGTGCTCGGTCTGGAAGAGGACGAACTCCGGCGCGGTCTCGAGGCCATGGAACGGCAGCGCGCCCTGGAAGAGGAAGCGCGGCGTGCCGTGGAGGCCGCCGAGCGCGAGGCGCAGGCCCGCGCCGACTCCGAAGCCAAGGCGCTTGCGGAAGCCGCCCGCCGGGCCGAGGAGGAAGCCGCCCGTGCCGCCCTCGAGGAGGCTGCCAAGCGCAACCGCCAGGATGCCGAGCGCAAGGCCCGCGAAAAGGAAGATCGCAAGAAACGCGAAGAGGAAGCCCGGCGGCGTGCCGACACGCTGCGCATGGAAGCGGAGCGCAACCTCCGGGAGCAGGCCCTCGCGAAGCAGCGGTCCGAACAGGAAAACCGGGACCGGCAGAAGGCCGCGCGAAAGGCGCTGCTCGCATCGAACCGTCGCTCGATCTTCACCCGGGCGCAGCCGATCTTCATCGGCATTCTCGTCGTGCTGGCAGTCCTCGGGGCGGGGCTGCACCTGATTCCGATGTCCTTCTACGTGCCGGCCGTGCAGCGCATCGCTTCGGAGCGGCTCGGTGAGCCGGTGGCCGTGGGCGATCTCCATTTCGCAATCTTCCCCAGCCCCAAGATCAAGCTGGATGACGTCAAGATCGGTCAGCAGCTCGACATCCGCGTGCGTACGATCGAGCTCGATCCGAACCTCGCCTCCCTGTTCGAGAACACGATCCGCATCAAGCGCGTGTTTCTGCAGGAGCCGCAGTTGAGCGCCGATGCGCTGCCGCGCGTGGTGGGCTGGTTCCAGCGCGAAGGCGGGCAGAGCAAGGTGGAGTTCCGCTGGATCGTGCTGAAGTCTGCCAAGCTCGCCGTGCCGGACGTCGATCTGTCCGGGATCGACGGCGATGTCCGGCTCGGTCTGGACGGTTCGTTCAAGGGGGCGGAGTTGCGCCTCTCTGACGGCAGCCTGAGGGGCACCGTGCAGCCGGGAGAGGGACCCATGCAGGTGACGCTCTCAGGCCGCGGCTGGAAGCCGACCTTCGGACCGGGCGTCATGTTCAACGACATTACGGCCAAGGGCCAGATCGAGGGCACCACGCTCGACCTCACCGCGATCGACGGCACCATGCACAGCGGAGTCTTCCAGGGCACCGCCAAGATCGACTGGGGTTCCGGCTGGGGCGCGAAGGGGGAATTCACGACCGAGCGGATCGAACTGTCGTCGCTGATGGAATCGGTCACCAAGGACGCCCGCGCGAGCGGTGCCCTCCAGTCGAAGACGCAATTCGCGCTCACGGCGCCCAAGGTCGGTGGCCTGTTCGACAATCCGCAGGTCCGCTCGACGTTCACCCTGACGAACGGCAGTCTCGATGGCGTGGATCTCGTCCGTGCCCTCCAGACGCCGCGGTCTGAAGGTGTGCGGGGCGGACGAACGAAGCTGGATGAACTGACGGGTGTGCTGACTGTTTCGGGCGGCCGTTATCAGTATCGCGAGCTGAAGATGAAGGCCGGACTGATGACGGCTTCGGGAGCGTTCGAGATCGATGCTGCTCAGCACATCAACGGTCGCGTGCAGATGGAACTGCGAAGCCCGTCCAATCAGTTCCGCGGCAAGTTCGGCGTCGATGGCGACCTGAAGGCCATCGTTCTCAAGCCCTGATCGCGAGGCCGGCAGGCCTCTGTCTCAGCGTTTCGCGGCAAGCAGCTTTTCCGCTTCTTCCCGGGTATCGATGTCGGCGTGGATTCCCGGATCGTCTACCGCTATCTCCACGATCCGGTCGCGATGGGCCGCCAGCACGGTCCTCGCACCGGCGTCGCCCTCCAGAGCTTCGAGTGCCGTACGGTGCTCGGCCGCAAATCCCACCGGATGACCTCTGCGTCCGTCGTGTACGGGCACGGCGATGGAAGCCCCGTTCGCGATGGCTTCTGCCACTGCCCGAATCGTTTCAGGACGCAGGGAGGGCATGTCGCCCAGCGCGATGACCCAGCCTTCCGCATCCGGCGTTGCCGCGACGGCGCGCGCGAGACTGAATCCCATGCCTTCCGCGGCGCGCTCGCAAACGACGGGCGTGACACCCTCCGTGGCGAACGCGGCATGCACGGGAAGATCGGCAGGGCGTACGACGACGGTGATGGCCGGCAAGGCTGCTCGCAGATGGCGGTAGGCGACGATCGCCATCGGCGTGTTGTCAGGGGGAACAGGGAAGACGAGCTTGCCGCCACCGAACCGGCTGCCGCTTCCGGCAGCCATCAGGATGCCTGTCGGCAATCCCATCGATCAGGGGCGGCGCAGGGCGATACGGGCGGCGGGCATGCCGCGCCCGGAGGACCGGACGGCTCGCAGCGGTCTCGACACGGACTTTCCGGCCTTGGCGGCGACGTGGGGCTTGCGGTCAGAGACAGTCGCTGCCTTGCGCGGGCTCTCGATCCGCGCAGGACCTTCGGACTTCTCGATCTTGTGGCTTCTCGCTGTCCGGGGCATCACGGACGCAGCGCGAGCGGAGCGTGGGTGGTAAGCAACGCGCTGAAGGCCGGATGCCGGTGCACCATCGGCAGACGACAGGTCCAGCGAAGCCACCGGCGGCAGCGCGGGCAGATCGGTCGCCGCGGGCGCAGGGGAATCGGAGCGTGCAGTTCTGGCACGGGCGAGCGGCGGATTCTTAGCGAAATACTGGCGGATGCCGTCGGCGATCGCGTTGCTCAGCTTCGTCTGGTACTCGTCGTCCGTCAGTCGCTTCTCTTCCTCGGGATTGCTGATGAACGCCGTCTCCACCAGGATCGACGGAATGTCCGGCGCCTTCAGAACCGCGAAGCCCGCCTGTTCCACGTGCCGCTTGTGGAGCGAATTCACTTCGCTCAACTGCGACAGCACGGCGCGGCCCAGCCGCAGGCTGTCGTTGATGGTGGCGGTCTGCGAGAGGTCCAGCAGCACCTTCTTGAGGTTCGGGTCGGGCACGTCCAGATTGATGCCGCCGATCAGGTCGGCCGCGTTCTCCTTCTTCGCGAGCCAGCGTGCCGCGGCTGACGTCGCGCCGCGTTCCGACAGGGCGAACACCGAGGAGCCGCGCGCGTTCGGCTTGATGAAGGCATCGGCGTGGATCGAGACGAAGAGATCCGCCTGGAGGTTGCGCGCCTTCACCACACGCTCGTGCAGCGCGATGAAGTGATCACCGTCCCGTACGAGGACGGCCCGCATGCCGGGCTGTGCGTCGATTACGGTCTTCAGCCGGCGGGCGATGGCGAGCGTGACGTCCTTCTCGAACGTGCCGCTGTGGCCCTTCGCGCCCGGGTCTTCACCGCCGTGACCGGCATCGATGGCGATGGTGACAAGGCGATCCACACGCATGTCATCCGCCGGTTCGTTCAGGGCCGCGCGCATCGCAACCGACGTGGGGCGGGGTGTCTTCTCGGACTCGACCAGAGTCTGTTTCTTCGCGGGGACCTCGGCAGGCGGACTGGCAGCCTTCGCGGCGTTGTCCGGCTTGGCCGCGGGTTCCGTTTCGTTCTTCGGGGCCGGTGGCATGGTGCCCGTCGACACCAGCGCCATCAGGTCGTCCGGTGCGGAAGGCGGATAGAGATCGACCACCAGCCGATGCTTGGACTTGGGGGCGTCGGGCGAACGGTATGCATGCGGCGTAGCTTCACCGCGCAGATCGAATACCACCCGGACCACGCCCGGCTTGAAACGTCCCACTCGCAGGGACTTCACCATCGGGTCGCCGGCGGCGAGTCGGGCGGCCGCGGCTTCGAGTGTCTTGATGCCCTTCAGCTCAGGCAGATCGAGCACGACGCGATCGGGATTGGGCACACCGAACAACTGGAACTCGAGCGGTTCGTCGCTCTCGAGAACGACACGCGTGAACTGCGACTGGCTGGAGATCTGCACGTCGAACAACTGTGCAGCGAACGCAGAGGCGGACATGCCCGCACAGAGCGCGAGCGCAGCGACGCCGCGGGCCGCCTGAATCAGGCGAGCACGGAACTCAACCACCGTTCTCCCCTCGGAGAGTGGGTTTCGAAGACCGCATGGCGTCCTGTGGTTCCTGTCGGATCGAGGTGAATGTCCAGATCAGATAACGGCAAAAATTCCGCTGCCTTTTGGGGCCATTCAACCACGCAGACGTCCTGGTTGCCGAAGTGTTCCAGCAGCCCGGAATCGCGAAGTTCCGACGGATGTTCGAACCTATAAAAATCAAAGTGGTACAAGGATAACTTAGAAAGGCAATAAAGTTCAACGATCGCGAAGGTCGGACTTTTGACCCGTCCCTCGAACCCGAGCCCCCGCAGCAGCCCGCGGACCAGTGTGGTCTTGCCTGCCCCTAGGTCGCCGTACAGATGGAGCGAGGCGCCTGGTTCCACGTGGAGAGCGAGTCGGCGACCGAGAGCGAGCGTGGCCTCTTCATCGGGCAACAGCGTGGTGCGGCTTGAAGTCATGGTCGAACGCACGTCTCGATCGACCGATGGGGCGAAGAAAGAGTCATTGGGATCAGTGGGTTGTAGTTCCATCGGGTCCGGGCGTCCGGGTGGTGCTTCATCGGGTGGATCCGGCGCCCTTCGTTTTCTTGCCACCGCCGCCTCGAGCGGATGGCGTGCTCTGCGCGGTTTCGAGAAAGAGCCGCAGTGTCGCGAGCGGGTCGGCACGCCGCCAGACCAGGGCGAGTTCCGTGAGCGGGCTCGCCTCCTTCAACGCCTTGTAGACGACGCCTGTCCGCCCGAGGTTCTCGAGCGATGCGGGAATCAGTGCGACGCCGACTTCCGCCGACACGAGACTCACGATCGTCTGCATCTGGACGGCCTCCTGTTCGACCCGCGGACTGAAGCCCGCCCGGCGGCAGAAACTCACGATGTCGTCATAGAGCCCCGGTGCCAGCGGTCGGGGAAACAGTACGAACGCTGCTTCCGCGAGGTCTGCGAGGCTCACCTTGCCACGGACCCGGGCGAGGCGATGCCGTTCCGGCAGGGCCGCCACGAGCGGCTCCCGGTGGATGACCCGGTGGTCGAGGTCCGGATGCTCCACGGGCGGATAGACGAAGCCTACATCGATACGCCCCGCGGCGACGGCTTCCAGTTGCACGTCCGTGGTGGCCTCGCGCAAGGTGAGCCGCACGCCGGGCGCACTGTCCCGGAAGCGGCGCAGGAGCGGCGGCAGGACGTTGTAGTCGGCCGTGCTCACGAACCCCAACACCAGTTCGCCGAGTTCGCCGCGGCTCGCGCTGCGCGCGGCGAGCACGGCGGACTGGGTCTTCTGCAGGATTTGCCGCGATTCGCGGACCATGACTTCGCCAGCCTTGGTCAGACTCACGCGCCGCTGGGTGCGGTCGAACAGCGGCGCACCCACGAGTTCCTCCAGCGCGCGGATCTGCATCGACAGCGGCGGCTGGGACATGTGCAGCCGCCGGGCCGCGCGCCCGAAGTGGAGCTCGTCGGCGACGGCGACGAAATAGCGGAGATGGCGCAGTTCGATGTTCATATCTGGAGAGTATCAATACGACCTGAATAATATATTGGACGCCCACCCCGGCGCACCTGCAGACTGCCGGCGATCTCGGATGGTCCGACCTCGCCGGTCCCGATCGGCACGGACATCCATCGTTTCAGACCCGGAGGATTCCATGGCCGACAACTGGCGTTCCAAGCTCATCACCGGCGGCATCAACCGCGCCCCCAACCGTGCAATGCTGCGTGCGGTCGGCTTCGGCGATGCCGATTTCGAGAAACCCATCGTCGGGGTCGCGAACGGCCACTCCAACATGAACCCCTGCAACGCCGGGATCCAGCCGCTCGTGGACCGCGCGATGGCCGCGCTGCAGGAAGCTGGTGCGATGCCGCAGAGCTTCGGCGTGCCGACTGTCACCGATGGCATCGGCATGGGCACGGAAGGCATGAAGTACTCGCTGGTCTCTCGGGAAGTCATCGCGGATGCCATCGAGACGTCCACCAACGGTCAGATGATGGACGGCGTGCTGGTGGTCGGCGCCTGCGACAAGAACATGCCCGGCGGCATGATGGCGATCGCGCGGATGAACGTGCCGGCCATCTATGTGTATGGCGGCACCATCAAGCCCGGCAAGTGGAAGGGCCAGGACCTCACCATCGTCAGTGCCTTCGAGGCAGTCGGTGCCTACACGGCCGGCAAGATGTCGAAGGAAGACTACGACGGCATCGAGCGTAACGCCTGCCCGACGGCCGGCGCCTGCGGCGGCATGTACACCGCCAACACCATGTCCTCGTCCTTCGAGGCCCTCGGCATGAGCCTGCTGGGCTCCTCGCAGATGGCTGCACCCGATCCCGAGAAGGCCGACTCCGCCGGGCAGTCGGCCCGCGTTCTGGTCAACGCGGTCAGGAAAGGGCTGCGCCCCCGGGACATCATCACGCGCAAGTCCATCGAGAACGCGATCACCCTTGTGATGGCCACCGGCGGGTCCACCAACGCCGTACTGCACTTTCTCGCGATCGCTTCCGCGGCCGAGGTGGAGTGGACCATCGACGATTTCGAGCGCGTGCGCCAGAAGACGCCGGTGCTGTGCGATCTCAAGCCTTCCGGCCGTTTCGTGGCCACCGATTTCCATCGGGCTGGCGGTGTGCCGGTCGTGCTGAAGATGCTGCTCGACAACGGACTGCTGCACGCAGACTGCATGACCATCACCGGCCGCACGATCGGGGAGGAGCTCGCCGCGCTGAACCCGGTGCGTCGCGATGATCAGGAAGTCATCCGGCCCTGGACCGACCCGATGTACCGGAAGGGACACCTCGCGATCCTCAAGGGCAACCTTGCGCCCGAAGGCTGCGTCGCGAAGATCACCGGCCTCAAGAATCCGGTCATCACCGGGCCCGCGAAAGTGTTCGATTCCGAGAACGAGTGCATGGAAGCCATCGTCGGTCGCAAGGTGCAGTCGGGCGACGTGTGCGTGATCCGCTACGAAGGTCCCAAGGGCGGCCCCGGCATGCAGGAGATGCTGGCGCCGACCTCGGCGCTCATCGGTCAGGGGCTCGGCGAAACGGTCGGTCTCATCACCGACGGTCGCTTTTCCGGTGCGACGTGGGGTATGGTGGTGGGGCACGTGGCCCCCGAGGCTTTCGTGGGCGGCCCCATCGCGCTTGTGCGCGACGGCGATTCGGTTACGATCGATGCCCACAAGCTGCTCATCCAGGTGAACGTGTCGGACGAGGAGCTCGCGAAGCGCCGCGCCGAATGGAAGCCGCCCGAGCCGCGTTATCAGCGCGGTCTCATGGGCAAGTACATCCGGCTGGTGTCCACGGCGTCCAGGGGCGCGGTGACAGACTGTCTGGAGTAGCGGCCAGGCGTCATTCATCCATTCCGTCAGCCTCCCGCACCCGCAGGAGGTTGGCAAAGGCAGGAGTCCGCGTGATCTGCGCGGACCGGCCTCCGACGGCGCGTCACCAAAAGTGACGCGCCGTTTTCATTGTCATGCGACAGGAGTCGACCACTGAAGCGTCTGCCCATTTCGCTGATCGCCATGCTTGCAGCCGCCGCGTCGAGCACGCTGGGCGGCTCCGCGATCGTCGCCACGCGCTATGTGGTGCCGGAGGCTGGCGTGCTGCCGACGATCCTGCTGCGTTTCGTGGGGGCGAGCATCCTCGTGCTGCTGTTCACGCTGCCGCGCATGAAGATCGCGGTCGCAAGGCGAGATCTCCCGGTGGTGATCGGCCTGGGGCTCGTGCAGTTCGCCCTGTTCCCGTGGCTCTTCACGATGAGTCTTTCGTACATCCCGGCGGCGCGGGCGGCACTCGTGCTCTCCACGCAGCCGCTCGTCACGCTCGCGCTCGCGACGATTGTCGGACGGGAGCGCTTCACGTTCACGAAGGTGCTCGGTGGGGTCGTGGCTCTGGCGGCCGTGGCGTTCGCCCTCGGCGACCGGCTGGTGGCCCATGGTGATGACGTCTGGAAGGGGGACCTGTACATGTTCGGCGCCGCGCTCTGCGGCTCCGGCTACAACGTGGCGTCCAGCTACGCATTGCGGCGCTACCGCGCGCTGGTCGCGGCGTCGGTGATGATTCCGGCCGGGACGGTCGCGGTGGCGGCCGCGCTGCTCTGGAACGGGCACTACGAAGGGTTCGGCCACATCTCGATGAAAGGCTGGCTCGCGATTCTCTATCTCACGAGCTTCGGCGGGGCCATCACGTTCTTCCTGTGGATCTGGGCGCTCGAGCACACGGCGCCGTCACGGGTGGCGCTCGCGGTGACGTTCAATCCGATTTCCGCGACGGTGCTGGCGGCCGTGTTCCTGGGGGAACCGGTGACGTGGCGCGTGATCGCCGGACTGGCCGGCGTCATCGCGAGTCTGGTGCTGGTGAACTGGAACCTGCTGCGGCAGGGCGCGAAGCGCTGACCGAGGCGCTGGCTTCGCGGGCTTTCCCTAGAAGAGATCGACGCTGCCGGTCTCGACGGACGTCTGGCTCACGGACTTGCGCGACAGGCCGTCGAAGCGCACGTCGAGTTCCGCTTCGAGCTTGCGCAGCGCCTCGTGAAATGCGGGCGCATCCCCGTAGTTGCCGAGTGCGGCGCTCAATTGCTGGAAGGCTTCCTGGACGGCGACCTGACGGCGGCGCACGTGCTCGATCAACTGGCCGGCCATGTCCTCGAATTGCAGCGACACGATGCCAGTGAGCACGTGGGAGCGGATGCGCTCCGACACTTCGATGATCGTGCGCCACTTCGCCACCACGCGCTCGTTGGCTGCGCGGATCTGATCCGTCATCTCGACCAGCGCGGTCTGCGATTCCCCGCCCAGCGGCGAATCGCTGCTGTCCATCACGTCCAGCAGACGGTTCACGATGCCCTGGGTTTCCTCGGCGAAGCGCCGCAGCTCCCGCGACTGCTCATCCATCTCCGGTCCGTTCACCATGGAGACCAGTTCGTCGACCATGTCGCGGAGCAGTTCGGTCTGGCCCGACGAGGCCGATTCCAGGCTCTTGAGGCTGCCGGACAGATTGTCCGTGGCGCTCGAGATGATGCCCCGGATCTGCGTGAGTTCTTCGTCGAGTTCCTGGAACTGGGAGGTCACCCGCGCACCGACCTGCAGAGCGCTCTGCTGCACCGCCACCAGGTGGGCGTCCGTCGTGGCCGAGCCCTTCGCTTCGGCTGGCGCTGCCTGGGATTGCTGAGAAATCGCGAGCCCCCACGCCACGCCGGCAAACGTGCAAGCGACGCCCACGGCAAGCCCGGCGCCGGCGCTGGTACCGGAGAGCAGCAGGAAAGGGGAAAGGGAAGCGGACGCCGCGGCGGCGGCACAGGCTTGGTGAAGTTTCATGTTGCGTCCGCTCCTGGCGAATTCTGGTTGCATCGACGTTATCGGTGCGCAATCTCAGGATCTTGAGCGCTCGATGTTTCGGATCTCCCTGATCGTCGTCGGGAGTATTTCCTAGTCGACAGGGCTTACACATAGATCCGATTCCCAATGGGAACCGGGAGCCCGGACAAGATTCGTCTGCGTGGCGCAGACCCCCATGTGTCCTCGGGGCGAAAAATCGCAATTGGGACAGTAAGTTGCGATGACCCAAAAGGGTGCGCGGAAATTCTTGAACGGAATGTCGCATGAACCCCTGCCCTGGAACAAGGACTGCAGTGGGTCAGACGTCCGGATTCCCGTTCGGACCCGGCCGCCCTCTCCAGGGTCGACCGCGCGAAAGGCCACCGGGGTATCAGCGTCAATTGCCAGGCCCCGCACAACAAAAATGGAGAGACTCATGTACTCGCGTTTACTGAAGTGGTCCGCCCCACTGGCGTTCGCGTCGTTGCTCGGAGTTCCGGCGAGTGCGGCGAACATGGCCACGATCGAGGTAACCGACGCCCAGGCGCTTGCCGGGGCGGCCGCGACCGTCGAGATCAAGTTCGTTCCTGAAGCTGGCTACAAGCTCATTTCCCTCGATTTCCATATGTTCTATGACCCGGCACTCACGTTCGATCCGGTGAACTCTACGGTCGATCTGGATCTGAGCCAGGCCTGGGAACTCTTCAAGTCGCAATTCGGTGCGGCCGGGTCTTTCGTCTCCAACTCGGGCGTCGACCCGGTCTCGGGTGAGCGTTTCGAGTCGTGGAGCTATTCACCCAATGCCGAGATCGCCCTCACCGGCCCGTTCACCGTTTCCCCCACGTTCGTGTTGCCCGCGAATGCGTTGCCGGGAACTCAGTACTCCATCCGCTTTACCGGTGAACTCGCCGACGCCAATGCCACATTGTTCGGTGACGAGTTCGACAAGACCGTGACGATCACTGCGGTTCCCGAGCCTGAGACCTACGCGCTGTTCGGCGCCGGACTTGCCCTGCTGTGGGCCGCCCGCCGGCGAAGGGCTTCTATCCCGGTGAAGGCGAGTCCGGCCACCTAACTCTCCGCCTGCGGTTCCTGCCATGAGTGCAGAGCCCATCCTGCAACGCCGGCCTGCGTCCGGCGTCTGCGGCCACCCGGTTTTCGCGGAGCGGGCGCGGTCCTTCTCCGTCATCAGGAGACAGTGCCCGTGTCCTCGTCGCGTATCCGTTCCCATGCTGAGCAGCTGATCCACCGTACACAAGCCGGCCGCCGCGCCGTCGCAGCGAGAGTCGGAAAGTGGCTCTCCTCGCGCTCGCAGCGCAGCCGTGCCTTCCTGGAACCCTTCGAACCCAGGGTTCTGATGTCCGCAGACCTGATGCCGGGCACTGGCGTCGGGATCACGACCTCGAGCGATCCTCTGGTGGTGGTGAATTCCGCGTTCGTCTCGAACGGGGAGACCTACTCCGAGGCGCAGCGCTTCGTCCTCCTGGGATTCAATAACGGCCTCGACAGCACAAAGCCGGGCTGGGATCCGGGCAGGATCCGTCTCGACTATCTCGCGGAAGGCGAGCCCCCTGCGGAAGTCCCCCGCACCAGTTATGGCGTGGGCGGCAACCTGCCCGCCGGCGAGCTGTTCCTGGTCTATCTCGATGACGGGACAGACCTCGCCCAGGGCCAGTACCGACTGACGCTGCCCGAGAACAGCGTGTTTGACTTCTCCGGTGACGGCAACGACGAATGGAACATCACGTTCAACCTGTTTGCGGAGCGCCCGCGGGTCGCGAGCGTCAGCCTCACGGACTGGAATGGCGAGCCCCTGGCGGGCGGCACCGTCACGCAGGACCGTCCTGTCTTCACGCTCAGCAACGCATCCGGTGACGAGGTCTCAGCGACCATCCGCTTCGATCGTCTGCTCGATTCGTTCGCGGCCGATGTCGAGGACGTGATTCTCACGAATGTCGACACCGGGCGCCGGATCTCGCTTGCGCCGACCAGCAACGACTCCGCGCAGCGATTCTTCCTCGACCAGGTGGACGACGGCAGCGGCAATACGGTTTCCAGCCTCACTCTCCTGCTCCCGGCGCTGCGGGAGGGGAACTACTCGCTCACGCTGGTCTCGGGCAACGACGCGTTCAGCGACGCCTTCAGCGGTCTGGCCCTGAACGGCTCTCCGACGTTCCCGTTGCCATCCGGCGCCAACACGGTGAGCGGCGACGACTTCGTCTGGCACTTCTCGCTCGACGCACCCGATCGCGTGGTGTCGCTCGGCCCCCTGAAGCCGTTCCCCGGACAGATGTCGGTCGCCACGCTGACCGGCTCGGTGTACGCCGAGAATCCGGACACCGGAGCGCCCGCGGACATCGACGCCTTCGGCACTTTCGTGGTGGAGCCCGGGCGACGCGTGTCCCTCGCGCTGCGGCCGACCGGCGTTGCGGCGTCGGGAGGCGCGGCGGAACTGCGCCTCACCGTGCTCCGCGTCGACGGCGGCAATGCCTTCGAACTCGCGTCCTTCAACGCAGCCGCGCCAGGCCAGGGGCTCCTCGTCACGGCCGACCAGTTGCCCGAACTCGCCGATGGCGGCGAGTTCCTGGTCGAAGTGTCGTCGGTGCAAGGCGGTTCCGCCTACAGTCTCAACGTCGTCGTGGATGCCGTGGTCGATCCGGTCCTGCGCGGCGAAGCCAACGTTGACGCGTTCGCCAATGCCGTCGATCTCATGCCCTCATCGACCAGTCTGGGCACCAACACGAATGGCGTCGATCGCGTCCGCGTCGGCGCGCTGGGTGAGTTCCTGCGCACGACTGGTGTGCCGTCGGATGGTGCCCCGATCTTCGATTCGGCGACCGGGCGCTTCTACCAGATCGTATCGGCGCCTGGCATCACCTGGACCAATGCCGAGGCCGAGGCGCGCTCCCGCTTCTTCGCCGGCATGCAAGGTCGTCTCGTGTCCATCGCGAGCGCCGAGCAGGGACTGTGGCTGCAGCAGACTTTCTCGCTCCAGGCGCTCGAGCGCCTCTGGCTCGGCATCCGTCAACTGGATGGCTCCAACGAGCCGGGCGACGGGTGGGTCGATGCGAATACGTCGACGCCGCTGGGATTCACGAATTGGGGCCCCGGCGAACCGAACAACAACGGCAACCCCGCCAACACGCCGGACACCGAGAACTACGTCATTCTCACGGGCGCGGCGAACGCCTCCGGCCCGCTCTGGAACGACGCCGACGACGGCAGCTTCGGCGTCCCGGCGGGTTACCTCGTCGAGTACGGTGCCGAGGGCTTCCAGGGCGCGATGAGCAAGATGTTCCGCATCGATCTGGTGGAAGGTCAACCGGCCACGCTGCTAGCGCAATGGGCGCCGGAGCGCGGCGTGCCCGCGCCTGCGATTCCGCTCACGCTCGAACTGTTCGATGCCAACGGTACCGTTCTGGCAACGGGCGAGTGGGGTCTCGCGGATGGTGGGGTCACGATCCGGAACTTCCGGCCGGACGCCACGGGCACGTACTTCGTTCGAGTGGTCGCCTATAACGAGGGGCGTTTCGGCCTCACTGCCACGCTCGGCATGGCCCTCGACACCGAGGCCCCGGAGGACAACAACTACGCGACCGGCGGCCGGGTGCAGGACATCTCGGCGACGCGTGCCGTGCTCGCGTCGCTTCGCCCCTCCATCTTCCGGCACTTCGGCGGGCCCTTCGGCTTCTTCGACAATACGGACCTGGATACGACCGACCGATTCGCGTTCTACTCCGCGGGCGGAGAGACGATCGGTCTGGAACTTGGGGTTTTCGGTACCGACCCGGGCGATCCTCCGGGCGAACTGACGGTCGACATCCAGTTGCTCAGTCCGGACGGTGCGGTGCTGTACGACAGCAACCCCGACAATCCGACTGGCGTGACCGGCATCGGGATCGGCACCACGCTGCCGACGCAGAGCGGTCTCTATCAGGTACTGGTCAGACCGCGATCCAACATCGATTTCAACGTCGATGCCTTCGGGACCTACTCGCTGTCCATCAGCGGCACGCCGGTGCAGGCGCCGAATCAGGCCCTGGTCCCGGAACCCGGTTCGCCGTTCCGGACCAACCAGGCCAATGGCGCGTTCGTCTCCTTCACGTTCGACCGCGCGGTGCGCGCGGACTCGTTCGACCCGGCGGAAGATCTCGTCCTGCCTCCTGGCGTCACGGCGCTCAGCTTCAGCGGATCCTCCGGCGGGCGAACAGTCTACGCCTTCGTGGATCTCCCGGCCGTCGATGGCGCGTACACCTTCACGCTGAAGGAAGGGGCGGTCGTCGACTTCGAGGGCAACACGAATGCCGCTCACACAGCACAGGTTGTTCTGGATCGCGTGCCGCCACAGTTCGTCTCGGTCGCGCCACAGGCCGGTCCCGCGCCTTTGTCCCAGATCGTGGTCACCTTCGATGAGCCGCTCGACCCGTCGTCCGTGTCGCCATCGATGATCGAGATCGATCGTCCGAATGGTTCGCCGCTGGATCTGTCCGGGATGACGGCAACACTGACCAACGGAACGGACATCGTCTTCACGTTCGCGAGTCCTCTGATCGATCTCGGGACGTACACCTACCGTCTGCGGCCCGCTGCCCGAGATGTCGCGGGCAATGGCACGGACACCGATGGCGACGGTACGCCCGGTGAGTTCTTCGACGATGCCGTCACAGGCACGTTCATCGTGGGTGGTGCGGATCTCGTGGTCTCGAGCATCACGCAGACGGACATCGTCCTGAACGGGGACGTTTTCCGCCTGTCGTGGACGATCCGAAACGACGGCGTACTGCCCACGACCGCGCCGTTCTGGTTCGACGGGGTCTACCTCTCCAGCGATGCCACCTATGACGCGGGGGATCTGCTCGTTGCCAACGCGACCGCCATCGGCGTGGTGCTCGGCGCCGGCGAGAGCATGGAACAAGGCGTGAATCTGCAGATCTCGGCCTTCCAGAGCAGTGTCTATCCTCGCGGGGAGCACTACCTCATCGTCCGGACCGATGTCGACGGGAGACAGATCGAGACCGACAACGCTAACAACACTGGCGTATCTGCGCAGACGATTCGCGTCGTGTACCCGCAGGATCTTGCGCCGGGTGCGATCACGCTGCCGCCGACGGCGGCACCGGGGGATGGCGTGCGCATCCAATACACGGTGACGAACACTGGTGACCTGCCGACGTCCGGGAGCCTGAGGGAGGATTTCTATCTGTCCTCCACGCCGGACCGCAACGGGACGATCGCCAACCTCGGGAACTATCAGGTGCCGGCTGGCAGTCTTCCGGTCGCATCGGGTGGTTCCTACGCCGTCGACCAGACCGTCACTCTGCCGCGCGTCACATCCCTCGTGCCTGGCACTTACTACATCGTGGTGGAGTCCGACACTTTCTTCACGCAGGACGACGTCAATCGGAACAACAACGTGAGGGCGCAGGCGATCACCCTCGTAGCACCATCGGTACCGGACTTGCTGGTGACGGATATCGCCGCGCCCACCTTGGCCGAGGCCGGGCAGACGATCGACGTGTCGTGGACCGTTACCAACCACGGGAACGCCGCGCTGCCGAACTCCACCTGGACCGACGTGGTGACCGTCGTCGATGCCAACGGCGCGACCGTGCTCACGTCCCAGAACTTCCCCGTTACCGCGGCGCTTGCGGTCGGCGGCTCCCTCACGAGGACGCAGTCGATCACACTCCCCATCACGCTGAGTGGCGACTATCGCGTGATCGTGCGCACGGATACCGGCGGCACTACCGGAGCCGTTTACGAACACAATCCCGGCGAGTTTGACAACACCACCCAGGACGCGGATGTCATGCGCGTGATTCAGCCGCGCGTGCCGAACCTGGTGGTCACCCAGATCACTCCAGCGTCTGTTGCATTCTCGGGACAGAACGTGACTGTCTCGTGGACTGTCCAGAACACCGGCAACGAAGCCACCCCGAGTTTGTGGTACGACCACGTCGTGCTTTCAGCCGACCCGATCTACAACCGGGAAGACTTCCAGACGCTGCAAAGCGACAACCGCATCGCCAACCCGCGCTTCCTTGCGCCCGGCGAGAGCTACACGAACAGCGCGACGTTCCGCATTCCCGATGGGTTGCAGGGCGACCTCTACTGGATCGTGTTTACCGACTGGCAGGGGCAGGTCTACGAAGGGCTGCCCGCAGCGCAGAACGCCGACAACATCTCGGCTGGCGTGCTGCAGCATGTGGACCTCACCCCGCCGCCTGACTTGCGGGTGTCGACCGTGACCGTGCCGCCGGTGGCGTTCTCGGGGCAGCCCGTGACGATCAGCTATCAGGTCCGCAATCAGGGCCTCGGACCCACGGGCGTGTCGGAATGGCACGATTTCGTGTATCTGTCGCGCAGGGCGGAATTCGACAACACCGCCACGCGCGTAACCACTGTCACGCGGACCGGGGGGCTCGACGCAGGAGGGCTCGAGGCGGGGCCGGCAGACAGCTATACCCGCCAGGCGACATTCAGTCTTCCGATCGGAGAATCCGGTGGCTTCTACGTGCACGTGGTGACCGACGCAATCAATCAGGTCTACGAACACACCATCACCGCCGAAGGCAACAATGCGGGGAGTTCCGCCGCCATCGACGTGGCGCTCACGCCGCCACCGGACCTCGTGGTCTCATCGGTCACTGCACCTGCGGTCGTGCGTGCAGGCGAACAGCTCGCATTCCAGTACACGTTACGCAATGACGGCGCCACGATCACGCCCAACGGCAGTTGGGCCGACGGGGTGTTCCTGTCGACCGATGCCGTTCTGGATGAGAGCGATTTGCGCCTGGGAGGTGTGATTGCCCAGTCAATCGCCGCGGGTGCCGCACAGCAGCTGAGTGGCCGGTTCATCGTGCCCGTGACGTTCGCCACCGGCGACTACTACCTCATCGTGAAGGGCGACGCAGACAATGGCGTTTTCGAAGGGCTGCCTGGCCCTGGCGGTGACCCGGAAGCCAACAACACGCGGTCTGTGATCGTCAGGATCGAGCAGAAGCCGGCGGACCTGGTCGTGGAAACTCTTCAGGTCGCACCTGCAGTCGACTCGGGAACTGCGGTGGCGGTGTCCTACACCGTCCGCAATGCCGGGACAGGCTCCACGCTCGACACCGGCTGGCTCGAGCGGGTCGTTCTCTCCGCGAGCGGGGTGTATGGTGCGGAAGACAACATCCTGCTGGCCACTTATGTGCGGGACGGACTCGCGGCTGGCGAGTCGGAAGCCCATGATGAGTCGGTCGTCCTCCCGACCGCGCTTGCGTCGGGGAACTACACCCTGTTCGTCGTCGCCGACACGAACAACTTCCTCTTCGAGGGCGCGGCGGGGGAGACCAACAACCTCCGCGCAGCCTCGATCGTCGTGACACGACGGGCACCGGATCTCGCGATCAGTGCCGTGACGGGCCCTGCCACGGCGACCATCGGCCAGACGGCGGGCTTCGGATGGCATGTGGACAACGTTGGCGTCGCTGCGACGGACTCGCTGTACTGGTCCGACCTCGTGTATCTCTCGACCGATACCGTCCTGTCGGACGATGACCTGACCCTGACCTCGGTGCTGCGCGGCAATCCGCTGGCGAGCGGCGCGGGTTACAACGCGGGCGTGTCCATCACGGTCCCCTTGAGCGCTGCGAGGAAGGACGGGTCCAGCCTGGTCAGCCTCACGGCCGGCAGCTATCACCTCATCTTCGTGGCCGACGGCGCGGGACAGGTGGGAGATCCGGAGAGGTCGAACAACCGCGCGACGCGGGCGATCACCCTGCTGCCCGATTCACCCCCCGATCTGATCGTGGAAGGGCTGACGGTCCCCGAACAGGTGTATTCGGGCACCCTTGCAAGCCTGTCCTGGACGCTGCGCAATGCCGGCACTTCGGCGACGACGGTGACCACCTATACGTCGTTCTATGCTTCGCGGGACGCCATCCTCGACAACGCGGACATCTACATCGGGCAGACCAGCGAGCCTGCCGGCATGGCGGTGGGGGCGGTGCGCAACGTCACGCAGGCCGTCACCATTCCCGGCGCGCTCAACGGACCGTACTTCGTATTCGCGGTAGCCGACGGCTACGGCGCCGTAAGGGAGTCCAACGAGGGCAACAACGTCGCGATGGCCTCGGGCCTGATGCAGGTCCTGGCGCGTCCGCCCGCGGACATCGTCGTCGGAACCATCACGATCCCTGCCGACGCTACGGCAGGCCGCACGGCGACGCTGCAGTACACGGTCACCAACCTCGGCACCCCGATTCTCGACGGCAGCCGCTGGCAGGATGCCGTCTATCTGTCGGCAGACGCGGTCTTCGATGCAAACGACGCGCTGTTCTCCACGCATCTGCGCGGCGGTCCGATCGCAACGGGTGGAAGCTACACCCAGGTCGCCACGGCACAGGTGCCGGCGGTGTCCCCGGGCACGTACAACGTGATCGTGCGCAGCGACATCTTCAACACCCTGCCCGAGACCAACGACGTCAACGTGGGGGCGTCCCTCGACCGCTTCGAGATCGTCGTGCCGGCGCTGGTTCTCGATGCGCCCGCCATTGCCGAAACCATCGCGGCGGGGCAGTCCCGCGTCTACCGCATCGACAACGTACCCGCAGGGGAAGTCCTCAAGATCACGCTGGATGCGGTGTCGACGACGTCCGCGAATGTCCTGTACGTGTCGCGTGGTGAGGTGCCGAGCCAGACCGATTTCGACTTTGTCTCCTCATTCGGCTTCGAACCCGATGCAGAGATCGTCATTCCCGCCACGGAGGCCGGCACCTACTACGTGCTCATTCGCGGCGAGGTCAATTCGGGGTCGCAGTCCGTCAGCCTTCGCGCTGACCGGGTGCCTTTCTCCATTGCGGACGTCAATGCGAAGATCATCGACACCTCGGGCGACGCCACTCTGCGCATCGACGGTGCCCGGTTCGAGAACGGCATGGTGTTCGAGCTTGTGGCCGGCAACGGCACCGTCATCTCGGCCTCGCGTGTGGTCGTTGACAGTCCGACCGAGGCTTACGCCACCTTCAACACGTTCACGGCTTCGACCGGCACCTATTCCGTTCGCGGCAGACTGGCATCCGGTACCGAGGTGGTGGTCGCCGACGCCGTCATTCTGGAGGAAGGCGAGGGCGGGGATACCTGGGTGCAGGTCACTGGCCCGGCGGCCATCTACAAGGGCCAGCCCAACGCGTTCACGGTGTCGTACTTCAACGAGGGCACGGGTGACGCGTTCGCACCGCTCGTCATCGTGGAGTCGGTGGCCAATGTTCCAATGGGACTCACGCCCGCGACTTCCAACGGTCTCGTGCCGATCTTCTTCATGGGGGCAAGTCTCGACGGTGCCGCGGAGATTCTGCGGCCGGGTGCCACCTACGCGCAGCGAGTGCATTTCCGGACGCCCGACGCGATCGGCGCCGAAATCGACTTCGAAGTGAGCCGGGTGGATGTCGGCGATTCGCGGACGATCAGCGACTGGTCTGCGATCGAGCAGTCGGTGCGGCCGACCGACATCTCCGACGCGCAGTGGCAGGCCTGGTGGGGGCGGGTACAGCCGCGGATCGGCACTACGTGGGGGGAACTCGCCCAGTTGCTGAATCGGATGATGCTCATGGTGAGCGACACCGGTGAGCCACCGGTGCGCGATGTGAGGGCAATCTTCTCCGCGATGGTGACGGAGTTCCCGACGTTCGTGCCGTTCGTCTCGCTGAGCGGAACTGCCGTCGACAGCGCGAGCGGCACCCCTCAGGGAGGTGTCGAAATCGCGGCATACCGTGAGACGGGACAAGGCTACCTCTTGGAGGGCCGTGCGGTCACGGCTGCCGACGGGTCGTTCGTGTTCGCCGCGTTACGGCCAGGGCACTACGCGTTCGTGTTGCCGGAGCGCTCGTTCGACATGAATGCCGATGGGACCGCGGATTCGGCCATGCCGGGCCTTCAGGTCACCGAGGCGGACGGGCAGACCGTAGCGCTTCGGATCCTCCCGGTCGAAACGGCCGCAGCGATTGCGGAAGAGGACCGAAACGCACAGCTGGTGACCGACGCAGCCGGTACCGCCCACATGGTCTGGCAGCGCAACGGCGAGATCTGGCATGCAACCTTGGTCAACGGGGTCTGGAGCGGCGCGACGCGACTGCAGTTCGGCGAAGCCTACGATGTGACCGTGCACGCCATGTCGAACCCGGGCGCAGGTGAGCCGGTGCTCGTCGCGGCATGGTCTGAAGGCAATGGCAACGAGTCCGAGATCTGGTACGCAGTCGGCCGTCGTACGGTCGCCGGCACCATCGCCTGGACTGCTCCGATCCGTCTTACCGATGACGCTGTTGCGGATGGCGTGCCCACGATCCTCGAAGGCGACGGCGGCGAGGTGGTCATCGCGCATCTCAAGCGGAACGCGGATATCGATGACGACTCGGACTTCTATGTAACGCCCATCGATATGACGGTGCCCGCTGTGCCGGCACCGGCCATGGCAGCGGCAGCGGCGACTGTGACCGACGGCGCTGCGGAAGGTCCGATCGCAGAACCCTCGGCCGTGAGCCAGATCCAATATGCCTACTCCACCGGTGTAGATGTTGGCAAGCGATTCGGCTTCGCCAGCGCCAAGGGCAAGTTCTCGCTCGCCGGTGCGTTCGCCATCGACGACGAAGCGTGCAAGGCGACGGTGACGGCGACTGCCGCGGCGGAGTTGGAGTTCTCCGGTGATACCGAAGGCTTCAAGGTCGGCGGTGGCATTGCTGCCAAGGGAGAGTGGAAGGTCGACAAGGCCGCCAAGGACTGGAAGCTGAGCAAGGCCCAGGTCGACGTGCTGGCGAGTTTCGCCTGGTATCGGAAGTACGTCGTCCTGCGCACGCTGAGCCTTTTTCCCGCGCTTACGGCGCCCGCCACCGCCCTGGCCAACGTACTTCAGGAGCTCAATCGTATCGGTCTGCGGGTCGAGGATCGGATGGGATTCCAGATCGCGCTCAAGGGCAGCCTGATCTGGAACAACGATGCGAAGTTTCCGGACATCCTGATTCCCGATGACGGCAAGGTCAGGCTTGCTGCGAATCTCACGCCGCAGTTCCTGATGGCGCTCGGGTCTGATCTGCCGGGGTCGCCCGTGTTCGTGGGCAGTGGCAAGGACGCCATCAAGACGCCGAAGGCGCAGATCACGGTGAAGGCCGGCGTAGAGTTCGAAGTCTCACCGGTACCGGGCAAGGATTTCACGGTCAATCTGACGGGCGAGGCCAAGTTCGAGTATCTCGATCACGAGATCACCTGGGCCTTCACGCCGATCTTCCAGACGTTCGACGCCACGGAGAGCAGTGCCCTGGACTCGGCCGCGCTGGCGGCCAGCAGTACGCCCGTGTGGGTGTACAACCCCGACGCCGGCGTCGGCACGGCGGCACGCTATGGCTCGAACAGTCTCCTGCCGGCCGTCGAACTCGACCTGCTCGAGGATGGCGGGATGGTGTTCGCCCGTCGCAATGACGATGCCTACGGCGTCTGGTCGCACGCGACGCACGGCACGACGCCCGGTTCGGTCATCCGCGTTGCCGACTTCGACGGTGCCTTCGGTGTGCCGTCCGACATTCCCGGGACCGAGGGGCTCAATGACAGCATCACCGCGGGGCACGACGCCGGCGGACGCCGGATCGTCGTCTGGTCGAGGGGGAAAAACGCGGGGATCGCCAACGGTGCGGGCGGGATCGACGCTGCGATCGCCGCAGCCAAGGATGTCGATCTTGTCTATTCGGTGTTCGAGAACGGCCAATGGAGCACGCCGGCGACCGTGGCGCAGACGCAGGGGCGCGATACCGGTACCCGTCTGGTCACACTGGCGGATGGCACACTGAATGTAGTCTGGGTGGAGGAATCCGACTCCGGTGCGGAAGTCGTGCGGCAAAGCGCGTGGACGGGGACAGGCTGGACCGCAGCGAGCGTCGTCGCCAACGCGGAGTCGATCACCGGCCTTGCCGTCACAGCCTCGGGCGCGGGACTCGTCGCTGTCTGGAATCAGAATACGGCGGGGGAGGGCGAAGAGCCGGTGTTCCGCCTGTTCCAGAGCCAGTACAACGGCACGACCTGGTCTGCGGCCACCTTGCTCGTCGTGCCCGGGGTTTCCACGGCAGGCACAACTGCTCAGGTAGCGGCCGCGTCTGGGTCACCACTCGAAGTCCAATCCATCGTGCCTGTGCCTATTCCGGAGAAGTGCCTCGAGTGCGACGACATCGAGTATCAGATCCAGCGTTCCAAGGTCTGCCGTGATGACGTACGCGAGGTGTCGGAACGACTGAAGCAGGGCGACAAGTGCATCGTCCGCACGGTCGTCTACAACCCCTGCAGCGTGAGACCGCGAGACCCCAACGATATCGTCGGTCCGGAAGGGTTCGGCGACGAGGCCTGGGTCACGGGGAGCGAGACGCTCGACTACATGATCCGCTTTGAGAACGCCGCGGACGCCACCGCCCCCGCGCAGGAGATCGTCGTCACGCAACAGCTCGACGCCGATCTCGACTGGCGCAGCTTCCGCCTGACCGGTTACGGCTTCGGCGACGCGCGTGTGGATCTCGACAATCCCGAGGCCTTCCACCTCAAGCGTCTCGACATGCGTGCCACGCTGGGCGTGTTCGTCGACGCTTTCGTCAACGTGGATGTCGCGTCCGGTCTCATCACGATGCGCCTGCGCGCGATCGATCCGGCGACCGGATCCAAGCCGCTCGACGCATCCGTCGGGCTTCTTCCGCCCAACGACAGTTCGGGCCGCGGCCAGGGCTTCTTCACCTACACCGTCCGTCCGCGGGCGGATACGGAGAGCGGCGCTCGCATCGATGCCGAGGCGACGATCGTCTTCGACGCCGAGGAACCCATCATCACGCCTTCGATCTTCAACACGATCGACGCGGGTGTGCCGACGAGCGCCGTGACGGCGTTCGCGACGGCGACGACCGAGAATCCCACCTTCCTCGTGAAGTGGAGCGGTGCAGACGACGGCACGACCTCCGGTCTGTCCGCATTCAACGTCTACGTGAAGGAAGGCGAGGAAGGGCACTGGGACGAGTGGCAGGTTCTCACCACGGACACCCAGGCCTGGTTCACCGGGGAAGCCGGCAAGACCTACGCGTTCTTCAGCGTGGCCATCGACAACGCGGGCAACCGCGAAGCGGATCCGCCTTCCGATGCTCATGGTCACGCCATCGCCGATGCCGACATCACCATTCAAGGCGCGTTGCCGAGCGCCGAAGGCGTGGTGTTCGAGGACACCGACGGGGATGGGCAGCAGGACGCCGGCGAGTCGGGTGTTGGCGGACGCATGGTGTTCGTCGATGCCGACCTCGATGGTGTGTTCGATGCGGGTGAGGCGTCGGTGCTCACTGGCGCCGATGGCGCCTTCCGGTTCGACGCGCTCGCCGAAGGTTCTTACCGCTTCGCGCAAGTGATCCCTTCCGGATGGCTGCCGGGCTCGGCCACACCGGCCTACTACAGCTTCAACCTGGTTCGCGGCGATGTCGTCACCGACATCGACTTCGGGGACTATCGAGCTGCCGAGATCGCGGGCGCCGTGTTTGCGGACAACGACGGCGACGGCGTGCGAGACGCCGGGGAGAACGGCATTGCCGGGGCGACGGTGCGGCTCGACCGCGATGCCAACGGCTCCGTCGATCTCACGGTGCTGTCCGACGCCGACGGCAACTATCGCTTCACCGGCCTGACATTGGGCACTTACCGGGTCACTCAGGTGCTGCCGGCCGGTGCTTTCGACACCACTCCCGGTGGAGCTCGCACGGTCGTGCTCGACGCAAGCGGGGAAGCCGCCGAGGGCACGCTGCTGGGCCGGGTGATCGGCGCAGAGATTCGCGGCGCCAAGTTCGAGGACGTGAACGGCAACTCGGTGCGCGATGCCGGCGAGAACGGCCTGTCGGGATGGACGATCTTCCTCGATGCCAACGGCAACGGGCTTCTCGACACCGGCGAGCGTCGCACGGTCACGGGAGCGGATGGCACCTACGTGTTCTCCGGCCTCCTGCCCGGCACTTACACGGTCGCGGAAGTCATGCAGTCCGGCTGGATGCAGACCTCGCCGGCGACTTCCACCGGGTCCGCGACGCTTACGCGTCTCGAACTCACCGGGTCGGGTGCCACGCTCGAACTGCCGGACAGCGCGGTGGAAGCGTCCGCGGTCGCGTCCTCCGCCATCGCTGGCAACGGCTGGGCGAGCACGTTGACCGGGCTCGACGCATTCCGCGCGGACTCCCGGTTCGACGGCATCGACGGAGACGGGATGGCGGTCGTGGTTATCGATACCGGGATCGACCTCGACCATCCGTTCTTCGGCACCGACGCCGACGGCGACGGCCAGGCCGACCGCATCGTGTTCGACTACGACTTCGCCGATGGCGATGACGATGCTTCCGATCGCAACAACCACGGTTCCCACGTCGCGAGCCTGATCGGTTCGTCCGATGACCAGTACGGCGGCGTGGCGCCGGAGGTGGATCTCATTTCCCTCAAGGTGTTCGGCGATGACGGTCAGGGGTACTTCTCCTACCTCGAGGCCGCGCTGCAATGGGTCGTGACAAACGCGGACCGTTTCAATGTCGGCGTCGTGAACCTGTCGCTGGGCGACAGCGGCAATTGGACCGACGCCATCGGCCGCTACGGGCTGGGTGACGAGTTCGCTGCGCTCGCTGCGAAGAACATCATCGTCACCGCGGCGGCGGGTAACCACTACGCCCGATTCCAGGGGGCGATGGGTGTCGCCTATCCTGCGGCGGATCCCGCCGTGCTGGCAGTGGGCGCGACCTGGGCGGCCGATCTTGGCGGACCGTGGACCTTCTCCGGCGGGGCGACCGACAACAGCACGGGCGCCGACCGGATCGCGAGCTTCTCCCAGCGTGACGCGGCACAGCTCGATGTGTTCGCGCCGGGGGCGCGCCTCGTGGGCGCCAACGCCAGCGGCGGCACGGCGACCATGCAGGGCACCAGCCAGGCTTCGGCCTACATGGCCGGCGTAGCAGCGCTCGCGCAGGATCTCGCGCTCGAGGTGCACGGTCGTCGCCTTTCCACCGGCGAGTTCGAGCGCCTCGTGGCCGCGAGCGCCGTGCACATCGTCGACGGAGACGACGAGGACGTGAATGTCCGTCGGACCGGCCTCACCTTCGACCGCATCGATGTCGCGGCGCTGGCGGAAGCCATCCTCGCGTTCGATCCCTCGTCCGGAGACGGCGGTACCGGTTCCGGGTCCGGCGATGGCGACGGTGGTTCTCCCGGCGTGTCGCCGAGCGCTGGGCCTGCCGTACGCACCATCGGTGTAACCGCGGCCGAAGTGGTGCTGGGTGCCGACTTCGGCAACTTCCGTCTGGGCAGCGTATCGGGAGCCGTCGTGCACGATCTGGACGCGGACGGTGTCGTGGACGCCGGGGAATCGGGCGCCGGGCTTTCCGGCTTCACGGTGTTCCTCGACGGCAATTCCAACGGCACGCTGGACACCGGCGAGAGCTTCACGCTGACGGATGGCAGTGGCCAGTTCGGCTTCACCGATCTCGGTCCGGGGGCGCGGCAGGTTCGCGTCGTGGAACAGGCGGGCTGGAAGAACGTTACGACGAGCGTCCCCGTGGTGATGACCAGTGGCGCGACTCTCGAAGCGACTCTCGGCGTCAACGCAAAGCCCGAACTCGCCGCCATTGGCGACCAGACCGTTCTCGAAGGCGATACCGTCAGCGTGGTGCTGCAGGGTGCCGACACGACGGGCGACTCGCTCACCTACAGCGTGGTGTACGGCCCGGCCGGCGTCGACGTTGATCCCGACACCGGGGCGCTCACCTGGCTCGCCGCGGATGGTGACGCCGAGGAAATCGTGCTGGTCCGTGCGACTGACCGTGCAGGATCGGTTGCCGAGCGCAGCTTCCGAGTCACTGTGTCCAACGTGGCGCCGACGCTTTCCGCAACCGGCGCGACCTCGGTCGTGCAAGGCCAGCCCTATGTGCTCACGCTCGCCTCGTCCGATGTCGGCGACGACACCGTGAGTGCCTGGCAGATCGCCTGGGGCGACGGCACGCAGCAGACGTTCACCGCTGCGTCGGGCGCGCCGACTCACGTTTACGCGACGCCGGGTTCGTTTGCCGTGACGGTCTCTGCGACTGACGAGGACGGCACGTATGTCGTTCCGGCGCCCACGGTTCAGGTGCTCGCGGCGGGGCTCCAGGTTACGTCGTTCGACCAGACCGACTCCGGTTTCCGTGTGCGGCTCTCGCAGGCGCTGGACGCCTCCAAGCTCAACCTCTACGACGCCGCGGCGTTCGCCCTTGGCGCAGCGGATATGACCGTGACCAACTCGGCCGGTCGCAATGTGGGGGGCAGCCTGGTACTGGATGCCGACAACCGGGGCTTCGCCTTCGTCCGAACCGGCGGGCCGCTCGCTGCGGGCAGCTATACGGTGACGATGCGCAGCGCGGCTAACGCGTTCGTCACGTCTTCCGGTCTGCTTCTCGATGGGAACAGTGACGGCACGGCAGGTGATGCCTACGTTCGCAACCTGGTGGTCAGCGGTACCGGTGCGGTCCTGTCCATCGGTGAGATCGCCCGAGGACCGGGGCAGGGCCTGGATGCGCCCGCCACTTCCGCCGGTCTGCCAGTCACGCTCTCCAACGCGGCCGGCGCGACCGCAGTCCGATTCACGTTGCGCTATGACGCCGCTCTCATCTCGCTTTCCCAGGTCGTGGCGGGGGCAGGCCTGCCCGCGGGCAGTGGCGTCGTCTTCAACATCGTCAGTCCGGGTGTCGTCGAGGTTCAGGTCAATGCGGCCTCGGCGCTCGGTGCAGGCGCACTGGAACTGGTGCGTGTCCGAGCAACGGTGAGTACCACCGCGCCCTACGGTGCGAAGCAGGTACTCGATCTCACCGACGTCAGCATCAACGGCGGAGCGATTGCAGTGCGTGCCGATGACGGTGTGCACGTGGTGGGCTTCATCGGGGATACGTCCGGGAACGCGCGCTACTCGACGCTCGACGTCCAGCGTATCCAGCGGGTGTCCGCCCTGGCGGATACCGGTTTCGGTGCCTGGCCTCTGGTGGACCCGGTGATCATCGGGGACGTCAACACGAGCGGTACGCTGACGACCCTGGATGCCACGAGACTGCAGCAGTTCCTCGTGGGTGTCCCCCGGCCCGAGATCCCCGCCATTCCCTCCGGGATCGGACCGATCACCTTCGCCGGTGCCGACCCGCTGATCCGTCTCGGTACCGCCATCGGCGCGAACGGGGCGACGGTCGCGGTACCCGTCACGATCGACACGACGGCCGATCTCGAATCCATCGAACTCATTGCCACCTACCCGGCGGGAAGCCTCGAACTCCTCGAGATCCGTCTGGCCGGCGTCGCGATCGACTTCCAGTTCGTGGTCAAGTCGTCCAGCACGCCGGGGCGCCTCGCGCTTGATGCTTCCCGCTTTGCGCAGCTCGCGGGCGGCGGCGGGCGGGTCGCGGACCTCGTCTTCCGCATCACAAACGGTGCAAAGGGCGTTGTGCCGATCGATCTGCAGTGGGCAGCCCTGAACGAGACCCGCCTCACGCTCAACCCGGAACCGAAGGTCGGGCCCGACATGACGGACGGCAAGGTCTACGTGGTGCCGCCCAGGGTGTCGACGATCCGTGTGCCCGCGCCGATCACGGTGCAGCCGACGGCCGCAGCGGTGCCGCCCGCTCCCGAGAGCGCAATGGCGGTGACGACGGCTGCAGGTGCGTCTCCGTGGATGGAGGGCTGGTGGCCTGCGGCGGAACCGGCGGGGAGCGACAAGCGCCAGACCGCCACGGCGAAGGCGCCAGCCAAGGCGGCGCCCGCCAAGGTGTCGCCGAAGGTCGTGCTCGATGCCGACTACTGGCAGCTGCGCGACGCCGCGCTGAAGAAGTAGGTGCCGGAAACGAAGAGGCCCCCGCCCGGTGAGGGTGGGGGCCTCTTTGCTTTCGAACTTGCCTACCAGTACCAGTAGGGGAAGTGCCCCGCGTAGGGGCGATACGGATAGGGCGGCCCCCATCCCCACCCCCAGCCGCCGCCCCAGTACATGTTCTGGTAGCGCATGCGGGCATCGAACTCCACGGCGCGCAGGTAGCGGTTCTGCAGGTGGTCCAGCACTTCGTCCGGCACGCCGTCCTGCTTGAGCCGCCCGTACTGGGAGCCGTTGAGGGCCAGGACGGTTCGCGTACGGTCGATCTCCTTGATGATCTCCGTGGCGGGGGTCCCGTCCTTGGCCATCTGCACGACCTGTTCGACCGTCAGAGGGGGCGGGCGGTTGACCATCCCGGCGCAGCCGGATAGCGCTGCCGTGAACACCATCACGGCAAGCAGGCGGCACCAGCGGCCTGCGCGAGGTTCAGGGGTCTGAAGCGGGGGTCTCGACATGGGGGGCTCTCCGACAAAAGAGGTAGGCGCCGAGCGCGGCATAGATGAGGATGAGCCCGTGCAGCGCCTTCGGGCTTTCCAGGCCGGGCAGGCCGGCAAGACTCCGCGCAACGGCCGTCCCGAGTTCCGCGAGGACGACCAAGATCAGGAACGCGAATCCCATCGGAACGGTGGACGCGCGTTCCGGCGCCGGCATCAGGCGCTTCGCGAGGGGGCCGGCGACGACCGGCAGGAACAGCGCCACCAGGGCAAATGGCGCGAACATCGCCCCGGAGATCGACACGAGTCCATCGGCCTTGCCGGACCAGGCGCCGGCCAGGTAAGACAGTGCGTTGACGGCGATCTGCGCGCCGAGCGCGATGAAGACCGCGGCAAGGCCCAGGGGTTTCCAGTCGGCAAGGCGCATGGTGCTCACGGTGATTGGAGTGTTCCGGCGCCGATCGGTTCGGTGGGGTTCACCCGGGTGGGTCCGAAGTGATCTGGATCAAATCCGTCGGCTCCGCGATGGAGTCTGATGTCATCATGGTCGGAGAAAGGGCGTGTGCGGTGCTCCCCCGTTCCGACACGACATTGCGCAAAGAGGAAAACTCCATGAAATCTCCCGTACTCACGGCATTGACCCTGGCGGCCGGCGCGTACGCCGCCCTCTCAGCCCCGACGTCCTTCGCAGGCGATCTGAGCCGCGGCAAGAGTCTGCACGACACATTCTGCATCGCGTGCCACTCACCGGTCGTCTACCAGAGGAAGGATCGCCTGGCGGACTCCTACCTGGAAGTCCGCCAGCAGGTGGAGCGCTGGCAGGGCAACGCTCGGCTGCGCTGGTCGTCCTACGACATCGAGAGCGTGACGGACTACCTGGCGGACAAGTACTACAAGATCCCGTACTGAGCTGGGCTCAGGCCTGGGAATCGGGCTCGAGCTGGCGCTCGAGCCAGGTGATCTGGTCCTTGAGCAGCAGTTTGCGGCGCTTGAGGCGCTTCAACTGCAGTTCGTCGTACAGCGGCAACCGGGCCAGGTGGGAGATCGCCTGATCGAGGTCGTGGTGTTCCACCCGCAGGACTTCCAGGCGGTGGAGAATGGCTTCGAATGCTTCGGCTTCGCCTTCCATCAGGGCTCCGTGGAAACGGGCGTTCTGCCCAGCACGATATCGAACCGGCCGGCGAGCGAACTGCCCGGGTTCGGAGACGGCGCAAGCGCCACCACCAGGGATTCCCGCGCGCGGCGGTCACGAACGGCCCGCAGCAGGAAGTCTTTGTCGTTCTCGGGGGCGCCGGCCAGATACATCTGCGTATAGAACCGGTTTCGCCCTGGGACCTGCACCGAGAAATGGATGTGCGGCGCCCGCCCGGGATACGCCACGGGCTTCACCGTGCGGAAGCGGTAGGCGCCCTGGGTGTCGGTCACCGTCTGACCGAACCCCTGGAAATTCGGGTCGACGGGGGCGTCGGAGTCGTCGTGCGGATGGTGGTAGCGCCCGTGCCCGTTGACCTGCCAGATCTCCAGCACCGCGCCGGGCACCGGGCGGCCTTCCGTGTCCACCACCCGACCCGCCACGTCCGTGATGATCCCCGCGGCCGTTCCCGTGCGCCCGGTCACCGTCACGAGATCGTTGTCGCGGTCGAGAGGGAGCGTCAGCGGGTAGAAGGGCCCCTGCATCTGTGCGGGCGTCGCCACCAGTTCGGCCAGCGCGAAGCGGGAGCCCGTCGCGGCGGCGACTGCCGTTGCCGCACCGCTCACGAGGACAGCGCGACGGACAGGGGAGCGGGGCGAGACCGGGGAAGCCAAGGGAAGCGGCGCTCTCAGTAGCGGTTGTAGATCTCGATTGCCTTCAGGATCGACTTCTGTTCCTTGATGATCGGCACCATCCTGGACTCCTTGTCGGCGTACTGTTTGAGCAGGTCCACGACCTTTTCCGCGGCGGCCTGAGGCACGACCACGGCGCCGTCGGCGTCGGCCACGATGTAGTCGCCGGGGTGCACCATCACGCCCCCGCACATGACCGGGATCTGCTTGTTCACGCTGATCATCCGTCCGACGGACGTTGCGGGCCCCACCCGCCGAGCCCAGACCGGAAAGCCGATCTCGCGGATCTCGGTGATGTCGCGCACGCCGCCGTCGATGACCGCACCGGCCAGCCCGCGTACCTTGGCCGTGGTGGCCATCAGGTTGCCCATGGCGGCGATGTCGATGCCGTCCTGCATCACGTAGACGAGGATGCTGCCGGGCTCGGCTTCGTCCAAGATCTGGAGGAAATGATTGGGGTACTTGCGGGTGTCGTTGCGAAGCCCCGGGCGCATCAGGGCCGTGGCGGCACGCCCGACGATCTTCCCTTCCTGGATGGGCTTCATGTCCGTGGACATCCATCCCCGCGCGCCGGTGGCTTCATCGACGGCGTCGGCGACGTTGCCGGTGCTGTTGATCGGGTCAGCGAGGGCCGCGATGATCTCGGCGGGCGTCAGTGCGTGGGCCGACAGCGGCAGGACGAGACTCAGGATGACCGCGGACAACCAACGGGGCATGGGGCGACTCCTTCGGGGATTCCCCGAATGATACGCGAGGCTCCGGGCCGGGTTACTTCACCGAGAGGAGATAGGTGAGCAGGTCGCCCTTTTCCTGGGCGGTGCAGGGCCTGCCCAGGACGAAGAAGCAGTTCACGTCGAACCAGAGTTCGACCTTGTCGGCATCGGTAAAGCGGTCCGGGTTGGCGGAGGGCGCCAGCGGCCGGATGTGGCGACGCATCTTCGACCGCTCGCCCGGGCCCGGCGCGTCCGTCAGATGACAGGCCCGGCATTCCGCCCGGATGGCGCCGCCGTGGCCATCGATGGTGCTGCGCGGGTCGGGTCCGTGGCATCCGGCGCACGAGTGTTCGCCATTTGGCCCGGTGATCTTCGCCTCGTAGAAGGTCCGCCCGCGCTCGGCCGAGAAGCCCTTGAAGTGCGAGGCCGTCGCCGCGGCTGCGCGGTAGACTTCCAGCAGTTGTTCCGGCGTCATCGCGGCCGCAGCCAGCGACGCGAAGAAGAGACACAGGGCGATGAACAGGCGCATGGTCGAACCCTTCCGGATCGGGGAAGGCGCAGCTTAGCGCCGTTCTGCGGTGCGCGGGTTCGCGGATGATCGGGGGGGCGGGCGATCCATGGGTTCTGGCTATCGGTTTCACGGCATCTATCCGATGCAATACGCATTCTTCGGCGCGGACGGCCGGCTCGATCGCGAAGCGATGCGCAGGCAGGTGGAAGTGGCCGTCACAGGTGGCGCGCACGGCGTCGCGGTACTAGGCCTCGCGACGGAAGTCGGGAAGCTCTCGCCGGAAGAGCGGCGGTCGGTGGTGGAGTGGCTGACGCAGGATCTCGACGGGCGGTTGCCGTTGGCGGTTACTGCGGCGCCCGGCAGCGTGGCGGAGCAGATCGCTTTCGCGCAGTTCGCCCGCGATCGCGGCGCGGCGTGGGTGATCCTGCAGCCGCCGCCGGAACGCGGCCTCCCGGAATCGCACTACGCCGAGCATTTCTCTCGCGTCATGGCCGCCGTCGACGTGCCCATGGCGATCCAGAACGCGCCCGAGTACATCGGCGTCGGCCTATCCGCGGAGTCCATCGCCGAGCTCGCGCGGTCGCGGCCGAACTTCACGGTGCTGAAGGGCGAGGGGCCGGTCATCGGCATCGAGACCGTGGTTCGTGCAACCGGCGGCGCGCTAGCCGTGTTCAACGGGCGCAACGGCCAGGAACTGCCGGACAACCTGCGCGCCGGTTGCGCCGGGATGATTCCCGCGACCGATACCTTCGACTGGCAGGTGAAGATCTACGAGGCGTTCCGCCGCGGCGACGAGGCAGCGGCCGAGGCGATTTATCGCGACGTGTTGCCGGCAATCATCTTCGGCATGCAGTCGCTGGATGCGCTCATCTGTTATGGCAAGCGCATTGCAGCAATGCGGATGGGGCTCGGGGAGGTGTACGACCGTGCACCGGCGATGGTGCCGACGGCGTTCGGAATGGAGTGCGCGGCGCGGTTCGCGACAGCGTTGGGGCGGTTGTAATGAGGGCTCCCGGAGTCGTCGCTTCGCGACTCGTCCGGGCTACGACTCCGCGCATTTCCGCGACCCGCAGGGTTGGCAATTCACCGTAGCCCGGACGAGTCGCAAAGCGACGACTCCGGGGAGTTTCCGCGATCCGTGGGGTAGGCAATTCGCGTAGCCCGGACGAGTCGCGAGAGCGACGACTCCGGGAAATCTCCGCGATCCGTAGGGTTGGCAATTCGCGTAGCCCGGACGAGTCGCGAAAGCGACGACTCCGGGGAATTCCGGCGATCCGCAGGGTTGGCAATTCGCCGTAGCCCGGACGAGTCGCCAGAGCGACGACTCCGGGGAAACGTCACCCCGGCGTCGCGACGTTCCTGACGCGCGAGTCCGTAGCGTGCGCCGAATCCCGATACCGCCGGTAATAGGCGAGGACCTTCGGCACGTAACTCTGTGTTTCCGCGTAGGGCGGAATCTTTCCGTACTTGAGCACCGCGCCTTCACCCGCGTTGTACGCCGCGAGCGCCAGGCGCAGGTCGTTGCCGAACAGGGTGATGAGTTCCTTGAGGTACCGCGTGCCGGCCTGGATGTTCTGGCGCGGATCGAGCAGGTTCGTCGCGCCGTAACGCGCACCCGTCTCGGGGATCAGCTGCATCAGACCCCGCGCGCCCTTGGACGAACGGGCCAGAGGGTTGTAGGCGGACTCCGCCGAGATCACCGCATGGATCAGCGCGGCATCCACGTCGTGGTCGCGGGCCGCTGCCTGGATGTGCTCTTCGTAGAGGCCGCGGCGCGACGGATTGATCTTGCGCACCGCGCGCTCCTGCACCAGCCGGGTGACCGGCGTTTCCTCCGCCTTCTTGTCGAGCTGAATGACCACCATGCAGCGGCGGTCATTCGGAATGTTCGTGAACAACGGCACCCCGTCTTCGCCCTTGCACCGGTAGATATCGGCCTGCGCGGCGCCGCTCAACGTCAGCAGCGCGCCTGCGATCAGCGCGTAGGTACCGGGAAGCCTGCAGAAACGAAACGTCATCGTATGCCGTCGAATCAAGGGGTTGCCGGCTCATCCCGGGGATATCTGCTCCCGGAACGAGGAGAGGACTACCTCGACTTGGCAACTTCCCTGCCAAGCGCGGGGCCTCGGTACTAATCTCCCGGGCCCAGGCTGGTTATCGGCTCGGCGAAGGGCTTTCTTGACGGCGAGGGGGGATGAGGACGGTCGCCAGAGCGGCGACGATGAGGCCCAGGGCGGAGAAGTCCGTCCAGCCCGGGCGTTCGCCGAGGATGAGCATGCCGCTGAAGATGGCGACGCATGGGATCATCAGGGTGCCCAGTGCCGAGACCCCGGCCGGCGCGAGCGTGACGATCTTGAACCACACCCAGTGGCACAGGATGAACGCGACGATCAGGTTGTAGGTGAGGCCGATCGCCGCGGGCATGCCGATGGGTTTCCAGTGGGGCGGGTCCATGATCAGGGCACCAATCGCGATGGGGATGCCCCCCAGCAGCAGATTCCAACCCGTGAATACCGTGGTGGGCACCGACAGCGGATACTTCTTCATGAGCATGGTGCCGAACGACCACGTCATTGCCGCCGTGACGATGAGGATCGCCCCGCCCGGCGCGCCCCCGATGGCAACGAGCGAGTCGCCGAGCAGCAGCGCCAGCCCCGACATGCCCAGCCCCACGCCCAGCAGCCGACGACGCGTGAGCGTCTCGTTCAGAAACACCGAAGAGAACAGCACCGTCCACAACGGCATGGTGTAGGCAAGGATCGCGGACCGGCCCGCCGGCATCATGCGGATGCCGTAAGTGACCAGGACGTTCCACAGCGTCACGTTGAAGACCGACATGAGGAGGATGAGCTTCCACTCGGCGCGGGGCACTCTCAGCGAATGGCCGCCGAAGCGGGCGATGGCGAAGATGCCTGCCGCGCCGACGAGCGTGCACAGCGCGCGGAACGTCCAGATGGGGATGTCGGTGACCGCCATCTTGATCATCGGCCAGTTCATGCCCCAGCCGAGCGTGAGCGTGGCGAGCAGCAGCCAGGTCGAGCGCGGCAGGGTGGCGGTGTCCTTGGACATGGGGGTGGCCGGTGGAAAAGCGCGGATGGTACATGGGTGCTCCGCTTGACTCGACCACCATCGCGGCTATGCTCGACGGTATCGGCTGCCGTACGCGCAGCCGGACGACAACGATTCGGGAGGAACAATGAAGATGAGATTCATGCTGGCGGCGCTTGCCGCCATGTGGTCCTTCGGTGCCGCCGCGCAGAGCTGGGTGCCGCCGGCCCCCGAGCAGCGCTGCCCGTCCAAGTGGGGTGCGGCGGATGAACGCGGCGCGGCCAACTACATGAACGCCGCCCGCGTTGCGCAGGCCGCGCGCCTCGTGAAGACCGGCCAGATCATCGAGCTCGGTCGCACGCTCGAAGGCAACATGCCGCTCTTCGGCACGCGCAAGTTCGAAGTGCACACCAAGCGTACGGGTCCGGTTCTCGGCAGCAACAAGCGCCGGAGCAACGAAGAACTGGTGGTCACCGAGATCGGCCAGGTGGGCACGCAGTTCGACATGTTCTCGCACCAGACCATCGGCAACTCGCTCTACAACTGCATCGACTCCGACGAGATCGGCACGCGCAGCGGCTTCACCAAGCTGGGCGTGGAGAAGATCGGGATGCTGTTCACGCGCGGCATCCTCCTCGACATCGCAGCACTGAAGGGAGTGGACATCCTGGAGCCCACCTACGAGATCATGCCCGCCGATCTCGAGGCCGCCGCGGCTCGCGCTGGCATCACCATCCAGCCCGGCGACGCGGTGCTCATCCATACCGGGTGGGGCAAGCTGTGGGGCGTCGACAACGCGAAGTACAACGCGAGCTGCCCGGGCATCGGCGTGAAGTCCGCCGAATGGCTGGCCGCGAAGGATGTCATGCTCCTCGGCGCGGACAACTTCCCCGTGGAGATCGCGCCCAACCCCGACAAGTCGGTGAGCCTGCCCGTGCATCAGATCGCGCTCGTGGTGAACGGCATCTTCCTGCTGGAGAACATGAAGCTCGACGAGCTTGCCGCGAAGAAGGTCTACGAATTCGCGCTGGCCGTGCAGCCCCTGAAGGTGAAGGGCGGCACGGGATCCACCGTCGCGCCGGTGGCGATGTACTGAGTCGTGTCCGGAGGGCTCGCCATCGCGGGCCCTCTGCTTATCCAGCCTCCACAAGAGAAACCCGTCGCATGGGCGAAGTCTTCGTTCACGAGCAGCTCGTCCGGTTCGCGCACTGCGATCCGGCGGGCATCGTCTACTTTCCGCGCTTCTTCGATCTCGCTCACACGGTGATGGAGGACTGGCTCGCGCAAGGTGTCGGTGCCTCATTGCCGGCGCTCATCCGCGGGCAGCGCATCGGCACCCCCACGGTCAGCATCCATTGCGACTTCTCGCAGCCCATGCGCATGGGCGATACCCTCCGGTTCGAGTTGCGGGTGCTGCGAATGGGGCGAAGCTCGGTGGAGCTCGACTACCAGGGGTTCCACGACAAGGCGCTGTGCCTGCGCATCGCGCAGACCATCGTATTCATGGATCTCGACAAGGCGCGATCGGTGGCCATCCCGGACGAACTGCGCCCGCGGATCGAGCGCTACCTGCCCGCGTAGTTCCGTCGCTGGACGGTCCTCAATGGGCCGTGGCGAGTTCCGGCTCTGCAACGTCCTGGAAGCGCTCGCGGATCAGCATGACCGTTTCCCGCTCAGCAGCGAGAGCGCTCACGCACGTCGGATCGAACTGCGTGCCGGAGTGCTTCTCGAGATAGGCAAACGCGTCGTCGACTGACCAGGGTGCCTTGTACGGGCGCTGGCTCGTCAGAGCATCGAACACATCCGCTACCTTGACGATCCGCGCTTCCAGCGGAATCTCCTCGCCTGCCAGCCCCGTACCGTAGCCCGTGCCGTCGAAGTTCTCGTGGTGGTGCAGGATGATGTTGCGCAGCATGGGCACGTGGTGCAGTTCCCCCAGGCCGAACTCCCCGAGCATCGCGTCGATGAGCGAGGCGCCGTGGTCCACGTGTGTGCGCATGATGGCTCTTTCCTCTTCGTTGAGGTGCCCTGGCTTGCGCAGGATCCCGTCGGAGACGGCGATCTTGCCGACATCGTGAAGCGGCGCGAAGTGGAGCAGGTACTCGATGGCTTCGTCACTCAGCCGAATGGCGGGCGGCAGCGCCGCGGCGATCACCTTGGCGTAGTGGGACATCCGGGCGAGGTGCGCACCGGTTTCCTCGTCCCGGAAGCGACTGAAGTGCATGGCCGTGCGGACGGCCCCCATCAGTATGTTGATGGTCGTGCGATCGTGTGCAACGAGCAGGGCGATCAGCTGGCTGTAGACCATCAACTGGGCGACCAGCGGTGACGTAAACACGCTCTTGCGATCGGCGTCGAAGAACAAGAAGCCCAAAAGCTGCGTGCCGCTGAACAGGGGCACGGTGAAGCTGGACTCGTAGCCGCTCGCCAGAATGCGCAGGGTGTGCGCGCTGGTTGACCATGCCAGCGTGGCCAAGTCGTCGATGATGCGGGGCTGGCGCTGGATGGCGAGCGCCTGGAGCGACGGCACTTCGTCCAACGGACGCTCGTAGCAGGTGAGCTCGTCGACGTCCGCCGAGCTTCGGAGGAAGGTGCGGACGATCTGCGTGCCGGGGTCGTAGACCGCCACGGCAATGCGACGAACAGCGGGACAGAAACCCGCCAGTTGCGAATGAATCGCAAGAATTCGCGCGCCGAGGTCGGCGTCGCGACAGCAGTCTGCCAGCGTGGGCTGGTGCGTTTCGTTCAGCATTTCAATCCCCGGCGTGGCCGCGCGGAATGCAGAAACCGGTGCGACCTGCATTCTTGTTGATTGTGTGACGGCATCATCGGGGCATGGCGTGGCGAAAACAACCCTGTTTCCTCAAACGCGCCATTAGTTTGCAGAAATCCGCTCGAGCATTGCGTGAAATCGGTAGTCCGGAAACGGTTCGGAGCCGTCGTCCTCGGCGCCGAAGCGCTATCCGGCCCGCGGTACTTCGGGCGCCGGCAGACCGTCAGCGGCATCGGCCACCATTTGCAGGGCAGTCTCGCGATCGCCGATCCGGTCAATGGCAAGGAGAGCAAACCTCGCAAGAAAGAGGTTTGCCTGAGGCTCTCCGAGTGCCGTCATCGTGGCGCAAAGGCGGGTGTAGACGAGATCGAGATCGGGGTCGGTCATGAGCGATTGGGCGGAATGGTGCGTGGACAGGCGGTTTTCGGAGGCAGGGCGAATGCTGTCGCGATCATGACTGGTCCAGTGCGTGGAGAACGGCGTCGACAATCGCTGCTGCGTCCGGCGAATGCCAACGGCCCAGCACGTGTCCGTCGGGGCGCAGGAGATACACCGTACCCGGATGTGCATCGAACATGGCAAAGAGTCGCCCCGTGTGGTCGACGGAGAGTCGCTCCCGGGCACCGGTAGCTGACCGCTGTGAAATGGGGCACAACGCGATTGGCACAGCAGCGGCCGAGAGTCGGGCCAACGCCTCGATTGCGGTCGAGGACACTGCGCCATCCTCGCTGAACGTCAGCAAGGCAAATCTGGCCCCCAGGAGATCAGTGACATGTCCTAGGCGCGACTGGCCGTTCTCCAGGATCGTGATTGGGCACTCCGGGAGGACAGCACCGGGTGCTGGCCCCGCGCGGAACGCGCCTGTGTCATCTGCGACGTTGAGCGGCGAGGACGAATACGCGATCGCCGAAGTCTGCCGCGGATTGATCAGCGAGCGCACGCCGGCATGATGAGTGGCGAGCCCCAGAACCGCTTCGCGCATGAGGCTGAAGGCGAACGACGGCGGTGCCATGAACTCCGTGCTCTTCGCGCCTTGCGCCAGATTCTCCCGCGCGGCGGCGACGCGTTCGTCCGAGTACGAATCGAGCAGGCGATCCCCCGCGATGCCCTGCACGACGAGCGCGAGCTTCCACGCGAGGTTGTCGGCATCGTCGATGCCGGAGTTGGCGCCGCGCACTCCAAAGATCGGCAGCAAGTGCGCGGCATCCCCCGCGAACAGCACGCGCCCGTGGCGGTATCGGTCCAGTGTGAGCGCATGCGCCCGGTACATCGCGATCCAGATAGGCGACCAGCCGCCCCGCTCGCCCATCATCTCGAGCAGGCTGGTAACGCGCGGGATGACGTTTTCCGGCTTGATGGCTTCGTCCGGATCTTCGCCATCCTTCAGCTGATAGTCCACCCGCCACACGTTGTCCGGCTGCTTGTGAACGAGAACGGTGGAGCCGGGATTGCAGGGCGGATCGAAGTACGCCAGACGCTCCGTCGGCCGTTTGCTCTCCAGCAGGATATCGACAATGACGTATCGGCCTTCGTACGTCGTGCCATTGAGCGCGAGACCCAGTGACTCGCGCACGAAGCTGCGGCCGCCGTCGGCGGCGACGACCCAGTCGGCATCGAGCGTGTACGCGCCCAGCGGCGTCTCGACCGACAGCGCCGTGCCGTCCTCACGCGTGTGGACTCCGGTGACACGTGTCTGCCATCGAATGTCGATGAGGTCCGCCAACGCCTCCGCGCGATCAAGCAGGATCTGCTCGATGTGGTACTGCGCGAGATTGACCATGGGCGGCAGCTTCTGATTCTCGTCGTGCGGCATCGTGAAGTGCAGCACCTGCTCGCCGCGGTAGAAGCTCCGCCCGCCTGTCCACGGCAGCCCGATCTTCAGGAAACCCTCCAGCACCCCGAGCCGCTCGAAGATCTGCAAGCTCCGCCGGGAGATGCAGATGGCCCGGCTGCCGACGCAAACACCATCATCGGCTTCGATGAGAACGCTGCGCACGCCGTGCGCAGCCAGCCCCAGCGCAACCGTGTAGCCGACCGGGCCAGCGCCGACGATGACGACTGAGTGGTGGCCGGCGTCGCGATTGCCCGTGAGCGAGGGTAGTCGCGCCGGGTGGCGGACGAGTGTGAAGGGGTAGGGGGTGAACGGGCGTGACATGCCGGCGGGAAGGGATGGGGTTCGCCGCCAAGTCTGCCACGTTCGTCCCCTTGGGCTTGGATGCGCTTCGCCAGGGTCATGGGCCGCCGTCCTGGGGTCGCGAAAATGGTGATGCAGCGCAGCGTGTGGCAGTCCTGCGCCAGTGTTATATACACAATTCGGCCTATGCCGACGTCGTTGCTCACCCCGCCGAGTTGCGCGATGATTCATGAGCAATCGCGAGCGGCGTCCCTCGGCAATTCTGCCCCGACCTGGCCGCGCGCTGTCGCAAAAAAACAACCGAGGAGGAGCGAGCGCAGCGCTGGGCTCGTCCCGGACAAGTCGCAGGCCAGACTTCAGTCGGCGCCAGTACGTGATCGGCCGTATGTTCCTTGTTCGCTACGGGTGCGCAGTGAACAAGACCGTATCGAAAGTGGCCCGTCAATTGTTTTGGCGCGATGCGTCGCGTCGAAACGGGTGAGAAGCACGGGTTTCGGGCAGTCTGCAGCTAAGGCTATCCCAAGCTGAAATCGGGCTGAGTCCCCCGACTTGTTGTTGCTCGTTTCATGGAGGTGGCCCAAGTGGAACAGGACAGCACCGCAGGAGGCGCGAAGTACAGGGTTGAAGCACTTCGAGCGATAGAACGCCAAAGTCCTCGTGTCTATCTGCCAAACACCCGCAGTTTTGATTTCCCAGCTTTCGCGCGACCCTCCTGCCAAGCGGCGATCAGGGAGTGACGCCATGGCTCAAGCAGTGCGCTTGTTTGTTTCGTCTACCTTTCTCGACATGCAGGCCGAGCGCGATGCGCTTGCGCGCTTGTGCTTTCCCCAAGTGCGCCGAGTATTTGCCGCAGAGGGGCGCCCCTTTGTTGAGATCGACTTGCGTTGGGGTCTCCGTGTGGGTGAGTCCGAAGAGCGAATCGTCGAACTCTGCCTGCAGGAGGTCTCGCGGTGCAAAGGGTTCTTCGTCGGCATCTTGGGTTCACGCTACGGCTACGTGCCGGAGTCGGTGCCTGAGCAGGCCGCTCTGCTGAATGCCGAAAGCGGCACCAGCATCACCGAGTACGAGATCCTCGCCGGTGCATTCGCCGCTCCGTTGAACAGCTTCGTGCGCCTCTATTTTCGGGGCGATGGCCACGACGACGAGCCGTCTATGTGCCGACTCAAGGCCAAGATCCGAGCACTCGGACTTCCAGTGCGAACTTATGAGAAGCCGGATGAGCTAGCTTTGCTGCTCAAGGAAGATCTTCAGTCTCTCGCGGTCGAACGTGCAAATCCGAGCACGGCGCTGCAGGTTGTTGATGGCATTGCCACGCTTCAAGCCGATGGCACATTGATGCTGCCGCGTGCTCATGCCAGTCTGCAAGCCTGGTGGGAGGATGGGTTGCCGCGGCTTTGCTTGGTGGCGCCCGAAGGAGCCGGCAAGACGACACTGTTGGCACAGTGGATACAGAGCTTGCGGGGGGCTTCGCTTCCCAAGCCTGAAAGTTCTGGCTGGCGGCGCTACTTCTTCAGGGAAACTGTGCCCGTCAGGCCACTAACCGTGGCGGTGCACTTTGCGGGTACGCATCTCTCTGAGTCGGGTTTGTCGCGTACCGTTGAAAGTCTCCATGCACAGCTGATGGACGGCGCGGCGTCTCCGCCAGCGCATGGCAGTCTGGCGCAACGCCTCTTGCAATGGCACGCCGCTGTCCTTGCAGCTTGCGAGCGAGGTGAGTCAGTGCTTCTGGTGCTCGACGGCATGGACCTTGTATTGCATCAGTCCCATCGTGGTTTGGAGTGGTTGCCGCCGCACCACCCCCAGCTGAGAGTCTTGGTAAGCACGCGACGGCCCGTCGAAAGCTTGGAGCGTGGCCACTGGGGAACATTGGAACTGTCACCCCTGAACCCGCGAGAGCGGGTGGACGTGCTGCAGGCTCAGCTTCTCTCCTTTGGCAAGTCTCTTGATCCTGAGCACATGGAGAGCGTGCAGCGCACGTTAGCGATTGGCACGCCTGCCGAGCTTCGATTGCTCGCAGAAGAGCTTCGGCTGCTAGGCAGCCCCGAGCAGGTGACAGCGTTTGTCCAACGGGTCAGCAACATGCCGGACGTGGTGGCATTGGGATCGACGCTGCTCGCTCGCTTGGAGAACGAAATCGGCGCGGAGCTTGTCCGGGACGCCTGCGCGTTTCTGGCAGTCAGTCGCGGAGGCCTGCCGGAGGGAGAGTTGCGGGCGCTGCTTCAATCCGGGCATGCGATAACCGGGGCGCGTTGGTCTGCATTGATGCAAGGATTCCGGATGTCGATCTTCGATCAGAACGGTCGGCTGGGCTTGTTCGACCCCACCGTACGCGCCGCCGCCATGCAGCGATATGGACTAGGCGAAGATCGAGTCGAAGCCTGGCGTGAGCGCCTCGTGGCTCATCACCTGGCCGAACTTGGTGACGGACAACACGCACCGCCACGGATGTTGGAGGAACTCTCCTGGCAACTCGAACACATGCAGGATTGGGTGCGCCTACGGCACTTCGCGCGGCAGGCCTCGTTCAGCGCGGCATTCTGGAGGCACGAGCCCGAAGCCTGCAAGAGGGTCTGGAGGGTACTGACGACGCATCACGGTGAATCGCTCGTCGACCGCGCTGCGGCATGGAGGACTGCGGTACGGGTGGAGCCAGCACAAGCGCTGGATCTAGCGCTCCTACTCCTGGAACTCGGGCGAGCGGACCTGGCAACGACACTTCTTCCCCTCGCTGACGACGCCGCATCGCTGAAATCTCGCATCAACGTGGCCGCCTTGCTACTGGAGCAAGGTTCCTCTCAGGCAGCCTTGCAGCGGCTGGGCGAGGTATCCGAGAGCGCCGAAGAAGCCACGCCGATCACACTGGTCGCGTGGGGCCTGCGTGGGAACGCTATGCACGCACTTGGCCGATCGGAGGAGGCACTGATGCTTCATCAGCGCTGCGTCGCGGCATGGGAGAGCGCGGGCCAGGCACTCGCTGCAGCGCATAGTCGACACAATCAGGCGCTTTGCTGCATCCGCCTCCAGCGTTGGCACGACGCTACCGAATTGCTGACTCACTGCGTTCCCGTGTTTCAGCGTGCCCACGATCAAAGGGCTTGGGTGTCCTCCCAAATCACACTGGCTGAGGTTCGCTTCGCCATGGGGCATGAGGCCGAGGCCTTGACGGCGCTGCGGCGAGCGCAGGATCTCGCTCACGACGGTGGGGATTCGGCTTGCGTAGCGCAGGCGATGGCTGGCCGCGGCCGCATCTTGGAGGCGAGCGGTCAGCGGGATGCGGCGGATGCCGTCCAGTTGCAGCGCCAGATGTGGTGTGAGCGGCATGGCGATGCCCCCGGTGCGTTGATGGCAAGGTTGGATCGAGTCGCGATTCGCATGAACCTCGGACCCCGAGGGCTGCGGGTGGCGGCAGGGCTCTTGCGCGAGTCACTGTCTTGGGCTAAGGCCCAGGAGGCTCAGTTTGGACCGGATATCCAGGACCACGTTGCGCGGCTCGCCGCAAGTCTGGGTGTTGAGGCATTTCAAGAGGAGCCGGCAACGGGTCCCATGGCCGACCAAGGAGATTGAGATGAGCTTGTTCTCGGTTTGGTTGGGAGCATTGGCCACGCTAGCTTTACTGCATGCCTGGTTCATGCCTGCGCTACGTAAGCGACTGGAGTCCGACCGAAGTCCATCAGTGATTGGGCCGCTCGCCTGGTATCGCGTGTGTGCCGTGCTACGCGCGGGGGTATTGGCGCTGTTCCTAGGCACGTCTCTGTTCGGGGCCGCTGTTTGGTTTCTGACTTGGGGCGATACTGGCACTGTTGATGAGGTGTCCAGAATGCTGCGACGCCTGCGCGCACTGCAGGATTTTGCCGGTCAGGTCGACCTGGGGTTCACCGTTTCCACCTTCGCACTGCTAGCTGGAGGCTTGCTCTGGCTGACATACAAGCAATCGAAGCAGCACGCCGACTCCTTGTTCGCCGAGATCGAGCTCGCGGAACGCGAGCGAGTAGTTGAAGCGTACGAGGCGGACCAGTGGGACGAACTCCCGCCCACCGAGCAGATGCGGCAGCTCGGCGCGATATTCGAGGAACGACAGCGTTCGTGGCAACGCGCGCAGGATTCGGGCTATACGGCGCACGCCAAGCTCGTGGAGGAGGAGCTGGACGAGCTGCGTATGCAGTACTTCCGAGCCGACGCCGCGCGGCGGCTCGTGCTGGAAGTGCCGCAGCCATTTGCCGATGACCTTGTCCTGCCGCCTGGTGCCGGCTGGTGGGAGCGCGTACGCCATCTGGTGTTCAACCGTGGCGTCCTCAAGGCGATGTCCGGGGGTTCTCGCCTGTTGGCCTTCGCGGGTTTGGCGTTGCTTGTTCCCGCAGCCGCAACGCTCTCGCTCGGGGTCGGCAAAGAGTCCATCGAAAACCACGTTGTTCGGCTTGAAGAGGTTCGCGTCGAGCTGGGCCGTAAGGAAGCAGAGGCTTCTCTCCAACAGGCGCTGAAGTCCCCAACCGTGGCAGCCCCGGCACCCAGACCGCGTGGCGATGACGAGGCCGAGGAAGTCCTAGCTGAGACCTACGATCGCGACTTCAACAGCGCCCTGGTGTCACGCGCGGTGCCAGCGGTGGTAGGAGCACGTGTGGCGCAGGCCATTGTTCGCGAACAGATTCTTCAGCAATTCGCGCGAACCAACCCGGCGGTCGGCGCCACCGCGGGGGCCGACGAGCTTCATGTCGGTCGAGACCTGGAGGTGCCTCGACAGCGGCTTCGCGAGCGTATTCATGCCATTCGTCGCGAGAACGCCGAGGCCTGGAACGCCATTAAGCGCTCATTGCCGGACGGCTCTGACTTCGCCACGGCGACGACCCGAACAGATCTCGCGCGTGCTATGGGCGGAGAGGTCATGCGCAGCGCATTCGGGGCCGCTGCGGGCGATCTGGGTTCAGCCTACGACGCGCATGCCAATCACTATTTGGCCGCACTGGCTCGCGGGGACGATTTGGACAAGGCGCGCGCCGCGTCCTTCGATAGCAACGCCGGGCGCTATTGGACAACTGGCACCGAAGCCAATCTGCGAAGTATGAAGCAGCATGTCGATACTGATGGACATGTGCTCGACCGCGCGTTGCGGGACCACCCTCCCACGCTATACACGTCTCCACACAGTGCGGCCGAGGTGGGGGAGGCCCAGCGCATTCTGGCCGACATGCCGGACAGTCACCGCAGCGCACAGGCACTCTTCGGTTTCTCCGATCTTGCGCCAGGTCGGCCCGGCGACGAGTTGCGTACGCCAGCCGGGCGCACTGCCGCCAAGTTCGACCCTGATAGAGGGTTGGCGCGCGGTCCGGATTCCACTTATAGCAAGACGTCCAACACGGCGTTTCAACGCTCGCGCAGCTATGCGTCGCTTCGCGGCTACTCTCGCGTGGGTGGCGTGTTGATCGGGCGTCCGCCAGAGAGCGACAAGTCACGTGCCGACGTGGTGGACATCAGTTGGGAGCAGCGCGATGCAGGGCGTATGGATCTGATTCTCAAGACCCGTGAAGGTGCACAACACCGTTTCGGTCCTTACCCCAGGTCCTTGGTGCTGCAGGGCCTCACTTACGCAGCCGATCAACGCCCACTGGCTGTCACCATGATCACGGCAGACCCGGTTCCAGACCTGAAGATTGTCACCCACCCTGCACTCATCGACAGCCCAGCGGGTTGCAATGCCGTGGCTATCGACCGCCTAGCAGACGAAGCCAGCAGCGGTGCTGACTACAGGAGCCGCGCCGAGAGCGCAGTGCGTGGCGCATTGGCTGCGTACCAATTGGCCTGGAGTGCAGCCATGCTCCGGACGTCCATGTCTCTGAGCGACTACGGTGACGGCGACCGGCAGACTCTCCAGAGTACCGCGGAGCGAATGCGGCAACGTGCACTCCAACAGCTCAAACCGCCGGTGTACGATTTGGTGCGTATGGCCTTACGCACGGAAGCCAGTTTGCCTTTGCGCGTAAAGCCACAGTACTACGACGCCAAACTGGTGGATACACTGAGCGCGTGCGCCCAAACCCAAGCCAGCGTAGACGGTTTCAGCAAGTGCCTTGGCGCCAGCGCGCAAGGGCATCGCGTCGAAACCTTGCTGGCGCGACTCCCGGAGTTCCAGATCTGGAGCGGCGTGCGCGAACTGCCCTACAGCATTGATCCGAAGCTCGACTTCCTGCGCCCAAGCGCAGGCGTTTCTCACGATCTTTGGCCCTTTGATTTCGTTCTGCAGACCGCGTTCACCCGGCAAGGACTGGTCAGCGAGGACGAGGAGGTTGATCAGCATCCCTGGGAGTTCCCGCTTGTGCACGATCGACTCGTGGCCGATGTCACACAACTGGTTCGCAGAGATAGGAAGCGGCTCAGTGTTGTCGCCGTGATGCGTGAGTTCACCGTGATCCAGCGCCTTTTTCGTGCCGCGCTCGCTGGTCAATTGGGCGACGGATTCCCATTGCAGAAGCTTGCCGCACTGTCGCGCGAGCTCACGGCCCAGCCAGTTGCAAAAAGTGCCTACAAGACCCCACGTTGGAACCGTCGAAATCTTGAGCAGTTGTATGCCCTGCAGTTTGCGCAGTTGAGCGAGCACGCGTCGCCCACCTTGCGGGCACTCATTCGCCGGGGTGTCCAGGCGATCGATCGTTGCGCCAAGGCCGACGGACGCAACCCGGCTTCTTGTCGGTTCGAATCACTCAAGCGCGAAGTGGGCCAGTTCGAGGCGACTGGCGGCAACGCGAGTTTGGATGCAGGCTTGGCTAGAGAACTGCACGCGGCCCTGGGCGTTTTGGAGCTTCGGCGTGTATTGGGCGTCCATGCAGCAGAAAACACTGCGACAGATGGGTGTCCATCCCCATGAACCAGAGCGATGCGGCAAGAGAGATGAATTCATTGGACGATACGCCGATTTGCTGCCGCCGCCGATATCGGCAAGGACGGGCAACGGCAACCCGTTGCTTCCGGTTTGGAAATCGCAGTCTCCCCAAGCCGGTTTAGATGAGTCGTCCTGCGCGCTGAAGACCGATACTCACTTCCTCGCACAGCCGCTACAGCAACTTCGTGCTGCCAAGCACCCAGTCACACGGCGTCTGTCGCTTAAACTCGATGTCGTGGCGGCGCAGGACTTCTTTATTGGTCCAGTTCAGCGGCGGATGATCGGCATACTTCGACACCAATACGCGGGCCAGAAGCAGTGAGCCCGAGTGTTCAAGGGGCTCCCGGGGTGGTTGCTGAAGTGGGCCCCGGCAGAGGCCTTGAGGCGGCAGCGTGGGCTTCGGCCAGTGCTCGCTCAAGTCGGCGCTGCAGGGCCTTCGCCTTCACCTCTGCCTCGTTTTGAGCTTTAACGGCGGCCAATACTTCATAATCTCGCCGTCGCATGGCCTCCAGCGCAGCTGCTCTTGCTGCGTGAGCCGCGCTGGCGCTGCGCTCGGCGTCTTTGGCCTTTTTTCTGGACTCCAGGGTGGCCTGTTCAGCTAAGGTCTTCAGGCGATCCGCCTCGTGCCATGATGAGGCCGCTACACCCGCAAGTGCTAGAGCGGCGACGCTCAGCGCCGCGTAAAGCGTGGCCCGACGCTTCGCCATCATCGTCTGCGTCAGGGCCGCTGCTGCTTCGGCGTTGTCGTGCATCCGAGCCTTGGCGGCTTCTTGCGCTCTCCGAGCAGCGTCGCGTGAATCGATGAGGTATTGCCGCAGTTGGCCGAACACCTCGGTTAGCGACTGCGTACCACCGGATTCGCCAGCGTAGCGGAGGGCCCAGGCCAGGCTCGGCGCCCAAGCCGTCAACCCGTCTTCCATCTCCGCGCCGGGATTCCACCAGTCTAGGGCGCGTGTCAGTTCGATGCCGGTGAGCAGACTTTCCTTGTTTACGGCGTGCTCAGCAGCGCGGGCATTCCAGCGCCCCCAATCCTGACCGCGGCGCAGTTCGCTGGCGACCCAACCTTTGAGCTGGTCCCACTGGCGCATCAGTGCTTCGTGGGTCAGATCGACCATGCTGTCACGGTCCAGCTTGTGGCCGTAATGGAGAAAGCTCACATCGGGCGAGGCAAGCGTATGCACGACGTTGAGGAGGGTCGCCTCGGGCACTCCACTCCACGTCGCGACGTCACTCAGGCGTTGTGGTCTGCGCACCGCGTCAGCGCCTTCGCGACCTGCAGTGATTGCGCGGAACAGGGCTTCGCAGCCACGCTGTTCGAGCGGGGACATCCGTGCATACAGTCGATCGGCATGCAGGTTGAGTGCCTCTCGAAACGTGCCGGCGTCCTTGGTCGTAGTGGCGTTGACGAAAGGCTTCTGAGCATTGACGCTCACGGCGTCGCTCCACCACTGCGCCAGGGCATGCTGCAAAAGGGGCAGTTGGTCGCTCTTGTTCCCCACATCGTCCAGGGTGGACTCGACGAAACCAGCATCGACATCGCCCTCAAAAATCCGCGCCGGGCCGATGATCGCGGCGCGCAATTCGTCGCGTTTCAGCCTCGGGGTTAGGTATTGGGCGCGGTTGATCGCCTCGGGGAGCTCGCCAAACTCGACACAATGGCCGAGATAGTCGGTACGCATGGTCAGCGCGACCACTACCCGGATGCTCCCCGGCGCCGGTTCGACACGCGGACGGTCGGCGAGGCGGCAGGCCCGCAAGATCATCTCGACAAAACAGACGGATTCGGCAGGGTCGATCGCCGCGTCTCGGTAGGTGAACAGTTCCTCGAACTGATCCACCAGCACTAGCAGGTTCAAGGTGGGTAAAGATCGGGGTGGCGAGGTGTCGAAGGCGGCAATCGACGCGCTCCGAAGCAGTCCCTCTCGCCGTGCCTGTGCCTGAGCCAGCACGCGGTCGAAGCCCCCCGCGTCGCGGCGCAACTCGGCCGCGATAAGCGCAGCGTCGGGGGTGACTTGCTCGGAGGTGGCCGCTATCAGCGGAACCGGCGTACTGCCAAGCGTCAGCTCGGTCCCTTGCACGGACAATTCGTCTCCTAACGCATGTCGGTCGGAAAGAGCCTGTGCCAGCGCGAGTACCGGCTGACTGCCCGGACGTAGCATGGCTAGGCGCCAGTGGCTGCCGGTACCCAGCCGGCCCCCGGCCAGCGCGGGTAGCAGTCCTGCACGTACCAGGCTAGACTTTCCGCCGCCTGAGGGGCCAACAACGGCAAGGAAGCGCTCGCGTTGCAGGATCTCGAGCAGCCGATCGGTGTGTCCTTCACGACCGAAAAAGATCGTCGCCTCGTGGGGCTCGAACGGCCGCAGGCCAGGGTAAGGCCGATTGATCGGGCGATGATCAAACATGATCGGAGCTCCGCTGTTGTCGGAGCGCCTCGACGAACCGGAAAAGTTCGTCCTTGCATGGGCCCTTTCGGCAATCCAGGACCATCAGCCCGCGCGGTGGCAGGTGGTGTGGAAGCTTGGGATTCGGGGGGCCTTCGAGGATTCCAGCCCAGGTGCCTTGACGCGCGTGCGCAAGCAGTTTGCTTACTTCGCTGTGCTTGGATACCACCCAGCTGGGGGGGGCTACGCCGTAAACCAGAAGCACACCGTGGCTTCCGCGTACCAAGTCCTCCAAAGCCGCGCGGTACTGGGGATGTGACTGGCCGGGGCTCAAGGCTGGTGCACGATGGGCGATGGCGTCCAGTTCGCCCAACAGCGCCTGGGTTGTTTTGACAAGTTGCGGGTCCTCGTCGTCCGCCGCATGAACGACGATGTTCAACAAGCCGCTGCCGGTTGGTTCAGGCGCGGGGGAACCCGGTTGGATAGAAGGGGGTGACGGAATGCCGACGTTCGCTATGGCGGATCCGCTGATCAGATCCATCGCCGCCAACTGCCGCGCCAACAGACCGGACAGATTGTTCACTTCCTTCCAGTAGTCGCGGTCGCCCCGTACGTCCGGAACGGGCCAACCCTTGGTCTCGGCCTCCGGATTCGTGACGGTCTTTTCCCATAGCTTGACCGGCCTCAGGTCACGTGTTGCCTCGTGCCGCGCGTCAAGCTCGGTGGGAAGCAATTCAACCAGGAACACGCGGTCCGCCGAGACGCCGCCCCCCACTTCCTCCACGAAGGTCGCCATTTCCATCTTGCACCAATGAGATGCGAGATAGCGCGGCGACATGAACGCCAGGATGATCGCGCTCTCTCGAATCCGCCGACGCAGTTCCGCATCGACACGTCGCTGCGGCTCCAGCCGGTGGTCCATCCAGATCTCCACCGTGGCACCGCCCGAATGTCGCGGGAGCGAACGCTCCAGCTTGTCGACGAATAGGCTTACCCACCCGGGTACGTTGTCGTCCATCGGCAGGTTATCAGCATGCGCATAACTGACGAAGACCTGGCGTTTCATGACCATTGGGCTCTCACGGGTCGCGCTTCTCCTCTTCCCAATGGCGGAGATTGCCGCCTTTGGTCGACTGCTCGTTGGTTGCCTCGGGGGTCTCGCGATTACGCCTTCAAACTCGACATGAGTTTCGAAAGAATCGGGCTTAAGTCAGTCGGGACTATATCCAGCACCCGTCGCAGCAAGAGTGCGACGGTGACCGTTGGGGCAACTGGCGTCGCAAGGCGTCTCCACCAGCGCCAACGCATACATCGGTGCTGACTGTCTCAAGTCTTCAAGAAGGCAATGGCTCATCGCTGCTCCGTTCACAATTGTACCGAACATCTCCAGCCAATCACGCCATACGCATACCTAGTAACCGGTGTCTACGCGGGCGCTGAAACGTCGAAATCCGGATCTTCTCCTACATCCGGAATGCGCATCGTCTCGACCGGGCCACCGAGCCCGAGGGACCGGGTCGTCGACGCACCCGGGATTCCGATCTGCCCCCGCAGCGAATTCAGGCGATTCAGCCATCCCTTCAGAAACACCTCGAGTTTGGCGTTCTTCTCGGCAAGCGTGCGGTAGTAGCGCTCCCGCTCATTGCAGTAGGCAGCCACTGCCTTGGCTGGGTCGGCGGCCTCGGCCGCTTTCTGGGTGCCCGGCCCGAAGCCACCGTCTACCGTGGTGCCGACACTGGCCTGAAGAAAGCGAACCGCCCGGCCGACGCCCATGTTGACTGCGGTGTCGAACTGCACGAGGTCCAGCGGACTCGCGAGGAGGTCACACTTCGCCGTTGCCCAATAGTCGGCTCGATAGATCTTCTCGACCTCGGAATCTTCGATGTCACGGACGCTGCGTTTGGGCAATCGCGACGCAGTTCGCCATGCGTCGTACACCTTCTGAGTCACCCCTTTGTTGGTCTTGCCGCCAGGGTCGTTGGGATGATCGACGTAGCCGCCTTCCCATCGAAGGACGAAGGCGAGGGAGGAATCGAATGCTGCGGACGCCATGGGATCTCCTTGCTCGTTTTGGTGATTGACCGGTGTTCGCGTCTACCGAGAGTGGGCTAGACGCTCGCTCTCGGTCGCCGTGCCATGCGCAGCGAGGGAACGACAGAGAACCCCCCTCGCTGGGACTGCCTAGTTCTCCTTCCTTTCCACCTTCGCCTTCACTGCCTTCTCGATATCAGTCAAAAAGCCGACGGCCTTCGAGTCTTTGGGAAGCATCTTGGCGACGGAGCGGAACTGCCGGTATGTCGAGTCGATCTCTCTGGCGCTGCCGAATCGCTGCACGGCTCGAGCGTAGTGACCCGCCAGAGAATCTATCGCAGCGGCTCTATCGCGGCCTTTCTCGCCTTCTGGAACTCTAGACATCCGCCATAGATGGGCTGCCAGGCGGCCATCTGCTTCGGCGACCAGATCAAAGAAGTCGTCCTCTTCCGCCGCCTTCCGATTCGCGTCGTCGACGATGCGTGCGACCCGATCCTCCAAACTGGCGTCGATCTGGGCGATCTCATCCGGTGGCAGCTGACCTTGCTCTCGAAGGACGAGCAGGCCGAACAGATGGTTGGTGTCGGGATAGTAGGAGACCCTGCCGGTCTCGCTGCCGAGGTCGACAGCCATTCCGTAGTGCGCGACCATTTCCTGCAGCTCCTGCAGAAAGAGCGCCTGACTGTCGGGCATGACCATCTCGGCGCGTCGTTTGTGGTTCGCGGCCTGCAGGCAATAGCGCTCCACGCTGGGCTGGATGGCGTTCAGCGAGTCGAGGCGTGCCAGCGCAGAGTCCATCAGGGCAAGCCCCTGGCCTTCGCTACCGTTGTCCCGGGCGATAAGCTCGGCGCCAAACCGGGTTTCGGCGTCCGCGAGCCGTTCGACGGCGCGCATGTCGATCTCTGCATTTTCGGCACCGAGTGCCGCGCGGAAGTGCTCAATGGCAGGCTCCCAGGTCCGGAGCGCGGCGTAGGCATAGCCGAATGCCGAGCGTATGCGTGCGTCGACCCTCTGGGACACGCCAAGAGCGGCCGCCAGTCGATCCAGGCGTTTGGTGATCCAATCGCGACGCTTCTCATCGGCCTCGACCTCCGCGGATGCGCGAAGCTCTTCGAGCTTGGCGAGCAGCACTGCCCGATGCGCGACGATCGGATCAGGGTCGAAATCGTTCTCACCGTTCTTCGGCTGCAGCCGATAGTTCTCGTCCCCGTAGGCCTGATAGGCCCCCCAGGTGTTGGTGTGGGGATACTGGTGAAACACCTCGGCGCGAGCTGCTTGCAAGGCCTGTCCGAACTTCATGTTCTTCAGGAGGGATTCGTACAGTGTCCGCGCAAACACGTTTGCTGCGCCGTCATGGACCTCCCAGCCTGCCGCCACCACGGCCTTTGCGCCCATCTCGATGAACTGGACGGCGAGGTTGGCTGCCAAGCGATTCCAGCGGTTGGCATTCTCGAGGCGTGTGTCCCCGAGATGGCAGCAGTTCAGGAACACGAACTCGGGCACGCGGCGCAGTTTGTTGACGTGAGCGGCTGTCAGCATCACATCCTTGGACAGAACCGCTCCCACTCGCGGTTTTGGTCTGCGCGAGCAATTCGCGTCGTCATCCGTCGACGGGGCTTCCGCGATGCCATGGCACGCCAGGTGAAGGATGCGGTACTCAGTATCGAATAACTTCTCGAACACCTGATCCGCCCCCGGGCCGAGAAGTGGAGTCGCGGTCCAGCCCGACTTCTGCAGGAGCCCGGATACCGTGTTGGCTTCTTCCTTCGCGCCTGGCAAGGGGGAGTAACCGGAGTCGGTGTCGCCGACGATGAAAGCCGTGTTTCCTCGGCTGATCGCCGCACTTCGACGCCCTCGCTCCGTGGCGAGCTGGCGTACCACGGCGATACGGGTGCAAAGGGGGGCGACGTTCTGCGGGGCATCCCGCAGGAGTTCCCAGGGATACTCGGCCGTGTCGTAGTCAACGCCGAGGATCAGGGAATTGGTGTCGCCGATACCTTCCTTGAAGTCGTTGGGCACCAGCAGCTCGAACATGGCTCGGGCTACTCCGGGGCGATCGGTCACGTCCGAGGTGGAGCGGTGCAAGAGCCCGTCTATGTCACGCCTGACCGACGGCTCCACCTCGACCGGGTTGCGCGCCCGATCCGTGATGAGGGTGAAGTGCAGGCTGTCACTGTGCTTGTCCAGGGTGATGTGGACGCGGCGCATGCCATTCGACCCCGAGTCGTCCAGAACGAGCGCGCGATAGCCCCCCTTGCCGGTGCGCACCCGAGCGGTCCCGTGGATCTTGCCGGCGTACTTGGGTTCGCGCATGAGGCGGTCGAGGGCAACACCGGCCGTGATTGCCCGGTTGTCCGCGCGTTCGTAGATCGTGACTCGATGCAACGGCGGGGACTTGCCGTCGGTCGTCTTCTGGGCGGCCGCGATGATCGCGTCGAGGAGAGCACGCAGACTCGTTTCGACAGACAGGCCGCCGAACCCTGTCCCGATGAGCAGCGTGGCGACATCCAGACTCGGCGCTTTGGCGCTCGCGGGCTGGTTGTCGAGCGCATTCGCATAGGCGAGCAAGCCGTGCTGGTACGCGCGCGCGATCTCTCCCGGGGTCGTGGCGCCAACCGGGCCGAGGCCTACTGCGATCGCCCCGCGGGGCAGGGCGTCGGGACTCGTCTGGAGGAACACCTGCGCCTCGCCGACGGAGTCGGGATACGTGCCCCGTCCGTGAGATCTCGCGAGGCGCCCGCCAAGCCTTCCGTCCACATACTCCGCCGTGCCGCGAATGCCGTCGTAGGCGTAGGCGCCGATGATCACGGGGTCCTGGGACGTCGCCAGGCTGCCGTGCACGATCACGACTTCGACGGACTGTGGTTCCACGCTGCGGGCGCGTTCCGGCGGGCGCACCGTCCCTCCCATAGCGGCAGCAATGAGTTCCTCCGCATTGGGGTAGAGCGAGAAAGACTCCTCGGTCTCGGCGGGCTCCGCATCCGATACACCACGCCTCGCAGTGGGGGTCGTGGGCAGCAAAGTTGTACGGCCGTGCTCGAGCAATTCCTTATACGCGGCGAAACACTTCTTCTCGGAAGGCAAGTCGCCGTGAGCGGCTTCGGTGTAATACACAGGCACGCCGTCCGGTATGCCAGTGGCCCACGGCACGCGGCCATCACCTTCGGAGACATTCTTGAGGTCGAGAGTGTTTCCGTCGAGGGTGACGGCGATCGGTGTCTTCTTTGCCCAACCGGCGACGTACACGGTGACTGCCGGGTCGGTCGGCGCGTCGGCAATCAACCTGGTAACTTCCTTCGCGCGAGCGAGCGCTGGGGCGTCCGGTTCCGGCCAGCTGAAATAGTGTTGTCCGGCTACGAACCCGCCATGTCCGCCGGAGTCCAGCACGGCTTTCTTGGCGGCAGCCTGGTCTGCGGCATGCCACTTCTTCCACATCGCGGAGTCGAAGAAATCGGTGGTATCTCCCTCGGCGTTCCTCCAGGCCATCAGCTCCAGAAAGCCGGGATACTTGTTGATGATCTGGAGGAACTCGTTCGTGTTGTGCTTGACATCCAGTGCTGTGAGTTTGTTGACGAACGAATCCCGGGCGAGGAGCACACCGGCAATGGACACCGATCCGCCGTTGGGCGTGCCCAACTGCACGAACCTGGCGCCATCCAAGGACTTGAACGCCTCCCACCGGGATTGGAGTGCCACGCGTGCGACCAGTCCGCCCATGGAGTGCGCGAGGATGCGCACTGGCTTGTTGCGCTTTCTGCCCTCCTCGATTGCGAGGTCGAGCGCCTCGCCGAAACGCTTGGCCTCGTCAGCGATGGACAGACGCCAGTCGTACGCAAACGGACGAACCTCATGGGACTCCGCCATCGCCCACGCGAGTTTCTCGTACACCATGTCGAGCCAGCCCGCTGGACCGATATTCGACTGGTCGATGGCAAGCTTTCCGATGCCGCCTGCTGCAACGCGAAACAGGTTGAACCAGACGGTGTCGCCGTTGCGCTGGATGGCGCTCCCGAGGATTCCGGGGAGGATGAACAGAATTGGCGCATTGGGCTTGGCAATGATGTCTTTGCCGCCACGGGCGATGGTCTCGCGGGAGGGCTGGGCGAGCCGTTCGAATCCCGGGACGTTGTCCGGGCGAGGCTCCGTCAGGGCGAGTGCGATGGCACGCGAGGGCTGGGGCTTGGCAAAGTAGTTGAGGTGGTGGTGCCCCTCCGGTCCGCCGAAGAACTGGCGAAAGATGCCCGTATCCCGTCGCGCGCCGCCATGCATGGAGGCCGTGTTGACCACGAGGTCCGTTTCGCCGCCGTAGTAGCGCTCGGCAAAGGCATCACCGAGATACTTCAGGATGCTGTTGCCCTCGTAGTCGCCCGCCACCACATGGAGGCAGCCTTCGATCTCGGCTTCATCGCTGTTGAGCAGCGCGATCAGGGGGGAATCCGGCGTCATGGCCTCCAGGCCAGGCAATGTGGAGGCGTTGGAGCGCTCCGCCACGACCGCCGCCGCGAAGGAATGGACAGCCTGCAGCGCGCCCGCTCCGGCCTTGGCGATGGGGCCGCCGAAGAAAGCTACCGACGAAGCCATGTTGACCAGCGTGCTCGCCCAACGATCGAGCCGGCCGGCCAGAAGCGTGGTCCCCCGCGCCGGGCAGGCGACCCGAACGAATCGTTCAATGCGGAAGTTCTTCTTCTCAAGTTCTGCGCGCAGGCTGCGGAGCTGCTCGACGATTTCCTTGTAGCCCTCACGGCCAGGGACCTTTGCCGATTCCATCAGCCACTCGAACTCTTCGTCCGTAAAGGCCGGGGTCCCCTTACGGCCACCGCGGGCCAGCAGTTCGCCCACCAGCCCGCCGCGCGAATGCGTAAGGAGATGGAGCCGTGAATCCGGGGGCAACGCCCGTGCGATCACCAAAGCGTTCGCGACCGGACTTTCGGTGAGGGTGTTGTGCTGCAGCGCATATACCCGATCCGGAAAGCGCTGCTCGAGCAAGGGGCGGTGCGGGCTTGCCCAGAGGTCGCCGAAGCTGCCATCGGCGGAAGAAATCGTTCCATGGATGAGCACGAGCAGGGGTTCCGTGCTCTTGGGCGGAGCATCCGCCGCGACGAGCTGCGCTGGCGTGTTGCCGACCTTGTAGAACCCCGGAGCGTATCCACCGAGCATCTTTGCTTCGAGGGCGCTGGCGAGCGTCCCGGCGAGCAGGCGCGCCGCCGGCTTCTTGCTTGCCGGCCAGGCGATTCGCAGCGCCTTCACCACCCAGTCGCGGATGCCGCGGCTGTCTGCGCCTGGCCGACCTGAGGGTTGCAGGGATTCGCCGAGCCGGAACCCGCCGTCGTCCCCGGCGCGGCTGGCGCCCCCCAGGTAGGTCCCGATGTTGTCTGCCGCAACGAGAATGCGCTCGCCGCCGGCGAGCTCGAACTCGACCCAGCCGTCCTCGGGAAGCTCAACATCGTGAGAGGCGCCGCCCGCGCGGCTTGAGGCGAGCGTGTAGAGCGCGGACTCCCACCCCGGCAGCGGAGGCAGGGACTCGAGGGACTCCACCTGTTGGCCACTGACAGTCAGCTTGATGGCGGTCTTGGGGGCGTCGGCCACGGAAGTCTCCTCGTCTTTGGTTTCGCGCAATGTTAGTCGATCGTCATGCGGGTGTGGATGTAGCGAATACGACGTACCTAGTTTTGGTGACGGGCGGTCGAGGGGAGGCGCGTGGTCGTTCGTTGCAACCCCTCGCCGTGCGAGCAGCGAATCGCTTCCCTGGTCGTCCCGCGGCAGCCGATCTCAGCGGCATCTGTCGTGCGTGGAGTCCAAGAGGCGGGATTTCGCACGGACACCCGTAGACGGGTGCCCGTGCATTGGCGACTACGCGATCCGTGAGGCTGCAATCGTCGCCGGCGACACACCGAGTTTTGCGGCGATCTGAGTGGCGATCATCGCGCCGAGCCAGACGCCTCCGGTACGGCCGAGCTCGGCAGGCGAGGCGGGAACCCCATGCTCATCGTCCGTTCCGGCGCCGTTGCGCTTCGTGATGCCGTCGAACTGCCAGTGCACTCCAAGGAACACGCGGCTGACCGAGTTGTCGACGATGGCCTTCCACAGACTCTCGTAGCCGAGCGTGATGTAGTCGCGAGGCTGCATCGTCACGGGGTCCTTATTGCGGCCGTCGAACTCGTCGGAGACGAAGTGGAAGCGGATATCGTCGACTCCGTTGGCGTCGAAGCTTGCGAGTCCCTTCTCGACCAGGAAAACGCGCAGGAGCTGGAACGCGGCGGCACCGAAGGTGGCGTGCCCGGACGGGTAGGCCGGGAAGTTCGGTGTCAGGCGCCGGCCCGAACCGTTCGTGTCCGGTCGGCCGAGGGGCTCCCAGTTGGGGTCGGCGACACCGTTGCCGTGCTGCGCGCCAGGAATCCCCACCGCGGGGCGCCACATCATGTGGTCGGGCGAGTACTTGTAGTGCCAGGCGTCGATGCCCGCGTCGGCCATGGCGATGGCCGCGCCGGCCAGGACGCTCAACTCTTCTTCCGCGCTGAGGGCGCCGGGAGAGCGCGCTTCGATCAGGTCCAGGACGGCAAGGATCACCTGAAGATAGAGCCGCGGCGGCGTGCCCAGTTGCGCGGGGCCGTCGTATCCCCACGCAATGCCGATCACTTCTTCTGGAAGCGTGCGCGTGCCGTTGGCTCGGCTGTGCTCGCCTTTCGAGGCGACGAGAGCGAAGTCCGCCGCGTAGTGCGCTGTGGGCTGCACCTGAAAGGCCGACACCCGGCCCGGAGGAGGCGGGAAGTTGGCGACACGATTTGCGAGCAGTGGGGCAGCTGTGCCCCACTTGCCTCCGGCAAAGCCTTGCCCGGCATCCTTGGGCGGCGCCATGTGCGTGTACGGTGCCCCGGTGCGGTTGAACTGATCCGCAGCAGCGGCAGTACTGTCGTTGGCGCCTCGCTGGTGCAACAGATTTCCGAACGCCCGTCCGGCAGCCTCGGTCGGACCGCCTGCGGGGCCGAAGCCGAAGTACTCCAGCCAGTGGAGCCAGGCGGGCTCGAGCAGGTGGGCCTGATTCGGATAGCGCATTCTCAGCACCTGAGCGCAGGCGGCGCCGGCGGCAAGCGATGCCCCGGCCGCACCGACCGCGGGCAGGGTTCCGGGCGGTGCGACGTTGAGCAACGGCGTGCGGCCGGACGCATGAGCATGGGCGTCATTGAGTGCGGCCAGCGCCATGCCAAGCGCTCGTGCCGTGAGGAATGGGCCTTTCTGATCCCCGGAGGTGAGTCCAGGCGTATGGTCCCGCCGGATGCACTCCATGGACATGTCACACCAGAAGCGCAGTGCGGAAGTCGCAGCTGTCATGCTCGGATCCTCGAGAGAGTCGATGATGGAAGTTCGCTGCTGCAAGGCGCTGGGTGGCTCTGCAGTCGACTCATCTTGGTGATCCGCTGGGGAAGCGTCGATACCTCGAAGGCGATACGAGGGTCGCTCAGGGCAGTGGCAATGCCTTCGCTCTGCCGAGCTCTCTATGAGTCTTGATTCGCCCCCAACCGCCCTAACCCCAGGCACACAAGTTCCGCGATTTCGCTGGGGCGGTGCGTCGCCGCCAGCCGCAGATTCTCGTCAGCGCTCAAGCCGTTTCGCAAAGCTTGCCAGCCCTCGTCGCGAGCAATCGATCTGAACTGGTTCAAACTAGCAAGCGTCCGAGCGTCGTGTGGCGGCGCACCGCCATCCGGCGGACAGAAGGCCCCGCACCGTTCGTCGAGGCATTGAGCAAGGTCCAGCGTGGCGCCACCGAAGCCGCCGGCAAGGTAGAGCGGCTTGCGGGCTTCCACCATCAGAATCGCTTCTTCGACAGTGCCCGGCATCGCACCCATGAAGCCATGCCGCCTGCCGCCGAGGAGTACGCGACCGTCGAATGCGTCCGCCATGTAACGACGCATGGCCGTCAGTGACCGTTCGGGGATGTCGGCCGCGTCAGCAGGTGGGTTGCCGCCCCCTCGACGCACGGGTTTACCGTCGACGTCGAGGAAGATGGCTTCTGCCGTGGTACCCATGACCATCATGGCGTCGCTCCAGGCCTGGTCGGTCAACTCGCGATGTTCTGTCCACGCGAGGCAGACCTGCATCGGGCGGTCACTCCGGCAGTACTTTTCGATCTCGTTCATCAGAAACACAGTGTATCCGTCGCGTCGGAGATGGCCGCCGTAAGCGAGGCTGCCACCGCCGATGAGGATCGCTCGCGCGATCTCCGCGAGGGCGAGGCGAAAGTGGTCTTCCATGAACCCCAATCGTTCGAGATCCGCGCTTTCCGAAACGGACAGGGCCAGGCGCTTGCCCGTTAGCGCTGGTGCAGGCTGCAGCGGCGAACTCGCGGGTCGGGTGGGGTCGGAACGCGCGGCGAGCGAACGCGGCGTGACGAGGTCGAGTGTTTCGAACGCACCGGTCGCGTGAACGATTTTGGCGAGAGAGGCTTTCTCTTCCTCGCCCAGGGGTGGATCGGGATGCAGGACGGTGAGCGTCTCGCGGGAAGGGCCGGTGTCGCTCTGCGTGTCTTGTGTCGTCAGCCATTCGACGAGCGTGACGGGCTCGGGCGCCTGCGGTGCCCACCAATCGATGCCGAGTGTCTTGTTCTCCATGGCGATCCGCCCCTGAACCAGCCACACGGCGCGCTCCAGGCATTTGTCGACCAGCAGGTTGAGTGCGCACTGAATATCCTCGCTGATTTCGCTGTCGGCGGTGCGCCGAACAGGGATACGGGGCACGTGATCCATGAGAAATGAACCGCGGGGCTCACCGCGATCGAGGGCGTCCAGCAGCACGACTGGCGCGCCGGCATTCTTGGCGATCAGGATCTCGCGCTGGCACCAGTCTCGGGTCGCATACAGATCGGTGCGAATGGCGAGCATGGCGCTGGATGCCGCGTTCTTGCGCAACGCCTTGTTCCAATCGTCACCGGACTGAAGATCCTGCGCGTCGAAGAAGGCGTGGAGCCGCGTCCTGGTGATGACGCTACGGACTTCGTCGATGAGGGGGCCGACGCCTTCCTCCGCATGCGCGGAGCGCTTGGTGTGGCTGATGAACACGGTGATGCGTTGCGGGGATTCCGGCCCGATCCATTGCGCGATAGATTGCGCGAGATCCCGGCAACGCAGCGCTTTCGGCGAAGGATCCGGCGCGAGCGGATCCGCAGCGCCGATCGGCTGCGTGTTCGGGAACAACGTCTGCAGCACGCCCCGGCTGGACGGTGCCGTCTCGAGAAACAGCGGGAATACCTTGCACTGGAGAGGTGTGGCAGCCTGTGCATCGGATATCGCCTGCAGATAGCGGCGCCAAGGCCGCTCTGCGCTCTTTGCGGCCACCGCAAGTCCATTGCCGAGGACTGGAACGATCGCGACGTGGCGGGCCGGTTCGACGCCGCCGTACCAGGGCGATCCCGGGAACGGAATCGAGCGGGGCACGTCCGTGGTATCCCCGAGACCTCGACTTCGCCCGAAGACCTCGATTGCACCGCTGAGGAGACCCGAGTAAGCGGACCCGTGGAAGTGCTCGACCAACTCGTGCAGGACGTTCTTCCCTTCGGCGTCGTCCGGGTGCCACACGACATAGATCTCGAGCACATGCGGGAACATCGGGCTCCTCCTGGCGCGGCAGACTCCAAAGCGATGGTAGCGCAATGACGCGTTCGTTTTTTGCCCGAAACCGCATGTGCTCGTGACGACCATGCCGACCGGGTGAGTGTCATGGCATCATCCCGTGCGTCGCCTTCATCTCGAACCTGCACTGCGGCCCCTATGAGCCAGAAGACCATCCGCATCTTTCTCGCATCCCCGAAGGACACGGAGGAAGCGCGCAAGAAGATCGTTTCGGCCGTCGAAGCGATCAACGCCGATCCGGCCTACCGCGACTGCCTCAGGGTGGAACTCGTGCGGTGGGACGACCCCGCGAAACCCGTGCCGTGTTCCTTTCTACGCAACCCTCAGAACGATGTCGTCACCTACGCTGGTGACCCCGGTGCCTGCCATCTGGTGGTGGGACTGTTTCGGCATGTGTTCGGCTCGCCCCTGCCCGAAGCTGACTATGGGCTCTCGCCCGATGGCGATCCCTGGACGGGGACGGAGTGGGAGATCACACGAGGCGTCGCGGCTGCCCAGGCGGGGCAGGTGAGAGACGTCTGGGTCTATCGCGATGTGACCCCGTTTCAACTGGATGTCAATCTCTCCTCTGCAGAAGCAGCAGACCGTTTTGGTCAGCACAGGCGCGTGTCGGGCTATCTGGAGTCGTGTCGCGGCGCCGACCGTTCCATCCTTCGAGGTATCAACGAATACGAGGGTCCCGCCGATCTGCCAGCACAGTTCGGCCCCAGGCTGCGGGAGTGGCTGACCAAGCAGTACCTTGACTCGACCTATGTCGCGAATGCTGGCGGAGGGGGGAAGGCTGCCAACCCCGACCCGCTAGACCCCGATCAGCAGCGGCTGCTCGACATCCTGCTGGAGAGCGAAGATCCCCTCGACGACAGCTTGGTCGACCGAGTCCGCACATGCCCCGTGCGAGGCATTCGGTCCTACCTCCTGTCGCGTTACGCGTATTGGTCAACCCGCGCGCACGGCCGCCTCGACCGGCAGTTCGTGAATCTAGATCTGCTGGTGGACCACGGCCCGGGCAGCGAAGCGGAGCGGTTCTCGGTGGAACTGCGTTACGACTCTCTGAGCACACTGCTTTCGACACATGCCGATGTAGGTGCCTGGGTGCTGGTCGGCGACCCGGGCTGCGGCAAGTCGACCGTACTGCAGCATTTCGAACTGACGCAGGCTCGCGCGGTCTTGCGGGCGATCGCCGGTGGGACCGAGCGGCCCTCGCTATGTGTCTGGCAACGGCTCGCGGACTACAGTGCGGGCTCCCCTGCGCCGCAGGAGTGGCTGGACGCCCAATGGACCACCCGATATCCGCATCTCCCGTCCTTGGCTGAACTTGCCGAGCGCTTCGAACTGCGCTTTCTGCTCGATGGGTTGAACGAACTGAAGGCCGAACCCGGCGAGACCTATCGCCAGGCGGTGCGGGCCTTTGCGGATTGGGCTGCTTCCGAATCGGCGCACCCGTTGGCGGCTCCATTGTTCAGCGTGCGCACATTGGAGTATTCGGAATCACTGAGTTCCGAAACGCTCACGGTACGTCAGATCCGAATGGCACGGTGGACGTCCGATCAGATGCGGCACTACTGCGCCTTGCGGCTCGGTCTGGACAACACTTTGTGGCGGGCGATCGAGAGGGACAAGGGGATTCACGCGGTATGCGAATTGCCTTTCAACCTAGCCGCCCAGTGCGAAGTTCATGCTGCGCTCGGCCGACCAGCCAAGGGACGCGCCGAGCTGCTGAGTGCCTTGATCTGGCAGCGTCTGCAGCGCGGGCACAGCAAACGCGAGCTCGACGGCGACGGCCTGCTCAGCGAGCGCGATCGCAAGCAACTCAATGATTCGCGCTTTTGGCGCGAACACCTGCTGGATCTGCCCGCGGAGGGCTCGCTGATTCCCGGGCTCGACGAGCAGGCTGAGATCATGCACCGCGCCGGGCGAGGCGCCGAGGTGAGCGTGCAAGACAAGGACGTCGCGCTGTGGTTCACGCATCCCCGTCAACGCGAGGCATGGCTCGCCGCCGTGCAGTCGCTAGGCCTAGCCGAGACCGAGCTGTCCGGGCGGTTCCGATACGCGCATCAGCTCTGGCAGGAGTTCTTCGCGGCGCGGAGCCTCCGCGATAGTGCAGCTGATCTCCCCGAAGGCATTGCGCCGCCCGAGCTCGCGCCGATGGCGACTGTTCTCTCGGGCCTAGCCGTTCAGGACCCCTTGCCCGGCCCTGGCGTCTCCCCCTGGGAAGAGGCCATCAAGCTCGCGGTGCAGCTTTCGTCCGAACCGGACACGTGGATCGGAACGCTGATGGAGGTCAATCTTGCCCTCGCGGGTCGTGCCGCGGAGACGCTGCGCGGTCGCCTGGCGGCGCCATGCCTCGACAACTTGCGGTGGCGACTGGTACATCGCAGTCGCGATGCCGCGACGGACCTCAGGTTACGCATCGAGGCCGCAGAGGCACTCGGTCCGCTGGGTGATCCCCGATATCGTGAGGGGCGCGGCCCGGGTGGTATTCGATATCTCGTGGCGGACGGCCCGTACTGGATCCGGATTCCGGGCGGGCGATACACGTTGGGGAGTGAAGAGGGCGACTCCGATGAACGGCCGGTCATCTCCGTCGATCTTCAGGCCTTTTCGATGGCCTGGGCGCCGGTTACGAACGCCGAGTTCGCCTGCTTCGTTGATGCGGGGGGCTACGAAGACGAACAGTGGTGGGTGGGCGAAGTTGCCAATCAATGGTGGCGCGGTGAACTGTCCAACGAAGAGCGGATGTCCTGGTGGCGGGCACGGATTGCGGCGCTGCGGGAGGACTTCGATGCGGCTGTGAAGCAGTACTTTCCCCGGGAAACGGAGGCTTTCATCGAAGGGAAACTCCGTGCTTACGCAGCGTGGACCGAACAAGAGGCGGAAGACGCCGTTCATCGGGGCTACGGCGCCTGGCGCCATCGGTCGCCTAGCGAGTGGGCGAACGCCCGCTTCAACCAACCCGGCCAGCCGATTGTCGGGGTGAGCCTCTTCGAGGCCGAGGCCTATTGTCGATGGCTGTCGGTGCAGTGCGGGCAGCCCATGCGCCTGCCTGCGGAAGCGGAGTGGGAGGCGGCCGCCCGCGGGCAATCGGCCCATCGGTGGCCGTGGGGGGGCGACGAGCCGTTGCTGGCCCAGATTAACGCCGATCCTGCCCACCTGCGGCGGACAAGCCCAGTGGGCGCGTTTCCCGACGGGGACACGGCGCCAATTCTGGGGTTGACGGACCTCTCCGGCAATGTCTGGGAATGGACGGCCAGCGCCTACTCGGATCACCTTGACGCCCAGTCTGCGACGACATCCGCTGGGGACGTTGTGCTCCCGCGGGCGGTTCGCGGCGGGTCGTGGGGTCTCGATGCAGACGACTGCCGCGCCACCTATCGCGGCCACGGCCGCCCGGGCGGTCGCCACTACGGTCTGGGTTTTCGCGTGGTTTGCGGCCCAACGTAGGAGCCCTAGCCCGGATGTTTCACGAGCCGCTTGAATTGGCCGGCAATAGGGTCTGACTGCGCGATCGCACAGGTTCGTGATCGATCCGACGAAGTCGGAGGGTGCTTTCGTCTGCGCAGGCGACACTAGTCCCTACCCCCGTTGTCTATAGCGTGCCGGGGTCAACACTTCTTGGGCTCTATCGATTGGCGCCGCTCAGGCGCGCGGCCGCCAGCGCGAACAGCTCCCGAAGCGGGTGATGGGAGGCGTACATCAGCCGCACCCGCCGGGTGTTCTTGAGCATCGCCACCTCGATCTTGAGCAGGCGAACACGAATCGTCGCCGCGCTCGCATTGGCCAGCTCGGTGGCCCGGAGCGCCAGCGCACAGCCGGTGCATCAGTGTGTAGGTCAGCGCGGCCAACAGCAGCCGGAACTGATTGGCCAGGAACTTGTGGCAACTGGCCCGGGTGCCGAACAGATCGAGTTGCGCTTCCTAGATCCGGTTCTCCGCCTCCCCGCGCTGACAGCACAGCGTGTCGTAGAGCTCATCGGCCTGCCCCGCACTGTTGCTGACCACGAAGCGCGGGTTGTTGCCCTGCGCTCCTTACTCCAGCCGAGCGATTACCCGTCGCTTGTGCGCCCAGCCCTGGGCGGCGCAGGTGAACTCGCCGATCTCGCGCTGCTTGATGCCGCTGGCGGCGGTCTGCTCGGCCAGCGCCTGCTCCACCATCGAGACCTGGTACTCCAGCCGCGCGTTGCGCGCCACCCCCAGCACGTAGCACACGCGCTGACTCTCACACCAGCGCATCAGCCGCTCCCGGCAGTATCCCGAATTCCCCCGCACGATGATCGGCACCCCCGGCCACGCCCGGCGCAGCCGTCCGATCACCAGCTTCAGCACCGCCGTGACGTTCTTCTCCCGTCGATGCGGCTTCGCCTCAGGTAGCACGCCAGCATCGCCCGCCCGCAGAACCCGTAAAGCGTTAGGTAGCAGTGCTGGTCGTAGTGGCGGTGGAGCTCCCTCAGATCCTGCTGCCCGTGCAGCGGCAGTCGGAGGCGCGTCCACGTCGAGCACCAGACCACTCGGAGCGCGCTCGTGCGCGGCGATGAACTGCTCGATCAGCACCTCGTGCAGCGCCAACGCCTTCTCCCGCGTGGCTCGCGTCTCCATCCGACTGAGCGTCGGCGCGCTGGCCGGCGCCTCATCGCCGCCCACCGCTGTCTGAATCACCAGATCCTCGCGCAGCCGCCCGTGATCGTTCCGATCCTCGTGGCCGCAGCACAGCCCGTAGATGCGCAGCGCCAACAACGTCCGCAGCGAATGACGGATGGGTCCCGGATCGCGCGGATCGCACAACTTCGCGGCCGCTATACGCGTCAGCCCCATGCGCTCGTCGACTCGCCGCAGCAGCATCAGCCCTCCCGTCGCTGGACAGATCCCCACCTGAGAAATCCGCCTCGATCACCCGGCGTCCAAGCCGTCCGAAATCGATCCGACTACCGGTACACTCTGAGATGGCGAAGCCTCCTCCCAAACATCCGCAAATGCTTGGAAAGCCTCAGGCTTTGGAGGTCTCGCCTCCTACCTCATGAAATTTCCGGGCTAGACCTTGGCGGGGCGCGCAGCGCTCCGCTAGCCGGACGTTCGCAAAGACTTTCTTATAAAGCGGCCTTCCAGCGGAAAGCGGGAGAGAATATGGGCGCGCAAACCCCAAGTGTCAGCGTAGTGGAGGTGCTTCACCAGCCGCTGATAGCGGTGTCGAACTCGGTGAAGCTGATGGCGTCGCGGCGTCACGCGTCATAGCTTCCCGTCAGGCGGCGGGTAGCGGCAACCACCTTGCTGAAGAACTGATCGAGACGGTCAGACAGGCACCGTCTCAGTAAGCAGTGCTGCGCCGCATCATTCCAATGCGACGTTGACACGGTTAAGCAGACGGCAGATACGATCGATTGACTAATCCTTGACAGTGATGGCGTGAAGGAGTTATGAATTAGTCACATGTTGTGTTGTAGCCAGACTTCGAGTGCCCGGCAAAGTTTGTGTCATTTGCGTTGACGTGATCAATGACAAGCAAAGACAAGAGCAAGGTCAAGTGATCTGCCTCCTTTTGGAGGCCCTCGGTACCTTGAGACAATGGCCCCGACGATCCCAGTGAGGAGCGTATGAAGAAGAGCCGTTTCACCGAAGAGAAGATGTTCGCCATCCTACGGGAAGCCGACCGAAGCTCGGTCGCCGAGACCGCGAAGAAGCATGGCGTCTCGGAGCAGACCATCTACAACTGGCGTAAGCACTTCGGCGAGATTGAGCCCGCAGAGATCAAGCGGCTGCGGGCGCTCGAGGCCGAGAACGCCGCTCCCAAGCGCCTAGTCGCGGAGCACGTCATGGCGATCGACACGCTCAAGGTGCTCAATCGCCAAAAGTGGTGAACTGGCAGGCTCGCCTTGAGTAGGTTTCCTTTCGCGTTGAACGGGGCCACAGCCAGCGTCGGGCGTGCGAACTGATCGGAATTGCGCGTTCTGCGGCGCGTCGGGAGCCGACGCTGCCGGTGAAGGATGCGCCGGCCGCGGAAGCCATGAAGCGACTGGCGGCACAGTATCCGCGCTAAGGATACCGGCGGGTTCTAGTCTTCCTGAATCGGGAGGGGCACAAGATGGGCGTCAAGCGGGCATGGCGGCTTTGGTGCAAAGCGAAGCTACAAGTGCCGAAACGACGACTCCGCTGGCGCGTGTCGAGCTTTCGGCCGAGACCACTTCCAGCGCACGGCCCGAATCAGGTCTGGGCCTACGACTTCGTGTTCGATGCCACCGCCAGCAAGCAGACCTTGAAGTGCCTGACCGTTGTCGACGAGTTCACCGCGGAGTGCCTCGCCATCGACGTTGGTGCCTCCGTTCGCTCCGGACGCGTCATCGAGGTACTCGCCAAGCTCGTGAGCGAACGAGGCGCTCCTCGGTACCTGCGCTCCGACAACGGCCCGGAGTTCGTCAGCGCGGCCGTCTTACGCTGGTTGGCAGAGGCGGAGATTGGTACCGCCCACATCGCCCCCGGTAAGCCCTGGCAGAACGGCAACAACGAGAGGTTCAACGGGAAGTTCCGCGACGAGTGCCTGAGCGTCGAGTGGTTCCGCAGTCGCACGGAGGCGAAGGTAGTGATCGAAGCCTAGCGGGTGCACTACAACACCGTCCGGCCTCATTCCCGACTGGACTACTTGACCCCTGAGCAGTTCAAGCAGCAGCATCCAGTCTCATCCACTTAGGGGGCCAGTCTCAACTAGGCGCTGGCATTAAATGACGGTGGGCAGATCATGCCCAAATTCTCTAGCTGGTGCTATAAACGGTGGGCAGGTCATGCCCCCATTCTCTACACAGCGAGGTGACCTTGAGAGTTCCTGAGTTAGATAACTTTCTTCGCGCGCTCCGCGTAGTTGGGGCCGCTGCAGTGCTGATGCTTTTGACTTCGTGCGATAAAGTTGAGGAACCAATAGAACCCCCACAGCCTCCCGCGCCACCCGCACCACCTATCGCGCCACCCGCACCACCTCTCGCGCCACCCGCACAGCCTTCCGCGTCGGCAGACTTCCGTGCCGGGAAATTGAAGTTCGATCATGGCGAACCATTCGTAGATGAATACGTCGATGTTCGCAGTATCGTCGGGACGGAAGATTTCAAGATAGTCGTTCTTGCAACTTGGTGTCCGTTCAGCAAGAAATTCTTGCAACGAGCCTCCAGTAACTCAAGCTTGGCGAGAGAGTACAGCCTGTTCTTAGTGTACGAGAATGAGTTCAAAAAAGCAGTGGAGAGAGAAGTAGAGCAAGGACGGCAATCTGAGATGTGGGCAACCGAGACGATGAACTCAGAAGAAAATGTGGGGCGGATGTTCGTCGACCCAGATTTGTTGCGAACGACGACGATTCCGATTTATGTGATCAAAGGAGGAACGCTATCCGAAGTCGTCGACGGGTTCCCAGAGCGTATCAGTTGTTCGGGGGCAGTATGTCAGGAATCAGACGTCACGACCGCCGAATACAATATGCTGGACAAAAGTGATTTCAAGGACTGATGTTTATCGCAAAGACTCACCACAAAAGAAGTCTGCGAAAAGACTTGAAGGGCGTTGCACGTGGAGAAGTTGAAGGTAAGCATCGTTTCTCGGTTCGTTCTGGCGCACAGCAGTTTGACTCCAGCCCAAATCATCGGCGCCCCGACAACTATGACGGGTTGGTAGCGGAAATGATTTCTTGACAAGAAAACTCAGCATGTTCGCATGATGTGTACACTGCGTCTAAGGTTTGGGGCGGAACCGGAACGTGTGGCAGGGCAATGGACTACTTACTACCTTGAAGGCGGCTGTCGGTGGTCAGAGTGCTTTGGCCCGATGTGCAGTTACCGCGCTTCGCCTTGTGGCTTGAAAAAGTGATGTTTAGCTCTTCAAGAGGGGGCATGAGACTCATGACTCGCAAAATTCGAACGTCAGATCGCAATCAGGTGAGAGACGCCCTTGGCGTCCGATACTCGCGGTGGCTGCGGTGTATTGGGGCATTGGTTCTTCTAGTATCGTTGTCCTGCAGTGGTTTGGTTTCTGGACAAGATCATTGCTCCGTAGTATTCGGGCAAGTGACAACGGGCGCGAAGCATAAGACGATGCCCATAGACGCTAGTGAAGTTGATACGCTAGAAGCTATTCGGGCAACGAACGAGTACAGTATCTATGTTAAGAAGCTGAAGAGCGCGTCGACCTTTCGGATTCTTGCTATTGGGGCGGCTGACGCGATCCATGTGAAAGGGTCGGTAGCCGCTTCAGACTTTATCGGTAAATTTGTGACGTTGAGCAAGGGGAGAGAGTTGCAGATCGTCGTCCAAGGAATGAACCAGGACGATATTGCTGCATTAAGACAGACAGTCGAAGCGCGTACGCTGAGGTCCAGCATGTACTTCACTAGAGTAGATCAAGCTGGGGATGTGGTGGTTGCTATGAAGGCGTTGTCGCGAAAGGTCGACTTTAGTGGCGTAACGGTGCGAGAGCTTGGCACTGAGCAGCGTGCGGCGCGCGTCGGTTTCTCAGCGGAGCTTGACGGTGGTACTCAGTTGGCGCATTGGACGGTTAGGGTGTTTGGAAAGGGAAATGGTATTGCGGGAGATTTCATGCAGGCTCTCATGCGATTGATCGACCGTATCTTGCAGGCACTGCCCATCGGGATCTCGGCTTCGGACGCCACAAGGCGAATTCGTTCAAATCTCGCGAAAGATCTCGGCCAACTTGCTGTGGCTTATGGTGTCAATGACGTCGTCTTCGATCTGAAAGTCGACATCGACTCGCGCGATGTCTATATTGCTGGTGAGGGATCAGGCCATTGCAAACAGTCGTGAGTCCGGAGCAGATTGCGTTAGCAATCTGCATCCCGCTAACGAAGGAGAGTCTCTTCAAGATGCGTGCGGACCCATGTCGCTTCGACTACGTGGCCTCCATCCTTCGAAGATCGCCTGGCCTCAGTAGAGAGGGATTGTGGAATGTATATCAGTCGACAGCTAGTGTTGCCAACTACGTAGCTGATGAGGCCGAGCGTCTGGGAGTTACGGTTTTTCGTGAACTCAGATTGAACGAAGTCTCCTCTACACTAACGAATTTTCACGTATGTACTTTGGTGGCGCATTGGTGTAGTCGGCTAGACGCATCGCCGGGAGGTCAGATCGCCTCGACAGGCGTTCTCAGGATGCCAGAAGAGTTTCGGACAGATGGAGCTGCATTGGATCCGCTGCAGGGGCAGGGCGGGGCCAGATGTCCGTCACATGGTGATGGAGACTTGGCGGTTGAACTGCAGAGTCCGTCGCGTCGAACTGAGGTGAATCAATCTGACGGTACAGCCGATCTATGTCGAACGTCTCACATAGAGTTGGCAGACGGTATCGTTTCGGCAGAGCGATTCGTTGGAGAGCTACCTCGTGGCTACAGTGGGGTGATCGACTTGACTATGTGCAGATCGACTGTTCTGGGGGAAGCGATCAAGGAAATGTTTCCGGACTCTACCGTAGTTATGAATCAGTTTCTCGCATCGGCAAAGAGCCGACTCATGATCTTTATTCAAGTTGTGAGGGAGTTGTCGGTGGAGCCAGCGCTTTACGGTGACGCTCTTGTACGCGTACGGAATGCAGCATCGGCGATGAGAACTCCAAGATGAGATATGAGGAGCTGCTTCAGAAGTTCGCGGACAGAGATGCGGCTCCCTTGGGTGAATTGGACGGCATTAGTCCGGACAGATTCGATCGGTTGAGTGAACTCAAGAGAGATGTAGAGGCCGCCTGCAGGAGAAACGACCGATGGTTTCGACTGTCAGTAAGTCTGGTGGCAGCTCTATACCTTCTGATGTTCGTAGGAATTCTTTTCTTTTCTTATCTCCCTCATGGCGAGTTGGTCCTTTCTGGAACTGGAGTGTCACTGTTTGGAGCAAGTTTGCGGGTGGCTAAGCAGTGGCGCGAAAAGGCCAATTTGGAGATCCTGCTTGCTTTGGCTATAAATCTGCAGGGAGATTCGCTCAGGACAGTTCTCAGCGTCCTGCAAGGTGCCGCGGTTAGGCGATAGGGGAGCTTCTTTCAGATTTCATGATCTTGGTAGTCGGGTGTTAAGCGTCCGGCGATTCCCTCTTGCCGATCGCTCTGATTCGGCTCAGTGCCCTTCAGTTCCGAACTGTGCCGCCGACGCTCACCGCGACTGATTTGTGCCATGGTGTCCACCTATGAGTTAAGTGGACACCATCGTCATCGTCGACTCCGGTTCGATCAAGAGGGGATGGCCGGACGCTTACGAACGGGAGACCGCACAGCCGAAGCTGCATCGGGAGTATGGCAGCCAAGCCCCCGCAAAGAAAGCTCCGGCGCGCAGCGCGCCGGCAGGGTTCAGGGCTCCTGAATGGGGCAGCACACCACGCGAAAACCCAGACCGTAGCTGCGAATGCCGGGGAGGTCGTGGAGGCGGCAGGCGGTGCGGCAGCTTCCGGAAGTGCGGCCCCACGACCCACCGCGAAACACCCGCGGGACGTCGGATGCGTCGTCTGCTGCCTTACTCCCATCGTGCGTATCCGCCGTCCATTCCCAGACGTTTCCGGACAGATCGTGCACGCCTTTGTTCTTGGTTGCACCCCGCGGATAGATTCCCACTGCGGACGTCTGGCCCAGAGAAGACTCGGCGTTCACTCGGCTCGAGTCCCACCGGTTTCCCCACGGATAGGTGCGAGCTTTTCGTCCCCCACCTGCCGCCGCGCGCTCCCACTGGCGCTCGGTGGGCAGCACCACCGGCAGCCCGAGGTGTTCGCTCAACCAGCGGCAGAAGGCCTGAGCCTGCCACCAGTCGACCGATTCGCAGGGGTGGTTGTCAAACGAGAAGCTCTGCAGCCACGGTGCTCGTGCTTCATCTGGAAACCCTGCCCACCAGCGGTCCTGGGCATAACCGTCCGAGGCATCGACGAAGGCGCGGAACTGGCTCACGGTAACTGGGTAGCGACTGATTTGGAAGGCGTTCAGTTCCTCGGCGTTGCCCTGATAGATGAACGGGCCGGCCGAGATGGTGACCCAGTCAATATCGACCACAGTATGGTTGGAGGCGCTGTCATGCCAACCCCACACACCGCGCCGCCGATCCATCGGACTGCCATCCAGCCGGCGCATCTGTGCGATCGCCCGGCCGAAGGCGGCCTCCCTTTTGGGGAAGTCGGGGCTGGGCTTGGCCGGGAGCATGTTCGTCAGGAGTGCGGCACTCAGTTCTTCGGCCAACTCATCCGACAGCACGGCCGGTGCGCGCGTGCGGGTTTGTTCCCACACGACGGCTGCGACCTCTGGCTGGACGCGTACGAGGGCACGCGCGAGGTCAGGGATCGCGGTGTGCTGGTATTCCGCCAGCAGCAGAAACGGCTGCTTCCAGCCGCTGCGTTCCCAGAGCGGACTGTCGGGGCCCCAGGTGGCGTCGAGCAGGGACGACTCGCCCTTGATCAGCGCGTCATGCAGGTAGCGTGCAACGTAGAACTCCTGCAGCAGTTGGTGGCGAAATCGCAACTGCGAGCCTTCGCGCCGTAGCACGCCCGCTCCCATGGCCAGGGAGACCATGCCGCGCTCGGTATCTGCAAGATCGCGCCAGGCGATGGAGACGATCGCGGCGTCCCGTTGCTCTTTCGCTCGTTCCGCAACCCGTTGGAGGCGCGCGGCCAGCGTAGCCAGCCAGTTCTGGACGTCGGCTTCGTCGGCGGGGTCGTGTCGTTTCTCGATCTCATCGGCCAGCCGAGCGCTCGTGAAGGCTTCGAATAGATCAACGCGTTGACGCACCGGAGTACCACGGTCCAGTACCCAGACGCTCAAGATCATCAGCAACAGGTACGGGTTCGTCGCCAGCGGATAGGGCCGGCTCGGATCGTCGCAGGCGACTGTCCACACGGATCGTCGAGCCTCGGGCAGCCAAGGGGCGCCATCGGGTACACCAGCGACGAAATCATCGAGGCGGTTGTCGTCCACCGACGCGGGTTTGTCTGTCCATAGCTCGCGCAACGCCTCCCCGCCCATGAGCTGCCAGAACAGCGCCGTGCTCGCCGTGGCGTCCACCGAGTCGTAGTAGTTGTCGACGAACTGGCGGATCTGCCGTCCGCGCAGGGGCCGAACCACCAACCGCTCCTCGATCCAGTCGAACTCCCCGGCGGGCAGGTCTTCCTCACGGCAGGCTAGGAGCACCGGGCACTTCGGATGCTCGCTCAGCCAAGCGACGATTCGCTCGCGCTGGGAAGCTGCGTGTTCGAGTGGGAGTTCATTCAAGCCGTCGAGGAGGAGGTGGCCGTACCCACTCGTCGCGATGTCGACCCATGACGGCCCGAGATCCGATGCCTCCCGCGCCACAAAGGCCTCGAACGTGAGGTCACCATCCAGCCAATGGTTGAGCTTGACCCAGATCGGCGCCCTGCCTTCGTCGAGATCTCTCTCCAGCACCTTGAGCAGGGCGAACGTCTTTCCGGCGCCGGGCTCGCCCAAGACGAGAGCGCGGGTCGACGGCGTGACGGCGTCCAGGATGTCTTCGTACTCGGTCTCCTGGGCTGGCATGAAACGGCGGAGGTGTTCGCTGACGCGTTTGGACGTAGATTGGGGGAGCAGGACGGGATTGGGCGCCCGCGCACGCTGCTGGCCCGACAGGGGTACATAAAGCGCCGTGCGTTCGTCGTCTAGCATCGCGCGCAGGCGTCGTGCCCAGGCGCCCTGTGCGGTGGAGGGGGCCGATCCGCTCAGATGCCCGATCAGTTCCGATTCATCTCCCGGTGCAAGGTAGACGGGACAGCGGCCCTTGAGGTCGGCAGGCTCCGGTGCATCCGCTGCCCGATACAGCCAGATTCGACCGTCATTCATTTGCTTGCTGTCGTACAACTGCTGAGCCAGTGCGAAGCTTTCGAAGGCGATGCCCCGACCACGGGGCCCATCGCGGGAGTGGTGCCAAAGCTCCACGTACCGGGCGGAGCCCAGGCAAAGTACATGGGTGGCGCGGTCCAGGCCAGAGCGCATCCAGGCCCGCCATTCGCCATCCGACAGGCGTCGGCCGCGAGCTTCGACTTCCCAGCGATCCAGCAGCACCTCCGCGCCCTTGTCACGCAACGCGGTCGCCAGCTTCAGGACCTGTTCAGCGGGCCAATCGGGGTCGTCGCTCGCATAGCTGATGAAGATGGTGGTCGGCATGTGGTGAGACGCGGGAGCGGGGTCGGGTCGGAGTATATCGACGAGGAGCACGGTCGTAGGAATCGAACGTTTTGCGGTAACTGGGAATCGGCCACAGTCGTGCAGAGGGGGTTCGGGAAACTCAATCCCGCCGTCGTGCGTTTGCGCTACGGGGTTTGACGGCCTGGTGTACTCGGCCCTGGCGCCGAAGACCCAGGCGGCATAAACAGTATGGAGGTGTGGTGGCGAGAGGCGCTCCCGAGACGTGCACGCCGTAGCACCTTCGAGTTATGGTGGTTCACGGACCATGGCTTCATCATGCGGCCCGCGTGGAGTGATGGCATCGAGGGCCATTCGGCCTGAGTGCGGCCTCGCGCCGGAGCCTATGGGGTGAAGCCATGACAGAAGTCGATATCGATCGCGTTCTCAAGGACCCGAGAGTCCGGGCGCTGACGAAGTCCAGCGTGGAACGAGAGGCGCTGGCGCAGAAGGCCGTGGACTACATTCGTGGGAAGTTCAAGACTCTTCACTTCGAGGAGACTGTCCGCTCCATCGTGAAGGGGCTGGACGCCAAGAAGAACGCGGTTACGGTCTTCATCGCCTATCAGGAAGAAGACGCGGCTGTCGCCGACTGCCTCAAAGGTCGCCTCGAGGAGTTCGGATCGGATCGGCTCGACGTCCACACTTTCACCGACCGGCGGGACAACGCGGGTGGCGAGCAGTGGCGGCAGACGATGATCGCCAAGATCAAACGGTCCAACTGGTTCATCGCCATCCTGCCCGACGAGAAGACCGGCAGCCGCTGGCCGCTGTACGAGGCGGCGGTGTTCGAGGGGTCGAAGACCGCCACGGACCTGCTGATCGTCGTCACGCGGCCGGGGGCGGCGCGCCCCGAGCAGTTGGAGGACTATCACGGGTTCGTCGGCAATGTCGACGAAATGTTCCAGATGTTCGATCAGCTGATGCGAGAGCCGAATCAGCTTCCCGGGTGGGGTCCCGTCAACCCGCACTTGCGAGACGACACCGTGCAAGCAGCGGCTGAAGAGGTGGCACGCGAGTTTCGCGAGTCGGCAAAACCTGTCGAATGGGAGTTCTTCGTGAAGTACGTCGAGCTGGACGTATCGGGGATGACCAGCGCGACCGGCAAGCCTCCCGGCGTCCTCGATGCGAAGGTGCTCAGCTGTAAAGGCGCGGAGGAGATCTTCGGCGTGTCGGACAAGGCGGCCGTCGGTCGCCCGTTCGGGGACGTCATCAAGGCAATCTACGACGAACGCCACGGCAAGGCGTGGATTTCGGAACTCGGAAAGGCCGTGAAGGACGTTCTGGCAGGACGAGTTCCGACGCCCGTCCGGACATCCTTCTGCGCGTTCGAGGAGGGAAGGGATTTCCACCCCCACCTGAGTTCGATGAGCCGGAGTACGGCCGGGCCGTTCTCCGTACGCGTTACCTTCACTCCGTCACTAGTGGCTCGCGTGAGCAACGTGCCGAGGGCTCTGGACGCGTTCATGACGACGGTGCGCCTGAGCCACCGCTTCCGCTGGGAGCTCCTCGAGCAGTTCCAGGGAGGCATACGCAGCAGCGAGGACGTGGAGCGGTTCGAGCGGTTGCTCGTCCGTATGGAGACCGAAGGGATGGTCAGCGGTACCTTGGATCCGAGCCTGGTGCTGGAAGAAGTCGAGGATGAGTCGCATCGTGCCACGATCGCGCGAATCTACAAGGAGTGGGAGGTCCTGCGGACCGAGGAAGGCGATCTCACGAAGGCACTCAACACGGGAAACGCGGAATTGCTGAAGAAGACCTTGCCCAAGCTTTGGGTGCTGAATCGGGACTTCATGCGCGTGGCTGTCGCTGCGGCTCCCGGCGTGGTGATGAAGCACTGGCGCTGACCACAGCGGGACGGTCAGGGACGAGCGAAGCGGTGCGTGTGGCCGTCCGGGCGCACGGGGGGCGATATCATCCGTTTCGTTCACCGCATTCATGATCAACCAATGCCTCGGGCAAGTTTGCCCACGCCCGGTGCCTTCCTGGTCATGCCGATCAGACTGTCCAACAGGGAGGGAAAATGGCGCAGTACCGGAGTTTCGAGGAACACCTGGATCCGAACGTTGGCCCCAAACGCATTCTGAGTCTGGACGGCGGGGGCCTGCGCGGGGTGCTGACGCTCGGCATGCTGCGAGAGATCGAGGCGCTGCTTCGCCAACGGCACGGGAACGACCCCAACTTCCGCCTTGGACACTACTTCGATCTCATCGCGGGGACTTCCACCGGCGCGATCATCGCGGCGGCGCTGTCGCTCGGTATGACTGTGGATCAGGTCCACGGTCACTATCTCCGGCTTGGCGAGACCTTGTTCAAGCGCAGCTTGTTCAGTTTCGGCGTGATTGACGAAAAGTACGATGCCGCCTCTGTCGGCAAAGCACTGAAGGGCGTATTTGGTGAGCGTACGCTGGAGAGCCACGACTTCTTGACGGGTCTCGTCGTCGTCGCCAAGCGATTGGATACTGGCAGCGACTGGCCGTTCTCCAACAATCCGAACGCGAAGTACTTCAACGGTGGGACGAAGGCCACCACCATCCCGAACAAGCACTACCCGTTGTGGCAGGTCGTGCGGGCGAGCACGGCAGCGCCGCATTACTTCGACCCAGAGATGATCGAGATCGGCCGGGCAGAAGGCGCCATGAAGCCGTTGACAGGGGAGTTCGTCGACGGCGGCGTCAGCCCGTCGAACAACCCAACACTTCTGGCTCTCATGATGGCGACGATGGAGGGCTACCGTCTCGGATGGGGCGTCGGTGAGAAGAATCTTCAGATCGTCTCGGTCGGGACGGGCAAAGCCAACCCGGAGATCGGGCTTGCCAGTCCGTTTCAGAGCATCACAGCTGTCCACGCGCTTCGATCGCTGACGGCACTGATGGAAGACTGTGCCGATCAGGTCGAGAGCATCATGCAGTGGCTCTCGGTCAGCCCGACGGCTCGTCGAATCAATCGCGAAATGGACAAAGCTCAGCCGGTTCTTGGCGGAACGGCCATGTGCACGTATCTGCGCTACAACGTTCTACTGCAGCCAGACTGGTTAGCCGAGCGGTTGGGCGAGACCATCGACTCAGGCAAGCTGAAGGCTCTGGAAGCGATGGACAAGCCGGGCAACATCCCCGAATTGGATCGTATGGGCCGGCTGGCAGGCCAGAGGCTGGTGAAGGAGGAGCACTTCGATCCGGCCTTCTGCTTGGCGGCGAAGTGAATTGGGTCGAATGACGCGAGTTCCGCTGCGGGAGGATGACGGACCGGCCGGCCGGTGTTGTGCTGAATGCGGTTGCGGGTGTCTCGACCTTCTGAAGGGGCGCACATAGCCCATGGCCATCGATGTCTTCCTGTGCCACAACTCGCGTGACAAGGACGTCGTCCGTCAGGTGGCCGAAGGCCTGGAACTCGAGTTCGGGATTCCGCACTTTCTCGATACCTACTCGATCCCGACGGGGGAGGCTTTCCTGCCCTGGATAGAGGATGCGCTTGCGCAGTCGACAGGATGCGCGATCTTCCTCGGAGCTCACGGATGGGGGCCGACCCACCTCTGGGAAGCCGAGCGCGCCATGGAGCGGTACCGTCGTGACCCGGCGTACAAAGTGATTCCGGTCGCGCTGTCAGGTATTCGGGACGAGGATATGCGCCGTCTCGGAGAGGGAACGCTTTTCTCCGAGATCAACTGGGCAGATTTCCGCGCGGGTGTGATCGACGAAGTCGCCATAGAGAAACTCAGAGCAGCCCTGCAGGGCTCACCCGTTTCGCCGGGAGTGGGGCCGCCGCGGCTCACCCCCTATCAGGTTAGACGGGACGCCGCGCGCTGGGAGCGTTCGGAGCGGAAGGACAAGAGCATCCCCTATCGCGGCAAACAACTGGCGGCCGCACAGCTTCTGTTGCAGACGCAGCCGGACTTGATGTCTGGCGTCTCCATTGCAGCGTTCATTGCGGAGGCGACGCAGGCCCGCGCGACCCGCCTGAGAAACTTCGGCGTGGTGGCTGCTCTCACAATCGTGGTGATATCTCTACTCGCAGTTGGTCTGGAGCATTCCCGACGTATCGCGCTGTCGCGATTCCTTGCTGCGGAGGCAAGGCAATCCCCGTCGCCCGACCGGAGCTTGCTGCTCGGTATTCACTCGTACGCTGTGTCGGAAACCGCAGAGGCAGCAGGCGCACTCGTCGAGCGCGTGGATGCTCTGCCGTACCTGAGGCACTACCTGCGTCTCGGCAGCGAAGAGGTCACTGCGTTGACCTTCGATGAGTCGAATGGGTATGTCTACGTCGGAGGCGCTTCCGGATCCGTGCGGCGATTCGGCCTGGACGGCGGTCAAAGCTTGCAAGTTCGCCTGCCGGATGGGAACGCGGTTCAGGTTCTCGACGTGGATCCGACGTCCGGAGAGGTCTGGGCCGGCACGCTGGACGGGCGTGTTCTCGTGCTTGGAGAGGGGGGTGAAGTTCGCAGTGCCGCTGTTGCAGTGAATGTCCCGCGTCGGAACTCGGCCTCCGGTGCAGCGGAATCAACCCAGTCCTGGCCCGTCATTGCTCTGCGAGTCGATGACACCCATGGACGTATCGCGGTGGGCGACCATCGGGGCCGGCTCACGGTCCTTGACCGCAAGAGCCTCGCGGTCCACTGGACGGTCCAGTTCGACGACCAGCGGGTGACGGCGCTTGCATTCTCTTCGGAGGGTTCGGTGGTCGCGGCAGCCACCAACGGCGGACCGGTTTACCTCTTCGATGCCGCGAGTGGTTCGAGAGCATCCGGCTTTACGACGGCGGCTTCCGGGGAAGCGGTGTCACTCGAGTTTGCGCGAAACGGCACGCTACGGGCCATCGACAAGGGCGGCATGCAGACCCACTTTGTCCCGCGGACGGGAGAGGTCAAGCGAAGTCGGGTCGATGGGGACTTCCTTTCGAGCGCGACTGTCGGCCCGCGAAAGGAGTATGGCCCGCGTGTGCAGACCGACCAGTTGGTCCTGGGTTACGCGTCCGGCCGGGTGTCGTTCACGCCGGCGATGGGTCAGTCGGATGCCATCGCGCTTCAGGGCCACGAAAGGGAAGTGCTGGCGTCCGCGCTCTCTCCAAGCGGCCGCTATGCGGCGACGGGAAGCGCCGACGGAACCGTGGCGGTTTGGGATCTCCTGAGCAAGTCTCCGGTGGTCGACCATCCGCCCGTGCCGGGCGGGGAGATTCTCGCGGCGGGGTGGGATCCACGAGCGGGGCACGCGATGGTCGTGACCACGACCGAGGACGCGGCCGGGTACTACGTTCAGGACGGCACAGGATGGCGCACAGCGGGTGATCTGAGGACGCTGTCGGAATCCGTCGCCGGAGGCTACGTGGTCTCTGGGGAGGAGGCCAAGCCGGACGCCGAAGGATTCGTTGAACTGCTGCCGCGCCTCGTAACCGACGCGGCCCTGTCGGCCGACGGGCGATGTGTTGCGTGGACGACTCGGGGCGGTGGACTCTTCTGGATGCGCCTGGGCCTCGATGAGAGGCCCAGGTTGCTACAGCGGGACGCGCGTGGCATCAATGTCCTGGCTCTCAGTGCATCGTGCAGATACGCTTACTTTGCCACGGAAGAGCGGGTCCTGCGCCGATTCGAAACGACGGCAACCGGCGAGACTGCGTTCGGCGAGACGCGGCTGCCTGAGGTGGCGCGCGCCATGGTCGCGGGATTGGACGAAGGCCAAGTGCACGTCACCTTGGACGATGGAAGATTGATCACGGTCGACTTCGGCCGTCTCCCGCCGATTCAGAGCCCTCGGGCTCTGCTGAAGGGCGCCGCAGCGGTGGTCGCCCGCGTTGACGGAGCGGACACGCTGATTGCGAGCGGTGCCGGGGCAAGTGCCGGCACGGAAGTGTCCCTCATGTCGGCGTCCGAGCCGCCGGTGGCCCTCCGTGCCCGCCGCCTTGGTGGGGGCGCCGCAAGTCTCGGTGTGTCGGCCCGAGCGGGGCTCATCGCGGCGGGTGACCAGGAGGGGCGCCTGCATCTGTGGGATCTGACATCCCGAGTACCGATGGCCAGCCTGACGATCGCTGACGAGGCGCTGATACAAGTCACCTTTGCACCGGACGGCAAGAAGTTGATGCTTGCGAGTGTCGTCGGCGACGTCTTCTTCGTGGACATGGACAGGGCCTCCTGGGGGAAGGCCGCTTGCCGTATGGTTCAGCGCGAGTTCTCGGCAGAGGAGTGGCAGATGATGTTTCCAGGCGAGACGCCGGTCGCGGTGTGCAGGCGATCCGTCGCGACAATGAAACAGACACCCTGACCGCTGAAGATCGTCGTTGACGCGAGGACTGGCTCGCGGGCGAGCAAGGATGTGACGTCTGGCAGTGGAACAACATGTGGATGACGTCTATGGGTGGCAGGGCGGGAAGGGCGACCGGCGCCGCGCCACGGAGGGCGATGGCAGTGACCGTGATGGTTTAGGGCTAGGGCTGTAGCATGTGAGGCATTGCGAAGTGACCGAATGATCCTGGGTCCGCAGTCAGACGTCAGGGAGCAGAACGTCTGTTCGAGTTTCGACCGCGCAGTGCCATAAGGGACGTTGCCCGCGAGCATGTAATGACCGACATCTTCATCAGCTACGCCCGGGAAGACCGGGAACAGGCGCAGAAACTCGCAGCCGTGCTGGAGGCCCGGGGATGGACCGTCTGGTGGGACCGCAACATTCCGATCGGGAAGCCGTTCGATACCGTCATCGCCGATGCCCTGGCGGCGGCCAAGTGCGTGATCGTGCTCTGGTCGAAGGATTCGGTAGCCTCGCACTGGGTGACGACCGAAGCCGCAGAAGGGCGTGAGCGCGGCGCACTGGTACCCCTTCGACTTGACCGGGAAGCCACGATACCGCTGGAGTTCAAGCGACTGCAGACGGCAGACCTGACGGATTGGTTCGGCGGGAACGATGCCCCGGATCTGCCGGACGTGTTCGAGCGGATTGCCGCGCTGACAGGGGGGCGAGGCGCGAATGGCGGGGGGGGGGGGCCGGGCGGTGGCGGCGTGCAACCGCCCCGGCGGCCGAATCCGCGCGTCCGTTCGATTCTGCTGTTCATCGTGGTGCCGACCCTGGCCGTGGTCCTCGGTGCCGCGGGCCTGATGGCATGGAAGGTCCCGACCGAGGTGCAATGGTCTTTCCAGGCCCAACGCTTGGAGATGCGACTGGCCGGCACTGCGGACGTCCCGCTTTTCGATCCATCGCCCGGGTTTTCTCGCGTCATCGTCGAGTTGTTTGCCGAAGTCGATATGCTCGTTCGCCCGGGCGGTCTGGAGACTGTTCCCAAGGCTGGCGAGCCTTTGCCGATTTCCTTCCCCGCAGATCGTGCGCTCCCGCTTCGAATCCAAGGGAGCGAGGCGAGTTCGTCGAAGATCACGTTCGGCGGGCATGCCGGCAACACCGCGCCCCCATCGAAGGCCGACATCGCGGTGCGCGTTGGCGATTTGAAGGCCAAACCCGGTGCTAAGCTCGCCGTCTACGGCACAGACGGCGTCGCCTGGCTCCATCTGGTGGACCAGACCGCGACGTTATCTCTCCTCCAGGAATCCCCTCTCGAGTTCAACACGCAGGCGGTCGCCTTCGACCCGCCAGTACAGATCGCTACCGCAGCCGAAACGACGAGGTTCCGCGCGTACCTCGCCGACGGGGCGTCGATCGTGAGCGCCAAGAGTCTGCCCGCGTCGTTCAAGCTCGGATTCGTGATTCGAGGCTCTGCCGCCCACGAGGGGGTAAAGATCCTGGAAAACGCGCCCGTCAAGACCATGGCCGCCCGCAGAGACACGGAAGATGGAAGCGCACCGTCGTCGATCGTCGGGCCGGCGACGCTCACTTATGTCGACGAACCAGCGGTCACCGCGGTCAAGCTGACGGAGACGTCGATGCCTGATCTCGCGAGTGTTGGCGCGGGCTTGGTTTCGCTTCTGACCTTCGACCCGAAGTCAGGTGTCTTTAGTGTCGAGTTCAAAGGACGCCTCGACGGGCCTCCGCCAGCGGGGTTCGCCGACTACCGCCTCTCAGTCTTCGATCGCTTCCGTTACGGCCGGAAGATGCTGCTCCTGGTTTCGGTGGGTGCATGGGTGGCCTCAGTGCTGGTCGGCCTGTACAAGCTGGTGTCGTCGTAGCCGCCGGGCGATCCGACCGCAACGGCCTGTGATGAAGCCATGAGCCGCCCTGGGTGGGCGTGATGGCATTCTCCGGAGGTTCGGCTGAAGCATAATCCGTGAGTTTCCGTCTCGACCAAGAGTTTCCGCTCATGCTTACCGTGGTCCAGCCGTTCCGCGAGCCGAGGTTTCCGTCCGTCATCCTGGCGATCGCGCTGTGGCTGTTCTCGCTTGCCTCGTCGGCCCAGGATGTCGAGGCATTGAGCCATGGCGTCGTCAAGATCGAGTCGGTGGCGTCCGACGGGCTGAAGCGGACGGGCGCGGGTTTCGTGGTGAGGTTGGAAGGAGAGGTCGCCTACATCCTCACGGCCTATCACGTGGTGAAGGGCGACAAGAACCCGGCGGTCACGTTCTTCGGTCGGCAACGGAACCCAGTGCGGTCGGAGGTGATTGAGAACGAAAGCGATCTGGATGTTTCGCTCGTGGTTGTCCGCGGCCGGGCGAGTATTCCGGTGAGCACGCGATCGATCGCGCTGGCGCAAAGTGATGACTTCCGGCCGCTGGAGACGGTCGTCACAATCGGATTTCCGGCCTTCCTCGGTGACTGGGCGCCTAGCGATCTGAAGGTCGGGATCAAGATGGGAAGACTCGTGACGTTTTCGGGTGCCATTGCAGAAGGGAACTCGGGCGGGCCCGTCATTCGACAGTCTGTCGTGGTGGCGATGACGACCACGGTGGGGGGCAATGCCGGCCAGGGCATCCGGGCGACCTTCCTGCGTGGGTTGGCCAGCGGTTGGAAGGTCGCGTTGGATGACTCGGGTGGCGCACCGGTCGTCACTGACCCGTATCCGCCGGGCAAGGAGTTCGAGGACTGCAGCGGGTGCCCGAGGATGGTGGTGGTGCCCGGGGGGAGTTTCGTGATGGGTTCGCCGTCGGACGAGCCGGATCGGTCTGCCGACGAAGGCCCACAGCGGACGGTGCAGGTGAAGAAGTTCGCGCTGGGGCGGACGGAGGTGACGCGAGGGGAGTTCCGGCGGTTCGTGCGGGATACGGGGCGCTCGGTGAGCGGGTGCTACGAATACGACGGGAAGGAATGGAAGCTGAATGCCGGGAAGAACTGGGAGACTCCCGGCTACGAGCAGACGGATGATCACCCAGCGGTGTGCGTGAGTTGGGAGGATACACAGGCGTACGCGCAGTGGTTGTCGAAGCGGAGCGGCGAGACGTACCGTCTGGCGAGCGAAGCTGAGTGGGAGTACGCGGTGCGGGCGGGGAGCCGCGGGGTACGGTACTGGGGCAATGGAGAGGCGGATACTTGCCGCTTCGCGAACATCGCGGATCAGGCGGGGAAGCGGAAGTACAACTGGGGCGATGGGCCAGTCGGATGTGACGACGGCTACGCGAACACGGCCCCGGTGGGGAGTTACCGCTCGAACGACTTCGGGCTGTATGACATGCTGGGCAACGTGTGGGAGTGGACGGAAGACTGCTGGAACGAGAGTTACCGGGAGGCGCCGACAAGCGGACAGGCGTGGACGAGCGGGGATTGCTCCCGGCGGGTGGTGCGCGGCGGGAGTTGGGTCAACAATCCGCAGTTCTCCCGCTCGGCCAGCCGCGTCTACGGCGTCACCGCGTTCCGCATCGACTACTTGGGGTTCCGAGTCGCCAGGACGCTGCCGTGACCACGGCGGCTTGCTCCTGAGCTCCTTTACCCCTTTACCCCGGAGAGGCCGCCGGAGCCGTCGAGACGGTGAACGAAGGGAGACGGTTTTCCGAGCCGGCGAAGCCGGCTCGGCGGCAAGGTTTAGGTACTGAAAACGTCGATTTGGCACAGCCAAGACACTTGGCTGAAGTGCTGCCTGAGGGGGGGGCGGTCCGTACCCTTCGAGGAGCAGGCCGCTGGACCCCGGCGTGTGCCTTATTCATCGATGTGGCGGGCTTCGTCGGGTTTCGTGGGGCAGGTCGCCAGGCCATTGTGCTTGCAAATGGGGCCGTGACCGGACCATCGAAAGCCGAACGACACGGATAGCTGCAACATGGTCGCTCGCAGATCTCGTGCTTCCTGCCGCAAGACAACGGCATTGCGGTCGGGTCGCGAGTTCGGCTAGCCTTCGGAGTATCGGCGCGTCCCCAGAGTGCATCCGACGTCCGGCGTCCCACTGCTTGCGGCGGGAACATCGGTTGGTCGGCGTCTTGATCGGGTATCGCCATTTTGGTGACGTCGCTTGGACTTATTCTGGACGGGAGCCTGTATTGATGAGGTGGTATCGCGGAATCAGCCGGTTGTCGGTCGGCTTGCTGCTGGCCATCGCGGGCGGCCCGCTTGATGCTTCCGCGGCGAATGAGGTGGACTACCAGCCTCGAGCCAATCGCTGGGAGGGGGTGACGGCAAATCCGGTCAGCGGGTTCGATATTGAACTGCTATCGGCGAGGTTCGCCCTGCTCGAGAACACGGAGGCGCTCGGGAAGACGTTCGGACTGCGCTTCTTCCTGAATGGGGACAGCGCCGTGAACGTCGTCGCGCGGGAGCGGGACCTCAACAAGTACTATCGGCTCGACAAGGTGACTCCTGCATCGAACTGGAGGTCCAATACCTGGAACCAGTTCGAGTGGCCGACGGCCGAGGTCGTGCGCAAACTCGGCACGTTACGGTTGCACCATCTGGCTGTCGTCGCCAGGCTTTCCGGCGACTCTGCGAAGTCTCTGGACACGGTGGCGCCGGTGCTTATGTATCAGGAGTCGCCTCCTGTGCAATTTGCGGCGAACTACGTGTTCACCTTCGGCCTGCGCGACGAGTCGGAGTTGGTAGCCAAGTTCGTCGCAGAACCCGCGATGAAGAACGTGGCCACCCAGGAACTCAACACCGTCCCTGGCAGGTCGCGCTTTGACGTCCGATGGAACGCGAGCGCGGCGCCTGCCGGCTGGTATCGCGTCGAGGTTTCCGGATACAAGACGAAGAACAACGACAAGGTGGCGAAGATTGTCCGGTTCTATCACAAGGGCGCGACGCCGTAGGGCGTCCGGATTCCGCGGATACCTGCCGGTGCCGCTCGCACGACGGTTCATGCGGCGAGCGTTGGCCATCGCCGCGCTGCCGAAGGTGTGGGGTTGGGCGATGTGCGTTTTCGTGTCTTCTTGGTCCCTGCCCGTTCTCGCGGTAGATCTCGAGGCGCTGAATCACGGCGTCGTCAAGATCGAGTCCGTTGACCCGGATCACCCGGAGAATGGGCGCAGGACAGGGACAGGATTTATCGTCAGGCGCGACAGTGACGTTGTCTACATCGTCACGGCCCATCACGTGGTGAAGGGGGACAAGGTTCCGAAGGTGACCTTCTACGCAAAGCAGGTCAATCCGGTTTCGGCCGAGGTTGCCCGGAATGACATAGCCTCGGATCTATCCTTGCTCCTGGTCCGCGGCCCGGACAAGGTCCCGGAGAGCGCGCGAGCGCTGGGCCTCTCGTTGGCCGATACCGGTCTCGCCGGACGTCAGGGAGTGACCATCGGCTTTCCCTCCGGGCTGGGCGACTGGATTCCGAGCGACGTTCGGATCGCCCGGCAAGACGGCTCGCGCTTGGTCCTGTCGGGCGGGCTCGACGAAGGCAATTCCGGCGGTCCGGTAGTCGTCGGGGAGAATCTGGCGGGGATGGTCACCAGGAAGGTCGGCGCGGGTGGGTTCGCCGTTCCAGCGACACAGATGCGCGACGTGCTCAAGACTTGGGGCGTTGAGATCGACGTGGGAGTCGTCGCGGGTACGGCGTTCAAGGATTGCGATGAGTGCCCGGAGATGGTGGTGATTCCAGCCGGAAGGTTTGTGATGGGATCGCCTTCAGGAGAGGGTGAAAGGCAAGGTGACGAAGGACCATTGCACGACGTCGTCATTCGGGCGCCATTCGCACTTGGGCGTGCTGAAGTATCGCGGGGCGATTTCAGGAAGTTCGTGGCGGCGACTGGCTATCCGGTCGTCGGCGAGTGTGCGGCTTGGACTGGAGAAAGAGGTGGTGGAAGTTCGCCGCGCAACTGGGAGTCGCCAGGATTCGAACAAGGCGATACGCACCCAGTCGTGTGCGTGAGTTACGCAGACGCGCTGGCATACGTGGCTTGGCTCAGTCATCGGACGGGCAAGCAGTATCGGGTGCCGAGCGAGGCAGAATGGGAGTATGCGGCACGTGGCGGAACCGTCACTTCCCGGTTTTGGGGAGATAGACTGGCGGATGCCTGTGACTACGGTAACGTCGCGGATCGAAGTGCAAAAAGAGTTTTCTCGTCATGGACCGTACATGAGTGTGATGACGGATTTGCGGAAACGTCGCCAGGTCGAAAATTTCGAGCGAATGGTTTCGGTGTGTTTGATGTGATCGGCAATGTGTGGGAATGGACGAGGGATTGTTGGAATGCAAGCTATGTTGGGGCTCCTGAGGACGGTTCTGCGTGGCAGTCGGGAGACTGTTCCCGACGCGTCGTGCGCGGCGGAAGCTGGGATTACGCTCCTAGGTACGCGCGGTCCGCTGCCCGCCACAGCGTTGTTCCCTCGTTCCGCGACCTCTCCCTGGGGTTTAGGGTTTCTAGGATGTTGAACTGATTGAGGCGGCGCGGTCCGACAGCGTGTCGCGTCGGAGAAGGCTCGTGAAGCGCGTCTTTCTCTCCTACACTGCCAAGGATCTCGGCGCCCACGCCATCGCCGCGAAGCAAGCCGCCGAGTCGGCTGGCTGGGAGGTCGTTGACCATCGAGACTGGGCGCCCAACGGTCGCCCGTCGGTCTCAGAGTGCATGAAGCAGGTGGACGGCTGCGATGCGCTGATTGTCCTGTCCGGAGGGCGGTACGGATGGGTCCCGACGAAGGCCGAGGGCGGAGACGGCAGGCGCAGCATCACCTGGCTGGAGGTCGCCAGAGCACGTAGTCGTGGCGTTGCGGTGATTCCGCTCCTCCTTGAAGGCGCTGAGGCAGCGCAGGTAGCGGCGGAGCCCGATGGAGGGACGCAAACAGTACTCGCGGAATTTCGGGGCGAGCTTCGGCAGTCGCTCGCTGGCTTCTTCACCCCTCAACCTTACAGTGTCGACGTGCTGGTCAAGCAGGGGCTGGACGCCTGGGATGGTCGCGCCAACGACGAGCGTATGCCGTGGCGACGGCGATTCCGGAAAGCGGTACCGGCGATCCTGGCGATAGGATTGGCGACTGCTTGGCTTCTTGCCGGGCCTCTCGTCAACGGGCGTCTCACGGCACGTCCTCAGCCTTCCCTTGCTGCATGGCTTCAATCAGGGCAGACGATTGTCGTCGTTTCGCTTGCGCTCGCCTTGATCGCCTTCTGGTCGTTTGCCGCAAGCAGGGGGCGGCCGCAGTGGATGTACCGCGTGTTCCCGCTATCGAGTGTAGGTGATGCGCTGTTGGCGGCGTCGATCTTCGTGGCTATTGCCGCCGGCGTCGGTGGCACTCTCGCCCCACAAGAGAAGGATCCGTACTTCGAAGCCGCGCTCACAAGCATTCTGGACGGCGTTCGCTCCCCCGGAGCGGCAGGCGCTTTGCAGCCTGAGCTATGGCGCGGCGCGAAGTACGAAGGCGACGTCGATGCGCTGCGCGAGTTCGTCCTGCCGGTGCTGGAGGCGCGGCGCAATTTGTCGGACGCTGTCGCCCTGGCCGGTGTGCGCGAATCGTTGCGAAGGATGAACGCGCCGACGGACGTGCAGGATGTGCGCGTTCGAATGCTCGTCGAAATCGCTCGCTTCCACGTCATCGTCATCCAGCAGGATGCCGGCAGGGCGCTCGCGCAATTCGGCAGATCGATCGAGCCGTTGTTCGGGTCGGTCGATGCCATCTGGCGCGCGGAAGCGCTTTTCGCGCGCGCTGGCTGGATCGACTACTGGGCGTTCACGAACATGCTGGAACCGCTCGATCGCACCGGCGCCCCGACCTACTCCAAGGAAGAGGTGATGGGTGCGTTCGACGATGTGCTGAAGCAGATCGGGGACCGCCCCGGTAGGCCGGCCTGGGTTGCTTGTGGGGCAAAGACTAATGGCAGCATGGTGCGCGCCCGACTGTGCGGCGGCGCGACGGAAGGCGAGTGTGTAGATCTCGACCGCCGCCTCCGCGACGCAGTCGTCTGCTACGAAAGCCGCCAGGACCACCAGGGCGTGCAAACGGCCAAGCACAATCTGGCTTTGCGGCTGCTGGCGAGCGGCAAGTTGCAGGAGGCCTACGGCTACTTTCGCAGCCGGTTCGATGAAACCGGAGACCGGGGTGCTGGGCTGCAGGCCCTGGGTATCGAAGCGGTGGCGAGTGCCGCCCCGGCGGGGCAGACGCTAGATCCGGCACTGGTCGAGGCGGAACTCCCGAAGGAACCCGATCGCCGCCGCCGCGGGGAGATCAAGGCCTGCCTGGATCTGCTGGCCGGGACCCGTCGCGGCGGCGACGTTCAGAACACGCAGAGCTGCAGGGTGGCATTCGCCTGCTACCTGACCGACAACCCGGTGGCCAACGAGCGCTTCTGCGGGGTTCCCGAGATTCCGCGGGACGGCGCTGTACTGGCCAGCGGCCCGCCTGGCCCCGTGCTCGCCCCCAAGCGTTATCCTGCCCGATATGTCATTTCAGGAAAGGTATCCCCGAGCCGACCCGCCAAGGATGTCGTGGCGGAATGCGATGGCGACGTGGAGGCCGAGCCCAGCTTCGTCATCGACCTCGCCAGCCCCGCAAGGATCGCGACTCGGCTCGTGTCCGGCGGAGACTCGGTTCTCCTCGTCCGTGGTCCGACGCAGTCCGCCTGCGCAGACGACGCGCCGATCCCGGGTCGCGGCAAGAGCAGCGACGCGGGCATGATCCTGGAGGCCACGGCCGGGCGGCATGAGTTCTTCGTCGGGACTTATGCCCATCAGTCGCTGGGGTATGAGGCGGTGGTTTCGGTCGGCGAGGCGGGGCGCTAACGACGCGATGCATCGTGTTCGAACGCGGTGGGTTCTCATCCCCCCAAGCCCACAAACGACAACGCCCCTGGCGGGGCGCTTGAGTTCGTGGCGGAGAGGGTGGGATTGTGCCGGTCTCGCCTTAGGGCGATTCCGTCAGCCCTTCGGGCCCGCCGCAAGCGGCGTCCCACGAAGCAGTGCTTCGTGGTCGAACCCTGCGTGTTCTCATCCCCCCCCAGCCCACAAACGACAACGCCCCTGGCGGGGCGTTTGAGTTCGTGGCGGAGAGGGTGGGATTCGAACCCACGGTGGGCTTGCGCCCACGCCTGATTTCGAGTCAGGTACATTCGACCACTCTGCCACCTCTCCGGCTGGTCGATCGAGGAGGCGGAGTATAGCGCAACATCCGGGGCGGCAAAGCGTCCGGCGCGGGAGCGGAGGCTGGACGCCAGTCTCAGTGGAGGTCCCGAGGTCGGGGGGGCTCCGGAAGCTCGCAGGCGGGCCGCTCGAACGCTTTTTTCTTCACACCCAGCCGCGGACCGAGCCACGCTGCGAGCCGTTCAGCGTCCGGCGGCCCGAGAAAGGGCAGGGGGTCCGGATTGCCTCCGGCGATCACGAACAACGCTGGCACTCCTCGCAGGCGGATGCCGTAGTGCTCCAGCTTCGGTTCCTCCCGCTCGATGGAGACGCTGAGCACCTCGATCGGCGGGATCTTGAGCGACTTGATGGCGCTCCAGACCGTTCGTTTCCAGCGCGGAATCGGGCGACTGTCCAGCAGGCGTTCCGAAAAGGCGTGAATCAGCAGGGTGGGGTGACTGGGCGCGATGGAGGCGTCGTCACCCGTTGCGCGCGAAGTGAGCGCGTCCAACAGCTCGTCCATATTGACCGTCCGAAAAATCTCGGGAGCCGTTGTCGCCATCTTTGGTGAACGCTTCACTGAGTCTGTCTCCGGTCGCTTTCGCGTTTGAAAGGATAGCCGCGAATCGCGCTGTTATTCAATCGCAAAGCGGTCTATCTTTGTGAGTCAGGAACTGGTCAACGGTCGCGTTGCGCAGGGAGGCTCGTCGTGGAGCAATCGAAGGAACAGCAGCGTCTGAAGGTCGCAGTCATCGGGGGCGGCATCGCTGGCTTGACCGCCGCTTGGCGCCTGCAGGAAAAGGGCTTCGAGGTGGTCGTTTTCGAGGAGAGAATTCATCTCGGCGGCAAGCTCGGTGCGCACCCCGCTCGCATACCTGTCTATGCCGAGCGTGGTAGCGACTCGAGGTCGCGCGGGCCGCGTCGGGTGGACGTGAGGACCGGCGAGTTCGCCGACCAGGGCGGCGCAGCCGAGCTCGCTGCAGAACTGGACAAAGGCCACGTGCCCGGCTGGCTGGTCGGCATCGCTAGGCAGGCCATGCGGTGGACCGCCATCGACCTCGGTATACCAGTCAAGTGTCGCCTCAAACCGAAGAATCCGATGTTCCGGGTGACTCCGCTCGATGCCTTTGGCAATGAACAGCCGGCGCCTCCTCCGCGCGACCCTGCGGTTCTGCAGGATGGCCCGCATGGCGTCTGGAGCTGGCGGGTCACCGTGGACGACCCTTCTTTCGAGGGCAAGCCCGCCAGCGGGGATGAGGCCGCGAGCAAGGCCCCGCCATTCAGCCTGCGTTTCGACGTGTCGATTCACAAGAGGGAAGACGGCGCCGATCTCCTGGAACTCACCGACGGCGTCTACCACGAGCACTGCTTCCACATGTACCTCAATTGGTACCGGAACTTCTGGCGTCTCATGGAAGATGCCGGCATCGAGCGCACGACCCGGTACACACCGCTCAATGACTACGTGCATCTGTTCCCGGGCACAGGCCCGGTCGAGGATCGCATTCGCCGCCTCGCGCAGCTGACTCGTCCGGCTGAGAGCTATCGATCCGGAGCCGCGCCCGCACCGGACATCGTCATCGCCCAATACTCGGTGCTGGATCTCATCAGCACCCGCCTTGATCCCACCAATTATCTGGATCGTCAGAGCGTCCACGCGTTTCTGGCCTCCCGCTGGTATGCCACGGAGCAATCGCTGCGTCTGCACGAGTACCTTCTGGCGCGAGCCTTCGCCGTCCCGAGCGTGTCGAGCTCGGCCTACGCGTATCAGCAGTACCTGTCCTATACGCTCGCGCAGCCTTCCCCGATGCTCTGGGTGCTCAAGGGCAACAGCTACACCAGTCTCTTCAAGCCGCTGGAGGAGCGCCTCGACAAGAAGGGGTGCAAGATTTTCAGGGGCACATACGTCACCGGGTTGCAGCTCACGAAAGGCAAGGCATCGGCGATTCGATATCGCCCTGCCGACATGAAGTGGCCCCGAGATCCCAGCGACGGCGAGTCCGGCATGGGGCGTCGCGGCCCCTCCTTGCAGTCTTTGTTTCAGCCGGACTACGTCATTGCGGCCGTCCCGCCGGGAGCCCTTGCGAGGATCGTCAACGACTTTCGGGAACTGGTGCCCGGTCTGTCAGGGACCAGGCGACTGCAGACCGGCGTGACGGCCGCGCTGGATCTGTACTTTCGCATTCGAGTGCCTGAAGTGCCCGCGCGTCACGTGGTCCTGCGCGAATCCCGGCTCGGCCTCAGCTTCTTCGACAACTCGCAATGCTGGCCGGCCACCGATCCCAGCCAGCCACCAGGGGGGAGGACGTGTCTCAACGTGGCCGTCGCGGATTTCGACAAGATCGCCGGCATGTTCAAGGACCAGGCCATCGTCGAGATCATCCGGGACCTGCAGCGCTTTCTGCCGTTCAAGCTGGACGATGTCGACTACACGCGCACTTACCTGCAACTCAATGTCAATGAGCCGTTGTTCATCAATGGGGTGGCAAGTGAGCCGTGGCGCCCCGGCGTCCGCACCGAGATTCCGAACCTGTTCCTCGCGGGGGACTTCGTCGACAACGAGATTGGCGTGGCGTGCGTGGAAGGCGCCGTGGTGAGCGGTCTGCAGGCGGCGAGAGCCGTTCAGGCGCAGGCCCGTGTCGACCACCCGGAGATACCGGCGACGAGCGGAATGTTCAAGCCGATACCGATCGAATCGCCACGCCGACTTTCCGCTGCCGAGGCGGAAGCCATGAAGCTCATGCTGGCGCCGGCTGTCGCGAGCGCCAAGGCGGCTTCGAAATCACTGGAGTTCCAGCGCATGCCCGAGCGAGCGATCGTTCCGGGAGAGTGGGCCGATGCCGCGCAGTCCTTTGTGACCATGCCGGGTGAGCTGGTCGAAGGTATGGCCGGGCTCGGCGTGGATCTCTGGCGCCAGTTGGGCGCCAGAGCTGTTCCCGGTGGCAACGACCGGTGAACCTGCTGCGGGCTCGAGCGGCAGCCGGCGGTTGAGCCCGCAGATCGTCCCCGATTGATGGACTACCGTTCTTCGATGACAGGCAGAGTTGGGACGACCCAGGGCGGCAGCAGTTCGCCCGACACGTTTTCCGTCCACGTCGTGTAGCTGGGCGTCACCGCCATCATCGCGCCACGCGTGCCATCCGGTGCTGTGCAGGCCCGCAGAAGACCGAACTGATAGAGCAAGTCAGGGATGCTGTTTCCTGCCTGATCCCACTTGTCACCGGTAACCGATAGCGAAACGTCTTTCCCGCCGAATCGCAGCGACTCCCCCTGACCGTTGCGCATGAAAACGCTCTGGTGCCATTGGCCGAAGCGGAGCGTGTACGACGACATCGGCACGTTCTCCGAACTGCTGCTGCCTCCTCGAGGTAGTGTCAGGCGAAGCGCCGTTCCCTGATTCTCATCGAGAACCACATTCCATTCCGAACGCGTCATCGTGTGGCGGACAGACCAGAGGTCGTTGCGGATGACCTCCTTGGGAAAACCCCAGATATGCTTTCCGGGGCGTTGGGCATCCTGTCGGGAAACCGGCATGGGGCCCAGCGGGACGAAGCCGACCGCGAGCGGGTTGCTGGCCGGCACGCCGAGACAGCCAAACCCGAGCTCCAGATAAGGCCCGAGATCGCTTTCGCGGTACTGCATCACAAACAGACCGACGAGAGCTCGATTGGCACCGATGTCCCATGCACTCATCGGAACGTTGCCGCCGAGGGAATCGAGATGCTCCTGAAGACGTCTGCGATCCACGGCCCAGAGTGCCATCCCTCCGCGTGCGCTGCTGATCCGCGCCGGAAGACGGATCGCCTCGCCAGCGACTTCGTAGCGCTTTCCGGCGAAGGGGCCGTACACCTCCAGGTCATAGAACACGCGTCGCTTCGAGGAGGTAACCGCGCGGACACCGCGGCGGACCTTGAATACGAGGTCCTGCTGGTGGTCGAGAACAGTGAACTCCGAGGACAACTCGGTGCCGCCGGATCGAAGCACGGATACGGCGCCTTCGAGCGGGTGCCCGATAGCCTGGAAGCATGCGCGCAGGTCATTTGTCCAGGGATTGCTGGACCATCCCCCCTTGGGCGGCAGGAAGGGGTTCTTTCCTTCGGCCTCGGCGCCACCAAAAATGGGGATGGCATGAATGATGGTGTCGAGACAGCGCTCACCAAGATCGTCGCTCAGCGCGTCGTGCAGGTCGAAGGCCTTCGAGAGGTCGCCGAGCTTGTCATCGAAGAGCCACTGCAGGTGTTGACGCACCAGCGCGATGCCCTCGCGCCGGTTCTCTCTCACCGCGTACTTCAGTTCGTCGAGAATGCGCGGCAAGTCCTTGCGACGGTCATCTCTGAACACCTTGAGCAAGGTCATGAGCGCCGCGTCGATGCTCTGATAGGACATGTCGAGCTCGGCGCCACGCTTCTGCACGAGCTCGGCGGTAGCTTGAGAGAAGAAGGCACGGACCGGCTCGCCTGTCGAGGTCTTGGAGTCCTCCCAGATCTTGACGACTTTGTGAAGATTCTTCTCCGCCGCTTCGGGCTCGATCTCGGGAGTGTCGGCTCGTGCGCGGAAGAGCAATCGTTCACCCGCCTGTGGGCGAAGATCCCGGTCCAGGCGATGGGCGATCCTCGGAAGCATAAGTGCGAGGCCGCCGAGCGAATCCCGATACTGCGTGAGGATGGATTCCATCCATCGCGGCAACGTAGGCGGTGTACCGGCACTGCGAAGTCCTTGTGACGCGAGGTTTCCCGCACTGCGTGATCCGACTTCTGTCGCGCGCGCGACAGCCTCGGCGATCGTGCTGGCCAGGACTCCGGCCGTCTGGCCTATGGCCTCGGTGAGTGACTTCTCGGAAGGAGGGGCGTTGCGTTCCGCGGGCATCGTGACGTTCCTCTCGGCGGGTGTACTACTTCGTTGCAGGTGGCGTGTGCCTATGTCATTCTCGCAAAGTACCGCGTGGTTCCTCGTGTTGCAATAGTCGTAGTGGAGATAGGTCGCTCACCATGAACCCATCGTATCTTGGTTCTTCTCCTCAAGTAGCCGCAGCGTTCGCCAGTCTGGTGGGCGCTGCGCGCGTCGCGCTCGATTGGGCAGCCCTTATGCGCGTCCTCGCCGAGCACCGCCTCGAGCAGGAGGAACTGAAGCGCGATGCCTCCGAAAAGTACTTCATCCGTCGTGAGATCGTGACGGCGCAGCGGGTTTCCGACTTGTACGCGGAATCCGAAAGGATCACGCAGCACTTCCAGTCGCTGCTGTTCTTCGGGGTCACTCGATTTGGTGAAGCGTGGAAGCGGCTCCTCGAGGTGCGGGTTCCGGAACTGCAACGTTGCCTGCAGGATTTTCTGGCGGAAGGCGATCCGCCTCCGGCCACGCGAAACGCGGTGATCGAACAGGTCCGGGTGTTTCTTCAGGAATCCGGCGAGCTCATTGCCGATCAGGCGAGTGTCGTACGTGACGATATCGAAGCCCTTCAGTCGCTGTTCATCGAGGCGGGCGACATGCCGAAAGGCGTAGCGACACGGCGGGCCCCTCTGGACGACGAGTGCGCCGGTATCGCAGCAAAGAGAACACATCAAGACGCCAAGTCGGCTCGCGCCAGCGCCGCGGGAAGCCACAAGGCGCCAGACAGTTCCGGCGACGATATCGCTCCCAACGATGTCGTGCAGGCGCTGGATCGCACCGAAGACATCGAGCGTGTCCGGGCCGGCATCGCTCGCTGGGTGCAGCGCAGTTCCCCTGCCGTGCAACCCATGCTCGATCACCAGTTCACCGGGCTGTCCAAGTTCTTCCGCCCCTTGACCATCTTCGGTTGCCACTACGCCGTGCGCGAGGAAAGAGTGCCGGACCGCCTTGTGGTCACGGCGCAGGCTGTCGAGATGGTCCACAACGTCACGCTCATCATCGACGACCTCGTCGACGGTTCGGATGAGCGAAGATCGAAATCCACGCTCCACGTCGATTACGGCGAGCTCACGGCGTACATGGTGGCGGGGTACATCATGGCGGACGCCTACGACATCGTCGCCAGCCGGCTTCTCGGTGACCAACAAGATCTGGTGGGGAACTCCGACGAGACCCGCGCCAGAACGACAGAGCATCGACCGGATCAAGGCTTTGTGTTCGAAGATGCCGTGGACGGTCACAAGCTCTCGTGCCTGGACGAAGACGGGCTGGCTCCCGAGGAACTCCGTCGTGCGCTTGACGAGGCCGGTCCTGTCCGGTTCGACCTTCGCCTGTTGTCGGAACTGATTCGCCGCCTGTGCATTGCGGAGTGCATCCAGTGGAGCAATCGCGGTGGTGCCGGTGCCTCACAGGCAGCGATCGCGCGGGGCGACGCGAAGCGTCCGTTGCACGTGGGCCGGAAAGAGGCGCCCGCCCGAAAGCCCCTCGGCGTCGCCGACTGGCGCGTCCTCGCCCGCGAAGACACCGGCTGCATGTTCGAGATCTGCGCCGTGATCGGAGCGCGTTCCCAGCGCTTCCGGCGGTTCGGCCGTTTGCTGGGCATGCTCTATCACGGTTGTGACGACGTGGCAGACGTGTCCGAGGCCGAGCGGCTAGGCGGCGGCAAAGATGAAGACGTGCGTGATCGTATCCTCACGCTTCCCGCGGCGCTTGCCATCCAGAATGTTCGCGGAATTGAAGAGTTTTTCTACCACGACAAGCCGACCAAGGAACACGACGCGATCCTGCTCGCCGCCTACAAGAGCCAGATTCCCGAGGCCGAGCGGGAACTCGACAACATCCAATCTCAGGTGCTGCTGGAAATCGAGGCACTCGGCGTGCCGCGCCCGGAGGAGCTTCGCGCGCTGGTAGGCAGCGTGAGAAAGCTTTCGAAGTAGAAGCGCCGCGCAGCTTTCCGCTTGTTGGGTGCCTTGACCGCGTTTGCAGCGGTTCGGCTCTTCGCTAGCGGGAAAGTCGTTCCAGCAGCGCCGTGGCCTCCAGGACATAGGGCCCGTCGTCTCCGGTGAAGGCGCGTACCTCCGATTCCAGAATCGCAATCGCCTTGGGCGCAGCGCCGCACTGGAACAGCACCTCCGCACGGGTGCACGCAGCCTTCAAGCGCCACGCCACCGAGCTTTGCCGTCTGGCGGTATCGAGGGCCGCGACAAACGACGCATCGGCCTCATCGAGGTCTCCCTTCAACAGCCACAGCAGTTCTCCCTTGCGGCGAAGGATCTCCGGCAGGTAGTACCTTTCCTCCGAACTGTTCGCGAAGGCCTCCGCTTCCTCCACCGTGGCGAGCGCTTTGGATCCTTGTCCCGAGCGCTGCTCGGCATCCGCGCGGAGGAGGAGGAACCAAGATATCCCGAGACGCGCGCCGGTGGCCTGATAGTCCTGGAGGCAACGATCGATCTCCCGGGCGGCGGCTGGCGTCGTGTCGTCGAGCGTGTTCACCCAGGCCCAGACTATACGGACGAGCCGGATCCAGAAGATCTGACCTCTCTGCGTGGCAACGGCAGCGGTTCGGTCGGCCCAGAGGCGCGTGTTCTCGATGTCGCCCGCCGTGAGATGCAGCAGCATCTTCATGCAGCTCGCTTGGGTTTCGGCGAGCGTGATCGGTGAGCGTCGGGCGATCTGTACAGCGCGGGCGGCAGCCTGCTCTGCAGCCTGAGTTTCGCCCAGCAGCCAGAGGGCGCGCGACAGATAGGCCGGCGCCGCGGATTCGATGTCAACGCCCTGACGCAGCGCATGTGCCGCGTCGGTTTCGGCATCGTAAAGGTCGCAGCAAGCCAAAAGACTGGCACGCGCGGCATGCAGATCACCCCGATACATCTCCACCAGGCCGCGAAGCAGGTAGGCATCGAGCCGATAGCTGGAGCCCTCCTCCTCTTCGGCCAGGCCGGTGAGTTCGAGGGCGATGTTCATGGCGCGGCCGTACTCCGCACGAACGATGGCCCATTGGCACTCCGCACGCGGGAATACGAATCGGTGGGCGACGCTCCGGCTGAAGGGAAAGAGGGTTCGTGCCCGTTCGATGTTTTCCACGACGTCCGGCGCCGCATAGCCATTCGCTGCCAGCAGGGCAGGCATGAGCGCCGCCCGCAGTTCCAGTTCCACCGACTTGGCGGCATCGCTGTCCGCCCACCGTGTGGTCATGCGGATAGCCCGGGAGAAATGTTTGATCGCCTCGACGTTTGCGGAACGCTCCACGGCCTGTGCACCGGCGAGTCGCCAGTACTGCACGGCGGGTTGGGGAAGGTCGGCTTCCGTGTAGTGCCGGGCGATCACCTCGGGCGTGCACTCCGCCGCCGGCACGTGACCCGAGCTCAGGGCGTCCGCGATCCGGCGGTGGAGTTCCCGGCGTGCGGTCCGCAGCAGCGAGTCGTAGGCGACGTCCTGAATCATCGCGTGGCGGAAGGAGTAGCTGCGCTCCGTTGCAGGCCCGACTTCTTCCACGAGACCGGCAGACATGAGATCGAGAATGCCCTGCTCGTTGTCCTCGGGCGCGAGGGTCGACACGGCAAACAGCAGTTCGCGGGAGAACACCCGTCCGATCGCCGCGCCCACTTGCGCCACTTCCCGGCCGAGGCGGGAGCGATCCAGTCGCGACATGAGGAGATCCCTCAGCGTGAGCGGAATCTGCTCCAGCGCGGCTGCGATGATGTCGTCGACCGGCTCAACGGGGGAAGCGTCCTCAAGCACTTCCAGCAATGACAGCATGACTTGCTCGAGATATAGCGGAACGCCATCGCATTTCGACACGATCTGCTCGACGGCCGCCGGGCTCAGGCGATGCTCGCGATCCATCCGCGCAACCAGAATGGCGCTCTGGGCCGCAGAGAGAGGTGCAAGGTCCAGTGGTCTCGCTGCGATTCCGGCGAGAACTTCCGTGCCGACTTCGGGGCGGGCCGTCAGGAGGAACAGGACTCGCGACTGATGGTTGTAGGCAATCGCACGCCGGATCACCTCCAGGGTACTGGCATCCGCCCAGTGCACGTCCTCCACCAGCACGACGGTCGCGGCTTCGGACCGGAGGCGCGCGAACAGGATGTCGAGCACGGTGTCGATCGCGCGGTTGCGCCGGGTTCTCGCTTCGTCCGGGCTGGCGGGGGGTGATACCCCCGGGGTGGCGTTCAAGAGTTCTTCCAGGTACGGAAAGGCGTCCTGCGGCACGCCGTACCCGTGGACAACCTGGTCGAACAGCCGGGACCGTCGCGCGGCGGGCCTGCTCCGGGGTGGCAGGCGCAGCGCCCGCTCCAGATGGGCGATGACCGGATGAAACGGGGTGTGGCGATGCGTCTGCGAACAGCGCAGCGTGACGACGAAGGCGGATTGGGCGCTCAACCGGGCCACGAACTCCGCGGCCAGCCGGGACTTCCCCACGCCTGGCTCGCCGGCGAGCAGGGCGACCTGAGGCACGTCTGGGCTCGTGGCATCCCACGCCGCCCGCAGGCTCGCGATCTCCGGCTCCCGCCCGACGAAGGGGGCACCCGTCGTGTCGCCGCCGGTTGGGCCGATGGGCCCCACGCGCCGCTTGAGCAGTTCCCATACACGAGTCGGACCGACACCCGGAAGGTCGAATACCCCGAGATCCTTGCAACGAAATCGCTTCTCCACCAGGACGCGGGTGCTGTCCGACAGCGCGATTCCACCCAGGGACACGCACTTCTGCAGGCGTGCTGCCAGGTTCGGTGCAAGCCCCGTGACCTCGATGGGCGAGTCGCCCGGAGGGGGATTCATGCGGGCTACGATCTCGTCGGTCGCCACGCCGAAATGAAGATTGAAGGTGATGCCCGGCGGGACGGGAATCTGGCGTATGGCATCCCTCGCGGCGAGGGCAGCCTCAATGGCCAGTTCCGCATCGCGCTCGCCAGCCACGGGCAGGCCGAAACAGAAGAGGACTGAATCGCCTACCGTTCTGTCGTAGCGGCCGTGGGTGCGGGACCGGAATCGGTACACGGCGGTCCGGATGCACTCCAGCACCGAGTCGAGAAAGTGATGGTAGTCCTCCAGGCCGAGCTTCTTGCCGATGACGACCGAGTTCGCCAGGTCACAGTGCAGGACGGTGGCCTGGCGCTTCTCGAGCACAAGGCCATTGCCCGGCTGTACCCCGGTGAGCGCCACGCCGCATCCCGGGCAGAACCGTGCCCCCTTCGGCAAGGCCGAGCCGCAGTGAGAGCAGGGTGGCATGGGGCCGCTGCCGGAGCCGCCGACGATGGAGCCGATCGTCACAGTCCCCGTCCCGAGGCGACCCGTTGCGCAAGCACGCTCACGACGTGCAGGGCGAACTCGGGATAATCGAAGAAGAGCCGGCGCACGTGCTTGTAGTCGAGCCGGAACAGGTTGACCATCGTCTTCGCGCGTGCCGTGCACGTGCGGCGATGCTTCGCCGTGAAGGCGCCGATCTCGCCGAAGATCTCCTTCGGGCCCATCTCCTCTTCGATTTCCTCGAGCGCGATGATCCCGCTCTGGATGTAGAACAGGTCGCTGCCCGCATCACCCTTGTGGAATAGCACCTTGCCGGCATCGAGCTGAACATGCCGCATGTGTCGCTCGAGCCAATGAAGAACCTGCCGCTCTTCCGTGCTGACGCTTTCCTGGCGATGGCGGATTTCCTCCATGCGGCGCAACACGTCCACTGCCTGGGCCCGATTGTCCACGTGGATCCGGCGGAAGATTTCGGTCACATGATTCTTCACGACCTGTTCGCCGAGATCGAGGAGCTTCGAGATTTCCAGGTTGGTCTTGCCGCGGACGAGCCAAACGGCGACGTCACGCTGTCGGGGTGTCAGTACCTCCGGACCGGTGTATCGCGTATCGAACTCGGTAGCGGTCGTGGTCGTGGGTTCCGGCAGATCCGGCCGTGGCGAGAAGTCGGTGGGATAGTGCCCGGCGCCGCTGAGGACCAGCGAGAGCGCCAGCTGGCGTTGCTGATCGCTGTAGTGTCGGGGAACGCATGCTGCGATGCCCGTGGCGCGCGCAATGTCCAGACCGTCGATCGGAAACCAGGCCGAAGACACCACGACGGGAGATGGCGCATGGACTTCGCGAATGCGAGAGACCAGCGGGTCATGGAGCATCGGGAAGTCGTCGACTTCCAGCACGATCGCCGCAGACTCCCCGCCGACGGCCCGGTCGAGGAGATCGGTGCCGGAGTCGAAGACGGTCACCCTTGCCTTGGGCGCGGCCGCTTCTACGGCTGACAGCCAGAGCTGACGCGCCTTGCCCGTGGCGCAGACGAGGATGTTCGTCTCGTTCATGCAAGGACTCGCCTGATTGAAGGACGGCCGATCGAAACTCCGGCATCCGATGAAGATCGGGCAATCTATCACAGCGATGTGCCGACGCGACGATGCCGCGGGCATTTTCGCCCCGCGGATGCAGGATCGGGGATGCGGACTCACCAGAAAAGGTGAGTCCGCGAGCAGGGCTAGCGAGGCGGGAGACGGAAGCGGAGGCGTTCGCCCATGATGCGGCTTGCGGCGAGCCTGAGCAGGTGGACGGCGAAGGAGGGGTTCTCGGCGTAGAGATCCCAGACGCGTTCGGCATTCACGCGGAACAACTGCACGGGGGTTTCGCAGACCGCAGACGAAGTGCGGCGATGGTCCTCGGCGAAGATGCCGATCTCGCCGAAGACCGAGCCTTCGGCGAGGTACGCATTCACCTCCGGCAGGGCGATGCGCCCGGACTGGATGAAATAGAGAGCGTCGGCAGGGTCGTCCATCCGGAAGAGCACCGTCCCTGCGGGGTGCTGTTCGTCGGTCATGTCCTGCAGGATCCAACTCAACTGGAACGGCGTCCCCCTTGCGCGCTCCATCAGAGCCTGCTGAATTGCCTTGAGGCGCCGCGCAATGACGATAGCCTCACCGCGGTTGCGGACACTCAGTTTCCGGAAGATCCTGCCAAGGTGGACCTTCACCGTTCCCACCGCACAGTCCCGGCCGCGGGCGATCTGCTCGTTGCTGGCGCCGTCGGCGAGAATCTCCAGCACAGCCATTTCGGCGTCGGTGAGTCCGTAAGGGTGTGCGACCCCGGGAGTTTTCTCCTGGCGCGCAGGGGATGTCTTTTCCCTGGGACGGCTGCCGTTCTTCAGCGTCCCATCGCCGGCCTGCGGTTCGGGGGCGTCCCTCGAACCCATGGACGGGAACATTTGAGCCCAGGTGTTGCGGGTCTTGCATGTCTCGATTGCAGTGGTCATGTTGTTCACCTCTTGTCGACGGGGTGTCTCGTCACCCCCAAAACAAGTCTAGGTTTCCCCGGGTCGTACCGGTACATGACCAAGGTAATGGGTCAGTTGGCCTTGCGATCTGGAGTTACCCCTTAGGACTTAGGCCGCTCGGCGTAGCGCCTAAGGCCAATGGTCCGATCCGCGCCTGATTTCTATCTTCCTCTCCCGTCTACATCGGCAAAGGAGAAGGACGATGAGTGCACAGACCGCAGTCCTGCAGCGTCCGCACCCGGCGGAGGAGAAAGAACACTGGCATCCTGTCCTCTACCCGGCTTGGGATCTCGCTTCGCGCGTGGCGGTTTCCGCACTGCGTGCGAGGTTGCATCCGGAACGAGTCGTCGACACGCTGGGCGCACAACTGCGGGAACTGGCGCAGGCTCGGAATCCCTCGGTCCGTCTGGAAGGGCACTGCCTTGCCGAGGCGGTCGACGTCTGCCGCAACGGCACCGCGCCGGACGCTTTCGGTGTCTGGGTGCACTACCCCTGGTCCCGGCGTCTGGTCCGGGTGCTGCCGCAGACCGAGTTCCGCGAACTCCGGCTGTGCCGCAACCGGAACAAGATCACCGCGGAGGAGCAGGCGGAGCTTCTGCAACTGCGACTGGGCATCGTGGGGCTGTCGGTGGGGCAGGCGAGTGCCATCACGATGGCGATGGAAGGCATCGGCGGGGAGTTCCTGCTGGCGGACTTCGATACGCTGAGCCTGTCCAACATGAATCGTGTGCGGGCAGGCGTCCACGACATCGGCGTGAACAAGGCCGTGCTCACGGCGCGTGCGCTGTTCGAGATCGACCCGTTCCTCCTCGTCAGCGTCTACCCCGGCGGCATCCGCGAGGACAACATCGATCGCTTCCTGGACGGCGGGCGGCCGCTCGACATCCTGATCGAGGAGTGCGACGACCTGCGGCTCAAGCTGCGCCTTCGGGAACGCGCGCGGGCTCTGCGCATTCCCGTGCTCATGGAGACCAGCGACCGCGGAATGCTGGACGTCGAGCGCTTCGATCTCGAGCCCGACCGTCCGATCCTGCACGGCCGTGTCGAAGGCGTGGATGTCGATGGGCTGCAGCAGCTGTCCCGGGAAGATCGCGTCTCCGTGGCCATGCGAATCGTGGGCGCGGAGACCCTGTCGCCTCGTGCGGCCGCGTCTGCGCTCGAGGTAGGGGCCACGCTCGAATCGTGGCCGCAGCTGGCATCGGCGATTGCGCTCGGTGCTGCCCTCAACACCGATACCGTTCGACGGATCGCACTCGGCACGTTCCGCTCGTCGGGGCGGTACTACGTCGACCTGGAGCGGCTCGTCGCCGATGCCGGCTCCGCCGTCGCCGCGCGGGAGCAGAAGTCGGAGACGAGCGTTGCGCCCCCTCGCGTGGTCACCGGTGCCGTGGCTCGCATCGATCAGTCCGTCCGTGACATCGTGGCGAGCGCCATTTCGGCACCCTCCGGCGGCAATGCCCAGCCGTGGCGGTTCACCTGGAACGGGCGGCGACTGCGTGTGCATCTGGATCCCGCGCGAAGCACGTCACTGCTGGATCACGGGCGTCGCGCGAGCCTGCTTGCGATCGGCGCTGCCGCGGAGAACGCGCTGCTCACGGCAGGGGCGCTCGGTGTTTCGCTCGAAATGGACCCGTTTCCGGAACGGGACGATTCGCTGGTCGTGTGCGACCTCCACTTCAGTGAATTGCGCCGCGCCCGCATCGTCGACCCGCTGCACGCCTTCGTGTCGCATCGCTGCACCAACCGGCGTCTGGGCAGCGGAGATCCGCTGTCGCGGGATGCCGCTGCCCACTTGACCGCTGCGGCCCAGGCGTCGGGAGCGACGTTGCGTCTCATCGAGGATCCCGCTCATCGGGCGAGGCTGGGGGAGGTGCTCGGCAAAGGCGACCGCTGGCGCTTCCTCTGTCACCCCCTGCATGCGGAGTTCGTACGCGAACTGCGGTGGACCGTGGAGGAAGCCGAGCGCACCGGCGACGGCATCGACCTGCGCACGCTCGAGATGGGGCCCACGGAGATCGCCGGGTTGCGTCTGTGTTCGTCATGGCTGGCGATGGAGACCGTGGCAGCGGTCGGAGGCGGTCGCAACCTGGAGAAGTTCGCGCAGCGTGCGGCAGCCGGCACATCTGCATTCGGCGTGCTGTCCATCGGCGGGACTTCCGAGCGCGACTACTTCCAGGGAGGTGGCGCGCTCCAGCGGGTCTGGCTCACGGCCACGCAACTGGGCCTGGGCTTCCAGCCCATGGCGGCGTTGTCCTACGTCGCGATGAAGGCGGGAGCGGGAGAGGGGCCGTGGTCCGGGGAACAGCGTCGGAGCCTGGCCGAAATCGAAGCGCGCTATCGCGAGCTGGTACCGCTGCCCGAAGGCCATGGCGAGCTGCTGCTCTTCCGGCTTTCGAAAGTGGATCCCCCCACCGTTCGTGCACTGCGCCGTCCTGTGGACGCCGTGCTGGCCACTGACTAGGAGCCCCGCCATGGACCGCCCCCCGATTTCGCTGGACGAACTGAGCTACCGTCCCGCCGGCAAGACCTACACGCTGCGCGAAGCGCAGACCATCCGCGAACTGGATGAAGTGCATCGGATCACGCACGACTCCATCGTCGAGGCCGGCTACATGCCGCCGCAATGCGGCGGACGCATCATTTCGTACCCGGAGCTGGATCCTTCGCCGCTCACGACCATCCTCGTAGCCGTGGAGGAGGGTCGCGTCATCGGGACCAACTCCATCACCGGAGACGGCCCGTTCGGTCTGCACACGGACCGGCACTTCAAGGCCGAGACCGACGCCATCCGAGCCGAAGGCCGGAAGCTCGTGTCGTCGTTCCGCATCGCGACTGACCCGCGGTGGTCCGCCCGCCGCAGCCTCGCGCTGGTGATGGACATGTTGAAGTGGTCGTACTTCGTGGCCTGGAAGAAGTACGACTTCGAGACGATGCTGTGCACGTTCAATCCGAAGCACGAGGGCGTGTATGCGCGGCTTCTCGCCGCGCGGACCGTCAAGCTCCTGGATGTCATGGAAGGCGATCACATCGCGGCCGGCGCGGTCATGATGCGTATCGATCGCGAGCGGACGCCGGCGGCCTTCGTCGCAGAGATGGAACAGATTGAGGCACGCGTCGCCACGGGTTCCGCCCTCGGCGGATACGGACAGACGATTGCCCGATCTCTCGCGTAGCCCGGACGAGGGGCGAAGTCCCCGACTCCGGGGACAAACGGCCGCCATCATTCGGCACCGCCCCCGGAGTGCGCTTCGCTCCTTCCGGGCTACAACGGCGACATCGTCGTAGCCCGGACGAGGGGCGAAGGCCCCGACTCCGGGGACACGGTCGCCATCGCTCGGCATCGCCCCCGGATTGCGCTTCGCTCCATCCGGGCTACACGCGCGACGCCATCGCCTCACTCCACCAAATCGAACGCCCCCTCCATCACCTGCCGGTACCGACCCGTCCGCCAATTGCGCACGGCATCGCGCACGAGCGGCGACGGCTTCTCCCGGTATCGGCGCACCACGGTGCCTGCGGCGGCGGTCCACCCGCGCTGGGCCTCCGCCATGGCGAAATCGAACTCGCTTGTGTGCGCGGGCCGCGGCGTCACGGGTTGCGGCACGACCCCGACACGGACGGTGCGGCGTTCGAAATTGGTCTCATCCACCGGTACTTCGAGCACATGCAATCCGCGCTCTGGTTGCAGGATGTGGTGGGCTCCGAACCCGGCCGCCGACAGTACGATCCCGGTGGCGGAATCGCCGCCCACGGTCTTCAACTGCATGCGCCGGGCCTTGGCCCAGCCTTTGTACATCTCGACGATGTTTCGCAGGAACGCCACCTCCGCTTCCTGTGAGCGCGGATCGCTCGCCACGCGGTCGATGATGAGATACACGTCCGACGGCGCGCCTTCCTCGGCATCCGCCAGCGCGGCGCGCACGAGGTAGATCTGCTCGGCCACGCTGGCGACGAGCGCCTGCGGCACCTTGCCGTCGCGTTCCACCCGTCGTTCCAGGCGCTGCATGAGTGAGCGGGCGGTTTCCGCGCCGGCCTCGATGCGGTCCATGCGTTCTGCGAGGTCGGTCACGGCATGGCGGTCGTGCGGGTCCAGCCAGTCGAGCAGATCGGTGCCGAGCGCTTCCCAGTCCCCTTGGTCATCCTGCCTCGGCGTGTCCTCCCAGAAGCCCGGCGCGCTGATGCGGGTGAGCAGGGCCGCCTTGGTCTTGACCCACTCCTGCGCTTCCAGGTGCCCGGACAGTTCCGCGAGCATCGTTTCGAGGAACGCGCGCGCGGCGGGCGTGCCCTCGGGCGCAAACACGAGGGATTGCAACGTCATGCCGCTCGGCGGTGCGGCGGTGGGCTCTGCTGCGGCCGCGGCTTCCGCCGGCGGGGAATCCGGGTCCACGAACTCCACCTCGATCGCACGGCCATTGCTGCGCACGAAGAGGAACTGATCGCCCTCGGGAAAACGATGCTCCACGATGGTGAGTGCGATCGGGGCGAGCACGTGCTGGTCGATGGCGCGTCGGAGCGGGCGGGCGCCGAGGTCGTTGGTGAAGCCTTTCTCCAGCAGAAACTCGATCGCGGAGTCCTCCCACTCCACCGCCCAGTCGCGCGTACGAAAGCCGCGGCGCTGCAGGACGTCGTGCAGTTCCTTCTCCAGGATCTTGCGCATCACCGTGCGCGACAGCGGGCGGAACACCACCACGCGATCCAGCCGGTTCACGAACTCTGGTCGAAAGGCCTGGTTGATGGCACGTGTCACCTGCGCTTCGCTGAAGGGGCTGTCGCCGTCGTTGAAGCCCAGGCTCGATCCCTTGTGCGCCACCGCCCCGAGATTGGTCGTGAGGATGATGATGCTGTGGCGGAAGTCCGCGAGGTTTCCGCGCGCATCGGTCAGGCGGCCGTCGTCGAACACCTGCAGGAAGAGGTCCCAGACATTCGGGTGACCCTTCTCGAATTCATCCAGCAGCACTACGGAGAAGGGCTGCTTGCGGATGCGGTTCACCAGCGCGTCGACTTCCGCGCCGCCGCTACCGTCGCCCAGGATGCGGGCGAGAGAGCTGGGGTCCTGGAACTCGCTCATGTCGAGCCGGATCATCCGGTCCGGCGAACCGAACAGGTACGTGGCGAGGGTTTTCGCCACTTCCGTCTTGCCGGTGCCGGTCGGGCCCGCGAAGAGGAACACGCCCACCGGCCGGCTGGGGTCGGTGAGTCCGGCCTTCAGCATTGCCACGCGATCGATCAGGCACTGCACGGCCTCGGGCTGGCCCATCACCCGCGCGTCGAAGTGTTCGCGGATGGTTTTGGAGTCGAGCCCTTCGCGGTCGTCCAGCACGGCGTGCGGCAGACCTGTCAGAGTCGCGAGGGTCTCGATGAGGTCGTTGCGAGTCACGGTCTTGGCACTGCCCGCGGCCACGCGAATCCTCGTGCTGCGCAGCAGGTCGATCGCGCTGCCGGGCAGGGCACGGCTGCTGAAGTAATGGCGCGCGAGGTCGACGGTGTCCTGCACGAGAGCGGGATCGAACGCGAGACCCGCAGCCGTGAATTCCGCGTCCGCCACGCGGCGAACGAGATCCTGAGCATCGGGCTGGGACAAGGGCTCGATGCGCACGGTACGGAACGCGCCGCGCACGCGGGGCCTTTCCTGCAGGAGCCGCTCGAAGGCGCGCGGCAGCGTCTCGCCCACCAGGCGCAGCCGCCCGGCCTCGACCGCCGGCAGGATCATGTCGAGTACGCCCACCGGGCTCTGCCGGTGCTGGCCCGCAAACACCAGTTCGTGCACGTTGGGCACGTACCACACCACGCGACGCTGCGAGTCGAGGTTGTCGAACAACTCGCGGATGCGCGCTTCGAGTTCGCCCATGAAGGTCTGGCCGGCCATGACATCGGTGGCCGAGGCCTCGAACACGTGCCATCCGGCTTCGCGCACCTTGTCCGCGACCGCGCGGAAGAACGAGGTTTTGCCCGCGCCGGACTCACCGACGATCACGATGCCGCAGGGGTCCTCGCCGGTGAGGGCCTTGGCGGCGTCGGCCACGGCGTCTCGCCAGGTGTCGATGACGATGAGCGGCGTGCCGAACGGGTCGTGACGGTGCAGTCGGCCGACGCGTTCCAGCGCGACCGTGTTGAGCTGTGTGCGCTGCCATTCCGCGAGCTGAGCCTGCAGCACGCCCGCGTGCGGAGTCGTGAGGCGTCCCGCGACGTCCGCCATGATCGCGAGCGGTGCAGCCGGCGTCTTTGCAAGCGCGGGCGTGAGGTCCGGTGTTTCTCCCGCGGCGACGCGGGCGTCGATCAGCTCAGAGAGAAACTGCTGCAGCGTCGGGTTGTCCGGCCACCAGTGCTGGGCCTGCACGAGGATCTCGCCGATGAGCGGGCGCGAGGGCGGCGCGTGGCGCTGGAAAGCGCGGAACAGGAAGTAGTGGGACCACACTCGCGTCGAGTGCACGTAAGGTACGATCCGGTCGAGTACCTCACCGCCGTCGTCGCGCTCGCAGATCGCCTGCGCGGCCATCGCCTCCAGCATGCCGTTGCTGCTGATGCAGTACGCGGCAACCTGCGAGATGGGCATGGCCGGGTCGCGCATCAGCGCCACGCCCTGACGGAACGGCTCCTCCGCTTCGAGTTCCTGCGGGTGGCTCGAGGCGTCGTAGGCGTCAGAAAGCGCAGCCGCACACTGCTGCACCGTGTGGGGCGCGGATTCCGCCCCGGGTTCGTCGGCAGGCGTGTCGTTGTCCGACGAAGCCGGCTGTGGCGGAGGCGCCTCGGCCGCCTTGCCGCGCAGGTGGCGCCAGAGGAACCAGACGATGAAGCTGGTGGCAATGAGTACGAGCGTTTCCATGCGTGTCGGGAAGGGAATTCCAACCGGAGCCGGCGAATGGGCCGACTCTATCCGAAACCCGGAGGTCTCTCATCTTGAGCGCGAAGCCGGTATTGCTTTGGTACTTCGATGTCATCTCCCCCTATGCCTACTTCCAGGCCGAACGGCTGGCGGAGGTCGAGGCCGTCGCCGAGGTGAAGCGGATTCCGGTGCTCTTTGCCGGTCTGCTGGAGCACTGGGGACAACTGGGCCCGGCCGAGATCGTTCCCAAGCGGCGATTCACGTTTCGCTACGCCGTGTGGTACGCCCATCGCCATGGCATACCCCTCAAGATGCCGCCGGGGCACCCTTTCAACCCGCTGCGATTGCTGAGGCTGGCTGCGGCGTTCGACGGTCGCGCGGACGTGGTTCGGGAGGTGTTCCGGTTCGTGTGGGCAGAGGGCCGCTCCACGGATGATCCCGCGGCGTGGACAGATCTCTGTTCACGTTTCGGCGTGGAGGATGGCGATGCGCTCATCGCGCAGCCCGACGTCAAGGCCCGTCTCGTGGCCAACGGACAGGAGGCCGTGTCGCGCCAGGTGTTCGGTGTCCCCACTTTCGTGACCCCGGAGGGCGAGGGGTTCTGGGGCGTGGACTCGACCGAGATGCTGCTCGACCACCTTGCCGGCGCGCCGATCATGCGCAGCGCGGAGATGCTCCGGGCGGATTCCCTTCCGGTGTCCAAAGCCCGCGACCGCCGGTAGCCCGGCCTCCTGCCGGGGACGGTAACTGCGCGACTATTGAAGGTGATCCCGGGCGAAGCCCGTATATGGACTCCTCCCTGTTTGCAAGCAGGAAGTGCTTTTGGCGTAAGGATCGACTGCGCACGTATATCCGGCCTCTAGAGGTGGGCGATCCGCGCGTGTGCTCCTGATCGGGCTATCGAGCTCGAGGCTCTGCGGGCTCTGAAAGGGTCTGCACACGCCGATTCGATCAGTTCGCCATCCACTCTTCTTGCTACGCAATCGTCGTTCGACTCGCTCCTGGTTACGACACCTGCCAGACCCTTCGATCACACCCCCGTCTGCCGGGGCTTTGCCCCTCAGGCCGTCTGCTCTGCCTGCTTGTTCACCCCGTAGTCCGGGTCGTAGCGCCCGCCCTGGCTCATCAACACCCACGCGATGCGCATCGTCTTGTTCGCCAGCGCCACCGCCGCCACGTTCTTGTTACGCCTCGCGCACAGCTCCTGCACCCAACGGCTCAGCGGGTCGGTCTTGCCCTTGCAACTGTTCACCACCGAGCGCGCTCCGTGGATGAGTAGCGTGCGAAGGTAGGCATCTCCGCGCTTGCTTATCCCCAGCAGCCGCTCCTTGCCCCCGCTGCTGTGCTGCCCCGGCACAATCCCCACCCAGGCCGAGGCCTGCCGACCCCTCGTGAACTGCCTGCCGTCGCCCAGCGCCGCCAGCAACGCCGTGGCCGTCGTCGGCCCCACCCCTCGCAGCCTCATCAACTCGCGCGCTCTATCGTCTTCCTGCACCACCCTGAGCATCGCCGCGTCCATCTCACCGATGCGCCTGTCCAGGTACTCCAGGTCCTCCTTCAGCCCCGAGAGCACCGGCCGAAACGACATCGGCAACCCGTTGTCCGTCTCCTCCAGCAACTCCGGCAAGCGCGCCCGCAACTTCCCCACCCCCACGCTCACCACGATCCCGTACTCCGCCAGCAGCCCCCGTATCTCGTTGACCGCCGCCGTGCGGTTGCGCATCAGCGTTCTCCTCACCCGGTGCAGCGCCTGCAGCCTCTGCTGCTCCACCGTCTTCAACGCCACAAACCTCATGTTCGGCCGACCCACCGCCTCACAGATGCCCTCCGCGTCATTCGCATCGTTCTTGTTGCCCTTCACGTACGGCTTCACGTGCTGCGGCGCCATCAGCTTCACCTCGTGCCCCAGCGCCCCCAGCACCCGCGCCCAGTGGTTCGACCCTCCGCAGGCCTCCATCCCCACCAGGCACGGCTCCAGCCCTCTGAAGAATTCCTCCACCTGCGCTCGCTTCAACTGCCGCGACACCACCTTGCGCCCCTTCTCGTCCACCCCGTGCACCTGAAACACCTGCTTTGCCAGATCCAACCCGATGCGCGTAATCTTCATCTCGGACTCCTCTCGCCTGCGCGACTGTTTGTTCACAACCTCCAGTCTGGCACTCGATGCCTCTTAGGGGGGAGGAGTCCATCCCATTGGGCTACGGATGCGCGGTCAACACACGCCGTAGCCCGGACTCCGTCCGGGGAAAAGCTCAGCGACGGCGACGCGCGATCAGGCCGAGCAATCCCAGGCCGCCGGCCATCAGCGCCCACGTGCCGGGCTCCGGGACGGCCGTAAGCACGACGTTGTCGAGCCCGGTGGTTTCCGTCACGCCGTTGTAGTACTCGCCACGGATGCGAAGCAGGGTGACCGAGCCGAGCACCGAGGCAAAGTCCGCCGCCGTCGGGGCCGGGCCGTTCAGACCGCCAATCGTCCAGCCTGCGCCGGGCTTCAGTGATGTGCTGACGGCGTTCCAGCTGGTACCGACGGGATTTTCCGGCGCGATCCACAGCAGCGTGGTAGTGCCGTTGGAGAGGATCACATCGGGGTCGCCGCGCCAGTCGTTGCTGTCGTTCGGCGTGTAGAAGGTGTCGAAGCTCAACGTGCCGCCCTGGTAGGCCGACAGGTCGCCCGTGAACTTGGTCGGCGCGACAAACAGGAAAGTGCCATCGCTCGGGTCGATAGCCTCGATATAGCCGCCCGGATTGCCGCCGGTCGTCTTGTAGTCGTATTCGACATCCTGGCCGGCGTTGATGTAGGCCGCGTCGCCCTGGGCCTGCGTGAACACATCGATCACGCGCCAGCCATCGTCATCGGTGTCGAAGGTGGACGAGATGGGGGCCGCCAGAGGCAGGGCGAGCGCGGGCAGAGCAAGGGCGCCGAGCAGCGGCGCGGCGAGAAAGATAGCAAGACGATTCATGTGGCAAGGTCTCCTGATGGGTGCGTCGACGACGTCTTCCCCCGAAAATCTATTGGTCTTGTAGGTTTTGGCCATTATGGACGGCCAGCCTGCTCGATGGCAAGCCGGCCGATGCCGACAGCGCCCGGACCTCGTCGCCCGGGCCTCACCCCAGTTCGAGCAGGAGGTCCTTCGCCGCGACCGCGTCCCCGTGCTTCACGTGCACGGCCTTGACGGTGCCGTCCCGCTCGGCGCGGATCACGCTCTCCATCTTCATCGCCTCGATGGACACGAGCGGGTCGCCCTTCTTGATCGGCTGCCCCGCCTTCACGGACACCATGCCGACGCTGCCGGGCATGGGAGCGCCGACATGGCCCGCGTTGCCGTCCTCGGCCTTCTGTCGCTGCTTGATGCTGGCAGCGACGCCGGCCTTGGGCACCCGCACCACGCGAGCCTGACCGTTCAGTTCGAAGAACAGACGCACCTGGCCGTCGTCGTCCATCTCGGCCCGACCCGTCAGCCGCACGACGAGGGTCTTGCCGCGGTCGATCTCGATGGCGATCTCCTCGCCATCCTTCATGCCGTGGAAGAACACGGGCGTCGGCAGCACGGAGACGTCATCGAACTGCCGCACATGCTTGGCAAAGTCGGCGAACACCTTCGGGTACATGAGATACGAGGCTAGGTCCGTGTCGGACAGCTTGCGGCCCGCGGCCTCGGCGCCCTGCTCGCGCACGGCTTCGAGATCGGCGGGCGGCAGATAGGCGCCGATGCGACCCTGCACGGGCTTGTCGCCCTTGAGCACGCGCTTCGTGATGGCCTCGGGGAAGCCGTCGGGCGGGAAGCCCAGTTCGCCCTTCATCATCGACACGACCGACTCGGGGAACGCGATCTCGCGCGCGGGATCCAGCACATCTTCCGGCGTGAGGTCGTTTGCGACCATGAACAGCGCCATGTCGCCCACGACCTTGGAGGTGGGCGTGACTTTCACGATGTCGCCGAAGAGCTGATTCACCTGCGCATAGGCACGGGCCACTTCGGGCCACCGGTGCTCCAGCCCGAGGGAACGGGCCTGCTCGCGCAGATTGGTGTACTGGCCGCCGGGCATCTCGTGCAGGTATACGTCCGACGTGCCGGAACGCATGTCGGCCTCGAACGGCGCGTAGTGGCGGCGCACGCCTTCCCAGTAGTGGGAAAGTGTCTTCAGCGAATCGAGATCGACGTCGGGTGCGCGATCGGTGCCTTCCAGCGCCGCGACGATGGAACCGAGGTTGGGCTGCGACGTGAGGCCGCTCATCGCGTCCAGCGCGCCGTCCACGGCGTCGATGCCGGCTTCGATGGCGGCCAGGACGCTCGCCGCGCCGACACCGCTCGTATCGTGCGTGTGGAAGTGGATGGGGATGCCGACCTCCTGCTTGAGCGCGGTGACCAGCGCCCGGGCGGCGCGGGGTCGGCAAACGCCCGCCATGTCCTTGATGCCCAGCACGTTGGCACCGGCGCGCTCGAGCGCCTTGGCCATGGTCACGTAGTACTTGAGGTCGTACTTCGGACGGCTCGCGTCGAAGAGATCGCCCGTGTAGCAGATGGCAGCTTCGCACACCGCCCCCGTCTCGCGCACGGCATCGATCGCGACACGCATGTTCTCGACCCAGTTCAGGGAATCGAACACGCGGAAGATGTCGATGCCTTCCTTCGCGGCCTGCTGCACGAAGTAGCGCACGACGTTGTCGGGATAGTTGGTGTAGCCCACCGCGTTGGAGGACCGCAGGAGCATCTGGAAGCAGATGTTCGGAATGGCCTCGCGCAGCTGCGCAAGCCGCGCCCAGGGGTCTTCCTTCAGGAAGCGCAGCGCCACGTCGAACGTCGCCCCGCCCCAGCACTCGACCGACAGCAGGCCCGATGCCATGCGCGCGTAGTGCGGTGCGATGGGCAGCATGTCGTGCGTGCGCATGCGCGTCGCGAACAGCGACTGATGCGCATCGCGCATGGTCGTGTCGGTCAGCAGCACGCGCTGCTCGGACTTCATCCACTTGGCGAAGCCTTCGGCCCCGAGCTGCTTCAACCGGTCTCGGGAGCCTGGCGCCGGCAACTGGGCGGGCTTCAGCCTGGGCAGTTGCGGCGGCGTGACGAAGATGTCCGTCTTGCGGCGGCGGCGCATCTCCGCGTTGCCGTTGACCACCACGTCGCCGATGAAGCCCAGCAGCTTGGTGGCGCGGTCGCGGCGCTTCACGAAGCGGAACAGGTCGGGCGTCTCGTCGATGAAGCGGGTGATGCACTCGCCGGAAACGAACTGCGGATGCCGGATCACGTTCTCGAGGAACTGCAGGTTCGACGACACGCCGCGGATGCGGAATTCGCGCAGCGCGCGATCCATCCGGGCGATGGCCTCCTCCTTCGAGTGGCCCCACGACGTCACCTTCACCAGCAGCGAATCGTAGTAGGGCGTGATCACCGCGCCGCTGTAGGCCGTGCCGGCGTCGAGACGGATGCCGAACCCCGCGGCGCTGCGGTAGACCGAGATGCGGCCGTAGTCGGGCGTGAACTGATTCTCGGGGTCCTCGGTGGTCACGCGGCATTGCAGCGCGTGGCCGTTCTTCTGCACGTCCTCCTGGCGCGGCACGTAGGAGTCGGCCTCGCCGATGGTGGCGCCTTCGCTGATGCGGATCTGCGCCTTGACGATGTCGACGCCGGTGATCTGCTCGGTGACCGTGTGCTCGACCTGGATGCGCGGGTTCACCTCGATGAAGTAGAACTTGTCGGTATCCGCATCCATCAGGAACTCGACGGTGCCGGCGTGCGTGTAGTTGGCGCCGCGTGCGAGCTGAAGGGCGGACGCGCAGAGTGCCGCGCGCTGGGCATCGTTCAGGTAGGGCGCGGGCGCGCGTTCCACCACTTTCTGGTTGCGGCGCTGCACGGAGCAGTCGCGCTCGAACAGGTGCACGAGATTGCCGTGCGTGTCGCCCATCACCTGCACTTCCACGTGGCGCGCGCGACGCACCAGCTTCTCGAGATAGACCTCGTCGTTGCCGAACGCGGCGGCGGCTTCGCGGCGCGCCACGTCGAGGTGATGGAAGAGATCGGCCTCGGACTCCACGACGCGCATGCCGCGTCCGCCACCGCCCCAGCTCGCCTTCAGCATGAGCGGGTAGCCGACGGCCGCCGCCATCTTCTTCGCCTCGTCGTAGTCCGCAGGCAGCGCGCCGGTCGCAGGCACCACGGGCACTCCCACCTTCTCGGCCAGGGCACGGGCCGCGACCTTGTTGCCTAGCAGTCGCATGACTTCGGGCTTGGGTCCGACGAAGGTGATGCCCGCCTTCGCGCAGGCCTCGGCGAAGTCGGGGTTCTCGGAGAGGAATCCGTAGCCGGGATGGATCGCGTCGACCTTCGCCTCCAGGGCGATGCGGATGACGTCATCGATGTCGAGGTAGGCCTGGATCGGCTTCTTGCCGGCGCCCACGAGATAGCTCTCGTCAGCCTTGAATCGGTGGAGTGCGAAGCGGTCTTCGTTGGAGAAGATCGCCACCGTGCGGATGCCCATCTCGGCCGCGGCACGCATGACACGGATGGCGATTTCGGAACGGTTTGCGACGAGGAGGCTGCGGATCGGTTTCATGTCTTGTCGTGGCTTGCGGATCGTCGGACGGCAGGAACTGGCCGAACGGATCATAGCGGCAATGCCGCGTTGCAGCATCGTTTTGTTCAACCCTTGCAGGCAAGGCCGCCTTCGCCGCGCGCGAAGCAGCCGTTCCCTTGACAACTAAAATGTTTGGGTCGTAAATATGCCCGTGACCATCCCGCGGCAATTGCCGCCCCGTCGAGCCCGCCTGTGAAAGCATCGAGCCTCGCCCCCTCCCCCGCCGCGCCGGCCGATCTCGAGGCCCGCGTGGGCGACGAAGATCATCAGGCACTGCGGCTGTGGCTGCGTCTGCTCGTGTGCACCAATCACGTGGAGGCCGAGATCCGCGCCCGTCTGCGCGCGGAGTTCGGCATCACGCTCGCCCGCTTCGACCTGCTGGCGCAGCTCGAACGCAGTCCCGAGGGACTCAAGATGAGCGAGCTCTCCCGACGGATGATGGTGAGCGGCGGCAACGTCACCGGCCTCACCGACGAGCTGGAAGCCGAGGGAATGGTCGTACGTGAGGACGACCCCGCCGACCGCCGTACCTACACCGTGAAGCTCACGCCGGGCGGGGTGGAGCAGTTCCGGGCGATGGCCTCGCGGCACGAACGCTGGGTGGTGGATCTCTTCTCGGGGCTGTCGGCCGGCGAGCAGCGGCAGATCCACGGATTGCTCGCCAAATTCAAGGAACACCTGACCGGCTCGCGGGAGCGCAAAGGCCCGCCGGCTGGTCGCGCCCCGGTCCGAAAGCTATGATCGCGGCGATCCGGGCGGTCTTCAGCGCCGCCCCGGAACGACAACGGGAGGAGTGGCAGTGATCAAGAAAGCGGTGGCAGCAGCCTCGATGGCGATGGCAACGGTGGCGGTGCAGGCGGCCGACCAGATCAGGATCGGCTTCATGAGCACGCTGTCCGGTCCTTCCGCGGCGCTCGGCATCGACATCCGCGATGCCTTCAATCTCGTGGTCAAGCGCAACGGCGGCAAGCTGGGCGGACTGCCCGCGGAGATCATCGTGGTCGACGACCAGATGAAGCCGGACACCGGCAAGCAGGCCACCGAGCGGCTGCTCAAGAAGGACCGCGTGGATGTCATCACCGGCATCGTCTTCTCGAACGTGATGCTCGCGGTCGCGCCGTCGATCTTCGAGAACGAGACCTTCCTGGTGAGCGCCAACGCCGGCCCCACCGCGTATTCGGGCGAAGGGTGCAATCCCTTCTTCTTCGCCGCCTCCTGGCAGAACGACGGCCAGCACGAAGCCGCCGGTCACTTCTCCACCACCAAGGGCTACAAGTCGGTGGTGCTGCTCGCGCCCAACTACCCGGCGGGCAAGGACGCGCTCACCGGCTTCAAGCGGATGTACAAGGGCGAGGTCATCGACGAGATCTACACGAAGCTCGGTCAACTCGACTTCGCGGCGGAACTCGCGCAGGTGCGTGCCGCCAAGCCCCAGGCCGTGTACATCTTTCAGCCGGGCGGCATGGGCATCAACTTCATCAAGCAATGGGTGGCCGCGGGCCTCAACAAGCAGATCCCGCTGATCGCCCCGGGCTTCTCGGCCGACGAGGACGTGATCAAGGCCGTCGGCGAGCCCATGGTGGGCATGTACAACACGGCACAGTGGGCACACGACCTCGGCAATGCGGAGAACCGCAAGTTCGTCGCCGAGTTCCAGAAGGAGTACGGGCGGCTGCCGACCGTTTATGCCTCGCAGGGCTACGACACGGCTCAGCTCATCGACGCCGCCGTGCGCGACGCCAAGGGCAAAATCGAGGACCGCGCCGTCTTCGGCAAGGCGCTCACCACCGCCAAGTTCAACTCGGTCCGCGGCGAGTTCAAGCTCAACGTGAACCACATGCCGATCCAGAACTACTACCTCCGGCAGATCTGGAAGGACCCCAGCGGCCGGATCACGAACAAGCTGGTCAGCACGGTCCTCACGAACCATCCCGACGCGTACGCCAGCGCCTGCAAGATGAAGCCCTGGTAGTCCGCGGCCGCCCCGCACTTCCCTCTCCGTCGCCGGAGCTTCCGTGGACGCGATCCTTCTCGTCGAACAGGCGCTGAACGGCCTGCAGTTCGGCCTGATGCTGTTCCTGCTCGCCGCCGGGCTCACGCTCGTGTTCGGCATCATGGACATGATCAACCTCGCCCACGGTTCGCTCTACATGGTGGGCGCGTACCTCGCGGCGACGGTCGCCACGGCAACGGGGTCCTTCCTCGTGGGGGCGGCGGCCGCCGTAGTCGGCACCGCGGTGGTCGGCATGCTGCTGGAAGTGACGCTCCTGCGGCGACTCTACAAGCGCGACCACCTGCATCAGGTGCTCGCCACCTTCGGTCTGCTGCTCATGGCGAACGAGGCCGTGCGGATGATCTGGGGGCCGGAAGCGCTGTCCCTCCCGATGCCCGAGGCGCTCGCCGGCCCCGTCGAGATCGGCGGCCTCGTGTATCCCGCCTTCCGGCTGATGATCATCGCCGTGGGCATCGTGGTGGCAGTCCTGCTGTACGTGCTGGTGGCGCACACCAGGCTGGGCATGCTGGTCCGGGCCGGCGCGTCCAACCGCGAGATGGCCCGCGCGATGGGCGTGCGCGTCAGCACCGTGTTCACACTCGTCTTCGGCATCGGCGCCGCGCTGTGTGCGGTCGCTGGCGCGATGCTCGGACCGCTCCTCGCCGTCCAGGTGGGCATGGGCGAGAGCATCCTCATCCTGGCCTTCGTCGTCATCGTGATCGGCGGCATCGGCTCCGTGCGCGGCGCCTTCGTCGGCGCGGTGCTGGTCGGCATGGTGGACACCTTCGGCCGCACGCTCCTGCCGATGTCATTGCGGGCCGTGCTGCCGCCGCAGATCGCGGGCAACCTGGGCCCGGCGCTCGCCTCGATCCTCATCTACGTGCTGATGGCCGGGGTGCTGTTCTGGCGGCCCCAGGGTCTGTTCCCGGCGCGGGGCTGACCGATGGCCGCCGGCACGCCGCTGCATCATGCTGTCCGCTGGGCGCTCGTCGGCCCCGCGCTCGTCCTGCTCGCTCTGCTGCCCGTACTGCTGACGGCCATCGACCAGCCGTTCTATCTGGTGCCGGCCACGCGCATCCTCATCTATGCGATCGCCGCCACGAGTCTCAATCTGCTCGTGGGATTCGGCGGCATGGTGAGCTTCGGACACGCCGCGTTCTTCGGGACCGGCGCGTACGTCACGGGCATCGCCGCCATGCACGGCCTGCAGTCGGCGTGGCTGGCGTGGCCGCTCGCGATGGTCGTGGCCGGTGTCGCCGCGTTTGCGATCGGTCTCGTCAGCCTGCGCACTCGCGGGGTGTACTTCATCATGATCACGCTGGCCTTCGCGCAGATGATGTACTACGTGTTCGTCTCGATGAAGACGTACGGCGGCGAGGACGGCCTGGCGCTGGAGTCCCGCTCGGCGCTCGGCTTCGGCCTGAGCCTCAAGTCCGACACCACCTTCTACTACGTGACGCTGGTCCTCGCGGTGCTGTCGATCGCCGTGCTCTGGCGCGTGGTCAACTCCCGCTTCGGCCGCACACTGCAGGGAATCCGCGAGAACGAGATCCGCATGGAAGCCGTGGGCTTCCCGGTGTTCCGCCACAAGCTTGCCGCGTTCGTCATCGCGGGCGCAGTGGCGGGCCTCGCCGGCGCACTCGCAGCCAACCAGACCGACATGGCGAGCCCCGCGTTCCTCAACTGGCACCAGTCGGGGATGCTGCTCATCATGGTGATCCTGGGCGGTGTCCACAGCTTCCTGGGACCCGCCATCGGCGCGGCCGTGCTGCTGCTGCTCGAGGAATTCGTGGGCGACATGACCACCCACTGGCAGTTCTACGTGGGCGCGGTTCTCGTGGCCGTGGTGCTGTTCGCGCCGAACGGCATCGCCACGCTGGCCGTAAGGCGCAGCCGTGTCTGATCTTCTGGTCATCGGCGGACTCGTCAAGCGCTTCGGTGGCCTCGCGGCGACCGACGGCGTGGACCTCGCCGTGGGCGAAGGCGAACTGCATGCCCTCATCGGCCCCAACGGTGCCGGCAAGACCACGCTGATCAGCCAGATCTCCGGCACGCTCGCGCCGGACGCCGGGCATATCCGCCTGCAGGGTCAGGACATCACCCGGCTCACGATGCACGAGCGCGTGGCGCGAGGACTCGCGCGGTCCTTCCAGGTGACGAGCCTGTTCCGGGGGTTCAGCGTGCGCGACAACCTCGCGCTCGCGGTGCAGGCGCGATCGGGCTCCAGCTTCCGCTTCTTCGCCCCCGCGAGGAACGAACGTGCGCTGTTCGAAGAAGCCGACCGGCTCGCGCAGCGCGTGGACCTGCAGGACCGCCTCGACACCCAGGCGTCCGTTCTCGCGCACGGCGAGCAGCGCCGGCTCGAGATCGCACTCGCGCTCGCGACGCGTCCGCGCCTGCTGCTGCTGGACGAACCGCTCGCGGGGCTCGGGCCCGAGGAATCCGCACGGATGGTCGCGCTGATCGAATCGCTGCGCGCGGACTGCTCGCTGCTGCTGGTGGAGCACGACATGGACGCCGTGTTCCGGCTCGCGGGCCGCATCTCGGTGCTCGTGGCGGGGAAGATCATCGCCACCGGCACGCCGGAGCAGATCCGCAACCATGCGGAAGTGCGACGCGCCTATCTCGGCGACGAGGCGGTGGGCGCATGAGCGCCATTCTCGAGATCGAGGATCTCCACGCCGGCTACGGCGGCACGGAAGTGCTATTCGGCCTGTCGCTGTCCATTCGCGAGGGCGAGGTGGCAACACTGCTCGGCCGCAACGGCATGGGCAAGACCACCACCATCCGCTCCGTGCTCGGCATGATCGCGCCGAGCGGCGGCAGCATCCGTTTCCGCGGAGAGCGCATCGACGGCCGCGCCACCGAGTCCATCGCCCGCGCAGGCATCGCGGTGGTGCCCGAAGGTCGTCAGATCTTCCCCAACCTGACGGTGGAGGAGAACCTCAAGGCCTTCGGCGCGAACCGGCGCGGCTCCGCGACGCCGTGGGATCTGTCGCGGGTGTACACGTTCTTCCCGCGCCTGCAGGAACGCCGCCGGAACATGGGCAACCAGCTCTCGGGCGGCGAGCAGCAGATGCTCGCCATCGGCCGTGCGATGATGACCAACCCGCATCTGCTGGTGCTCGACGAGGCGACCGAGGGCCTTGCGCCGCTCGTGCGCGAGGAGATCTGGCAGTGCCTGCATACGCTGAGCGCGCAGGGACAGACCATCCTCGTCATCGACAAGTACGTGCAGCGGCTGATCGCGCTGGCGCGCCACCATACGATCATCGAGCGCGGTCGCGTCGTGTGGTCGGGCACGTCCGAGGCGCTCGATGCCGATCACGGCATCTGGCACCGGTATCTCGGCGTCTGACACCCGCCGCCCGGCGGCGACCCATCTCCAGGTTTCATGACCCGCAAGCCCTCCCGCCCCAAGCCCCCGACGAGCACCCGCGAGGACGTCTTCGATCGGCCCACGGCCGAATGGCTGGAACGCGCGGTCGCTCTGTTCCGCCGTCGTGACCTGCACGCGGCAGATCAGGCGATCGACCAGCATCTGGCGCGTGCCCCGCAGAGCTGGACGGGGCTGTGCCTCAAGGCGATCCTCGCCGCCGAGACCCATCGTGAAGTCCAGGCCGAGCAGATCTGGCTGCAGCTCGTCGAACGCAACCCCGCCTATGCGGAAGGCCATACCAATCTCGGGCTGATGTACAAGCGCATGGGCCGGCTCGACGAGGCGGAGGCGCATCTGCGCAAGGCGCTGGCGCTCGCGCCCGGCCTCTCCGGCGCGCATCACAACCTCGGCATGGTGCTCATGGATCGGGGCCGAATGGACGACGCGCTGGCATCGTTCGAACGGGCGCTCGAACTCGAACCCGATGCCGCGCAGACCCGATTCAACATCGGCGTGCTGTGGCAGGGGCGCATGCAGTTCGACCGCGCGTGCGCCGCCTACCGCGAAACGCTGCAGCTCGCACCGTCCCATCAGGGCGCCATGAACAACCTGGTGTTCTGCCTGCAGTACCTGCCCGACTGCGCGCCGGAGACGCGACTGGCCGTCGCACGCGAACTCGGACAGAGCCTGTGCGCCAGCGTGACCCAACGGTCCGCCTGGAACGTCACATTCGAGCCGTCCCGGCGGCTGCGCGTGGGCTTCGTTTCCGGCGATCTGCGCACCCATCCGGTCGGGTACTTTCTCGAGACGCTGTTCCGGGGGCTCGGCCAGACGGCGCTGGAGTTCCATGCCTACTCGAATCATCCGACCGACGACGAGTTGTCGGCGCGGCTGCGCTCCCGCTTCGCGGGCTGGCATCACGTGGACACGTGGAACGACGATGCGCTCGAAGCCCGCATCGTCGCGGACGGCATCGACGTGCTCGTCGATCTCGCGGGCCACAGCGCGCTCAACCGCCTGCCGCTGTTCGCTCGCCGGCCGGCGCCGGTGCAGCTGAGCTGGCTCGGGTACTTCGCCACCACGGGATTGCCGACGATGGATTGGGTTCTCGCCGACCCCGTTTGCGTGCCGCCCGGCGAAGAGAAGTGGTTCATGGAAAAGGTGGAGCGTCTGCCGCACACGCGACTGTGTTTTGCGCCGCCCCCGAATGCCCCGCCCGTGAGCCCGATGCCCGCGGCAACAGCGGATCACTTCACGTTCGGCTGCTTTCAGGATCTCGCGAAGATCAACGACGAGGTGCTCGCGCTCTGGTCGCAGGTACTTGCTGCGTGTCCCCATGCCGTCCTGCGGTTGCAAAGCGCACCACTCACCCGACCCGAACCGCGCGAGCGCTTCGTGAAGCGTCTGCTCGATGCGGGGATTTCGACGGCGCAGTTGCGTCTCTTCGGTTCGGTCGCGCGCGAGAGCTACTTTGCGAGCTACGCCGAGGTCGACGTGGTGCTCGACACCTTCCCCTATCCCGGCGGGACGACGACGTGCGAAGCGCTCTGGATGGGCGTGCCGACACTCACGCTCGCACAGCCGGGCATGCTCGGACGGCAGGGCGAAGGCCTGCTCGCGGCGGCAGGGCTGGCGGACTGGATTGCGCGTTCGAAGGAACAGTATCTGACCAAGGCCATCCGCGCAGCATCGCCCGATCCCCGCGTTCGCAAAGGTCTCGCGGATCTGCGCGCGGGCTTGCGCGATCACCTCGCGACAACAGCGGTGTTCGACGCGCGACGATTCGCAATGGATTGGGAGAGCGCGATCCGGCGGATATGGGAATGGAGGTGCAAGGTCGCGTAGCCCGGACGAGCGCCGAACGGCGCGACTCCGGGAACGGTGCCGAACGTTCCGCCGCCGATCCCTGGAGTCGGGGACTTCGCCCCTCGTCCAGGCTACGACACCGCGCCCTCGTCCAGCGCGTCGCGTAGCCCGGACGAGCGCCGCACGGCGCGACTCCGGGACGATGCCGAACGTTCCACCGCCGATCCCTGGAGTCGGGGACTTCGCCCCTCGTCCAGGCTACGACACCGCGCCCCGCGATCCGTAGCCCGGACGAGCGCCGCACGGCGCGACTCCGGGACGATGCCGAACGTTTCGCCGCCGATCCCTGGAGTCGGGGACTTCGCCCCTCGTCCAGGCTACGACACCGCGCCCCTCGTCCAGGCTACAACGCCGTTCCGGTGAACGTCGTCTTCTGCGAAATCTCGATGAAGTTGCCGTCAGGGTCGCGGACGAAGGAGTAACGCACGGTATCGCCGAGCACGGTCGGTGGCTGGCCTTCCTCGCCGCCGCGGGCGAGCACGCCTTGGTGCTCCGCGACGCAATCGAACACCTGCACGGTGATGTACCGGAAGCCCGGGCCTTTCCAGCTCGGAGTGCGCTCGACAGCGCCAGGCTCGAGCCGCAATACGGACGAGCCGCAACGGTAGACATGCGTTCCTACGGACTCGAACTGCATCACGTCGCGGTAGAAGCGCCCGGACGCTTCCAGATCGTTGACGACGACACGAAGTCCGAGGCCCTCGACGCCGTCGACACCGAGTGGAACGAGCACGAGCGGATTGCCGTCCGGATCGGTCATCCGATGCGGCGCGGCGAGCCCGTCCCGGGCGATCGTGATGTCGCGCCACCCGGCGGCCGGTAGCGCGGGCAGAGGATCGCGCGAGTGGTTCAGCTTGACGACGGAACCGTTGGCGAGGAAGCGGTGCTGCTGGATCCCGCCGCCCAGCTTCGCCATGTGGTCGAAGGGGAGTCCGGCATCGCCGCCCCAGAACGCCAGCGCGGCGTCCCGGTCGCGGACGAACAGGCCGATGTCGATCTGCGGCTTCGCTAGCCTCAAGTCGCCTTCGCGGGCGGGGTCGGGTTCATGCGGTTCAGCACGGTCATCGCGCTGGCGACGAACGCCGCCGGATCGGACAGGTTGGCCGGCACGATCAGTGTGTTGCCAGCCTTGGCGAGTTGACCGAACGCTGCGACGTAGTTCTCGGCGACCTTGAGGTTGGCCGCGGTGATCCCGCCCTCGGCGGACAGCGCGGCGGCCACGGCCTTCACGGCCTCGGCCTGCGCATCGGCCAGCATGCGGATGGCAGTGGCCTCGCCCTGCGCCTTGTTGACCGCGGCAGCCTTGTCGCCCTCGGACTGGAGGATCTTCGACTGGCGCTCGCCTTCGGCCAGGTTGATCTCCTGCTGACGCTGGCCTTCGGACTTGGCGATGAGCGCGCGCTTCTCGCGCTCGGCGGTAATCTGCGCCTGCATCGCGCGGAGAATGGATTCCGGCGGCGTGAGGTTCTTGATCTCGTACCGGAGCATCTTCACACCCCAGGTTCGGCCCGCTTCGTCGAGCACCGCCACGATCTGACGATTGATGTCGTCCCGGCTCTCGAAGGTGCGGTCGAGCTCCATCTTGCCGATCTCGCTGCGCAGCGTCGTCTGCGCGAGCTGCGTGATGGCAAGCACGAAGTCCGACGCACCATAGCTCGCGAGCTTGGGGTCGGTCACCTGGTAGTACAGCAGACCGTCGACGCCCAACTGGGTGTTGTCCTTGGTGATGCAGACCTGCTCGGGGATGTCGTGGGCTTCTTCCTTCAGCGAGTGGCGGTACTGCACACGGTCGACGAAGGGCACGATGATGTTGAGGCCGGGCTCGAGCACCTTGTGGAAGCGGCCCAGCCGCTCGACGACCCAGGCCGACTGCTGCGGCACGACCCGCACGCCCTCGACGATGAAGACGATCACGGCACCGAGAAGGAAGATCGGTATCGCGAAGGACTGCGTCGGCGGGAAGAAGAACGCGACCACCGTGAGAATCACGACCGCCATCAGCTTCGGAAACATGCAGGACCTCTCGAAAGAAGGAAGATGGAGACGAGCGGAATCAACCGCGACCCGACGACACCCGCAGGCGACTGCCTTCCATCGCCGTGATGTAAAGGACGGCACCGGCGACAGGCGCGGCAGCGCCTTCGACCAGGGCCTCCCAGGTGGCGCCGCGGTACTGCACCCGCGCGAGGCGATCGGCTTCACTCACCCAGGCCTCGAACGTGGCCGTCTGGCCTACGTCCATGGGCTGCGTGCCGCCCTGCCCCTGCAGCGTCTTGCGACGGGCCTTGACCACGGCCACGCCGACCACGGCGGCAATCGACACGACCATGGCCTGCACCCAGAAGGGGGCGCCAAGATAGGCCACGATGGCGCCGGCGATCGCGGCGATGCCAAGGATGAGGAGATAGAAAGTGCCGGTCATCAGTTCGACGATGACCAGCGCAATGCCCAGCAGGAACCAGACGAGTTCGGCACTCATGGCGACAAGATTCTCCTTCGCAAGGCGACGGGCGGTCTGTCCGCGGGATGCAGGCCCGGCAGCCGACCGGTCCCGGATTTACGGATTCCGGCGGCATGGCGCCGCCCGGAACCCGCGCACTGTATCAGTACTGCGGGCAGGGTCACTATCGAATGCAAGAGCCACTGCCCCGGCTGCGGCCCCGTCGGGATCGCGGACATCCGACGGTTATCGGCGACCCCAAAGCGGCACTTGAGGAGGCTCCGGTCAGGTGGCGCGGTTCCGGCGGAGCGCCACCGCTTGCGCAGCGCACAACGAAAACCTCAGTCACGGCGGGCGAACGTTGTTACATTTTCGGAACTGGCCGTCCGCGCCAGTCACCCTGTCCCGACACCCGGCCCCGTGCCGCAACAGCACACGCGACATCATCGCGGGAGGAGCGAACCATGAAGCTTTATATCGATCCGATCACCGTCAACTGCCGCAAGGTCCTCGCAGGTTTTCACCTGATGGGGACGCAATACGAGCCCGTCCAGCTCGGCTACTTTGCCGGCGACATGAAGAAGCCGGAGTACCTCGCCATCAACCCGAACGGTTCGCTGCCGGCGCTGGTCGACGGCGACCTCAAGCTGTGGGAATCAAATGCGATTCTCCAGTACGCCGCGGACAAGGGCGGTCGTTCCGACCTCTACCCGGCCGACCTCAAGGTCCGCGCCGACATCAACCGCTGGCTCCTGTGGGAAGCCAACCAGTGGTTCCCCGCGTGTTATGTGTATCTCGTCGAGAACCTCGTGAAGCCCGTGATGCAGCAGCAGACGGATCAGGCGGCGCTCGCCGCGAACGATCCGCGCTTCCACCTGCTGGCCGGCATCCTCGACGACCGGCTCGGGACCAGCCCCTGGGTGGCCGGTCAGAACGTCACCATTGCCGATATCGCGGTGGCCTCGCCGATGCACCTGCATCCGTATCAGAAGCTCCCGCTCGAGAACTACCCGAACATCCGCACCTGGATCGCCAAGGTGGAGGCCCTGCCCTGCTGGGTTGCCACCGATCCCCGGCCCGCGCTCGGCTTGACCTGAGTCTCGCAACATTGCCCGTTGTCCGGGGTCCTCGCGGACCCGGACCGCGGGTAGACTCGCGGCTTTTCGCTGGAGGCAATGCCATGCATCACAAGCGGCTCGCGGGCGCCGTCGCGCTCGCCCTGTTCCTCGGTATGGGTTCGGCCTGGGCGGCCAAGTCCGATTCCTGCGCCCACTGCCACGGTACCGACGGCAACTCCAGCTCGGGCCAATACCCCAACCTCGCAGGGCAGAGCAAGGACTACCTCATCGCGCAGATCAAGGCCTTCAAGGAAGGCAAGCGCGTGAACAACATGATGTCGCCTTCGGTGCGCGTCCTGTCGGACCAGGACATCAACGATCTGGCCGATTACTTTTCGTCGCAGACGATGAACCGCGGCAGTTTCAAGCCTGATCCGGCCCTGGCCGCAGAGGGCAAGAAGCTCGCCGAAGCCGCGCAGTGCGTGGCATGCCATCAGGCGGGGTTCAAGGGTCTCGGCGAGTTTCCGCGGCTGGCGCGGCAGAAGACGCCATACCTCATCAAGCAGCTGAAGGACTACCGGGACGCGGCCCGCGTGAGCGAGGTGATGGGCCCCACCGCGAAGGACCTCACCGACGCGCAGATCGAGGCGCTCGGCCACTACCTCGGCGGCCTGTAAGGCAGGGCGGCGGCGCCCGCGCAGACGCGACGGAAGCCTCTCCTCAGGCATCGTTCCTGCGTGCTTGCTCGGCAGGGCGTAAGCGCGCGACCTCCCGGTCACGCGCAAGCGTCCGATGACACGAGCGGGCTCCGGCCCACGGGCGGCCCGCCTTCCGACACGCGGTAGCTGGGATGCCGCGCAGGGCACGCGGCGTCGAGACCTTTCATGCAATCCCCCACCCAGGGCATTCGGTATACCCCGGTGCGCTTCGGGCTCGCCATGGTGCGGGACCGAAACTCGCGCTCGGCCCGGCTGGCCGCCCTGTCAATCGCGCCGACACTCGGCTTGCTGACGGCCCACCTCGCGGGCGAGTTCGATGCTCTGAGTTCCACGGAGCCCCTCTTCTGGGCCGGCCAGGTGTATGCGGCGCTGTGCGGGTGGATCCTGTGGTGGTCCGTGCATGGCATCAACCGGTGGCTCAACTGGTATCAGCGATGGATCGAACGTCCTTTCGGTCGGACCCTCCTTCCTGCCGCGTGCAACGTCGTGCTATCCGTGGCCGCCACCTTCGTGCTGCATCTCGCCTGGCGGGTGCTTTCCGGTCAGCAACATCTCGACACCACCCCCGGAATCGTCCTGGTCGCCGCCGGCGCCACCGCGATCTTCGATCTCGGATACCGGATCTCCTTTGTCCACGCCTTGCGCGTGCGTGCCGTGCGTCGCATCGCGATGCTGGAGCAGGCGGCGGAGCGGGCGCAGATGGCCGCGCTCAAGGCGCAGCTCGATCCGCATTTCCTCGCCAATTCGCTCAACGTGTTCTGTCACCTCGTGGCTTCGCACCCGGATGCGGCGACACGCTTTGCCGACAATCTGTCGTGGATCTACCGGTACGTGCTGGAGAACGGACAGAAGGATCTCGTCCGCCTCGACGCCGAACTGGAGTTCGTGGACCGCTACGTGGAACTGCTCCGACTGCGCTTCGGCGACGGGATCGTCCTTCGCGTGGAACGCGAGAACACGTCGGCGTCGGCGCGATGGCTGCCACCGCTTGCCATGCAGACCCTGCTGGAGAACGCAGTGAAGCACAACGCCTTCTCCGCCGACGAACCGCTGGTGCTGGCACTCACGGTACGGGATGACAACGTCGAAGCGGTCAATCCCGTGCGCAACCGCAGCGAGGAAAGCCGTGGCGGCGGCCTCGGACTCACCAATCTGGCAAACCGGGTCCGTCTGCTCACCGGATTGTCCGTGCGTGTCGAGCGCAGGCCGGCGCAGTTTTGCGTGACCGTCCCGCTCATCGCGGAGGCCCTGCCTTGAAGGTCGCGATCGTCGAGGACGAACCGATCGCATCGCTGCATCTGGAACAGGCGATCCTCGCCTGCGCGCCGGAAGCGCAGATCGTGGCCCGACTGGGCGGGGTGCGCGAGACGGCCGCGTGGCTCGACCGTAACGGCCTGCCCGATCTGATGTTCCTCGACATCCGTCTGCGCGACGGGCTCGCGCTGGACCTCGTCGCCAACCGAACGCTCGCGTGCCCGGTGATCTTCACGACAGCCCACGACGAATACGTGATGGACGCCTTCGCGGCCAACGCGATCGACTACCTGCTGAAGCCGGTCGAACAGGAGCACGTGGCGCGCGCGCTCGACAAGTACCGCCAGATCCGCGAGCACTTTCTGCAGCAGCATCGCGATCCGCGCGCCGAACTGCCTCCCGCGGATACTGAGGCGGGCGGACCGTGCCGACGGCGATTCGTCGTCCGCAAGGGCGCCGAGTTCATCACGGTACCGATCGAACAGGTGGCGTACTTCTGCACCGAGCACAAGATCTCGTTTCTGGTCACGAACGATGGCCAGCGCTTCATGGTGGACGATGCGCTCACCGTCGTCGAATCGCAGGTGAGCCCGAGCCGCTTCTTCCGAGCAAACCGGCAGCACCTCGTGTCGGTGGAGTCGATCGCCCGCTTCCGGCCGGGCGGACGCGGGCAGGTCGAGCTGGAACTGCTGCACCCGCCCGGGTTCCTCATCACCGTGAGCCAGGAGCGCGCAGCCGAGTTCCGGCGATGGATCGACCGCTGATGGCGAACGGGGCCAGCACCGCAGGTGCGCGGATCGCCGCAGCCGCTGCGCGGGAGTCCGTCCGGCGTTCCGCGGCCGTGGGAGAGATGCGCCATTTCACCCAGTCCCGCCTCAAGGACGGCTGGGTGATGGCCACCGGTGTTCCCGTCGTCGGCTACCTGTTGCCAAAGTTCGCGGGCATGCAGGCGAATCTCCGCGTCGATGAACTGCGCTTCTGGCTCTCGATCCTGTTCTCGTCCGCCATCACCCTGATCATCTGGGTGTCCCTCCGGAACTGGGGACGCAAGCGGCACCTGAGTTCCCTGTGGTTCGCGCGGCCTTACCTCGGCTGGAGCACCTACGTGCTCGCCAGCGCGGCAGCCGGCTATGGCACCGCGTACGGCGGCGCCTGGGTCTGGTACACGTGGTCCGGCTTGCCGCTGGACCTCGCCGTCTGCAGCCGCATCGGCTGGATGTCGATGATTCTCGTGTGCGTCATGACGCAGTTGTACCTGTGCCTCTATGTGCGGGCCGACCTCAGCTTCGCGGCCCGCAAGGCCGCCGAACTGCGCGATGCCGAGCACCGCATGCGCCTGCAGTCCAGCACGTACCGTCAGGAACCCGAGGCCGTTCTGGATTCCCTGGCTGCGCTCCGCAAGCTCGTGCACAGCGCACCCGACGTGGCCGTGCGCCACGCGCAGTCGATCGCGGCGGTCTACCGCTACATCCTCCGCGAGTCCTCACGCGAACTCGTCATCCTGCGCGACGAGATGGCGCTCCTCGACCGCCACGCGGATCTACTGTCCGCACGCACCGGCACGCGCCTGTTCCTCGTACAAGGCATCGAGGCCACCCGGCTCGACCGGTTCCTGATCGTGCCGGTGACGCTGCACACGCTGCTCGAGTGCGCCGTCCGATCGCGTCCGAAGGAACTGTCCGCGACGATGGCAATCTCCATGTCCATCGAGGACTCGCGGTTGCTGTTCCGGTTCGAACGGGCAGACACGCCGGACCACTTCGCAGGTACCCCCTCCTACTCTGCGCTCGACGCCCGAACGGTCGCCATCGTCGGAACTGGGTGCACATTGCACCATCGTTCAGGCTTGACGAGCGTCGCGATTCCCCTGCTGCCTATCGCGCACTGAGCGACGCCTCCGCGTCGGCCTCGGTATCTCCCGCTTCAGTCATCGAAACTCCGGCTTCGGCACGGAGCCCCGCCACCGACCGCGGATCTCGGAAGAAAATTCGCAGCGACGTCTCCACCCTCGAGCGCGAAGAGTTCCGATGAGCCGGCAGCATTCGGCGGCAGAGGGCGCCCAGTCCGGGAGACAGGCCTGAGCAACTCGACCGCAAAGGCAGTTTCAGATTTGCGCATCACACCATAAAAAGCAAAAAAGACCATGTCCCACAGACAGCGACACCCGATCGACCTGCGTGCCCGGCACGCCCTTTCCGCTTCGCAGCACTCACCGATTCGCACCCTGTTCGCGGCCCTGATCGTCGGCGCTGCGGCATCGTTCGGCGCAGCCCTGTCGCCGCCCCCCGTGATCGCTCAGGAGGCCGCACCCGTTCCGGAATCCCTCGTGGGCCGTACGGTGCCGGAGCCCTCCAATCTGGGCGAGTTCGTGAGGGACAAGGCTGCCGCCATCCGTCTCGGCAAAGCGCTGTTCTGGGACATGCAGGTCGGCAGCGACAACGAGACCGCCTGTGCCTCCTGTCATTTCCACGGCGGCGCGGACAATCGTGATCGCAACCAGGTGTCGCCCGGCCTGCTTCGACGCGCGAGCATCGACCAGACCAATCCGGACACCACGTTCCAGCTCGCCGGGCCGAACGCCACGCTCACGCTTGCGAACTTTCCGCTGCACCGCCTGCATGACCCGCGCAATCGCAACTCCGCGGTCCTGTCGACCACCAATGACACGGTGACTTCGCAGGGTGTGTTCAACGAGGTGTTCAGAAGCATCGGCGGTCAGGTGACGGGGCTGCTTCCCAACTACCCGCTGCTCGGCGACGTCACGCCCCTGCTAAAGGATCCTTACGAGGGCTTCTGGACCAGCCACCCTGCGGACAACCGCACCGTCGTGCCCGACCCGGTGTTCCACGTGAGCGGCATCAACACGCGGCGCGTGGAGCCCCGCAACAGTCCGACCGTCATCAACGCGGTGTTCAACCGCCGCAACTTCTGGGACGGCCGGGCGCAGACGATCTTCAATGGTGTGAATCCTCACGGATTGCGGGACACCAACGCCAGAGTCTTCAAGAACGTCCCGTCGGGCCTCAACTGGACGATCCAGCCCGTGTCGGTCGCCATCAACAATGCCAGTCTCGCTTCCCAGGCTTCCGGGCCGCCCCTGAGCGACTTCGAGATGAGCGCGGCCGGCCGCGGCTTTCCCGAGCTGGGCAAGAAGATGCTCTACCGTCGTCCGCTCGCGGGACAGAAGGTCCATCTGTCGGACAGCGTGCTGGGCTGGTATCGGCACATCTCCGGTGTCGGTCTGTCGAAGAGCACCTACGCAGAAATGGTGCGCGACGCCTTCCGCTCCGAATGGTGGAATGGCACGAAACTCATCCGCTTCAACGCGGACGGGTCCCGCACCCTGACGCCCATCACCTACACCCAGGGCGCCAACGAGTACACGCAGATGCAGGCCAACTTCAGCCTGTTCTTCGGACTGGCGGTGCAGCTGTATGAAGCAACGCTCGTCTCCGACCAGACACCGTTCGATCGCTTCGTGCGCGGTGATTCGAATGCGATGACACCGCGTCAGGCTGCCGGCATGGGTCTGTTCTTCGGCAAGGGGAAGTGCGCTGCGTGCCATGGCGGTCCGGCGCTCACCACGGCCAGCGTGTTCCAGCCGCCCATCGCACGCATGGTCATGGGCAACGGCGCCGTCGCGCTGTACGACGAGGGTTACTACAACATCGGCGTCACGCCCACCCTCGAGGACATCGCCCTCGGCGGCAAGGATCCGTTCGGCAACCCGCTGTCCTTCAGCGCTATCGCCAGGCAAGGCACGGCGCGGTTCCAGCAGCTGATCGGGTCGGCACCGAACCTCGGCGACATCACGGCCGGCGAGCGCATTGCGGTGAACGGCTCCTTCAAGACACCCGGCCTGCGTAACGTGGAACTCACCGCGCCCTTCTTCCACAACGGGGATTCGGCGACGCTGCGCCAGGTGGTGGAGTTCTACAACCGCGGCGGCAACTTCTTCGACCGGAACCTCGCGGACGTCGATGCCGACATCGAGCCGCTGGGGCTGACGGAGTCTGAAATCGACGATCTCGTGGACTTCATGAAGGCGCTGACCGACGACCGCGTCCGCTTCGACATGGCACCGTTCGACCATCCGCAGCTCCTGGTGCCGAATGGTCACGTCGGCAACACGGCGATCGTGACGAACGACGGTGCCGGCCGCGCGGTGGACGTTCTGGTGGAAATTCCGGAAACCGGTTCCGGCGGCGTATCGGACAACCGCTTCGTGACGCGCCAGAATTTCCTCGGCACGGAATGGTCCGGCAGTCGCTACTACCGCGTCATCGCCCGGCACAGCGGTCAGTGCCTGGACGTGCTCAGTCGCGCCACCGGCAACGGCGCCGCCCTCATCCAATGGCCCTGTGCAAGTGCTGCGCTGACTCAAATCAATCAGCGGTTCCAGCTGGTTGCCGATACCAGCGGTGCGATGCGTCTCTATGCCCAGCACAGCGGCCGCGTCGTCGAGGTGTCGGGCGGCTCGCAGTCGGACGGTGCCAAGATCCAGCAGTGGGACGCCGTGTCCGGGCTGGAGTACCAGCGCTGGCGCATCGTGCGTCGTGACGGTATCTACCACACGATCGTCAACCAGCAGTCGCGCAAGTGCCTGACCGTCTCGGGGGCCTCCACGGCCCACGCTGCGCCGATGGTGCTCGGCGCCTGCAACGGCGCGGCCCATCAGGACTTCGTGCTGGAGGAACTGCCGGTGCTGATGCTCGAAGCCGACGTCGCCATGCTGTCGGGCGCCACGTTCCAGACGGCGCGCGCCGGCTGGACGTACTCGGGTTACGCGACGATCACCTACGCCACCGACAAGGTGACCTTCACCCTGCGTGCGCCGTCGGCCGGAGGCAACTACGGTGTGAACCTGCGCTACGCGACGGCCACGACCGGAACGCGGCAGATCAGGGTCTCCGCCAATGGCGCGACGGCAACCGTCGCCACCCTGCCGGGCACCACCTCCTGGGCTCTGGCATCCGCCGGCGTCCTGCCGCTGAAACCCGGCGTCAACACGATCGTGATTCAAGGGCACACGGGGAGTCTCGATCTCGACCACGTGTCCCTGGTGAGACAACCATAAGAAACAAGAACGGTACCCGGCCACCGTCAGAACATCGATAGGTAGCCTGGGAAACAGTCCCACTGCTGGCGCCACTCGGGAAACCGGGTGGCGCATTTTTCTTTTCAGGGCGTGCGCGGACCTTCCCTATGTCTTCTTCCGGGACTTCATCGCGGGCATACCGCGGCCCAAGGATGTCGCGGCCTCACCCATGGCGGCGTTGAATCCGGCCCTTGCAACATCGACGAAGTGAGCCCCGGCCTTCGAGGCCAGGAAGTCGGCGTAGGCGGTCAGGTCCGCGTCGGAAAGCGGTTCGTACAACTTGGCAAGAACACCGGCATTCATCGTCCGGAACGCCTCCACCATCTGCGGACGCTGGGTCTCCGCGCGCGTTCGGAACTCCTCCAGGCCGGGGGAAGCGCCTGAGGGCTCCATCGACAGCACACCGGCGAAAACGCCGAGTGCCGTGTTGATCATCATGTCCGCGGAAGTCTCTGCAACCTTCGCATTCGCGATCACGCGGTCGATCAGAGCACGGCGCTCGGGCGTGACCGACTCCAGGAAGGCCTTGCCTTCCTGAATCAGTTCGCTCGGATCTCGGGGATCGCTGGCTGTCGTCTCTTCCAGCGCGGTAATGCGTGCGCCGGTGGGGCTCTGGTACCAGCCCCGGAGTGCGGGCACGTGCGTCTTGCGAAGCTTGCGGGCAATGACCGACAGCGTACGGGCGCGGAGCTTGTCGGCGTGATAGATCTCGGTAACCATGTCCCCGAGCATTTCGCGCGCTTCCGGCGGCATGTTGCCACCCCGCGATCCTTGCTCCGCCTGGATGCCGGCGCGCACCTGCGGCGCCACGCTTTCCAACTGTGCCCACATGCCGGAAGCCCGCATGAGGGCTTCCGCCGTGTTGCGATCCGTCTGCGCCGAAGCGCCCGGGGACAGCATCGCAAGTACCGCCGCGAACCAGAACCATCTCAGCGCATTCACCATCGGGCCGTGCCTCCGGGAAAGTGGGGGGAGGGCTGACATCACGCGGCAGCCAGCACCCGTTGCACGCAGCGCTCCGTAATCTGGAGCATGGCGTCCACCTCTTCCGCCGTCACGTTCAGTGCTGGCATGAGGCGAATGAGATTCGGTCGCGGCGCGTTGAGCAGCAGGCCTTCATCGCGCGCGGCGTCGACGACCTTGCCCGCGATGTCCTGCCCCAGATCGATGGCAATGAGAAGGCCGCGCCCGCGGACTTCACCGAGACCATGCCGCGCAGACAGCGCGCGGAGTCCCGCAGTGATGCGCTCGCCCATGGCATTCACATGGTCGAGGAAACCGGGGGCCAGCGTGGCGTCCATCACCGCACTGCCGACCGCCGTCATGAGCGGGTTGCCGTTGAAGGTGCCGCCCTGGTCGCCGTGCTCGAAACAGCAAACCTCTTCGCGCGCGACGAGCGCAGCCAGCGGCACGCCGCCACCCAGCATCTTGCCGAGCGTCATGATGTCGGGGGTGATGCCGGCGTGCTCGTATCCCCACAGTTTCCCGGTGCGGCCAACGCCCGTCTGGATCTCGTCCACGATCAGCAGCAGACCGCGGGCCCGAGTGAGTTCTCGCAGTCCGCGGAGGAAGTCGTCCGTGGCCACAACCACGCCGGCCTCGCCCTGGATTGGCTCCAGCATGACCGCGACGGTCCTGTCCGTGATGAGCCGCTCGACCGACGCGAGATCGTTCAGCGTCGCCTTCGGAAACCCCGGCACCTTCGGTTCGAACAGCGCGCGAAACGCAGGCTTGCCGGAAGCCGACATGGTGGCGAGCGTCCTGCCGTGGAAAGCGTTGTCGAAGGTGATGATCTCGAAGGCGCCGTCCTTGTGGATCGAGCCCCACTTTCGGGCCAGCTTGATCGCGCCTTCGTTCGCCTCCGCACCGCTGTTCGTGAAGAACACGCGCTGGAACACGCTGTGCGCGACGATGCGCCCGGCGAGCAGCATGGACGGCTCGTTGTAGAACGCGGGGCTCGCGGTGATCAGACGCGCGGACTGATCGGCCAGCGCCTCGGTGATGCAACGCGGGCTGTGGCCCAGCCCGTTGACCGCCCACCCCTGGATGAAGTCGAGGTAGCGCCGCCCCTCGTTGTCCCAAAGCCAGGAGCCTTCCCCGCGCACGAACACGATGGGCGGCCGGGAGGTGATGTCCATCAGGGCACGGGCGGGGTAGTCGGCGAAGTTCATGGGGCTCTCCTTCTTGTGTTCCGGGAACGCTTCCGGGCCGCTCGGACCGGGATCAGTTGTAACGGGACGCAGTATCGCGCCGCTTCACTTCGGCAGCCATTTACGGAAGGCCGCGGACTTCATGAGCTCCGCGTAACGTGGGTCCTTCGCGAACTCGGCACGGTCGAAGACGAGTCCGAACTTCGCCCCTGCACCGGAAAGCGTAGAGACCACTTCGGGATACTTCTTCTGGCCGAGGTAGCCTTCCGCCAGCGAGTAGTAGCTGTCGAGGAGGTCGGGCTCGAGGCGGATCGATTCCTGCGCGGACTTCACCGCCTCGTCGTATCGCCCGGCCATCATGTTGGCGTTCGCACGGAACAACCGCGTCACGCCGTCGACGCCCACGCGCTTCTCGATGATCGTGACAGCCTCCAGGATCTTGTCGGTCTGGCGCTCGAAGAAGTAGTGGTCCAGCAGCAGGAAGGCCGCAGAGGGGTCCTCGCCATAACGCTTCGCAAGCTGGCCGAGGGCGGACCGATACGCGTCGTCCAGCTTCGCCATGGAGGCGGTGCCCACACGCGTCTGGAGCATCACGCGGGAATTGGCGATGGGGTCCGGCAGCCGCTCCATCTCGGCCAGCGCCTCCGCGTAGCGGCCTTCGCGCTGCTTCAGCGAAATGCCCTGCATCTGCTCGACGATCGCCTTGTCCACGGTCTTGAGGCCAAAGAGGGAACGCAGCAGCTCGGGACTGGGCGCGATCATCAGCTGGGCAAGCGCGCCGACGGCCTGGCTCACCAGGGCTCCGCGACTCAACTGGAACCAGTCGACCGCTCGCAGACCGCCGTTGACGTCCGGCTGCACGATGAACTCGTAGTAGTCGTAGCCCTGGCCGCCGAGGTCGAAGCGGACCAGCACCTTGGACGGCGGCACCACCCGCAGGAATCTCACCGTTCCCTGCGACGAGTCGAGCGCCTTGAACAGGGTGAGCACCATGTTCTTCGCGCCGCCCTGCCGGAAGCCTTCGAGGAAGGACTTCTGATCGGTCGGGCTCAGTTGCATTCCCTGGACCACGCGCTGACCCAGGGCGTCGATGTCCACCACGATGAAGAAGCCCTTGTCGTCCCGCTCGTTGAAGGCGCGCACGATCTCGCGGCCCACTTTCTCGACGCGATCGACCCTGATGTCAGCGGAGGCCGGGAGGGCGGCACAGAGAAACAGGAGGAACGAGAAGGCGGCCTTGATCATGAACAATCATCCGGGAAGTTCGGGGAACCGGCGCACCGGGGACGCCGCGGCGTTCGGCCGACGGCAGCCGCCTGGCGCGGACGTGCCAGGCAAGTCTACCTCCGCCGGCACGCTGCTACTGCGACGACTGCCCGTCGCGCGACGGACGCCACCGCAGCAGGCGGCGCTCGGCGATCGTGACGAGCTTGTCGAGCGCGAGGGCGAACAGCGTGAGCACCAGCACGCCCGCAAAGACGGTGTTGATGTCGAACACGCCCTCGGCCTGCAGGATCAGGTAGCCCACCCCGCGCGCGGAGCCGAGATACTCACCGATCACCGCGCCGACGAACGCCATGCCCACCGCGGAATGCAGGCTCGCGAAGACCCAGGCGGTGGCGCTGGGCAGATACACGTGTCGCAGGAGTTGCGAGCGCGTGGCGCCGAGCATGCGGGCATTCGCCAGCACCGTGGGATTCACCTCCCGCACGCCGTGGAACACGCTGAAGAACACGATGAAGAAAACCAGCGTGACGCCCAGCAGAACCTTCGACGCCATGCCCAGACCGAACCACACGGCGAAGATCGGCGCGAGGATCACGCGCGGCATCGCGTTGAAGGCCTTGATGTAGGGGTCGAGCAGGCGCGCCGCGGTGTCCGAGAGCCCCAGCCACAATCCCACGGCCAGCCCCCCGGCCGTACCGATGACGAATGCCATCGCGGTTTCCAGCAGCGTCACCCCGAGATGCGGATAGATGCTGCCGGTCACGAACCATTCGCGGATGCGGTCGAGCACCACCAGCGGTTCGCCGAAGAAGAACGGCGGCAGGACCTCGGTACGCGTGAGGACGTGCCAGAGCACGAACATGCCGACGAGCAGCGCCGCCTGCGCCACCCAGAGCAGGCGGCCGTTACGCATCCGCCTTCAGTCCGTCGTGGTGGGCCTTCATCACCTGCTCTCGCAGGCATTCCCAGATGCGCCGGTGCAGATCGAGGAACCCCGGCGTCAGCCGCACCTCCGCTACGTCACGCGGACGCGGCAGATCGATGGCGAACTCGCCGACGGGGCGGCTGGCCGGCCCCGCGCCGAGCACCACCACCCGGTCGGAGAGCGCGATGGCCTCCTCCAGGTCGTGCGTCACGAACAGCACCGACTTGCGGTCCTGCTGCCAGAGCGCAAGCAGCTCGTTCTCCATGAGCACGCGGGTCTGCACGTCGAGCGCGGAAAAGGGTTCGTCCATCAGCAGGATCTTCGGCCCGACGATCAGCGTCTGTGCGAGGGCGACGCGCTTTCGCATGCCCCCCGACAACTCGTGCGGATACTTGTCGCCATGCCCGGTGAGCCCGACGCGCTTCAGCCAGTCGTCGGCCTTCGCCCGCGAGGCGTCAGGCGCCGTGCGCCGAAGATCCAGGCCGAACGCCACGTTGTCGCGCGCATTGCGCCAGGGGAGCAGCGCTTCGCCCTGGAACAGGTAACCCGCGTGCTCGTTGCGACCCGACAGGGGCTGGCCGAACACCCGCACCGTACCGGCATCGGGTCGGCGCAATCCCGCCGCGGCGTTCAACAGCGTTGACTTGCCGCAGCCGGTGGGTCCGACGAGGGACACGAACTCGCCTTCGCCCACAACCACGCTCGCATTCTCGACGGCGACGTGCATGCCGCCGCGAGCGGTGAAGCGGCACGTGATGGCATCGAGTTGCAGCGCACTCACGATCGTCCTGCCCCGACGCGCTCCACGAAGGCATTGGTGTAAGTCTGATTCAGCCAGAGCACCGGGGCCCGTCGCACGGCAGCGTTGTGCTGGAGCAGAACCTGGTAGGCGGCGTCGATGCCTTTCTTCGTGAACAGGCCGTCCGGCGAGTACGCGCCGCGGACCTTCTCGAACGCGGCCGTGTAGAGCGCGCGGTCGCCGAGCAGATACTCGGGCGGCACCGTTTTCAGCACGTCCTCGGTCGTGGCGCCATGCAGCCAGCGCAACGCGCGCACCATCGCATTGGTGAGGGCCTGTACGGTCTCCGGGTTCTTCTTCACGAACTCGACCTTCGCATACAGACACGCCGCGGGCAGCGTCCCGCCGAAGATCGCCTTCGTTCCCTTGTCGGAGATGGTCTCGTGGACGATCTTCACGTCACCGCTCTTGACCAGCAGGCTCATCACGGGCTCGACCGAGGAAAGCGCGTCGATGCGACCGCCGCGGACTGCCGCCACGGCACCGGCGCCCGTGCCGACGCCGATGATCGAGACGTCGTCCGGCGTGAGCCCGACGGAGGCGAGCAGGTGGTTCACGAACATGTGCGTGCTGGACCCCGGGGCGGAGACACCGACGCGCATGCCCTTGAGGTCCTTCGGCCAGGAGTACGAGTCCGCTCGCGCCTTGACGATGCCGAGTTCCAGCCCGGGATTCGTTCCCTGCAGGACGAAGGCCTGCACCTTCTGGGCGAGGGTCTGCATCGCGATCGTGTGCTCGTAGGCTCCGGACACGACATCCGCACTGCCGCCCACCAGAGCCTGCAGCGCCTTGGCGCCCCCGGGGAAGTCGACGATCTCCACATCGAGGCCTTCGTCTCGGAAGTAGCCGAGACGCTCGGCCAGCGTGAGTGGCAGGTAGTACAGGGTCGGCTTGCCACCCACGGCCAATGTCAAGGATGGTTTCTCGGGTGCGGCGCGAACCGGGCCCGACCGCGCCTGCAGACCCAGTGCCATCAAGGCGCTGAGAGCGATCACGGCACGGCGGCGTTTCCGTGACATCGCATCAGCGGTGGGTGAAGAATCGTTGGCGTTCATCGGGTGGCACCGGGTTGCAAGTCGTGAGGTCCGCGGGAGTCCGGAAAGGCGAGAGAGTAACCGAGCTTTCGGATCCGGGGTCCGGCACCGCGACATCGCCGGCGACTACGTCGATGGAACGCGCGAGACCCAGGGGCGCGGTGCATCGGCGAAAGCTAATGTGTCGGTCGGCCCGTTCGCTGCCGACTTCTTTCAACACGATTCCGGAGATCAACGCGAGCAGATGCATCTGCGCTGCACGAACCGCTTTCCGCGTCTATGAGAATCACCGTCGAAAACCTTTACGCATTCGTCATTGACGAACACATGACGACTCCTAGCGCACTGAATGCATGAACGTTTATGCGAATGGCAAGTCGGGCCCGCTTCGTGCTGAGGAGGGCCTGCCGCGCTCCAGCGGTCCTCATGGCGACTGGATCCACAAGATGAAAAAAATCGCTTTCCTTCTGGCCTCGATGGGACTGGCTGCCGCAGCCCAGGGGGCCACGATTTCGTTTCAGTACGGTTTGCCTATCGTTCAGGCGACGACCGAGATCAACCAGACCGGACTGCTCGGGCTGTTCAATCCTGCCCTCGGCACGCTGACCGGTGCTTCGCTCACGTATCAGTCGGCAGCCACGACGACCATCACGCTGACCAATAGGGCTGCGCAGAACCAGAATGCGCGGGCCGCGTCGGAGATGGAAATCCTGTGGTCCAGTTCCATCGCCAGCCTGACTCCCCTGCTCGCCGCGCCAGCCATGATCATGAATTTCTCTACCGGCGCTGCGCAGAGCTACACGCCTGGCCAGTCCCGCACGTTCGGTCCACTGACCGATTCCGATTCCATCACCCAGAACCTGAACAGCATTCTGGCCTCGCTGGTGGGCGTTGGAACGTTCGGTCTGACTTGCGAAAGCTTGACTGGACTCACGGTAACCGGTGGTGGCGGCAACGTGAGAGGCGCGCAGTCCACAACGGCCGGCTGTGGCGCGGCGATCACGTATACCTACACTCCCACCCCGCCCACCCGCACGCCGGAGCCGGGTTCGCTGGCTCTCGTGGGCATGGCTGCCGCCGGCCTGGGCGTCGCGGCCCGTCGTCGCAAGGCCTGACGGTCCGGGAGGATCTGAAGGCGGGCGGCTACGCTGCCCACTGACGACTCCGCCCAGACTTGCTGCACCAAGACGCCGACCCATTGCGGTCGGCGTTTGTTTTTCCGGGGGTGATTTCGATGCGCCTTCAGGGAAAGAACAGGTAGGACACTCCCAGTACCAGCCCCCATTCGCACAGCCGCTCCCCTCGCGGGCAAGCGGTGTCCGGAAAGTCCGACGCGACGATGCTCGCGTCGAATTGCAAGTCCCGCCAGGTGCGCAGCACACCGATTCGCAAGTCCGATCGCCTGGGGGCGGATGCCAGCGTCTGACTGGTAGCCCGTCCTGCGAGTTTGAGGAGACCGATCTGACCGTAAACCTGGGTGTCGTCGTCGACGGGATGCACGTACGCCCCCTGGAAGTAAACGGAACGCGAGCGGATCGCCACGTAGTCGGGTGAGTAGAAGGCGCGAAGCGAGAAGCCGCCGTAGCTCGCCCCCACGAATGTCTCGTTGTAGGCGTAGGTGCGAGCGCGTGCAGACTCCGGATACTCATAGCGCAGAAGCCCGGCCTCCCACGCCCCGCGACTGCCGAAGTGCCGCGCGTAGCCCGTGTAGGCGAGCAGTTCGAAACCGATTTCCTCACCGCGATGCGAGAGCCGCATGCTGGAGCCCTGCGCGCCCGCAAACAGTCCGCTCGCATGGTCGTAGGCGATCGTCGCCTGCACCACAGGCTGACGGTCGCTCCGGGAGATGCCACGGTAACGGTAGTCGGAGAGCAGACCCACACTGCCCGTCCACTGGGCTGCCGCGGAGGCGGACCAGAAAAGGGGGATCAGGACGGCGAGAGCGGCACTCCAACCGGAGCGCCGAGAGGCGGTGAGGCTAGGTCGCGGGGGGGCGCAGAACAATCGCGGTCGCCGAAGGTGCGGAGGAATCACACGTGATTCTCGCATCGATCCGGGCGAGCGCAAGGCAGGGGTCCAGCACGAAGGTCATGTCTGCCGCCGAACCGCCGGCGAGCAACTGCGCGAACTGCTGGGGCTTGAGCCCCGGACGCCTTTCGCGGAGCAGCGCCGCCATGCCACTCACGTGCGCCGCGGAAAACGAATCGCCGGACACGTAATGCCAGCGACCTCCCGGCACAGTGGTGAGCACATTGTCGCCGGGTGCCAGGATGATCTGCCGACCGATGCTCGCGGGAGCGCGACTAGCGACCGCGACCACCTTCGTATGGGACGCCGGGAATCCACCGTCCGCCACCCGCCGATCCACTGACGCCACGACGATGGCGCCATCGGCCACGGCCTTGTCGATGAGGATGCTCAGGAGCTTGTCGGTCGGCCCGGTCAGGCTGAGATTGAGCACGCGTATGCCGGACACGATCGCGTACTGCAGCGCCTTGGCCAGCGAGAAGGTCGTGCAGGTGGCTCCGGTCGACGGAGGTTCGGATTGCCGGCAGGCACGGAGCGGCACCACACGCGCAGCCGGCGCCATGCCGACGATGCCGAGCCCGTTGCCCCCGCGCGCGGCAATCACGCCGGCCACGGCCGTACCGTGCTGCTCCGCAGCCGCAGCCCTGGGATCGAGGAAGTCCTGCGGCGCATCCAGTTGCCCCTTGAGATCCGGATGAGAGGCGTCGACGCCGGTGTCGATCACACCGACGCGAACGCCCTGCCCTGTCGCGACGGCATGCACGGCCTTCAGGTTGAGCCGTCGCGTGGCGCTCTGGAGCCCCTGATAGGCATCGTCCTGCGCGAGCACTTCGAAACGCTGCACCGGTTGCACCCAGCTCACCCGGGGGTCGGCCTCCAGCCGCTTTGCCATCGCGTCACGCGACGTGCCGGCGGGAACGCGGACGACGACACAGTACACACCGAGGGACGGCATGGGCCAGTCATCCAGGCGCCGTGCGCCGTAGTCGCGGCTGATGCCGTCCGCAATTCGCAGGACTCGCTGGCGACGGGAATTGTCGAGATAGCCCCCGCCGCCGGCGCCGGGACGGAAGTGCGGCGGGGCCGCGTCGGCGACCATCACCATGAGTTGCGACTCGACGTCTGCCGTGCTGTCCGCGACGGCAGACGGCGTGCTGTCGACGTGCGCGCAAGCAGCGAGGACGACGGCGGTGACCGCGCCGAGGATCCTGCCGGCGAGGTCGGTGAGTCTCACTTGCCGGAAACCTGTTCGACCTGCGCAGCGGCCGGGTTGGCCTGCAGCGCAGCGAGCACCTGGGGTGCAGCGCTCGCGTCGACTTCCAGAACGTAGAGGCCTGCCGGCGTGGGGCCGTCGACGACATGAGCCTGCACCGCGAGGATCGCCTCGCGAACCTGCTTCTCGCTGACGCCATCGCGAAAGGTGACGAAGAAGCGCGCCTCACCCGGTGCCGCGCTGTCGGCAAGGGTCCGGTACGGTTCCGAAGGCGGGGCATCGGGCCAGGCGATCCACGCTGCCGCGATGACGAGCAGCAGCATCTGGCCGGCGACGAAGGCACCCGCGACCTTCGGCCGACGCCACCAGGGCCCGTGCAGGTCCGGCCGGCCTCCGAGCGGAGTGGCATCGAGGGAACCGGACAAGCGGGCGAAGGCCCGGTCACAGTCCGGGTCGACTTCCAGGGAACGCACGGCCACGGAGAGATCGCGGAGCCGGCGCACCTCGGTCCGGCAGCGCTCGCAGCCCGCGAGGTGGTCGTCCACCTCCGCGCGCTCCCGCGCATCCAGCGTGCCGTTCACGAACCAGGGCAGCAGCGGCTCGCAACGCATGTGGGGGGTGCGGGTCAGGTCGAACACCTGCCCGGGCCTCCCCTGTTGTCCGGGGGGCGAAGCGGGACTGTCTTCGTTCATCGCTCACCTCTCATCGGGCAACGCTCATCTCGGCTCCAGCATGAGCCGCAGTTTCCGGCGCGCGTGGAACATGCGCGTCTTCACCGTATCGGTTGGGCAATCCATGATGCGGGCGATCTCGGGATAGCCGTAACCATGGAAGTACGTGAGTTCCACCACCATCCGCTGCTCCATCGGCAGGCGCTCCATCGCGGCATGCAGGCGGTTGGATGACTGGCGGAGGATCATCTGCGCCTCGGGCGAGGCCGCGTCGTCCTCCTCGACCCACGCGGGATCCGACACCGGTTCGCTGCGGACATCGCGCCGCTGGACCCGCTTGAGTGCCTGGCGGTAGGCGATGGCGAAGATCCAGGTGGACACGCGAGACTCATGGGTGAAGGTATCCGCGCGGTTCCACACGACGAGCATCACGTCGTTGAGGATCTCCTCGATGAGGTCGGCACGGCGGGTCACCCGGTCCAGGAACCGCGTCAGGCGGCGGAAATAGAGGCGATAGAGTTGCTCGAAGGCTGCCTTGTCACGGCTGCACACAAGGCGAATGAGGTCAGCCTCGTGCCGCTCCGTCGCCGACAGGCTGCCTGGTAACCCCGACTCGTCCAGCGGACTGGTCAACCCGTACCCCCCATTTCCTGGGCTTCCTTGCCCCTGTACGCCGGTAGATACCGCGGGCGAACCCTTCGGTTCAAGCCGCAGCGGAAATTGCGTTGAACCGAACCCGCCCCACCCGGTATTCACGGACGAGACCAGCATCACCCCAAAAGGCCAGATACCGTGATCGCCAAGACGAGCGTATTGGAAGCCTATGCATTCTACCGATCGGCTTCGCCCCAGTTGCGGGAAGCGATCGAGGCCGCCGCCAGGCCGGTGAATCTCCGACCCGGCACCTACTCCGTCGGGCCCGAGGCCCGTATCGATGGCGTCCTGCTACTCGGCAGCGGCCGGGTGCGGGTGTTCATGGACAGTGAAACCGGGCGCGAAGTCACCCTCTGCCGGGTCGGCCGCGGCGAGTTGTGCCCTCTCAATCTGGTGACGCTCATGTCCCGGCAGCAGCCCGCGGCGAAGGCCGTGGTCGAAGCGGCCGTGCTCGGCGTCACCGTGCCGGTCGCGCAGTTCGAGTCCTGGGTCGAGTCCGACACCCTCGTGCGGCGCTGCACGTTCGACGCCATGGCGGCGAGCCTCATCCAGGTGACGGAGCAGATCCAGCAGATCACCTTCGGCCGGCTGGACCGGCGACTGGCCGACTACCTGCTGTGCCGATGCCCCGAGCCCGGCGGCGAGGTACGCCTCACCCACGAGCAGATCGCGGCGGACCTCAGCACGGCGAGGGAAGTGGTGAGCCGCCTGCTGCGCGATTTCGAGCGCAGAGGCGCGGTGTCGCTGGGGCGGGGCAAGGTGATTCTCCGGAGCGCCGATGTGCTGACGTCCTGTGTGGCCCGGCCGCTGGAAGTACGGGTGCACTGACCGCCATCCGCTCTGGCCCTGAGATCCGGCCCGGCGGCGCCAGATGCCGGCCCTTCGGGTCGATCAAGCCTTGCCGAGAGCCGAAGCAAGTGCCCGCCACGCCATCGACGCGCATCCTTCCCGGGCAGGTGTGGCCCGCACGACGCGCAGCACGGCCTCGTGATCCGGCGGGGCATCGGGCCCCAACGTTTCCTCGTGCGAGTGCAGCGCAGAAAGGAACCTCTCCTGCAGTGCCAGAGCCTCCCTCACGCCGCGCCCTCGCATCCAGTCCGTCATGATGGACGCGGACGCCATCGAGATGCCGCAGCACTCGCACTGGAAGCTGACGTCGGCCAGGGTTTCGCCTTCGAGCCTCACGAACACGCTGAACGAATCCCCGCACAGCGGATTGGTGGACTCGCCCTTGCGGTCCGCGTCGTTCATCTCGCGGAAGTTGCGTGCGTTGCGGATGTGATCCAGCAGGATGTCGTCGTAGAGCTTGCTCACGGCAGGGTCCGCTCAGCGTCTGGCCACGAGCACCGTGAAGCCCTCGCCGATGAGGGAGCGCTCCACCGGCCCGGCCAGACCGGCATCGCGCAGGAGCGTCTCCTGCTCCTCGCGGGTGGGCAGCACATTGCCCCAGGTGAGTTCCTCGATTCCGGTCTGCAACGGAAACCGGAACTCCGGCAGACGGGATTGCGCGAGCGTGCTCGGGTAGGTTTCGTCGACGATCACCATCGCGCCGCCCGCGCGCAACGTCTTCGCGGCACCGGCCACGACCGCGCCGCGAATGCCCGGGGCAATCTCGTGCAGCACTTCGATCATCACCACCGCATCGACGGACCCCGCCGCGACGAGTTGCCCCGCATCGCCTTCGACGAGACGCACGCGCTCGCCGACACCGGCGGTCGCCACGCGCTCCCTCGCCACCGCGAGACTGTCGGCATCGATGTCGGCGCCCACCACCTGCGCCGAGGGAAAGGCCTTCGCGAGCTGAACGAGAAAGTTGCCGGTCCCGCAGCCGACTTCGAGCACCGTGCCGCCAGCGTCGAGCCGGTCCTTGACGCCGGCGATACCGGGAAGGATCTTGCGGGCGGTCGCGATCTGCAGGCCCCAGGTCGCCTCGGCGATCATGCGGGCGAACTTCTCGCCGCGCCCCTGGAAGGGAACGACGCGTCCGGTGCGGAAGGCCTCGACGCAGAGCGCGAAGTCCTCCGCCGCCACGCCGGTGCCGAGCTGCACGTACCCGCCGAGATAGCGGGGATGCGAAGGGCTCGCGAGAATCTGGTCCATGTACGGCGCCAGCCGGAAGCGTTCGTCGGCGTCGGCATCCACGAGACCCATGCCGTGTGCCGTCCACAACCACGTGCGCACATAGGGGCCATGCAGGGACAGGCGTGAGGCGACTTCGTCGGCCGTGCCGGCGGACTCGGCAAGCGCCTTGAACAGCCCCAGCTCGAGCCCGAGCGTGATGAGATGGATCGTGTTGAAGCCGCGCCGCCACTCGAAGATGCGGGCGACCTGTTCGTCGGCGGTCAGAGCTGGAGCGGTATCGGACATGGGGCCTCCGGGGAAGGCACTGGCATCGGGTGCAGTGGCACCGGCGATTCAGGCATTCCCAAAGTGTCTAGACGGGACCGTGCCACCATGGGCAGGCACCCGCCGCAGGGATCATAAACCAGGGATGCATCGGGTCACGCGCTGCGCTTGGGCACCTTGTCCACGAACGTGTTCGTGAAGGTGTCCTCCACGCGCAGGGCACTCGCCGCGCGCACGGACGGATCGTGCGTCGCGGTCACCTGCAGGAAGCGCTGTGCGCCCTCCGGCGCGATGCGCCCGTCGGTCGAGTAGATCGGGCGCAGACGTGTGAGCGCCGCGGCGTAGGCCGCCTTGTCGCCCAGCATGTACTCCGGCGGGATGACCGACTGCACCTGATCGGCGGAGGCGCTCTGCAGCCAGCGCAGCGCACGCACCATTGCGTTGGTGAGCGCCTGGACGGTATTCGGATTCTCGTCGATGAAGGCCCGCTTCGCGTACAGGCAGGCGGACGGCAGCGGCCCGCCGAACACCGCCTTGCTGCCCGCCGGGGTGATGCTCTCGTGCACCACACGGAGATCGCCGGAGCGCTCCAGCATCACGGTGGCAGGTTCGATCGACGACAGCGCGTCGATCTGACCGGAGCGCACCGCGCTCACCGCGGTGGCACCCGTGCCGACCCCGACGATCGCTACGTCTTCGGGCTTCAGCTGAACGGACGCCAGCAGGTGATTCACCATCATGTGCGTGCTCGACCCCGGGGCCGTCACACCGATGCGCCTGCCCTTGAGATCCTGGGGGCCCGCGTAGGCCGGAAACTTCCCCTTGGTGAGCCCCACCGAGATGGCGACGTTGCCCTGAAGGACGAAGCCCTGGAGCTTCTGGCCCTTCGCGTGCATCTGGATGGTGTGCTCGTACCCGCCGGCAGTAACGTCGGCGCTGCCGCCGATCAGCGCCTGCAACGCCTTGGCACCGCCCGGGAAGTCGTTGACCTCCACCTGCAGGCCCTCGTCGCGAAAGTAGCCGAGGCGCTCCGCGAGGGTAAGCGGCAGGTAGTAGAGCGTGGCACGTCCACCGACCGAAAGCACCACCTTGGATTTCTCCGGCGGTGCCGCAAGGGCACGGCCGAGTGGAAGCATCGCAGCGCCGACGGCCACAGCCTGGATGAACTCGCGACGGGAGCGGGAATTCGGGATCGGGGCGGGTCTCGGCACAGCGGGTCTCCTCCGGGGTCGGGCCCGGATGATACGCCGTGGCGGACGGCCCGCAGCAAGGCCCGCGGGAGGCACAAAAAAAGACGGGGTGCCTCTCGGCACCCCGAAATCCCTGAAACGACGTAGCGAGGCAACCACCGAAATCCGCCAGGTCGCTACCCCTGACGGCGGAACAAACCCCTCACCCATCGAAGCGATCCGGGACCACCGGAATGCGCTTTCCCCATGGACGGAAGTCTGCCGGCGGCGACCCCGAAATTCCTTGATTTAGGTCAAGCGGCCAGCGCTTTGCCGGGCTTGACCATGCCCCTCAAGGCGTCGAGCGTCAGCTCCCAGCGCTGGAGGATGTGGCGCAGAAGCACGAGCTCGGCCTCATGCAGATGGCCGTCCGCACGGATGATGTTCACGATCATCTGCGCGGTCTGGAAGCGCTTCTGCGGATCGGTGACGCCACCGATGACCTCGTCGATGCGGGCGCCGTCCATGAGATCCACCTTGGCGTGCGCGACGTCACTGGCCAGCAGATCGTCACAGTACTGCTTCACGACTTCGGAGAACTCGGCCTTGGAAAGGTCGAGCACCTCGTACAGGAACAGCTGATCCATGATCTCCAGTTCCTGATCGGCCAGGCGCGCGTCGGTGATCATGGTCATGGCGAGCACCCGTGCCATGGCCTGGGAGCTGTTTGCGGGATAGGTCTTCATGTCAAGGTTCCTTGGGTGGAGAGGTGAGTCGAGACGAATGTGGTGAAGCACGGCCCGGGGTCATGAAATATCCGACGAACCGGCGCGCGCCCGGGCGGCCCGCGCGATGCAAAGGGCGCTAACAGGCGCCGTCAGCACGATGAACAGCGCGATCAGGATCTCCCGCAGACTGCCGCCGGACACGATCATGGCGCCCAGCAGGAGCCCCCCGATGCCGAGCGTGGAAGCCTTGCTCGGACCGTGCAGCCGGGTGAGCAGATCGGGAAAGCGGAACAAGCCCAGCGACCCGAGCAGCGCGAACAACCCGCCTATCACGATAAAGGCGGAAGCGATGATTTCCAAGAGGTCAGTCACGGGAGTTTCTCCTGTCGTCAGTCGGCGATGTCGCCGCGCTCGATGAACTTTGCCAGGGCGACCGTGCCGATGAAACCGAGCACGGCGATGAGCAATGCCACCTCGAACAGCCACGTCGCCCGGGCGTGGATGCCGTAGAGCACCACGAGAGCGGCAGCGTTCAGGTACAGCGTATCGAGGGCCAGCACGCGGTCGCACGCGTCCGGGCCCTTGAGCAGGCGGGCCAGTGTGAGCAGCAGCGCGATGCCCAGGCACGCTGTCGCGAACATCACGGCGGTGTCTAGCATTCGAAGATCTCCTTCAGCCGCCGCTCGTAGCGCTCCTTGATCTCGGCCACGAGCGCCCGCGGGTCGTCCACGTCGAGACCGTGCACCAGCAGGCGCTTTCCCGGCAGGTCGATCACGATGGACACGGTGCCGGGCGTGAGCGTGATGGTCATCGCGAGCATCGCGACGACGACGGGCTGTTCGACATCGAGCGGCACCTCGACGATGCGGGGCCGCAGGCGGCTGATGGGCCCGAGCGTGAGACGCGCCACGCGGACATTCGCTACCAGGATGTCGCCCAGCACCAGCAGCAGGTAGCGTGCGAGTGCGAGCGGGTGGCGAAGAGTCGGCAGATCGGGAAGCATCCCGCGCGCGGACAACGGGAGCGCGATGGCGAGCGCAACGGCAAGCAGCACGTTGCCGAGAGAGGCGTCGCCCTGCAGTAGCAGCCACGCAAGGATCAGCGCGACCGAAAACAGGGGGAACGGGAACACGCGCGCAAGGAGGCTCATGGCTTGTCCTCCTCGGAAACGTCGACCCGGATGGACCAGCCGCGCAGACGCGCCCCCAGGACCGACTCCATGTAACCCGCAGGTTCCACCACCCGCTGCGCGGCACGCTGTGTGAAGCCCTGCACGGCACCGGCCTGGAACGTGAGCACGACGATGCCGGTTGCAAGCATCGCAACCGGCGTCAGGCGTTCCCAGGAGGCGGCCCTTTCATCACCGGGACAGGGCTCATCGGCCGTCGCCCAGAACAGGCGGGAACCAGCGCGCGCCAGGGCAACGACATTGAGGAGCGAGGTCACGAGAATCACCGTCCACGCTAAGGGGTCAGGCCCGACGCCCTCCAGCAGCAGCGCCTTGCCGAGAAAGGCGGCAAATGGCGGCAGGCCCGACACCGCGACGGCGGCCACGAAGTACCAGAGCGCGAGTGCCGTCGCGCCATGCATCTTCGGAGCGCGCTGGAGGCGATCCTGCCAGTCGCCGCCACGCGCCTGTGCCACCGCATCGGCGAGCAGGAACAGCGCTGCCAGCGCGAGGGTGCTAGGCAACGCATAGAAGAACGCGGCCGAGGCACCGGGCACGCCGAAGGTGCCGACCCCGACCAGTACGGACGCCGACGACCCGAGGGCAAGCCATGCGGCCAGTCGCGACAGCGTGGTGGCAGAGAACGCACCGAGTGCAGCCACCGCCAGGGTGATCAGCGCCAGCGGTTGCACGACGGCGTCGATCCATGGCGCTGCGGCACTCGCACCGAACACGATGCTGCCGACCCGCAGCGTCGCGTAGGCGCCAACCTTTGTGAGCACGGCGAAAATCGCTGCCGCCGGCGCGCTCGCCGAGCCGTAGGCGGCCGGCTGCCACAGATGCAGCGGAAACGCCGCCGCCTTCAGCAGGAACACGACGATCAGCATGAGGGCGCCCGCGCGCACCCACGGCACATCGGCGTCCGGCGCATTCGCGAGCGCGACGCCGAGGTCGGCCATGTTCAGCGTGCCGCCGACGCGGTAGAGGATGCTCACCGCGATGAGGAACACCGCCGAGCCCACGAGATTCACGGCGACGTAGTGGAATCCGGCGCGCAGTCTCGCGCTGCCGTCGCCGTGGGACAGGAGCGCATAGGAGGCGATCAGCATCAGCTCGAAACAGACGAACAGGTTGAACAGGTCGCCCGTCAGGAAGGCACCGTTGAGCCCTGTCAGCTGCACCTGGAACAGCGCATGGAAATGCCGCGAGCGCGAGTCCCATCCCCGGCTCGCGTAGGCGAGCGCGGCGACGGCGACGACGGCGGCGAGCGCCAGCATGAGCGCCGCGAGCCCGTCCAGCACGAACACGATGCCGAGATGCGCGGGCCACGCCCCCATCGCGTACACCTCGGCCGGACCGTCGCCGCGTGTCGCGCACATCGTGAGCGACATTGCCGCAAGGCCGACGGCCGATGCCATCGACAGCACGCGCTGTGCGGTCAGGGATCGCACGAAGACCAGGATGCAGGCCGTGACGAGCGGCAGGACGAACGGCACGGCGATCCAGTGATTCATCGCCCGGCCTCCCCGTCGCCGTCCACGTGATCGTGACCGTCGGCGGCGCGCAGACGGATCGCGAGCACCACGAGATAGGCGGTCATGCCGAAGCCGATCACGATGGCCGTGAGTACCAGCGCCTGAGGCAGCGGGTCCGTCATCGCTGCCGCGGCGCCGACGATCGGCGGCGCGTCGAGGCGGATACCGCCCGCCACGAAGATGAAGAGGTTCACCGCGTACGACACGAACGTGAGCCCGAGCACGACCGGAAAGGTCCGGCCGCGCAGCGACAGATACACCCCTGCGCCAGCAAGAAGGCCGATGGCCGAGGCGAGCAGTAGCTCCATCAGGCTGCCCTCTCCGGTCTGGCCGAGAGGCTGTCCAGCACGAGCATCACGATGCCGACGACGACCAGATACACGCCCAGATCGAACAGCGCGGCGGTCGCGAGGTGCAGTTCGCCGACCAGCGGAATCGGCACAGGGCCGTGGGCACTGGTGAGGAAGGGACGCCCGAAGACCCAGGCACCCAGGCCGGTGAGTGCCGCGATCGCGAGCCCCGTTGCCGTCACGCGGTGGAAATCGATCCGCACGGCGGCGTGGCGCCAGGCCTGACCGGAACCGATGCCGAGCATCGCGATGACGACACCGGACACCAGCCCGGCAATGAAGCCGCCACCCGGGAGATTGTGGCCACGGAGGAAGATGTACATCGACACCAGCAGCGTCGGCGGCAGGATGACGCGGGAGAGCATCGCCAGTGCCGGCTCCCGATCCTGCGTCACCGGGCCGGGCATGCCGGAGCCTTGCGACAGCAGGGCGACGATGCCGAGCGCAGCGGTGACCAGCACCGAGATCTCGCCGAAGGTGTCGAACCCGCGGAAGTCCACGAGGATGACGTTGACGACGTTCGTACCGCCGCCCTCCGGGACGCTGCGGAGGATGTGCTCTGCGGAGATGCTCGGACCGTCACGGGTCATCATCCACCATGCGGCTCCGCCCATGCCTGCGCCGCAGAACACCGCGACTGCGCCGTCGCGCAACTTCCGCAGGCCGGAGGATTCCCGCGGGGACTCCGCCGGCAATCGTCCGAGCGCGAGAAGCATGAGAAGCGTCATCGCCACTTCGACCACGAGTTGCGTGAGGGCCAGGTCGGGTGCCGAGTAGTACGCAAACGCGGCGGACACGATGAGCCCGGCCGCGCCGGTCAGGATGAGGGCCGTGAGTCTCTGGCGGTGTGCGGCGAGGACACCGACCGTGGCGAGGACCAGCACGGCCCAGCCGACGATCGCAATGAGGTTGACCGGCGTGGTCGCGGAGAGGCTGCGGCCCGGCATGCCCGCCAGCATCGGGACGAAACCGGCTGCCACCGTGACGAGGGCGATCACCACGACCTGCCGCTGCAGCCGGCCGTCGGTCGTGATGCTCGTGAACGCGCGGCTGCCGCGATCGAGCCCGTGGATGAGCTTCTCGAAGAGCCCGTGGCCGGTCCACGCGCTGCCGACATGCGCGTGCAGCGACCGGGACTGCAGCCAGAAGTACATCGCCACACCGCCCGCGAGCGCCACACCGCTCATCAGCAGCGGCAGGTTGAACCCGTGCCAGATGGCAAGGCTGTACTGCGGCGGCGCAGCGCCGATGACGGCACTCCCCGCCACGTCGAGCACACTGCCCACCAGTACCTGCGGCACGATGCCCACCAGCACGCAGATCACCACCAGCAGTTCGACGGGAATCCGCATCCAGCGGGGCGGCTCGTGCGGTTCCCGCGGCAGTTCCTTCTGCGGGCCGTTGAAGAACACGTCATGGATGAAACGCGTGGAGTACGCGACGCCGAAGATGCCCGCTGCCGTGGCAGCTAGCGGCACGAGGAACGCCACCAGACCGCCGCGCTCGGTGGCGAGGGTTTCGGCGAACAGCATTTCCTTGGAAAGAAAGCCGTTGAGGAAGGGCACGCCGGCCATCGCGGCGGCCGCGACGAGCGCCAGGGCACCGGTCACCGGCATGGCACGCCACAGGCCACCGAGGCGTCGCATGTCGCGCGTGCCCGTTTCGTGGTCGATGATGCCGGCAGCCATGAACAGCGACGCCTTGAAGGTGGCGTGATTCAGGATATGGAACACGGCGGCGATCGGCGCGAGCGGACTGTCGAGGCCCAGCAGCAGCGTGATGAGGCCGAGGTGGCTGATCGTGGAGTAGGCGAGCAGGCCCTTCAGATCGTGCCGGAACGTCGCCTGATACGCGCCGAACACCAGCGTGACCAGCCCCGTCCCACCCACTGCGTAGAACCAGGCATCGGTGCCGGAGAGCGCCGGGTAGAGCCGGGCCAGCAGAAAGATCCCCGCCTTCACCATCGTGGCCGAGTGCAGGTAGGCGGATACCGGCGTGGGTGCCGCCATCGCATTGGGCAGCCAGAAGTGGAACGGGAACTGCGCCGATTTCGTGAACGCACCGAGCAGCACCAGTGTGAGCGCGACCGGGTATAACGCGTGTTCGCGGATCTGCGGACCGAGCGTGTTGAGTACCGAGATCTCGAGAGTGCCGGTCATCTCGCGCAGGACCAGTGCGCCGCCGAGCAGCGCCAGCCCGCCCATGCCGGTGACGGCGAGCGCCATTCGCGCGCCCGCCCGGGCGTCGGCGCGATGATTCCAGTAGCCGATCAGCAGGAACGAGGAGAGGCTCGTCAACTCCCAGAAGAAAATGAGGAGCAGCAGGTTGTCGGACACCGCGATGCCGAGCATGGAGCCCATGAACAGCAGCAGCATCGAGAAGAAGCGGCCGAACGGATCGTCGGCCGACAGGTAGTAGCGCGCGTAGAGGATGATCAGCAGGCCGATCGCGAGGATGAGCGTCGCGAACAGCCAGGCCCACCCGTCCAGCCGGAGCGAGAAGTCGAGACCCAGAGCCGGCACCCACGGCGCACTGAACCTCGGAGCCTCGCCCTGGAAGACGGCGGGCATCGCCTGCAGCAGCAACGCGAGTGCGATGGCCGGCCCGACCGCCGCCGCGCCGGCGATGAAGCTCCGGCCGCGCCGGGCGAAGACGAGCGGCAGCAGGCTCCCGGCGAAGGGCAATGCGAAGACCCAGATCAGCGATGCCGACGATTGCATGGATGTCAGAAGATCGTTGCGGATTGGCGGGCAGTCCGGCCCCCGGCACGTCGTCCCCGGGAACACCGCCCCCCGGCTCCGGAGTGCCAGACCGCTGGCCGGCCGGATGGTTCGGGGGCAGGGCTCAGTCGACCCTCAATCCCGCGCCCGCAGTGCCGTTACTGAGTCGGTGATCGAGACGCGGGGTCGGGGGAATCTCTCCTCGCCGGGCCATGCGTCCCGCATTGTGCCCGTTCCGGAGACCCTCGCCATGCGTCGGATCGCTGTCGCCCTGCTCCTCGTCCTCGGTGGATGTTCCAACTTCCGCCTGATTCCGGACAACCCGATCCCGTGGTCCAACAGCTTCCAGCCGCCCGTGGATGCGGTCGTGGCGGGCGCCCTGCTGGGCACCGCCGCATGGCTCATCGTGGACCCGACGGCGCCCAACTGGGAGATAGGCGCCCAGCGCCTCGACAGCACACGGGTGGAGATCCAGTTGCGCAAGAAGCGCTTCTCGGTCGGCGGCGACGGCGAAGCGCTCGCCCTGTTCCGCCGCCACGCGACGGAGATCGCGGAGAAGAACGGGGCCGAAGGCTACGTGATCATGTCCTACTCGGACGAGATCGAATCCGAGACGACTTACGCGCGTCGCGTGAGCCGCGGCGTCATTCGTCTGCTACCGCCACCGGCCTGAGCGTCAGTCCCCGCGGTCGACGAGGCTTGTGAACGGTCGCCGTGCCTCGCACCACGCCGCCACCGCCAGCAGATAGTTCGACTCCGCCGGGCGCCCCACGATCTGCAGGCCCAGGGGCAGGCCCCGTGAGCCCAGACCGGTCGGAATCGTGATGGCGGGAACTCCCAGCAGCGTCCACATCGTGCAGAACGCCGGGTCGCCGGTCGCACCGAGCCCTGCGGGTGCCTCTCCCGGGGCAGGCGGTGTGATCACCGCTGCATAGCGGTCGTCCAGGAACCCCACGAACGCCCGGATGAGGGCGGCGCGGGCGTCCAGCGCCTGGCGGTAGTCACCCTCCGAGATGCGATCGCCTTCCTCGAGGGCAGCCCCCAGGAACGCGCTGAAATGCGCCCCCCACTTCTCGCGGATCGGCCGGGAACCCGTCGCCGCTTCGTAGAGCATGATGGTCCGGTGGACGGCGTGGGCACGTTCGAAGCCGGCCGGCAGTTCGCGCTCGTCCACTTCGGCGCCTTCCTTGCGCAACCCTTGGATATCGGCGGCAAAGCGCGCGCGCTGATCCGGCTCGGCCTTGTCCCAGACGGGGGACTTCACCGCGACGAGCCGCGGCGCCGCCTTCAGCAGCGGAATGCGCCGGGCGATCGTGCCTTGCCGCGCGGTGATCCACGACGCGAGCAACGCGGCATCCTCGACGCTTCGGGTGAACACGCCCGGCTGATCGAGAGTCGCGGAGAACGGCAGCACACCTTCCGTCGCGACTTCCCCCAGCCCCGGCTTGAACCCCACCACTCCGCAAAACGCGCCCGGACGGATGATGGACCCATTGGTCTGCGTGCCGATCGCGCCCGCCACCATGCCGCACGCCACGGCTGCGGCAGAGCCGCTCGACGAACCGCCCGGCGTGTGGCCGGTGTTCCAGGGATTGCGCGTCTTGTTGGGCACCATGAACGCAAACTCGGTGGTGACCGTCTTGCCGAGCGGGATGGCGCCGGAATCGGCCATGCGATGCACGAGTCTGGCGGAGTCTTCCGGCCAGTGGTCGCGATAGATGGGAGAGCCCATGCGGGTGGGCATGCCCAGCACGTCCACGATGTCCTTCACCGCGATGGGCACGCCCGGCAGGATGCCACGCTCCTCGAACGGGAGCACGCTGGCGGGGTCACGACTGGAACTGACGTGCGCCCGACGCAGATCCGCCAGGCGGGCGGACGCGATGGCGCGCTCGGGATCCAGCCACTCCCATGCCTGTATGTGCGGCTCCAGCCGCTCGATCCGCTCGATGAGCGCACGGGTCAGCGCTTCTGCCGTGCAATGGCCGTCGACGATTCTGCGGCTGCACTCGCGCAAACCGGCCGCATGCAATGGTGATTCCTCGACACGCCTCGGTGCCTTTTGTTGCAGCATGTTCCTCCCCAATACGAACCCATGGTGCCGCCAGGCGTCTCCAGCGCCCGATCGGTGATCGTCGCAACGATGCTTCCCCGGGGTTGTGCCCGTCAGGCGCGGGCCCTGACCTCCGGATTGAGCAGATTGGGCGGACGCCCTTCGGTCAGCGCCGCAATGCAGTTGCGGGCTGCCGTATTCGCCATCGCCTTGCGGGTCGGCTCGGAGGCCGATGCAATGTGCGGCGACAGTACGACATTCTTGAGTTCCAGAAAACCGGGATGGAACCGTGGCTCGTTCTCGTAGACGTCGAGTGCGGCGCCGCGGATGCGGCCGCGGCGGAGCGCGGCGACCAGTGCCTCGTCGTCCACGATACCGCCGCGAGCGACATTCACGAGAATGGCACCCGGCTTCATGAGTTCCAGCTCGCGCGCGCCGATGAGGTGATGGGTCTCGGGCGAGTAGGGAATAAGAAGCACGACGACATCGGCTTCCTTCAGCAGATCGTCCTTGCTGCGGTATGCGGAACGCGACTCGTGCTCGCTCGCAGCGTCCAGACGCGCCCGATTGTGATAGACGATCCGCATGTCGAATCCGCGTGCGCGGCGCGCAACGGCCTGACCGATACGCCCCATGCCGATGATGCCCAGTGTGGCGCCGTGCACGTCCATGCCCAGCATCTGCTTGAGAAACGTGCCGCCCCATTGCCCCGAGCGCAGGTGATTCTCGGCTTCGGTCATGCGGCGGCAAGCGGCGATCACGAGCCCGAACGTGTAGTCAGCCACGCTGTCGGTGAGCACACCCGGCGTGTTCGTGGCCATGACCCCGCGCGCGGTGCATGCGACCACGTCGATGTTGTTATAGCCAACGCCGACGTTGCTCACCACCTTGAGACGGGGACAGCGGTCGAGCAGCGCAGCATCGATGCGGTCCGCCGTGGAGACGACCGCACCGTCCTTGTCGGCGAGCTTTGCCGCGAGTTCCTCACTCGAATAGCGTACGTCGGCCTGGTTAGACTCCACCTCGCAGCGCGCTTCGAGCATGGCGATGGTTTCGTCGAACACTTCCCGACTGACTAGGACATGCGGTTTCATCAGCGTTTCACCGAGTGATCATGGCGTTGGATTCTAACGGCAGGCCCGGGGCTTTCGCCACTGGCCTGGAGAAGGACAGACTAAGTGGAGCGGCCGCTCCGCTTAATCAGTCCTTCCCTCGGGAAAACAGGACAGGCACCATCGGCATCCCACGCAGGAGAGCCGATCATGACTTCCGCCGCATTGCATCGGGCCATCGCCGGGCTCGCCACCCTGCTCGCGCTTGCCGGGCAGGCCGCGGCCGGCGATGCGCCCTACGCGCTCCCGATCTTCGATGCCCATCTTCACTACAACCAGGAACCGGAACCCCGGCTCCCGGCACCGGGCGTTGCCGACTTGCTCCGGCGTGCCGGCGTGACCGCCATCCTCGCGAACAGCCGCCCCAACGACGGCACCCGGGCGCTTGCAGCGGCGCCCCCCGTCGGCGTGACGGTCGTGCCGTTTCTCCGGCCGTATCGCAACCGGGGGGACGTGCAGACCTGGTTTCGCGACCCTTCCATCGTGCCGTTCGTGGAAGAGGAACTGCTCCGGGCACCCTATCGCGGACTGGGCGAGTTTCATGTTTTCGGCGCTGGTGCCACGACGGACGTCGTGAAGACCCTCGCGCGTCTGGCCGGGCAGCGGGGCCTGGTGCTGTTCGCGCACTGCGACGAGGAAGCGCTGGAACATCTGTTCGACCACGCGCCCGGCGCTCGAATTCTCTGGGCCCATACCGGGTTCGACGTTCCCGAGGGGCGGGTGGCACAGCTGCTGGCCCGCCATCCGTCACTCGTGGCGGAACTGTCCTACCGGTCGGGCATCACGGGCACCGACGGACGGCTCACGGACGCTTGGCGGGATCTCTTCCTGCGATTTCCCGATCGGTTCGTCGTGGGCAGCGACACTTGGATCGACCAGCGATGGGACGACTACGAGACCATCATCGCCGGCTACCGTGCCTGGCTCGGTCAGCTCCCGCCGGACATCGCCCGGCGGATCGCGCACGACAACGCGAAGGCCCTGACCGGCCGGTGACCGCGCGGGTCAGGCCCCGACGACGATCACGTGGACCCGGAAGGGTCCGTGCGCGCCGATCTGCAGCTGGCCTTCGATGTCGGCCGTGCGGGAAGGACCGGACACGAAGTTCACCGCACGGGGGAGATCGCCGGTCTCGCGGCGGGTACGGTCCCAGGCTTCTTCCATCGCCGGCACGATCACGCCGACGGGGACCACCGCAATGTGAGTCTCGGGCAGCAGACTGGTCGCAGCGTAGGTGGTCGGGCTGGAAAGGAACATCAGCGTGCCGGTCTCGGCGATGGCGAGATGGACACCCGTGATGCCGACGAGATCGTCGCCTCCCGCGGGACGTCCCTCGACCGCGACCCCCGAAGCAGACCAGTCGAGTGCGGCAATTCCGGGCCATGCGACCGCCTGCATGGGCAGCTTGGCGGACGAGAGATAGCGGGCCACTGCAGCCGGCACTTCCGACATGGTGGCAACGCCATCGACCGTGCTGGACATGCGCACGCATTGTTCGCGGAAACGCTCGAGCGGATTCCACTCGAGCGACGGACGGGTGCTGATCGGGCGGGCACGAAGATGGGCTTCGATCCGCGCCTGCTCGGCGCCGGTGGGTTCGGCGGCAACGCCGCGCGCCTTGCGGATGCGCGACAGAATCGCTTCGCGGGAACTCATCGGCCACCTCCTCCCTTGGAAGGGCGATTGGCATACAACTCGCGGAATGTCTTGCCGCCCGGCGCGGGCATGTCGCGGTCCTGCGTCCAGCCGGCGCCCCCGCCGGGAAGCTTGTGGATGAGCCCGCCACTGCCGCCCATGGACTTGCCGACCCTCGCGGCGATGCGCGTGAACAGCGAATAGATGCCGGGGCGCGCGGCAGCCCAGGCCCACATCTTCAGCGCGAAGCGCTCTGACTTCGGCCGCAGCCCGCGATCCACCTGCTTCTCCCGCAGCTTGCGCATGAGATCGGGCAGGGGGATGCGGACCGGGCAGACCACACCACACTGATTGCACAGCGTGGCGGCGTTCGGCAGATCGAGCGCATTCTGCAGGCCGATGTAGTTGGGCGTCAGCACCGAGCCGATCGGCCCGGGATACACCCACCCGTAGGCGTGGCCGCCGATGTTCTGGTAGACCGGACAATGATTCATGCACGCGCCGCAGCGGATGCAGCGCAGAGCCTCCTGCATGTCGCTGCCGATGAGTTGCGAGCGGCCGGCGTCGACGATGATGACGTGCATCTCCTCGGGACCGTCCGCATCACCCGGCTGCTTCGGGCCGGTGTTGACCGAGATGTAGTTGCTGATGCTCTGCCCGGTGGCCGAGCGTGCAAGCACGCGCATGAGCGCCGACACGTCCTCCAGCGTGGGCACGACCTTCTCGATGCCGGTGATCGCCACATGGACGCGCGGCATGGTCGTGGTCATCCGGCCGTTGCCCTCGTTCGTCACGATGAACGTGGAACCGGTCTCGGCGATCAGGAAGTTCGAACCGGAGATCCCCATGTCCGCCGACAGGAAGTGCTCGCGCAGGAACTTGCGCGCTTCCATCGTCAGCTCGGAGATGCTCTGCTTGCGGGGCGTCTTGTGGTGCTCGTGGAAGAGATCCGCGACGTCGTCCCGCGTCTTGTGGATGGCGGGCGCGATGATGTGCGAAGGCGTCTCGCCGGCCAGCTGGATGATGTACTCGCCGAGATCGGTCTCCACCACCTGCATGCCGGCGCCTTCCAGCGCGGCATTGAGGTGGCTTTCCTCGCTCACCATCGACTTCGACTTGATCACCTTGCGGACCGAGGCCGCCTTGGCGATCTCGATCACGATCCGATTGATGTCGTCGTGAGTCTCTGCCCAGTGCACCTTGGTGCCGCGACGAGTCGCCTCACGCTCGAAGCGCTCCAGCCAGACATCGAGATCGGCCAGCGACCGGTCGCGGATCGCGGCTGCGGCCGTGCGCAGATCCTCGAAGTTGTCGACCTCGGCAACCGCGCGGGAACGGGCCGCCGCGAGGTTGAAGTTGCGCATGGCACGCTGGACCTTCGCGTCGTTCAACTTGTCGTGCGCGCGGCTCTTGAAGTGCACCGAGGCGTAGGTGCCAGTGCTGTCGGTGTGCTGGGAGATCATCGGGCGCTCCGCATCGATTGGCGGGGATCAGTCATCCTTCACCCCCGCGAGGACTTCGGCGACGTGCAGGACGCGCGTGGTCGTGTTGCCGAGACGGCGCAGACGACCCTGGATGTTCAGCATGCAGCCGAGGTCGCCGAGCACCACGGCATCGGCGCCGGTGCCTGCGATGTCCTCGCACTTGCGCTCCGCGATGCGGGCCGAGATGTCGCCGAACTTCACCGAGAAGGTGCCGCCGAATCCGCAGCAGTACTCGGGGGTCGTCATCTCCTTCAACTGGAGTCCCGGCACCTTGGCAAGCAGTTCGCGGGGCTGGCGCTTGACGCCCATCTCGCGCAGCCCGGAACAGGAATCGTGATACGTGACGGTGCCCGAAAAGCGTCCGGGCACCTTGTCCAGCTTCACCACGTTGACCAGGAAATCCGTGAGTTCGTAGGTCTTGCCGGTGAGCCGGTCGAGCGCGGCCTTGTCCGCGGGGTCGTCGGCCAGCAGCTCCGGATAGTGTGCCTTGATCATTCCGGAACAGGAACCGGAGGGCACCACCACGTAATCGCAGGCGTCGAACTCGCGCAGGACCTTCCGCGCCAGCGCCTGCGCTGCGGCGCGGTCCCCGGAGTTGTAGCCCGGCTGTCCGCAGCAGGTCTGCGTCCCGGGCACGATGACTTCACATCCGGCGGATTCCAGCAACTCGAGGGCGGCGAATCCGATGCGCGGGCGCATGAGATCCACCAGGCAGGTGACGAACAGTCCGACTTTCATTTCAGGAAGCGTTCCGCGGTACGGGGTCAGCATGATCGACCGGAGGCGGCCGGTCCGCGGCTGCCGCAGAGGCCTTTCCACGCTGCGCTCGAGAGACATGCCCCATGCGTTCTCCCGGCGATCAAAAAGCGGTCGATCATAGCACGCACCCCTCCGGACTCCGCGGGGTTGCTACACTTCACGCACCCTCCGTTCCTCACAGGAAAGCCGTGTCCAAACCTGCCGCCAAGGCATCCATCCAGGTCATCGAACGCATGATGGACCTGGTCGAGGCCCTCGTGCGAAGCCCCGAGCCCCTGAATCTGAAGAAGCTCACCGAAGAGACCGGCCTGCACACCTCCACCGCACATCGCATCCTCTCGGTGATGGTGGACCACAGGATCGTCGATCGGCTCGAGCCCGGGCGCTACCGCCTGGGAATCCGTCTGCTCGAGCTGGGCCATCTGGTCCGGTCCCGCATCGACCTCCGGACGGAAGCCCTCCCTGTGATGCAGGCCCTCCACGACGATCTGCACGAGACCGTGAACCTGTCGGTGCGCCAGGGCGACGAGATGGTCTACATCGAGCGGCTCGTGTCCGACCGTCAGGCCATGCGGGTAGCGCACCTCATCGGGGCACGGGCCCCGCTGCACGTCACGGCGGTCGGCAAGATCTTTCTGCTGGAAGACGGCCCCGAACTGTGCCGGCAGTACGCGTTGCGGACGCAACTGCCTGGCCTCACACGGAACACCATCCGCGATCTCGGGACGCTGGAGAAGGAACTGGATCGGATCCGGCGCTCCGGCTATGCCTTCGACAACGAGGAAGCGGAGCCCGGCGTCTCCTGCCTGGGAGCGGGCATCAGGGATGACGAAGGTCATCTGGTGGCCGGATTGTCCCTGTCAGCACCCGCCAATCGGCTGAACAAGAATTGGGGCGTCACGCTGAAGGAGGCGGCCGATTCGATCTCGCGTGCGATCGGCTGGGTGCCGGGCCGCGTACCGGCCTGAGCGAGGCCAGACCCGAAAGACCTGCGCGGATCACGTAGGTTGAGCAGGCCTTCCCCCGGGGCGGCGCCTCCTGGAGAGGCATTGCAAACCTACATGCGGCGGGTACGGATTCGCCGGGAGTCGTGGCGTGAGCGGATCACGCGGGAGACGCGCACACCGTGGGCGGTGGGCCGCACCGATGCCACCTGGATGGTTTCACGCACGCCCATCTGGACTTCAAGCCATTGCTTGATGCGGTTGGCGTCTGCCATGCGGGACAATTTGCCCCACGAATCCAGCAGCACGATGATGACGGGCTTATCCCCGATGAGCGCCTGCATCACCAGACAGCGCCCCGCTTCGGAGATGTAACCGGTCTTGGACAGGCCGATCTCCCAGTTGCCCTGGCGCACCAGACCATTGGAGTTGTTGAACGCAAGGATCCGGTTGCGGGCTCCGTCCTCCACCGAGACATAGTGACTGTCGGACGTGGTGAACTCGCGGATCACCCGGTGGCGGTATCCGGCCTCGACCAGCTTCACCAGATCGGCCGCGGTGGAGACGTTTTCGGGGTTGAGGCCGGTCGAATCGACGAAATGGGTGTTCGTCATGCCCAGATCGCGCGCCTTGCGGTTCATCGCCGCCACGAAGGCAGGCAGGCCGCCGGGATAGTGGCGCCCGAGGGCAGAGGCCGCACGGTTCTCGGAGGCCATCAGGGCCAGCTTGAGCATTTCGCCCCGGGTAAGCAAGGTACCGACCCCGAGACGGGAACGGGTGCCCTTCACGAAATCGAGGTCGTCGTAGGTGACCGCGAGTTCTTCTTCGAGCGGCTGATTCGCGTCGAGAACCACCACGGCCGTCATCAGCTTGGTGATGGATGCGATCGGCATGATCGCATTGGAGTTCTTGCCGTAGAGGGGGATGCCCTCCTGCTGGTCCACGACCAGGACCGCATTGGATTCGAGCCGGGGGGTCGCCGCGTCCGCCGCGAAAACCGGAACTGCGGGGGCCAGAACCGCCAGAGCCAGGGTAACCAACCACTTGCGCATCGTTGTTCCTTGACCGGTGTAAGCAAAGCAGACGCCTTCGCGCCTGTACCTGCACGTTTACGGTGCCCGGCACGGCGACTGAAGGGATTCTTCGCGCCACGACCAGACCCTATGTCCAATACGTCAGAAAATACCAAAAATCAGAGGCTAAGCCCAGGGACTTCGGGCAATCTCACACCCCGACCCCTCCGGCATGGCCGCTAAACCGAACGATTCGTCAGCTTTTCGGCCGCAAGCGAGTACAGCAACGGTAATAGAAGCAAGGTGAATACCGTAGCGGAAACAATTCCGCCGACGATGACCACGGCGAAGGGGCGCTGGGTCTCTGAACCGATCCCGTGGGACAGGGCGGCGGGCAGCAGGCCGAGTCCGGCCATGAGCGCGGTCATCACGATCGGGCGCAGCCGCTCCACCGCCCCCTCGACGACGGCCTGCTCGAGCGAAGCCCCTTCCCGAAGGGCCTCGAGAAACCGTTCGACCATGATCACCCCGTTCTGCACCGAGATGCCGGCCACCGCGATGAAGCCGACGGCGGCCGAGATCGAGAGATGCAGCCCGGCCAGCGCGAGCCCGAGAATGCCGCCGACCAGCGTGAAGGGGACCATGGCCAGCACGGCCAGCGCCGTGGGGATGGAGCGGAATGCCCAGAACAGCAGCACGAAGATCCCCAGCACGGACAGGGGCACGATCACCTTGAGCCGGGCGAGCGCGCGCTGCTGGTTCTCGAACTGACCTCCCCAGGTCAGCGTATAGCCCGGAGGCAGCCGGACCTGGGCGGCCACCTTGGCGCGGGCTTCCGCCACGAAGCTGCCCTGGTCGCGACCGAGGAGGTTCGCCTTGACCGCGACCGTCCGCCCGCCGGCTTCCCGCGAGATGCGCGCCGCCCCCTGGCGGGTTTCGATCCGGGCGACCTCCCCCAGCGGAACGGTCGCGCCGTTTCCGCCGGGAAGCGCGAGCGGAATCTCCGCGGCGTCGTCGGCGGCCTGCCGGAACGGCGCCGCGAGACGAACCGTCACGTCGAACACCCGCCCGGGCTCGAAGAACGAGGCGACCGCCTGCCCGCCGAAAGCCGTGGCCACCGCGTTGTTCACGTCCTGCACGTTCAGCCCGTAACGGGACAGCTTCTCGCGGTCTATCGTGAGCGTGAGCTCCGATGCCCCGCCGACCTTGATGGCCGCCACGTCGGCACTGCCGCGGATGCTCGAGAGGACACGCGCAACCTGCTCACCCTTGTCTTCGAGGATGTCGAGATCGGGGCCGTAGATCTTCACGGCGATCTCGCCCTTCACGCCCGACATGGCCTCCTCGACGCTGTCCTCGATCACCTGCGAGAAGTTGGTCGGCACGCCGGGCATTGCGCGGATCTTCCGGGTCATGTCGGCGATCATCGATTCCTTGTCGGGGAAACGCCAGGTGTCGCGCGGCGCGAACTCCGCCATGATCTCCATGTTGTTTGGGCCCTTGGGGTCGGTGCCGTCGTCCGGCCGGCCCACCTGGCTCACGACGCTCCGCACCTCGGGGTAGCTGCGCAGGATGCCGCGGACCACCTTCTCCACTTCTCCGGTCTTCTCCATCGACGTGGCCGGCGGCAGCGTGATCGTCAGCCAGAGATTGCCCTCGTCGAGCTTCGGCAGGAACTCGCTGCCCAGCTGCGTGGCGCCTCCCACTGCCAGCGTGAGAATGGCGAGGCTGCTCAGGATCACGGCATTGCGGCGCCGCCACACCGTCACGAGCGTGCGGCGGTACCACTCACGGGCGCTGTCCATCCAGACGCTGTGGCGCTCGGCCATGTCGGACGAACGCACGGCGAACGACAGCAGCGCCGGCACGAGGGTGAGTGTCAGCAAGATGGCGCCCACCAGAGCGAACGACAGCGTGTAGGCCATCGGCGAGAAGATCTTCCCCTCCACCCGCTGGAACGTGAAGATCGGCAGGAACGCGAGGATGATGATGGCCTTCGAGAACAGGATCGGACTGCCCATCGACACCGCCGTGTTTCGCAGCGTGTGCATGCGCCCGGCGTAGGTGGACGGCTGGGCAGCCTCGCGCTGCGACACCGCGAGCTTCACCATGAGCGCCTCCACCAGCACCACCGCGCTGTCGATGATGATGCCGAAATCGACCGAACCGAGGGAGATCAGGTTCGCCGACACCCCGCGGGCGTCCATGAGAATGAACGCGACGAACAGGGACAGCGGGATGACGCCGGCCACGATGGCCGCAGCGCGCCAGTTGCGCAGGAAGAAGAGCAGGATCGCCACGACGAGGCCCGCGCCGAGGGCGAGGTTCTCCGTCACCGTATGGACGGTGTGATCGACGAGTTGAGTCCGGTCGTAGTAGGGCACCAGCACGACCCCGGGTGGCAGCTTGGACTTGAGTTCCTCCATGCCCGCCTTCAGGTTCGCCACCACCTCGCTGGCATTCTGCCCTTTGGTCATCTGCACGATGCCCTGGACCACCGAATCCTGGTCGCCGAAGGAGACGACGCCGGACAAGGGCCGCGAACCGATCGCGACCGTGGCCACATCTCCCACCAGGACGGGCACACCACCGCGGGAAACGACCACCACCCGGGCGATGTCGTCGACGGAACGGAACAGTCCCAGTGACCGCACGACGAGCGCCTCGTCACCGCGTCGCATGATGCCGCCGCCGGCGTTGCCGGAGTTCGCGGCAAGGGCATCGGACACCTGCTGCAGCGAGACGCCGTTCTTTCGCAGCCGCTGCGGATCGATCTGGACCTGATACTCCTTCACCACGCCGCCGAAGCTCACCACTTCCACGACACCGGTCACCCGCCGCAGAGCCGGTCGGATCACCCAGTCCTGCAGCGCCCGTACCTCGGCGGCGGGCATGTCGGGAGGCGCCTGCACGACATAGCGATAGACCTCGCCGACGGCATTGGTGAGCGGCGCGAGCGTAGGCGTCACGCCGGGAGGCAGTGACACACCCTGAAGCTTCTCGATGACCTGCTGCCGGGCAAAGTAGTCGTCGGTCTTGTCCGCGAAGGTCACGGTGACGACCGAGAGCCCGAAGATCGACACGGAGCGGATCTGGGCGAGCCGCGCGACGCCGGTCATCTCGCGCTCGATCGGCATGGAGATGGATCGCTCCACCTCCTCCGGCGCCTGTCCGGGATACTGCGTGACGACGATGACCTGCACGTCCTGTACGTCGGGGAAGGCCTCGATCGGCAACCGGGTCCACGCGAACCAGCCGGCCACCGCGACGATCACGGCCACGACGACGATGAACACCCGCTGCTGCAGGGCGAACGTGACGATTTTCTCTAGCATGGAGGGAGGCACCCGGTTCGCGTCATCTGCCCTGAAGCTCCGACTGCAGCAGCAGCGCGCCGCTGGTGACCACACGTTCGCCTGGTGCCACGCCGCCCTTGAGGAAGGTGTAGTCGCGCCCCTGGGCCGACAGCGTCACGAGGCGATGCACGAACTCGCCCGGGGTACGTTCCACGAACACGTAGTTCTTCACGCCTGCCGTAACCAGGGACGCGTTCGGAATGCGCACGCGGTGCGGTTCTGCCGAAGCCAGCGGCACGACACGCGCGTACATCTCCGGCTTGAGCAGACGATCTTCGTTGTCGACGCGGGCGCGGACCTGGATGCGTCGGGTCGAGGCGTCCAGCACGTCACCGACATGCACGACCTCGGCCTGGAAGGTGCGCCCGGGATAGGCGTCCACCTCGACGCCGGCCATCTGCCCCTTGGCGAGCGCCCCGATCTGCTGCTCCGGAACGTCGACGACGACCCGGAGGTGACGCGGATCCGAGATCACGAACAGCGGGTTCGACGAGTCCGGCCCCACCTGCGTGCCCGGATTGATCGAGCGTTCCGTGATCACGCCGCTGACGGGCGCCCTCAGGACGAACAGGCCGTCGGCCTCGCCGCCCCCCTGCCCGAGGGCTTCCAGTCGCCGCCGCGCCCGGGCAAGCTCGACCTCGGCTTCGCGCAGGCCGATCTCCGCGCCCTCGAACTCCTTGCGCGGCATGACACCGCCGTCGTAGAGCAGCTTCGCCCGGTCGAAGGCCTGACGGGCACGCTTCAGTTCGAGTTCGTCGCGATTGCGATCTGCCGTCGCCTGGGAGTAGTCGGGCGCCTCGAGATAGGCGAGCGGCGCCCCCTTGGCGACCGCCCCGCCGAGGTCGACGACGATGCGGGTCACGCGGCCGGCGATGGGAGCGCTAACGCGTGCGGTGAGATCCTCGTCGTACGCGATCCGTCCCGGCAGCGCGTCGGTGAGCGGCTCGGGGTGGACTTCCGCGACTTCGCTCTTCAGGTAGGCAAGCTGCGGCGCCCCGGGCGGAAACCGCAGCACGTCCGGCCCGGGAGAATCGGGGACGGTATCGACAGGATGCGCGACGGGTGCGTGACCATGCTCCTTCCCGGGATACCAGATTGCGCCGGCCGCGGCTGCGGCGAGCACGAGAACGCCAATGGCGATTGCGCTGTGTGCCTTCATCGCGTGGTTTCCTTCGGTTGCGTGGCGGCGCGCCATGCGGCGGCGGCCTTGCCGAGATCGGCACGGGCCGACACGGCATCCACCTGGGTTGCCACCAGGACCCGGCGCGCGTCGAGCAGATCGATCACGCCGAGAGCACCATTGCGATAGGCGAATTCGGCCGCGCCGGCTGCCCGCGTGGCCTCGGCGAGCAGTTCCCGGTCGAAGCGCCGCACGCGATCCTGCGCGGCAGCGAGATCCGACCAAGCCTGGCGGATCTCGACGAGGGCCGCGGCGCGCACGCGCGCCAGGGAATCCTGTGCCGCGAGATACTCGGCCTCACCGCGACGGATCTCGCCTTCGTAGTCGTAGTTGAGAAACAGCGGAACACTCACGCCGACTCCGATGCTGTTCTCGTGGACCTGACCCGGATAGCGCTCGACCTGTGCCGCGACAGTGACGTCCCGCGTGCGCAAGGCCCGGGCGAGCGCGCGAAACTTGTCGGCTGCAGTGACTCTCGTAGCGGCCGCATGCACATCGGCACGGGCCGAGACGATCGCCCCGACATCGCCTGGCATGGCGACGGTCTCCACCTCGGGCCACGGATCCACGGCTTCGAGCGAGACCGCCTCTCCCTCGAGACCCAGCGCGAAGGCAAGGTCCGCCCGGGCGCGCTCCCGTGCGGCGATGGCCTGGCTGCGGTCGTTCTCCGCTCTCAGCAGGTCCACCCGGATCCGCGAGAGGTCTGACGGCGCGATATCCCCCGCTTTCAGTCGCAGCGTGGCTGCGGCCACGGTACGCGCGAGCAGTTCGAGCGTGTCGTCGGCGATACGCACTCTGGCCTGTGCGCCCAGCAGTTCGTAGTAGAGGGCTGTGCCGGTTCGCACCTGCAGGCGGATGACATCGGCCAGATCGTCACCGCTCGCCCCGGCGACGAGCCGCGTGCCCTCGTCCCGAAGGGCCCGCTTGTCGCCGCGCTCGACGAGCTGCGACACCTGCACGACGGTATCGAACGGCTTCGACCAGAGCGCCCCGGCACCCGGATTGCGCGGGTCGATCGCCGTCGTCCCCGCCGAGAGAACGGGATTCGGTCGCGCAGCCGCGCTCAGGTTGATCGCCCGCGCAACGTCGACTGCGCGCCTCGCCAGCCGGATGTCGCGGTTGTTGCTCTGCAAGATTTCCACGACTTCCGCGAGCCGCAACGGATGCAGCCGTGGCGGGTCCGCCGCGTACGCCGACGTCCCACCCGTGATGACAGCCAGGATCACGACCGCCAGCGCTGATTTCCATCCGATGCCCATGTCTTCCGCCACACTCCGATAGGGTGTCTGGCTCCGTCCGAGCCTCGACGTGACCGATACTGAGGGGGTAGCCTTACGGCCAACTTACTTCGGAGCCAGGCCTGCATGCGACTGCTGATCGTCGAGGACGACCCCCTCATCGCGGACGGACTCATCCGCGCGATGCGCGCATCGGGACATGCGGTGGACCACACCGACAGCGGCGTCGAAGCGGACCAGGCGCTGCGGCAGTATCCCTACGACCTCGTGATCCTCGATCTCGGCCTGCCCAGGATGGACGGTCTGGACGTGCTGCGCCGCCTTCGCGCCAATCGCTCCGGGGTGCCGGTGCTCGTGCTCACGGCACGCGATTCCCTCGACGATCGGGTGGCCGGGCTCGATGCGGGCGCCGATGACTACCTCGCGAAGCCCTTCGACCTGCCGGAACTGGAAGCGCGTGTGCGCGCGCTGCTGCGTCGGCAACAGCCGAGTCTCTCCGGTCGCATGCAGCTGGGTGAACTGGTGATCGACGTGAACGGCCGATCGGCCTATCACGGCAATCGGCGTATCGAACTGTCGTCGCGCGAGTTCGGCGTGCTGGAAGTGCTGGCCAGACGCGCCGGGCGGGTCGTCGGCAAGGACCAGATGCTCGACGCACTCACCGGCTGGGACGAGGAGGTCGGCACCAACGCCATCGAGGTGTACGTGCACCGCCTGCGCAAGAAGATCGAACCGGCCGGCGTGAACATCCGTACGGTCCGCGGCCTGGGCTACCTGCTGGACAAGACGGGCGAAGATGGCTGAGACCCAATCCCTCCGCGGTCGCCTTTTCGCGCGGCTGGTCGTTCCTCTCGTCGCGCTGCTGGTGGTGAGCGCCGGGCTCGCCTATTACGCTTCGTTCCGGTTTGCCAACCAGGTCTACGACAACTGGATTTCCGATACGGCGGTGGCGCTCTCGCAGCTCACCCGCCGCGATCCGACGGGACTGTCGCTGCACCTGCCGGCGGAAGCCCGGCACATGCTCTCCTCCGACCAGCGCGACAAGACCTACTATCGGGTGACCGACATCGAGGGCGGGTTCATTGCGGGCCATCGGATGCTTCCCGCACCCGCGCAGATTCCGGAACCGGACGCGGCACCGGTCTGCAACGACGCAAGCTTCGACGGCCTTCCCATCCGGGTGGCCACGTACCGGCCGGCTGCACTGCCCATCATCGTGCAGGTCGCGGAGACGGTGGTGAAGCGCGACATGCTGGCCTTCGAGATCATCGCGGGCATGCTGGTCCCGCTGCTGGTGCTGGTCGCCCTCGGCGCCGTCAGCGTCTGGGTCGGCGTCGACGCCGGCTTGAGCCCCCTCACCCGCCTCGCCCAGCTTCTGCGGGACCGCTCACCGGAGGATCTCGGCCCGCTGCCTGAGTCGTCCGCGCCCCGCGAAGTCCGTCCGCTGGTACACGCGCTGAACGGGCTGCTCGCCAGAGTCGACGAGATGCTGAGTGTGCAGCGCCGGTTCGTCGCCGACGCCGCGCACCAGCTTCGCACGCCGATCGCGGGCATCAAGACGCAATCGGAGATGGCCCTGCGAACGCGCGACCCGGCCGCGCTGCCGGCAGTCCTGCAGAACATCGTCGCGGGCTCCACGCGCCTGTCCTCTCTCGTCACGCAGCTCCTCTCGCTCGCGCGAGTCGAATCGCAGCGAAACACTTTGCCCGCACTGCAAGCCGTGGACCTCGACCGGCTCACGCGTGCGGTGACATCCGACTGGATCGCGCGGGCGCTGGAGACGGGCATCGATCTCGGCTACGAAGCCCCGGCGTCCCCCGCCGTCATCCGCGGTGACCCTGTGCTCCTGCGGGAAATGCTCGCGAATCTGATCGACAACGCTCTGAAGCACTGCCCGTCCGGAAGCGTCGCGACCGTGAGCATCGAGGCGGACGACACCGGGACGGTGCTGGCCGTGGAGGACGACGGGCCCGGCATCCCGGAGCCGGACCGCGAACGCATGTTCGAGCGATTTCACCGCGGCGCGGACACCACCGCCGCCGGCACGGGCCTGGGGCTGGCGATCGTGCGCGAGTTCGCCCGCGAACAAGGCGCCACCGCACGGATCGAACCCGCCCGATCCGGTCGTGGCACCCGGGTGGAGGTGCGGTTCCCGCCACCCGGCGACGGAGCGGAAGGTCTTGACTGACGCCACCCGGCGCGATGCGCCTGTGGACACGCCTTCTTCGGGTTCGCTGACTGCGGTCGCGTATTCGGCGCTGGAGGAACTGATCGTCCGCCTCGAACTCGCGCCGGGCGCGACCGTGACGGAACAGCAGTTATCCGGACTGCTCGGGATCGGCCGCACGCCGATCCGGGAAGCCCTGCAGCGGCTCGTCCACCAGGGCCTCGTGAAGGTGCTGCCCCGCAAGGGCATTCTCATCTCGCCGATCGACCCTCACGCACAGTTGCGCCTTCTGGCTGTGAGGAGGGAAGTCGAGCGCCTGGTCGCGCGAAGCGCGGCAACGGCGGCCACCAGAGAAGAGAAAGACCGGTTTCTCGAACTCGCCGCGCAATTCGAGCGTTCCGGCCGCGCGGGCGACGATGTCGCCTTTCTGCGGACCGATCGTGAGTTCAACGAGCAATGCCTGGCGAGCGCCCGCAACGAGTTCGCCTCCGCAGCCATGGAGACGCTGCAGCCGCTCGCCCGGCGGTTCTGGTTCCACCACTATCGCCAGGCCGCTGATCTGCCGGAATCCGCCCGTCTGCACGCCGCCGTCGCCCGCGCCATCGGCGAAGGCAGGCCGGACGCCGCTGCCACCGCGCTGGACGCTCTGCTGGATGTTATCGAGGCATTCACCCGCACGGCGGGCACGCCTGCGGTTGCGTAGCTGATATATCAGCTATAGAGTGTCGTCATGCGCGGCGCCACGGCAGCGTCCGCGCCGGTTTCGGCTACCGCTACAGGATGCGGCGAAGGAGGAAAGCCCATGATGTCCGAACGGCAGCGCGCGTTCCGCGCGCAGTACCAGGCTCAGATCAGCCCCCTGTACAACGGGCTCCTTCACATCGGCGTGATGTACGGGGTGGGGATCACCGTCATCGCCTTCTGCCTGTCGCGCATGGTGGACGCCACCTGGGAATGGCTGCTCGTCGTTCCCGTGTTCGCGTTCTCGAACTGGTTCGAGTGGTGGATACACAAGTACGTGATGCATCGCCTGATCGACGTCTGGGCACTGCGCGCCATCTACGACCGGCACACCCGCCAGCATCATCAGTACTTCACGAATAACGAGATGACGGTCGACTCCACGCGCGAGTTCCGCATCATCTTCTTCCCGTGGCGGGCGCTGTTCACGTTCATGGGGATGGGCATTCCCTTCGCGCTCGCGCTGGGCTGGGTCGTCAACCCGAATGCCGGTTACGTCCTGATGGTCACGATCGTCGGCCAGTACCTCATCTACGAGTCGTTCCACTACTGCTGTCACGTCCACGAGAACTGGTTCGTGCGCAACATGCCGTTCGTGAACACCATCCGTCGCCACCATACCGCCCATCACAACCAGGGCATCATGATGGACCGCAACATGAACCTCACCTTCCCGATCGCGGACTGGTTCATGGGCACCAGCGACCTCGACCGCGGACTGGTAGGCCATATCTTCAACGGGTACGACGAGAGGCACATCAAGCCGGAACTGCGGGCGGCGATCGATCGGCACACCCTGCGGGATGACGGGGCCACTGCCGACGCCATCTGACACCGGGGCCCGTCGGCACCATCCTTACGCGACGGGCTTCGCCTCTTCCTGCTGCTGCAAGGCCCACATCTGCGCGTACGCGCCGGCGCGCTCGAGAAGTTCCCGATGGGTCCCGCGTTCGATGATGCGGCCGCCCTCCATCACCAGGATCTGATCCGCATCCACGATGGTCGACAGGCGGTGCGCGATGATGAGCGTCGTGCGGTCCTGGGCGATCCGTGCGAGTTCCGACTGGATGGCCTTCTCCGACTTCGAATCCAGCGCCGAGGTGGCCTCGTCGAAGATCAGGATGGCCGGGTTCTTCAGGATGGCCCGGGCGATGGCGACGCGCTGCTTCTCGCCGCCCGAGAGCTTGAGTCCGCGCTCGCCGACCCCGGTGTCGTAGCCCTGCGGCAGTGACTCGATGAAGTCATGGATGTGCGCCGCACGGGCCGCGTCGATCACTTCCTCGCGACTCGCCTCTGGCCGGCCATAGGCGATGTTGTAGAAGATCGTGTCATTGAAGAGCACGGTGTCCTGCGGCACGATCCCGATCGCTGCCCGCAGGGACTTCTGCCGGACGGTCCGGATGTCCTGACCGTCGATGGCGATCTGCCCCTGTTGCACATCGTAGAAGCGATAGAGCAGCCGCGCGAGGGTCGACTTGCCGGACCCGCTGGCGCCGACCACCGCAACCGTCTTCCCGGCCTGAATCTCAAACGTCACGTCGTGAAGAATGCGGCGATTCGACTCGTACGAGAAGCCGACACCTTCGAACGCAACGCGCGCGCCGCGCAGCTGAAGATCGGTCGCGCCAGGCGAATCGGCAACTTCACGATTCTCGGAAAGCAGCCGGAACATCCGGTCCATGTCGGCGAGCGACTGCTTGATCTCCCGGTAGACCATGCCGAGAAAATTGAGCGGGATGTAGAGCTGGATCAGCAGACCGTTCACGAGCACGAGGTCGCCCAGCGTAAGCTCGCCGTTCACCACCCCCTGCGAGGCCAGCATCATCAGCAGCGTCACTGCCACGGCGATGATGAGGCTCTGGCCGATGTTGAGCAGCCCGAGCGAAGCTTCGTTGCGGACCTCCGCGGCCTCGAACTTCCGCAGATGCTCATCGTAGCGACCGGCCTCGAACTCCTCGTTGTTGAAGTACTTCACCGTCTCGTAGTTGAGCAGGCTGTCGATCGCGCGGGAGTTGGCTTTCGAATCGAGCTCGTTCGCGCGCTTGCGGATCTCCATCCGCCATTCGGTGATGAAGATTGACCAGGCGATATAGATCACGACAGCCCCGAAGGTCACGGCGGCGAACCGCCAGTCGAACTTCTTCAGCAGCACGACCGCGACGAGCGTGAACTCCAGGATCACCGGAATGATCGAGAAGAGCATGTAGGAAAGGAGCGACGAGATGCCGCGCGTGCCGCGTTCGATGTCGCGGGAGACGCCACCGGTCTGGCGTTCGAGATGGAACCGCAGGCTGAGCGAATGCAGGTGCCGGAAGACCTCCAGCGCGACACGCCGGATCGCCCGCTTCGCCACCCGGACGAACACGACATCGCGCAGTTCCGCGAACAGCGTCGTCGACAGCCGCAGCAATCCGTACATGACCAGCAGGGCCACGGGCAGGACGACCGCCGCGCGGCTGGGATCCAGCGAATCGACGATCTCCTTCATCACCAGCGGCACGCCGACGTTCGCGACCTTCGCGGCGGCCAGGAAGATGAGCGCGACCGCGACGCGGACCTTGAACTCCAGGAGATAGGGCAGCAGCCGGCCGACGACCCGCCAGTCGCTGCGCGGGGTCGCGCCCTTGGTATTGGCGGATGGGAGGGACAGGGAGGCGCTACCGTGCGGGCTCATGGGCAGAGGAAATAGGGACCAGAGGACCAAACGAAAAGGGGCGCGACCGACAGCGCGCCCCGCCTGGAACGACAACGACATGCCGCCGCGCGGCGCGCGGCTCGTGCCTTCGTCAACCAGTATCGCAGATTACCAGCGGTATCCCTGCGAGAAGCCGAAACTGAAGCCCGGGCCGCCACGCAGCGGCGCCGAGTTCCACCCCCAGGATGAATACACGCCCGGGAAGGCGGGGCCCCACATGAAGGCGCCATAGGGCTGCCAGAACGGGTCGTACCAACCGGCCCGGGGGACCGGACCGAAGCCGAAGCCGTGTCCGTAACCGAACCCGAGCCAGGAGCGCTGGCGGGCCGCCTCGCGCTGGGCACGCCGCATGCGGATATCGGTCTGTGTCGGTCCGCTGGCGGCTGCCGCGGCAGCGGTGTCGAAGTGCTCCGCGGGAAGTTGCGCGGGAACCACATCGGCGCCACCGGCGACCGCGCGGCCGTACCACTCCGCGGACTCGCGACTTTCCGCTTCCGTCGACTGGGCACCGCCCAGCAGTTTCGACAACTCGAGCTGGGCTTGCGGATGGCCACGTTCCGCCGCGATCCGGTACCAGCGCTTGGCTTCCTCGTCGGATCGGGCAACGCCGTCACCCCGCGCAAAGGCGTGCCCCAGTCGCAGCGCCGAATCCGCGTTCCCCTGCTCGGCGGCGAGCCGCCGCCAACGGATCGCCTGATCGGCGTCCCGGGCCGTGCCCAGTCCGCGCTCGTGCAGGTCGGCAAGGGTCACGGCCGCACGGCTGTCGCCTCCGTCGGCGGCTTGGACCAGCAACCGGATCGCAAGCGGGAAGTCACGGCGCTGCAGCGCGGCACTCGCCGCGTCGAAATCGGCCAGGGCGCTGGACAACGGCAGGAAGACGGCGAGGGACAACCAACCCCGGCACAGCAGACGCATGGATGCCTCCTGAGAGAACAAAGCGACGGCGGAACGCCCGCTGCGCCTGTCGGAAAGGACAACGCGCACGTTGCCCCGTCGTCGACACGCGATTCGACCTCGGGACGGTGACGGAATTCCTCGCGGCAGGTCCGATCGGTCGGCGACCGCGGACATCGAGCGGCGCCGCTGGACCGACTGCGGGGGACGCAGGTCAGGCGAGCACTACGAGCAGACTGACGAATCCGCCGGCCAGCATCAGGCCGGCCAGCACGTAGACGGAGGCGTGGGGCTGGGGGCGCCCGACATAGACGTGTATCGCGGCGACAGGCATGTTCCGCCCCGCCGCGCTCGACCCGGACATGCCCTTGAGGCGATAGCGTCCGGGCAGATCCACCCGGAAACGCTCGACCGACACCGCATCGTCCAGCAGGCCGCGACTCTCCTCGGGGAGGACGTCACGGGTCCAGAGCCAGGTCCCTTCGCGCTCCAGTTCGACTCGCAGACCCTGGCGGACCCGCCCGCCCGGTCCGAGGTAAGCCGACACCTCCACCGGACTCATGCGCGGGTCGAGGTCGAACACAGCCTCGCCGGGAACACGGCACTTGGCCACCAGCCGTCCGCCGAAGATGTTGGTGTAGGCGAAGTAGCCGACCGCGAGCAGGAAACCGCCCAGCGTGACGAAGAAGAGAATGATGGGTGCGAACATCGACTCGGATCGGGGTGCCGTTTCGGGCCGGCACCTGCTCGGTTGTCAGGTCTCGTGAAAAGGAAGCGCCTAGCGTCGACGCCGGACCCGCACGCGCACCGGCACCAGCGCCTGCTCGGAACGGGCCGGCGCGGGACGCAGCGCGGCTTCGATGAGGAGGAACAGTTTTCCAAGCAAGGCGACGATGGGCATGGCGGGCTCCTGGGCGGCGATGCTCGACCCCCGGATCGGAGGTCTGCCCGTACGCTGACGCAGGTAGCATGCCATCGGGTCCGACCCTCGGACCGGAGGGCCGCGCACGCGGGGCGGCAGCACCCGAAGGTGCGACACGACGGGGGTCGGGCCCCCGCCGACCGCCGGCGCCGGCGGCAATCCGTGCCGCCCGGATTGACTGGACATACCGGCCTCGCCGCGTCGAGAATCGGGTTTTGCCTCTTCGCAGACCCAACCGCCATGGCTTCAGCCGCACCACCCAAGCGAAAGTTCCGATGGCTCTTCTGGCTCGTCATCGCCCCCCTCGCCCTGTTCGCCCTCTACACCTGGTTCGTTCTGTCCTGGAGCTACTCCCGCGGCGATCGCGCCGGGTATGTGCAGAAACTGTCCGAACGCGGCTGGCTGTGCAAGACGTGGGAGGGAGAACTCGCGCTGGTATCCATGCCCGGCACTATCACCGAGAAGTTCCTCTTCTCGGTCCGGGACGATGCCGTGGCAAAGCAGATCAACGAAAGCATCGGCAAGCGGGTGTCGCTGGACTACGAGCAGCATGTCGGACTGCCGACTTCCTGCTTCGGCGACACGGAGTACTTCGTGACCGGTCTGCGCGTGTTCGCCGACATCGGCCAGGGTTCGCAGGCGCCGGCGCCGGCTCCGGCAGCGCTACCACCGACCGCCCCGGCCGAGGCCGTGCCGGCGCCCGCCGCCCCCGCAGATTCGACCGCCCCCGCGTCCAAGTGAACGTGACCCCGAGGGAGGCTGGCCGATGGACAAGGTACTGATCGTCACCGGCGCCGGGCGCGGCATCGGCGCCGCCATCGCCAGGATGGGCGCGCGCGAGGGTTTCGCGGTCTGCGTCAACTACGCCGCCAGCGCTTCCGCCGCGGAGGAAGTCGCCGCCGACATCCGAGCGAAGGGTGGCCGTGCCATCGCCGTACAGGCGGATGTGTCGGTGCAGGCCGACGCGAAGCGCCTCTTCGACACGGTCGACCGCGAACTCGGCACCGTCACCGCTCTAGTGAACAACGCCGGCATCACCGGCCCGCTAGTCGCGGTCGAGGATATCGACGAAGCCGGGCTGGACCGCGTGATCGGCGTCAACGTGCTGAGCCTCTTCTGGTGCTGCGGGGAGGCTGTCCGCCGCATGGCGCGCAAGCATGGCGGACGCGGTGGGTCGATCGTCAACATCGGGTCGATCGCCTCACGCTACGGTGGCATGCCCGGCATGATCGCGTACTCGGCTTCCAAGGGCGCCCTGGACAGCTTCACCGTCGCGCTCGCGAAGGAAGTGGGTCACGAAGGCGTGCGGGTGAACTGCCTGCGTCCCGGCACGACGAAGACCGACATCCTGGCGCCCCTGGGCGGCAACGAACTCGCAGCGCGGGTCGCGGCCAACACCCCGCTCGGGCGCATCGGCGACCCGGACGAAATCGCCGAGGCGGCTCTCTGGCTCATCTCGGACAAGGCTTCGTTCACCCATGGAGCCATCCTCGACGTATCGGGCGGCCGCTGATCCGCTCGCGCTTTTCCGCCGCAACTCACCCCCTCCCGCCGCCCCCATGACCGCCATCGCACGGATCGACACCGACCTGTATCACATCCCGCTGCCTGTCACGCTCACCGACAGCACGCACGGCGAAATGACGTTCTTCGAACTCGTCACGGTACGCATCCGGGACAGCGAGGGCGCGGAAGGCGTCGGCTATACGTTCACGGTGGGAGCGAACGGCCGCGCGGCGCACCAGACCATCGTCCACGACCTCACTCCCGGGCTGATCGGTCAGCGCGCCGATCTCATCGAACTGCTCTGGCAGAAGATGTGGTGGAAGATGCACTACGGCGGCCGCGGCGGCGCGGCCAGCCTGGCGATTTCCGCGGTCGACATCGCGCTCTGGGATCTCAAGGCGAAGCGCCATGGCGTCCCGCTCTGGACTTTGCTCGGCGGCTACGATTCACACGTGCCGTGCTACGCCGGCGGCATCGACCTCTGGTTCACCCTCGACGATCTGCTCGCGCAGACGGAGGGCAATCTCAAGAAGGGCTTCCGGGCGATCAAGATGAAGGTAGGCCGCCCGAAACTGTCGGAGGACGTGACTCGCGTGAAGGCGATGCGGGAATTCCTCGGCGAGGATTTCCCCCTCATGGTCGACGCGAACATGCGCTGGTCCGCGGACGAAGCCATCCGCGCGGCACGCGCCCTGCAGGACTCGAACCTCACCTGGATCGAGGAGCCCACCATCCCGGACGACGTGCTTGGCCATGCGCGAATCGTGCGGGAAGGCGGCGTGCCCATCGCCACGGGCGAAAACCTGCACACGCTGAACGAATTCCAGCAGCTGATCCACGCGGGCGGTGTGACATTCCCCGAACCGGATGTCACCAACTGCGGCGGCATCACGGTATTCATGAAGGTGGCGCGGCTCGCCGAGAGCTACAACCTGCCGGTCACGTCGCATGGCGCGCACGACATCACGGTCCACCTGCTCGCAGCGTGCCCCAATCGCGCCTATCTCGAAGCCCACGGCTTCGGGCTGGACCGCTACATCGCCGAGCCCCTGCAGATCGTCGAAGGCCGCGCGATCGCACCGGACCGTCCCGGCCACGGCATCGAGTTCGACTGGAAGGGGCTCGAGAGCTTGCGTCCCCGGTGAGCGTCGCCGCACTCCCGGCCGCCGTTCGCGTCATCGTCAGGAGCTGGGTCAACGCCAACCACGTCGTCTTTCTGGGCTCTGGCCCGGCAGCGCTCATCGATGCCGGTCACGTCTGCGGTGCGGACGAAACTCTGGAGCGGGTGGGCGATGCGCTGGGCGAGCGCCCGCTCGCGCGCCTTCTGCTCACGCACTGTCACTCGGACCACATGGGCGGCTGCGCCCGCGTGCGCGCCCGTTTCGGCTGCCGGATCGCCGTGCCCGAGGGCGACGTTGCGGCGATCCGCGCCTGGGACACCGAAGCCCTGTGGCTCGACTACGCAGGCCAGATGGCCGAACCGTTTCCGGTGGACGATGTGATCCGTCCCGGCGAACGTCTCGAACTCGGGAATCTGGAGTGGGACGTGATCCCGGCACCCGGGCACGACATGGGGGCGGTCGTGTTCTGGAACCCAAGTGCGCGGATCCTGATTTCCGGGGATGCGCTCTGGGAGCAGGGCTTCGGGATCGTGCTCCCCGGCGAGGGGTGGCGGGACCGGTTCGCCGCAGCCCGCGATTGCCTCCACCGTTTGCGGGCGCTCCGGCCGCTCGTGGTGATTCCGGGTCACGGCCAGCCTTTTGCCGATGCCAACAGCGCCATCGACCGGTGTCTGGCCCGTATCGATGTCTTCGAGCGGGACGAGCCGCGACTGGCGCGCCATGCCCTCCAGGTAATGGTGGCGTACTCCCTGATGCAGCATGACGGTCTCGCCGAACCCGAAGCGCTGAGGCGCTTCGCAGCCGTGCCGATGTTCGTCGAGTATGCGAGGGAGTACTTCGGTCAGCCTCCGTACGACGTCGTGTCGGAGTTGCTGAAGAGCCTCCTCGCGAAGGGCGCAGTCACGCGCGGGACAGACGGGCTTCTGCGCGCGCGGTAGGCCGCACGCCCAGGCGAATGCGACCGCGCTCCGGTCAGCGGATGCTGGCCGTCACCTCGTCGATGTCGCTGCGCAGTTCGTCACCCACGACCAGCTTGGAGGCAGCCTCGACGGCTTTCCGCGCTTCAGCCCCGTTGCCGGCCTTCACGTAGGCTCTTGCCAGATTGAGGTGGATGCTCGCGATGGTCGGTGCCCGCTCGGTCGCCTGCTTCAACTGCGCGATGGCATCCTGGTGCTTGCCGAACTTCGACAGCAGCATGCCCAGGGTGTCCTGGACGACCGCACTGCCGGGGGCCTTGGCCAGAGCCTGCCGTGCGATGTCGATACCGGATTCGTCACCGAGCTGTCCCAGCACCCACGCGAGGTTGTTGAGCAGGATCGGATTCTCCGGCTGGGTGCGCATGGCCTGCCGGTACCAGAACTCGGCCTCCTTGTACTGCTTTCGCGCGAGCCGCGTGTCCGCCGCCCCCAGCATCGCCGTCAGGTCATTCGGATGGCGCGAATTCCAGGTGTTGATCTCGCGGTCGGCCTCGGCCGCGCGCCCCTGGTCCAGCAGCACGCCATACAGCCGCCTCAGGATATCGCGGTCGTCAGTGCGGGCGAGGCCTTCCCGGAAAGCCTTCTCCGCCGCGGCGAGATCTTTCCGGGCGAGATGAACTTCGCCTTCGGCGGCGTAGCCGGAGCTGAGCTTCGGCCATTGCTTCTGGATCTCCAGGGCTTCCGCTTTTGCCTGTTCCGTCTTCCCTGCCTTGACGTCCACCTCGACGACCGAGAGTCGCGCCACGAGGTGGTTCGGCTCGATCTTCAGGGCGCGATCGAGCGCCGTACGCGCCGCGGCGTAGTTCTTCTCGGCCGCGTGCACGGCCGCCTGCCCGACGAACGGCGCCGCCCAGTCCGGCGCGATCGACGTCAGCTTGCCGTACGTCCCGAGCGCCTGAGTGTGATCCCCCGCCGCTTCCTGCGCGTACGCGGCCGCGAGCAGTATGTTCCGATCCTCGCCGAATCGGCTCAGGGCTTCCTGCGCCGCGGCAAGCGCGCTGCGACGATCCTGGATGCCGGAGTAGTACTCGATCTTGGCGAGATAGCCGGCCGGCGCCGCCGCGTCGGCAGCGATGGCCTGATCGATGGCTGCCACAACCTCGGCGCCCGGCGCTCCGGTCTGCTGAAGGGTGCGCGCGAGCAGAAGCGTGGCATCGACCTGTTTCGGCTGGGCCGCCAGAACGCCCTGGAACCGCGCGATCGCGGCTTCCTTCTTTCCGTCCCGCAGATCGAGTTCTGCCAGTTGTTTCGCCGCGGGCAGGAAGCCGCGCGAGAGCGACAGGGCTTTCTCGAAGGCCTGCCGCGCGCCGGCCGTGTCCTTCTCCGCGAGCAGCACTTCGCCGAGAACGTGATGGGTCACCGGACTGTCCGGGATGCGCTGCAGGAGCGAGTTCACCGCGGCACGGGCACGATCGGGCTGCCGCTTGCCGAGGAAGTAGCTCACCATCACCAGGTCGGCCGAACCGTCCTTCGGATTGAGCGTCACCGCGCTTTGCAGATCGCGCAGACCGGCCTCGACGTCGCCCGAGGCCAGCCGCGCCTGCCCGAGCTTCGTACGCACCGCGCTGTCGTCGCCGAGGGCGATCGCGCGCTGATACGCGTCCACCGCCTTTGCAGCATCCCGCCTGGCCGTGGCGATGTCGCCCGCCAGGACCAGCGCAGGCCGCCCGGCTCCTTCCGTAAGCAGAGGCGCAAGCGTCTCCGAAGCCTTGACGGCGTTGCCTAGCCGCAACTGGCTCGATGCGAGCAGCAGGCGCGACTGTGCGTCCGTGGGAATCGCTTCGACGACGCGTGAGAGATACTTCTCGGCCAGCGCAAAGTTGCCGAGATCGTGCTCGACCGTGCCGGCCAGCAGACGCGCGCGGAGGTCGTCGGGCACCACCTTCAGCACATTCTGCAGTGCGGTCCGAGCACGGGCGCGGTCCCCGCTGGCATAGGCGAGCAGACCGTCAAGATAAGAGACCATGGGGGCGCCGGGTGCGAGCTTGCGCAGCGTGTCGAGGCGCGCCTGGGCGCCGGCCGTGTCCTTCACGAGCATGAGCGCGGGAATCAGGGCGGCGTAGATGCGGAGGTCGCCCGGACGGGTTTCGAGCGCCTTGTCGTAGGCCGCAATGGCCTCCGCGGTCTTGCCTTCCCGCGTGTAGAGATTCGCCTGGAGGAATCGCGCGTTGACCATGCCGGGCGAACTGGCGAGGACGTCCTCGACGATCTTGAGCGCCTTGGCGTAATCCCCCTCGGTGGCGGCAAGCCGCGCCATGCCGATCTGGGCTCCGGCGTTCGTCGGGTCCTGGCGAAGCGCCGCCTCGAAGGCAGTGCGTGCCGATTCGGTCTGGCCGAGTCCGACCAGGGCATCCCCGCGCATCGCCTCCAGATCGGGGGACGAGCCGGACGCGGCGGCAACGTCGATTTCCTCGAGCGCCTTCTTCGGCTGCCCGAGGTCCGTGAGCAGACCGATCAGTTCGACCCGCGCCGCCTTGCCCTCGTAGCCGAGCGCCACCGCTTTGCGCAGCTCGATCTCGGCGGCGGGGAGGTCGCCGAGCCGCCGCAGTGCGGAGCCGAGGAGATGGCGAACCTCCGGATTCTCCGGGGCGACCTGCAGGGCGTTCTTGAACTGGATGATGGCCGCCGCGTCGTCGCTCTTGTCGGCGAACGCCTTGCCCGATGCGATGAACTCCTGGACTTTGCCGGCGTCTCCGCACCCGGCCATCGAGGCGGCGAGCGCGAAAACGAGCACTGACAGGCTGAGGCGAAACGCGGAACACCAGGAGCTGCGGATCATCGGAAAATCCGTGAAGGTAGGAGTGAATTGGTCATCGGCGGCGCGCAGTTCCGGACCGCCTGAAAATCCTGCGTAGCGTAGCACCCGCGCAACGGTGCGAGGGCCCGAAGACGCGTCAGAGATCGTCCTTGCGCGCAAACCCCGTCATCCCGACGAACACTCGACCCGCCTGGAAGGCGATCCAGGCGACGAGCTTCCGGTACCACGGCCGCGCCGCCCATTCCTGCGCCGCGATCACGACCGATCCGCGCTCGATCGCGGCATCGAGCGAGGCCCGCAGCTGGCCGGCGAGCGCCCGGTCCGAGACCACCACATTGGCCTCCCGCGAGAAGAACAGGCTGAACGGATCGATGTTCGACGAACCGATCGTGGCCCACTCGCCATCGACGACTGCCACCTTGGCGTGGAGAAAGGCCGCGAGATAGTCGTTGATCTCGATACCCGCTTCGAGAAAGCTGCCATACAACGCCCGCATCGCGGCATGGACGAATCCGTATTCGCGGCGTCCCTGAAGCAGAAGGCGCACCCGGACGCCGCGGTCCCGCGCCTCGCGCAGAGCGCGCCGGAAACGGCGCCCCGGCAGGAAGTACGCGTTGGCGATGATGATCTCGGTTCGCGCGCCGGCGATCGCGTCGATGTAGGCATCCTCGATGGCACGGCGATGCCGCAGGTTGTCGCGGACGACGAAGCGGGCACGGCATCCGTCCCGACCCGGCGTGCCGGGCTGCGTCGACGACAAGGCCCGGGGGGGACGATCGCGGCGGAGCGAAGTCCACCGGACAAGCAGCCACAATTGCGTCATCGCCCGATGCATGTCCTCGACGATCGGCCCGACGACCCGAACCGCGTAGTCGAACCGCGGGTTGACGTCGGCAAGCCCGTCGCGGTCGTCCTGGACGTTGATACCGCCGCAGAAGCCCACGCGGCCGTCGATGACGACCAGCTTGCGGTGCAGCCGCCGCAGCCGGTGACGCTGCAACCGGTATCGCGACCGCTCCGGTCGGAACACCTGGATCTCGACACCTGCCGGTTCGAGCGTGGCACGCAGCGCGGGGACGAGATTATCTGCACCGAAGCCGTCGACCAGCACCCGCACGGCGATGCCGCGGCGCGCTGCATCGGCCAGCGCCTGGGCGACACGGCGTCCGGTAGGGTCATCGGCAAAGATGTAGGTTTCAAGCCAGATCTCGGTGTGCGCGTCGTCGATGGCACGCAACAGTTCCGGGAAATACTCGTCCCCGGTACAGAGCAGGGCGATCTTGTTGCCCGCGACGAACGGCATCATGTCCTGTCGGCCCCCGGCACCGCCTCACGAACCCCGGACGAGCAGGGCGGAAAGGGCGACGTGGTCGGACAGCCGCCCCGAGTGGCGGCCGTGATGCGCGTGCGCGAGCTTCACCTTGAAACCGCGGACGTAGATGCGATCGAGATTGAGCAGCGGCAGCGCGGCCGGGTAGCTTCGGGCGGGGCGTCCCGAAGTGTGCTCGAAGACTTCCGTGAGACCGAGCACATGGCGAAGCCGCATGCCCGCACGGCGGGTCCAGTCGTTGAAGTCACCGGCGATGACCAGAGGCGCGTCCGGCGGAACAAGGGCTTCGATGCGCGCGCACATCAGTGCCACCTGGCGGTGGCGCCACAAGCCGATGAGCCCGAGGTGGACGTTGATGCAGTGCAGCCGCTGGCCCCAGCCCGGGACGTCGATCTCGCAATGGAGCATGCCGCGGCTCTCGAAGGACGACTGCGAGATGTCCTGGTTGTCCCAGCGGGCGATCGGAAACTTGGACAGGATGGCGTTGCCATGGTGACCGTCGTCATAGACGGCGTTGCGGCCGTAGGCGAACTCGCTCCAGAGCGAATCCGCGAGGAACTCGTGCTGCGGCTTTTCCGGCCAGTCGCGGTGTCGGCGCGCGTGGGCGGTGGACAGCCCCTGCACCTCCTGGAGAAACACGAGGTCCGCACCGACGCCATGCAGAGTCTCGCGCAGTTCGTGCACGGCCATCCGCCGTCTCAGCTGCGAGAATCCCTTGTGGATGTTGAACGTGACGACGTGCAGCGTTTCCACTGGCCGTTCTGGAAGTTGCCGACGATGTCAGGGTACCAGAAGGTCGCCGCGGACGCGGCTCTCACGGCGCGGGTTCGAAGTACCGGTCGAGCAGATCGGGATCGTCGAAATGCCGGCGCCCGAGAAAGGCGGTGGCATGCCGGCCCCATTGCCGCATGGCGCCAGGTTCGCGGACGCCCATCGGCCAGAAGAGCCAGCGCTCGCCGCGCTCGGAGCCGCGCACGATCCCGTCGGCGTCGAACAGACTGCGCCGTCCGCCCGCGGGTAACGGCAGCGAGCGCAGCGAATCGTCATGCACCATGGGCAGGATGCTCGAGTCCTGCGGGGACGCAACGACCGACACGCGCTGAAGGTAGTGCGTGCGAGAAGCGACTCGCACAACCGTACGTTCGCCCTCCCGCGGTGCGGGCAGCGCCTGCGGCACGAACGCCCATTCGTCTAACCCGCCCGGTGCCGGTCGCGCTCGCACGCGGGCGGTCGGGAAGAACTGGTGATAGCACCCGCAGTTGTGGATCGTGTCGTACAGCAGGGGCTGCCCGTCTTCGCCGAGGGTGACGCGCCAGGTGATGCCGTCCAGCAAACCGCCGAGCAGGTCCAGGGTGCCGGCCTTGGGGCGGGACGGAAACCAGATGCTGTAGACGAGCTGGGCCCGAAGCGCGCCGGCGAACGGGGAATGGGACAGCCGGACATGCATCTGCGCACGCGTCGTGTCGACCCCGACGGCACCCCGCTCGCCGAGGAAGGGGCTGCCGGGGCGATCGTTGTCGTCCGCGATGTCGATCTCGAAGACCGGCGCGTGGCGCGCGGCCGCCGCGAACAGGTCGGTGTCGGGCAGGTCACGCCCCAGGCTGAGATCCGGCAATGCTCGTTCGGGAGCCGCAACCGTCACCCGCAGCAGTTTTCCCGAAACAGGCAGCGACTCGAGGGGCAGCGAGAAGATGCGCTCGGTTTCGCCCTGGTAGCCACGCACCCCGCGATAGAAAGGAAACTTCACCAGAGGGTAGAGACCGACTGCCCGCTTCCAGGTCTGGTAGTCGTCCGGCACGGCGACGGACAGATCGCCCCGCGTGGCGTCGCTCGCGAGAAGAACCTCCCCGCACCGGGCGACGGCGGCGTCGAGGGGCGCGCCCGATGTCGACTCGAGCTTCGTGCGCACCGACGCCGGCAGGTTGGCCAGTTCCGCGTCTCGCGCCTTCCGGTCCAGTTCGCGCATCGTCCGGACCAGCGTGGCTCGATCATCGGCATCCGCCGTGCGCAGGAGGGATGCGGTGAGACGGTTGGCGCGCAGGTAAGGTCGACCGGTCACCCGCACTTCCTGTCCGTCCCGAACGCCGGCTTCGTCGATGGCGTCGTCGAGAGATCGCCAGAAGCCGACACAGCTTGCGACCTCGGGGGCAGGACTGCGGCCCTGGCCCTCGAAAGCGGGATGCCGATGCGGAGCGACCGCGGCGCATCCTGTGAGCCAGACCAGCAGCAGGACGACGATGCCCGACCGGCTGCGGGCGACGGGCGTCTGCAATTCAGCCACGAGGGCTCTTCTCGGGAAGCTTCAGGATCGCTTCGGCATTGCTGGGCGAGAAACAACGCTGCGCCGCCTCGCGCCAGGGCAACCACTGAAAGGAGATGTGCTCGCGGGGCGAGAGCCGCACGGGCACGATGCCCCCCGTGTCCAGCCCAAGCACATGCTCCGTGTTGCGCGAGACGCCCGGCGCATAACGCCAGAGCCACTCGGGATAGATGTCATAGACGTTGCTGCATCGCCAGTCGACCAGACGGTGCAGGCTCGCGTCGATGCCGGTTTCCTCGAAGACCTCGCGCGCGGCGGCATCGGACGGCGCTTCGTCCTCGCGATCGAGACTGCCCGTCACCGACTGCCAGTAGCCCGGATGATCGGCGCGCTCGATGAGGAGAACATGCCAGTCCGCCGTGTGGATCACGACGAGCACCGAGCGGGGGATCTTGTAGGGTCTGGACGGCGTCGGCGCTGCGTCGGTCAAGGGCGGTATCCGGTGATCAGAAGGCGTGCATCAGCACGACACCGCCACCCCAGTCGACGCTCGCATCGGTGAAGCCGCGAACTGCGTAGAGCTGGATTTTGGTGGCATTGGTGATCTTGACCGATACGAACGGTGACAGTTCGACGATCGGGTCGCGGCCGCGGATGATCGGCTGCCGGTAGTCCAGGGCGGCGCCGACCGAGACGCTTGCGGCTGCCTTGTAGGTACCGCCGACGCTGCCGAACCCCACGTTCTGCAAGTCCGTTCCGGCGGGATCGCCATACCAGCGATAGCCGAGGCCCACGAACGCGGTGAAGTCCCCGTAACGGCGATAGACATCGGTCTGCACGGAGTAATCGTTCTTGCCGGTACCCAAGCCTTCGGATTCCGACGCCGTCGCGAGCTTCACTTTGCCGGTCACGTCGACCGTGGTTGCCGCGCTGCTGTAGGCCGTGTAGCCGGCGGAGGCGACGACATCCCCAAGGCCGGAAACCGTGCGCCGCTGTGCGTTGCCGCCCCCGTCGAGGACGATGGGCCGATCGCCTCCCACGACCGTGCCGGGCCCCGAGATGCTGACATAGGGAACCGTGAGCTTGAACAGCCAGCGATCCGTCTCGTAGCGCCCCATCACGGGGATGTACGTGACGTCGGTGGAGTCGGTCCGGCCGTACTTGCCCGTGCTGTAGTCGGCGCCCACGCCGAAACTGAAAGTGCCGGAGGAGCCCTCCTGCGCCGATGCGGGCATTGCGAGAGCGATGCCGAGCATCGCAAGACCTGTGTTGCGAAGTGTCATTCCTTTTTTATTCCTGGCATTTCCGGATTCTTGGGGAAGTGCGCGCCGCCGGATCGGTCACCCACCTTTCCGATCACCGATTGGGGCGTTCGGGCTTCTCGGGTCGTTCGACTTTCTCGGGTCGCTCGACTTTCTCGGGACGCTCCACCTTCTCGGGGCGTTCGACCTTTTCGGGACGCTCCACCTTCTCGGGGCGCTCGACCTTTTCGACCTTCTCTACCCTCTCCACCTTCTCGACTTTTTCGACCTTCTCGACCTTTTCCACCTTCTCGACTTTCTGGACCTGCTCGACCTTGTCGACTTTCTGGATCTTCTCCACCTTCTCGACCGGTCCCGCCTTCTCGATCTTCTCGACCCGCTGAACGCGCTGAACACCGTCCGGACCGGTCTCGATGATCTCCCGGAATTCCGTCTGCGTGCCGTCGGCGTTCTCGATCTTCACGGTACGTTCCGTCCGGGCCGTGCTGCCGGATTCGGTCTTCTCCTTGCGCTCGATCTTCGTCCCGTCGCCGGTCTCGATCTTCTCCTCGAACTCCGACTTGTCACCTTCGACGCGGATCGAGGTCTCGGACTTCTCCGACTCCGACTCCGTGCGCTCGCGCGTCCGTGTCGACTCTTCGCCGTCGTCGTCATCCCGCTTGACGCGCGAGTCCGAACGGCCGCCGGACACCTTCCCGGCCCTATCGTTGCGATCCAGGGCATCACCGTGCCGGACGAACTCGATGCGGGTCGCGCGCAAGCGTCCGCCGTCGGACTCTGCCGTGACGACGATGCGCTCTCCACGCTTGACGTCGCGCAGATCGCCGCGTGCGACCACCGTGCCATTGCCCACGCGGAACTCTTGAGTCCCGAGGCGTACGCGATCGAGATTGCGCTCGGCGACGTAGCCCTCGACGATCACACGCCCGACCCGCCCATCGAACGCCTTCTCGGATCGGACGCCGACGGACTCCGCACGCAGCACGCCGCCGACGATACGTCCCGTGATTTCGACGGCTTGGTCGGCGCGTACGCCTCTCCCGGTATCGCCCGGCAAGGTGACACGCTGACCGCCGACATCGATGTGGCCGGCGCCGATGCGCGCGACCGTTCCAGACAGACGGACCGGCTCGGACGCGCTCGCCGGATCGATGCGGGTCGCACGCAGTTCACCGTTCGGCATCCTCAGGGCACTCACTCGCACCGGTTGGCCTGTGGCAGCGGCTCGCGCCACACCGGCGCGGTCCTGCGGTCCGACGACGACACGCTGGCCCACGATCACCGCATTCCCGGCAGCATCGACGCGCTGCACCGGGCCCACCACGGCGTGGACGACATCCACCCGTCGCGCCACAAGACTCGCACCACTGCCCACTGCCTCGACGGACACCACCTGACCCACCGCAAGATCGCCCGCGCGTCCGACTGCGCCATTGACGGTGACAGGCGTGCCACCGTCGTAGTGCACTTCCACTCCCGCGACGCAGATGGATCCGAATCCGGTGATCACACCCACGATTCCGGTACCGCCAATACCGTCGCCGCCGGCTACCTGACCAGTGCCGCCGATGCCACCCTTGTCCGCCGTCTTGCCCGTCCCGCCGACGCCGCCCTGTCCGGCAGTCTTGCCAGTGCCTCCGATGCCGCCCTCGCCCGCCGTCTTCCCAGTGCCGCCGATCCCGCCACTGCCCTGGACCGAGTCCCCCTTGCGCGGAGCGCCGGTACCACCGATTCCGCCTTCATTGGCAGGCAGCCCCGTACCGCCGATTCCACCCTCACCGAGTTGACCGAGACAGGGATTGCCCGCCTGTGCCGGCGCCGAGAAGGCGGCCAGCAGGGCAACAACCAGCGACAGACGTTGCCAGAGGCTCACGCGCTCACGACTCCGGTTCCTCGGGCATGGGCTCCGTGTAGACGTAGATGCCGAAATTGATGCGTTGGGTCGCCGCGGGATCACCATCGTCCGCGCGCGACAGCGCCGCAGCACGCCGGTTGGCCTCCTTCAGCGCCTTCATGCCGGTGGCCTCGGCGACTCGCGTGAGTTCCGCGATGGATTCCGAGCGGAGTCCGTTGTAGTGGACGCTCCGCTCGAGGAATGGGGCCGAACCGCCCATCACATTGGAAGCAGCGGCAGCCAGGTGGTCGTGGACGTTCTGTCCGAAGTAGAAGACTTTCTCGTCGAAGCCCTGGGCGGGCACGAACGCGTCGACATTCAGGACGACACGGTCATTGTCATCGAGTCGGGCCACACCCAGTCGCAGCCATTCATCCAGCACCGCACGAGCCCGGATGTCCTTGCTCACGGAAGCGACCAGCCCGTCGAAAGACTGGGCCCCGCCCTGACTGCCCAGCCGGGGCAGGGGCAGAGGCGCACCGTCCGCGTCGGTGTACTCGGCGTCCGCGACCCAGCGGGCAACGAGTTGCGCGCCGAGCGAAACCACCGGGGGAGCCCCCTCGGCCAGTGTCCGTTCCGTACTTCGCAGGCGGCGCACGTCCTTCCTGTGCACGCCGGTCAGCAGACTCACGCGACTGTCGGTCTGGCGTTTCGCATCGAGCTGAAAGTCGCGATCGGCAACTTCCACGTAGATCTCTTTCAGGAGGTCCGAGAGCCAGGGATAGGTCAGGCCCTGGGATAGCAGCAGGCGCACCAGCGGCCTCAGTACCCGCCGGACGGCGAGCACCAGTTTAGGCGAGGCTGCTGCCGAAGCAGGAACAGCAGAGGCATCGGATTCGTTCATGGGCTCGATTCTACTACACGTGGGATTTTTTTCCACAGTCCTTGACGTGGGAAATTTTTCCACATACAGTCTGGTCCACATGGGAAGCAAGCCCATGCTCATGGATTCCGCCAGCCTCACGCATTCACCGTCAGGAGAGACCACATGCGATTACGTACCCTTTACCTAGCCATCGCCGCCGCGATCAGCGCCACTGCTGCCATGCCGGCAATGGCTGACCGTCCGGTGACCGTCGAGTTTGAACGATCCGTCGAACGGACCGAGCGCACCGAACGTCCGGAAAAAGCAGAAAAGCCAGAACGCACCGAACGGCGGGAGCGGACCGAGCGGGCGGAGAAAGGCGAACGGATCGAGCGCCTGGAAAGGACGGAGCGAGTAGAGAAGGCGGAGCGGCCGGAACGGGCCGAACGCCCCGAACGTGCCGAGCGCGCGGAACGTCCGGAGCGGCCGGAGCGTGCAGAAAGAGCAGAACGCCCAGAGCGGCCGGAACGCATCGAGCGTGCGGAGCGGCCCGAGCGCCCCGAACGAGTCGAGCGTGCGGAGCGCCCCGAACGGGTCGAACGCGTGGAGCGGCCGGAACGGGCTGAGCGTGCGGAACGCCCCGAGCGCCCGGAGCGTCCCGAGCGCCGAGGTTGATGTCAGGGGAAACCCGGCATGGTCCGCAGAGCCTCCGTGGACGCCACGGAGGTTTCTCGGGTCGATGGTACGAAGGCCCGGGGAGTCGCGTCTCAGGTGAACGAAAGGCACGGGCCGGCCAAGCCAGCGGCCCGAAGGGCTCCGTCCCTAACGCACCTTGATGTGCAGTTCCCTCAACTGCTTCTCGTCCACCGGGCTCGGTGCCTTCGTGAGAAGGCACTGGGCGCGCTGCGTCTTGGGGAAGGCGATCACGTCTCGGATCGATTCGGCACCGGTCATCATGGTGACGATCCGGTCCAGACCGAAGGCGATGCCTCCATGGGGCGGTGCGCCGTACTGCAAGGCGTCGAGCAGAAAGCCGAACTTGAGACGGGCCTCGTCTTCACCAATCTTGAGGGCGCGGAACACCTTGCTCTGCACTTCCTCGCGATGGATCCGGACGGAGCCTCCTCCCATTTCCCATCCGTTCAGCACCAGGTCGTAGGCTTTCGCGATCGCCTTGCCGGGATCGGTCTCGAGCAGGTTCTCGTGCCCGTCCTTCGGGCTGGTGAACGGGTGGTGCATCGCTGACCAGCGCGAATTCTCCTCGTCGTACTCGAACATCGGGAAGTCGACCACCCAGAGCGGCTTCCAGTCACCCTCGACGAAACCGTGTGAACGCCCGAACTCGGAATGCCCGATCTTCACGCGCAGCGCGCCCATCGCGTCGTTGACGATCTTGGCCTTGTCCGCGCCGAAGAACACGACATCACCATCGACTGCGCCCGTCCGCTCGAGTATGGCCGCGAGAGCGGCATCGTGCAGATTCTTGACGATCGGAGACTGCAGGCCGTCCCGCCCCCTGGCGCGCTCGTTCACCTTGATGTATGCCAGACCCTTGGCACCGTAGATCTTCACGAATTCGGTGTAGCTGTCGATCTCGCCCCGACTCATCTCGCCGCCGCGCGGCACGCGCAGCGCGGCAACACGGCCGCCTTCGGTCGTGGCGGGAGTGGAGAACACCTTGAAGTCCACATCACGGACGAGATCGGTGATCTCGCTCAGTTCCAACTGCACGCGCAGATCGGGCTTGTCGGAGCCGAATCGCCGCATCGCTTCCTCGAACTTCATCACGGGGAACGGATCGGGCAGCGTGACATTCATTGCGGACGAAAAAACAGAGCGGATCATCCGCTCGAAGATCGCCCGGATCTCTTCCTCGGCCAGGAAACTCGTCTCGCAGTCGATCTGGGTGAACTCGGGCTGTCGGTCGGCGCGAAGGTCCTCGTCACGGAAGCACTTGGTGATCTGATAGTAGCGGTCGAAACCCGCCATCATCAGCATCTGCTTGAACAGCTGCGGCGACTGGGGCAGCGCGAAGAACTCGCCGTGGTGCACGCGCGAAGGCACGAGATAGTCCCGCGCGCCTTCGGGCGTGGACTTGGTGAGCATCGGCGTCTCGATGTCGACGAAGCCCTCGGCGTCGAGGAATCGCCGGACGTCCATGGCGACCTTGTAGCGCAGCATGAGGTTCTTCTGCATCTGCGGACGGCGCAGGTCGATCACCCGGTGCTCCAGACGCACGGTCTCGGACAGATTCTCGTCGTCGAGCTGGAACGGCGGCGTGAGCGCCGAGTTGAGCACCTCGATTTCCTTGGCGAGGACCTCGATCTCGCCGCTGCGAAGGTTCGCGTTCGTCGTGCCGGCGAGGCGGTCGCGGACGCGGCCCTGGACCCGCACCACGAACTCGTTGCGGAGCCGGTCCGCCGCGGCAAAGGCCTCGGGCGTGTCCGGATCGATGACGATCTGCACGAGACCCTCCCGGTCGCGCAGATCGATGAAGATGACGCCGCCATGGTCACGCCGCCGATGCACCCAGCCGAACAGGGTGACGGTCTGGCCGAGGTAGGCTTTGTCGATGAGTCCGCAATAGTTGGTGCGCATAATTTTGTGGTCGTCGCGTAGGAATGGGGCTCAGCGCTGCTTGACCGGAGTCGGTCCCGGCGGCGCCACACCCATGGAAATGATGTACTTCAGAGCCTCGTCCACGCTCATCTCGAGTTCGATGACTGCGGTGCGCGGAAGCATGACGAAGTACCCGCCCGTCGGGTTCGGTGTCGTCGGCACATAGACACTCACGTAGTCGTCACCCAGGTGACGACTGACGTCGCCGCTCGGCGTGCCCGTCAGGAACGCCACCGTCCACATGCCGGGCCGCGGCCACTCGATCAGGAGCGCCTTGCGAAAAGCCTGGCCACTCGACGAGAACAGCGTGTCGGACACCTGCTTCACGCTGTTGTAGATCGACTTCACGAACGGGATGCGCCCGAGGATGGACTCCCAAGCCTCGACGATCCGCTGTCCCAGCACGTTCGCGGTGACGAGGCCGGTGATGAAGACGATCACAACGGTAAGGAGCACACCGAGCCCCGGCACGTCGAACCCCAGCAAAGCCTTCGGCCGCCATTCCTGCGGGAGCAGCAGCAGGCTCTGGTCCATGGTCGTGACGATGGCGTGCAGCACCCATATGGTGATGCCGAGGGGCACCCAGATCAGCAGGCCGGTGATGAGATAGCGTCGCACGAGAAAAAACGAAACGGACCGGCACCGGTCAGGTGCGGTCCGCCTTCTGCTCCTGGTTCAAGGCCAGCCTGTGGGCTGGCGGTTCTTCGGGCCCGAGGGATGTACCGTCAAGTGCACGACGGGCAGGGGCCATTGGCGCAGCTGCCACCCGCTGGTGCGTCGGCCGGCTTGGATTCCCCGCTCGACTCTTCCTTTTTCGCTGCCGACTTGCCGCCGGAGTTCTTGAAGTCTGTCGCGTACCAGCCGCTGCCCTTCAGCTGGAACCCTGCGGCGGAAATCAGTTTGGTCATGGTGGACTCCCCGCAGGGACAGGCGGCCACGGGCGGGTCGCTCACCTTCTGGAGGTACTCCTTCTCAATGCCGCATTTATCGCAGCGATACTCGTAAATCGGCATGATATCCCTCGATAAATAAACCAGAATTATACCCATGCGCCACGACGCGCACTCAACGAGATATGGCTTTCAGACTCAGGACTCAAGACCCATGCTGACCCGAACCCGCTGGCCTTACCCCCGGATTCTTGCCCACCGGGGTGGGGGTGCCCTCGCCCCCGAAAACACCCTGGTCGCCTTGCGCGTCGGCGCCACCCTCGGCTTTGCCGGCGCGGAAATCGACGCGAGACTGGCGGGCTGCGGTACGCCGGTCCTCCTGCACGACGCAACCGTGGACCGGACCACCGACGAGTCCGGTCTTGTCCGGGACCTCGCGGCGGAAGACCTGCGCCAACTGGACGCGGGCGTGTGGTTCGGGAATGAGTACGCGGGTGAGCGCGTGCCCACCCTGGAGGCGGCCTCGGCCCTGGCTCGCAACCAGGGCCAATGGCTCAACGTGGAAATCAAGGCAGAAGCCCCGGACGAAGAGGAAGCCGGCGCCGTGATCGCCCGCGAAATCGCTCGCCAATGGCGGGGGACTTCGCCTTCTCCCCTCCTGTCATCCTTTTCGACCCTCGCGCTGGCCGGCGCAAGGGCAGCGGCGCCCGAGATTCCCCGGGGCCTGCTCTTGGAAGATCTGCCGTCGGACTGGCTCGACCTGGCCCGTTCGCTCGGCTGCAGTTCCGTCCATTGCCGTCAGGACACGATCGACGGACACGTCGTGCAGGCCGCCCATGCCGCAGGATTCGGCATCCTCGCCTACACGGTCAATGAAACGGCCCGGGCCCTCGCGCTCTTCGAACTCGGCGTCGACGCCATCGTCACTGACGAACTGCGCGAGATCCGGGCGGACTTCCTAACGCTCTACAGCGTCGGCAAACCCTGACGGGGGGTTCGCCGACGGCGGAGATCAGTTCCGATACGGCGCCGGAGGCAAAGACGGCACGGCCGCAAAGTTGGCGGGCACGGCGCCCGTCAGGCTCTCCAGGAACGCGACGATGTCGGCCACATCGGCGTCCGACAGGTCATCGCGGCCCAGCTGCAGCGACGCCATGACACGAACAGCCTCGGACAGGGTCGCGACGGAACCGTCGTGGAAATAGGGGGGGGTCACGGCAACGTTGCGCAGCTGCTGCACCTTGAAGATGAAGGCGTCTGCCTCGTTCTTCGTGTCGTGGAACCGCCCCTTGTCCCGGCCCTTGAGGAGATCCTTCTCCGTGCTCCCGGTGGCAAGCCAGTAGTCCCGGGTCAGCCCGAACTTCTGGTACATCTGGCCGCCCACGGTGGCCCCCGAGTGACAACCGCTGCAGCCGACAGCCATGAACTTATCCAGGCCGCGCTTCGCTTGCGGAGACAGCGCCGACGCGTCGCCCTCCAGGAAGTGGTCGAACGGCGCCGGCGTGATGAGCGTGCGCTCATAGGCACCGATCGCCACCCCCCAGTTACGGGCGGTCACGGGCTCCGCTTCTCCCGGGAACGCCTTGACAAACATATCCCGGTAGCCGGGGATCGCCCGCAGTCGTGTCTCTGCAGCTGCCAGATCGGCATTGCCGTAAGCGAGCGGGCTCATCAGTGCCTTGACGGCCTGTTCTTCCACGTCGACACGATTGCCGCCGTAGTGCTGCACGAACTGCAAAGCCGTGTTGAACACGGTCGGCACGTTCCGGGGTAGCGCTCGACCCTGGTTGCCCACGGACGTGGCGAGGGCGTCGGTGCCATAGAACATGGGCTGATGGCAGTTGGCGCAGCTCTGCTTGCCATCCGTGGACACACGGCTCTCGAAGAACAGCGCGCGTCCCAGTTCCACACGATCCGCAGTCAGCGGATAAGCGGTCGTCGCCGCATCCTTGGGAAGCGGCTGGAAAACCGCGCGTGCGCGTTCCAGCAGGGAGTTATCGCCGTCACCAGCCGACACCACAGGTACGAGGGCTGTGGCAGCGAGAACGGCCGCAACGCTGGCAGCCGACAAAACAGTCCAACGGGTCATGGGAGGCCTCCGAAGGCGGTCACATCAGGGAATCGCGAGTGTGCATCGACCGAATCGAATCGCAAAGTCTGACGCGCGAAAACTCGCTGCCTGGGGAGCGACGCGTCTGAGCCCACTCCGCGGGGCTCCGGAAAAAGAAAAAGCCACCCGAAGGCGGCTTTTTCCTGCACAGAAATCCCGGAGGGGGAGATCAGGCCTTGCGAGTCCGACGGGACAGGGCACCAGCACCCACGGCCATCGCACCCAGAAGGGCGAGCGTGCCGGGTTCCGGAACCTGAGTCGGCGAGAACGCGTACTCCACAGAGGCGCCGCAGGCAGCCTGGGTCTCTTGCGACGAGACGACATTGCCGCCGCCACCCACGAGCGTGATGCCGCTCAGGGATTCGCAGGTCACGCTGAAAGTACCAGGGCCCGTGAAGGCAGCCAGGATGGCATCGCCCGCGCCAGCCGAGAAGTTCGCGAAATCGCTGTCGGCGATGGGGCCGAAGGACTGGGAACCGCCGGTGGGCAGGTTGATGAAGCCGCCGCTGTTGGCCTGCATCGACAGGGTGATCGCGGAGAGGATCGCACTGATGGAAGCGTCATTGCTGGAGAAGGACAAGTCCACCGTGCTGGTGGCACGAAGACGCTGATCCTGGGCTGCATTGTTGGTGAGCGTAATCGTCGTGACAGCCTGACCGTTCCAGTTGAGGAAGACACCGGTCAGCGTGCCCAGCGAGCTGTCGAACTTATCGAGGAACCCGGTCTGGCTGATTTCGGTGGTTTCCAGCGAGTTGCTGAAGGAGGTGGCGGCATTCACAGCCCCGGACATCGAACACGCGGCGAGAACGGCGGCAGCAAGGAACTTTTTCATCTCATACCCTTTTTGTTTCTGGGAGTAACTGGTTTGTAGAACTTTCCGCTCGACTCGGCACCGACTCGTTTCTGCGGCAAGTCACACGATGGAAGCTTTGTGGCGAACAATTAGCAATGAGTGAACCAGGTCTTCAAGTGTATGTTTTATATGAACTTTAAAACCCGGCTTCTGAATCGACTTCACGGATGTAAGGATTATCGACGATCGAATTACCGGGTCAGGCGCAGATAGAGGCCCGGGAGCTTCTCCGGCAACCGGTCGATGTGGTCGACGACCGTGTAGTTGCGGGCGCCGAATATCCGCGAGACGTACTGGTCGGCCTTCGGGTCGAGGCTCATGCAATAGGTGAAGATGCCGGCCCGACTGGCCTCCTCCACGGCCTTCTTGGCGTCGAGCAGGAGGTACTTTGGATCGTGGACGTCGATGTCGTGGGGCTCGCCATCCGTAATGAGCAGAATCAGGCGCTTGTCGCTCGGCCGCTGACGCAGCCATTGGGTGGCGTGCCGGAGGGCACCGCCCATCCGTGTGGAGAGCTGCCCGCGCATGCCGGCCAGCCTCGCCTTCACGTGAGCGTCGAACGGCCAGCTGAAGTCCTTGAACCGGTAGTACTCCACCTCGTGGCGCCCGTTCGAGCAGAACCCGTGGATGGCAAACCGGTCGCCGATTCCTTCCATGGCGCTCGCGAGCAGGACAGTGGCCTCGCGCGCCAGGTGCAGCACCTTCTTTCCGCAGGCCTGGACGATGTCGTTCGTCGACTCCGACAAATCCAGAAGCACGAGCACGGACAGGTCCCGTTCGCGCCGGTCGACGCGGATATGGAATCGGGGGTCCGGCGTGCGCCCAGAGCGCACGTCGATCATGGCGTTGATCACCTGATCGAGATCGAACCGGTCCCCTTCCATCTGCTTCTTCATGCGCACGGGCTTGCGCAGTTCGTTGCCGCGAATCAGCGCGTCGATGCGGTCGAGCAGATCGCGGTGGCGGTGCAGGATGTCGTCGACCTCGCGGGGCTCCCCAGCGACGGGTCTCTGCTCCCGGACCGTGCACCACTGCGGCCGCATGAGGCCGATGAGGTAGTCCCATTCCGGATACTGGACGACGCGAAGCAGGTCGCCAGCCGCAGCCTCGGAATCTTCAGTCTCGGGGTCACCCGCTCCGACAGGACGAACGCCCTCCACTTCCTCGGCGCTGTCGTCCTCCAGGGTATCGCCGCCCGCCGACTCCACGAGCTCCGGCTGCACGAGCATGACCTCCTCATCCTCCATCATGAGGCCCTGCTCGTTCTTGTCCGGCTCCCAGAGCGCCGTGTTGTCGTCCCGGTAGATGGGCTCGATCACCCAGGTCTTCGAGTTGAACTGCAGGCGCATCTGCCCGATGTCGTTGCCGAGCGCCGATGCCATCGGGCGCACGAAGGCCGGGTCGGTGAGGTCGACGTCCGGAGCAAAGAAAAGCGTTCTCGCCTTGGCGATCCACGGACTGTCGTCCGCGTACTCCGGGTCAAGCAGGGCTCTCGCAAGGCGCGCGGCGAGGTCGGCGAAACTCGGGGAACCGCCGGGGCGGGCCTCGTGGAAGCGCAGCCATAGCCGGCGCAACCCCGGCAGTTCACGGATGGCGAGCAACTCCACCCGGGCATCCTCGAGCAAACCGGCAAGGACGAGCTGGATCGGCTTCAGGCTGCCCCTCGGCTGGGGCGGCCCGGAGAAAGTCAGATGGGCTGCCGCGTGGGCCGTGGCTGCGCGATACAGCGCCACGCCGGCCTCTCCGCGCGCCGCGCGATAGGCGTCGGGAAGATGAATGCCCAGCGCGGTGAGATAGGGACGACTCTGCTGCATCGATGCCGAGAACGCGCGCATCTCGGTGCCCCGACCCCAAAGCGCGCGGAGGTAGTGTGCAAGGCGCTTCCGAACGTCGACAAACATGACACCGCCCGTGTCGGCCGACAGAAACGCCCTAGCCTCGGGGACGGACAGATCGAAATACCGCCGTTGCGCCTCCGGGTCCCGCGCCTGCGCCTGGATCCCGAGCAGCGCCCAGGTCCGGAACTCTTCGGCACTCAACTGATCGAGGACGGTGGCCACGTGCCGCAGCATGGGCACGAGGCCTGATGGCGCACGCTGCGCGACGTCCTTGACGGTTTCCAGGACGCGGGCGAACCGCACGGGTTCGCGCACCCTCTTCGCCACCTCGGGGGCGGCAGCGAAGAGCGCGTCCACAGCAGCCTGATCGGTATGCCCGTAGACCGCAATCGCCGTGTCGACGAGCTGGGCCACGGCGGGTTCTCCCACTTCGCGTGCAACCCGCGGCGCATGGGCGAGAAACGACACGATCGCGGCCCAGGTCACACCGATGGACTCGAACGAGCGCACGGCCCGGAGGTAGCGCTCCAGACCCTCGGCCGAGAACGTCTGCTTCGCCAATGGCCACGCGTCTTCGAGCACCTGCAGACGCTCGCGCGGCATCCCCGCGGTGACTTCCCGGAACGATTCGAGCGCGGCGTCGTGACTCATGGCTCGCTCCGCGGCAGGTGCGACTGGCGGGACCGCCGGCTCAGAAGACGGCCGTGATGACGGCGTCGAGCGCGTCGCGCATGTCCGGGTCGTCGGTGATCGGTCGCGTCAGCGTGACCCGGCACGCCGCCACCGGATCGATGCCGCGACGCACGAGCTGACCGGCATGGATCAGCATGCGCGTGGACACCCCTTCCTCGAGGCCGTGCCCCTTGAGGTTGCGCGTCTTCTCGCCGATGGTGACGAGTCTCCCGGCCGTCTCCGCCGGCAGGCCGGCTTCGTGTGCGACGATCTCGATCTCGAGATCGCGGGCGGGATAGTGGAAGTCGAGGGCCCCGAAGCGCTGCTTGGTGGACTGCTTCAGGTCCTTGAGAATGCTCTGGTAGCCCGGGTTGTAGGAGATCACGAGCTGGAAGTCCGGATGGGCCTGGACCAGTTCGTTCTTCTTCTCGAGCGGCAGGCAGCGACGCGCGTCAGTCAGGGGATGGATCACCACCGCGGTGTCCTGCCGCGCCTCCACGACTTCATCGAGATAGCAGATCGCTCCGTGACGCGCCGCCAGCGTGAGCGGACCATCCTGCCAGCGCGTCCCCTGCGCATCGAGCAGGAAACGGCCTACGAGATCCGACGCCGTCATGTCCTCGTTGCAGGCCAGCGTGACGAGCGGCCGCTTCAGCCGCCACGCCATGTACTCGATGAAGCGCGTCTTGCCGCAACCGGTGGGGCCCTTCAGCATCATCGGCAGGCGGGCCTCGTACGCCGCCTCGTAGAGTTCGATCTCATTGCCGATCGGACGGTAGTAGGGTTCGTCGACGATCCGGTACTGATCGATCACCGCGGCGTCCGCCGCGGTCGCAGTCTGCTGCGTCATTGCCTCGTCTCCGCGCGAGCCGTGTTCATTTGCGCCTTATGCCGGGCGGTGTCCCGGTCAGCGGCGTTCTGATGGCAGCCCAGCCATCGCGCACGAGGGCGCGCAACGCGACGGCGTCGCTCGAAACCACGCGCATCCAGGCACCGCAGCCCCCCGGGAGCAGCGAGGCCCCCGCGTATACCCTGCCCGGCTCCGGCAGGACGCCGCGCAGGGCGTCCAGCGCACGCTCCGGTGCGGCAGGATGCAGCACCATCAAGGTCGCCTGCATCGCGAAGGGTCCATGAACGCCCACATCCCCCGACGACACATCTGAACCGCGAACCTCGAATCTGTCGACGGCGAGGATCGCACCGTCGGCACTCTCGACTTGGGTGTCGCTTTGCAACCAGTCGAAAGTGGCGTCACTCGCCGAAGGATCATGGGCCAGAAAGCTGTCGCACAGCACGACGCTCGCCGTCGGATCGAGCCGTACGGTGAGCGCGTTGCGCAGCCGCGCCCGTGGGAAGAGGATCAGCGGGTCGGGCAGATACTCGACATAGGAGCCGGGCCCGGCGTCCAGACGCACGACGTGTTCAGCGTGTCCCTCGTTCATGGTGTGGACCACCGTGGACGCGGCCGTAGTCAGGTGAACACGCGCATCCTGCTGTGCCGCGATGTTGAGTGCGAGGCGGTCTGCCTGAAAGATGCCTCCGGAACACGACTGCAGATAGACCGTGCAGAACTCCACCGGATCGCCGGGCATGTGAAGCGCCCGGCACAGATGGAACGGGTAGGCGACTCGCTGCCGCTTCAGGAAGGTGCGAGCCCCCGGTGTGCCGGCGAAGCCGATGTCCACCTGGGGCTGCCCGCCTCCTGGCGAAACGACGCCCGGCTCGAGCATGCGGTCACCGGTCAAACAGCACCTCACGCGCGATGTGGTCGACGATGGCATCGACGCCTTCGCCAGTCTGGCAGTTGGTAAGCAGCACCGGCCGGGCGCCGCGGACCTCGTTCGCCTCGCGGACCATCCGCGGGAGATCGCATCTCACGTATGGCGCAAGATCGGTCTTGTTGATGACCAGCAGGTCGCAGGACATCACGCCGAGCCCGCGCTTGCGGGGAATGTCGTCCCCGCCCGCCACGTCGATCACGAACAGCCAGTGGTCGACGAGGTCCAGCGAGAAGGACGACGCGAGGTTATCCCCGCCGGACTCGATGAGGATCAGTTCCAGCCCGGGGTAGCGCCGGTCCAGTTCGTCGGCCGACTGCATGTTGAGTGTCGGGTCCTCGCGGATGGCCGAGTGGGGGCAGGCGCCGGTCTCTACCGCGAGCACGCGCTCCGGCGCGATGAGCCCGCTGCGGCGGACGCGCTCGGCGTCCTCCTTGGTAGCGATGTCATTGGTGATCACCGCGAGGTCGGTGCCGCGCCTCAGGAAGCGCGGAATCAATTGCTCGAGCAGGGCGGTCTTGCCCGAGCCCACAGGACCGCCGATCCCGACGCGGGCGGCGGTCTTGGGTCGAGAGCTCTGCACAGCCGGCCTGAGGCCGGCGGCGATGTCGTTCATTTGAGAGGCCTCCACCGGAAACTGGTCAGCGCAGCATATACCGTTGCGCGAGCGGCACCACCTTTGCAGGCTCGCAGCCAATGGGCTTGCCGTCGATCTTCACCTGGAAGGTCTGCGGATCCACGCTGATGTTGGGACAGACGTCGTTGTGCAGCATGTGCGACTTGTTGAGCTTGCGCGTGCCGCGTACCGGGAGGATCTGCTTTTTCAGTCCCAGCCGTCCGGCGATGTCCCCATCGATCGCCAGTTGATTGACGAAACAGGCCGACAAGGCCTGCTTCGCCTCGCCGAATGCCCCCCACTGCGGCCGCATCAGCAATGGCTCGCAGGTCATCAGCGAGGCGGCCGAGTCACCCATGGCGCCCCACGCAATGAATCCGCCCTTGACGACCAGCTCGGGCTTGATCCCGAAGAAGGCGGGCCGCCACAGCACGATGTCCGCCATCTTCCCTTTCTCCAGGGAACCGATGTACTTGTCGATGCCGAAGGTGCGGGCGGCATTGATGGTGTACTTGGCGATGTAGCGCTTGATGCGCTCGTTGTCGCCAATACGGGTGGTCTCGGTCGACAGACGCCCGAACTGGTCCTTCATCTTGGAGGCCAGCTGCCAGGTGCGGCAGATGACTTCGTTGATGCGGCCCATGCCCTGGCTGTCCGAACCCAGTCCCGCGATGGCGCCCATGTCGTGCAGCACGTCCTCGGCGGCGATGGTCTGCGCACGGATGCGGCTCTCGGCGAAGGCCACGTCCTCGGGCACCGCCGGGTTGAGGTGGTGGCACACCATGATCATGTCGAGGTGCTCGTCGAACGTGTTCACGGTGTAGGGATTGGTCGGGTTGGTAGACGAGGGCAGGACGTTCATTTGTCCCACGCAGCTGATCATGTCCGGCGCGTGCCCGCCGCCCGCACCCTCGACGTGGTACATGTGGATGGTCCGCCCCTTGATGGCGGCCATCGTGTCCTCCAGGAAACCCGATTCGTTCAGGGTGTCGGTGTGCAGCTGCACCTGGAAATCCAGCTCGTCGGCCACGGCGAGGGCCGTGTCGATCACTGCCGGCATCGCCCCCCAGTCCTCGTGGATCTTGACGCCGACGCAGCCGCCGGCGATCTGGTCGTAGATCGAGCGCGGCTTGGACGTGTTGCCCCGCCCGAGGAAGCCGAAGTTCATCGGCCAGTGCTCGGCCGCCTGCAGCATCTTGCCTACGTTCCAGGCACCGCCGCAGTCGATGCCGACCGTGATCGGGCCGAGGGAGCCGCCGAGCATGGTGGTCAGTCCGGACGCTATTGCGTGCTCGACCAGCTGCGCCGAGTCGAAGTGCACGTGAAGATCGATGCCGCCAGCGGTGGCAATGAGCCCCTCGCCGTCGCGCACTGTCGTCGCGGCACCGCAGATCAGATCGGGGTGGACACCATCCATGGTGTGCGGATTGCCGGCCTTGCCGACTCCGACGATCTTCCCGTCCTTGATGCCGATGTCGCCCTTGACGATGCCGAGCACCGGGTCGATGACGACCACGTTGGAGATCAGCATGTCGAGCGAGCCTGCCGCGCTGTCATAGCCGGGCATCAGCCCAAGGCCATCGCGCAGCGTCTTGCCGCCGCCATGCAGGCACTCGTCACCGGGCACGGCGTAGTCGTGCTCGATCTCGGCGATCAGCGAGGTGTCCCCGAGGCGGACGCCATCCCCCTTGGTGGGGCCGTACATCTGCGCATACTCTTTCCGGGAGATCTTGGCCATATCAGGCTCCTTTGAAACCGCGGCTGCGCGCCAGCTGCAGCGCCTGGTCCTTCACGACGTCACTCCGTGTGGATCCGTTGGTCAGGCCGTTGAGGCCGTAAATCTCGCCGGTACCACCGAACGAGGTCAGGGTGACCTCCTTCTCCTCCCCCGGCTCGAAGCGCACTGCGGTCCCTGCCGGGATGTCGAGGTGCATGCCGAAGGCCTGTTCGCGATCGAAGTCCAGGGCGCGATTGGCCTCGAAGAAGTGGTAGTGGCTGCCGATCTGGATGGGGCGGTCTCCCGTGTTGCACGCCCGAATCGTCACCCTCGCTTTTCCGGCGTTGATCTCGATGTCGCCCTCGGCGGGAAGGATCTCCCCCGGGGTGACCGAAGTCGCGACCGGCTGCCGGCCCGGCCGGATCGGATCGTGCACCGTCACGAGCTTCGTGCCGTCGGGAAAGGTGCCCTCGACCTGCAGGATCGGCATCATCTCGGCCATGCCCGGCATCACGTCATCCGTCGTGAGCAAAGTGGACCCGAATGCGATGAGGTCGGCCACCGACCGCCCTTCCCTCGCGCCCTCGAGAATCTCGTCGGCGATGATGGCCACCGCCTCGGGGTAGTTGAGCTTGAGGCCCTTGGCGCGACGTTTGCGGGCGAGTTCCGCCGCGGTGTAGATGGTCAGTCGTTCGAGTTCTGTGGGTGTGAGCAGCATCGATGCGGCCTCCTCGGATTCGATTTTCTCAACGCAAGGCGATCAACTGGCGAACAGCCGGCCACTGCCTGTCTCATGGCGCATCATCGCGATCTCGGCCATCGGCGTGTAGGCGTGGAGACGGTCGGGAGACGGCGGTTCGGCCTGCGCAAGCTCCGCGACGATATCGCGCTGTCGCGTCAGGATCTTCTGGCCATCCACGTGACCCAGTACACCCATGCGCAGCGCGGCGCCGACTATGCCCACCGCGAGACCATAGGCCGAAAGAGCAGCGGTCGTGACTTCGCCCAGTCCGAGCGCCGCACCCGCGAGCCCCTGGATGCACACGAGCTGCCCCGGCGCCTCACCGGCAACGACGCGCTCGCGGTAGGCGGCGGCTCCGGCCGTGCCCATCTCGGCATGGACCTTGAGCAGGGCTCCGCCAATGCGTCGCCCGCCTTCCCGGGCTTCGCGGGCAAGGGTCGCAGCATCGGCATGACGGTCGATCTCGGCCAGAGCATCGAGATCGGTTCCCACGCGATAGGCGGCGATGACGGCAGCGCGATCGAAGCTCGCCCACCGCATCCGCAGTTGCCCGGCGATGAAGGCCTCGACGTCCGCCGCGCGCCGGATGTGGCCTTCCGCGCGCAGGGTTTCGAGCCCCCAGGAGAACGACGCTGCGCCGCTGGGAAAGAAGCTGTCGCCCAGTTGCAGCAATGCGAACGCGTGATCGATCTCAGCCATCGCCGAGTACCGAGATGCGACGGGCGTCGATCAGATGCTGAAGGCGGTGGAGGTAATCCTCCCGCGGGCCTTCCATGGAGATGTGCAGATACTCGCCCACGAAGCGGACCTTCCAGTGCATGTTGCCGCAGAAGTACCCGAGCTCCAGGGCCGCAGCCGCGTCGGCCGGCGCGAGCCCGAGCCATTGGGGTTCATCGAGCCGCACGACGATGGCACGGGCGTCCTCCAGAAGCAGGACGGCGCCGTTGGCGAGCTGCTCGGATCGATCGAGCATCACGCCGATCTCGGTGCCCCGGTCCGTGAACGCGTGCAGTCTCTTCCGCGCGGTGTCGCTGCGCTTCAGGGTGATGATCTCGAGGCCGCCGGCATGCTCGATCCGATGCAGGCTTTCGCCGATGGTCGCATCGCTCGCATTGCCCAGCAATCGGGTAAGCCGCAACATGAAACAGTCTCGAAGTCTTAGGGTGTCCCGGCGCGGTAGCCGCGTACTCGGGAAGCCCTGCAATCTGGATCCGGGGCGCCTAGCACCCCGGTGCGGAGTAACCGTCACGGACCACCACCAGAAGGTGGCGGTCCGTGAGCGTTCGGATGTTACTTGTGAACGGCAGCCTTGGTGTTGGGAATGCCCTCGATCGGACACTCGTCGGTACCGACGGTGGGCCGGGTGAAGGCTTCCACCATCTCCCGCGTGCCTTCCGGATCGGTGATCCACTTCTTGTAGAAGTCGTACGGGCATGCGGCCACGCCCTTGTCGCCTTCCCGCGAGTTGATCATGCCGGTGTAGCCGCGGTGGACCAGCTTGAACAGATGGTTCTCCGACTGGCCGTTGCGGCGTGCGTCGCGGATGAGGGACTTGGAGAGCTGCGCGTACTGGATCCCGTAGTCCTCTTCACCGCACTCGCCGAGCGTGCGCCCGTCGAAACCGATGATCGCGGAGTGGCCGAAGTACGAGTAGACGCCATCGAAGCCGGCAGCGTTGGCCACCGCCACGTAGCAGTTGTTCGCCCAGGCCATGGCCTTGGCCATGATGACCTGCTGGTCCTTCGCCGGGTACATGTAGCCCTGGCAGCGGACGATCAGTTCCGCACCCTTCATGGCGCAGTCGCGCCAGATCTCGGGGTAGTTGCCGTCGTCGCAGATGATGAGCGAGACCTTGAGCCCCTTGGGACCTTCGGACACGTAGGTGCAGTTGCCCGGATACCAGCCCTCGATCGGCACCCACGGCATGATCTTGCGGTACTTCTGGACGATCTCACCCTTGTCGTTCATCAGGATCAGGGTGTTGTACGGCGCCTTGTTCGGATGCTCCTCGTGGCGCTCGCCGGTAAGCGAGAACACACCCCAGACCTTCGCCTTGCGGCAGGCGTCGGCGAAGATGGCGGTCTCCTCTCCCGGGCAGGTGGAGGCGGTGTCGTACATCTCCTTGCTGTCGTACATGATCCCGTGGGTGCTGTACTCGGGGAAGATCACGAGATCCATGCCGGGCAGACCCACCTTCATGCCGACGATCATGTCGGCGATCTTGCGCGCGTTGTCGAGCACTTCGGCCTTGGTGTGCAATCTCGGCATCTTGTAGTTGACGACGGCAACGCCAACGGTGTCGTTACTGCTGGAAATATCTCCGTGCAACATTTCGCTTACTCCTCAAACGTCGTTGGTCGGAACCGATGGAACGAGCCCCTTCGGTCGATTTGCGCGCGGGTGTCTGCTGCAGTCCGCGCTCAGCCGGTCCGCCGCGCGACGGCCCGGCTGCGGAAACCCTCAGATCGTCAGATAGCTGTGAATCTTGGCCTGGTCCACGCTGGCCCGCGGGCCCTCGTACACGAACTCCCCCTTCTCGATGATGAGAAACCGGTCCGCCACGTCCATGGCGAACGACAGCACCTGCTCCGACACCACCAGCGAGAAGCCGCGGTCCGCCTTGAGCCGGTTCAGCGCCCTGGCGATGTCCTTGATGATCGAGGGCTGGATGCCTTCCGTCGGTTCGTCCAGCACGAGGATCTTGGGGTTGCTCACGAGTGCCCGCGCGATCGCGAGCTGCTGCTGCTGTCCGCCCGAGAGGTTCCCGCCGCGCCGGCCCCTCATCTCGTTCAGGACGGGGAACACCTCATAGATGTACGAGGGCACCGACTTGTCGGTGACGTTCTCCATGCCGGTGAGGATGTTCTCCTCCACCGTGAGGTAGGGAAAGATCATGCGACCCTGCGGCACGAACCCCATGCCGGCCGCCACGCGCGCGTAGGTCGGCGTGCCCGCCACCGCCCGGCCGGCGATGCCGATGTCACCGCCGCGCGTCGGCAGGATGCCGATCAGCGCCTTCAGCAGCGTGCTCTTGCCCATGCCGTTCCGGCCCATGATGGCGACCGTCTCGCCCTGGGCCACGTCGAAGGACACGTTGCGGATGACGTGGCTTTCTCCGTAGTAGACGTTCAATGACTTGACGCTCAGCATTTGCGTATCCGTGTCTCTCGACTCAGTGTCCCAGGTACACGTCCTTGACGCGCTCGTCGGCCTGCACCTGATCCATGCTGCCTTCCGCGAGCAGCTTTCCCTGGTGCAGCACCGTGACCTTGTGCGCGATCATCCGCACGAACGCCATGTCGTGCTCGATCACCACGATGGAGCGGCCCTTCGAGATGTTGTTGAGGAGATAGGCGGTCTGCTCCCGCTCCTTCGCGCTCATGCCCGCGACGGGTTCGTCGAGGAGCAGCAGTTCCGGGTCCTGCATGAGCAGCATGCCGATCTCCAGCCACTGCTTCTGTCCGTGGCTGAGCTTGCCTGCCTTGTGCCGCAGAACTTCGTGCAGGAAGATCTGTTCCGCTACCTCATCGATCTTGGAGAGCAGATCGTCATCGCGCCGGAAGAAGAGCGAACCCATCAGACCGCGCTTCTTCGGATACGAGATCTCCAGGTTCTCGAACACCGTGAGGTCCTCGTACACGCTCGGATTCTGGAACTTGCGCCCCACGCCGATCCGGGTGATCTGGTACTCGATCATGCCGGTCAGGTCGAAGGTCTTGAACTTGATCGTGCCGCCGGTGGGCTTGGTCTTGCCGCAGATCATGTCGAGCAGGGTGGTCTTGCCGGCGCCGTTGGGCCCGATGACGCAGCGCAGTTCGTCCTTCTCGACGTAGAAGTTGAGGTCGTCGACTGCACGGAACCCGTCGAACGAGACCGTGAGGCCTTCGACAGCCAGGATGTACTCGCTCATTCCGCACCTCCCGTCTCACCCGCAAGGCGCGCGGCCCCAGGCGGCGGCGACGCGCCGTCTTCGCGCGCAGGCGTCGGTTCCCCCGATGAAGCGCCGGGCTTGCCGCCGCCACGGATGCGGTCGATCAGACCGGCGAGGCCGTCGGGAAGGAACATCACCACCACCACGAACAACCCGCCGATGAAGTACATCCAGTACTCGACGAAGTTCTCGGAGAAGAAGGTCTTGGCGTACCCCACGAGCACCGCGCCGTACACCGCGCCGACCAGCGAGAGGCGTCCGCCCACGGCGGCGTAGATCACCATCTCGACCGATGGCACGATCCCGACGAGCGACGGCGATGCCAGCCCGACCTGGAGAGTGAACATCGCACCGCCGATCGACGAGAACACCGCGGCGATGGCGAAGATGAAGGCCTTGAACAGTGCCGGATCGTATCCCGAGAAGCGCACGCGGTCCTCGCGATCACGGATGGCGACGAGCACCTTCCCCAGGCGGCTGCGAAGGACGAACGTCCCGATCATCACGCACCCGAGCAGCAGCACGCACGTGATGTAGTACATCGATACCTTCACCTTGTCGTCGTCGAGATTGATGCCGAGGAAGGTGCGGAAGTCGTTGATGCCGTTCACACCGCCGGTCACGCCCTGCTGGCCGATGATCACGATGGCGAGGATCGCCGACAAGGCCAGCGTAACGATGGAGAAGTACACATCGCCGATCCGTCTGCGGAAGTTCGCGTAGGCGAGCACGAAGGCCAGAACGGCAGGCAGGATCAGGATGGCCGGAATGGTGAACCAGGCGTGATTGAAGGGCTCCCACCACCAGGGAAGCGTCTCGATGCTGTTCCAGACCATGAAGTCCGGCAGATTGGACCCGAAGAACGACGAGAGCGCCTGCGCGGAACTGTCGGCCCCCGTGGACTCGAGCTTGAGGAACATCGCCATCATGTAGCTGCCAAGCCCGAAGAACACACCCTGTCCGAGACTCAGGATGCCGCCGTAGCCCCAGATCAGGACGATGCCCACGGCGCAGAACGAGAGCGAGAGGTACTTCGCGGCGAGGCCGAGGCGGAAGATGTCGAGCGTGAGCGGGAGCGCAGCGAGCAGCAGAACCGCAAGAATCGGGATCGATGCCTTGGCGAGAAAGCTCCGCTCTGAGCGGATGCTTTCCGCCGCGGTGCGGCTCGCGGAAGGACGGGGCATGCTCATCAGCGTCTCACCTTGGTGGCAAACAGTCCGTTGGGCCGGAAGAACAGGACGACGATCACGAGCAGGAGGATGCTCGCGCGGGCCATGGAGCCGCTCATGCCGAACTCGAACCACGACTGCATCTGACCGATGATGAACGCGGACGCAATCGTGCCGATGAGACTTTCGACGCCGCCGAACACCACGACGATGAACGTGTCGACGATGTACTGCTGGCCGGTCGTCGGCCCCGTCGAGGCCAGCATGGTGAACGAGCTGCCTGCGATGCCGGCCAGGCCGCAGCCCAGCGCGAACGTATACGCGTCCACCTTGTTGGTATCGATGCCCGCCGCACCGGCCATCGTCCGGTTCTGCGTGACCGCGCGGATGCGCAGGCCCCAGCGCGTGCGGAACAGCAGCCACCAGACAGCGAATGCGGTGACCACCGCGAGGCCGATGATGAACAAGCGGGACAGCGGCAGGGCGACGCCCTCGGTGGCCTGCCACGCGCCGCGCAGCCAGCTCACCGTCGGCACCTCCACTTCCTTCGAATTGATGAACTGCCGGTAGATCTGCTGCAGGATGAGACTGAGACCCCACGTCGCCAGCAGCGTGTCGAGCGGCCGCTTGTACAGGAACCGGATGAGCCCCCGTTCCAGAAGATAGCCGAAGATGCTCGTGACCACGAACGCAAGGGCGATCCCGACGAACACGTAGTAGTCCATCAGGTCCGGCAGGTACGCATGGAAGAAGAGTGCCGTTCCGTAGCTGCAGTAGGCGCCCATGGCCATCAGTTCGCCATGGGCCATGTTGATCACGCCCATGAGACCGAACACGATCGCCAGACCCAGCGCCATCAGCATCAGGATCGTGAAGATCGAGACACCTGTGAATGCCTGCGAGGCAAGCATGTCGAAAGTCATTGCCAATCCATCGTCGGTCGCGCGGCTGCGCGGATGAGCGTTGCGGAATTCACAAGACCGGGCGGAATGCCGACGGTCTTCCGGGAGGGGGTGCCTCGCGGCACCCTCCGGACTCCGCCGAACCGTATCCGGACCGGCGGAGTTGCCTGCGGCGCAAGCTGCGCCGCAGGGACCGTCAGAGCTTCGGGAACGGGTTCGGCTCGATGAGCGGAGACTCGTAGATCATGTCCACCTGACCATCGGGGCGGAACGCACCGATGCGAGCGTGCTTCCAGAGGTGATGGTTGGAACCGTGGAACTTGATCTTGCCTTCCGGGCCCGCGAACTCCAGGTTGGCCGAAGCCGCGACCACCTTCTCGACCTCGAAGCTCTTGGCCTTCTCGGCCGCCATCTTCCACAGGTACACGGAGGTGTAGCCGCAGGACAGCGTGTCGCCGGTGACCCGGTTGGCGCCGTACTTGGCCTTGAACGCCTTCACGAACTTCTCGTTCTCGGGGTTCTTCAGGCTCTGGAAGTAGCCCATGCAGGTCAGCGTGCCGACGGTGTTGTCGGCGCCGATCCCGGACACTTCCTCTTCCGACACGGCCAGCGAGAGGATCGTCTGGTTCTTGCCGGTGATGCCGGCAGCAGTCAGCTGCTTGAAGAACGCCACGTTGGAACCGCCCACCACGCAGTTCAGGATCACATCGGGCTTCGCGGCCTTGATCTTGTTGATCTCGGACGAGAACTCGATGTGGCCCAGCGGGTAGTAGCCCTCACCCACCAGCTTGCCGCCCAGACGGGCGAGCGTGACCTTGGCGATCTTGATCGTCGTGCGCGGCCAGATGTAGTCCGAGCCGATCATGTAGAAGGTCTTGCCCTTGTTCTTGAACAGCCACTCCATGGCCGCGATCACGGACTGCGTCGCTTCCTGGGCGGTGTACATGATGTTGGGCGACTGCTCCAGACCTTCATAGTAGGTCGGGTAGTACAGCAGACCCTTCAGCTTCTCGAAAACCGGCAGCACGGCCTTGCGCGAGGCGGACGTGTAGCAGCCCATCACCGCGGCGACCTTGTCCTTCTCGAGCAGCTTGCGCGCCTTCTCGGCGAAGGTGGGCCAGTCACTGGCACCGTCCTCGACGACCGCCTCGATCTTGGCGCCCATCACGCCGCCTGCCTTGTTGATCTCCTCGATCGCGAGCATCTCTGCGTCGACCACCGACTTCTCGGCGATCGCGATCGTTCCCGTGAGGGAGTGGAGGATGCCGACCTTGACGCTGTCGGCCGCACCGGCCGTCCGGATGTTCAGCATCGGCGCCGCGATGGCGCCGGCCGCCACCGTGCCCGAGGTCTTGATGAAATCCCGCCTGTTGAAGTTGCTCACCGTTCTTCCCCTTCTATTCGTTGATAGCGTTGAGAATTGACTACGCAAGACTACGCAAGACAAAACGAACACCACATCACCTGCAGCGCACGGAATCGGATGCCCACCCGCCGGACCGCAAAAAAAAGCCCGCGGAGCGAACGAATCGCTCCGCGGGCTTCTTTGCCGGTGCATCGCGCGACGCCTTTGTCGGTCGCGACGCAAATTCCAAAGTGCTGAAAGACTTTCATGCCTGGCCCCGCGTTGTCAAGCGGCGCCTAGGCCTTGGAGTAGTCCTCTGCAAAAGCCGCGCCGATGGCGTTGCCGCAGCCCGACATGCGTTCGGCATCGCAGCATGGCACAGGAAACTCCTTGCAGGGACACGACTTACTCGGACGGTGGGAGTTTCTTTCGGGGGAGTGGTTCCTGACGACACCTGAAATGGTGCGGCACGTCAATGGTGCGTCGGCGATCGGGGCGCGCCATAATCGTGCCGATTGACAACGGATTCCAGGCACGGCAACGGCGAGCGGCCCGCCCTAACGCGCCCTCCGTCCGCCCCTGGAACGACGAACGATCGGACAAGACTCTCGACAAAGGGACCGGGACTTGCTAATCATTCGCGCTGCACGGGACCCTTTTGCCCACCCGCCCGCCCTGCGCAAAGACGCGCAACGGGCACATGCCGCGAGACACCCATGACCATCGGCACATGACCTCTCCACAACTCGACCCGGTTCGCATCGGGATGCTGTTCTCGGAAACCGGCGTGACGTCGGTCATCGAGACCTCCCAGCGGATCGGAACGGTGCTCGCCGTCGAGGAAATCAACTCGACCGGCGGCATCCACGGCCGCGAGCTGCAGCTCGTGAGTCACGATCCGCAGTCACGTCCGTCGCTGTACCGTTCCCTGGCCGAGAAGCTGATCGTCGAGGACGGCATCCGCGTCATCGCGGGCTGCTACATGTCGAGCACGCGCAAGGCGGTGATTCCCGTGCTGGAACGCTGGAATGCGCTGCTGCTGTACCCTACCCTGTACGAAGGCTTCGAATACTCGCGCAACGTCTTCTACACTGGCGCCGCGCCGAACCAGAACAGCGTACAGCTGGCAGAGTTCATGACCCGGAAGTTCGGCTCGCGCGTGTTCATGGTGGGTTCGGACTACGTCTATCCGTACGAGTCCAACCGGATCATGAGCGACCTGGTGCTCGAACGCGGCGGCGAGAAGGTGGCCGAGGTCTATCTGCCGCTGGAAGCAAAGCGGGCGGATTTCGACGGCCTGGTGCGGCAGATCAAGGCGGCCGGACCGGACTTCATCTTCTCCACCGTCGTCGGCGAGTCCACGGCGATGCTCTACCGCGCCTACCGGGAGGCCGGCCTGGATCCCGAGAGGATGCCGATCGCGAGCCTCACGACCTGTGAAGCGGAGGTGAAGCAGATGGGTGCCGAATTCGCCGCCGGACACATCACGTCAGCCCCGTACTTCCAGTCCGTCGATTCGCCCGCGAACCGCCGCATCGTGCCGGCGCTCCAGAAGCGGTTCGGCCCGGAACAGATCGCGAACCAGTGCCTGGAGGCCGCGTACTTCCAGATTCACCTGCTGGCCGACGCCATGCGCCGCGCCGATCCGGACGACGTGGAGTCGCTGCTGCGCGCCCTGCCCGGCTCGGAGTTCGATGCGCCGCAGGGTCGCGTGCGGATCGACGAGCAGAATCATCACACCCATCTGCGTCCGCGCATCGGCCGTGTCAACGCGTCGGGGCAATTCGACATTCTGGAGGAGTCGAAGGATCGCGTCCGACCCGACCCGTACCTGGTTTCGCACACATTGCAGGACTGGTCCGTCCGCACGGGGTTGCGGTCCCGCGCCTGATCCTCCAGGGACCTGCACGCATGAAGACCGCCCCCACCGGCACCTCCCGACTCCTGCGTGACCTGCGTTCCCTGAACGTGGTCGTGTTCCATCCCGAGGATGCAGACGGTCAGGAACTCATCGCCCAACTGCGCCGGATCGGTTGCCGGGTGCAGGCCTACTGGCCGCCGCGGGAACGCCTGCCGGACGAGGCCGATGTGGTGTTCCTCGCCGTCCGCCCGGAAGTCGCTGCCTTCGACCCATCGTGGGTCCGCCGGGAGAACGCCCCTCCGGTCATCGTCGTCGTGAACTACGAGAATCCGACGATGGTGGAAAGCGTGCTCCGCCTCAACGCCTATGGCGTCATCGCCGCGCCCGTGAAGTCCTTCGGACTGCTCACGGCGATCGTCGTGGCGCGCAATCAGGTGGAGCAGGATCGCGAGCGGGCGCGCTACGTGGTGAAGCTGGAGCAGCGCCTCGCCAGCCAGCGAAAGCTCGCGAAGGCCAAGACGATCCTCATGCAGACGCGCAGCGTCAGCGAGGAGGACGCCTACAAGCTCATCCGCGAGCAGGCGATGACCAAGCGCGTGACCACCGAAGAGATCGCAGACGCGATCATCAAGGCCAACGACATCCTGTCGTTCGAAGGGAAAGGCTGACGACGGTCCGTCCTGCCCGATTCACGCGACCGGATGGCTCACCGCAATTCGAACGCCGTCTCCAGCACGCAGTGATCGGACGCCCCGGCCGGGACGGGGAGCAGACGCGCGGGCAGCAGACCCGCCACGAGCGTCTTCGGCTCCATCACGTCCAGGAGAGTACGGCTCACCACGATCTGATCGAGATTGGGATGACAGGCGCCGTGCACGGCCACGCCGCGGTCGGTGGCCGCGAGTCGCAGCGCGGATTCCGGCGGCGCTCCGTCATTCAATTCGGGAAAGAGATTGCGAATCTGTCCGGCCTGTCCCGGCGACGCCGGGTCCGAGCCGTCGTTCCGCGCGCGATAGCCTCCCCGGACTTCCGCTTCCAGATCCCGGTTCCAGTCACCGATGACCGCGAAGGGTTCGCCGCCGCGAGCACGCGACTCCATCCAGGCCTCCAGCGGAACGCTCTGCTGCGCGAGCATCCGGCAGCTGCCATCGGCGGCCCGGTCGAGCGGACCCGAGGGACACCCGGCCTTGAGGTGTACGCCGAGAATCGCGATGCGCCGGCCCGCCATGACGAGACGCAGGTCCAGTCCCCGACGTAGCGGGCGAGGAATCCCCGACACGCCAGCGAGACTCAGCGACTCGACTTCTTCGCACTCGAGTTCGGCGTTCAGGGTGTCCCGGACAACGAAGCCGAGGTTCTGCGCGTCGTCCCGAGTCGTCATGCAGAGCACCCGATAGCCGGCAGGCAGCACCGAAGCGAGCGCCCGCGCGGACTGCACCTCCTGGACGCTGACGACATCCACGCGCCGGGCGGCGAGTTCGGCGAGCACCGCCCGAACCGGCGCAAGTTTTCGCTCGCGGTACCCGGCGCCGTCGAAGATCTGCGCACGGCGGTAGACGTCGCAGAACGGAAGATCCGGACGCAGCTTCTCGTTCGGCCACCCGAGCGCTGCACACCGGTCCCAGAAGCCCGCCACTTCCAGCGATGCGCCGTCGGCCAGCCATTCGGCGTTCCACGAGGCGACCACGAGCGTTCGCGGTGCCGGCGCCATCGTATCTGCCAGGGACCATGGCACACAGGCCGCCAGCAACAGCAGTGCAGCGCCCCGGCATCGCCGGGCTCCCGGCACGCACCTTATGACGGCACGACTGCCGTCAGGACGGTGTGCTGGCGTTCGTGAGGTAGACTCCGCGCGCCCTCCGCTCGCACGCGTCGGGGACGCAACATCGCAACCAGCCGCAAGGAGAGATCCATGATCGGAAAGCTGATCGTCGCGCTCGGCATCGCCGCTGCGCTCACCGCCTGCTCGAAGAACGAGGAACCGACACCCGCGAGTCAGGCGCTGGATGCCGCCAAGAATTCCGCCTCGCAGGCGGTCGATTCCGCGAAGGACGCTGCCGACAAGGCCGCGGAAGCGGCAAAGGAAAGCGCGAAGGACGCCGTGGGCGAGGCGAAGAATGCGGTCGAAGCCGCCAAGCAGGCCACCGAGGACGCCGTGGCCAAGGCCGCCGACGCCACGAAGGAAGCGGCCGAGAAAGCCGCCGAGGCCACCAAGGAAGGCACTGACAAGGCCAGGGAAGCCGTCACCGAAGCAACGGACAAGGCCAAGGAGATGGTGAAGAAGTGACAAGTCCGCCGGGAGGTCTGCGCCGTGGCGCGGACCTCCCGCCGTCGGTCAGAACAGGAAGTACCGCTGCGCCATCGGAAGAACGGGCGCAGGCTCGCAGGTGAGCAGCACGCCGTCAGCCCGGACCTCGTAGGTCTGGGCGTTGACTTCCATCTTCGGCGTGGCGCCGTTCAGCGGCAGGTCGCGCTTGCGCAGAGCCCGGGTACCCCGGACCGGCACCACGCGCTTCATCAGCCCGAGCTGCTCGGCCACGCCAGCGCTCACGGCCGCCTGCGACACGAACGTGACGCTGGTGGAGTGCACCGCGCGACCGAAAGCACCGAACATCGGCCGATAGTGCACGGGCTGCGGCGTCGGGATCGACGCATTCGGATCGCCCATGGCCGCGGCAGCGATGATGCCGCCCTTCAGCACAAGACTCGGCTTCACGCCGAAGAAGGCGGGACGCCACAGCACCAGATCCGCAAGCTTCCCGGGCTCGATGGAACCGACCTCGTGGGCGACGCCATGGGACAGCGCCGGGTTGATGGTGTACTTGGCGATGTAGCGCTTGACCCGCGCGTTGTCGTTGTCGCCGCGATCCTCGGGAAGGGCACCGCGCTGAAGCCGCATCTTGTGCGCTGTCTGCCACGTACGCATGATCACTTCGCCGACCCGGCCCATGGCCTGGGAGTCGGACGACATCATGCTGATCGCGCCCATGTCTTGCAGGATGTCCTCGGCCGCGATGGTCTGGGGGCGGATGCGGGACTCCGCGAAGGCGACATCCTCGGGAATCGACGCATCGAGGTGATGACACACCATGAGCATGTCGAGGTGCTCCTCGAGCGTGTTCACGGTGAAGGGTCGCGTGGGATTCGTGGACGACGGCAGCACATTGCCTTCGCCGACGACCTTGATGATGTCCGGCGCGTGACCGCCACCCGCCCCCTCGGTATGGAAGGTGTGGATGGTGCGGCCCTTGAACGCGGCCACGGTCGCCTCGACGAAGCCGGATTCGTTCAGGGTGTCGGTGTGAATCGCCACCTGGACATCCATGCGGTCTGCCACGGACAGGCAGGCGTCGATGGCCGCGGGCGTCGTACCCCAGTCCTCGTGCAGCTTGAGCCCCATGGCGCCGGCGGCAATCTGCTCCTCGATCGGCAGGGGAACACTCACGTTGCCCTTGCCCATGAAACCCAGGTTCATCGGGAAGGCTTCAGCCGCCTCCAGCATCCGGTGGATGTTCCACGGACCGGGTGTGCAGGTGGTGGCGTTGGTACCGGTCGCCGGCCCCGTGCCGCCGCCGATCATCGTGGTGACGCCGGACATCAGCGCCTCCTCGATCTGCTGAGGGCAGATGAAATGGATGTGCGAGTCGATCCCGCCGGCGGTGAGGATCATGCCCTCGCCGGCGATGACCTCGGTCGCAGCACCGACCGGAATGGTGACCCCCGGCTGCACGTCGGGGTTGCCGCCCTTGCCCACCTTCCAGATGCGTCCCGCCTTGACACCGACATCCGCCTTGACGATGCCGGTGTAGTCGACGATGAGCGCGTTGGTGATGAGCACGTCCGCGACTTCGGCCGAGGCGCGCTGGCTCTGTCCCATGCCGTCCCGGATGACCTTGCCGCCGCCGAACTTCACCTCCTCGCCGTAGATGGTGAGGTCGCGCTCGACCTCGATCCAGAGATCGGTGTCGGCCAGACGCAGCTTGTCGCCCGTCGTGGGCCCATACATCGCGCCATAGGACGCGCGGTCTATTCTGCCGGCCATGCGAGGTCTCCGGTTCGGAAGGGGGAGTGAGCGATCGATACCGGCGCGGTCATTTCAGCGGCCCCTGGACCTTGCCCTGGAAACCGTAGACGACACGGTCACCGCCGTACTCCACCAGGGTGACCTCACGCGTCTGACCCGGCTCGAACCGCACTGCGGTGCCCGCCGGAATGTCCAGCCGCATGCCGTAGGCCGCCTGTCGCTCGAAGGCGAGCGCCTCGTTGGTCTCGAAGAAGTGGTAGTGGGAACCGACCTGCACCGGGCGGTCGCCCGAGTTTCGTACGGTCAGCGTGACGGTCCGGCGCCCGACGTTCAGTTCGATGTCGCCGGGGGCGGTTCGCAGTTCACCTGGGATCATGGCGGCTCCTGGGGCAGCGGCAGCGCCGGCGCTCAGACGATCGGATTGTGGACGGTGACGAGCTTGGTACCGTCGGGGAAGGTGGCTTCCACCTGGATGTCCGGAATCATCTCCGGCACGCCTTCCATGACGTCGGCGCGTCCGAGCAGAGTGGTGCCGTAGCTCATGAGGTCGGCGACCGACCGGCCGTCGCGCGCGCCTTCCATGACGGCGGCGGTGATGAACGCCACCGCCTCCGGATAGTTGAGCTTCAGGCCGCGCGCCTTGCGCCGCTCGGCGAGCAGCGCCGCGGTGAAGATGAGCAGCTTGTCCTTTTCTCGTGGCGTGAGATCCATGCATTCGGCTCCTGGCTGACCGCGCGCAGCGCGGCCCGAGCGTCTTTCAGACGGCGACCTGGGCGCGCACGTTGTCGCGATCCATGTCCGCGCCCGCTCCGCTTTGTACCACAACACCGCGATTCAGCACCACGTAGTGATCGGCCAGGTCGCGTGCGAAATCGTAGTACTGCTCCACGAGCAGGATGCCCATGTCGCCGCGCTGTGCGAGCGCGCGGATGGCACGCTCGATGTCCTTGATGATGGAGGGCTGGATGCCTTCCGTGGGCTCGTCGAGGATCAGCACCTTGGGCCGCATCGCCAGCGCACGGCCGATGGCAAGCTGCTGCTGCTGGCCGCCCGACAGGTCGCCGCCGCGGCGGTTTCGCATCTGCTTCAGGACCGGAAACATCTCCCAGATTTCGGCGGGCAAATCCTTCACCGCCCCGCTGCGCTTGGAGGCGAGCCCCATCACGAGGTTCTCCTCCACCGTGAGCCGCGGAAAGATCTCGCGGCCCTGGGGCACATAGCCGATCCCGAGGGCGGCCCGCTCGAAAGGCGTGAGGCGCGTGATGTCCCTGCCCTCGAGTTCAACGGCGCCGCCGCGCACCTTCTCGACGCCCATGATGCACTTGAGGAGCGTCGTCTTGCCTACGCCGTTGCGGCCCAGCAGGGCCGTGCAGGCGCCCTTCGGCACGTCGAGTCCCACATCCCTCAGGGTGTGGCTCGAACCGTAGAAATGATCGAGTTTGCGGATGGTCAGCATCGGTTCATCGTCCCAGGTACACCTCGATCACGCGCTCGTCGTTCTTGACGACGTCCATGGGCCCTTCGGCCAGCACGGAGCCCTCGTGCAGCACCGTGACGGTCCGCGCGATGGAGGCGATGAAGTCCATGTCGTGTTCGACCACCACCAGCGTGTGGGAGCCGGCGAGCTGCTTGAACAGCTCCGCGGTCCGGGCGGTCTCCTCGTCGGTCATGCCCGCGGCGGGTTCGTCGAGCAGCAGCAGTTTCGGCTCCTGCATGAGCAGCATGCCGATCTCCAGCCACTGCTTCTGTCCGTGGGAGAGCGTGCCCGCCAGCCGGCCGGCCTCGGACTCCAGCCGGATCAGCGCGAGGGTCTCGCCGATGCGCGCCAGATCGTCGGCGCGCAACTTCGCGCGAAGACTCGCGCGGACGCGCTTGTCCGCCTTCATGGCGAGTTCCAGGTTCTCGACCACCGTATGGTTCTCGAACACGGTGGGCTTCTGGAACTTCCGGCCGATGCCGCGATGGGCGATCTCGGCCTCGGTGAAGCGGGTGAGATCGATCGTCTGGCCGAAGAAGGCCGTGCCGGCATCGGGCCGGGTCTTGCCGGTGATGACATCCATCATGGTCGTCTTGCCGGCACCGTTGGGCCCGATGATGCAGCGCAGCTCGCCGGCCTCCACCGTGAAGTTGAGATCGTTGAGCGCACGGAAGCCGTCGAAGCTCACCGTGATGCCTTCGAGGTACAGGATCGGGCCGTGGCTCACGTCCACGCCAGCCGGCATGATGTGGCCGAGACCGGACGTCACACCGCCCTTCAGATCGTCGTCGGTGTTCATGTCTTGTCTCCCGACTTGCGGCTCGCAATCCAGCCGGCGACACCCTTCGGCAGGAACAGCGTCACCACCACGAACAGGATGCCGAGGAAGAACAGCCAGTACTCGGGGAAGGACTGCGTGAAGAAGCTCTTCGCGCCGTTCACGATGCCGGCGCCGAGGATCGGCCCCAGCAAGGTGCCCCGTCCGCCCACGGCGACCCAGATCGCGATCTCGATCGAGTTCGCGGGCGACATCTCGCTCGGGTTGATGATGCCCACCTGCGGCACGTACAGCGCGCCGGCGATGCCGCACAGCACGCCCGAGAGCGTCCAGACAGACAGCTTGAACCAGAGCGGGTTGTACCCCGAGAACATGAGACGGCTTTCGGAATCGCGGATGGCGGTGAGCACCCGGCCGTACTTCGACCGGATCAGCGCCCGCGTCAGCACGAGACAGCCGGCGAGATACAACGCCGTGATCGCGAACAACGTCGCCCTGGTACCCGGATCGGAGATCCGGAAGCCGAGGATGCGCTTGAAGTCCGTGAAGCCGTTGTTGCCGCCGAAGCCCGTGTCGTTGCGGAAGAAGAGCAGCATGAAGGCGAACGTGAGCGCCTGCGTGATGATCGAGAAGTACACGCCCTTGATCCGCGAGCGGAAGGCGAAGTACCCGAACACGAACGCGAGGAGTCCCGGCACCAGAACGACCAGCAGCGCCGAGTACCAGAACTGGTCGGTGAACGACCAGTACCAGGGGTAGGCCTTCCAGTCGAGGAACACCATGAAGTCCGGCAGATCGCTCTGGTACTGCCCTTCGCGGCCGATCATCCGCATCAGGTACATGCCGAAGGCGTAGCCGCCCAGCGCGAAAAACACGCCGTGCCCCAGACTCAGGATGCCTGTGTAGCCCCAGATCAGGTTCATGGCCACGGCGACGACGCAGTAGCACATGATCTTGCCGATCAGCGTGACGAAGTACGCGGACAGGTGGAAGGGGCTCGACTCGGGCACCGCCAGGAACAGCACCGGCACCAGCACGACGGAGGCAAGGAGGAATGCGAGGAGCGCGGCCCAGCCCTTGCCTGAGAACAGGGGCTCGCGGCCCGGAATGGTGAAGGTCGTCATGTCAGGACTCCACCGACCGGCCCTTGAGGGCGAACAGCCCCTGCGGACGCTTCTGGATGAACGCGATGATCAGCACGAGGATCAGGATCTTCGTCGGCACCGCGCCGATGAATGGCTCCAGGAATTTTGCGACGACGCCCAGCCCGAGCGCCGCGTAGACGGTACCGAGCAACTGCCCGACGCCTCCCAGCACCACCACCATGAATGAATCGATGATGTAGCTCTGGCCAAGATCCGGTCCGACGTTGCCGATCTGGGAGAGTGCGCAACCGGCAAGGCCGCCGATGCCCGAGCCCAGCCCGAAGGCCATGAGATCGACCTTTCCCGTCGGTACGCCGACGCAGGAAGCCATGGTCCGGTTCTGCGTGACGCCACGGATGAACAGCCCCAGTCTGGTTCGCGTGAGCATGAGCCAGACGAGCAGCAGCACGGCGGCCGAGAAGCCGATGATCACGATCCGGTTGTACGGCAGGACGAGGTTCGTGAGTTCGATGCCGCCGCTCATCCAGGAAGGATTGGCCACTTCCACGTTCTGCGCACCGAAGACCTGGCGCACGAGCTGGATGAGAAACAGGCTGATGCCCCATGTGGCGAGGAGCGTCTCGAGCGGTCGGCCGTACAGCCAGCGGATCACGGTCCGTTCCAGCAGCATGCCGATCGCCGCGGCAATCGCGAAGGACACCGGAACGGCGCAGACGAGGTACCAGTCGATGTGATCGGGGAAGTGTGAGCGGAAGACCTGCTGGGTGAGGTAGGTGGCGTAGGCCCCGATCATCAGCATCTCGCCATGCGCCATGTTGATGACACCCAGCAGACCGTAGGTGATCGCAAGGCCCAGCGCGACGAGCAGAAGGATGCTCCCGAGACTCACGCCGGTGAACAGGCGGCCGACGATGTCGTACATCGCCAGCCGTCGCTCGATGGCCGCGACGGCTTCGACAGCGGCGGTGCGGACCTTGGCAGCCTCGGGGGTCTCCGTCCCGGACGGCGGACTCGTCAATGCCTGGAGCTGGGTCCGGACTTTCGGGTCGGTCGACGCGGCGAGGGACTCGATGGCCGCAAGCTGCTGCGCCACGTCCGGGCTCTGCAGCTTGGCGGACGCTTCCGCGAGGCGCAGCACCTCCCGCACCTTCGCATCGGTTTCGGCCGCCAGCGCCTTGGACAGCATCGGCAGCGTGTCGATGCTGGGCTCGATCGCCTTGGCGGCTACGAGGCGTTCCTTCGCGTCCTTGGAAAAGATGCGCAGGCCCGCAATCGCCGAATCCACCTGCGAGCGGAGCCTGTTGTTGATGGTGACCTTCTCGGACTCGTCGGGCTCCGCTTCGAGATCGGCGCCGCTGATCGCATCCTTGAGGACACCGCGTTCCTTGATGAACAGCTTCTTGTCCGGAGTGACACGCAGGGTGCCGTCGCGCAACGCGGCGAGCAGTCCCAGTGTCGTCGGATCTCCGGACGCCACGATCTTCTCGATCGCATCCGCCTTGTCCGAGGCTTCCTCGGACAGAAGGCCAGACACCATTTCCGCATCGAACGCGAAAGCAGACTGTCCGGACCCCAGAAACATCAAGGCAAGCACGAGCGGGACCGCAAGCGCGCGCAAGCGCCCTAGGGCCGACGTCATGACCGAAATACCTCTCTTCGTGAGCAACCCCGCCGCGTGGGCGCGGTCGCGGATGATGTGGCTCCGTGTGCGGCGGGCGGCGCCCGTGGACGCCGCCCGCTCGGTTCCATCTTCCGGTCGAACCCGGCAGGACCTGCGCTCAAGCCGCAGGTCTCGCCAAGTCGCCCCGGGACGGATCAGAGCTTCTGCTTGGTTTCGTTACCGGGAATGAAGGGGCTCCACGGTTGCGCGCGGATCGGACCCTTGGTCTTCCATACCACGTCGAACTGTCCGTCGCCCTGCACTTCGCCGATCATCACGGGCTTGTGCAGGTGATGGTTCGTCTCATCCATCTTGAGGACGAAACCGGACGGCGCCTTGAACGTCTGGCCGGCCATTGCCTTGCGGACCTTGTCCACGTCGGTGGACTTGGCCTTCTCGACCGCCTGCTTCCACATGTGGATGCCGACGTAGGTGGCTTCCATCGGATCGTTGGTCACGACGGTGTCGAGATTCGGAAGGTTGTTGGCCTTGGCCCACGCCTTGTACTGCTTGATGAAGGCGGTGTTCTCGGCATTCTTCACGGACATGAAGTAGTTCCAGGCGGCGAGGTGACCCACGAGCGGCTTGGTGTCCACGCCGCGCAGTTCCTCTTCACCCACGGAGAACGCCACGACCGGCACGTCGGTGGCCTTCAGGCCCTGGTTGCCCAGTTCCTTGTAGAAGGGCACGTTCGAGTCGCCATTGATGGTGGAGATCACGGCCGTCTTCTTGCCTTCGCCCGCGAACTTCTTGATCTTGGCGATGATCGTCTGGTAGTCGCTGTGACCGAACGGCGTGTAGTCTTCCATGATGTCGGCTTCCGCCACACCCTTGCTCTTCAGGAAGGCGCGCAGGATCTTGTTCGTCGTGCGCGGGTACACGTAGTCGGTACCCAGCAGAACGAAGCGCTTGGCACCGCCGCCGTCCTTGCTCATCAGGTATTCGACAGCCGGGATGGCCTGCTGATTGGGCGCGGCACCCGTGTAGAACACGTTCTGCGAAAGCTCTTCCCCTTCATACTGCACGGGGTAGAACAGGAGCGAGTCCAGTTCCTCGAATACCGGCAGCACGGACTTGCGCGACACGGAGGTCCAGCAGCCGAAGACGACCGCCACCTTGTCCTGCGTGATGAGCTGACGCGCCTTCTCGGCGAACAGCGGCCAGTTGGAAGCCGGGTCGACCACGACGGCCTCGAGCTTCTTGCCCAGCACGCCACCCTTCGCATTGATTTCCTCGATGGTCATCAGCGCGGTGTTCTTCAGCGCGGTCTCGGAAATTGCCATCGTGCCGGACAGCGAATGCAGAATTCCGATCTTGATGGTATCCGCGGCAGAGGCGACACCAGCAGACGACAGCATCCAGGCGCCGGCGACTGCAGCCGCAGCGGCCTTCAGGACGTGACGACGATTCATGAGTAAGAACTCCCTTGAGTTTGAGAAATGGATCCGCAAGCGCAATTCGTCGCTTCCCGAGGCACCCGCATCGGGCGCCAGCGACTCGCTCGCGACACATTCCGCAATCGATGTGCCACGCCCGCATGGTTATGCGGAAACCACTGCGAGCATTGAAGAAAGTCTTTTCTGGATGGCCTCGCGGGGGGCTTGCACGAGGTCTGTCGCCCCGCGACAACGCACAACAACGGACCGGGCGCACCGGCCGAATGCACCACATAAGAGCGGCGATCACGCCATCGCCGCAGGGTCGCCGGACCCGGTCCGGGACGCCTGCCGTGCGCAGCGCCTTCGGGAGGCTCCCCCGGAAAAGCAGGACGCCACGCTTTCGGCGTGGCGTCCGGGAGACTGCGAGGTGCGGCGGTTCGGGCGACTCGCCCGCCCGCCGGAAATCAGGCGGACTTGCCCGATGCCTTGTCGAGATCCCGCTCCACGAGCGGCTGCACGAGCATGAGCGCCTCGCGAAGCAGCTCTTCCGGCAGCTTGTCGAGACACTTCGCGAGAATGTCGGCCGCGTCGTAGGCATCCTCGGGAAGTTCGTCCGCGCTGAGATTCGCGAAGAACACGGACGAGGCGCCGACCGTACGCAGCAGGCTCTCGCGCTCGTTCATGAGCATCTCGATCTCTGCCCGAAGCATGTCTACGTCGTTGCTCTGTCCCCTGGCCATGATTCACCTCCCTGTTCGAATTCGAAGAAACACAGACTATGGTGCCACAGGATCGTGGCCTGCCCGGCCGGCTGCGATGACGGACGCATCGATCCTGCCGGAGGGCAGCAACCCCCTATCGGCAATCCCGACGGGGACTTCAGCGCAGGTCGATGACGTTGCCGGTGTAGACGGGAGTCGGCGGCGTGGCGAGCCGGACCGCGAGGACCTCCCGCCCGAGCAGCACGACGCTGCCCTCGAGCCGATTGTTGCCGGTATCGCTGTATTCGAACCGGTAGACCCTGCGCAGCTTCATCTGTCCGTCGCCGTCGCGATCGAAGCGGATGCGCTGCTGCGCCACGGTCCAGTCCAGGAACTGGAACCCTTCGGCCGCGCACGTCTGCTGCCCCGCAGCCAGGGCGGCTTCCCGCGCGTTGAGCGAGTCTAGCCAGTACCACCCGACGGCCACGGCGATGAGGAGGGCGGCGAGTTCGATCATGCCGCGCTCTCGTCGATCGCCACGCTGACGGGCGTCGGCGCGAGCACGCGGATCAGGTCGGCAGGCGTGATGCCCACGAGGTACCCGCGGCGCCCGCCATTGATGTAGACGCGGGGCAGGTCCGCGATGGTCGCCTCGAAGTAGACAGGCATCGTCTTGCGGGTGCCGAAAGGCGAGGTGCCGCCCACCATGTAGCCGGTATGCCGGCTGGCGGTCTCCGGGGTGCAAGGCTGGATCGTCTTCACCCCGATGACACGGGCAAGCTCCTTCGTCGAGACCTTGCGGTCCCCGTGCATGAGCACGATCAGGGGGTTGCGCCTGTCGTCCTCCATCACGAGCGTCTTCACGACGGCATGCTCTTCGACCCCCAGTTCGCGCGCGGACACGGCGGTGCCGCCCTTCTCCTCGTAGTCGTAGGGATGGTCCGTGAAAGGGACGTCATGGGCCCGCAGCATCCGCACCGCGGGCGTGACGGGGAGCTTTTCCTTCGACATCAGTCTTCCTTCGCGAGGAGGCGGAACAGCGTATGGAGCATGCCCGCCGTGGCCCCCCAGATATAGCGGCTCTCGTAGGGCATGGAGTAGTAGTGGCGCATGCGGCCTTCCCGCATTTCGCTGTGGCGGCGATGGTTCGCGGCGTCCAGGATGAAGGCGAGGGGCACCTCGAAAATGTCCGCCACCTCGAAGGGGTCAGGCTGCAGATCGAAGGGCGGTTCGACCCATCCCACCACCGGCGTGACGCGGAACCCGGTGGCGATGTCGTAGTCGGGCAGAAAGCCCAGGGGAGCGATCCGCTCGCGACCCAGTCCGATCTCCTCGACCGTCTCCCGCAGGGCGGTGTCGACACGATCGACGTCGCCCGGGTCGACCCGCCCGCCGGGAAAGCTGATCTGTCCGGCATGGGCGTTCAGATGCGCCGTGCGCTGGGTGAGCAGGATCGTCGTGCCCTCGGGTCGGTCCACCAGGGGAACCAGCACGGCCGCGGGCACGGGCGTCCGCTCCGGGGGGTGGCGGTACACCGGCAGCGAATCCCGTTCGGGAAGACTCGCGAAATCGGCAGTGAGCCGTCGCGCGACCCAGTCGCGGGTCACGCGGGAAGGCAGAACGATCGTGGGTTCAGTCAAGGGAAGAACCGGGGAACGGAAACCGCCGCTTCGACCCGGCCGAATCCCCAAGATTCCGCCGGAGGGCGTGGGGTCGAGTTTATACTTCTTCCGGCAGTGTCCGAATGCGCTGCCCGTCTGTACCTGCCAACCGCCGAAGGAGTCTCGCCATGAAACTGCACATCGCATCGGCCGCCCTGCTGTTCGCCGCCGTGACCGGGTCCGCCTGGGCCGCCCACTGTCCCGCCGACATGAAGGCCATCGACGACGCGCTCTCCAAGCAGCCCTCGCTCACCACCGCCCAACTGGAAGAAGTGACCAAGCTCCGCTCGGAGGGAGAAGCTGCCCACAAGTCCGGCAATCACAAGGATTCCGTGGAGAAGCTCGGCAAGGCCCGCAAGATTCTCGGGATCTGAAGCTGGCTCGCGCGACCCGCGCGAGCGCCTGCGCGTTGCCGCGCGACCTCAGGTCGCGCCAGCCCGACCGGGCGGCGCGGTCCGCTCCACGGTCACACTGCCTCCCAGTCGCAGCACCCCGCCCTGCAGAACCACCGCAGTGAGGCCGCCCAGGTCCCGCATCGCGTCGCAACCTCCCTCCCCGAGGGCCTCGTCCATCCGGCCACACGGATCGCAAGGGCCAGTCACGTCGAGCCAGACCTCGCCCAGCCGCAGCCGCTGACCGCGCGCGGCTTCCAGATCCACGCCGCGGGTTACCACGTTTCGGCGCAGCAGGGCCGGATCGATCGGCGGCAACCCGAGACGCCGGGCGACCTCGTCGATGGCTTCCTGGGCGATGACGGTGACCTGACGGATGCGATGCGCACGCTGAGTCATCCGGTCGCCGGAGAGACCGCGTCCCGCGATCACCTGCGCAGCCTCCACTGCCATCACGGATTCCCGACGACCGGGACGCACACCGATCCAGAGCACCCGACCGCTCACCGCGACACGCTCTGATCTCGAAACCACTGCACCATCGCCGAGTCGTCTTCGTTGCCCCGGCCGTCCTTCGAGGCGGCATCGAACGCCGCATAAGCGGCTTCTGCCATGGGCGTCGCGCTGCCCTGCGCCTGCGCCGTTGCCACGGCAATCGAAAGATCCTTGCGGAGGATGTCGAGCCGGGCGCGCACGCTCCGATCCCCCTCGAGCACGCGACCGATGCGGTCGCCGAAGACCCAACTCCCGCCCGAACTCGCCGAGACGACACCGAACAGCGTGGCGAGATCGAGCCCCAGGCGCTCCCCCATTGCGACGGCCTCGGCCGCCGCGACGAGATTGGCGCCGGCAAGCAGGTTGTTCACGATCTTCGCCTTCGCACCATCGCCGGGGCGCTCACCAACGGGAAAGCGGCGCGAGGAGATCGCTTCGAGCACAGGCCCGCATCGGGCCATCGCCTGCGCGGACCCGGCGATCATCGTGCTCATCGTGCCGTCTCGGGCTCGCGCCGGTCCGCCCGAACACGGAGCGTCCACGAAAGCGATACCGCGGGCCGCCAGCCGTTCCCCGAGATCGGCCACGTAGGCCGGGGGCATGGTGCTCATCGCCACCAGAACACCTTGCGGCGGCATGCCCCCCGCGATGCCGTCGGGACCGAACACGACCTTCTCGGTCTGCGCGGCATCGACGACCAGTGTGATCACGACATCACAGGACTTCGCCAGCGCGGAAGGGGTCAAGTGAACTCGGGCGCCCGCAGCCGCCGCCATCGCTTCGGGCTCCGGTCTCACATCGCGGACGCTCACGGAGAATCCGAGGTCCCGAAGCCGTAGGGCCACGCCGAGCCCCATGGCACCGATGCCCACGACACCGACGGTCGGCGTACGGAGGTCCGCGGTCACGGCCGCGAGGACGTCGCATCCACGACGGCCAGCGCCGTCATGTTGACCAGTCGACGCACGGTGGCGGTCGGCGTGAGGATATGCACCGGTTTCGCGGCGCCGAGCAGGATCGGACCGACCGTGATGCCTTCGCCGCTCACGACCTTCAGCAGGTTGAAGGAGATGTTCGCGGCATCGAGCGTCGGCATGATCAGCAGGTTCGCCTCGCCCTTCAGGCGGGAGTTCGGGAACAGGCGCAGACGGATCTCCTCGTCGAGCGCGGCGTCGCCGTGCATCTCGCCCTCGACCTCCAGGTTGGGGTCGGCCTGGGCGATCAGATCGCGCGCGCGGCTCATCTTCTTTGCCGAAGGCGAGTCCACCGAGCCGAAGTTGGAGTGGGAACACAGCGCGACTTTCGGTACGAGACCGAACCGACGGACCTCCTCGGCAGCCTGGAAGGTCATCTCCGCGATCTCTTCCGCCGTCGGGTCCTGCGTGACGTAGGTGTCGCAGATGAACAGCGTGCGCTTCGGGAGGATCAGCATGTTCATTGCCGCGAAGCGGTTGACCCCGGGCTTGAGACCGATCACGTTCTTCACGACTTCCAGATGCTGCTGATGCTGGGCGTAGGTGCCGCACACCATCGCGTCGGCATCGCCGAGGCGGACCATGAGCGCGGCGATCAGCGTCGGCCGGCGCATGACGTCGCGTTTGGCGAGTTCGACGGACACGCCCTTGCGCTGCATCAGCTCGTAATAGGACTGCCAGTACTTGCGGTAGCGCGGATCGGAGTTGGGGTTCACCAGCTCGAAGTCGGTGCCGGGCCGGATGCGAAGTCCGTTGCGCTCGAGGCGCGGAACGACCACCTCGGGCCGCCCGATCAGGATCGGCGAAGCGAGACCTTCGTCCACCACCACCTGCACGGCCCGCAGCACGCGTTCGTCCTCCCCTTCGGCGTAGACGACGCGCGCGGTGGACTTCTTGGCCGCGGTGAACACGGGCTTCATGATCAGCCCGGACTGGTAGACGAAGTTGGTAAGCTGCTCGCGGTAGGCATCGAAATCGCGGATCGGACGCGTCGCCACGCCGCTGTCGATGGCCGCCTGCGCCACCGCGGGTGCGATCTGCACGATGAGCCGCGGGTCGAAGGGTTTGGGGATCAGGTACTCGGGACCGAAGCGCAGTTCCTCCTGAGCATACGCAGACGCGACGATGTCCGACTGCTCGGCCTTCGCGAGTTCGGCGATCGCTTTCACTGCGGCGAGCTTCATCGCCTCCGTGATGGTCGTGGCCCCGACATCCAGCGCGCCTCGGAAGATGAACGGGAAGCACAGCACGTTGTTCACCTGATTCGGGAAATCCGAGCGGCCCGTCGCGATGACGGCGTCCGGCCGCACCTGCTTGGCGAGGTCCGGCATGATCTCGGGCGTCGGATTGGCGAGCGCGAAAATGAGGGGCTGGGCCGCCATCTTCACGACCATCTCCGGCTTCAGCACGCCCGCCGCTGACAACCCCAGGAACACATCGGCGCCGGCGATGACCTCGTCGAGCGTGCGCGCGGACGTCTCACGGGCGTAGCGCCGCTTGTTGTCGTCCATCTCCTCCTTGCGGCCCTGATACACGACACCGGCGATGTCGGTCACGAGGATGTTCTCCATGCGCAACCCCAACTGGACCAGGAGATCGAGGCATGCAAGGGCAGCGGCACCGGCGCCCGAGCACACGAGACGGACTTCGTCGATCTGCTTGCCCACGACCGCGAGGCCGTTCAGGAAGGCCGCGCCGACGATGATCGCCGTGCCGTGCTGATCGTCGTGGAAGACCGGGATCTTCATCCGGTCGCGCAGCTTGCGCTCGACGTAGAAGCACTCCGGTGCCTTGATGTCCTCGAGATTGATGCCGCCGAAGGTCGGCTCGAGCGCCGCGATGATCTCGACGAGCTTGTCCGGGTCGCGCTCGTCGATCTCGATGTCGAATACGTCGATGCCGGCGAACTTCTTGAAGAGCACGGCCTTGCCTTCCATCACCGGCTTCGACGCGAGCGGCCCGATGGGGCCCAGCCCCAGCACCGCGGTGCCGTTGGTGATGACCCCGATGAGATTGCCCCGGGACGTGTACGAGTGGACGGCCTGCGGATCGGCGACGATCTCGTTGCACGCGGCGGCAACACCGGGCGAGTACGCCAGCGCCAGATCACGCTGGTTGATGAGGCTCTTGGTGGGGAGGATCGAAATCTTGCCGGGGGTCGGCAGGCGGTGGTAGTCGAGTGCAGCCTTCTCGAAGGACTTGTCCATGCGATGCTTGGGAGCGGGAGGAGGCGGAGAATTATACGCGCCGGCTTCCCGGCAGCCCTGCATGGCACGCCGCCGTCATCGGGCCTTTGCTAGACTCGACCCGAGATATCCTGCACGGAGTGTGAATGTCGCTTCGAAGAATTCTGCCCTGGAGCGGGCTGCTGCTGTGCCTAGTCAGTGTCTGCGCGGCGGCCGCCGACACGGCGCGAGGGCTCCTGTGGGAGGTGCGCTCCGACCGGGCGACCGTGTATCTCGTTGGCACCATCCACGTCGGCAATGCCTCTCTCTACCCGCTGCCACCCGCCATCGAGGATGCGTACCGGGCCGCCTCCGTGCTGGCGCTCGAGGCCGACGTGACGAACCAGGAGTCGCTGGCCGCAGCCGCTTCGTCCGTCTACCGTCCCCCGGACAGTCTCGAACGGCATGTGCCCCCGGCGCTCTTCCGCGACCTGGTCGACGTGCTGCGGACCTACGGATTACCGATGGAAGTGGCCAAGGCGATGAAGCCGCCCATGCTCTCCATGGCGCTGACGATGTTCGAAGTCAGCCGCATCGGCATGGACGCGAGACTCGGCATTGACCTGCATCTTGCGCAGCGTGCGCGGCAGGACGGCAAGCCCATCGTCGAACTGGAATCGGTCGCGATGCAGATGGAGATGCTGGAGCGCATGAGTCCGGAAGCCCAGGTCGCCATGCTCGAGGCAACGGTGGCCGGCATCCGCTCCGGCAGCCTGCCGCGCGACATGGCGGCGCTGGTCGAAGCATGGAAGAGAGGGGATGCGGACGCCGTCGACGCCATTGCGATGGCGGATCTCCGGAAGATGCCACCTGCCGCAGCGGAATCGCTGCAGAAGAATCTCTACGACGACCGGAATCTCGGCATGACCGAGAAGATCGTCGCCATGCTGAACCGCGCGGGCGTGGCGCTCGTGGCGGTGGGTGCCGGTCACATGACCGGCCCGACCGGCCTCGTGGCCGCCCTCCAGTCGCGCGGCTTCACCGTCCGACAGCACTGAACGGAACACCGATGATCGACATCCGCTCCGCCGCGCCCCGCACGGCCCTGTTCCCCGAGATCGAGCCCCGCCGCGCGGGCATGCTGCCGGTCGACGCCCGGCACACGCTCTACTGGGAGGAATCCGGCAATCCCGACGGCATCCCGGTCGTGTTCCTTCACGGCGGCCCGGGGGCCGGCGCGGGCGCTGCCCATCGGCGCTTCTTCGATCCCGAGCGCTACCGGATCGTGATCTTCGATCAGCGCGGAGCAGGCCGATCGACACCCCTCGGGTCGCTAGTGGACAACACGACACCGAACCTCGTCGCGGATATCGAACGTCTCCGAGAGTTTCTCGGCATCGACCGGTGGCTCGTGTTCGGTGGTTCGTGGGGTTCCACGCTGGCACTGGCGTACGGCGAATCCCATCCGGATCGCTGCCTGGGCTTCATCCTCCGTGGCATATTTCTGTGCCGTCCGTCGGAGATCGAGTGGTTCCTGTACGGCGTGCGGTCGGTGTTCCCGGATGTGTGGGCGGCGTTCTCCGGTTTCATCCCGGAGGGCGAGCGGGGCGATCTGCTCGCCGCGTATCGAAGACGGCTCGAAGACCCGGACCCGGCAGTCCACATGCCCGCCGCGCGCGAATGGAGTCTGTTCGAAGGCGCCTGCTCCACGCTGCTGCCGAGCGAAGACGCCATGCGGCACTTCGGTGACGACGTGGTGGCGCTTGGTCTTGCCCGGATCGAAGCGCACTACTTCGCGCACGACATCTTCCTGCCGGCCGGCAGTCTGCTGGATTGCGTGGACCGCATCCGGCACCTGCCCTGCGTCATCGTGCAGGGGCGGTACGACATGGTGTGCCCCGCCGTGTCCGCATTCGACCTCGCGGCCCGCTGGCCGGAAGCCGACTTCCAGCTGATCAGCGATGCGGGTCACTCCGCCTGGGAACCCGGCATCCGCTCAGCCCTGGTGGCAGCGACAGAACGGTTCCATCTCACCCGACCGTGGGAACAGGAGAGACTCGTCATGCAGGAAGTTCCACCGCCCGTGCTGCTGCGCTACATGGCGGGCCTCAAGGCGCACGATGTGCCGGCAATCCTGGACACAGTCTCGGACGACCTTCGCTTCGAGTCCCAGGCCCGGGTACTCGACAAGAGCGCATTCCGCGGAATGCTCACGGCGCTCTACACAGGGTTTCCTGACTGGCACTACGACAACGACCCGCCCGGTCGCGAAGGCGACTGGTGGTACGTGCTGTGGCGCCAGAGCGGCACGCACGACGGCACCTTCGCCCTGCCCGGCATGGCGCCGATTCCCGCCACCGGACGTCCCGTCAGGATCCCGCCGCAACGGTTCTACTACCGCGTGCAGAACGACCGCCTCGTCGTGATCCGTCCCGACCCGATCGAGGGCGGTGCCCCCAGGGGAATTCTCCAGCAGATCGGCGTGGAGCAGCCGCCACTTTAGGAAAGATCCGCACGGGCTCCGCGGATCGTACGATTACGGCGGACGAGCCAGGGGCGGAAAAAAGAAGGGGTCGCATCAAGGGAGACCATGCGTGTGTCCAGGACCGGCGAACCGGCCCGCGGAGTGATACGACCCCGCCCGACGTCACGGCTTCGAGCTGCCGAGTGATCGTGCGGAACGCAGTGTCGTCGTCGGACCTTTCGCCAACCTTACCGGTCAACCAGCGGCCGTTCCGCCCTACCCGTTCGGGATGGCGGCCATGGCATCCTCGTCGGAGCGGTCGTCGAACAATCGCCAGGCCTGGCAGTGCACAGGGGAGACCCTCACCGCCCACGGATGCGGCGGCAGGTCGGCATATTCGTGTTCCGGCACATGTCCCACCGACCGGAAGCGCGCGAAGCGCAGGAGGTCGGGTGAGACCTCCGTCCCGCGAAGCCGCAGGAACCGGTCGTACCACGCGCCTTCTTTGCGGGATTCGTTCCAGACGACGATGTACGGTTTGGAAAAACGCGCCTGCGCCAGATACGAAGCGGTCATCGCATCGAAGGGTCAGACCTTCACGTCCACGCCGCCGGGCGGCGGTTCATCGTCGTCGCGCCGGGCACTGGCCCGCCGGTCGCGACCGGTCCGCGTGTCGATCAGCACAGGGATCTGGCGCTGGCGGCGTTCGCGATCACGCCGCTCCTCTCGCAGTCGGCGGTCGACCGAGGGCACTTCGGCTTCCTGAGGGGTTGCCGCTTCCTGCGCCGAGGCCCGGTCTTCCCGGGCCTCGCGCCGTTCCACCACGGCATCCTCACCGATCGGCGTGATCGGGCGAATGGCATCCACCCCCACGACCGGAACCGAGTCCGGCACGGTGAACACGGGCGGGATCGGGGCGTTCAGCTTCATCTGGAGTCGGACGATCTCCCGGTGGACTCGTGAATCGCCCGCAGCGTGTCGCGCTGCATCTCCAGTGTCTTGATGGTCACCTGAAGCATGGAGAGATTCATCTTGAGCCAGTTCTCCACCGTCTGCAGTTCGGCGATCTTCTTCTCCACGTCCTCGATGTTCATCGTGGGCTGGAAGACGCCGGGCAAGGGGAACGACATCGGGTTCCACATCTTGCGGAAGAACTCCAGCGGGTCCTCGGATCCTCCGGCGTCGCTCATGGCGAAGGTCCTTACATCGTCGGGCCGAGAACCCAGGGCGCGAACTCGTCTTCGCCGTAGCCCCACATTTCGCTCTTGGACTTCTCGCCGGAGGCGACCCGAAGAATCTGGTCGAAGAACTGCTTACCCACCTCCTGGATGCTTGCCTTGCCGTCGACGATGACGCCGCAGTTGATGTCCATGTCCTCCTCCTGACGGGTGAAGAGCGCGGTGTTCGTAGCGAGTTTCAGGGAAGGTGCAGGCTTGCAGCCGTAGGCCGAGCCGCGACCCGTCGTGAAGCACACGACGTTGGCGCCGCCGGCCACCTGACCCGTTGCGGAGACCGGGTCGTATCCCGGGGTGTCCATGAACACGAAGCCCTTCGCATCGACGATCTCGGCGTACTTGTATACACCCATCAGCGCGGTCGTACCGCCCTTGGCCACGGCACCGAGCGACTTCTCGAGAATGGTCGTGAGGCCGCCGGCCTTGTTGCCGGGCGACGGGTTGTTGTTCATCTCGCCGCCGAGCTTCTCGGTGTACTCCTCCCACCACTTGATGCGGGAGACAAGTTTCTCGCCGATCTCGCGGGAAGCCGCACGGCGGGTGAGCAGGTGCTCGGCACCGTAGATTTCCGGGGTTTCCGACAGGATCGCGGAGCCACCATGGCGAACCAGCATGTCCACCGCCGCGCCGAGCGCCGGATTGGCGCTGATGCCGGAGTAACCGTCGGAGCCGCCGCACTGCAGGCCGAGCGTGAGGTGCTTCGCCGGGACCGTCGTGCGGACCGCCTTGTTGGCCTCGGGCAGCAGGGCCTTCACGCGGGCGATGCCCTCCTTGACGGTCTTGCCGGTACCGCCGGTCTCCTGGATGGTGAAGGTCTGCAGCTGGTCGGAACGCTTGAGCCCTTGCGCCGCCAGCAGGTCATTGATCTGGTTCGCTTCACAGCCGAGGCCGATCAGCAGGGAGGAATGAAAGTTGGCGTGCGTCGCATAGCCCGCCAGCACCCGCCGGAGCACCCCGACCGGCTCGCCGGTGGACCCCATCCCGCAGCCGGTGCTGTGCACGATCGGCACCACCCCGCCCACGTTGGGGAACTCCGCCAGCACTTCGTCGGTGAAGTACTTGGCGATCATCCGGGTGACGTGCGCCGAGCAGTTCACGCTGGAGACGAGACCGATGTAGTTGCGGGTGGCGACGCGCCCGTCTGCGCGCACATAGCCCTGGAAGGTGGCCGGTTCGGCCACGAAATCGGTGGGGTGGTAGTCGGCACCGAACGCGTAGTCGCGCTCGAAGTTGCCCATCGCCAGGTTATGGACGTGCACGTGCTCGCCGGTGCGGATCGGCCGCGTCGCGAAACCGATGATCTGGTTGTAGCGCCGGACCGGCTCGCCTTCCTTGATGTCCCGGCTGGCGATCTTGTGGCCGGCGGGCACGGCGACGGCCGCGCGGAGGTTTTCCTTGATGACTTCCGTGCCGGCGGGCAGATCGACACGGGCGATCACCACGTCGTCGGCAGGATTGAGTCGGATGGTCAGGTCGACGGCTTGCAGCATGGATCCTCCGGAGGGTTCGATGGCGGGCAGGCGCTTTCCTGGCTGCGCCCTGCGCCGGGTTTCTGGCCGGATTATAGGCGCAGGGAAGGTCCGCCGCGGACCCTATGGCATACTTCGGCCCTTCCAAAAGAGACGAATCCGAGGGGGAGAACGTGGGCACGAGACTCGCAGGCAAGACGGCGTTCGTCACTGCCGCAGCGCAAGGGATCGGACACGCGGTGGCCCTGGCCTTCGCGCGCGAAGGTGCCAAGGTCTGGGCGACGGACATCAACGCCGCCAAGCTCGCGACACTCGACGGCACGCCGGGAATCCAGACCCGCGTGCTTGACGTCCTGGACGACGCCCGCGTGGCCGCCGTCGCTGCCGAAGTGGGCACACCCGACATCCTCTTCAACTGCGCCGGCTTCGTGCACGGCGGCACGCTTCTCGACTGCACCGAGGAGCAGTGGAAGTTCGCCTTCGATCTCAATGTCCGCTCTCATTTCGTCGTGATCCGGGCGTTTCTGCCCGGGATGCTCGCGAACGGCGGCGGCTCGATCATCAACGTGGCTTCGGTGGCGGGCAGCATCAAGGGCATCGTCAACCGCTTCGTGTACGGCACGACCAAGGCCGCGGTCGTCGGTCTCACCAAGTCCATCGCAGCCGACTATGTCCGCCAGGGCATCCGCTGCAATGCACTGTGCCCTGGAACCGTCGATACGCCGTCGCTCGGCGATCGCATCAATGCCAACGCGGACCCGGTGCAGGCCCGCAAGGATTTCATCGCGCGCCAGCCCATGGGCCGGCTCGCCACGGCGGACGAGATGACCGGTGCCGCCGTCTACCTTGCCTCCGACGAATCGGCGTTCATGACCGGTCAGACGGTCATCGTCGACGGTGGCATCACGATCTGACCTCAGGAGGAAGACACATGAAACTCGTACGATTCGGAGACGCCGGCAGCGAGAAGCCGGGTCTGGTGGATGCCGATGGCGCCCTGCGCGACCTGTCCGGGATCATCAAGGACGTGGACGGCTCGGTGCTCGGCGACGACAACCTCGCCCGCCTGCGCGCCATCGACCCGAACTCGCTCCCGAAGGTCTCCGGCTCGCCGCGCTTCGGCGCCCCCGTGGCCAGGGTCGGCAAGTTCATCGCGATCGGACTCAACTACTCCGATCACGCCAAGGAATCGAACATGCCCATTCCGAAGGAGCCCGTGGTCTTCAACAAGGCCACCTCCTGCATCATGGGTCCCAACGACACCGTGATCCTGCCCAAGGGTTCGGTGAAGGGCGACTGGGAGGTGGAACTCGCCTTCGTGATCGGCAAGCGCGCCAAGAACGTGTCTGAGGCCGATGCCCTGGACCACGTCGCCGGCTACATGATCTGCAACGACGTGTCGGAACGCGAGTGGCAGCTCGAGCGCGGCCAGACCTGGGACAAGGGCAAGGGCTTCGACACTTTCGGCCCGATCGGGCCGTATCTGGTGACCCGCGACGAGATTCCGGACCCGCAGAACCTCGCCATGTGGCTGGACGTGAACGGTCAGCGCATGCAGACCGGCAATACCAACACGATGATCTTCAACGTGCGCCAGCTGGTCGCGTACGTGAGCTTCCTGTGCACGCTCGAACCGGGCGACGTCATCACCACGGGCACCCCGCCCGGCGTGGGCATGGGCATCAAGCCCAACCCGGTGTTCCTGAAGGGCGGTGACGTCATGCGCGTAGGCATCGACGGACTCGGGGAACAGCGCCAGGAAGTCCGCGCCTCCTGACGTTCCGGAAGGAAATCCCGATGTAGCGAAGGCGCGCGGAACTCCGCGCGCCTTTTTCTTTTCCAACGGCCCGCGCGCCGACAGGCAAGTGTTTGGGAAAGTCCGCAGATTCTTCGCGGATCACGCAGGTTGTGCGAGCCTTCCTCGAGGACGAGTGTGAACGTGACCGGTTTTGCCGCAAGACTCACCGCTTCCGCCGCTTTCGAGCGATTCATCGTCCTGGTGATTGTCTTCAATGCCGCGATCATCGGCCTGGAGACCCAGCCGGACGTGATGCGCAGCTTCGGAAGTCTGTTCAGCGTCCTCAACGCCACGATCCTGCTCGTGTTTATCGGCGAGGCGGCGCTCAAGATCGCCGCCCAGTGGCCACGGCCCCAGCGTTACTTCGCGAACGGCTGGAACGTCTTCGACTTCGCCATCATCGTGCTGTCCCTCATTCCGGGCTCCGGCGAATTCGCGACCGTCGCGCGACTCATCCGGATCCTCCGGGTGCTGCGCCTCGTCACCGCACTGCCCAAGCTGCGACTGATGGTCGCGACGCTGGTGCGCTGCATTCCCGGCATGGGGCATGTGGTCTCCCTCATGGCGATACTCTTCTACGTATACGGCGTGGCCGGTTATCACCTGTACGGCGCCCATGACCCGGCGCACTGGGGCACACTGGGGCGTGCGTTCCTCACGCTGTTCCAGATCGCGACCCTAGAAGCCTGGACGGACATCATGAGGACCGCCATGGAACTGGGCCGCTGGCACTGGGTCTTCTTCGTGAGCTTCGTGCTGCTCGGGACCTTCGTCGTGGTGAATCTGTTCGTCGCCGTGGTGATCAACAGCCTCGAGGAGAGCCACCGCGAGGTGGCCGAGGCCGATGCCCTGGCCGAGCGGGGCTCCGCGAACGACGCGCAGGAGACGGTGCGCGCCCTGCGGGACCTGCTGAACCAGTTCGAGAAACGCGTGAGCTCGCTTGAGCGCACACTGCGCGACGGCACCAAGGACTGACTGCGAGGAGAGACTGCGATGCGAGTAGGCGTCCCGAAGGAAATCAAGAATCACGAGTACCGGGTGGCGCTCACGCCCGCCGGAGCCCGGGTGTTGGCAAGCCGCGGCCACCGTGTGATCGTCCAGACCGGTGCCGGCAGCCACGCCGGATTCGGCGATGGCGAGTACATCGCCGCGGGCGCGACGATCGCCGCCTCTGCCGCCGAGGCCTGGGACGCCGACCTCGTGATCAAGGTGAAGGAACCGCAGGAAGCCGAGCTGGGCTTCTTCCGGGAAGGTCAGGTGCTGTTCACGTATCTGCACCTCGTCACGTGCCCGGAAGTCGTGGAAGCGATGCTCGCGGCCAAGACTGTCGGCATCGCGTACGAAACCGTCACGGACGCCCATGGCGCCCTGCCATTGCTGATCCCCATGTCCGAGGTCGCCGGTCGGCTCGCCATCCAGACAGGCGCCTGGACGCTGATGCTGCCCCAGGGCGGAAGCGGCGTGCTGCTGCCGGGCGTGCCCGGGGTCCCACCCTGCAAGGTGACCATCCTCGGCGCCGGTACGGTCGGGACGCACGCGGCGTGGGCGGCGGCGGGCTTCGGTGCCGATGTCACGGTGCTCGACATCGATCTGCGACGCCTGCGCGAGATCGAAGCGCTGTTCGGCACGCGCGTGCGCACGTGCTACTCCGAACCGGACGCCATCGCCCGTCACATCGGCCAGTCAGACCTCGTGATCGGCGCGGTGCTCGTCCGAGGCCGACATGCGCCCAAGCTCATCACTCGCGAGATGCTCCGCTCGATGCGGCCGGGCTCCGTGCTGGTGGACGTCGGGATCGACCAGGGCGGCTGCGCGGAAACCTCGCGCCAGACGACCCATGCGGCACCCACCTATGTCGAGGAGGGCGTCATCCACTACTGCGTCGGCAACATGCCCGGCGCGGTCGCGCGCACCTCCACGCTCGCGCTCACCCAGGCCACACTCCCCTACGCCACCGCCATCGCCAACCGGGGCTGGCGTGAAGCGCTGCGCGCGGATCCGGGTGCGCGCCAGGGCCTCCAGGTGTGGAACGGGTCCCTCACGTACGCGCCGCTCGCCGACGATCTCGGCATGGCCTGCGTCGACCCGGAAGTCGCGCTCGCAGCGGCATAGGGAAGGTCTGCAAAACCCCGCCCCGCGTCTTCTTGCGCACCGGGCGGTATCGATCATCGCAACTCGATCTGCCGCGCACTGCCTGCGCGGCACTCCTCGTTAAGGTTCGCCCGTCCGCAACGCGAGACGACCGGCAAGCAGGCGCCGGCGACCCGTTCGCTTCGCATGCGGCCAAGCACTTTTCAACGCGAACCCAACAGGAGACTCATCATGAAAAACGGCCTCAACGGGCGCCACGCCGTGCGCGCTCTCGTCACCTCGACCCTTGCCGCCACTGCCCTCGCTGCAGCGGCACCGGCTTCGGCAACACTCAACTCAAACTCCCTGCTCCCGGGACAGCTCGTGATCAGCGAGATCATGGTGGACCCCACCAAGGTGGGAGACGCCTCGGGCGAATGGTTCGAAGTCTTCAACCCCTTCGGCATCGCGATCGACCTCAATGGCATGGTGGTCGAGAGCCAGACGGGCACGACGGTGGAGAACTTCACCATCAAGGGCAATGCGATCATCGAACCTGGCGACTACTTCGTGTTCGGACGCAATGCGAACACCGCCACGAACGGCGGCCTCGCCGTCGACTATGCGTGGGGCAACGCGATCTCTTTCGGCAACTCGACGGACTTCCTGCGTATCGAAAGGCCTGACGGGCAGATACTCGTCCAGGCGAACTGGTCGAGTCCCGCGGCGGGACGGTCCATCGAACTTCGCAATGGTGTCGTCCCGGCCTTCGGGCCCGGAGCGTTCGGGTCGTCGACGGTCGCGTATGGACTCGGGGATTTCGGCACACCGGGATTCGCGAACAGCGCGCCGATGAATCTCGCGGGACTTGTCGCGCCGCCGGTCCCTGAGCCGGAAACCTACGCGCTGATGGCGATGGGGCTGGGCTGCATCGGTCTCGCGCGACGCAGGAACCGGAGGTAGTCGCGAGAAAGGCGGGGCGCCTGCGAGCGCCCCGCTTCACTTACGGTGCGAGGATCTCGAGGTTGTCGATGAGCCGCGTCGTGCCGAGCTTCGCGGCACCGAGCACCACGAGTTCCTTGTCGTCGGCTTCGGGCTGCAGCAGCGTACGCCGGCTGCGCACAACCACGTAGTCGACATGCCAGCCGTGCCGGGCGAGCAGCGCGTCCGCCGCGAATTCCAGCGCCTCGAAATTCCGGTCGCCACCTTCCACCGCGGCCTTCACTTCACGCAGGGCCTGACCGAGGCGGGGTGCCTCGTCACGCTCGGCTGTGCTGAGGTAGCGGTTGCGTGACGACAACGCGAGACCGTCGGCCGCGCGGAAGGTCTCGGCGGCGATGATGCGGGTGGGCAGCGAAAACTGCCTCACCATGTGACGGACGACGTGGAGCTGCTGATAGTCCTTCTTGCCGAACACGGCGCTTTGGGGCTGCACCATGTTGAAGAGCTTCAGCACGACCGTGGCGACGCCACGGAAATGCCCGGGCCGGAAGCGCCCCTCGAGCTTGTTGGCGATGGAGGGCGGATCCACCATGAACACCTGAGGCTCCGGATACATCACGGTCTCATCCGGGTGGAACACCATCTGGCAGCCGGCGGCCTCCAGCTTCTCGCAGTCTTCCTCGAACGTGCGCGGATACTTCTCGAAATCCTCGCCCTGCCCGAACTGCAGCCGGTTGACGAAGATCGTCGTGACCACGAAGGGGGCGTCCTGCAAGCCCAGCTTGACGAGGCTCAGGTGTCCATCGTGGATATTGCCCATGGTGGGCACACACGAGACACGGCCGGCTCGCGCGATGCGGGTACGCAGTTCATCGACGGAACGGACGACATCTATCGCCATGGCAAGCCTGCCACTGCGAGCAACGCGCCGCGCCCCCGGCCCGGCCACCGATTCAGAGTGCGCATCGGCAGGTTACCTCCGTGAAACGACAGAGTCTGATTGTTCTGATGGGACGGCCGCGCAGTTCGATCCGCCCGGCGCCATGCCGGACAGCAGCGTTCAGCCCAGATTGAAATACTCCCGCGCCCCTCGCATCTCTGTGATGCGTCGCAACAATAGCGCAAAGTCTTCCGGCCGATCAACCAGGTTGAGCCGCTCGCTGTTGACGACCAGGACGGGGGATGTCCGGTACTCGTGGAAGAACCGGCTGTAGGCCTCCGAGAGATCCGCCAGATACTCCTCGGACACGCCGCGCTCGTAGTCCACCCCGCGACGGCGCACCCGTGAGAGCAGTGTCCGCGGTGTGGCCTGCAGATAGATCACGAGATCGGGCACGGGAGCCTGCGGCGCGAGATGCTCGAAGATCTTCCGGTACAGAGCGAGTTCGTCGTCGGCGAGCGTGAGCGCGGCGAACAGCGGGTCCTTGTCGAAAAAGAAGTCCGACACATAGATGCCGCGGAACAGATCGCCTTGCTTGAGTGCCCGCAGCTGGTCGACGCGCTGGAACAGGAAGAACAGCTGTGTGGACAGCGCGTGCCGCGAAGGATCCTCGTAGAACGCCGCGAGAAACGGATTCGCGCCGGGATCCTCCAGCAGAAGCTCCGCCCCGATCTCCGCAGCGAGTCTTCGCGCGAGCGTGGTCTTGCCCACTCCGATGGGGCCTTCCACGACGACATGGCGAAGCCGTTCAGGCCACGCGGTGGTCATGCATCCTCTCCGCACTCTGAACCGCGGCAGCCCGCCAGGCCAGATGCCGTACGCGGCCGCGGCCCGGAATCTCCAGCTCGGGCGCGATCTCCGCCAGGGGAAGCAGCACGAACGCCCGCTCGTGCAGACGCGGGTGCGGCAGCGTCAGCGCATCGGTGTCCATTGCGCGATTGCCGTGAAGCAGCAGATCGAGGTCGAGCGTGCGCGGCCCGTTGGGGATGCACCGTTCACGACCCGCGGCCCTCTCGAGTTCGAACAGCGACGCCAGCAGCGATTCCGCGTCGAGCGACGTTTCCAGGAGCGCAACGGCATTCACGAAGTCCGGCTGATCGGCGTAGCCGACGGGCGCCGTGCGGTAGAGCGAGGAGCGCGCGAGCAATCGCGTGGAGGGAAGCTTGTCGAGATCCGCGATGGCTTTCTCCACCCGCTGCTCGGGGCCGTCTAGATTCGACCCGAGCGCGACATAGGCGTGCGCGGGTCGCGGCAGAACCGGCTCACGCATCAGCCCGCGTCCGGCCCCGGCGCCGAGCTCTCATCGCCTGCCGGCTCGCCGTTCGCGGGGCGCTTGCCGCCGCGGCGACGACGTCGCTTCTTGGCGGGACCGGCTCCGGACCCTGCGTTCGCGATCATCTCGGCACGCTCGGACTCGGGCGCATCCTGGAAGCGGGTCCACCAGTTGCCGAGTTCCTCGTCGACCTCACCGCTCTCGCAGCGCAGGACGAGGAAGTCATAGCCGGCACGGAACTTCGGATTCTCGAGGGCACGATACGGGCGTTTCCCGCTGCGCTGTTCGAGGCGCCACTGCAGCAGCCAGATCTCCTTCATGTCAGTGCCGAAGCGCCGCGGAATCGCGATCTTCTCGGCCTGAGTGGAGAGAACCTGATCCATCGCGTCGTGCATGGCAGGGACTTCCGGCACTCCACGCTCCCTGCCGGCATTCCAGGCTGCCAGCACTTCGTGCCAGAGCAGGGCTGCGAACAGGAAGGCGGGCGAGACGCCCTTGTCGGCGCGGATGCGCTCGTCCGTGCGTTCGAGAGCGAGCCAGACGAACCGCTCGCCCATGGGCTGTTCCAGGATCACGTCGAGCATCGGCAGCATGCCGTGATGCAGCCCTTCGTCACGCAGTTGCCTGACACAGGCGACCGCATGGCCGGAAAGCAGAAGCTTCAGCATCTCCTCGAACAGCCGGGCGGCGGGGACGTTCTGGACGATCTCCGCCATGGCTTGAATGGGTTCGCGGGTGCGTCGCTCGATGGTCATGCCGAGCTTGGCGGCGAGCCGCACGGCGCGAAGCATCCGCACCGGATCCTCCCGGTACCGTTCCACGGGGTCGCCGATGATGCGCATGGTCCGCGAGGCGACATCGGCAGCGCCGCCGCAGTAGTCGAGCACCTGCTCCGTCGCGGGATCGTAGTAGAGGGCGTTGACCGTGAAGTCACGCCGCATGGCGTCTTCTGCCTGACTGCCGAACACGTTGTCGCGCAGGATGCGCCCGTGTTCGTCCTTGATCTGGTTGTCGTCCCCTACCGCCTGTGCCGCGCGGAAGGTGGACACTTCCACCGTCTCGGCACCGCACATGACGTGCACGAGCCGGAAGCGCCGACCGATGATCCGCGAACGGCGGAACACGGCGTGGACCTGCTCGGGCGTCGCGTCGGTGGCGACGTCGAAGTCCTTCGGGGTGTGCTGCAGCATCAGGTCGCGTACGGCGCCGCCCACCACGTAGGCCTTGTAGCCCTGGGCCTGCAGCGTATCGGTGACACGGCGCGCACAGGAACTGATCTGGGAGCGGCGCACGCCGTGCTGATCGACCGGAATGATGGCCGGTCCGGTCGGGACGGCGGGAGCCGTGGGAGCGGCAGCGCGCCGTCCCGAGCCTCGGGAGAAGACCTTTTCGATCAGCTTTCGGATCATGAACACTCGGAGGTTGCGCCCATGCACGAGGAGGGCGCCAAGTCCGGGATTATACGCACCGACCCTCCTGCGGCAGGGCGCCGTCGGGCATGCCTCACCGTCATCGGAGGCTGATGATGCTCCAGCCGTGCTCCAGGGCGTGTTCCTTCAGGGTTTCGTCCGGGTCGACCGCCACCGGGTGGGACACCCGGGACAGCAGGGGAAGATCGTTGAGGGAGTCGCTGTAGAACCAGGTCTCGCGGAACGACGCCCACGTGAGCCCCAGTCCGGCGAGCCAGGCCTCGACTCTGGCGATCTTCCCTTCGCGGAACGCCGGCAGACCTGCCACGCCGCCGGTGAACTCTCCCGACGCATTCTCGGCCGGATCGGTCGCGACCAGATTCTCGATCCCGAACTCGCGGGCGATGGGCATTGTGACGAAGCTGTTGGTGGCCGTGACCACGGCACGCGCGTCGCCGGCATGGCTCGCGACCAGGTCACGGGCCTTGCGGGTCATCATGGGCAGTATCTTGTTGCGCACGTACTCCGCGCGCCAGGTCTCCAGCTGGCTGCGCGGGTGGCGCGAGAGCGGCTTCAGCTGGAAATCCAGAAACTCGTGGATATCGAGCGTCCCGGCCCGGTATTGCTCGTAGAACTGGATGTTGCGCGCCTCGTAGACCTCCCGGTCCAGCACGCCCTTCTCGATCAGGAACTGAGCCCACTCGAAATCGCTGTCGCCCGCGAGCAGGGTGTTGTCGAGGTCGAACAGGGCTAGTTTCATCGCTTGCGGCATGTCGGCAGTGTCTCGGGTGTTCGGGGTTGGCGGCGGGCCGCGAAGATTGCGCCCGGAAGAATCCTTACTCTTACTTCTGGCGCCCGGCCTATGCGTGAGGGGTCCTGTCGGCTTCCTGCGGGGCACTCGGTCCGGCGGCCGACCTGAGGGCCCCATCTTCCCTCAGGGCCTCCCGGAGCAGCGGCACCGTCAGCGGGCGCTGTCGCTCCAGCGATGTCCGGTCTAGCAGGTCCAGTGCCCGGACCAGCGCGCGGAGATCGCGGTCACCGTGGGTCAGCAGGTAGTCGGCGACCTCCGTCGGCAGGTCGAAGCCCCGCGCGGCGGCCAGCCGGCGCAGGGCTGCGGCCTTGTCCTCGTCCCGGAGCGGCTGCACGCGATACACGAGCGATGCCCCGAGCCGGGTGCGCACGTCGTCGCGCAGCTTCAGCTGGGCCGGCGGCGCATTGCCCGCAAGCACCATCACGAAGGCGCCGTCCCGGGCACGGATCAGGGCATTGAACAGGGCGATCTGGCGCGCGGGGTCGAGCTCCTCGACATCGTCGACGGCCGCGAGCCCGCCCTCGGGCCATTCACCGTTCGCGCCCGGCCACATCACCGCGGCGCGCCCGGTGCCGGCGAAATCGCGCCGAACCGCCCGAAGCCAGTGCGATCGGCCGGAACCTTCCTCACCCCAGAGATAGATCCAGGGTTCGCGGGCGGTGCCGTCCACGAGCGCCTTCAGCGCGGCGTGGAGTTCGGCATTCGGCCCCGTCACCGAATCGTCGAGTCCCGGGTCGACATCCAGGGCGAGACCGAGTGCGAGTTGCTTCATGCCCGGATTATCGCCGAAACGGCTGCGTGGAGCGCTCCCGGCGCCCGCTACGCGTCTTGCCAGCGGCATGGCTTAGGCAAGGACCGCCCGTCCGGTAGAATCCGCAGTCCCGCACGCCGAACCCCGACACGATGAGCAGCCACCCTCCCGCTTCCTCCACGCCCCTCACCTATCGCGACGCCGGAGTCGACATCGACGCCGGGGACGCGCTCGTCGAGCGCATCAAGCCGCTGGCCCGCGCCACGATGCGGGAAGGCGTGCTCGCCGGCATCGGGGGCTTCGGTGCGCTGTTCGAAGTCCCGAAACGATATCGCGAGCCGGTCCTGGTATCCGGGACGGACGGGGTCGGCACCAAGCTGAAGCTCGCCTTCCACCTGGACATCCACGACACCGTCGGCATCGACCTGGTCGCGATGAGCGTGAACGACATCCTGGTCCAGGGCGCGGAACCGCTGTTCTTCCTGGACTACTTCGCCTGCGGACGGCTCCAGGTAGACACCGCCGCCGCCGTGATCCGCGGCATCGCGGACGGTTGCACCCAGGCCGGATGCGCGCTGATCGGCGGCGAAACGGCGGAAATGCCGAGCATGTATCCCGACGGCGAATACGATCTCGCCGGCTTCGCGGTGGGCGTGGTGGAGAAGTCGTCGATCATCAACGGCCGTGACATCCGTCCCGGCGACCGTGTCATCGCCCTCGCCTCGAGCGGCCCCCACAGCAATGGCTATTCCCTCGTCCGTCGCATCGTCGAGGTGAGCGGCGCGGATCTCGCCTCGCCCTTCGGCGGCACGACACTCGGCAGGGCGCTGCTGGCGCCGACACGCATCTATGTGAAGCCGGTACGCGCACTGTTCGAACACACGCCCGTGAAGGGCATCGCGCACATCACCGGCGGCGGGCTCGTGGAGAACATCCCGCGCGTGCTCCCGGGGAACACGTGCGCGGTGCTCGACCGCGCAACGTGGTCGTTGCCTCCGGTGTTCGCCTGGCTCCAGGAAAACGGCAGGGTCGAAGACGCCGAGATGCACCGCGTGTTCAATTGCGGCATCGGCATGGTTCTCGTGGTGGCGTCGGCCCACGCCGATGCTGCCGTCGCGGCGCTGCGGGCGAACGGCGAGAACGCCTGGATCGCCGGCACCATCCGGGATCGCAAGGCGGGCGAACCGCAGACGCTCGTCCCATGAGTCGTGTGGTGGTCCTGATCTCGGGCCGTGGCAGCAACATGCAAGCGCTGGTGGAGAACGGCATCCCGGTTGTCGCCGTGATCTCCAACCGGCCGGAAGCGAAGGGCCTGGCGTTCGCCGCTTCCCGAGGGATCCCGACAGCCGTCGTTGACCACAAGTCCCACCCTGACCGGGAGTCGTTCGACCGGGCACTCGTCGAAGCAGTGAACCGCCACAATCCCACGCTCGTCGTGCTGGCCGGCTTCATGCGCGTCCTCACGGCCGTGTTCGTGGGGGCGTTTGCCGGGCGGATGATCAATATCCACCCCTCCCTGCTGCCATCCTTCACGGGTCTCGACACGCATCGTCGCGCGATCGAGGCCGGCGCCAAGATCCACGGCTGCACGGTGCATTTCGTCACGGAAGCGCTCGACCACGGGCCGGTGATCGCGCAGGCGGCGGTGCCCGTCCGCGATGACGACACCGAGGATGCGCTGGCGGCGAGGGTGCTCCTTCAGGAGCATCGGATCCTCCCGGCTGCCATCCGCTGGTTCCTGGATGGCCGCCTGCATGTGAACGGACTTCGGGTGTCGCTCGTTGAGGCAGGCGTGAACGATAACGCCCTGCGAGTGCCAGACCCCCTATGAAACGACTGATAGCTGCCGTGTTTGCCCTGAGTCTTCCGATCGCCGTGAACGCTGCGGACCAGGACGGTGAAGACAGCGTCGTGGTTCCTCCCGTGACGATCACCGCGCCGCGGTTCGAGCAGATCGAAACCGCACCCATGCGGGTCGAGATGACCATCAGCGTCGAGGCCCGGGGCTTCACCGTGGGCGAGGGCAAGGATGTGTTCGAGCACGACGGCGACGTCTACCGCGTCGTGAGCGAGGCCCGCACCTCCGGCATCGTCCGCGCGGTGAAGCGGATCGAAGAGAAGCGCGAAAGCCGCGGCGAAGTCACCGGCCAGGGCATCCGGCCCACGAGCTTCCGGCAGGAACGGACCGGCAAGTCGCCCAAGAACGCCACGTTCGACTGGGACGCCGGAAAGCTGACGCTGAGCGAAGGCGACGAACGCGAAGTCGTCGCCCTGCCGCCGGCGACGCTCGACCAGACCAGCCTGCCCTACGCGTTCGTCTTCGTGCAGCCGCCGCGGAGCGGACAGTTCCGGGTGCACGTCACCGACGGCCGCAGGCTTACCTCCTACGATGTGCGCTTCGTCGGGCAGGAGAAGCTCGACACGAAGCTCGGCAAGATCGACACGCTGCGCTACCGGAAGGTGCAGACCGGCGACGACAAGCGCGGGTTCGAATTCTGGCTGTCGCTGCAGCATCACAATCTGCCGGTGCGCATCCGCATCGTCGAGAAGGACGGCACGGCGTTCGATTCCAACGTGACCAGACTCGATTTCACGCGACGCTGATGGAAATCACCCGCGCACAGATCGGTTCGGCCGCGAACGCCCTCGCCGCGCAACTCACGTTCGAGCGACCGGCCGATGTCACGCTTCGTACGTGGTTCCGCGCCAACCCCAATCTCGGCTCGCGGGACCGCGCCTTCGTCGCGGATGCCTCCTTCGCGGTGCTGCGGCATCTGCGCCGACTCGAATCGGTGGTCGGCTCGCGCGAGCCCCGTCCGCTGATTCTTGCGGCTCTGGTGCTCGTGCTCGGCCGCAGTGCACGATCTCTCGAGCCCCTTCTCAAGCCGGGCGAAGGCGATTGGCTGAACGGCCTCGCGCGCACGGGCCCCGCGACGGATTCCCCGGCAATCAGGCTTTCGCTTCCGGACTGGCTGTACGAGCGACTCGTCACCGCCCACGGTCCGGAACTGGCGGAGCGCATCGCACAGTCGATGCTGAATACCGCCCCGCTCGATCTGAGGGTCAACACGTTCGTCACGCGTCGGGACGACGTGCTCGGCAAGCTTCGGGAAAGTGGCATCGAAGCGGTGGCCACGACGCTTTCGCCTTGGGGCGTGCGCCTGCGTGACAAGGCGTCGCTCGAACGCCATGCACTGGTCACCAGCGGGTTCGTCGAGGTGCAGGACGAGGGCAGTCAGCTGGTCGCGCTGCTGATGGAGGCCAAGCGAGGACAGATGGTTGTCGACTTCTGCGCCGGCGCCGGCGGCAAGACCCTCGCACTCGGGGCAGCGATGCGATCGGAAGGACGTCTCTATGCCTTCGACACCTCCGAGAAGCGTCTGGCCAACTTCGAGCCGCGACTGAAGCGCTCCGGGCTTTCGAACGTCCACCCGGAGCGTATCGCCCACGAGAACGACGCCCGCGTGAAGCGGCTCGCCGGGAAGATCGACTCGGTGCTCATCGATGCGCCCTGCAGCGGGACCGGCACGCTGCGGCGAAATCCGGATCTGAAATGGCGCGGCTCCGCGGCCGGAGTCGACGAGCTGACGGCCAAGCAGGGCGCCATCCTCGATTCCGCCAGTCGACTCGTCAAGGCCGGAGGTCGCGTGGTCTACGCCACCTGCAGCCTGCTGCCCGAGGAGAACGAAGGTGTCGTGGAGCGCTTTCTCGCCGACCACCCGGGGTGGACGGTTCGCGATGCAGCGGAGATCCTCGGGCGTCAAGGCGTCACCGGCGTCGGCGACGGTCCCTATCTCTCGCTCCTGCCCCATCTGCACGGCACGGACGGCTTCTTCGCTGCCGTGCTGGAGAAGAACGCCGCGTGATCGTGACGCCGGGCACCATCGTCGTGGAAACACCTGCAGAGGCGCAGGCGCTCAATCTTCTCGCGCGGCTGATGGAAGAGGTCGAGACGACCACGATCCTCCTCCAGGTGTCGGTCCTGTTCGCTGCCGGTGCGATTGCCTGGATCCTCGCGAAAGCGCTGCGCGGGCGCCTCGGGGCATCCCGGGAGGAGATCGCCGGAGACGATGCCCTGCGATTCGGCGCAGGCGGATTGCATCGCATCTTGTTTCCCGTGGGCTTCTGGGCGCTCCTCCAGGCCGGTCGCGCCATCCTCGAGCGCTACGTGCCGGTGCCGCTTCTCGATGTGGCGGTCCCCCTGCTCTCCTCCCTCGTCGTGATCCGCATCGCCGTCTATGTCCTGCGTCATGCGTTTCCGCGGGGCGGCTGGGTCAGTCGGTCGGAAAAGGCGATCGCATGGACGATGTGGACCGGCGTCGTACTGCACATCACCGGCATCCTTCCCCGACTGCGCGAATGGCTCGACACCATCCGAATGACCGTCGGCAAGGTCGACATCTCCGCGCTGAATCTCATCGAAGGCACGCTGCTGGTACTCGTGACGCTTGTCGCCACGGTGTGGCTGGGCCGTCTCGCAGAGCAGCGGCTCATGGTGGTTCAGAGCGTGGACGGCAACGTCCGCGTCGTGCTGTCCAAGCTCGTCAAGGCAGTGTTCATCCTCCTCGGACTGCTGATCGCCTTGTCGCTGGTGGGCATCGACATCACGGTGCTGTCAGTGTTCGGCGGTGCCCTGGGCGTCGGGCTCGGGTTCGGGTTGCAGAAGATCGCGGCGAACTACGTGAGCGGGTTCGCCATCCTTCTCGACCGGTCCGTGAAACTGGGCGATCTCGTCACCATCGACAACCGCTACGGCGAGGTGACCCGGCTCACGGCGCGCTACGTGGTCGTCCAGTCTCTCGACGGGACCGAGAACATCATCCCCAACGAGACCGTAATTACCTCCACGGTCGTGAACCACTCGTACTCGGACCGCCGCGTGAGGGTCGACGGCGCGGTCCAGGTCGCCTACGACGCCGACGTGCGGCGCGCGCTCGAGATCATTGTCGAGATCGCGAAGGCCCATCCCCGGGTCGTCGACACGCCGCCCCCCATCGCGCTTGTGAAGGGTCTGGGGGAAAGTGGCGTGGATATCGAGTTCTTCACCTGGATCGACGACCCGGAATCGGGCAGGGGCAATCTCCGGTCGGACTTGAATCTGCAGATTCTGGAAGCATTTCGGAAGCATGGGATCGAAATCCCGTTCCCCCAGCGCGAATTGCGTATGCGAGCGTCGACCCATCTTCTGCCTGAAACGGACGCCGGCCACTTACATCTGCGTGATCCAGGTCAAGAAAAACCTCGGTGATCCCGTTAAAGTGATGAGCGGATAGCATGGCGCAGTAGTCTCGTTCCGTTACAATCCGTGGTTGTTCAGTCATCTAGCGCAGTTTTGCGTCTGCTGTGGGCGCGGCGGCGTTAGCCGGCACCGATCGGCCAGGCAGTGTTTCGCACATTCGGCGCGCGAGACGTTCCCGGTTCCGGCGGGCCGGCAGTCTTTGTGCAGGTCCTTGTGGTTTGTTCCAGCGCCGGCAGCCTGCGGAAGTCCTTTCGCGGCGCCGGCCCGATTGAGGGGGTTTAATGAGTTTCAACGGTCTGGTCGATCTTCCCTGGTGGGGCTATGTGCTGGTTGCCCTCGCGCTTACCCACGTCACGATTGCCGGTGTGACGATCTTTCTCCACCGGCACCAGGCACACCGGGCGTTGGACCTCCACCCGATCCCCAGCCACTTCTTCCGCTTCTGGCTCTGGCTCACGACAGGCATGGTCACCAAGGAATGGGCGTCCATCCACCGTAAGCACCACGCCAAGTGCGAAACGCCGGAAGATCCCCACAGCCCGCAGACCCGCGGCATCGACAAGGTGATGTGGGAAGGTGCCGAGTTGTACCGGGCCGAAGGCCGGAACGCCGAGACCATGGAGCGCTACGGACACGGCACGCCCGACGACTGGATCGAGCGCCATGTGTACACCAAGCGCTCGCAGTGGGGTATCGGCATCATGATGATCCTCAACCTCGTTCTGTTCGGACCCATCGGCCTCACCATCTGGGCCGTTCAGATGGCCTGGATCCCGATCTTTGCCGCGGGCGTGATCAACGGGATCGGACACTACTGGGGTTACCGCAATTTCGAGTCGGAAGACGCGAGCCGGAACATCGTCCCCTGGGGCATCCTGATCGGCGGCGAGGAACTCCATAACAATCACCATGCGTACGCAACGTCGGCCCGGCTGTCGAACAAGTGGTACGAATTCGACATCGGCTGGCTCTACATCCGCATCATGGAGATTCTGGGTCTTGCTCACGTGAAGAAGCTCGCGCCGACTGTCCGGCTCGACATGAGCAAGATGCGGATCGATCTGGGGACCTTGCAGGCCATCGTGACCCATCGCTACGACGTGCTCGCCCGTTTCGGCCGGTCCGTGCGTTCAACCTGCGCCGAGGAAGTTCTGCGCCTTCGCTCCCATGGCGTGGCAACGTCGGACCGCTCTGAACTCGGCAGGCTGATGCGGCTCGATCCGGACCAGCTCACGCTCTCCGAGAAGCAACAGCTCGAAGCGATGCTCTCCCGCAGCAAGGTTCTGAGCACAGTGCACAGCATGCGCCTGGAACTCGCCGAGATCTGGGCCCGCTCCACGGCATCGAAGGAACAGCTCGTGAAGCAGCTCGAGGACTGGTGTCATCGCGCTGAGGCCAGCGGCATTGCGGCGTTGAGCGAATTCTCCAAGACCCTGCGCTGTTACGCCTGATCGGAACGAACCGGGCGCACCGCCCGGTCGACCAAACAAAAAAGCCCGCAAAAGCGGGCTTTTTTTGTTTGCGGCTGAAGATACTGGCGTTGCGAAGCTGCCTCGGGGAGGAAGCCTCTCAGCCCGTCACTTCAGCTTCGTTTCCTTGTAGGTCACGTGCTTGCGGGCGACGGGATCGAACTTCTTGATCTCCATCTTCTCGGGCATCGTTCGCTTGTTTTTCGTGGTCGTGTAGAAATGACCGGTTCCAGCGGTGGATTCGAGCTTGATCTTGTCGCGCATGATTGTGGCTCTCGGGTAAGGCTCAGATCTTCTCGCCGGCCGCGCGGAGTTCCGCGAGGACGACGTCGATGCCGCGCTTGTCGATGGTACGAAGGCCAGCCTGCGTCAGGCGAAGCCGGACCCAGCGGTTTTCGCTCTCGACCCAGAAACGCCGGTATTGCAGATTGGGCAGAAACCGACGCTTGGTCTTGTTGTTGGCATGGGAAACGTGGTTGCCCACCATGGGTTTCTTGCCGGTGACTTGACACACACGTGCCATGGTTAGACTCCAGGCTCAATTGGAAAAGCGGGCTTTATAGCATGGGTGCCCGTTTTGCTCAATCCCTCGCTGCGACGGAACCGTAACGAGGCTTGAGTTCAAGAACGGAATCAATCGCTTCGGTGGCGGCCAGGCGTCCTGGTTTCCTCACAGCAATCCCCTCTCGGCAAAGGACACGGCCCCCGCGGAACCCACCACCACATGGTCCAGAACCTTGACGTCCACGGTCGCGAGCGTCTGTCTGACCGTCTGGGTCAATTGCTCGTCCGCGCGGCTGGGCTCGGCAACGCCCGAAGGGTGATTGTGGGCGAGGATCACGGCAGCCGCGTTGTGCTCCAGAGCCCGCCTGGCGATCTCGCGCGGATACACCGGGGTCTGGGTAAGCGTCCCCGCGAAGAGTTCCTCCTGGACGATGACACGGTGCTGGGCGTCGAGAAACAGTACGACGAAGCACTCCCGGTCCCGGCCCTGCAGCGACAGACGCAGGAATGCCTTCACATCAGCAGGCGAACTGAGCGCATCGGCCTCGCGGAGCCCCTCCAGAAGCGAACGCCTCGCCAGCTCCATGGCTGCCAGCAGCCGGGCCCGACGGGCAGGGCCAAGCCCCTTGGCCGGCGTCGCCCCGACTCGACAGGCGAGCATCAGCGGGGACAGCCCGCCGAAACCGCCGATCAGTTCCCGCGCCAGTTCCACCGCACTTTTGCCTGCCGTCCCGGTACCGAGCAGCACAGCCAGCAATTCCGAGTCGGAGAGACCGCTCCCTCCCGACGACAGCAGCTTCTCGCGAGGCCGGTCAGCGGCCGGCCAATCCCTGATCGTCATGTTCGCTGTGCCACCGTGGGTGGCATCCCTGTGTTCGACTGACGGCATTCTCGCCGTGGCGCACGACAGGGACGGGACCGCCGATGGCGGCATCCTGCGGCGATCTCGGCAGTGTCACCTCGCGACGCTCGCCCCGGTGCTCAGCCCTCCCCGGGCTGGTTTACACTCGCGCCTCCTCAATCAGGACCTGCACCATGACCGAATCCCGACGGCGAAGCGTCCTTCTCGGAATGACCGGCGGCATCGCCGCCTACAAGGCGGCGGAACTGGTCCGCGGCCTGGTGCTGGAAGACGCCGAAGTGCGCGTCGTCATGACGGAGGCGGCCACCCGTTTCGTGACACCGCACACGATGCAAGCGCTCTCCGGTCACCCCGTCTACACCGACATGTGGGATTCGCGCATCGACAATGGCATGTCCCACATCGAGCTTTCGCGCGGCGCCGGGGTCATCGTGGTGGCACCGGCGAGCGCGGACTTCCTCGCCAAACTCGCCCACGGTTCGGCCGACGACCTTCTGTCGACGTTGTGCCTTGCTCGCGAGTGCCCGCTTATCGTGGCACCGGCGATGAACCGTCAGATGTGGCAGCACCCCGCCACCCAGCGCAACATCGCCATGCTCCGCGAAGACGGGGTGCTGGTCCTCGGTCCGGACAGTGGCTCGCAGGCCTGCGGCGAAACCGGCATGGGACGCATGACCGAGCCCGAAGCGCTGTGTGATCAGATCCTCGGCTGGTTCGAACCCAAGGTACTCGACCGTCTGAACGTCGTCGTCACGGCCGGTCCGACATTTGAGCGGATCGACGCGGTGCGCGGCATCACGAATCTCAGTTCCGGTCGGATGGGCTATGCGGTAGCGCGAGCGGCACGCGATGCAGGAGCGCGCGTCGCGCTCATCAGCGGTCCCACGATGCTCACCCCGCCGGGTGGCGTTCGCCTGATCCGCGTGACGAGTGCCCAGGAAATGCTCGAAGCGGTCGAACGGGCTCTCGGCGATTGCCACATGTTCGTGAGCGTGGCCGCCGTGGCGGACTATGCCCCCCTCAATCCGCAGGACCAGAAGATCAAGAAGGACGCCCGAATTCTCGGGCTCGAACTGGCGCCGACGGCGGACATCTTGGCGAACGTCGCGAGTCGGGCGAACCCGCCCTTCTGCGTGGGGTTTGCCGCGGAGAGCGAGAAGCTCGACGAGTACGCGGAGGCCAAGCGCAAGCGCAAGCATCTGCCTCTGCTGGCCGCGAACCTGGCCCAGGACGCGATCGGGGCGGACACCAACGAACTCGTCCTGTTCGACGACGATGGCCGGCACGTACTCCCCCGCGCATCGAAGCTCGCGCAGGCGCGGCTGCTCATGCAGCATGCTGCCCAGCTCTATGCCCGCTCACGCTGATCGGTCACTGGAAACCGCATGAAGACGATCGATATCCGGATTCTCGATACCCGCATCGCCAGCCAGTTGCCCGCATACGCCACGCCTGGCGCTGCCGGCCTGGATCTGCGGGCCTGCATCGACGCGCCGATGACGCTCGCCCCCGGTGCCACGGTGCTGGTCCCGACCGGTCTCGCGATCCATCTGGCAGACCCCGGCCTCGCGGCCATGATCCTTCCGCGGAGCGGACTCGGACACAAGCATGGCATCGTGCTGGGCAACCTGGTCGGCCTCATCGATTCGGACTACCAGGGTCAGCTGTTCGTATCCGTGTGGAACCGCGGGGCGACGGTCTTCGAGATCACGCCCATGGAGCGCATTGCACAGCTCGTCGTGGTACCGGTGGTACAGGTGGGATTCCGTGTCGTGGAGTCCTTCGACGCCTCCAGCCGCTCGGAGAGCGGCTTCGGCAGTACCGGCACGCGCTGATCAGGCGCCACCAAAAGAAAAAACCCGGCGAGACATCCGCCGGGTTTTCGAAGGGCTCAGCTGCGGACCAGTCGTCCGCAGAAGCCGCTTGGCAAGAAACTTACTTCGACGTCGAAGCCGCTGCCAGATCATCCTTGATCTTCCATTCCTGGAGATAGCGGATGTAACCGATGATGTTCATGATCTCCTCCTGCGACAGGCTGGTCGCGAAGGCACCCATCTTGGTCAGTGGCCGTCCCGCCGCGATCGTCGCGTAAATGGATGACGACTTGCTTCCCCACTTGTACTTCTGACAGGCGAGACAGACACTGCTGCTGCCGCCGCGTCCGTCGGGACGATGGCAGTAGGAGCAACGGGCCTGATATCGATCCTTGCCATTCTCGAGCGAAGCTTCATCGCTGGGCACCGGCATGTCGTTTTCCATACCGTGACGGTCTACGCCGTCATCCGCCGCATTCACTGCCGGCGACCACCCTGCCCCAAGGCCCAAGGCAACCGCGGCAACGGTTGCAGCAATCCAGGCTCTCAATGTCGACATGACTACTTCCTCCCTTCAAACGTGTGAACTAATTAAGGAAACGGTGAATAGAACGGCACGCCGTAGCCTTCGACGATCTCCTTGATGCGACCGTTCGACAGCAACTCGTCGATGCCTTCATTGACGAACTTGATCAGGTTCTTGTCCTCTTTGCGGATCGCCCAGACACCATTGAAGCGGTGCCCTTCGCCGGGAACATATCCCTCGACCATCTTGAACTGCGCCTTCGGAAACTCCAGTCGCGCGAGCCCAAGCGCCGTCGACCACATCAGCCCGGCATCGACCTCACCCTTCATCAGACCGCCCATGATCCGGCGGTTGTCCATGTAGATCTCTCGCGGCACCTTGTTCATGAAGAGGTAGTCGTCCATCGGCGTGGACATCGCGACCGCCACCTTCATGTTGGCGTTCTTGAAGTCCTCGATGGACTTCATGCCTTCGGCCTTGCCCTGCGTGACCAGCACGTATCCCATGCCGATGTAAGGCTTCGTGAAGACCATCTTGTGCATGAGCATGTCGTCATCGCCGTTGTCCGACAGACCCAGGAAGACATCGCACTTGCGCGACAGGATGGAATTGCGGAACGCACGAGCTGTACCGCCACGGGATGCCGTGTTGATCCAGTAGAGATCGAGGCGCATGCCGCCGCGCTTCGCGACGGAACGCATGATCTCGACATCGAACCCGGGAGGATCCGAGTTCTGCAGGGCATAGGGAAAGTCGAACGGGTCGGCACAGGCCGTCAGCATGCCTTTGGCCTTGGCCCTCACGAGTACATCGCTTGACTCGAGAGGGTCGGTTTCTTCGTCCGCGGCAAAAGCGGCGGACGGCAGCAGCGCGGACATCAACAGCGCCGCGAACATTCCCTTCAGGTACGGCAAGCTTCTAGACATGACTCCTCGCTCGGCGCGTGAATGCGCCTGTTTCATGAACTCCCTGCTCAACTCCGTGGGTTCTGCGACGAGTCAGCCGTGACCGGTCGGAACCCGGATGGCCCGTTCGTGGTGACACAACGCGCCGTATCGGGATGAGGTGACAGCTTATGTGGTCAGTGCGATCGCAAAGGACTGCAAACAGCCCGAAAAATGAGCGGGGGAGGGCAGAAACACGCGCCCTCCCCCGCTTACTGCCTTAGCTCGAACTACGAATCAGCCGTATGGGCTCGAGGTCTCAGTCGACCGCGAACACCATCAGGCCGCCGCCCTTCGAGTGCTTCTTGTACCAGTCGGCGTAGTGGAGGGGCCAGATGCCGCCGCCGCCCGCACCGTACACGATCGCGACGTACTGCTTGCCGGTAGCCGAGTAGGTGGTCGGGTTGCCGTACACGCCGGAACCGAGTTGGAACGTCCACAGCTCTTCACCGGTCTCGTCGTTCAGCGCACGGAAGTAACCTTGCGGGTCGCCGAAGAACACCAGACCGCCACCCGTCGCCAGCATACCGCCGGTCGCCGGCTCGGACTGCGACTTGGACCAGACCAGCTTGCCCGTTGCCGCATCGAAGGCCTTGACCATGCCAGCGCCCGCGTTGAAGTTCAGCACCTTCGCGCCGAGGTACCACTCACCACGCTTCCATTCCATTTTCTTGGCTTGGAGGTCCATGGCGAAGTCGTACACGGGCACGTAGACCATCTTCGTGCGGTGGCTGTAAGCCATCGGGTGCCATTCCTTGCCGCCGTCCAGGGACGGAGCAATGTCGGTCGTCAGCTTGTCATACACGATGTCCTTTTCAGGCCAGTTGTAGATCGGCTTGCAGTTATTGGCCGTCGTGATGGGCTGGGTGTAGTTCACACGCTGGAGGGCGGTGACCCACAGGCACTTGTGCTCGTTGCCGTACTTGGTCTTGATCGTGTTGGCACGGTCGATGGCATAGATGTGGCCATTGCGCGAGCCATGGAGCCACATCTTCTTGCCGCCGAGGTCGACCAGGATCATTTCGTTCACGCCGTCGTAGTCATACGGATCGTTCGGCGTGTAGTTGAAATAGCTCTTGATCTTGCCCGTGTCGGGATCGAGGACCAGGTTGCTGTTCGTGAACAGGTTGTCACCAAGGCGCACATGACGGTCGAAGTCAGGGCCCGGATTGCCAACCGGCCAGTACAGGTTGTTGGTGTCCTTGTCGTACGAACCGGTGATCCACGCGGAACCACCACCGTACTTCCAGGAGTCACCCGCCCACGTCTCGTTGCCGGGCTCGCCCGGGCCGGGGATCGTGTAGGTCTTCCAAACCGGGGCGCCCGTGTCGGCGTCGATGGCTGCGATCCAGCCGCGCACACCATACTCGGCACCAGCGGTACCGAAGATGATCTTGTTGCGGAGGGCCATCGGCATGATCGTGAAGGTCTCGGCGTACGTGTAGTCACCGATCTTCTTGTCCCAGACGACCTTACCCGTCGTGTTGTCCAGCGCAACGACGTGAGCGTCGAGGGTGGCCAGATACACCTTGTTCTTGTAGACGGCCACGCCACGGTTCACAACGTCGCAGCACAGCTTCGGAAACACGTCGCCGGGCAGTTCGCGCTCGTACTTCCAGTTCACCTTGCCGGTGGCGCCATCAACGGACCACACCTTGTTGTACGACGAGGTGACGTAGACGGTACCGTTGACAACCACGGCCTGGCTGTCCTGACCGTCCAGCACGCCGAAGGACAGGTGCCAGGCGGCACGCAGCTTCTTGACGTTGTCACGGTTCACCTGGGCCAGGGGGCTGTAGCGAGTCGTCTGATAGTCGCGGCCGTAGTGCAGCCAGTTGCTGGCGTCTTTGTCCGCGTTGAGGAGCATGTCGTCGGTCACGTAGTTCGGATACAGCTTGGCTTCCGCCGAATCCAGACCTTGCGCCCACGCGCCGCTCGAAGCGACGGCGAGAGCTGCAACGACTGCTGCCCGCTTGTAGTGCAACAGTTGCTTCACCATTGAAGTACCTCCCGAATGCGCCCCCCAGCCTGTGGCCGGAAAGCATTGGTTGTTGCAAGACTTCGAAACTCACCGAGATTACGAAGAGTGTCGCCGGCAGGATATGGGCAACACCGCGCGAGACGTTAAGTGAACGGTACCCCCTTGTCAACTCTGGACAGGGCCGTCACGAAGCCTTTTTTCAGAGGGAGAATCGGCTCTTCGCGCACGCCGCTGGACAACCTGCCGATGTCCTACCGGCGAACGGCCGGATTGAGTTTTGCTGCGTTGCAGCAATGGTGTTCGTCAAAGCCGCATGCGGCCGACAAACGAGGCAGAAGCCGGAAAACCTATGCGAGTTCGATCGCGAGAATCGACGCGTCGTCGTGCGTCGCAATGCAATCGAGGTGCTCGTGAAGGCGGTTCTGGAGAGTCTCGACAATTGCGACGCCGCGCGCCTCCAGCACCGTCTCGCGCACCCGTTCGAGACCGAACGGCACACCGTTGCTGTCCTCCGCCTCGATCAGGCCGTCGGAGAAGGCGATGAGCGTGTCGCCCGGCGTCCACGCAAGAGAGAAGCACTGATCGTCGAACATGGCGTCGGAAAGTATGCCCAGCGCCACATGCTGGGGCTCCAGGGCCCGCCGCACCCTGCCGTCGGCGCCCACCAGCATGCCGGGCGGCATGCCGCCGTTCCAGCAATCCAGCTTTCGCGCGGCCTCGTCGATGCATACGACGAAGCTCGCGAAGTATCGGCCCACCGGCAGCTGCTCCCGCAACCGCAGGTTCATCTCGCGGACCACGGTGGACAGGGCCAGGCCCTTGCGGACCATGCCGTAGAACACCTGCAGCGCCGGGATCAGGCTCACGGAGGCCGCCAGGCCGTGGCCGGTCGCGTCCCCGAGCAGGGCATAGAGGCGTCCGTTGGGACCGCGCGCCGCCGCCACCACATCACCGCTGAAGCGCGCCGAAGGCAGCACGTGCCAGCGCACCCGACGATCGTTAAGGCCCTCGTGATGGACGATCCCCTCGATCAGGGATGCCGCAAGCTCGTGCTCGTAGGCCTGTTCGTCCTGCAGCCGCTTGAGTGCCTGAGCCTGCTCCACGATCTCGGCCTGCATGCCGAAGATCCGGCGGAACGAACGGATCTTGGCTTCCAGGACGGCGAGATGCACCGGCTTCGGCAGATAGTCGTCCGCGCCGGCGTCCAGACCCTGGATGACATCGCCATCGCTGTCGAGGGTCGACATCAGGATGATGGGAACCCACCGGTCGTGCGACATCTTGCGGATCCGGCGCGTCGCCTCGATGCCGTCGACCTCCGGCATCACCACGTCCATGAGGATCAGGTCGGGGTTCACCTCCGCAAATAGCTTGAGGGCCTGTGCCCCGTCCTCCGCGACGATGACTTCGTGCCCCTGCAGTCCAAGGTAGGTCGAGAGCAGCGCGCGCACCGACGCCGAGTCCTCCACCAGGAGAACCCGGAAGCCCGACGACGTCACGGCATCGGCCGCGGCGTCGGGGGCTCTGTCGGGAGGGTAGAACGCTTCGTTCACTAGGTCTGCTCTCCAGGTCCTCAGCCGTCGATCGCCACGGAGAACCGGACCTCGCTGCCCGTTCCCAGATACTCGAGATCGGCGAAGCACAGCTGCCTGGCGAGCGCGATGCCCCGGCCGTTGGGCTCGAACGCGCGAGCCGGGTCGAATTGCTCGAACACCTTCCAGTCGAAGCCGGGGCCGGCATCGCGGATGTGGAACCGGACGGCAAGCCCGTCACGCTTCATCGTGACCGAGGCCCACTTGGCCGCGTTCTCCGGCATCTCCACGCGCCGCCGGACTTCCTCTTCCCAGATACCCTGATGCAGCAGGCGCGCCTTTTCCTTCGTCGAGATGCCGAGATTGCCGTGCTCGACGGCATTCACGAGCAGTTCCAGCAGCCCGAGACCCACGTTGGTCGGATCCGGACAGCGGCTGGCGAGCGACTGGGCGAGACCGCGTGCATCCTCCAGCGTCCGGAACCGGAACGTCCCCTCGGTCATGAGCGAAAGAATGTGCCCTTCCTGCTGCGCCTCGCGGGCGAGATCCTTCCAGCCCGCCCGATCGGTGAGGGCGGCGCGGACGATCGTCGCGAGCACTTCCCCGTCGAAAGGCTTGGTCAGGTAGTAATAGGCACCGTTCTGGATGCCTTCCATCACCTGTTCCTTCGATGCCGCCGCCGTCTGCATGATGACCGGCACCTGCCGGAACCGCGCCTCCTGCTTCACGAGCTTCAACAGGGTGAGGCCATCCATGCGCGGCATCATCCGGTCGAGAATCAGCGCGTCGAACTCGTCTTCGGGCGCGCCCTGGAGCAGTTCCCACGCCTCCTGGCCGTCGTTCGCCGTGACCAGCTCGTAGCCGGCACCATCCAGATGTTCGGCAATGATTTCCAGGTTGAACGGCTCGTCATCCACCACCAGCAGCTTTGCAAGCTTCGGCATCATGCGACTTCCCTCCTTTCATCGAAGACTGCCGATTCCGTCCACGGCAGAGGATCCACGGGCAACAGCATCACGAACCGGGCCCCGCCCTCGGGGTTGTTCTCGGCCCACAGTCGCCCACCGTGCTGGTGGACGATCTCCCGGCAGATCGCGAGGCCCAGACCGGTGCCGCCGGCACCGCTCTTGGTCTTGCTGCTCTGCACAAACTTATCGAACACGACCTCGAGTTCCTCCGCGGGAATCCCGACACCCTCGTCGACCACACTCAGCTGAACAGCCGCCACGGTCGCCACGTCTTCGCGCCGCTGCCCGGCCTTGAGCGCTCCGGCGTTCAGTCTCACGAACACCCTCCGGCCTTCGGGCGTGAACTTGATGGCGTTCGACAGCAGATTCCGGATCACCTGCATCACCCGGTTCGGGTCGCACCAGGCCGCGCTCGGCCCCCCAGACGGTTCGATCACAACCCGCACACCCCGCTCTCTGGACAGGGCCCCGAGTTCGGTATCGACCGCCTCGACCAGCGAGGTCAGGTCGTGACGTGCGAGTTCGTAGTTCATTCGCCCTGCCTCCAGCTTGGAGAGGTCGAGCAGATCGTTCAGCAGGCGCAGCAGCCGCACGCCGCTGGTTTCGATGCGCCCCATGTAGTGTGAAAGCTTATCAGTCGGAAACTCCGTGGTGCGCGCCTTCTCCAGCCCCAGACGGGCAAAGGACAGGATCGCATGCATGGGGGTGCGCAACTCATGCGACATGTTCGCGAGGAACTCGGACTTCGCCGTGTTCGCGGCCTCCGCGGCATTCTTCGCGGCAAGCAGTTCGGCCGTCCGGGCAGCCACCACGGATTCCAGCTGGTCCCGGTGCTGGCGCAATTGTTCCTGCGCTTCCCGATACTCCGTCACATCCAGATGGCCGCCGATCAGACGCAGAGGCACGCCGGCAGCATCACGCTCGATGTTGGCTCGCGACAGGATATGTCGCCAGTGGCCGTCGCGATGGCGCAGCCGGAACTCGGCCTCGTACCGGTCGGTCTCGGATTCCAGGGCCGTCTGAAGGATGGCCAGGACCCGCTCTAGGTCATCGGGATGCACCCGCGAGTGCCAGTCTTCCCAGGTTCCTTCGAGCTCGTCGTCCCGATAGCCCAGCTGCGCCTTCATCGTTTCCGACCAGCTGACGGCGTTCCGGGGCACGTCCCAATGCCACACCCCGAGGTCCGACGCCCACACGGCCGCCTCGAAGGCGAGCTTGCGTTCGCGCGAGTCATGTTCCGCGCGCTCCCGCTCCAGCAGGGACTCGAGATAGTTGAAGGCCACGGTGAGCGCGCCCGCCGTCTCCTCCACGATCGCGATCTCGTCCTCGGTCCACTCGTGCGCGACCGGCAGCGTGAGCGAGAGACGGCCGACCACCGTCGGGCCCATGAGCACCCCGGAATCGACCCAGGATCCCAGGCCCGCGTTGCGGCAGAGAGGCAGCACATCCCGGAATCGCTCGTCCGCCGCGGTGTCAGCGACCACGATGCTCCTCACCCGGTCGAGAAACTTCGCATAGGCCGGATCCGCCGCCACAGCAGTGCCGTGGAGCTTCACGACCGTATCGGCGAGCGGGCCCGAGCCATGACTTTGCGCGGCGCTGGTCGCGCCGTCGATGGCGACGAACGCAGCGCTGCTGCCGGGCACGAGAATCGGAAGCCGCGACACCGCCAGACGGATGAGTGCCTCGCGGGACTCGCCGGCGATCAGTCGCTGCGAGAGATGGTGCTGCAGGCTCAGACGTTCGCGGGACGCGACGATGGCCGCCTCGGCGCGCTTGCGGTCCGAGATATCGGTGTTCCACACGACGATCCCGCGCGATCCGTCGGGCAGGGTAACGGAATGCTTGCCCTTGAGGGTCCAGCGCTCGGTGCCGTCCTTGAGGACGATGCGCTTCTCCGCGGGCGGAAAATCGGCGCCGGCCATCACCGCATCGTCCTCGGCCTCGTGCCGCAGCGCGGTCTCCGCATCGTAGAGATCGCTGTCCCGCTTACCGATGAGGTCCGCGACTTCGCTGTTCAGCACACCCGCCGCCGCACGATTGACCATCAGCCAGCGCCGGTCGGCGCCTTTCACGAAGACGGGCGCGGGAAGAGCATCGAACACGGCATCGAGGAACCGGCGCTGGTTCTCCGCCGTCTCTTCGGCCTGGTGCTGCCGTGTGATGTCCGTGGACACGCTCACCAGATACGCCTCGCCGTCATGGAGCAGCAGCGGCGTCTTGCTGTCGAGATACCAGCGATCGCGCGGACCGCCTGCGCCATCCCGCCGCTCGAATACGCGCGGCTCGCCTTCCAGCACCACGCGCCGATCCTGCGTCTCGTCCGGCGCATTCGGGTCCACGCCGAGGGCTTGCACGCGGGTGCGGCCCACCAGTTGCTCGCGGTCGCGTCCGACCGAAGCACAGTACGCGCGGTTGATCGCTACCAGCCGGCTGGAAGAATCCTTGACCGAAATCGGGTTCGGGATGGCATCCAGGATGGCCTGCAGGAATCGGGACGCCTCCTCCTCGCTCTGGGCCCGGGCGGCGCGGCGCTGCGCGTCGAAGCGGTAGACCACGGCGAAGGCCAGGACGGACAGGAACGCGCCGATCACGAATTCCCAGATCGGGAGACCGCCGCCCGGCGCGCCGGCCGCGCCGAGTCCCATCACCTTGAGGCGCCAGCGCTGCCCGCCGCGACTGATTGGTGCCTCGACCACCGCGTCATCCGCCGGACGGGCCGCGTCCGAGGCGGAATCGTAGGCGAGCACTTCGCCCTTGGCGCCGCGCATGAAAAGCTGAATGCGGAGCCCGTCCCGTTTGCCGATCGTGCCTTCGATCAGTTGCGGCACGCGGAACGGACTGACGACGAAGCCTTCGAGCGATTCGGCCTCGCTGCCGTCGATGCTCGACACCCGCCGCACGGGCGCATACATGGTGAAACCGACGACGGAATCCTTGCCCGCGTCCGGCACGAGACTCAACGCGCCGGTATAGGCGATGTCGCCCAGAGCGAGCGCTCGATCCATCGCCTCGCGACGTTCCGGCACTGCCCACGCATCGAACCCCATGACCTTGCGAAACGATCTGTCGGGCACATACGTGACCATGGGAAAGTAGACGTCCCGGACGCCCGGCGGCTTCACGTCGAACGCCGGGTCGGCCGCGCGGCCTTCCGCGATCACGGCCGGCAGCCTGTCCGGCGTCACGCGCCGATGGAAACCGATCCCCAGCAGGCCCGAGTAGGTCTTGTCCAGTTCGAGGGCCAGCACGAACCGGCGCCAGGACTCGAGATCGGCCGCACCCAGCATGCCCATCATCGCCGCGCTGCCCCGAAGCGCCTGTTCGTAGGCGCTCAGGCGCTCGGAGATCTCGAACGCCAGGCTGGCGGCGGCGCTGCGGATCCGCGCTTCCTCCACATGCCGGCGATCGAGTTGCGCGAACCCTGCCCAGATGAGGGTCGCCATAAGCCCGAAGACAAGGGCCAGCCAGGGGGCGAAGGAAGTCCGTTCCGCGCGGGATGCCGACGTTCGCGTCATGGGAACAGAGTGGGTCGAGGGATGTTCATGCCACGTCCCTTATCGGCCCGGAATCGTCGCTCTCCACCCCTTTCGGCATCCGGGGCAGCAGCATGGTGAAGCGCGCCCCGCTACCCGGATTGTTCTCCGCCCAGAGCAGACCGCCATGCTGCAGCACGATCTCCCGGCAGATCGCAAGGCCGAGTCCGGTCCCGCCCGCCCCGCTCTTGGTCTTGCTGCTCTGCACGAACTTGTCGAACACCGCTTCGAGTTCGTCGGCTGGAATGCCGATGCCCTCATCGACCACATCAAGACGGGCACCCTGAGTGCCGTCGGGCAGGACCGCTTCGGACAGGGTCAGCCGGACCTGGCCGCCAGCCGGCGTGAACTTCACCGCGTTCGAGAGGAGGTTGCGAACGACCTGCAGCACCCGGGCCGTGTCGCACCACGCGATCAGCGACCCGTCCGGCTCGACCGCGACGATCACGCCCTTCTCGCGGGCAAGCGCCGCCTGCTCCTGGACGACGGCATCGACGATCGGATGCAGCAGATGGGCCCCGAAGTCGTAGACCATCTTTCCGGCTTCGAGCTTCGACAGGTCCAGCAGATCGTTGAGCAGGGCGAGCAGCCGATCGCCGCTCTGGCGGATGCGCTCGAGGTACAGGCCGATCTTCGGCAGCGAGGGCTCCTGGCCGGCCAGCTTGTCGCTGCCGAGCCGCGAGAACGACAGAATCGCGTGCATGGGCGTGCGCAGTTCGTGCGACATGTTCGCGAGAAACTCCGACTTCGCCTGATTCGCGGCTTCCGCCTGCTCCTTCGCCGCCTGGAGCTCGCGGGTCCGGGCGGACACGAGCTGCTCCAGCGTCTCCCCGTGCTCGCGCAGCGCTTCCTGCGCCCGGCGGAACTCCGTCACGTCCAGGTGACCACCCACCATGGCGACGGGCCTTCCCTGCGCGTCGCGACGCACCTGCGCCCGCGACAGGATGTTGCGCCAGCTGCCATCGCGATGGCGCAGCCGGAACTCCATCTCCATGCGGACTTCACCCGAGTCGATGGATTGCTGCACGACCGCCAGCGACCGCTCGAGGTCGTCCGGATGCACATGGCTTCGCCAGGACTCGAAGTCGTCGGCGTACTCCTCCGGGCGATAGCCGAGCTGCGCCTTGTACTCGTCGGAATAGCGCACGACGGAGGTCTGCAGATCCCAGGTCCACAGTCCCAAATCGGAAGCCCAGACCGTCGCGAGCAGCGTGTCCTCGCTCGCACGCAGTTCCCGCTCCACGCGATCGCGTTCCCGGACCACGGTGGCGTTGAGGTGCGCGAGCGCCAGGACTTCCGCGGCCTCGGTGAGCAGGCGCCGCTCGTGGTCGGTCCACTCTCTGGCGTCCGATGCGGAAACGGAGAGCACACCCCACATATGACCGAGCTTCGGGGCCCGCACGGGCGCATCGAGGAATGACCGCATCCCCAGTTTGAGAGCGACGGCGCGATGACCGTTCAGCCTGTCGTCGATGGTCACGTCGCTCACTTCGCTGGGCCGACCTTCCCGAAGGGAGCCGGAATACCCGGACACGGCGTCCATGTCGAGGGCGGTCGGCTCGAAGTCCTGCCGTTCACCTTCGCCCGCCAGCGCACGCAGGTGCATCGACGGTCCGCCATCCCAGTCCCAGTAGGAAACGACGAGTCCCGGCATGACCCGGGAAATCGCCTGCGTCGCTTCGTCGATCGTCTCGTCGAGGTTGGCTCCGCGGGTCACGGAGACTGCGATGCTGTTCTGCACCTCGAGTCGGGTCCGTCCATCGCGGATCTCCTGTTCCGCGCGGCGGCGGTCCGTGATGTCGAGGATCACCGCGATGAGGTAGCGCTCACCGCTCGGCAGCGTGATCGCGGCCTTGTGCTTCAGGACCCAGGTCGGCCCGGCCGCTCGCAAGGGCACGAGAATCTCTTCCACCTCGGGCCGCCCGGATTCGAGAAGCCGGTCGTCCTCGCGCTGCACCCGGAGTGCGTAGTCGCGGTCGTGGATGTCGAAGTCCGTCAAGCCGATGAGTGCTTCACGCGGCCGCTGGAGCAGCGCGGCCGCCGCCGCGTTGACGATCACCATGCGGCGCTCGCTGTCCTTCACGAAAATCGGCACCGGCGTGGCATCGAGTACCGCTTGCAGGAACCCGCGCACCCGCTCCGTCTCGATCTGGGCGAGCTTGAAATCGGTAATGTCCACAGCCGTGCAGACCAGGTACCGGCTGCCGTCCGGCATGACGACCGGTGCCTTCGACTTCAACTGCCAGCGGAAGGGGCTGCGAGGATCGGAGGCTTCCTGCACCACCGCGATGGCCGAACCCGACGAAAACGCGGCCCGGTCCTGCTCCCTGAGCATGCGAGCCGCCTCGGGTGCGTAAAGCTCCTCTGTGGATCGGCCAATCACTTCGTTCATCGGGCGCACAGCGATACGGCAGAAGGCCTCGTTCGCGACGATCCAGCGGCCCGCCTCGTCCTTGACGTACACGCCCTGCGGCAGCGCGTTGAGCAGCGCGTCGAGGAACAGCTTGGACTCCCGCAGCGCCCGCTCCGCCGCTTCCCTTTCGAGTCGGCTCTCGAACGCGCTGAGCGCGCTCGCCAGGGCGCCGGCGACATCCGCCACCGTGTCGATCTCCTCCGCCCGCCAGCGGCGCGCGGATCCGCTCGACACCGACAACACAGCCCGCACCTGCTGGTTCTGCCGAACCGGCAGCACGGCCACACTCTGCGCATTCAGGGCTCGAAGGAGCAAACCGACTTCCGCATTGTCAGGAAGCGTCGCGGCATCCTCGACGACCAGCCTTTCGCCCGACCGGAACGCCGTCAGTGCAGAAGGCAGCGGGACGCGCGGCAGCAGGTGGTCCGTCCGGACCGCATCGTTCTCCGCGTGCAACGTGCCCTCTTCGTCCAGGGTCCAGCACGCCACGGTGCACCCCGGAAGGAGCCGGCCGAGCGCCTGGAGCGCGCCCGCCAGGATGTGCGGGTACGACTCGCCCGCCACGAGAGCCGACGACATCTCGTTGAGCAGAGCGAGCCGACGGCTCGTCGCGAGCGCCCGAATCTCGGAGCGCTTCCGCTCGGTGATGTCCGTGCTCACGCCGACGACGAAACGGCTGCCGTCAGAGTCCGCGACCAGAGTCTTCGTCTTGAGGAACCACTGGGCGCGTCCGTTCGGGCCGGTCATCTGCGACTCGAGGATCAGATCTCCCCCTGTCCGAAGAACCTCGGCATCTTCCTGCGCAGTGACCTCGGCGGTCGCCTCAGGCAGCAGGTCGCCATCCCGCAGACCGATGACCGCGTCCTTGGGCCGGCCCAGCCATTGGGCGCAGGCATCGTTTACCAGCAGCCAGCGGCTGTCGGTGTCCTTCACGTACACATAGTTGGGAATGGCATTGAGAATCGCGTCGAGGAACAGGCGGCTGCGCGCCACTTCCAGTTCGGCCCGGCGGCGTTCGGTGATGTCCACCCCTGACACGACGATCAGGCGACGGCCGCCCGCGCCGGTGATCGCTTCGCGGGACTTGAGGAACCACCGCTCCCGTCCGTCGTCGGTCACGAACCGTTCTTCCTCGAGATCGCACTTGCGTCCTGCGAGAACCTCGCGGTCGTTGGATTCGTACAGTGCGCCGCGCGTCTCCCCCATGATCTCTCGGTCCGTGCGGCCGAGCAGACGCTCCCGACCCCAGCCGGTCATGCTGACGTACGCATCGTTCACGAGCAGCCATTGGCCCTGCTGGTCCTTCACCACCATGGGTACCGGCATCGCGTCGACGATCTGGCGCACGAAGCGTTCGTTCTGTTCCGCCGCCTGCTGGGCCATCTTGAGCTCGTGGATGTCCGAGACCACGCCGACGAGGAACTGCTCGCGGTCGCTGAGCCGGACGGCCACCTTGGTCGAGAGCACCCAGTTGCCGGCCCCCTGCGAGGTTCGGGATTGAATCTCCCGCCGGAGCGGCCCGGATGAGGCGAACGCGGCTTCGTCCTCTTCAAGCGCCATGCGCCCCATCGCCGTCCCCAGCACGTCGGCGTCCGTTCGCCCGATCAGTTGCTCCTTCGGCAACCCCATCACCGCCGCGAAGGCCGCGTTCACGCGCACCCAGCGGTGATCCCGATCCTTGACGAACACGGGCTGCGGAATCGCGTCCAGCAGCGCCTCGAGAAATCGCTCGCCCGCCTCCGCCCGCTCCTGCGCCGACTTGAGCGCGTCGATGGGACTCAGCGTGCCCACCAGGAACTCGCCGCCGCCTGCCACGCGGAGCGCGGCCTTGCGCGTGGTCACCCACACGCTGGGACCGCTGCTCGTCCGGGCCCTGGAATCTCGCACCAGCGTCGAGCCTCGCTCGAACACCTCGTCGTCCTCGGCAAACGCTTCGCGAGCGAGGTATGCCGGCATCAGGTCTGCATCGGTTCGACCGACCAAGCCTTCGCGCGGCAGGCTCCACCAGTCGCACAGCGCCTGGTTCACCAGCACGAGACGGTGGGCGCGGTCCTTGACGAACAGAGGTTGCGGCAGAGCGTCGATGATCGCGTCGAGGAACGCCCGGCTCGACTGAGCCTCGGACAGGGCGGCGTCACGCAGCGCCCGCGCCCGGTGCGCTTCGCGGTTCACGGCGAGCGCCGCCGCGACGTCCCTGGCCCAGGCGACATCGAGCGCAGTCCAGTCGCGCGGGACGTCGCTGTCCACGCAGAGCAGACCCATGCCGCCGTGCACATCGGGAACTGCGACATCGATCCCCGCGCGCACGCCGAAACTGGAGAGCAGTTCGCGCATGGCCGGATCGAGCACATCGGTCGCAGTGTCGCGAATGACCAGCTCTTCTTCCGTCCGCAAGGCCGCGAGGTAGGCTGGCGCGCGGACCCCGAGATCCATGTGGTGCCCCACGATCGACTCCGCACCCGTTCCGCCGGCGGACCCGATGACCGTCAGGCCCCCAGCCTCGTCGAGCTCTGAGTAGGTCACCCGCAGCCCTGCGAACAGGGCCGCCATCGAGCGCGCGGCGAAATCGACGGACTCCTGAAACGAGGCTTCGCGCAGGCCGATCCGCGAGAGCTCGTTGAGAAACTGCAGCCGTCGGCGCGAGCCCTCCAGTTCCACTGCCTGGCGGCGCTGCTCCGTGATGTCCACGGCCACCCCGAGCAGCATTTGTTCCCCGGACGGCAGAGTGATGGGAAGCTTCCGCTTCAGGAGCCAGCGCGGCACGCCCGACGCGTCCCGCAGTTCCGCCTCGTACTCCCGCACCTGCCCGCACGCGAACACTTCCTCGTCCTCGCGGATGTTCTGCTCCACGAGCTGCGGGTCGTAGCCGAGTTCGCCGTCGCGAAGGCCGACGATGTCCTGGCGGGTTCGACCGAGAAAGTGTTCGCCCCAGGCATTGACGCGGACGTTGCGGTGCATGCGGTCGGTGACGAAGACCATCGCGGGCATGCCGTCGAGAACGGCATCAAGGAATGCCCGTTCCCGCTCGAGCGCCAGTTCCGCCCGTCGGCGCTCGGTGAGGTCGAGTTGTGCGACCACGACGGCCCGCTCGCCGCAAGCCAGCTCGATGGGCGTCTTCGTCTTGAAGGTCCAGTGCGATTCGCCGCGACCGTCCACATAGGTTTCCTCGCCTCGCCAGCCATCCGGAGAGTCGATGGCAACATCGTCCTGCTCCATCATCATCCGCGCGAGTTCTGGCGGGCGTACTTCGAACTCGGACCGCCCCACCACGGCTTCCCGCGTCCAGCCGTTCAGCGCGAGGCACGCGTCGTTGATCATGAGGAACCGGTGTTCCCGGGTCTTGGCGGCGACCGGGAACGGCAGCGCATTCAGGACGGAGTCCAGCAGACGCCGCTGTCCTTCGAGTTCGCCCGCCAGCCGCTGCTGCTCCGTCATGTCCAGCATCGAGGTGACGATGAGACTGCCGCCGCCTTCCCGGCGGAGTACGGACTTCATCACCGAAGCGTTCATCTCCCCGGCAAGATGCAAAGGCCAGTACGACACGTCGTACCGGATCGGACCATCGGCCGCCAGCGCCTCGCGGTCGCGTTCCTGCAACCGCCACCCGGGCTCGCCGAACAAGTCGATATCGGTGCAACCGACGATCTCCTCCTTCGGCCGCTGCATCCAGGTGCACAACGCTTCGTTCGCGAATACGAACCGATGGTTCTCGTCCTTCACGCTCACCGGCATCGGAACCGCGTCGAGCAGTTCGGAGAACAGACGCGCGGCGGCCTCGCGCTCCTCGGTTGCAGCCTGCATCCCCTGGACGTCGAGGCCGGCGCCCATGAATCCGGTACAGCGGCCTTCGGCGTCGTAGATGGGCTCGCCATTCACCGCCATCCAGCGATAGGTCCCGTCTGCCTTGCGAAGTCGACCGTGGAAGGAGAACGGGGCCGGTTCCCGCCGGACCCGTTCGACGACCTCCAGGATGTGGGCGTGGTCTTCGGGCTCGACGTAACTCAGCCATCCGGGGCCGGCGGCCGCGGACGCCGGGGTCCCCGTCAGGCTCTCCCAGACCCCGTTGATGAAGGTGACGTGGATGTCCGGGTCGGTCGTCCAGACGAGGAACGGCGCCGACTGGGCGAGGGCATGGAAGCGCTTGTCTGCGCGGTCCAGGGCTTCGGCCACGCGCAGGGCCGACTCGCGGCGCCGCTGGTCGAAGCGCCAGGCGAGCGCAAACACTCCCACACACACCGCGAGGCCGAGGAGAAGGGAAGCCCATTGCCGGTCTACCGCCACTACCGCCGCCGGGGGGATGACGCGCAACTGGAGCAGCCGGTCCCCCTGACGGATGGGATACGAACGAGCGTGCGCCTCGGGATTCGGCACCGGACCGGTCGTCACCACGACCGGATCGGGCCGTCCGGCAGCGGGAACAGCGAGTTCGATGGTGGGCTTGGCGTCGCCACTGGCTGCCATGCCGTCCAGCAGGACGGGCAGGCGCACAGCCATGAGAACGACGCCGGAGGGCTCCAGCTCGCCCGGCCGCGTGACCGGGGCCGCGAACATCACGGACAGGCCCGGCTTGGCCCCATCGGCGGTCTTGTCGCTGCGCAGAACGAGTGGCTCGCTGATCACCACATCCCGCCGCGCAACGGCTCGCTCGATCGCGTCGCGGCGTAGCGGGTCCGAATAGGCATCGAAGCCGAGGACAGGATCGGGATCGTTCCCCGGCCCCACCGCGAGCAGTTGCAGCGGGAATCGCCACGCGGCATCGCTGGCAGGCCAGACCCGGAAGTCCGGGCGGGCTCGCTGCTGCTTCCGTTCATAGTCGGCCACGTCGGCAGGCGCCAGTCGCGGTGCATAGGCCGCACCCGCTGCGCCGACCACCCCCTTGCCATACAGACCCACGGAAGCCACGTAGTCCCGCCACTGGCTCTGCGAGAACTCACGCCCGTGCGCCACGGTGGCGGCCACCGATCGCGCGAGTTGTTCCAGGGCGGCGAGCCGCTCTTCCAGCCGCCGGGCCGTCTCACCGGAGATTTCCGCCTCCCGTTGCGACGCCATGCGGCTTCGGTCATAGTTTCCGAAGCTCCACCATCCGACCGTGACGGCCAGCGCGAGCCCCAGCACCAGCCAGGGGACCATGCCGGGACGGGATCGAACAGGAGCCGGAGATCGATGCATGAGTGAAGTTTCCAAGTGGGATCGGACGCAACGGCCCCCGACTCCCCCTCCAGAGCGAATCGAACCGTTATCGGCCCGCCGGCGCGGGTTTTTAGCCCTGTCGGCGACAATGTCGATGTTCGTCCTCACCCCGCGAATCGGCAAGGCCGACCCGCTGCTCACCTTTCCATTGCGGATCAAGGGACACGCTCTGCGGGTGGAACTGGCCAACACACCGGACACCCGGCGCATCGGCCTGATGAACCGGCGTCAGCTCGGGGAGAACAGCGGCATGCTGTTCGTGTTCGACGCCCCGTCGCGCCAGGCCATGTGGATGAAGAACACCCTGATCCCGTTGTCCGTAGCGTTCGTCGGGACGGACGGCCGAATCCTTAACATCGAAGATATGCAGCCGCTCACGGAGGACGCGCACGCCTCCGATGGCGAGGCGCTCTACGCGATCGAAACCAACGTGGGCTGGTTCCGCACCCGCAAGATCGGTGCGGGCGCGCGGGTGGAGGGATTGAAGGAGATCACCGGCCGCCGCTGAGGAAGGGCCGCATGACCGGCGCGGATCTTCCCGATGTTGGGCTGGCCGGTCAGGCCACGTCGCGCAGCGCGATCTCGCAGCCGCTTTCGGCGGGCAGTATCAGAACGAAGCGCGCGCCGCCACCCGGGGCAGGCTCGGCCCAGATTTGCCCGCCGTGCTGAGCAACGATCTCCCGGCAGATCGCCAGACCGAGACCGGTGCCACCGGCCCCGCTCTTGGTCTTGCTGCTCTGGACGAACTTGTCGAAGACGACCTCGTACTCGCCTTCGGGAATCCCCGTTCCCTCGTCGGTCACCGAGAGCATCGCCCCGGCAAGGGCACCACTTTCCGTGATCAGCGCCCGCTCCGACACGTCCACATGGACGCGACGTCCGGCAGGGGTGAACTTGATGGCGTTGCCGAGCAGGTTGTTGACGACCTGGGCGATGCGCGCGCCGTCGCACCATGCCCCGACCGGCGCGCCAGAGACGTCCAGGATGACGTCGACACCGCGCTCTCGGGCGAACACGCCCAGTTCGGACAGGACCCCCGCGGCGATCTGCCGCAGATTGCCTCGCGCGAAGTCATAGCGCATCCGCCCCGCCTCGAGCTTCGACAGGTCGAGCAGATCGTTGAGCAGCGTCAGCAGGCGGGAGCCGCTCTGGTGAATACGTTCGAAGTACTGGCTTGCCTTCTCGGGTGTCGTCCTGCCGGTGACGAGCTTGTCCACGCCCAGCCGCGAAAACGACAGGATCGCGTGCATCGGGGTGCGCAGCTCGTGCGACATGTTCGCCAGGAACTCGGATTTGGCCTGATTGGCCGCGACGGCTGCGTCGCGCGCTTCCTCCAGTTCCTGCGTGCGGGCCAGCACCTGGGCCTCGAGTTCATCGCGGTTACGGCGCAGCGCCGCCTCGGCGACCGCCCGCTCTTCCTCGGCGCGCGCGTTGAGATGTGCGACGGCGAGGTACTCGGCCAGACGGCGCGCCGATTCGCGCTCGTGGTCCGTCCACTCATGGGTCGTGTCCGCCGCCAGGCTCAGCACGCCGATCCGGCTGTCGCCGGCCCGGACGGGAACATCGAACAGCGCGCGCACGCCGAGGCCCTGCAGAACCTCTGCCTGAGAGCGGGTCCGCGCGTCGGTGACCACGTCGGTGACCTCAACGGCCTTGAACGCCTTGAGGGACCCGAGGTAGCCGGGCATGTTCCGCATGTCGAAGCGCCAGCCGGACACGTCCAGCAGCTCGCCGTCCTTCGCGCAGCACACGGCTTCGATCAGACCGCGAGAGTCCAACACCCAGAAGCTCGCTGCCAGCGACGGCAGCAGCGCGGACACGCGCACGACCGCCGTCGCCTGAAGCGTCTGGAGCGGTGCGCCGGCCAGCATGAGTGACGCGAGGTCATCGAGCATCTCGAGACGCTGGCGGTGCCGCAGCACTTCCTCCTCCGCGGCCTTGCGCTCGGAGATATTGATGTTCGTCCCGATCATGGCACGCGTGCCATCCGCGAGTTGGACCAGACTCTTGGTCTTCAGAATCCAGGTCGGTGTGCGCCCGAGCACCGGCAGGTGGCTTTCGGCCGTGTAGCCGATCCCGGTCCGCCACACACGCTCTTCTTCCTCCCAAACCGCCTCCGCGTACTGCGGATCGAGCCATTCACGGTCGGTCTTGCCGAGCACGGCATCGCGTGCCAGGCCAAGTTGCAAGCAGGCTGCGTCGTTGGCGAGCAGCAGACGGTGTTCACGATCCTTGACGAAAACCGGCTGGGGAAACGCGTTGAGCAGCACTTCGAGGAATTCCCGTCCCCGCGCCACCTCCAGTTCTGCGCGTTTGCGGTTCGATATGTCGGAGGCCGTGCAGACGAGATAGCGGCTGCCGTCCGGCATCGCCACTGCGGATTTGGACTTGAGCTGCCACTCGAAGGCAATGTCCGGATCGATGGTCTTCTGCTCGAAGTACTGGAGTTCCGTACTGCCCCAGGCGAGACGGTCCTGGGCATCGAGCACGGCGCCCGTTCGCGGCCCGAACGTCTCGATGTTGGTCCGCCCCAGCACGGCCTCGCGCGGACGCCGGATCGTGTCGAAATACCGCCGGTTCGCCAGGACCAGCCGGCCGTCACTCGAGCGGACGTACACCGACTGCGGGAGGGCGTCGAGCAGCGCATCCAGAAAGGCCTTTCCGGAGCGGACCGCGCGTTCCGCGGCTTCCCGCTCCCCCCGCATCCGGGCGTGATCGAGGGCGACAGCGAGCGCGCCGCCGACCTCGCGCAGCACACCGCTGTCGTCCCCCGTCCAGGCACGGCTTTCCGGCGACTCGACGACCAGGGCACCGAACCAGTCCTGACTCGTGGCCAGAGGGAACGTCAGGCGATGGCCCGCAGCCGGCCAGTCTGAAGTGCGTTCCTGCACAGGCACGACCTTGGAGACCGGTACCATGTCCGGCAGGACCTCTCCGGCACGCGCGAGGAGATCCGCGGGTGTGCCGAGGTCCACTTGCGTGCCTGCGACGAGTTCGCCCACCTCGCCCCCCGCCGCCTGCAGCACTGTCTGCGCGCCGGCTTCGGACGGCCCGACGAACGCCACCCGGCAAGCCGGCAGAAGCGCGGCGAGCGCCTCCACAGTGAACATCCGGATCTCGTCGAAACTGCGCCCCGCCACGGCCGCGGCGGAAACCCGCTGCATCGCCTCGAGGCGGTCCCTCGTCGCCCGCAACTCCAGTTCGGCAAGCTTCCGGTCGTGAATGTCGATGGACACCCCGATGACGTAGTCTTCCCCGTCCGGCATGCGGATGAGGGACTTCGACTTCTGAAACCAGCGACTCTCGCCGCTGGCCCCGACGGAAACCACTTCGCCGCGAATCGGCTGGCCGGTCTCGAAGACATGAAGGTCTTCCCGCAACAAGCGCTCGACGGAGACGGCCGGGAAGCAGTCCACGTCGCGCGTGCCTCTTGCCCTGGCCGGATCCACGCCGGCCCAGCGGGCGATGGCCGTGTTCGCATGGACCCAGCGCAGTGCGCGATCCTTCACGACGATGGGATTCGGGATGGCGTTGATGACCGCCTCCAGGAAGGCGCGATCACGCTGTGCTGCGAGTTCCGCCGTCTTGCGCTCCTCGATGTCGAGAAGCGATACGGCCACGAACCGCGACCCGTCGGACAGCTCGAACCCCCGCTTCTTCTTGAACACCCACCGGATGCGTCCGTCGGCCAGTTCGTAGGGCTCCTCGTAGGTCTCCTCACCGAGAGAGGCGAGCACGGCGTCGTCCTGCGCGCGGTTGCGCCCGGCGGACTCGGCGCCGAACACATGCGCGTCCGTCCTGCCGATGAGGGCGTCCCGGTCGAGCCCGTGGAACCGGAGCATCTCCTCGCTCGCGAGAACGAACCGGTTGTCCGAATCCTTGACGCACACGGCTACCGGGATCGACTGGAGCACTGCATCGAGGAAGTCCCGCGCACGCTGCGCCGTCTGAAAAGCATCCCGGCGGTCGGTGATGTCCACCAGCGCCGTGACGACGATCGGGGCCTGCCCGGGCATCGAGAGGGCGACCTTGGTCTTGCTGAACCAGCGGGTCGTCCCGTCGGCCAGGACAAAGGGCTCGTCGACCTGGATCACGCCGCCGTTCTGCATCGCACGGGCGTCCTCGGCGCGATGAACCTCCACCTGCGCGGGCGAGAAGAAATCGCCGTCGCCCCGTCCCAGGATCCCTTCTCGCGGTTGCCCCAGCGCCCGGCAGGCCGGGTCGTTCGCCGCCACGTAACGGCCGGCGGCATCCTTGGCCAGCACGGGGTAGGGGAGCGCGTTCAGCACGGCATCGAGCAGTCGGCGGCCACTTTCCACCGCCTGTTGCAGCGCGTGCGTCTCGGTGATGTCCATCAGCGTGCCGAAACACTTCGCCGGCTGGCCGTCTTCTCCGAAGAGGGAGTTTCCGTAGGCGCGGATATGCCGGTAGAGGCCGTCCCGGCCACGGATCCGGTATGTGAGTTCCAGAGGCCGCTGTTCCCGAAGCAGGCTGCGGATGGCTTCCGCGCGAGCGGCGCAGTCCTCCGGGTGGACGCGCCCGTTGACGTCCTCCACCGCATCCGCCCCGACGAAGCCGCCTTCGTCGAGCCCGTCCGGCGTGATGTCGAACCGGGAGGGGTCGATCTCCAGAATCCGCAGGCAGGTCGCGCTCAGATAGAGGCGCTGGGTCGTCGGATCCCACTCCCAGAGCCCCATGCCGCTGCTCGCGAACGCGATACGGTAGCGACGCTGGCTCTCTGCGAGCCGCTCCTGATGGCGAGACTCGCGATCCTGCAGCGCGGCGACGTATTGCGCCTGGGTCTCGACGCGGCGGTCGTCCAGGCGCCGCAGCAGGACGAAGAGCGCCACCGCGACGATGAGTCCGATGAACAGGACCGACCGGGCATCCGTTCGGCCGGACCCCGTCCAGAAGGCGGCCGTCGGTTCCACGCGCAACTGCCAGGTGGTGTCGGCACGCCGCAGCGACTCCAGATGGACGAAGCGGGCACCGTCGGGAGCGCCGAACAGTCGGGCCGGAGGTCCCTCCGCGTGGCCGGTGCGTATCGGCTCGTCGAGCGACTCGGGAATGGTGAGCGTGATCGCAACGAGGCCATCACGCCCGACGATCTCGGAGAGCAACCGCCCGACGCGCAGGCCCGCTGCGGCAAAGCCGAGAATCGAAGACTGGTCGAGCCGCGCGCCCCCGACTGCAGCACCCCGAGCGAAGATCGGGGCGAACAGAATCACCGCCGGTCCAGCGTAGTGTTCTGGCGGCTCGCCGCCGGAAAAGGAGTCCGCCAGCCGGACGACACCCGTATAGCTCGCGTCACCCTGGGCGGCTGCCCTCGCCATGGCGGCGCGGCGCACGGGATCCGAACCGGCGTCGAAGCCGGCGACCGAAGCGGCGGATTCGAGATTGCTGCCGAAGTACTCCATCGGATAGCACACAGGGTGATCTCCGCGAGGCCACACCCTGTAGCCGGGATAGACCGCCTGCATCCTCCGCCCATAGCCTGCGATCGCATCGCAGGGGACGCGACGGAAAAACGCGCTTCCGTGGTTGGGACGGGTGCCGAGAGCCTGCTGCCTGCGGAGAAACGCGCGCCATTCCTCGCGGGAAAGATTCGGGTTCATGGCGATCACGCCGGCCAGGGAGCGCACTTCCGCTTCGGTCTCCCGAAAGACGGTGTCAATCCGATGGACCGCTTCGCCCGCAGCACGATCGAAGCGCGCGGCGTCCTCCACGCGCTGACCGGAGTCGAGCCAGAACCACACTGCCACCGACACTGCGACGACGACAAGCATGACCCACCAGGGGAGTGCGGACCGGCCCGGCGCGACCGCGCGCGAACGCGCGTCCCCGGACAGGGTGGCGTCCGTGTTCACGGAAGTGCCGTCGTCAGGCGACGCGCGGTTCGTTGGCATCGACGGATGTCCCTGCCTCGTTGACCGCTGGCGCGGTGCGGCGAAGCTCCACCAGGATGGCGGTGCCTCCGCCCGGATTGGGTTCCGCCCAGATCCGGCCGCCGTGCTGGCTGACGATCTCGCGGCAGATCGCTAGCCCGAGTCCCGTACCGCCCGCACCGCTCTTCGTTGCCGTGCTCTGCACGAACTTGTCGAACACCGATTCCAATTCGGCCTCCGGAATACCGACTCCCTGATCGCGCACGATGAGTCGGACGATCTCGTCCGCTTCCCCATTCGCCCCGACGACGTGATCCCGCTCGATGGCGAGCACGATGCTGCGGCCCGGCGGGGTGAACTTTATCGCGTTACCGACGAGGTTACGCACAACCTGTCCGACCCGCACGGTATCGCACCAGATCGGCTCGGGAAGATAGCCGCCCGCGAGTTCAAGCGCGACGTCCTTGTCGCGGGCGAGCGCGGACAGTTCGATCACTGCCGCATCGGCGATTTCGCGCAGATCGTGAGTATCGAACTCGTAGCGCATGCGACCCGCCTCCAGTTTGGACAGGTCGAGAAGATCGTTGACCACCGCAAGCAACCTCTGGCCGCTGGTGGCGATGCGGTCGAAGTAGGTCCCGGCCTTTGTGGCTTCGGGGCCGCCGAGTTCGCTGCGCACGCGTTCCCGGCCAAGCCGAGAGAACGACAGGATGGCGTGCATCGGGGTGCGCAATTCGTGCGACATGTTGGCGAGGAACTCCGACTTCGCGCGGTTGGCTTCTTCCGCGGCAACCTTCGCGGCGACGAGTTCCTTGGTGCGTTCGGCCACGAGGACTTCCAGTTCGTCGCGGTGAACCCGCAGACTGTTCTGGGTCTCGCGAAACTCCGTGACGTCGATGTGTCCGCCGAGCAGACGCAAAGGACGCCCGTTGCCGTCCCGCTGCACCTGGGCCCGGGACACGAAATGCCGCCAGCTGCCGTCCTTGTGACGCATGCGGAACTCCACATGGTGCAGATCCGCGTCGGAATTGAGCGCATGGTCGATGGCCTCGAGCGCCTTCGGCAGGTCGTCCGGATGCACGCGGGCGGTCCACGACGAGAACCGGTCCGGAAACTCCTCCTCGGTGAGATCGAGCTGGGCGCGGTACTGGGTGGAGTAGTGCACCGTCTCGTCGGCCACCACCCAGGTCCAGGCGCCGAGTTCCGAGGCCCAGACGATGGCCCGCAGGGTCGCCTCGCTCTCCCGCAGCGCCTGCTCGGCCTGCGCCCGGCGCTGGATCACGGCGCGACTGGTGAGCACCGAGGAGGCCGCTTCGGCCAGTTCGAGCGCCACGGTGACATCGTCGCGCGTCCAATGGCGTACGGACACCGATTCGACCGACAGGACGTACTCGACCTGGCTTTCGGCACGGATCGGGACGGCCAGCACGGCACGGATCAGCAGTTCGTCGAGCGCCGGCGCACAGCCGTCCATGATCGGATCGACGCGTGCATCGGCCACCTGGACCATCCGATCCTGCGTCAGCATGCGCAGCGCCTGCGGAGCAGCCGTGAGCAGCCCGCGCGCCGGCTCCAGCCTGTCGGGGGCAGGACCGCCGGCCATGGCAAGCACGATCGGACCGCCCTCGCCGGAATGGACCTCGTGGACGCACAGCCGCGAGTAAGGAAACAGGCGCAACGCCCCATCGGCGAGACGCTTCGCGAGGATCGCCACGGGCGCGTGGTGCAGCGATTCGTCGGACAGCGCGTTCAGCAGTTCGAGACGTACCGTTGCCCGTTCGAGGGTGTCGCGCGCGAGCTTCTGCTCGGTGATGTCGATGGCACTGCCGACCACGAACACCTCACCGTCGGATGTCGTGATGCGCGCCTTGTGCTTGAGCACCCAGTAGACCTTGCCGTCGCGATCCTCGAGACGCTGCTCGGTCATCAGAGGCTGCCCGGTGCGCCGCAGCTGCTCGTCCTCCAGGCGGATCTCGTTCGCGACGCGGTCGCCGACGATCTGCGCGTCCTTGCGCCCGATCATCTTGTCGACCGTCCGGCCGAACGCCCGTGCGCAGGCCTCGTTGACCAGGACCCAACGGCTCTGCGAATCACGGACGTAGGTGGGGTGGGGCAGTCCGTCCAGGATCATGCGGAGGAACTCGCGGCTCCGTTCCACTTCGGCGGCGGCGCGCCGCTGCGCCGTGAGATCCATCGAGACACTGACCACGAAACGCCCGCCGTCAGTCAGATCCAGACGCGACAGGGTCGTGTGCCACCACGACAATCCGCCGCGCGGCCCCGCCAGTTCCCGTTCGAGGGAGACGGTCTCGCCCGTCCGCATGACATCCCGGTGCTCGATCGCCCTTCGGCTCGCTTCGTCCGCGGGCAGCAGGTCGGCGTCGGTTGCCCCGAGGATGGCCGCGGACGATCGTCCGAGCCAGTCCCGCGTGGCGGCATTGCAGAGAATCCAGCGCCCGTCGGCGTCCTTGACGGTGACCTGATGCGGGATCGTGTCGACGATCGCCGTAAGGAAGGCGCGGGAACGTTTCAGCTCCACTTCCATGACGCGTCGTTCGGTGATGTCGAAGTGCGCGCCCACGATGATGCGGCGGCCGTCCGCCAGCATGACCGGGCTCTTCGTCTTGATGACCCAGCGGTCTTCCCCGCGTGCGGTGCGGTAGCACTCCTCGACCGTCATCGGCTTTCCGGACTCGAGGATGCGCCGATCCTCCTGCACGTACCGGCGACCGGTCTGTTCGCCGTGCACTTCGACGTCGGTCCGGTTCCACACGTCTTCACGACGCCATCCCGCGAACGCGGACCAGGCGTCATTGACGAAGATCCAGCGCGAGTTCTCGTCCTTCGCGAACACCGACACCGGTACGGCGTTCATCACGGCGTCCAGCATCGCGAACGCCTGGGACTTTTCCTTCTCGGCCGCCCGTCGTGCCGACACGTCGTGCGCGATCAGCACGTGGCCCGCCACCGCGCCGCTCACGGTACAGACGATCGGGGCGATCGACGCGTCGAGGGAGAGCACTTCGGCACCAGGCCGCAGCGCCTCGAGGGCAAGATCCGATCTGCGGGTTCCCGACGCCAGAATCGCGGCGAGAGCCCCCTCCGCCGACAGATCACTCTCGCGCACCAGGTCGGCAAGGGCCCGCCCCTCGATCTCTCCGGCCGGCATGCCGAAGAGACGCTCGGCGCCCCGGTTGGCCGACGTGACGCGATGGGACGCATCGAGAGACAGGATGGCGTGGGTCGCGCTGTCGAGCATCGCTCGCTCGGTGGCGGTGCGCCGGTCGAGTTGCTCCGCGAGTGCCCTTTCCTCGGTCACGTCGAAGGTCACGCCCGCGTATCCCGCGAACTGCCCTTCGTCGTCCAGCAGGGGCTGGAAGTGCGAGCGCATGGACCGGAGGTTTCCATCGGCCGTGATGGCCCGATAGTCGATGTAGTGCGAGCCAGGCTCGGTACGGAAACGGGTGGCCTCGGCGCGCATCCGTTCGCGGTCCTCCTCCACGACCCGTCCGTACCAGTCGTCGGTCAGGTCCGCGGAATCCCGCAGGGAAAACAGTTCCCGTGCGTGGCGGTTGCAGAAACGCAGGCGCAGGTTGCGGTCGAGGCGCCACATGACCAGAGGGCTGGCATCCGCCAGTTCCTGGAAACGGCGTTCGGCCTCGCTGCGCGCCTGGGTCGCTGCGAGCTGCGCCTGCCCTCGAAACGCGAGTGACAGGTAGGTGAGCGCGGCACCCAGTGCCGAAATGAAGATGCCCCAGACCAGCGTGGCGGTGCCACTGTCGCTGCGGAAACCCGCGTCGAATGCGGCGGTGGAGGCCAGCGCCAGGTGCCATCCCCCGCCTCCGTGTTCGAGACGGCGCAATTCACGGAACGTGCCGCCGCCCGCGTCCGGATCGGCGCGAGTCTGCCCGGGCACCAGGAGCATCGCATTCGATTGCGAAGCGTCCTCCCCGAGAACCCGGTCGATCATGGCCTGGAGGCGCAGGCGCGTGGACACCACGAATACGCCGTCCGGTCCGGTCGGCCCGCCGGCGGTCCCGGCCCGCTTGCCGGCGAAGTACATGATGAAGGCGAACTCACCGGGGGAGTCCGACGTCCGGTCTGCCCGGTAAGGCAGCGTGACCGCCGGGTCCGGCCGGGCGAGCGCCTGTTCTATGGCCGCCCGCCGCGAGGGGTCTATATAGCCGTCGAAGCCCAAACGGTCCTGGAACTTCGGCGGCTCGATCCGCGAGATAGGAAAGTACTTTTCGCGATCGCCCTCCGGCCAGATCGCGTAGTCCCGTCCGGTGTCGGCGCGCCGGGCGGCTTCGTGCGCCGCCTTGTCCGCCCGCAGAACGCGGGGGGTGAAGGCAAATCCGTCCGACTCCGGCGCGTGAGCGCCGAGGTTGAAGCGATCGACGTACCTGCCCCACGCCGCATCAGAGGGATCGGTTGCGGACGACTCGATGAACGCGGTGATCCCGCGCAGCGTCTGGCCATGAGTAAGCAGGCGTTCGTCGAACCGCTTGGCCGTCCGGTCGGCCAGTTCCGCGAACCGGGAACCATAACGCCGCAGCAGGTCTGCCTCGGACTTCTGCCACCAAAGCAGGCTAAGCGCCAGGCCCAGGGCGAAGACGAGAGCCGCCGCAGCAGCGGCAACCCATTCCGGCAGCGGTTCTCGAGTGGCAGTGGCAGGTCGGGTCACAGGGATCGGGTCGATATTGTCATTGTGGCCCCAGCGGTAACGTCGCCCGGCGGATGAACTTGAGACATCCCCACTTGCATGTCGTGTTTCGGTCGAAAAAAAAGCCGTCCGAAGACGGCCTTTCCGTGGCGACGACCGAGCCGCGCCTAGGCGAAGTTCTTGGCCGCGAAGTCCCAGTTGGCCAGCGAGTTCAGGAAGGTTTCCACGAACTTGGGCCGCGCGTTGCGGAAATCGATGTAGTACGCGTGCTCCCACACATCGATGGTGAGGAGCGCCTTGTCGCCGCCCGTGAGCGTCGTGCCGGCGTTGCTGGTGTTGGCGATGTCCACCGAACCGTCGGCCTTCTTCACGAGCCAGGTCCAGCCGGAGCCGAAGTTGCCGACAGCACTCTTGGTGAAGGCTTCCTTGAAGGCGTCGAAGGAGCCCCACTTCTTGCTGATGGCATCGGCCAGCGCGCCGGTCGGGGCGCCGCCACCACCGGGCTTCATGCTGTGCCAGAAGAAGGTGTGGTTCCACACCTGGGCGGAGTTGTTGAAGATGCCGCCGGAGGACTTCCGGATGATGTCTTCCAGGGCGAGGTTCTCGAACTCGGTGCCCTTGATCAGGTTGTTCAGGTTGGTGACGTAGGCCTGATGGTGCTTGCCGTAGTGAAACTCGAAGGTTTCCTTGGAGATGTGGGGCGCGAGAGCGTCCATCGCGTAGGGCAACGCCGGAAGGGTGTGTTCCATGCAGAAATCCTCTGAGGGGTGATGACGGGGAAGGCGGCGGGAGCCGGGAGGAGCCCGCGGCGGACATCGCGCTGGCATGCCGGGAACGGCCCCGACCCGCGAATTTGGATTCCGGTACGGACAGTCGGTTCCTGCGCCGACCGTCCGCCAAGAGCCACGGAGTTTAGCCCAAGCGCATCGTCGATCCAAACGCTCGCGGGGGGGGGGCCGCGGGGCTGGCCCGGCAGACGGGAGAGCGCGTCAGTCGGGCGCGGGGCTGGCCTTCCTCAAGCGGAAATTCCTGCCCCCACGGTGATCAGGGCGCAGCTCGCGTCGTTGCGCCCCATGTAGCGGGACTGCCGGTCCATCGCCTGGGCCACCAGCGCGTCCGCGCAGGCCTGCGGCCTGGGAAACTCGGAGACGGTCTCTCCCAGCTGGCGATCCCCCAGGACTTCCCAGACACCGTCGGTGGCGAGCAGGAAGGTGTCGCCGGGCAGCAGAACGCCATCCGCATAGTCGACCACCAGATGGCTGTCGAGTCCGAGGGCCCGCTTCGGAACATGCCGCAGATCGTGTCTGGGCCAGCAGTGGTCCGTCGTCAGCTGCTTGGCGCCGCCGTCCCGGAACCGGTAGACGCGCGTGTCCCCCACATGGGCCAGATGGTAGTGGTCCTGGGTGAACACCACGACCGACAGGGTCGTGAGTGCCGCATCGGTGTCCTTGCGGCGCTGGTTCTGGCCGTGGAGCCAGTCGTTGCAGGCACGCAGCACCCGGTCGATCGCCTTGCGCGGCCCCCAGGCGACCGGCGTCGCGTAGTAGTCGCGCAGGATGGTCCGCAGGGCCACCGCGGCCGCGAAGGCGCCAGAGCCGTCGCCGCCGATCCCGTCCGCCACCGCCACGGCCAGGCCATGCGAACGCCATTCGGCGGGCGTCGGATTGGCCAGGCCGACACGGTCCTCGTTCCACTTGCCCGGCACGGCGAGACTCGAGCAGCCGACAGCCAGCCGGTCGGCGTAGGAAGCCGGTCCGGAGGAACCGGGCACGGCGGAGCTCGGGTCGGCGGCGTCGGCCTCGATCGTGGTCATGCGGTGATCCAGAGTCTGGGAAATGACATGCGGGTGCCCGCGAACCTCATCGGGGACCCCCGCCCCGCCCGGACGGAGGTTCAGGCTTCGTCCAGGACAGCCCTGACCTTCGCAACGCGTGTGCCACGGACGCCGGACCCGAATTCAGGGGGAAGTCCCTGCGTCGACCGGACCGGGATGTGTTCGCAAGGCACCATCACGGTGCGGAAAATCCGGCAGCCGCTCAATCCCCGAGCAGGCCGACGAGCACATTGCTCCAGGCCAGCGCCAGGTTTCGCCGGTCGTACCCACCGCCACCAAACGCCATCAGCCGACCGGCACAGTAGCGCTCGGCGAGCCATCGGACCCGTCGTGCCGCATGAAGGTGCACGGCCGGGGAGTAGCGAAGGTGGGCCAGAGGGTCGCCCGCGAGCCCGTCGGCTCCGCACTGGAACAGGACGAAGTCGGGCGGATACCGGGCCAGGTGTTCCTCCACCCGGGGCCACGCGGCCAGGAAAGCGGTGTCGTCCGAGCCGGACGCCAGGGGGAGGTTGAGCTTGGTGCCCGCCGCAGCGCCCCGGCCGGTTTCGTCCGCTCGGCCAGTGCCTGGATACAGACTGCGGCCGTCCTCGTGGATGTCCGCGAAGATGAGGTCGGGGTCGGATTCATAGGCGTAGAAGATGCCGTCACCGTGGTGGACATCGATGTCGATGTAAGCCACCCGTCGGACGCCGAACTCTTCCCGCAGGGACTCGATCACCACACCCAGATCGCTGTAGACGCAGAACCCCGCCGAATGTCCGGGCCCCGCATGGTGCAGACCGCCGATCGGCTGGAAAGTCTGGAGGCACTCGCCTCGCAGGATGCGGCGCATGCCGTCCAGGGCCGCGCCGACCACCGACGAGGCGGCCTCGTGCACGCCCGGGAACACGGGGGTGTCCCCGTCGTCCAGGAACTCGAGCCCGGCGGCCTCCGCCGTCCGGACCCGCTCCACCAGGCCCGGCGAATGGAATCGAACCAGTTCCTCGTGGATGGCCGGCGGCGCCGCGTTCACCAGTTGAACACGGTCGTGCAGTCCGCGGGCGAGGCTTTCCTCCAGAAAGGCACCCTGGCGGTCCATGCCGAGCGGGTGCCCGTCCCCGAATCCGTAGCGGGCGAGCGCCGGCCCGGCATGGAGACAGGTGTGGTTCGGCTCGTCGGGCGCCGCTTTGGCCAACCCGGCGACCACGCCCGCGCCCGTGAGGCCCGAAAGAAAAGTGCGGCGGTTCACGCCACAGGCCCCTGGCGAGCCATCCGTGCGATAGGACCGGGGGCGGTCGTCCTGGCGGCGAGAGGGACTCGGATAAGGGCAGCCGGGATTGCAGCGTCCGGTTTCAACGGGGACATCGGCGGGACCTCCCTCCAAGGGTCAGAGGCCGATTCTAGGGAAGGACCGCATGACCCGCGCACAGGCCGCTCAGAAAAGACGTTGCTGCCCGCCCAGGGCTGGCGGCCGGAACTGCGACCCGTCGAGGGGCATGCGCTCGCTCCCCATGCCGAAGCGCCGCAGCGCCTTTTCAAACCGCTGCCGCAGCAATGCGGCGAGCGTGCCGTCGCCCACCATGCGGGAGCCGAAGCGCGGGTCGTTCTCGCGCCCGCCGCGCATGGCGCGCATGCGCTGCATCACGTGTTCCGCCTTGAGCGGGTAGTGCCGCTCGAGCCAGTCCTGGAACAGCCCCTTGATCTCGTATGGCAGACGCAGGAGCACGTAGGCAGCCGCCTCCGCACCCGCCTCGGCGGAAGCCTCGAGGATGCGCTCGACGCTGTCGTCGGTGAGGAACGGAATGACCGGCGCGACCATGACACCGACGGGCACGCCGGCGTCCTTGAGGGCGCGCACCGCCTCCAGGCGCCGGGCGGGCGCGCTGGCGCGGGGCTCCAGGTGGCGGGCAAGGCCGGCATCCAGGGTGGTGATGCTGATGAACACGCGGCACAGCCGGGCCGCACCGAGCGGCGCCAGCAGGTCGAGGTCCCGCAGGACGAGCGCGTTCTTGGTGACGATCGCGAACGGGTGGCGGCAGTCGGCCAGCACCTCGATGACACTGCGAGTGATGCGGTACTCGCGCTCGACGGGCTGGTACGGGTCGGTATTGGCGCCGAGCGCGATGGTGTCGACTTCATGGCCCGGGCGCGCCAGGGCTTCCTGCAGCAGCAACGCCGCATTCACCTTCGCGAACAGGCGGGTCTCGAAATCCAGCCCGGGTGACAGATCGAGGTAGGCGTGGCTCGGACGGGCATAACAGTAGATGCAACCGTGTTCGCACCCCCGGTACGGGTTGATGGACCACGAAAACGGGATGTCCGGCGAGTCGTTGCGGGTGAGGATGCTCTTCGCCTCCTCCCGCGTGACAGTGGTCCGCAAGGGGGGCAGTGGGTCGCCATCCTCCGCGCTGCCGGGCGCCCAGTCGCCGTCGACGGCCTCGCGCCGGGTGGACTCGAACCGCCCCTCCGGATTGAGGCCCGCCCCTCGGCCCCTCAACCCGCCATTCGTTCCGCCCTTGATTCCGAACGCCGCTCGCCCGTCGTGGAGTTTCATGCCCATGACTGTATTCTTGTACAGCCCTTCATCCAAGGCAAGCCGAAAACGAAAAACCCCGCCGGAGCGGGGTTCTCGGGGACGAAGGCGGGGCCGGTCAGCCCACCTTCATCATCCTCAGCGTGGACTTGAACAGATCGGAATCCGGATTGGCGAGCGTCTCCAGGATGCTGAAGTGATTGTCCCGGGGGCACGGAATGTCGCCGCCGATCACTTTGCCCCAGCGCGTCTTGATTTCCTGGTGCTGCTGGTGAAAGCCCTCGATCTCCTTGCCGCCGACGGCGATGTAGAGCGGCGCGTCGGTCGCAGGCGGCATGAATGCCGGGCTGCACTTCACGGCCGTCGCCTCGGTCAGGCGGACATCGTTGTTCACGGTCGGGACGTTGAGCAACGGAGTGAGGTCGTAAACCCCGCTGACGGAAAGCGCTCCCTCGACGATCTTTTCCGGGAGGTCGTGGGCGTACCTCGGCCACTGCGCCGCCAGCATCATCGCCGCCAGATGCCCGCCGGCCGAGTGCCCGACCACGTACAGGCTGTTGCCGAAGGCGCCGTACCGGCTGCCGGTCCGGTGCAGCCACGCCGTGGCGCGGAGCATCTGCTGGACGATCTCCTCGATGGTGACCGAGGGGCACAGCGCGTAGTTGGGCATGGCGACGGTGACGCCAGCCTTCACGAACTCGTTGGCGATGAACGAGTGGTCGCGCTTGTCCAGCGAGCGCCAGTAGCCCCCGTGGATGAACATCATCAGCGCGCGACTGCGTCCCTCCGACCGGAAGATGTCGATCTTCTCCATCGGGTGGTCGCCGTAGGGGATGTCGAGATCGCTGTCGAGCTCGTCCCGCGCGTTCTTCGAAAGCCTGGTCCACCGATCGAAGTGCTGCGCGTACTCCGGCACCGCCGCGCGATTGTTATAGCGCCGTTCAAATGCCGCGGTGTAGTCGTCCATGTCGCCGAGGTCCCCCTGGAAATGGGCTCGCCCGACCGGGCATGACCGGGTCGGACCAGCACTCAAGCCCTCATAAAACCGATATTGAACCCAATTGGGGCATACCCTGTCCACTCCGGCGTTTGATTTAGTCCTGTTTTCAGGGCTCTAGTCTTCGCAGGGTGTGAGACTTGGGGTACCGCGCGGGGTTGTGAGGCAGCCGGCAGGGGGTCAGAATCGGCAACTTAAGGGAGGAGACCCGGGCATGAACGACGCAGTGAAGGCAGGTTTCATCGTTTCCACCGACTGGCTCGCAAGCCACCTCGGCGATCCGTCGGTCGTGGTGCTTGACGCCACCACCCACCTGATGCCACGACCGGTCGATCCCACGCCGGAAGTCCCCTACGACGTTGTTTCGGGCAGGGCAGATTTCGAGAAGGGCCACATCCCGGGGGCGCAGTTCGTGGACATCGACGGCGAGATCTCCGACCGGTCCCACCCTCTGCACTTCATGCTGCCGCCGGCCGAACAGTTCGCGGACGTTCTGGCCCGGCTCGGCGTGGGGAATGACACCACCGTGGTCTGCTACGCCACGGCATTCCACTGGTGGGCGACCCGCCTGTGGTGGATGCTCCGGGTGTTCGGACACACCAAGACTGTCGTCCTCGATGGCGGTTTCCAGAAGTGGGCGGCAGAGGGTCGCCCGATGGAGACAGGCGCCGGCCGATCCCGCCCTCGCCAGGTGTTCACCGCCCGGTTCCATCCGGAGCTCGTCGCAGACAGACAGGCCGTCCTCGGCGCGGTCCAGTCGGGCGGGGCCTGCGTACTGAATGCCCTTCGCCCGGAACAGCATGCGGGCGCCGGCACCACGAACTACGGCCGGCCGGGCCACATCCAGGGAAGCATCAACGTTGCGGCCGCTTCGGCAGTGGGCGCCGACAACACGTTCAAGCCTGTCGACGACCTGAGGGCGATGCTCGCAGGTCCGCTGGCACAGCCGCAGGTCATCACCTACTGCGGCGGCGGCATCGCGGCATCCAGCATCACGATGCTGCTCATGATGTTCGGCCACCCGGACGTGAAGCTGTACGACGCCTCGCTCTCCGAGTGGGCGCCGGATGCCTCACTTCCCATGGCGACGGCCGCGCCCTGACCGGGCAAGCGCGATGCTGCAACGCAACACCCAATCGGCTTTCGGCACGAATTGCGCAAATGACTTCGTCCCGTCGGAAACTGCCGGGCGATTTTGCACTCGGACTCCACAGACACCGGGCAATGCACCCGGGATCCGGTAGCACTCTCCAGGGAAATTCCATGTCACCTGCCTTCCTCCGCCGCTGCGTCCTCGGACTCGGCCTGCTCGCACTGTTCGCCCTGCTCGCGCCGGTCCGCGCGGCAGTGGTCGAGATCGGCGAACCCGCACCGCCCCTCAAGGGCACGCTCCTGAGCGGCGACAAGTTCGATCTCGCCGACTACCGCGGCAAGGTCGTGCTGGTGAATTTCTTCTCCAGCTTCTGCAAGGGCTGCGCTTACGAGATCGGCACGCTCGAGACGTACCTCGAGAAGTACCGGGACCAGGGTTTCGACATCCTCGTGATCGGGGTGGACCGCCCCCAGGACCGGTCGCGCGTCGCCAACATGCTGACCACCTACAACCTGCAGGGCGCCATGGCGAGCGACCTCGACGAATGCGGATTCGAGCGCAGCTATCCGACGCCCACCGCGTTCGTCGTCGACCGCGAAGGCATCGTTCGCGAGAAAATGTGGGGCGCCAAGACACTCCCCCGCATGCGCGAACTCCTTGCCCCCTATCTGCAAAAGCCGTGACCATGCCTTTGCTGGACGCCTCCACCTCCACGCTTCTGGTGGTGGACGTGCAGGAGAAACTGCATCCCGCGATTCATGACGGGCAGGCCGTGGCAGACCGTTGCCTGTGGCTCGTGCGGATGGCGAAGCGACTGGGTGTGCCGGTCATCGCTTCCGAGCAGTATCCGGAAGGTCTCGGGCCGACCGTCGAGCCCTTGCGATCGGAACTGCCGCCCGACGGCCTTCGCCGCAAGCTGCATTTTTCCTGCGTCGCCGAACGCTGTTTCGAGGACCACCCCGCGTGGCAGCGCCCGCAGATGGTCGTGTGCGGCACGGAGGCCCATGTGTGCGTGCTGCAGACGGTGCTGGCCCTCCGGGAAACGGGTCGGCAGGTGTTCGTGGTCACCGATGCCGTCTCCTCCCGCGTGCCGCTGTCGAAACAGACGGCGCTCGACCGGATGCGCCAGCACGGCATCGAGGTCGTGACCGGGGAGATGGTGGGGTTCGAGTGGCTGCGCCGGGCCGGCGACGACCGGTTCCGCGCCATCCACCGGGAGTTCCTGCGGTAGCAAGGATGCCTTCCATGCCGACTCCGAGTTCCTTGCGTGTCCTTCGCTTCGCTGTCGCTGGCGTGCTGCTTTGCGCGGCCGGGCAGTCGGCTGCCGTGTCGCCGAGCTTCCTCTGCAAGAAGGCCAAGGCCTGGGTGGAGGTCACGGTATGCGGTTCCCCTGCGCTCGCCCAGCGCGACCTGGATCTCGCGGTCGTACACGCGCGGCTGCTGCGCTCGGCGAAGGCGACTGCGCGGACTGCTCTGGACCGCGAGCAGCGGCAATGGTGGGCCTCCCTGTCGGCATGCCGGACCACCGCGGACCCCGTCGCGTGCCTCTCGGGCCGGTACGACGAACGCATCGCGTCGATCAAGGTCCGGCCGGACTATCCCGGGGAGGGACGGCAGCGCGCGGTGCCGCCGTCGGACCCCACCCCCATCGTCCGGGACGGCCGCGGCTGGACCCGGTCACTGTCGAGCTATCAGAAGGCGCTGCGAGCCTGCAACGAGGAAGCGCCCGCCCCCATCGGCAAGCTGCTCGTGGCGTGGCCGACCCAGGACCCCGACGCGGTCGCACTGCGGGTCGTGGACTGGAATCTCAAGGAATGGGTCTGCACCGCCCATCGCGAAGGCCACAAGGTGTTCCGCTACGAAGCCTCAGACGGCGCATCGGGGATGCCCAAGCCCGGCCCCGTCTACCACCTGGGCGGCGACAAGCCGCCGCCTCGCTGCTCGGGTGCCACCCAGGTCGTCGACGTGAACGGCAAGCCGGTCGGCTGGATCAGCGACCAGGACTGCTGAGGGTCCTGCAACTACTTCGCGCGGCGACCTGCAGTCGCCTTGCCGCCGGCGGCGGGCTTGGGCGTCCGGATCCGCGGTGCAGCCGGTGCCGCCGGGGGGCTCCCTTCCAGCGGCAGTTCGCTTTCCTTCAGCCGCCGCAGCACGAAGCTCGATTTCGAGTGCCGGATGCCCGGGATGCGGTACAGGCGTTCCCGCAGCAGTCGCTCGTAGTCCCGCGTGTCGCGGACCGCGATCCGGATGAGGTAGTCGTACTCCCCCGACACCAGGAACGCCTCCAGCACCTCGGGGATGTCCGCCAGCGCCTGTCCGAAGGCCTCCAGGGTTTCGTCCCCGTGGCTCTCCAGCGTGACCTCGACGATCACGGTGTCGGCAAAGCCGACTGCCGCCGGATTGATCCGCACGGTGTAGCCCTGGATCACGCCCTCCGATTCCATCTTCTTGATCCGCGTCCAGCAGGGCGTGGAGGACAGACCGACGGCCGCGCTCACCTCCTGGAGGCTTGCCCGGGCATCGCGCTGGAGGACCCTCAAGATGGCCCGATCGAATTTATCGAGTTCCATTCTTCGATTCACTCCTATTCCAGAAAAGTTTCCTGATAATTTTGCCCGAGTGCAGAAAATTCGGAAACGCTTTCCGACCACTCTCCGATACGATGTGTCTCATGAACGAACTCGCCCTCGCGGCCCCCGCCCTCCTCGCCGAAACGCCCGACGCCGCCCCGCGGAACGCGGCGCAACGGCTCCTCGACACCCTCGTGGAAGGGGGCGTCGAGGTGGTGTTCGGCTATCCGGGCGGCGCGGTGCTCCCGATCTACGATGCCCTGCACGGCGAGCCGCGTCTGCACCATGTGCTCGTGCGCCACGAGCAGGCCGCCGTCCACGCCGCCGAGGGCTACGCGCGGGTCACGGGCAAGGTCGGGGTGGTCATCGCCACCTCCGGCCCCGGCATGAGCAACACCACCACCGGACTGCTGGACGCCATGTGCGACTCCATCCCGGTGCTGTGCATCTGCGGCCAGGTCCCCCGCGCGCTGATCGGCACCCAGGCCTTCCAGGAGTGCGATGCGCTCGGCATCTCCCGCCCCGTCACCAAGTGGAACGCCCGGGTCGAACAGCCCGAGGACACCGTAGCCCTCGTGCGGAAGGCGCTCGCCACCGCCGCCGGCGGCCGCCCCGGCCCCGTGCTGCTCGAAATGCCGAAGGACGTGCAGCAGGCCGAGGTCGCTGCGCCGGCTCCGCTGCCGGCCACCGCCGCGAAGCCCCGCTCGATGTCCTGCACGACCGAGGCGCTGCGCGAAGCCGCCGCCCTCATCCGCAATGCCCGTCGTCCCATCTTCTACGGCGGCGGCGGCCTCATCAATTCCGGCGAAGCGGCGTGCAACGCCTTCACCCGCATCGTCCGTGACGCCGACGCCCCCTGCACCCTCACGCTCATGGGCCTCGGCGCGTTTCCCGCGTCCGATCCGCGCTTCCTCGGGATGCTCGGCATGCATGGCACGCTCGAAGCCAACGTCGCGATGCACGAGGCCGATCTCGTCGTCTGCGTCGGCGCCCGCTTCGACGACCGGGTCACCGGCCGTCTGGACGCCTTCTGCCCCGGCTCTCGCAAGATTCACATCGATGTCGACCCCAAGTCGGTCGGGCGCCTCGTCCCCGTGGACGTGCCGCTGGTGGGCGACTGCGGCGCCGTGCTGGAGGAGCTCGAACGCTGTCTCGCCGAATGCGCCGAGCCCCGCACGGATCTCGCCGACTGGTGGGCCGCGGTTCACACCTGGCGCGCCGAAGACTGCCTCCGCGTGGAGCGCAGCGACGACGTGATCCAGCCGCGCCACCTGATGAGCGCCCTGGGCGAGCAGCTCGCCGGCCGCGATGCCATCGTGAGCACGGACGTGGGTCAGCATCAGATGTGGGCCGCGCAGTTCCTGCCCTTCGAACGGCCCCACCGCTGGCTCACCTCCGGCGGCGCCGGCACCATGGGCTACGGCCTGCCCGCCGCGATCGGCGCACAGATCGCGGAACCCGACGCGCTGGTGGTATGCGTGAGCGGGGATGCCTCCATCCTCATGAACATCCAGGAGATGTCCACGGCCGTGCAGCACGCGACCCCCGTGAAGGTCATCGTGTCGAACAACGGCTGCATGGGCATGGTCCGCCAGTGGCAGGAACTCCACCACGGCGGTCGCCGCAGCCACAGCTGGACCGAGGCCCTGCCGGACTTCGTGGCCGTTGCCCGCGGCTTCGGCTGGCAGGCCGAGCGCGTCACCGACCCGGCCGATCTCGAAGCCGCGCTGGCGCGCTGCCTCGCCTCGCCCGGCGCGTACTTCCTGGACGTGGGCGTCGCCTCGCTCGCGAACTGCTTCCCGATGATCCCGGCCGGTGCCGCGCACCACGAGGTCATGCTGGACGAGAACACGATGTACCGTCTGCCCCGCGCGTGATCCGCGCGGGGTAGTCGCCGACGGTTGCCGGGCCCACCCATGACCCGGCACCATGGAGTCCCAGCCCTATCCGGCGCGGGACACAATGCGTTCCTACAGGAGTCGCACATGTCGACCGTAAAGACCGACGATCCTCTCGTCGCCACCGAAGGCCGCGTTTTCATGAGCGGCATCCAGGCGCTCGTGCGCCTCCTCGTCGTCCAGCGTCTGCGGGACGAGAAGGCCGGCCTCAAGACGGGCGGCTTCGTGTCCGGCTACCGCGGGTCCCCGCTCGGCGGCCTCGACGAAGCCCTGTGGAAGGCCAAGGCCGTCCTCGAGGAACAGCACATCCAGTTCGTGCCGGGCGTCAACGAGGAACTCGCCGCCACCGCGGTCTGGGGCAGCCAGCAGGTCTCCCTGGTCGGGCCCACGGATTACGACGGCGTCTTCGGCCTCTGGTACGGCAAGGGTCCCGGCGTCGACCGCTGCGGCGACGTCTTCAAGCACATGAACTTCTCGGGCACGTCGCGTCACGGCGGCGTGCTGCTGGTGGCCGGCGACGACCACGGCGCTTACTCCTCCACGCTGCCGCACCAGACCGACCACCTGTTCGCCGCGTCGATGATTCCGGTGCTCTACCCGTGCAACGTGCAGGAGTATCTGGAACTCGGCCTGCACGGCTTCGCCATGTCGCGCTTCTCCGGCTGTGCGGTCGCCTTCAAGGCGCTGGCCGACACGGTCGAGTCCTCCGCCTCCATCCCGGCGGATCCGTTCTCGCTGCAGACCGTGATCCCCGCCGACGTCGTGCTGCCCGAAGGCGGGCTCAGCGCGCGCCTGTGGGCCGGCACGCTGGGCTCGCAGGCCCGCGCGCAGGAAGCGCTGATGCAGGACCACAAGATCTACGCCGCCATCGCCTACGCGCGTGCCAACCGGCTGAACCGCGTGACGGTGGATTCGCCCAATGCGCGCCTCGGCATCGTCGCCTCGGGCAAGTCGTACATGGACGTGCTGGAAGCCCTGGAAGAGCTGGGCATCGACGAAGCCGCCGCCGCGCGCATCGGCATCCGCCTGTTCAAGGTCGGCATGCCCTGGCCGCTGGAACCCGTGGGCGTGCGCGAGTTCGCGCGCGGCCTGGAGGAAATCCTGGTGGTCGAGGAGAAGCGCCAGGTCGTCGAGTACCAGCTGAAGGAACATCTCTACAACTGGAACGCCGACGTGCGCCCGCGCGTCATCGGCAAGTTCGACGAGCAGGGCGAGTGGGTCGGGACGCGCGGCGAATGGCTGCTGCCCGCGACCAGCGACTTCTCCGTCGCGCAGATCGCCCGCGTGATCGCGAGCCGCATCGCGCGCTTCCACCAGAGCGATCTCATCTCCGCGCGTCTGTCGTTCCTCGAAGCGAAGGAAGCCGTGCTGCGCAAGGCGGTGGACACGCCCGCCCGTCCGGCCTACTACTGCTCGGGCTGTCCGCACAACCGCTCGACCAAGGTGCCCGAGGGCAGCGTGGCGCTCGCAGGCATCGGCTGTCACGTGATGGCGTCGTCCATCTACCCCGAGCACACCAAGACCATGACGCAGATGGGCGGCGAAGGGGTCACGTGGATCGGTCAGGCGATGTTCTCCAACCGCGAGCACGTGTTCGCGAACCTGGGTGACGGCACGTACTTCCACTCCGGCCACCTCGCGCTGCGCGCCGCCGTCGCCGCCAACGTGAACATCACCTACAAGATCCTCTACAACGACGCCGTCGCCATGACGGGCGGTCAGCCCATCGACGGCACGCTCACGGTGCCGCAGCTCGCGCACCAGGTCGCCGCCGAAGGCGTGCGTCGCATCGCCCTGGTGACCGAGGATCTCGGCCGCTACACCGATCGCGCGGCGCTGCCGGCCATCGTTACGCTGCACGACCGCAAGACCCTCGACGCCATCCAGCGTGAAATGCGCGAGGTGAAGGGCGTGTCGGTCATCCTCTACGACCAGACCTGCGCCGCCGAGAAGCGCCGCCGTCGCAAGAAGGGCGAGTTCCCGCAGGCCAAGGAACGCGTGTTCATCAACTCCCGCGTCTGCGAAGGCTGCGGCGACTGCGGCGTGGCATCGAACTGCGTGTCCCTGCTGCCCCTCGAAACCGAACTCGGCCGCAAGCGCGAGATCGACCAGTCCGCCTGCAACCAGGACACCACCTGCGTCGAAGGCTTCTGCCCCAGCTTCGTCACGCTGACGGGCGCCAAGGTCCGCAAGACGAAGTCGTCGAAGGAAGACACGTTCCCGGCCGTGCCGGAACCGGCCGTCCCGGCCCTGACCGACCGTCCGTACAACATCATCGTCACGGGCATCGGCGGCACCGGCGTCATCACCATCGGCGCGATGCTGGGCCTCGCCGCGCACCTCGAAGGCAAGGGCGTCTCGGTGCTCGACATGACCGGCATGTCCCAGAAAAACGGTGCGGTCACGTCGCACGTGCGCCTCGCACTGAATCCCAGCAGCATCCACGCGCAGCGCGTCGCCACGGGCGAGGCCGACCTCGTCCTGGGCTGCGACATGCTCACCGCGGGTTCGCAGGACGTCATCGCCAAGACCCGTCCCGGCGTCACCGTGGCGGTCGTGAATCTCCACGAACAGCCGCCCGGCTATTTCGCCCGCCAGCCCGACTGGCAGTTCCCCACGGAGAAGATCCGCGCGCTCATCGACGAGTCCGTCGCCGACCGCTCGCACTACGTGGACGCCACCCGTCTCGCGACCGCCCTGATGGGCGATGCCATCGCCACCAATCTGTTCATGCTGGGCTACGCCTACCAGAAGGGGCTGGTTCCGCTCGGTGCCGACGCGATCGCTCGCGCCATCGAACATCACGGCGTGGCGGTGAAGTCCAATCTGGCCGCCTTCCTCTGGGGCCGTCGCGCCGCTGCCGATCTGTCGAAGGTGGAACAGATCGCCACGCCGACCGCGCCGGTGGTCGTGCAGATGCCCGTGCGGCTCGACGATCTCGTCCGCCGGCACGTGAAGTTCCTCACCGAGTACCAGAACGCGGCCTATGCGGCCCGGTACTCCGCCGTCGTCGAGAAGGTGAAGGCCGCCGAATCGGCCCTCGGCCGGGGTGATTCGCTCGCGAAGGCCGTGGCACGCTCGCTGTTCAAGCTGATGGCCTACAAGGATGAATACGAGGTCGCGCGCCTCTATGCCGACGGCGAGTTCCGCAAGCAGCTCGAGGCCACCTTCGAAGGCGACTTCGAGGTCACGTTCCATCTCGCCCCTCCGCTGTTCGCGAAGCGCGATGCGCAGGGTCGGCTGACGAAGCGCCGTTACGGTCCCTGGATGGCACGGGCGTTCGGCGCGCTGGCCAGGCTCAAGTTCCTCCGGGGCACGGGTCTCGATCCGTTCGGCCGCACCGAAGAACGGCAGCTCGAGCGCAAGCTCATCGAAGACTACGTCGCGACCGTGGAAGCCCTGCTCCCGCGGCTGGACGAAGGCAATCGCGATCTGGCTCTGGAACTCGCCGCGGTGCCCGAGCAGATGCGCGGCTTCGGACACGTGAAGGAAGCCAACGTGAAGAAGGCGCTGGCGCGGTGGAAGGAACTGGAAGCCGCGCTGAGTGCGGTGACCGGCAACGCGCCGAAGGCCGCTCCGGCCCAGGCGGACAGGAAAGTCGCCGCGACGGTGAGTTGAGTCAGCAACCCATGACCCGCGCAGCCGCGCGGGTCATGCGATCAGCGCGGGAGCAGCGCGGCGGTCATCGCCGCGCGCTCTTCCTCCAGCGACGTGCGGGCCACCGATTTCCCTGCACGCCGATACCAGTAGCCCGCATTGTCCAGATCGCCTTCCACGCGGTGGAGATGGGCGTGGACCCACGCGGCGTCCTGCGATTCGTCGTCCTGCACCAGGATGTGAGCCCGATCCCACTCACCACGCGCGCAATGCCACAGGGCCCTCAGCGGACCTGTCGCGCCTTCAGGTGCCTTCGGCTGGGCAAGCCATTCCAGCGCATCCATCCCGCGCGCGCTCAGGCGTAGCAGCGTGAGAGAGCAGCTTCGGGATCGACGATGCGCGTCCAGCCGTAGGGGTCCGCCGTGCGGCCGTACTGGATGTCGGTCAGGGCCGCGTAGAGCTTGCGGGTGACCGGCCCGGCCTCCCCGGCGCCCACGACCGTGTCCTTGCCGTGCCGGCCGATGCGGCCGACCGGCACCACCACGGCCGCCGTGCCCATGCAGAACACTTCCGAGATACGCCCCGACGCGATGTCGCGCAGCACCTCGCTCGCGTCGAGCAGGGCTTCGCGCACCGGATGGCCGAGATCCGGCGCCATGCGCAGCACTGAGTCACGCGTGATGCCCGGCAGGATGCTGCCGCTCAGCGCGGGCGTCACGATCTCGCTGCCGCCGTACACGAACGCGATGTTCATCGAACCCGCCTCCTCGACGAAACGGCGCTCCACCGCGTCGAGCCACAACACCTGCTGATAGCCGTCCACCCGCGCGGCCTCCGTGGCGAAGAGGCTCGCCGCGTAGTTGCCGATGGTCTTCGCTGCGCCGGTCCCGCCCGGGGCGGCACGCACGTGGTGTTCCTCGACGCGGATCCCGACCGGCTGGAACCCGGACGCGAAGTAAGGCCCCGCCGGACTCAGCAGGATCGAGAAGAGGAACGCCCGGCTCGCCCGGACTTCCAGCGTCGCCTCGGTGCCGATCAGGAACGGACGGATGTAGAGCGAAGCGCCCTCGCCGGGAGGCACCCAGTCGCGCTCCAGCGAGACGATCGTGTCGATCGCATCGACGAAATCGGTGGGATCCAGAGTCGGCATCGCGAGTCGCACTGCAGAGGCGTTGAACCGCGCGGCGTTCGCATCCGGACGGAAAAGCTGCACCCGCCCGTCCGGACGAAGATAGGCCTTGGTGCCTTCGAAGATGCCCTGGCCGCTATGGAAGATGTTTGCGGCCGCATCGAGGGCGATCCGCCCTGCCGGACCAATGACGGCCTCTCCCCATCCGCCGGACGTCTCGTACCGCTGCTCCAGCGTGCGGCGCGTGAACACTCGCCCGAAACCGAGCGGGTCGGGCAACCTGACCGGGCCGTCGTCCGGCATGGCCTGCAAGCGAAACTGCATCGAGATCTCTCCCGCCCCCTTTGGAAGCTCTGCTCGACTGGTGCGATCGCCCCACCTCGACAGAGCTTCCCTTGCAGGGACTTGTTCGTGGTTCAGAAATCCAGCGCGAAATCGAGGCCCACGTAGAACGAGCTCGCGCCCTGCTGGAAGTGCCGGCCCGCCCGCAAGGCGAGCGAGGAATCCGCCGTCGGCTTGAGACCGCCCAGCGTGAGCCCCAGCTTCGTCGCCCGGTAGTCGCGATCGCCCATGAGCACCAGTTCGGGCCCCAGTTCGAAGCCGTCTCCGACGGTCGTCACCAGGTGCGAGCGTACCCAATAATGCTCCAGTCCGAAGGTGTAGGACGCGATGTTGCGGCTGCGCCAGCGAGACGAGACGTCGTTGGCCAGTTCGAACTGCAGCTTTGGCCAGAGCTGAGTCCCGCTCACCCGCGACCCCGGGTCCTCGGGCGTGAAGCGCGTATCCACGTATCGCAGTCCCGCATACCCGGCGACGGCGAGACCGCCGCGGGTCACGTGGTAGCCCAACGCCGCTTCCAGGCCACGAGCGCGCGCATCGATGGGCTGCGGATCGCGCAGATAGAGCGCGGGATTCGACACTTCGTAACCGTAACGATTGCTGTCGGCCCAGAGCCGCGTGACCCAGCCCTGCCCCAGCCGGTTGTCGCCAGGCAGCGGAAGCAGCGCGCCCACGTAAGCGTAGTGCTCGCCCTGCCGCCGCTTCTCCACGCCGGCCAGCAGCAGACGTCCGCCCGCGTGCGCGGTCTGCACCGCGAGTACCGCGGCCATGGCGCAGCCGACCAGGCGCGCTGCCCTCATCGCAACTCCGCCGGCGACTCGCCCGACGGCTCGAACCGGTAGAAGTACAGCGGGGTGCCGCTCGCGAGCATCGCGTCGAACAGAACGGCCGTGCCACGCATGGGTTGCGTGCCGGTCCGCGTGGTCACGTACACCGTGAGATCCTCCTTGACGCCGATACGGCGGAACGCGATGAGGGTGCGCGGCTCGTCCGGTCCCGCGCGTACGGCGATCACGCCCACCCGCGTTTCGCCCACGCCACCGCGACTGCGGATCAGCGCGGACGCCCATCGCGGCCGCTCCTCCTCGCCATCGCGCGGCGTCGGTCGCATCCAGCGGCGCAGACGGTCCAGCGGGGTGAGCGATCGCTCGGCGAAACGGTTGAGCTTCCACTGCAGGTCGGAGCCGTAGAGGAACGCGAGCAGTTCATCGCGGCTCTCCGGCCGCTCCCACAGGAACTCGCACCCGAGCGCGCGGGCATCGCTGTCCTTGCTGCTGCCGAACATCGCCCGCACCTGCGCCCGGAATCGTACCCGACTCGCCGGCAGCACAATCTCGCCGTGGACGAGGTCACCCACGCACAACGAGTCCGGAAACTGCCCGTAGTACTTGAAACCGTCACCGGACACGTCGTCGAGCACGCCCGCCTGCGGATGCCGGCCCTCCGCATCGAGCATCGCAGGCAGGGGAATGGGGAACCGGTACTCGCGCCGATGGAACGTCGCAATACGCCGCGTGAATCCGATCACGAGCTGCGCGAGGCTCGCGTTGACACCGGCCCAGAACACGTTGGCGATGACCGCACCCAACGGCAGCGGCGAGACCTGCAGCCCGTACAGCAGCACTCCCACGGGTACCGCCAGCGCGTTCACCGTCAGCACGAGGGTCTGCGGCAGCATGAACCGGCGCGCCGCCGTTGCAGCGTCGGCCGCGCGAATCTTGTCCGTGACGCGAAAGCGCAGTCGATCCCGGACGAGCGCGGTCGTCGCCCAGATGAAGGCTGCGTAGCGCGCCATGTCGTATCTCTGCGTGTCGAGCGTCCGGCCATACCCCCGCCCGACTTCCTCGAACACCCAGAAGCTCAGCAGGAAGTAAGGCACGAATCGCGCGAGGAACTCCCAGGACAGCTCCGAAATGGGCATGACGCCCGTCGTCAGAACGATCACGGGGGCCAGGTAGAACACGAGCTTCTGCCAGCCGTCGAAGTACATCACGATGCTGGCGAAGTAGTTGAGCTTCTGCCCCGGCGAGAGGCCGCGGGCGAAGAGCACAAAGCCGTGGCGCCGCAGGACCTGCATGGCGCCCTGCCCCCAGCGCATGCGCTGCTTGATGAACGGGACAATGTCCGTGGGCGCCAGCCCGAACGCCAGTGACTGGGCGTGGTACACCGACTTCCAACCCTTCTGGTGGATGCGCAGCGAGGTGTCGAGATCCTCCGTGAGGGTCGCCACCGAGAACCCGCCGATCTCGTCCAGCGCGGCGCGCCGGAGCACGCCGCACGTCCCGCAGAAGAAGGTGGCATTGCGCATGTCCTTGCCGCGCTGGATCACGCGGAAGAACAGCGACTGTTCGTTCCACACGAGTCGCCCGCCGCGTCTCGCGCGGTGCTGGAACGAATCGAGGTTGTAGAAATCCTGGGGCGTGGAGACGAAGGCGACGTCGGGGTCGGTGAAGTAGCCGAGCGTGCGCTGGAGAAACTCGCGCGACGGCGCGTGGTCTGCGTCGAAGATGCAAACGTACTCGCCACGCGCGAATCGCAAGGCGTTGTTCAGGTTGCCGGCCTTGGCGTTGTCGTTGCGTTCCCGCGAAAGGTAGAGAACATCGAGCTCCACGGCGAGCGCCTTCATTTCGGGACGGTCACCGTCGTCGAGCAGCCAGGTGGTGTGCGGATAGTGCATGAGCTTCGCAGCCAGCAGCGTGCGCCTCAGCATCTCCACGGGCTCGTTGTAGGTCGTAACGAACACGTCGACGCGCAAGCCGGGCGGCGCCTCCGGCGGTTCCCGCACCGACAGCCGCCACACCATGGCGATGTGCATCAGCGAGGTGAAGAACCCGAAGAGTTCCGCCGCATAGAGCACCCCGGAGAAGACGGGCGCCGAGGCATTGAAGGTCGACGGGCGCCACAGCAGATAGGCGACGCCCGCGATGAGATAGAGAACGACGAGCGCCACCTGAGGGCGGCTCAGCGTCTCGGCAGTGATGTTGTCCGGTCGGGCGATGTTCGACGCTCCGGCGTCAGGACCCCGACTGACCGTGCGACCGCATGCGTGCCGCCGACTTCACGCCCGGCGGGCGCGGCGCAGGGCGGATGCGACGACCGCGAGACCGCCCAGCACGAGCCACGCACTGCCCGGTTCCGGAATCGCCACGCTCACGCGCACGTTGTCGAGACCCCAGGCCTCGTCGAGATACGGAAAATCGAGATCGTCGCGCACCTGCAGTCCCTGGCTGAAGAACGTGAAGGTGGCGGCCGGCGCCGCGAGCGGCACCTCCATCGACAACCGGTAGACGCTGTCCATGGGCGCCGCCGTGGTGCTGTCGAGGTCTTCCTCGGTCGGCAGGATGTCGAATCGGTACCCGAGCGAGTACCGCTCCTGCGCGCCTGTGGTGGGGAGGCATGGTGAGGTCGCGCCCGGACAATAGGTTTGCGGAGCAAGCGCGCCACTGCCGTGACTGAAAGTCCAGCCTTGAGAGACCGGCGTGCCGCCGCCGGCATCGATGGAGAACCCGAACTCATCCGGGCCTCGCGACACGCCGTTCACGGGGCGCGTATCGCTGCCGTCCCAGGACCACATCAGGTACAGGTCGAACTCCAGTAGCACGCTCGTCGCACCCGCCGGCAGGTCCGTGAGGGAAAGGGTGACCTGGTCCTCCCCGCCGAAGTAACCCAGGAACTTCCGGCTGTCGTCGGCGGGCAACGGTGTGCTGCGGATGCCCCAGGGCTGGGCGGTCGCACTGCTCCATCCGGGCCCCACGGCGCTCTGGAAATCATTGAAGTAAACCTCGTCGCCCAGGGCCGACAGCGGCAGGGCGACGGCGAGGAGCGCGGGAGCGAATCTGGGCAGCACAGGCATCTCCAAGTGCGACATGACAACAGGGTAACGGGGATCACCCCGGGAAGCGGAGCGAAGGTTACCGCGGAATCACCGGAACCACAGGCAGCACGATTCGCACGGACCATGCCACGCATCGGTGTGCAGCGCCACCGCACAAAGCAGTGCCAGGGAAGGACTGACAAGCGGAGCGGCCGCGACGGAGGTCCTCCGGGCGGATGACGCGAAGGTCCGGACCGTCGCGTGCAAGGACCCGAACAGTTGCTCTGCGTCGCTTCTGTGCATCCGATCTTCACGTCGACTGCGTATGTGGGGACAGGTGCGACGCGGGACAGACCCGATGGCCGCACGAGATTCCCCCTTTCCACCAAGGAGAAACGAAAATGCAGAAGACTCTCATCGCGTTGTTGATCGCTTCCTTCTTCTCGATCGGCGCCTCCGTCAGCGTCGCCGCCGACGGTGACGCTGTGAAGACAGGTGCCGCCAAGGAATTCGGTCGGGAAGCCGAGTCCGAGGGCAAGAAGCAGAAGTTCGGGCGCGAAGCCGACGCCAAGAAGGAGAAGTTCGGTCGCGAAGCCGATTCCAAGAAGGAGAAGTTCGGTCGCGAGGCCGACGCCAAGAAGGAGAAGTTCGGCCGCGAAGCGGACGCCAAGAAGGAGAAGTTTGGTCGCGAAGCTGATGCCAAGAAGGAAAAGTTCGGACGCGAGGCCGATTCCAAGAAGGAAAAGTTCGGACGCGAGGCCGATTCCAAGAAGGAGAAGTTCGGCCGCGAAGCCACCGACGACGCTACGCAGTCTGCGGCAGCCGCCAAATAAGAGACCTTCGCGCGGCGCGGGAGGATGTCCGAGTCCGTGTGCCGAAGTCCTGTGACGTGTCCGGGGCTTCGGCGTTCGGCGACGGGGAGTCCCGCCGCCGCCTGTCGAATCCTGTTCCGGCCATTCATGACTCTCACCGTGTTCACCGCGATCCGCAGGCTTCGGGGCCTGCTGCTGGCGCTTCTCCTGTCGGCGTCCGGAGTTCCGGCCCTCGCGATGAACGCGAGCGACGTCGCCTCGTGCGGTCCCAACGCAAAGACGAGCGTGGAGACGCTGCGGGGCCTCATCGATATCCACGTGATCTGCGATCGAGTGTTCTTCGAACTGCCGATCGATCTGCTCGGCAAGGACCTTCTGGTGACGGCCGAGTTCGCCGCGGTATCCGTCGACACGGAGGAGGCATCGCCCGGTGAAATCGTCTTCAACGGGCTGATGCGATTCGTTCGCCGTGGCGGCAAGGTCTTCCTCGAACGCGTCCAGTACGACCTCTGGGCGGAGCAGGTGCCCAACCTGCAGCGCGCCGTCGAAGCGGCCCAGCTCGGCACCGTGGTGAAGGCCTTCGACATCACCGCCGAGGGCGAGAAGGGCGCACCGGTCATCGACGTGACCGGGCTGTTCGCCACCGACGTACCGGAAGGCTTCGGCCAGGAGTACAAGCGCCAGTTCAAGCTGTCGTCGGTGGACCCGAAGCGCTCGTACATCTCCCGCGTCAAGGCATTTCCGAACAACGTGAACGTGCGCTTCTACCAGACCTGGGTGCCCGACGCCGCGGACCGCGCGAAGCACGACGTGCACGACACGGGGTTCCTGTTCAACACCAGCATTCTCAAGCTGCCCGAGAAGCCGATGCGTCCGCGCTACTGGGACGAGCGCGTCGGCTACTTCCCGGTGCGGTTTCTGGACTACGGCACGGAAGAGCACGGTGGCGTACGCCGGGGCTTCATCCAGCGCTACCGGCTGGAGAAGCGCGACCCCGCCGCCAAGGTGTCGGAACCCGTGGCGCCCATCGTGTTCCACCTGAGCCGTGACATCCCCGCGAAGTGGCGGCCCCACCTCCGCGCCGCGGTGGAGAGCTGGAACGAGGTGTTCGAGACCGCCGGCTTCCGCAACGCCATCGTCGCGAAGGATGCCCCGTCCGAGACCGAGGACCCGGAGTGGGACCCCGAAGATCTGCGCTTCAACGTGATCCGCTGGACACCGAGCGGCCGCCAGAATGCGACAGGCCCCGCCGTCGTGGACCCGCGCAGCGGCGAGGTGATCGCCTCCCACGCCATCTTCTGGCACGACATCCTGAAACTCCTGGAGACCTGGTACGTGACGCAGGCAGGCGCGGTGGATCCGCGTGCGAGATCGTTGCCTCTGCCCGACGACCTGATGGGCGATCTGCTGAAGTACGTCGCAACGCACGAGATCGGCCACGCCCTGGGCCTGCGTCACAACTTCAAGGCGCACGCGGCATTCACCGTCGAACAGCTGCGTGATCCGGCCTGGACGGCGAAGTGGGGCACCTCGGCCTCGATCATGTCCTACGCGCGCTTCAACCATGTCGCGCAGCCCGGCGACAACGCCCATCTGCTGCCGAAGTTCGGGCCGTACGACTTCTTTGCCATCCAATGGGGCTACCGGGAGCTCGCCGGCGAGATGTGCACCGACGACGAATGGGCCTTCCTCGACGAATGGGCGGCACGTCAGGGCGACGATCCGATGCTGCGGTTCGGCGGCGAGGATCGCGTCGCGGAGTTCGATCCGGACGTCGGGACGCAGGTGCTGGGTTCAGACCCGTTGAGGGCCACCGACCTCGGGCTGCGGAACATCGATCGCATCGCGGGCACGCTGGTCGCGACCACGGCGAGCGTCGGGCGGGACTATTCGCGATTGAGCGAGTTGTACGAAGCACTCGTGAAGAAGCGTGACAGCGAACTATCGTCCGTCGCGAAGCTCGTGGGCGGCGTGACCGAGACGCGATACCAGACAGGCCGCGGCACCGCCCCCTTCTCGCCCGTGCGGCCGGAGCGTCAACGCGCCGCGGTAAAGTTCCTCACAAAGCACGCGTTCGTCCGCCCGGAGGCACTGCTGGCGCCGGATCTGCTCCGTCGCATCTCGCCAACACGCGGCGCCGACCCGCTGCACGGTTCCAACATCGCGCTGCTTTCTCAGCTGCTGCGACTCGGCGTGTTCCAGCGGATGGCGGAGGCCCGTGACTTCTGGCGCGACGACCGCCCTTACGTCGGCATCGATCTGCTCCAGGACCTCAATCGCGGCCTGTTCTCGGAACTGGAAGCGAAGTCGCCACGCATCGATCTCTACCGGCGGACCCTGCAGCGAAGCTACATCACCCGGTTGCGTGTCGTGTCCGGCAAGCAGGAGGACCCCGAGGAGACGGCATCCACCTCGTTCAGCGCCGAAGAGCGGGACCGCGGCAGTCCGTCCCGGTTCCGGAAGTCGGATCGTTCGCTGCAGTACTTCACCTCGAACCTCGCCTCGGCGGCGCAGGCCTATCAGGTGGCGCCGGGAAGCTCGAGCGAGTTCCGCGCCGCCTTGAGCGAGGGCGTGATGCACCTCGGCAGGCTGATCACCCGCGCGCTTCCGCGGGTAAAGGATCCCGAGACCGCCGCGCACCTTCGCGATCTCGTCCGGCAGCTCGAAGGGATGATTTAGGGAAGGGCCGCGCAACCGGCGCGGACCTTCCCTCGGCAACCCCCGCCCCCTCCCCGGGAAGGCTTCCCGGCCGGGCTCCGGCAGGGGAGTTTCACCTCAAGATTCCTCGCCGTTGGCCGTTACGCGCTGTTGTCCCAGTCCCTGCGTCCTTCGCGGCAAAAGATTCCCCGGCCATGACGAAACCCCGAGTCGACTTCACCCCCGAACTGACCCACACCGACATCGAGAGGGTCCTGCAGAGCGTCGAGATTCCCGCGTGCCCCGCAATGCTTTTCGAGGTCATGGGCGAGTCGCAGAAAGACGCTCCCGACATCCGCCGGCTGACGAAGCACATCAGCAACGATCTGGGCTTGTCGGCTGCCACGATCAAGCTCGCCAACTCTCCTCTGTTCCGGTCGGCTGAGCCCGTGTCTTCGGTGAGGAAGGCGGTGGAGCGACTGGGCATCCAGAACATCGTCTGCGTCGTCGTCGGCACGGCGCTTCGCAACACCATGACCGGACTCAGTTCCGACTTCGTGGATCGCTTCTGGAGCCGCACGTCCGTCCTTGCAGTTTCCGCGGCCATGGTCGCGCGTCGCCAGTACGGGGTGTCGCCCGATGCAGCCTACACCTACGCGATGTTCCACGATGCCGGGATTCCGTTGCTCATGAAGCGATTTCCGGAGTACGCCCAGGTCGTCTCCCAGTGCCAGAAGCTGGGACAGCTCATGATCGGCGCCGAAGCGGACTACTTTCCCTGCACGCACCCGATCGTCGGGTCGCTGCTGACGCGCAACTGGGGACTGCCCGCCAGCGTCGGTCAGGCCATCCGTTTCCATCACGACCCTGATGCCTACGAGCTGCCGGACTCGACCCTGCCCGGGAACTCCGTCTCGCTCATCGCCATCACCCATCTCGCCGAACACATCCTGAGCGAGGTGAGCGGGGAGCAGGATCTGGAGGTGGGGGACGTGCTGTTCGAAAAGGCCCTCACGCACTTCGGCATTTCCGGCGAGGACGTGGACCAGCTTCGCGAAAGCATCGCGCTCGTGGTGGACGACGCGAAGCACTAACCGCAAGGGTCAGTCCTCCGACGGACGGGCTGCGATTCAGTTCGGCTCGTCGGGTTCCTGCGAGAACAGATACTGCGCGGCGTCGGCGTACCCTTCCGCACGCGACGAAACTACGCCACTGCGCTTCGCGACTCCCAGCGCGGCCTTGTGCGCCTGCGCCCGAAGGGCCACCTCGTCGAGCGTCACCAGCATCCGGTCACGCATCACGACCCTGCCGCCGATGACGACCGTCTCCACCTCGGCCCCCGTCGCCTGATAGACCAGAGCGGACGGCAGATCGTGGAATGGCGCGAGTGCAGCGAGATCGATGACGATCAGGTCCGCCGCACGCCCCGGCGATATCGCCCCTACCTCCCGGTCGAGACCGAGGACACGCGCCCCCCCGCGAGTCGCGAGGGTGAGCATGGTGTCGGGAGACACCGCTGTGCCGTCACGCTCCCGGAGCTTCGTGGACATCGCCCCGGTTCGCATCTCCGTGAACATGTTGACGTGGTCGCTTGCGTTGGTGTCGTCGGTCCCCAGGCCGACGGTGATGCCTGCGGCCAGCACTTCACGCAGCGGCATCACGCCGTCCGCAAGGAACGCATTGGTCGAGGGCTGCCAGGTGACCGAGACACCGGCCGCAGCGAGAGTCCGCAGTTGCGGAGGCCGCAGCCACACGCAGTGCGCCGCGACGAGCCGCGATGACAGCAGCCGGTTCCGTCGCATCCAGTCCACGACATTGATCCCATCGATCTGCACGTCAGCTTCCACTTCGGCCAGGTGCACCATGAGCCGCGTGTCGCGTGCCTCGACGAGTTCCACGGCGCGGCGGAAACCTCCCACCGTCACGAAGTGGGCCTCGTTCACGCCGGCGCCGATGCGCAGCAGCGGATTGTCGCTGCCTCGCCGATCCATCAGCGCCGCAATGTCGGCGAGCGCCCTGGCAGCAGGTTCCCGGTTGGCCCTCAGCGCGCGCGGCGGCGCGTCGGAGAAGTTGCGGAAGTAGAGTGCACGGATGCCGGCTGCGGTGATGCCCTCGAGCGTGGCCTCCACCAGATCCGCCCGATTGCCGAAGTCCGTGCTGTCGCCGATGGTGGTGATGCCGCTGCGGATCGCCTCTGCACAGAAAAGCTTCGACGCGACGAGAGCGTCCGCTGCGCGATAGGCGGGAAGCGCCCGGTACATGAGCCGCTCCAGCCAGTCGTGATAGCTCAGGCCGTCCGACAGGCCGCGCATCAGCAGGTGGATACCGTGGCAATGCGCGTCCACGAAGCCGGGCATCACCAGCTTGCCGTGCGCATCGAGGATCTCTTTCGCCCGCGGCTTGCGCTGGCGCGTCAGCCCGACGATGCGACCGTCACGCACCAGCACGGTCGCGCGGATGGTCTCGCGCGCGTTGCGAACCATCGGGAGCACGGTCCCGCCGACGATGGCGAGATCCGCAATCGGTTCACGATCGGGCATCGTGTCCTCCGGTCAGCCGGCCTGTCATTTCACGAGCGGAAGCAAGCCGCCGTCGAACATCTTTCCGGCATCCACGAGTTCTGCAGTCATCTTGTTCTCGTGCAGGAATTTCGCGATCTCGCGCGTGGTCTGCACCGCCTTGCCGGGCGCCGCCGCTGTTCCGATGAGCGTGGCGGAGTCGGCAAGCGTGTACAGGCGGTCCTTGTTCATCATGTCGCGCACGGCCTGCGGGTCCTGCTCCAATGCCTTGCCCACGATTCGCGCCGTCTCCGACGGATTGTCGATCGCCCACGCGGTACCCTTCGCCAGCGCACCGAGGAAGGCAACCAGTTCGTCCTTCTTGGACTTCATGGTTCCCGGCTTCACCGCGACGGCGTTGATGATGAGATCCGGCGCGTCGCGGGTGCTGTAGAGCACCTGTCCGCCCTTCGACAGTCCCTGCGTGATGAACGGCTCCCACGTCACGGCGGCATCGACCTTGCCGGCCGCGAACGCGTTGCCGGCATCGTCGCCGTTGAGATTGACCAGCGACACGGCGGAGGCCGGCACCTTGTACTTGGCCAGCGCCTTCAGAAGCAGCAGGTGGTTGGCCTGTCCGAGGGAGACGCCCACCTTCTTGCCGCGAAGGCCGGGCACCCCGTCGATCGTCGACTTGCCGATGACCGCATCAGCACCGAAGGAGGAGTCGATGAGGGCGATCACCCGCAGGTTGTCGGCACCGCGATCGTTGGCCGTGAGGCAGGTATCGAGCGTGGACAGATGCACGTCGACATCGCCAGCGAGCAGCGGCGGGAGTCCGTCAGCCGGCGTGCTGAACACCTTCTCGTCCACGCGAAGGCCGGCTTCCTTGAAGAATCCCTTCTCCATCGCGACGAAGAAGCCGGCATAGCCGACCCAGTAGTCGTGTGCCACGCGCAGCGGCCGCAGGGTCTGCGCTTGAGACAGACCGGCGGAGAGGGCGATCGTGACGGCGAGCAGAACCCGGGCAAGGATGGGTACGCGCATGTTGGGTCACTCCTGTAGTTGGTCGGGACCGAAGCGGCCGGTCCGGTCCGGCGTCGCGCAACGATCTCATCCGTCAACGGCAAGACCGGTGCCATCACGCTTTCGGACGGCTAGGAGGGCAGACGGCCGCGGTCTGCGCCATCCGGGAGGCGGCGGCGCACTGTCGTGGGGCATGCCCAGCCGCGGGCGCACCTCGATGGGGTCGGGCACTGCCGAGCGCGTACGTCCTGCGGCCAGTGTCGGGTCTTGACCCGGCATCCCGGTCTCGGGGATTCTTCAGCGCACATCAGGAACCCCGGAGTCCGCTGTGCGCGATCTGCAGTGTCGAGCTGTGCCGTTCAAGTTGTGCCGTTCATCTTGAGAGAGGGTTCGCTCCCCATGCGCAGTCGGTGCGGAAGTCTTCCGGGACGCCGGTGATGCGGCGCCGTTCCCCTTGGCTCGTGGCCCTTTGCGCCCTATGCCTGACTCTCTCCGCTTGTGCGCGGGAAGGGGGCTTGCGCGAACGGCTGCGGGAACGCGCCGAGGCGCGACGGTCAGAAGCGTCCCACCCTGCGGATGACGGAAGACTCACCGCACCGGGGGACTACACCTACACGCTGCAGCACGGCGGCCTTACCCGTCGCTATCGCGTGCACGTGCCGCGCAGCGTTCGGCCAGGGCAACGTCCCGCGCTCCTGCTCGCTTTCCACGGCGGGGGCGGCAACATGAATCACATGGCCGACGACGACAACTACGGCCTCATCGCCAAATCGGAGAGTGCCGGATTCGTCGTCGTTTTCCCGAACGGCTACAGCACAATGCCCGGCGGCGGTCTGGCGACCTGGAATGCCGGCGAGTGCTGCGGCAGCGCGCGCGACAAGGACGTGGACGACGTTGGGTTCGTGCGCGAGGTCCTCGCCGATCTCGCGACACGAATCGAAGTCGACACCCGCCGCGTCTTCGCGACCGGCATGTCGAACGGCGGGCTGTTCGCCTATCGTCTCGCGTGCGAGATGCCGGATCGTATCCGGGCGATCGCCGCGGTCGCCGGCACCGACAACACGCGCACCTGCAATCCCTCCCGTCCGATTCCGGTTCTCCACATCCACGCGAAGAACGACACGCACGTTCTGTTCGAAGGCGGCGCCGGCCAGGATGCGTTCCGCGACGTGGCGAAGGTCACCCAGTTCACGTCCGTACCGGAGACCATCGCGCGCTGGACGCGACGGAACGGCTGTGGGACCACACCGAGAGCCGTGCTGGAGCGCCCGGGCGCCTACTGCGAAAGCTACTTTTTGTGCAGGGAAGGCGCGACAGTGCAGCTGTGCGTGACCGCAGCCGGCGGCCATTCCTGGCCGGGCGCGGCGAAGGTGCGTCGCGGCAAGGAACCCGCATCGCAGGCCCTGTCAGCGAACGATGTGATGTGGGACTTCTTCGAGAAGACCGTCCCGTAGCCCGGACGACGAAGCAGACCTCTTGCTGAAGCCCGTCGCGCCTGCAAAACGATGTTCCAGCCCCTGCGCGGCGCCGGACCAGGCCTTACGCCGTGCGAAATCGGGAGACTGACTCGCCGAGTTCGGCGCTGATGAGGGCGACCTCGGCAACTCGATCGAGCGTCGCATTCATGCTCTCTGCGATGCGCAGGGCTGTAACGGCATCGCCCCGGATGCTTTCCACGATCGCGTCGACCGTCATGGCTTGTTCTGTCGCCGCCGAAGCGATCCCGGCGATGCACACGTGCGTCTCCAAGGACGAGTTCCCGATATCGTCGAACGTTAGACGCATCGTACGCATCACTTGATCGGCCTGCGTCACCTCCCCGGAAGCGACAGCCATGGATCGCTCTGTCTCTTCGGCGTCGCGCCGCACCGTCACCACGTTCCGCTCGATCACCGCTGTGGCATCCATGGTCTTGGCGGCAAGTTTCCGAACCTCGTCGGCGACGACGGCGAACCCGCGCCCCTGTTCGCCGGCGCGCGCAGCCTCGATGGCCGCGTTGAGAGCCAACAGGTTGGTCTGATCGGCGATCTCGCGGATCGTCGTGACGAGCGCACCGATGTCGTTCAACCGCGAAACCACTCGGGCTACAGTGGTCTCCAGCGACGATGTCGCTGAACGCACCCGCGCCATGGTCTCGCCCACGCTTCGCGATGCGTCACCGCCTGCTCGCGCGGTGTTCGATGCCTCTTCGGATACCGTGGCGAGGGCTTCGATTCGCGCCGCGATGTCGCGGATCGCGCCTTGAATCGCGCTTGCCGATGCGACGGCGTCTTCGGCATGATCGGACTGCGACGCCGCGCCGACGCGGGCCACCTCTGCCTCCCGGCTGAGGCTGCTTACGACCGCATCCAGGCGCCCATTGGCGGCCTGGATCTTCGTGACCATCGTACCCAGCGACTCCACCATGTTCGCGGCGTCACGAGCGACAGCCCCGGTCTGATCGACGCGATCGGTTTCGATGTGGACGGACAGGTCACCTTCGGCGACATGACGCAGCGACGCCGCCAGTGCGACGACAGGGTTCAATGCGCGCCGCGCGAACAGGTAGGCCGCCGCGACGCCCACCACGAGGACAAGGGTGCCTATCGCAATCGAACGGACGAGAACCTGGTTAAGGACTTCGTCGATTCCTTCGAGCGAGGCATCAGCGCCGACGACATACGAATGGCCAGCGGCCGTCGTGACCGGCACGAACACCGAGCGGAATGTCCCCCACTTGTCCGTATACGTGTCCGTGTGCACCTTTCCATCAGTCACGGCAGCGCGCAACCCAGGACTCGCGTCCGAGTACGGCTCGAGGTATCCCGAGAAATCGCCCCGCGCCATCTCTTCCTTCGTGGGGCTGTCTGCCGTGAACAGGATCTGGCGCTCCCGGGCGACCACGGTGTAGGCATAGGCGACGCCGGCGCCGTCTCGAAACTCGCTGTATCGAGCCAAAGTCTCGAGATAGCGCTCCGCGGTCGGCGACCCACCGACGGCCAGACCGTCATGGTAGGCATCCGCGAACAGTCGCAACCCGTGTGCGGCGGTCAGGAGTTGACGATCCACACCCGCCAGATACTGCTCGGATTGGGCACGGTAGAGATGGGCTGTGAACAGGGCCGTGGCTGCGAGGAGAACGAGCCCCAGGCATACCGCCAGAGTGGTTTCAAGGTTCTTGAAGCGAAGTATTGTTGTTGGTGACTTCATGGGCAAAGGATGCGCGATATGTTCGAACCCCGGCCCGGATGGCGTCCTGGCTGCGGGGAGTCCCCTCACTATCGGCACGGCTTCGCACCTCTTTAGTGCGGTCCCGCTCTCGATCGCGGGACGGTCAGCTGTCGACGGCGCCTTGCGAGCGCCAGCTGACCCAGGGAAGACCCCCACAACGTTCGCGGATTGCGCAGGTTATGCGGACCTTCCCCAGAACTTCAGACCAACGGCGCGATGTACGCCGTCTTCACCGTCGTAAAGAACTCCTGCGCATAGCGGCCCTGCTCACGCGGACCATAGCTGGAGCCGCGACGCCCGCCGAACGGCACGTGGTAGTCGACGCCGGCGGTCGGGAGATTGACCATCACCATGCCGGCCTGGCTGTGCTTGCGGAAGTGCGACGCGTGCTTGAGCGACCCGGTGCAGATGCCGGAGGTCAGACCGAACTCCGTGTCGTTGGCCACGGCCAGCGCCTCGTCGTAGTCCTTCACGCGGATCACGCTGGCCACCGGGCCGAACACTTCCTCGCGGTTGATGCGCATCGTGTTCACCGTCTCGGTGAACAGCGCCGGCTCCAGGTAGAAGCCCTGCGTCTCGCGCGTGAGCAGATTGCCGCCGAAGGCGAGCTTGCCGCCTTCCTTCTTGGCTTCGCCGATGTAGAAGAGATCCTGCTCGAGCTGGCTCTTGTCGACGACCGGACCGATGTGCACGCCGGCCTTCAGCGCGTTGTCGACCACGAGACCCTTCATGCGCTCCACCAGCGCGGCGACGAACTTGTCGTGGATGCCGGCGGCGACGATGAGGCGCGACGACGCCGTGCAGCGCTGGCCGGTGGAGAAGAACGCACCGTTGACCGCAGCTTCCACGGCGGTCTTGAGGTCGGCGTCGTCGAGCACGACGAGCGGGTTCTTACCACCCATCTCGAGCTGGAATTTCTTCATGGTCGCGAGGGCCTTCTGCGCCACCTTGCGGCCTGTCTCGACCGAGCCGGTGAAAGTCACGGCGTCCACGCGCGGGTCGGAGAGGATCGCCTCGCCCACCACGGAGCCGCGACCCATGCAGAGGTTGAAGACGCCCGCCGGGAACCCGGCGCGATGCAGAACGTCCGCGATGGCCCACGAAGATGCGGGCACGAGGTCGGCGGGCTTGAACACTACGCAGTTGCCGTGCGCCAGGGCCGGCGCGATCTTCCAGGCCGGAATGGCGGACGGAAAGTTCCACGGGGCGATGATGCCGACGACGCCGACGGGCTCGCGGGTGATCTCGACGTCGATGCCGGGGCGCACGGAGGAGATCAGCTCGCCCGACTTGCGCAGGACTTCGCCCGCGAAGAACTTGAAGATGTTGCCGGCGCGCACGACTTCGCCGATGCCTTCCGCGAGCGTCTTGCCTTCCTCGCGCGAGAGCAGCGCGCCCAGTTCATCCTTGCGGGCGATGATCTCGACACCGGCCTTCTCGAGCAGATCGGCCCGGGCCTGGGTGTTGAACATGGCCCACGCCGGGGCGGCAGCGCGGGCAGCTTCGATGGCGCGCGCGGTCTGCGGGGCGTCGGCCTGGGCGTACTCGCCGATGACTTCGGACGTATCGGACGGATTGACGTTGCGGGTGTAGTTGGTGCCGGCCACCCATTCGCCGGCGATCAGATTGGAAAACTGCTTGGTGGTCATGGTGGCGTGCTCCCCGTGAAATGCCCGGCATGCTAACGCAAAGCGCCCCGGCGGGTGGCGCGCCGCCGTCCGCGCTGGGCAGCCCGGAACCTCCGCGTCATCCGCGCGGTGGCCATGCGACAATCGGGGCCCCTTCCGCTGGACCCCGATGTCGCCATGTCTTCGTCGCTCAACGCCCGCCCCGCCATCCTCGCCCTGCGCAGTTCCAAGATCCGGGAGGTGGCCAACGCCGGAATGGGACGCGACGACGTGCTGCCATTCTGGTTTGGCGAGCCGGACGAGGTCACGCCCGAGTTCATCCGCAATGCGGCCGTCGCCGCGCTCCAGGGCGGCGACACGTTCTACACCCAGAATCTCGGCATTCCGGAGCTGCGGGACACGATCGCCGGGTACGTATCCCGTCTGCATCGTCCGACCCCGGTCGAGTCCGTCACGGTCACCAACTCCGGCATGTCGGCCCTGATGCTCGTGACCCAGGCCCTGGTGGGCCCGGGCGACCGGACCGTGATCCTCACCCCTATGTGGCCCAACCTGGTGGAGATCCCGAAGATCCTGGGCGGGCAGGCGGTCACCTTTCCGCTCCGCTTCACGCCCGAGGGGTGGCAGCTGGACCTCGACCGGCTGCTGGCGACCCTGACGCCCGATACCCGGCTGCTGTACCTCAATGCGCCGAACAATCCGACCGGCTGGGCGATAGACCGGGACGCGCAGAAGGCGATCCTCGAGCATTGCCGCCGGCACGGCATCTGGATCCTGGCGGACGACGCCTATGAGCGCCTGTACTTCGACGCCCCCGCCGGCCAGCCGGACGTGGCACCCTCGTTCCTCGACATCGCCAGCCCGGAAGACCGGGTGGTCAGCACCAACACCTTCTCCAAGTCGTGGCTCATGACCGGCTTCCGCCTGGGCTGGGTGATCGCGCCGCCGCCGCTCACCGACACACTCGCCACGCTGATCGAATACAACACCTCCTGCGCGCCCGGCTTTATCCAGCAGGCCGGCGTCGCCGCCATCCGCGACGGCGAGCCCGTGATCGCCAGGACGGTCGCCCGCTTTCGCACCGCGCGGGACCACCTCGTCGCCCGGCTGAACGCCCTCCCGGGCATCCGCGTGGCACGACCCGGCGGCGCCATGTACGCGTTCTTCCAGGTCGACGGCATGACAGACAGCCTCACGTTCTGCAAGTCGCTCGTGGCCGAAGCCGGTCTCGGGCTGGCCCCGGGCATCGCCTTCGGCCCCGAGGGCGAGGGCTTCGTCCGCTGGTGCTTCGCCGCCGACATCCCCAAGCTCGACGCGGGGCTCGAACGGCTGGAGAAGGTCCTGCTCCGGCGCAAGGCCGCGTGAACGCCTCCGAGTCCCCCTGGACGCGGCACGAGATCACCGCCTGGATCCTGGCCGGGCTCGGGCTCTTCTTCGTCCTTCGCCTCAAACTCCTGCCCGCGCTGCTCGCCGGCCTGCTGGTCGCCGAACTGGTGCACGTGATCGTGCCGCGGTTGCGATTCTTCAGGGTGACCGGCTACCGTGGCCGCCTGGTCGCCGTGGCGATCCTGGCCATCATCATCGCCTCCCTCATCACCGTAGGTGTGATCGGCCTGCTCGCCTTCTTCCGCAGCGATGCCGGCAGCCTCTCGACCCTGCTCGCCAAAATGGCGGACATCATCGATGCCGCCCGGGACAAGCTGCCCTTGTGGGTCGCGGACCGTCTGCCCGAGGACGCCGAGTCGCTGCGCAGCGCCTTCACGGAGTGGCTGCGCGCCCACGCGGATGACATCCGGGTGGCGAGCACGGCGCTCGGCATCACCCTCACGCAGATTCTCGTCGGGCTGGTCATCGGCGCACTGGTTGCGCTGCGGGAAGCCCAGACCAACCGCTCGCCCGGGCCGCTGGCCGTCGCGCTATCCGAGCGCATGGAGGCCCTCGGCGACGCGTTCCGCCGTATCGTCTTCGCCCAGATCCGGATATCGGCGCTCAACACGACGCTCACCGCCATCTACCTGGCGGGTGTGCTGCCGATGCTGGGGATCAAGTTGCCGCTTCTGAAGACGATGATTGCAGTGACGTTCTTCGTAGGCCTGATGCCCATCGTCGGGAATCTGGTCTCCAACACCGTGATCGTGATCGTGAGCCTGTCGCACTCGCTCGGCGTGGCGGCCGCATCCCTGGGCTACCTGGTCGTGATCCACAAGCTGGAGTACTTCGTGAACGCTAGGATCGTCGGCTCGCAGATCCGGGCAAAAGCCTGGGAACTGCTGACTGCGATGCTGGTCATGGAAGCTGCCTTCGGCATCCTGGGCCTCGTCGCCGCCCCGATCTACTATGCCTACATCAAGACCGCGCTGGTGCAGCGCCGGCTGATCTGAGAACCGCCCCATGTCGGAAACCCCGCAAGCCATGAAGGTCACCATCGTTCCCGTGACGCCGTTCCAGCAGAACTGCTCGGTGCTCGTGTGCCAGGCCACCGGCAAGGCCGCGATCGTGGACCCGGGCGGTGACCTCGACCAGATCGTCGGGGTGCTCGAAGCCAACGGTGCCACGCCGCAGAAGATCCTGCTCACCCACGGGCACATCGACCACTGTGGCGGCACGGCGGAACTCTCCGCGCGCCTGGGCATTCCCGTGGAGGGGCCGCACCGGGAGGATGCCTTCTGGATCGACCAGCTCCCCGAGCAGGGCCGCATGTTCCGCTTTCCGCGGCTGGAGGCCTTCACGCCCGACCGCTGGCTCGAAGGCGGCGACACCGTGAAATTCGGCGAGCAGGAGATGAGCGTGCACTTCTGCCCGGGCCACACGCCGGGCCACGTCGTGTTCTTCCACGCCGGCGTGCGGCTCGCATTCGTGGGGGATGTCCTGTTCCAGGGCTCCATCGGGCGCACCGATTTTCCGCGGGGCGACCACGACACGCTGATCCGCAGCATCACGACGGAACTCTGGCCCCTGGGCGACGACGTCACCTTCGTGCCCGGACACGGCAAGACATCCACGTTCGGCGAGGAACGCCGCACCAACCCCTTCGTATCGGACGCCGCCCTGCGGGGCCGCTGAGCCTGCCGCGTCCTTCCTTCGAGTCCGAGTCCCATGCGCCTGCCCACCCTCGACCAGCTCCAGAAATCTGCCGATCTCGTCTACCGCTACATGCAGCCTACGCCGCAGTACCTGTGGCCGACGCTCGCATCCCGCCTGGGCACCGAGATCTGGCTCAAGCACGAGAACCACACGCCGGTGGGCGCCTTCAAGCTCCGCGGCGGTCTGGTGTACTTCCATGAACTCGCGAACGGCCCGAAGCCGAAGGGCGTGATCAGCGCGACGCGCGGCAATCACGGACAGTCGATCGCCTTCGCCGCTCGTCAGCACGAGATTCCGGCCACGATCGTGGTCCCGGTCGGCAACAGCCGCGAAAAGAACGACGCCATGCGCGCGCTCGGCGCGAAGCTGGTGGAACACGGTGAGGACTTCCAGGCAGCGCGCGAGCACGCCATGGCCCTGGCCGAGGCGGACGGATTGCACATGGTCCCGTCCTTCCACCCGTTTCTCGTTCGGGGCGTCGCGAGCTATTCGCTGGAACTGCTCAACACCGTGCCGAACATCGACGTCCTGTACGTACCCATCGGGCTCGGCAGCGGCATCTGCGGCGCGATCGCCGCTCGCGAGGCACTGGGACTTTCCACGGAGATCGTCGGTGTGTGCTCCATCGAAGCGCCCGCGTATGCAAGGTCCTTCGAATACAAGGAAGCCGTCGAGCGCCCGGTGCGCACTCGCATCGCCGACGGTCTCGCGTGTCGGGTGCCTGACAAGTCAGCGCTGGAAACCATCATCGCGCACGCCGCCCGCATCGTCGAGGTGACGGACGACGAGGTCGAGGAAGCCATGCGCCTCATCTTCTCGGCGACGCACAACGTGGCCGAAGGCGCCGGCGCGGCTGCCGTCGCGGCCGCGTGGAAGGAGCGACACGATCTCGCCGGACGCCGCGTTGCGGCCATCCTGTGCGGGGGCAATGTCGATCGGGACGTCTTCGCGCGCGTGATCGCGGTCCCCTGAAGGGTGCGCACAGGCAGCGCGGTCCGGATGCGCTGCCCCTGACGACGCGGCCAGCACGCGAGCGGAACCACCGCCAGCCACGCACGATCTGACTCGTACGCCACCCACCGCGGAGTTCCACCATGTTCGACCCCGAAGACCTCGTCGCCAATCCCACGGTCGGACCATCGTTCTCCGACTGGGCGGGGTTCGATCCGGGTCGCCGTCGCTGGCTGGGTGCCGCGCTCGGCGCGGGCGCTCTCGCGTTCCTGAGTCCCGGCATCCAGGCGGCGACGCCCCGTCCCCGCATCTCCTTCGACGGCATTCCGGTCGCGGTCGACGATGCGGTTCATGTTCCGGTCGGTTACACGGCACAGGTGATGTACGCGTGGGGAGATCCCGTGTCGGATGGTCCGGCCTTCGCACCCGATGCGAGCCAGTCTGCCGACGATCAGGCGCAGCAGGCCGGCATGCATCACGACGGGATGCACTACTTCGCGCTGCCTCCGCTTGCGGGTCGCCGCAATCACGGACTGATGGCGATCAATCACGAGTACACCGACGACGGGCTTCTCCACACGGACGGCATGCGTACGTGGACCGCAGACAAGGTCCGCAAGTCCCAGGCCGCCCATGGCGTTTCCGTCATCGAGGTTGTCGAGCGCGACGACGGCAAATGGGAGGTCGTACGCCCCTCCCGGTTCGCTCGGCGGGTCACGGCCTATACACCGATGCGGATTGCCGGCCCCGCGGCCGGACACCCCTGGATGCGCACGGAAGCCGATCCCGCTGGACTCGTCGCGCTCGGCACGCTCAACAACTGCGCGAACGGCCATACGCCCTGGGGGACGTATCTCACCTGCGAGGAGAACCTGCAGGCGTACTTCGTTCACAGCGGCACCATCCCCACGCCGCTGCGGCGCTATGGCATCAACGAACGCGGCTTCGGCTACCGGTGGCACGAGTTCGACGTGCGGTTCGACTCGCAGCGGCACCCGAACGAAGCGAACCGGTTTGGCTGGGTGGTGGAGATCGATCCGTTCGATCCGACGGCCACGCCCGTGAAGCGCACGGCACTCGGTCGCTTCAGCCACGAAGGCGCGGCGCACGCCATCGCCAAGGACGGGCGGCTCGTGGTGTACATGGGCGACGACCAGCGTAACGAATACATCTACAAGTTCGTCTCGCGTGATGCTGTCGATCCAAAGCGGCGTGATGGCAATCGCGACCTGCTCGATCACGGCACGCTCTACGTGGCGAAGTTCGGACAGGACGGAAACGGCGAGTGGATCGCCCTCACGCATGGCACGAACGGCCTCGTCGCGGAGAACGGCTTCGCGAGTCAGGCAGAAGTGCTGATCCACACGCGCCAGGCCGGCGACCGCGTCAGTGCGACCATGATGGATCGCCCCGAGTGGATCGCCGTGCATCCTCGCACGGGCGAGGTGTACTGCACGCTCACGAACAACAACAAGCGCGGCGGCACCACGTCAAATGCCGTCGATGGCACCACGGTTCTGGCGAGCGCGCAGCCGCCGGTGGACGCCACCAATCCGCGCGCTGCCAACAGTTTCGGCCACATCGTGCGCTGGCGCGAAGCCGCAGGCGATGCCGCATCTACCCGCTTCGAGTGGGACCTCTTCGTCCAGTGCGGCGATCCGGCGCTCGACGACCCCGCGAAGCGCGGCGACATCCACGGCGATCTCTTCGGCAATCCGGACGGCCTCGCTTTCGATGCGCAAGGTCGGCTCTGGATCGCGACGGACATTTCGCCGACGGCTCTCAACAAGGGTGACTTCGCAGGGTTCGGCAACAACGCCCTGCTGTGCGCCGATCCCGTCAGCGCGGAGGTCCGGCGTTTCCTCACCGGCCCGCGAGGCAGCGAGATCACGGGCCCGTGCTTCGCGCCCGACGGACGCACGCTGTTCGTGAACATCCAGCACCCCGGCGAGAATCCGGGCGAGCGCAACGACCCGGAGCACCCCAAGGCACTCAGCGCCTGGCCCGACGGGTCGTCCGGCGCACGCCCACGATCGGCCACGCTGGCAATCCGTCGGATCGACGGTGGTGTCGTCGGCACCTAAACCGCCACCGCAAAAAAAAAGCCGCGACCGAGGTCGCGGCTGAAGGAACGCGGGCGGAACGGGAACCGCCCGTCTACTGCTGAGTATCTCTTAGCGTTCTGCCCTTACTTGCCCGCAGCGCGACGGCGTCCGACGAAGGCCAGGATTCCCAGGCCGGCAGCCATCATCGCGTACGTTTCCGGTTCCGGCACGGCGGTGATTTCCATCATGCGATCCACGCCGCTCGTCGGGTGCTGGATGTTGACCCAGGCGCGGTTCGGATTCATCGGATCGAAGTAGAGACCCGTGAATTCAGAACCGGGGGTTCCGTTCGAAGCCCAGCGGCCAATCCCTTCGCCGGTGTCCAGCAGGTCGCCATCCTTGTTGAGGTCCTTCGCGAACCAGATGTCGTTGTCGACGCCGCCGTTGCGGTCTTCGATGATGTAGATGTTGCCTTCCGCGTCCATCGCGAGGTTGTCCGGGCTGCGCAGAGCCGCGCCGACCGCCTGACCGGTCGCCAGATCGATCGTGGACTGGTTCGCAAAGATCGAGATCTGCTGGGTCGCGAGATCCAGCGTGTAGACCTCGTTCGTCGTCGTGGTGGCCATGTACATCAGTTCACGACCGTTGACGACCTGGACCTGCAGATCTTCCGGACGCTGGTAGTCCGTACCCTTGAGGGCGGCAACGTCAGCGGACGCGCGACCGTCGATCGAGGTCACGGCGTTCGGATCCGTGACGACCACAGAATCCGGCAGGGCCTCGCCCTTGGCGTCGGTGATCGCGACCCACTGGTAAGCGCCAGTAGCGTTCGCCGTGAAGCCATCGCCCACGCGCAGCACGGACGTCTGGCCGGCGCTGAAGTAGGTCAGACCATCGTTCGGGGTCATGGACGTGTACTTGAACACCGTGCCGCCGTTCAGCTCGTCGATGAAGTACATGTTCTTGGCGGCGTCGAACTGGATGCCCTCGTGCGAGGTGCGCGGGATGATGTTGCGATGAACGATGTCGACGGTGCCCGCGGCCTTGAGCGGGTTGGTCACTTCGAAGAGGCGGCCGTAGGGTTGCGGCTGGGCGCCCCAGGATTCCTCGGCAGTGATGTAGGTGCCCCACGGCGTCCAGTAGGACGCGTCGAAAGCGACGTGGCTGTTCAGGGCCGGCGCGGCGGCAGGGCTTTGCCAGATGGTGCGGGACTGCCCGGTCTGGAGATCGTGGCGGAGGATGCCCGCCTGGCCGGTCTCGAACACGGTGAAGAGATAGCGGCCGGCTTCGGCACCGTTCTCGTTGGTCGTGATCATGTCGTAGTTGCCGCTGTCGAACTGTCCGAGGCCCTGCTGGGTCGCGCGATCGGCGATGCTGCGCTGGGCGAAGTTCGGGCTGGACAGCGTGATGGGCAGCGCTTCGTTGGCCGTCGGGCCGGCCGAAGCCGCCAGAGGCGTGAAGCTGTCGAACAGGGTGGTGGCGGCGTGCGCGCCGGTGCCCATCGCCGACAGTGCGGCGGCGACGAGTGCTGCGGTCGTGTTGATCTTGAACATGCGTCCTCTCCTGGAAGGTCACTGCAGATCCGGCGGTTAGCCGGACAGGTGTTGTGGACTGCCGCGGTTTATTTATGAGAATTTGCGGCAGACCGACGTCGTGCCGTCTCCCTCGCCTTGGTGGCGCCCGACGGGAACCACGGAGGGCGAGCGAAGCACGACAGCCGATGAGGATGGGAGTCCCGCGTTCCGCAGGTGTGACCATGACCGGAGCCAGGGAACGCCGAACGGCTCATCCGAGTGACGATCGGATGAATCGCCGTGCACGCGGCGTGCGCGGATCGTATTGCGTACCGGACGGCGCGCCAGAATGAAAAAAGCCGACCCCGCAGTCGCAGGGTCGGCAAAACGAACTCAAGCTTGCAGCTTAGCCTGAGTCAGTCCCACACCATGGAAGCCGGGCGGTCGCACTTGCGACGCCCGGCTTCGCTCAATCAATCACGCACGCACTCGACTCCGGTTCGGACGGCCGGACCGGAGACGGCTGGCGATGAGCAGACCGCCTACGCCGAAGAGCGCGTAGGTTTCGGGTTCCGGAACCGGCGCCGCCAGGTTGAGAGCGGCCATCTGCGCGCCGATGTACGCGCCAAGCTCCCCCGCGCCGGGTTCGTTGCAACCGTCGATCAGGCATTCGACTTCGCCTTCGTCGGTCACTTCACCCGTGTAGCGATAGAACTCGTAACGATACGAGATGGATTTGCCGTTGGCGTTGACCGGATTTTCGATCTCCAGCACGCCGTCTTCCGGACGGCCTTCGCGCGCCTGGAGGATCTTCCATTCGAATTCGGTCTCGACCTCGAGCTCGTCGAACATGTCGTCATCGGAGAGGAGGTCTTCCAGCAGGATGGGGTTCTCGGTCTTGGACTTGACGACCTTCGCCCAGACGGCTTCACCGAACTTCTGGTTGTTCTCGATCTCCGGCGCCTCGATCTGCGCGACGACGACGACCGGAGCCCCCGCCTGCTGCGGCTCCTGCACCTGCCAGACCGGCGCGGCGATCGGGATGTTGGCGCCCGAGCCGATGAGCTGACCGGGGTTGGCCGGATCCGCATCGAGCCAGCGGTACTTCACGTCCGTCGCGTTCTTGGTCAGGCCCACACCGAAGTGTTCACAGCCGCTGCTCAGATAGTTGCCGATGGGGCCGCCCTGGTAGCAGTCGTGCCCGCTGGGGGTCAGGTTGGCGGCGATCGGTGTATGGGTCGAGAACTGCTGAGTCACTGCGTTGTAGGCGCTTTCGTAGCGGACGTACACGCCGCCGACGAAGGACTCGATGCGGGGGCTGCCGTAGCGGTTGTAGCTGCCGCCGAAAGTGTATGTGACGTCCGAACTGGACACGCCGTGGATTTCGATCTCGAAGCCTTCCTTCTCGGAACCGGTGTCGTTCAGCACGTCGAAGTTGCTGAGCGAACCGAAGTAGCTCAATGCCGACGCACTGGATGCCACGCTGGCGAGTGCGGCGGCCAGGATGGCCTGCCGGATGACTGGTTTCATTTTGTGTTGTCTCCCTGGAAACGCGATTTCCCCGCACGTCGTGCGGTCCCTCGTAGGGCGATGGACTGAATTGATCGCCCAACTGTGGGAAATTTTTCCACGTTCTTGGCGCGCCGTCAAGGCTTGCGGAGAGGATCGCCAGGTTCGGGAGTCGCTCCTGACCTTGCGGAAAGGCTCCAGGCCTGGCTGACGGGGTCATCGCCCGTTCACGGACACCGGTCGCCGCCGCGCTGCGGATCCGTCGCCATGAGCGGCCGCGTCCACTCCGAAGCGTGACCGCGCGGGGCTGCACTGCTGCAGTGCATCATACGAGCGCCGCCCGAGACCACGCCGATCGACGAAGTCCTCAACACATTGATTTCCCTCATCAGATAACCGATTTGTCACTTGTTTTCAGGACGCGCACGATTATTGCGCCGCAACAATACAAGTATCTGGAGCGAAGTCCGCCGGCGGGTCAGCAGGAGCCGGGGCGGCGCAGCGAAGGACACCTGAGGTTTCAGTCGAGCTTGCGACGGAGCGGATCATCGGGTTCGTAGCCGATGCCACTCCCAAAGCAACAGGGACTCCCGGCGCCCGTCGGTCGTCAAGTGCCGCCTGGAACGAGTTTGAAGTCATACCCGGCGGATTGCTGTTCCGCCACGGAAAGTTCAGGAGAACCTATGAAGACCAAGCTAGCCCTTGCCATCGCAACCGCCGCCCTCGTTGCCTCTGCGGGCGCCTCCGCCCAGACGACGTCGGTATTCGATCTGACGGCCGGTACGTTCGCCAACCCCTACACCTTCTCGGTGGCGTCGCCGTTCAGCCTTCTCGGCGACACGAACTCCTCCGGCGTCACCTGGTTCGGCGTGCTGCTCCAGGCGCCCTCGCTCGCCTACTCGTCGCTGGACACCAATCCGGACGACGGCTTCTCGTTCGGCGGTCTCGCGGCCGGCACTTACTCGCTCACGTTCCTGGGCAGCGGCACCGGCGGCTACGGCGGGTACTACACCATCGCCGCCGTGCCGGAACCCGCGACCTACGCGATGATGTTCGGGGGTCTGGGTCTTCTGGGTCTGATGGCGTCCCGTCGTCGTCGCTGATCCCGATCCGGCCGGATGAGAAGGCGGCGCTCGCGCGCCGCCTTTTTCATTTGCGATCGAGCGCAGGACGGTCTGCGGCGAGTCGAACCATCGGAATCTCCTCCGCGGACGCAATCCGCAGGGAGGTCTCCACGGCCGCACGAAGATGAGCAAGGGATGTCGCCTCGCCGCGCGCGTCCAGTGCATCGCGCAGGCTCACCAGGTCCACGTGCTCCACCTTGAAGCCCAACAGCCGATCGCCTTTCCGGATGTGCTTGCAGCCTAGCGTGTGCTCGAAGTCGCCGCCGGCCGATGCGATCCTCACCCGCCGCTGCGACCGCGTGATGTCGAAATGCCGATGCCGCGATTCCAGCACCCGGTAGCCCCACGCTCCGAGCTCCAGACCCAGGACGATGGCCACGTCGTCCTCCCGCGCGGCATCGATGTCCACCAGCAGCACATGCCCCGGCCGGCCCTTCTTGCCGAGACTGGCGAGCACCTGAATGTTGTACGCGCCGGCAGCATGGAGACGCTCGGCGACGTCCTGGAGAACCTCGCCCGACACGTCGTCCACCTGGGCCAGCAGAAGGAGCTTGTCGGCCACGCCTTCAGTCCTGCGGCGAGCGGTGTGTGGCGATGCGGGCCGCCATCTTTGCGGCGCTTTCCGCGCGAAGCTTCGCGCCGGGGATCCCCGCGCTGACGAACGCCGCGGCGGCAGCCTTGTCCGCGGCCTCCTCCGGTGTGCATGTCCCGAGCACGGCGGCCATGGCCGCCGGCACCGTCACGTTGATGATGACGTTGCCGGCCACGAGTACCTCGCCCACCGCCGGCGCGACGAGCGACACCGCCCACACGATGTCGGCACGCTCGCCCTTGACCACCGCGGGGACCACCTCGTCGACGAAGTTCTCGAGCCTGGTGGTAACACCGTCCACGGTGATCTCGACGTCGATGGAAGGATCGAAGGCAAGCCAGCGTCTTGCCATCTTGCTTTCGCGACGGGCCCCGGCCGCGACCCGCGTGAGACGGAGCGTCACCGGCTTGCCAAGCGTCTTCGTGTGTCTCGCACCGAGTCTTGCCCCGATGGTTTCCAGACGCCGGCGATCGAGAGCGTCGACGACCGACTCGACCGCATCTCCTGCGCTCAGGCGCTCGTGCGCAAACACCGCGCGCGCCAGCAGTGCCCGCGTGCGTGCGGGCTCGGACGCCGCCAGAAGCGTGTCAGTGACAGGCCCGCGACGAATCTGCGTGGCCTTACGCGCGACGATGTTGAGCGCCACGGCGGTGGTATCCGGATCGATGGACGCCGCGAATCGCGCCGCGGCGAGACGACCGGCGACTTCATCGGGCTCGGCGCCGGGCGCGATGATGGCCTTGAACGCCACCACCGCATCCGCGCAGAGATGCCCGAGCGGCGGATCGGTGAAGCGCGCGAACTCCTCGAACACCTGCAGGATCTCGTCGAACGCCATCATGCCGATGACGGTGGGCCCGCCGACGTCCTTGAGAATGAGCCCGAGATCGCCGATGAGCTTGCCGGTAGGCATCTCCTCGCCGCTCAGGCGGAAGTGGAGCGTCTCCGGCAGGCCTGCCGTCCGCGCCGCGGACTGACCGGCGACGAATGCACTCGTGACCTTCCCGTACGGCCCGTAGCGGTCGGCGACGTCGGCATCAGGGTGGATGATCTCCAGGATGGCGGCGGCGCCGAACAGGGCAGCGGTCAGACCCGCGGTCGGCATGCCCGCACCCGCTAGCGCGTCGAGCATCGCCTGCGTGCCGATACGTGCCCCGTTCTCCGCCATGGCTGGGAAGACGATGTCCTCGCCCAGTGTGCTGTGCCCGTAGATGGGCCCGCCCCCGACGCCGACCGGCACGTCGCGACCGGAGATCGGCGACAGCTGTCCGGCGCGCATGGCCTCGTAGATGGCCTGCACAGCGGGAAACCCGGAAATCTTGTTGTTCTTCTTGCCGGTGGGGATCATCGCCACGCCGCAGCGGTCCACGCCTGCGATCATCCGGGCGCTCGAGCCCAGCTTGCGGTTGCCGGCCGGGATGCCCACCTGCGCCTGCGCGCCGGCCAGATAGAGCATCACCGCGCTCAGCAGCGCGGCATTGGCGCCGTCGGCCCCGGCCGACCGTGCCGTGGCGATCGCCTTGGCCAGCAGATCATCGATGGGCTGGTGGACGACGTTTGCGAACTTCACGTTCGGGTCCACGCCTCGCCGGAGTTCCACAGCGAGCGCATCGGCAATGGCGATGACGGGCAGATTCAGCATGCCGTGGCCGCCCGTCAACGCTTCGATGCGGTCGCTGGTGAGCCAGTCGACGTTGGCGGTCACGCCGGCCAGCGTGGCCGCGATGGCGAGGTCGCGGTCTGGAACTGGTGTTTCGGATGTTCGGGTCATGGCGGGTTCTCCTCGCCTGACTATCTCACGGGAGGCCGCCCATGCGAAACGGCCGCCGGCCGCCGCGCCTTCAAGTTCCGGTGCGCTCTGTCGTAAAGCGGAGCAGATGGTGGTGTTGCCCGACACCACCCGCCCGCCCGGAGCCCGCCATGCCGCTCGACCCCACCCTGCCCAGCCCCGCCGCCCGTGCCGCCACGCCCAGCCTTCGCCTGCGCATCGGCATCGCCGTCGCGCTGCTGTGCACCGCCCCGGTGTCGCCGCCGGAGTACGTGGAGACGACGGGCGATACTCCGGCTTCCCGATATCTCGCGCCGATCTTCCAGTCGAATACGGATTCGGGAAACTTCTTCCTGAACTGACGCACCCAGACGGAGTCCGGGCTACAAACGTCCCGAGTTCCCCCACAAGGCCCGCGCGACAAACACCCGTAGCCCGGACGAGCGCCAACGGCGCGACTCCGGGGACACTGCGTCACAAAGCCCCCTCTTAACCGCCGTTCCCGGACAGAGTCCGCGCGACAAACACCCGTAGCCCGGACGAGCGCCGACGGCGCGACTCCGGGGACACTGCGTCACAACGCCCCCTCTCTACCGCCGTTCCCGGACAGAGTCCGGGCTCCAAACGTCCCGAGTTCCCGGACGGAGTCCGGGTGGCGACACCGGTAGGCCGATGAAGTCCAGTGGCTAGAAGAGCACGTGCGAGGCGCCGTCGCGCGACGGTGTCTTGAGTTGGTATCAGACCTTTCCGCCCGCGATGAGCGACAGGCGCGCCTCCGACAGCGCCGGTAGGTTAGCGCCGACAGGTAAACGCGCCATTCCATGAGAATGTGACTTTGGCAAAATGAATCTGTCCTCGTCACCGAACGCGCAAGACGTCGCCTGCCGCGAGAGGGACGAACAGGGAGGCACATGTCGCAGGACTCGCCGCTGACTTTCTTCGAGCATCCGATCCTCAATTCGCCGTACGCCTACCCGGGCCGGCACTGGGAGCTGGATACCGACGGTCAGCCCGCAAACAAGATGATCGAGTCGCGCCGACGGTCGGAGCTGATCACGCCCCACTCGAAGGCGAAGAAGCGCAAGGCGCCCAAGGGTCCGACGGCGCAGGTCGAACTGGAGCTGACGGCCGACGACGAAGGCCTCAGCACCCCCGAGAAGAAGTACGACCCCACGCCGATCATCAACGAGATGCGCGGTTATATGGACAGCTGGCGCACCCGACCAACCCCTCGCCCGCAATCCGGCGAGATCGAGAGCGGCGGCACCGACAGCATCGCGCTGTGGATGATCGACACCGAATTCAACGAAGAGAGCTTCTTCGTCCGCCAGGCCTACTTCCTGGGCGCGTCCGACCCCTACATGGCGCAGAAGACGACGCTGAAGGCCGAGATCGACGCCGAGGCTTGGGCCACGCTCAACAGCGACGCGTCGCGGCGGTGGCATCGCTTCCCGGTGCGGGCAACCATGCTCGGCTGCTGCGGTTCCGGCTCGCGGAGGGTGCGCGGGCTGGCGAATACGCTCAATTCCAAGACCAGCCGCTCGAGGCCTGACGCCACCATGAACGCTGAGGCCCGCAAGTGACCGGCACATCCGCTCCTGGAGAGCCGCATCGCACGCCCGAGATCGATGAGGTCTTCCGGCGCATCGGCAGGAATCTGCTTCTGTTCCAGAACATCGAGCATCTGCTCAAGCAGTTGATGGCCAGTTCCCGCCTCGAAGGAACGGTCCATTCGATGCAGGCCAACTTCGACGAGCGGCGGACCAGGATCCACAGGCAGACACTTGGGCAGCTGGCGGGGCAGTTCGCCGACGACGTTCTGGCCGACGCCGGCGAACGCGAAGCGCCGGAGAACATCGACGAGGCGTGGTTCTCGTTCGGCTTCACGATCCAGGCGGACAGCGCCTTCGTCGAGCAGCACACGGCCGAGATGAAAGCGATCGTGGATGCCCGCAACGATCTGATCCACCACTTCCTGCCGCGCTGGTCGCCGGCCTCCGAGGACAGCACGCGCGAGGCGCTGGCCTATCTCGACGCGCAGCGCGCCCAGGCGCTGCCCATGCGAGATCGGCTTCGGGGGTTCGTGACCTCACTTCAAGAGGCCACCAAGGCACATGCCGAATACTTCTCATCGCCAGAAGGCGCCCGCCAACTCGAACTGCAGTGGCTGCGTCACAGCAGACTGGTCCTGATGCTCGGCGAGATCGCCACGAAGACGGACCGGCCGGATGGCTGGATGGTGCTGGCGACAGCCGCCAACGTCATTCAGAAGCGGGAGCCTGAGGAGCTGACGGATCTGGGCAATCGCTTTGGCCACCGAACATTGAAGAAGCTGTTGCTGGCGACCGAACTCTTTGATGTCGAAGAAGAAACGACGCCGAACGGAGGCAGGCGAACCATCTATCGCATCAGTTCGCGCTATGAACTTGAATTGCTGCGCCCGCCAGGAGCGGGTCAGCCCTGACCGACAGACCGCGGTCAGCACCGTCACGCCCAGCCTGCGCCTCGCCGCGGCCGCCGTGCTGGTCGCCATTGCGCCCGTGTCCCCGCCCGAATACGTGGTGTTCACCGGCGCGGTGCCGGTGTCGCAGGTGCTCTCGGCCCTGTGCGCGCCCCGGGCCGAGTCCGACGAGTTCTTCCTGCACTGATCCGCCGGGCCAGCCTGCCGGCCGCCCTCAGCGGGGAAACGCCCTGGCGAGTCGATCGAACTGGATCTGCTCGGATACCTCCTGCGCAAACGCTCCCGAACTGAGCTTCGCCAGCAGCTGGAATGCCGCCTGATAGCTGACCGGTCCGCCGTTCGACGTGATGACGCGCTCGTCGATCACCACGTTCTGGTCAACCTGCACCAGGACAGCCGGGTAAGCCTCCGCAAGACTCTTTTCTCCGCCAGCCCAGGTCGTCGCCCGCTTGCCATCCAGCACACCCGCCGCACCCAGCAGAAACGCCCCGGAGCAGTTGGAAGCCATCCAGGATGCGGTCTTCGCCTGCGTCCGGATGAAGGCGACGAGATCACGATTGCGCAGCATCGGATCCATGCTGTAGGCGCTCGGCACCACCAGGACGTCCAGCTTGGGCGCGTCGTAGATCGTCCGGTCCGCGGTCACCCGCAACCCCTCTTCGGAGACGACCGTCCGATTGCGACCTGCCGAAACCAGCACGACGCGGTAGGACGAGAACCAGGCCTTCTTGGTCGCCGCGCCGAAGACCTCCACCGGTGCCGTGACGTCGCTCGTCAGAAAACCGTCGAAGACGAGGATGCCGATCGTGGCAGAGGCAGCAAAGACCCGGAACGGCATCAGCAGGACGACACACGCGATCAGCGCCCTCATCCAGGCACCCATCACTTCTTCTCCAGCGGCAGGACCGGGGGCACCCCCTTGGCCTTCACCAGCATGACCAGAATCTTCGCGGATGCCGTCTTGCTCGGATTCGTCGCAACGGTATGAACATCTTTCGGGTTCTCGTAGAAGACATCGCCCGCCGTCAGGCGCCGCAACTCGCCACCCGCGACCTGCATCTCGACCGTGCCCTCCAGCACGTAGACAAAGGTATGGGCCTCATGACGGTGGGGCTCCGACACGTACCCCGGCGGGAACTCGACCGTCAGCATCATGCTCTCCCGGCCGGGCAGATCAGCCAGGTCGGTCAGGAACTTCGGCGTGATCTTCGCCTCGCCCGCACCGGGCTTGTCGTCGTGGGCAAGGGCGGGTACCGCGAGCACTGCCGCCACCAGAAAAAGAATCGAACTGCGCAGGGTCATGCTGTCCTCCTCGATGAGTGTTTTGAGACGACCCGCGCGAACGCGGGCCCCCGCATCAAGACGGCCGGGGCAGCCCGTCTGTGACAATCCTTCAGCCGGAAGGAACGCCGGGCAATCCGCAGTGCGCGAGCTTGTCGGGATTGCGGATCACATAGAGGCCGGCGATGCGGTCGCCCCGCCAGCGGAAGCAATGAACGGAAAACACCTCGCCGCCGCAGAGCACCAGGGCGCCGAGTTCCCCGTTGACGCGAAGCAGCCGATAGGTGAGGTCGGGAAAGCGCCGGGCCACGACGTGGTACAGGCGGCCGATGCGTTCCGGACCCCGAAGAGCCGTCAACGCGGCGTAGACCTTCCCGCCACCATCCGACAGGTACTCGGCATCGTCGGTGAGCAACGCCATCACGGCTTCACGATCGCCTGTCGTCGCGGCCGCCATGAACTTCTCCAGCAGCCGGTCGCGATCCCGTTCGGGGACGGCGAAGCGTGGGCGCCCGACCCGCAGATCCTCCCGTGCGCGATGCACTAGTTGGCGTACAGCGGGTTCACTCCTGCCGAGGATGTCGGCAATCTCCGGGTAGTCGTAGTCGAACACGTCCTTCAACAGAAAGGCTGCGCGCTTGTCCGGCGCAAGCCGCTCCAGCACCGTCAGGAGAGCGACGGACACCTCGGAAGCCAGCTCCATCCGGAGATCCGGCGAGGGCAACGCATCGGTGAAGATGGGGTCGGGCAGCCAGGGCCCCACGTAGCTTTCCCGTTCCCGCTTGGCGCTGCGCAGGCGGTCCAGACTGAGTCGCGTGACCACGGTAACGAGCCAGGCTTCCGCCGACTCCACGGAAGCCCGATCGGTTCGCTGCCACCGCAACCAGGCGTCCTGAACGACGTCCTCGGCGTCCGCGCGGCAGCCGAGCATGCGGTAAGCCACGCCGAAGAGGCGTGAGCGGCATTGCTCGAACGGTTGGGCGGAGTCGTCCACTTCCAGAGGGTCCATCGGTACTAGACGAAGGAGGCAGCGCGGCTGTGACAGCAGCCAGGACCGTCAGCCCCCCGAATGCACATCGCCATCCACATAGAACCACTGGCCGGCTTCGCGGACGAACCGGCTCGTCTCGTGGAGGCGGTGGGCACGACCGCCGAATTTGCTGCGAGCGACGAACTCCACCTCGGCCCGGTCCTCGCCCGTGACCACATGGCGTTTCACCTCCAGCCCGAGCCAGCGCAATCCGGGCTCGAACTCGGGAACTGCTGCCGGACGCCTATCCGGGTGCCAGGTGTCCTGGAGATACGCCCCCAGGCCGCGCACGAAGGCACTGTACCGGCTTCGCATCAGCGCTTCGGCCGTCGGCGCCTGGAGATGCTCGGGACCGCCGTGCCAGCGCCCGCAGCAGGCGTCGTAGTCGAGACCGCTGCCGCATGGGCAGGCGCTCCCAGGGGGAACTTCGGGTTTCCGGCTCACCAGGCGTCTCCAGGTCAGGACGGTACGAAGAGTGCCGCTACGACTTTCGCCTGACAAGTCGCCGGGTGGCACCGCGCGGACGACTCGCCTATAGTGCGGTCCCCTTCCGGTGCGGACCGGACGATCACTCCCGTTTCGTTTCCATGGCCTATTCCGTCCCCGAGCACGAAGTCGAGTTCACCGCAGCGCGCGCGCAAGGCCCGGGCGGGCAGAACGTCAACAAGGTCTCCAGCGCCGTGCAGCTGCGCTTCGACATCCGCGCGTCCTCGCTGCCGGATACCGTCAAGGAGCGCCTGCTGGCCATGCAGGACCAGCGCGTGACGAAGGATGGCGTCATCGTCATCAAGGCACAGACCTCGCGCAGCCAGGACCGCAACCGGGCGGAAGCGATGGAGCGACTGCAGCTCATGGTGGACGAGGCGTCGCACACGCCCAAGCCTCGCCGGCCGACAAGACCGTCCCTCGGCGCGAAGAAGCGACGCATGCAGGCAAAGACGATCCGGTCCCAGGTCAAGGCCAACCGCGCGAAGGTGGACGAGTAGGCGGCGGGCGCCGGCTCTATTGACCGGCGCATGCCTGCGGCTCAGTGTTGGCGTGCCCTGGCGCGCGTGAGCGGGCAGTTTTGCGCGCCGGCAGTCCCGAACAAGCGTGCGGGAGACCAGACCATGCCGCCCCGCCATCGCCGTGTGATCGCGTCTGTCTCGGCCAGCGCGTCCGCGCGGTGAACGGATCGAATCAGACATCGCCATGGAGCCCGTACGTGACGCAGGGGCCGACATCGGGGGGGGTGTCGGGGTAGGGGCGCACCGCAATCCCTTGGTCGGCAATCTTCACTTCGGCGCGATCAGAAAAGGAGCGAGCGTCCGATCCCAGTAACGCTTGAGCTGCCGGTATTCGTGCGGACAGTTCACAGCGCGATCGAGCGGCAGCGAATAGGACTCGGGAATGTGCGCCAGCGCCTCCGGATTGCTGCCGTACACCCAGCACACGATGTTGTAGTAGCGCTGTATATCGAGGGCGTGGGAATCCCAGAACGCACCGGCCTGCCCGACGCCATGACTCCTCGCACCAAACCACGACGCGCCGTTCAGCGCTGCCTCGACCCCGACGGACTCCTCCTCCAAGAGAGCGTACGTAGAAAGCTGGTCCGCCACGTCCTCTTCGCGCCCCGCCACTGGCACGTCGAGAACATCGATCAATGCGTGCCCGACTTCGTGGATCAGAGAAAAGACAAATGCGTGCCACGCGGCTGTCTGGAGTGCGTCGCCGCGCAGATCCACGCCGGCAAGATCCTGCTCGATCCCGGTCAACAGGTTGTAGCAAATGAAGATCGTCCTGGTCTCGGTGTGGTAGTAAGCATTGGGCTCCCCGCATTCGCCCATGCGTAGTGTCAGAGCCTTCGGGAGTCGGAGCGTCTTGTCGAGATCGGAAGCCATCGATTCGAGGATGCCGTCTGACTTGAGAGCATCCCGAACATCTCGGCTTTGGACGGACGCCGGGGGGTCATAGACGACTTTCGTAGGGTGAAGGGCCTTGCCAGCCGGCTTACCCTTGCGCGTCTCGTCGGCTTGGGAAATTGAGGGAAGGACCGTCGCCCATCCCAAGAACAGGATCGAGGCTACCGCGAGAAGGCGAGCCCACGGTCTCGCAATGGGACAGGGTACGGCTTTGCAGGAAATGTTCATCGTCAGGCTCGCTCATCAAGATGGTCTCTGCGATTCCTGGCGTTGCCGGTGTGCCCCCGGATTCCTTTCCTAGCTTGCCATAGCTTGGATCGATTCCCAACCGACCGGTCGCGTCGCGTGCCAACGGCGAGAAGGGCCCGCTCCGCTTCCGGTGGACGAACGTGGCGAGCGAAGCGATGCTCCCGCGCAAACCCTTGGGGCTCTGCCCATCGATGATGAGATCCGCGCCATGACGGCCCGACGCCCGCATCACGGCCTCGGCGAAGTTGTGCTCGCTCGTCGCGACGGCATCCTGACAACCGTTCTCACGCGCTTCGCAGGCCCTGTCCTCGGTCCACACCGTGCTGAACTCGTGGGCACCACCGCACGAATCATCCCGTAGCCCGGACGAGCGCCAACAGCGCGACTCCGGGAACAACGCTCACGGGAAAGGCCGCCGCTCCCCGGAGTCGGCCCGGTCGGGCCTCGTCCGGGCTACGCACTTCACCCGAACGAAGGCCACCCCACGAATCATCCGCGTGGCCCGGACGAGCGCCGACGGCGCGACTCCGGGGACAACGCTCACGCGAAGGGCCGCTCCCCGGAGTCGGCCCGGTCGGGCCTCATCCGGGCTACGCACTTCGCCCGAACGAAGGCCACCGCACGAATCATCCGCGTAGCCCGGACGAGCGCCGCAGGCGCGACTCCGGGGAAACCGCATCGCTCGGACTCGTCGCAACCGCATTGCCCGGACCGAGTCCGGGCTACGAATGAAACGCGCCGAGAATCGCGTCGAGCGCCGGCAACTCCTCCGGCCACTCCCGCTGCAGGCGGCGGCGCCACGGCGCGGAGAACTTCTGGCGGCCCGTGAGCACTTTCGGATCGAGTTCGTTGTTCGAGTACATCGGGCAGAGCCGCGGCGGCGACTCGTGGGTTCCGTCGCCGGTGAGCAGACCGACGATGCCGGACACGGCGGCGTTCGCGAGCGCCCGGTCGAGTTCGATACCGCTCGACGGCAACTCGAAGAACGCGGTGGAGAACAGCATCACAGGTTCGGACTTCGGCGAGGGCCACCAGCCGTAGATGTTGTAGAGCACCTGATCCGACCCGAGGTCACACATCATCGGGTGGCGTGTCACGCAGGCGAGGTAGTCAACGCCCAGTTCCCGGGTCTTGCCGCGCAGCTTCTGCGCGACACGATTGGCGTGAAGATAGGCACTGGCGGCTTCCTGCCCTTCCACCGCCGCGAGCTGCCAGGTGCCCATCGGCGCCGAAAGGTCCACCAGTTCGAACGAAAACCGGTTCTGCGCGGCGGACAGTCGCGCCAGCGTCTTGTCGAGGTGCGGGTACGCGTGTGCCACGTCCCACACAGCGATGCGATGGGCGTGCTTGCGCGCGCCACGACGATCGCCACCGCCCACGTGCTGGGTGAACGGCACGCGCTTTTCCGCGGACACCTGCGTCGACAGCCGCGCGTTCGGATCGTGCGCATAGAGAACGGGCACCGCCCAGTCGATGCTTTCTCCGTCGATCGAGTAGTTGAGCGCCACACGCGCTTCCCGCGCCGCATCGCCGAGCGTGAGGCCCTGTGCGAGCCCCCAGTAGAAGTGCTGCGCGAACGCGGTTGCCGACGGGTCCAGCACCTTGTACTGGTTGGCGACCACCGCAGGCATGCCGTTCTCGACCAATGCTGGCGCGACGCCCTGATTGAACTCCGACTTGCCCCCGGTGCCGCTCTCGCACGCGTTGAGGAAGACGAGCTTGATGCCACGCCTGCACAGGATCTCCCGCATGCTTCGCGCGTCGGCGCGCAACGGCTCCCCGTTGTCGGTCTCGAACAGCAGATAGCCCTGGCCGGTGGCGGCATCGAACTCGCCGTGCCCGATGAAGTGGACGACGTCGTAGCGGTCGACGGCGATCCGCGCATGCAAGGTCGCCGGTGTTGCCGAAGGCAGCACGTCCACCGTCACCAGTCCCGCCTCGATCAGCGCGTCGAAGCCTCGCCGGATGAGAATGCTTTCCTCGTCTGCCGAGAGCTTGGCGAGTCCGACGGGCTGCGCCACCACGACGAGCATTCGCAGCGGGCCGGCGTGCGGCTCGATGGCATCGGCCGGCACCGCCGTGATCACGTTGCGGATGAAGTGGACGTCCTCGGTGGCGAGAAAGGTGCGGCGCCCCGGATCGAACGCGAACTCCCACGGTTTCTCGGCGACCCACGGAATCGTCGAGGTAAAGATGACATCAAGGCGTCCGTTTCCCCGCGCTGTGCGCGCGGCGTCATACAGGCGTCGCACGTCGGGGGTGAAGAGCGCATCGAACAGCCGCGCACCGAACTCCATCAGCGCGCGCTCGCTGGGCATTTCCGTGCCGGGTTCGCCGTCGACGAAGTTCTTGATGCCTTCGTGCGTGCGGATGATGTTCTGCCAGCGTTTGCCGGCGTCGTTGCGCTCTCCGCGCGTCTCGAATCGGTCCAGCACCCTCGCGCCGCGATAGCTTGCGAGAACGTAGCCCGGCCGGCGCTCGTCACTGCTGTCCGGCAGAACGATCACCTCGAAGACATCGTCCCGCTCCGACATGTCGGTGTCCGCGAGGGCAACCACTGCGCTGGCACCCGGCATCGGCAATGCCAGACGCTTGCGAGTCGCGCCTTCGTCCGCACCGCCGTCCACCACCGACGCTGCCCGACTGGCCCCGCGAACAGACAGCGGCTGGTCAGGCGAAAGGAGCGGCAACCCCTGGTCGCGTCGCTCGAGCGCGCGCACCAGGAACTCCACTGTCTCGGGTTGCGAGAAGAAGTTGACGTGATGCACCGGCGTGCGCGACGCCGACGGCAGGTTGCCTCCGGGCCCGAAGCAGGCGATGCGCTTCGCCTCGATCGCGGGCGCCCGTTCGGAGTCGACGCGCCACCCGCCTTCCGTCGGCACGACGAGATCGTTGGCGGAAGCGAAGAACGGATCCAGTCCGAGATCGGCCAGCCTCAGCGCTACGCCCGTATCCGGCTCGAAGTTGGTCACGAGCGCCGAGTAGGCGTCGCGTGCAGGACCGGGCGGCGACTGGAGATCGAGGATGGGTCGTCCGCGCATGTCCATCGCGTGCAGTCCGGGAATGTCCGCGGAGAGGTGTCGCGCCAGCCAGACGATCGCCTCGGACACGAAGCCGGCCGCGGTGGTGAAGGGGTTCTCCGGAAAGATCTCCAGCAGGTTGGCGAACCATCCCACCGTGTCTTCCCAGCGGGCAGGGGTGGCGATGGGTGTGCCGGCATTCGGGCAGGCCACCAGCACCGCGTGCCCCAGACGGAATCGTGCGGACGCCGCTCCGAGCTGGGCGCGCCGCTCCACCAGTTGCCGAAGCACCAGACCGCCGCGCGAATGCGTGATGACGTCGAAGGTTCCGACACCGTCGGGAAGACCCGCGAGCAACTCACGGGCGTTCTCTTCCGGCGTCTTCGACAGCGAAAAGTGCTCGAAGGCAAACACCCGATCGCCGTAGAGCGGCGCGATCCGCTCGAAGAAATCGCTGGCAGCGAGGTCGCCATAGGCACTCGCCGCGTTGGAGAACGTGCCATGGAGCAGCAGCAGGCATCGCTGATCGCCCCTGGGCACCTTCTTCCAGTCGACCGGCGGCAGCTTCTTCGCTTCGAAGGCGGCTTTCGACGCGTGGACCCAGCCTTCACTGCGCCCTGCAGATTTCCAGAGCCGCGATTCGAGCATCCGCACCAGCACGGGAAAGGCGACCGACGCGACCTTGTCGACGATCTTGAGGACGACGACCTTGAAGATCGAGCTGATGATTCCGCGCCGCTGCGGCCCCGCGACAACCGGCGCCTGCGCGCGGATCGGCAACACGAAGCGGAAGGTCGGCGCGGCGGCGGCACGGCCGCGGCGGGCGGCCTGCACTTCGCTCACCGCGCGATGGAAAGTCAGCGCGCCGGAAGGATGACGCGTGGCGATCACGTAGGCCTCGCCGGGCGACGCCTGCACCGACAGTTCGAGCGTCTGCGGTGCAACGGCACGGCGCCCCCGCGCGACCCGCGGCTTCACCTCCAGGATCTCGGCCACGGACGCCTTGCCGGGAGCGAGAAACTCCGCCGGGAAATCCTGCGGATCGGCCGCGAGAGAGCGGCGTCGACCGGCGACGGGTTTCGACGACTTCACCGACCAGTCCTGCGCGTTGGCAACCTGGATCTTCATGGCATCCCCTCCGATGACGGGCGAATCCCTGCGTTTGGCAGAGCGTGCGCCAGTATGACGGAAAGGAGCCGCGGGCCGTCTGAGCGGAACCCGTCAGTGCGGCATCAGATGTTGGCGTTGATCCACTGGACGATCTGCAGGGACCGGGCATCCCCCGCGGCGTTCAGGTCCTGGACGACGGCAGCCACATTGTTGGCGAGTGTGCGGTCCCCACGGACGAGGTACTTGTGGCCGTGGCCGACGTCCGTGAACGTGATTCCCCCGTCGTGCACGTGAATGTGCGGCTCCCCCGCATCCGGGATGTACTTGTCCTTCTTGGCCTGCAGGACCTCGCGCGCGAGCTGGACCGTGGCCCCTGCCGCGAGGGCGCCCGGTTCGGCCTTGGCCTGCAGCGCCCGCGCGCCCATGACATCCGCCTCGCTCTCGAGGCTGGCATCGTCATTCACAGACCGGCCCTGCATCTGCATCGTCGGCTTGACGCGCCCCTGGGCTTGCTGCACGACGTGCCAGGCTTCGTGCGGCAAGTGCTGCTCCTGGCCGGGCGCCACGTGGATATCGTTGCCCTGAGCGTAGGCCAGCGCGTTCAGCTGGCTGGGCTGGGCCGAGTTGTAGTGCACCTTCACGTCGTTCATGGACATGCCGGAGAGCCCTTCCACGCCGGCCTTGAGGTCGTCGGGCATGCCCGTCCTGTTTTCCTGTCCGGTACCTTTCCCTTGTATCGGCAGCTCTTCCTCCACGCCGGCCAGCTGCGAGATGCCCTTGCCCTGCATCGGCTCCTCTTCCTCGCTGGCCAGTTGCGCGATCCCCTTGCCCTGCATCGGAAGCTCTTCCTCCACGCCGGCCAGCTGAGCGATGCCTTTACCCTGAGCCGGAAGCTCTTCCTCCGCACTGACCCTCTGTGCGATGCCTTTACCCTGCGCCGGAAACTCTTCCTCCGGACTGACCATCTGCGCGATGCCCTTGCCCTGCACCGGCAGTTCTTCCTCGACGCCAGCCAGCTGAGCGATTCCCTTGCCCTGGGCCGGCAGCTCATCTTCCAGGCCCCCCTCCAGCTGCGCTACCGGTCCGAACGCAGAGCGCACCTGCTCGCGCTGTGCCACGAGTCGCGGAACCTCTCCCGCGCTCTTGGATTGGGCCACCTTCACGCGCTTCGCCGCCGGCTCATCGTGCGCCCGGCTGGCGGCCTGGCTGTCCGCACTCCGCTTTACTCCTGGCATGGCTGTTCTCCTATCGACGGGGCATCCGGGAATGCCTGGGTGGACTGTGGTTCATGGGCGCGACGCCTCCTTCCTCGCATTCACATACAGCCGGATCACGAAGATGAAGAACACCACGGCGAGAAGCAGGAACGGCACGTTGCCCGCGCGGATGCGCGCCCACGCGGGGTCGCAGTAGAGCAGCGCGAGGAACAGGACGAGAAAAGGCAGCGCCACGAACGCCATGTACAGGTAGAAATACATCGGCTGTGACGTGAGCAGATAGCGCAGCCGGCAGCTTGCCCAGCGCACGACGAGTGACAGCACCACCACGGCCGCATAGGCCTCGAACAGGCCGCGGAAGATCCAGCGGTTCGGGCAGACGAACGCACAGACGCCTGCGAGCTTCGCGTCCACCGCAGAGGGAGGTTCGCTGCCGCCGAGAAGTATCTCCCGGATGTCGCCGCCGACTCTCTCCACCGTCACGCGCTCGTCACCCTTCTGCGCACCCGCGGCGGCATCCGAGCCGACCGGATGGGGCCACAGTCCGACACCGCCGAAATTGAAATCGAAGTACACGATGTCATCGTGCAGCTGCTGCTCGCTCACGCCGTCGTACTGGACCACGGGCACGACCGACTGCAGGACATCGCGCCGGAGATCCCCGGTGAGACAGTCCTCCAGCTTCTTCCGAAGCTCCTTCTTCTGATCGATGGTCGGCTCCTCCAGCAGCACGAGGAACTTGCCGTTGCGATCGATCGCCTCGTCCTCCTTGCGTTGCGTCATTTCGGCAAGCTGCCCGCACTCGAAGATGCCCTTGCCTATCGCCCTCTGCTCGATCAGCAGATTCACGGAATGGTCCTTTCCGATCGCATCCTGCAAAGACTTCGTCAGGTCGCGATGAAATCTCTGGAACGCCGTGACAGCCTCGGCCTCATCCGGATAGTTCTTGAAGTAGAGCGTCACACCGTCGCCCCGGCGAACCTGTGGCACGGCGCCCAGCGACAGCGTCTCGGCAAGAGATCGGAGCCAGCCGCCGTCCTTCGAAACGAGCATCTTGACGATCTCATCCTTCAGACGGTTGTAGAACGCCTGCTGCTTGTCCGCATCGGCTGCAGGCCACTTGCTCCAGTCCACCCGACGGATCACCCAGTCGACCCGCGTTCCATGCCGCCGCGCTTGCCGCGTGAACTCCAGGTGCGCACCCTCGGCGGGCATGGGATCGATCAGTCCGCCTTCGTTGTCCACGCCCAGCGCAAAGTACCCCACGGCGGAGAGCACGCTGAAATCCACCTTCTGCTCCCGACCGGCCTGCCAGAGCGGAAAGAGTCCGTAGACCACACCAGGAGAGCGATGCCCTGCGGCTTCCACCCAGCCGCCGGGGAGGCGATTGGTCTCCACGCAGCCGCAGTCGTTGCCACTCCAGAGGATGTGCTCCCGCTGCTGCAAAGGATGGGACTTGATCGCGGCCGCGGCAACCCTCTCGAGATGGGGTTCCGTGATCTTGTCGAACTCACGCCGCATCGCATCGCGCATCTGGCGTGTGCTCTCGAAGTGCTGGGACGTGATCTTCTCGATCACGCCCAGATACTCCGGCGGCACCCCGAGCGCCTGGATCTCGGCAGGCGCCTTCAGCACCTTGTCGAAACGAGCGCTGCCATTCTTGCTGTTCGTGTTGGTCTTGACCATGAACTCGTCCTGGACCCGTGCCCGGACGGCCGCCAGGAACAAGGCTTCCGTCGGATACTCGACTTCCTTCAGGCGGTCGAGGACGGTGATGGCGAACGGCGGCATCACCCCGAAGTCCTTGGCGACGCCCAGTTCCAGCAGCTTCTTCGCTGTCAGCACCATCGCGCGGGTCTCCACCGCCTCGCCCAGGATCGCACCCATGTACTTCGTCAGGTCGACGGATGGGGGCGGAGGCGGTTGCGGCGTGACAGCCGCGAGGGCCGGCGGGCTCGCGGCCGCGGGGTCCGCCGCAGCCGCCTCGTCATTTGCGGCCTTGGCCGCATCCTCCAGCGCCCCTTGCAATTCCCCCAGATCGGGGAACGCCAACCCCGACACCGACTCCGCGATGTCCACGACCGCCTGCGGCAGCCGTCGCACCCGCAGCTTCTTGATGGAATCCTCGGTGAGCTGCACTGCCGGAATGGTGTCCGCGTGCCGCGCGACGATCGGTCCGTACTTGTCCGGCGGCAGGCCGGCTTTCGTCAGCACCGCAGCGACTGTGGCGTCGAACGCATCTCGATCGGCGGCCGGCTTGTCCTGCAGCTTTGCAAGCCCCGCGAGAGCCGCCCGCGGCGCTGCAAGCAGGGCGAGATCTGCTGCAGTGAGCCGGTAGTACGTGAAGACCGTGTTCGACTCCGCACGCGTCACAGCCGGCCGCTGCCACGCGCGAAGCATCGCGTCGATGTCCTTGTCGGGCCCGGACACGCGCGTCTGCCGGTAGCGCGCGCCTTCCGGCGCCGGCCTGGCCTCGATCCAGTGAGAAAGTCCCTGGGACAGCAACGGTTCCCGCCACTCTGGATACGCGTGGAGGATCCCCGCGAACCCGATGACGGCGTCCAGAACGGCCTCGGGCGAAGTCACGACGCGCCCGGCGAACTCCCGGCAGAACTTCCGCAGCCAGTGCTGCGTGACCGACCCGATGCGTCCGTCTCCCAGCGCCCCCCGGTGACCCTTGGCAACAGCGGGAAAGGTCGGATCGCCCGAGTAGATCTCCGCCAGCGCGCCTTGCACTTGCCGTCCGACGGTGGCGTCGACCTTCCGCATGGTGTCGGTCGAAACGAGTTTCTCGCACACCGCGCCATCGTCGGACGACGGTGCGGCGGACACGCACGCTGCCGCGAACACGCAGAGCGCGGTCAGCGCAATCCGGAGGAGAGGGTGACGAATGGCCATGTCAGTCGGTCCACCCATCCTTGACGCGCTCCTTCCGGATGCCCTGGAGCAGATCCTCGGCGGCTATCACGTCACGTCCCGCACGCAGCGCAGCGATGGCCGCATACCGAACGACGTTCGCGATGGCACCCCCCGACAGCTCATGCTGCTCGGCGAGCTCGCCCAGATCGACATCCTTCGCGAGACGGGCCGGGTCCGACAGGACGCCACGCCACAGCCGCTGCCGCTGCTCGGCGTCGGGCATGGGAAAGTACACGCGGGATTGAAACCGCCGCGAGAAGGCCTCGTCGATGTTGGCGTCCAGGTTGGTCGCGAGGATCACCGTGCCCGGATAGTCCTCGACGCGCTGGAGCAGGTACGCAATCTCCTGGTTGGCGTGCCGGTCGTTGGACGTGGAGGCCTCCGTGCGCTTGCCGAACAGTGCGTCGGCCTCGTCGAAGAACAGGATCCAATCGCGGTGCTGGGCCTGGTCGAAGACGTTGGCGAGATTCTTCTCGGTCTCGCCGATGTACTTGGACACGAGCATCGACAGATCGATGCGGTAGACGTCCGTGCCTGCGGCCTGCCCGATGAGCGTCGCGGTCAGCGTCTTGCCGGTTCCGGGAGGCCCGTGAAACAGCGTGCGGTATCCCGGCTTGAGGGATCGCGCGAGCCCCCAGTCGTCCAGGATGGTGCGCGAATGCGTGATCCAGGTGTTGATCGCGTCGATCTCTTCGAGCACCTCCGGCGCGAGCACGAGGTCGTCCCACGTGAGACGGGTGGTGATGCGTCTCGCCGGAAACGACGGACCGTAGTCGGGCTTCTTCGGCACGCCCGTCGTCAGCCTGTGAAGCGCCTCGGGAGCCAGCTGCAGCGCCGCGCTCATCCCGGGCTCGTCGCCGTCGGTCTGGACGATGCGAAGCCAGTCGCGACGACGGAGGCAGTGCTCCTCGTCGAACAGGCGCAGGCAGCCGAAGCGACGCGCAAGATCCTCGCCGGCGATGAGGAACACCGCCGTCTCGCAGGTGGGCAGGAAGCCGTTGTGATGACGTCCCTTCCAGCCGCCGAACTCCGTGAAGCCACGGTCGAGGTTGGCATTGCGCACCCAGAGCATGTCCAGCAGTTGCGGCCGCACGTGCGGGGCGAGGGTCAGCATCAGCAGGAGCCGCTCGTCGAAGTCGAGTCCGCATTCCGCCACGGCGTTCGCGTAGTCCGAGGCGTCCCCGTCGAGGGACGGCGGCGGCAGTTCGCGGATGTCCGCCACGTCGCATGGCTGGCCGAAGTGCAGCTTGAGACGGGCCTGGAGGACGTGGTCGAACCATTCGAGTTCGCGCTGCAGCGCCCGGGCGTTGACGTCGATCGGGTCCATGGTCCGGTCACCGCCAGTCGACCTGCAGCATCGCGGGCATCCACGGGTGGCGGATGATCGAGAAACCCCAGGGGATGCGGTCGATCAGCATGTCGAACGCGCGGGGCGCGACCGTCAGTCGCCAGCCTTCCGCCTCGCGGACGAGCCGCCCCTCGCGCTGGAAGAACGATTCGCGCATGCCGGCCACCGAGGTCGAACCGATGGCCTTCCAGTTCTGGATCATCCCGCGGATAAGACCGTCCACCGCCGCCCTGGCGGCGTCGTCGAGATCCGCTTCACGCGGGACGGACTCCTCGAAGGGCACACCGCACAGCAGCTTGTTCAGCGTGAGGAGGTGTTCCGGCGTGTCGGTGGTGCCGTCGACGAGATACTGCAGGACATGCACCGCACGATGCGACGCCGCCGTATCGACGAACTTCTTCTCCGCCAGCAGACCGAGCATGTCGAACAGGCGCGGAAGGTAGGGCGACGCGAGCACCTGACCGGCGTTCGTCACGAGCAGAGCGTCCAGCATCGCCACTTCCGACGCGGACACCTTCGCGGCGGCCTCGCGCATCGCCTTTGCCACCTGCTGCGCAGACGACATCGCCTGTGCATCGCCGGCAAGGGAGACTGGCGTGTCGCTTCCCCCGGCTTCCGGAGACCCAGCTTGCTGACCGCTCCCGGATGGAACCGTGCCGATCGTATCGGTCCCGGGCGCTGCGCCGGCGGTTGCGCGGACGTGCGACTCCCCACGAGACTCGCCGGTGTCGTAAGCCTCCGTGAGCGTTGCAAGGTCGCGCAGGGCCGGCAACGCCCGCTCCCCACCGACCTCCAGCGTCGCGAGGGCGTCCGCGATGTTGTCCAGCTCATCGCGATCGAGCGGACCCGTGCGGAGCCTGGCAAGCAGTGACGGCACCACTTCCGCCATCGGCGTGACGGGTCGGCCTTGCGGGCGCCGGAACCACGCGACGAGTTCCCGCGCGAAGCGTCCCGCGTCGAATTCGCGCCCCTGCACGAAGAGATGCTCCAGCAGGAAGCGCCACTTGCGCCGGGCGATCGCGCGCGCGGCGACGATGCGAGGCGACGTCCGGCGGAAAGGACCATGCGCGCTGCCGTCCGCCCGAACGTTGGGGGCTCCGCGCTCCACCCGTTCGGCCGACGCGGCCAGCACGGTCACTGCACTGACCGACAGCACGTCCGCATGGCGAAGGACGGCGACCGCGTCCGCGGGACGCAGCAGTACCAGGACGCGGGTCAGCATCGCCTCGGGCAGCAGCGAGACGAGCCGGTGCACGGCATGACGTTCCTCCAGTCGTCGGACCAGGAAAGCGCGCAGTGCCTCGGGGCTGTCGCGGAGCGTCCGCTCGAACGCCTCCCGAAGATGCACGCGTTCGGCAGCGGAAACCGATGCCGAGCCCCGCAGCCACCGGGTCACGCGTTCGAGATCCGGAAGACCGCCGTCGTGCTGCCTGCGAACCTGCGCAGTGCGCGATCGGTGGATGCGCGGATCGTTCGCCGCCGCGTGCAGCGCCGGTCCCTTCCTGGCGAAGTCTCGCTTCGCGCTCACCGACTCCTGAACCGCCAGGTCGCGCAACAGGAGGAGGAGTTCGCGCTGGACCGGGTCGTGCGATGCCGCTGTCTCCAGCAAGGCGAGCAGCGACCGGACGAGTTCGCGCATGTCCCGGTTCTCGTGGGCGGCCTGCTGTCGCAGCACGCTGCCGAGGTAGGCGCGCCGGTTGAACGCACTGCCCCGCTCGGCGAGCAGATAGCCCAGCGTGAAGAGCCAGAGGTCCCGCCGTATCTCGCGGGTGCGGACCGCCGGCTCACCCGTCGCCGGGCGGAACAGCTCGGGCCGGCGCAGCGTCTGCTCGATGAAGCCCGCGCCCTGGGGGGCCAGCAGCCGGACGACGTCGAGGAGTACCGGCTCGGGCGCACGCATCGCGAGCGCGTGCCGCACCGATGCCTCGCGACCGCGCTCGCGCACCACGGCACGGACGAGCGACGGGCTGGCCCGCATCAGCGTCGGCCACAGAGGCGCAATGCCTTCTCCCGCGCCGTCATCGAGCCACGATTCGAGACGCATCCGCAGGGTCCGGCGTGTCCACGGTTCCATGCGGCTCGCAGGCAGTGACCCGACGATGGCGTCGAGATCGATTGCCTGTCCGGTGGCGAGCTGCCGCAGCACTTCGGCCAGCGCGCGGCGTTCGCGGAATCCGGGGGATGCGACGAGTGCGTGCACGGCGTCCAGAAGCGTATCGGCCCCTGCACCCGCCCCGTCGGGGACCGCATCGACCAGCGCGGCGATCAGCACACGCAGATCGCCAGCGGCCAGGTTGCGCGCGAGGGAGACCGCCATGCGGGCATCCGCTGCCGCGAGTTCCTGCACGAAGCGCTGCCATTGCGCAGGATGCCCTTCGCGCACGCGCGTCAGCACCTCCGCAATCGGCTCCGGCCGGGCACCGGGGACGCTGCGCCGATGCACCCGCGCTGCGAGACTGTCGTAGGCGTCCGCCCCGGCGATGCCGCGTGCGATCTCCGCTCGCGATACCGGGGCCGGGCGGCGCAGCGCCAGGCTCCGCAGCAGCGTGAGCATCTCCGCCTGCAGCGGATTCGGCGCCGCGACGGACGCCAGCAGCGTGACCAGGCCGCGAAGCAGTTCGCCGTACTCGAGGTTGTCGTGCGCGGCCATCTGCCGCAGCACGCTGCCAAGGTAGTCCTGACGGTTGAACGTACCGCCGCGCTCCACCAGGAGGAAGCCGAGCGTGAACTCCCAGAGCCGGCGGCGCATGGCATCGGGACCCGGTGCCGGCGGCGGGTCGAGCCGGAGCAGATCGGGACGCCTCACCACCTCCTCGATGAAATCGCCGTGCAGCGGTTCGAGCAGATGCACGATGTCCCGCAGCATCGTCTCCGGCAGGCCGTCGGCCATGCGCCGGCGCACGCGCGCCCGCCGGCCGCGCAGCCGCACCACGGCCACCACCAGACCCGGATGGTCCCGCACGAGCCCGCTCCAGAGCGGGCGCACCGGTTCCGCATCGCCGCGCGCCACGGCGCGTTCGAGACACTGACGCCACTGCCGGACACGTTCGTCGCTATCGCCGCGCGGCTGTCGTGCGGTGATGCGGCCCTGCTCCGCAGCGGCCGCCGTCTTCAGGGCGCGCAGCGCACCGCCGGGATCCGGCTCGGGCAGGGGTTCTCGCCGTAGCATCTCCGTGATGACGCGAAGCGTGCCGGATGCGCCGTCGCCCTGTCCTTCGCGCAGCCGTGCCGCCTGGTCCAGCACCGCACGCGCGAAGCTCCCATCGTCCGTGTCTCCCGGCGGCCGCGCGAGCGCGGTGCGCAGCAGCGCCTCCCACGCGATGCGGCGACTCTCACCGCGTCCGCGATCGACGGCGGGCGCCGACAGCAGGCGTTCGAGCGTGCCTGCCAGTCCGACCGCGAAGACGTGCCGGCCCGGAAGCATCGCGACGAACAGACGCACCAGCGCCTCCTGCGGCGATTGCCGGACAAGGCGCGTAATCACGCCGGGCCGGCGCACCGCATCGCGCAGCCACTGCACGAAATCGTGGGGCCGCGTGGCGAGCACGCGGATCACGAGTGTGTCGACGGTATCCCGCAGACCCTGGCGCTCCTGCCACGGCAGGGTGCCGTGCCGCAGGAAGCGCTGCAGCGCCTCGAGGTCCGCGCCCTGGAAGCTCGCAACCTTGCCGTCGCGCTCGTGGCGTCCCTGTGCGACGCGCATCGCGCGGGCAAGGGCTTCGCGAAGCGCCGTGCGGGCGCGGCGCTCCAGCTCCGCACTCCCGGTGTCGGCGCGTACCGCACCGAGGTCCACGGCCAGCGCGTCGAGACGCCACACCTCGCCCGGCGTCGACATCTCGTCGAACACTTCCGTCGCGATCGGGAGCAGCCGCTCCCTGAGCCACGACTCCCAGCGCGTCTGTCCGTCCAGAGCCAGGCGCTCCGAGGGGAAGGCGAGCTCGAGTCGCAGTTCGTCGACGCGATGGCCGCGCGACGCCGCCGGCATGTCGGGGACCGCGCTCACGATCCGAACTCCGGCGCACTCTGCGGCGGATGCCTGAGCAGGAACTCCGCGACGGCGAGGGAACAGCGGTCGAGGTCCGCACACTGCAGCGCATGGGCCGGGGACCCGTGATCCTTTCCGGTTTCGCAGCTCGCCGCCTTCGCGTCCAGCCATTTCCGGTACAGACCCTCGAATTCCTCCATCGCCCGGAACCCGAGCCAGATGCAGTCGGGCTGAACATGCGCCGGGGTGTTGAGCTGGATGGTCTCTTCCGCAAAGCGCCGGAAGGCGGGTTCCCCGCCGCGGGCTGTCCAGCCCGGAAACACCACCGTAAGCCGCAGACCGAAGAACCACGACGGCAGACGGGCGAGTGAACGCGCGGCAGCGTCGTTACCTTCGGGTCGAAGCAGCACGTGCTCCACGAGATGCATCCCTTCGCTCTCGCGGCTGACCGCCATCAGGAAGCGCCGCAGGCGGTTCGCCGCGCGCACGCCGGCCGCCGCGTTCGCGTAGCGGCCCAGCACCCACCAGCGTGTCGAGCCTTCCGGCAGGAACACGAGCGCGAAGTCCTCTCGGCCGCGCGCCTGCCCGACCCGGTATCGTCCCGGGTCGATGCCCTGCCGCAGCAGCGTCTCGCTGAGGCCACCGTCGCGTCCGAGGGACAGGCGATGCGTGCGGCGCAGTTCGTCGAGACTCACCGGATCGCCGGCTGGCTCGGGAGTCACACGCTGGAAGCCTTCGTCCACGACGTTGTCGTCGATCAGCGCTCCGCCATGCGGGGTGCCTGCCGAAGCGTCGTCCGCCACGGGTTCGAGGCCGAGAACGGACAGCGCCGTGGTGAGCGGACCCGGCACGACGGGCTCCATGCCCAGGAGCAGACCTGCGCGAAGATGCAGGCCGCAGGGGGTTCCGGGCTTGCCGTCGGCATCCGGCCAGAGCGGGCGGCTGTAGTCGAAGCCGGAGGCCCGGTCCCGGCCGAGCTTCAGAATGCTGCGGACGAACGCGAGCTTGTTCGCCACCAGGCGCTCATCGCGTTCCTGCGCATCGCAGTAGGTCAGGAACTGGCGCAGCGTGTTCTGCGCGAAGACCTCTCCGTGGAGAGCGAGCAGGTGGTCCAGCACCCGCGAGCGCCGATCGAGGTACGGATCGGTCGTGGAGAACTGCGCGGAGACACCGTCGCGCTGCGCGTCCGGCCGGGCAAACAGCGCCTCGATCCCCGGCACCGCCTCGGTGTCCAGCTGCTGCGACCAGTAGCTCTGCTGCAGATCCGTGCGCGTCGAGTAGAGATCCCGCAGATGGTGAAGCTGCTCGGCGCCGTTCGCTAGCACCTGGTCGAAGAGGGTGAGGAAGCCCTTCAACTGCCGGGCCTGTGCCTTGCGCAAAGGGCTCACGGAATCGGGCAGACCCCGCTCGTCGATGCCGTAGATCGCCGGGAAGTGATTCTGGACCGACGAGTAGCGGTCGAGCTTCCGGTACACGCCCTTGGGCGGCGGCTTCAGGACCGCGATGTCCTGACGGGCGAACGCGCGGGAGCGGTCCACCGCGCGCAGGTCGCGATACTTGGCGCGGACCTCGCGGGCGGCGACCCGCACGTCGACACCGCCGCGCGTGATCCGCACGTTGCGGGCGAAGGCGTCCTCGCCGGGAAAGCGCAGCATCGGGGCCTCGACGAGTGAGTTCCACCGCATCGACGCGACCGTCGGTTCCTCGCCCGGCCGGGCGAGAGACAGATGCCGAACGAAACGCACGCCTTCGATCGCCTTCACCTTGGAGATGAGGTCGCCCACGAACAGCTCCTGGCGGTCGGCCCGCGCGAGATCCTCGTCGCGCAGGATGCCGTGCCGGGTATGCAGCGGCTGCAGGATGTGCTCGAGCGGCACCTTCCCGGCGAGGGCCTGTTCGAAGGACTGGAACACGACACTCGCGGCCACGACCCGTGCGCACTGGTCGTAGATCTCCGCGAGAATGTCCGCCGGCGGACGCGCACCGCCGATCTCGAATTCGCCGAACAGGTCGATCTCGATGCGCTCGACACTCGATACTTCGGCCAGGTCCTCGCACAGGTTGCGGTTGGCCCGGTAGACCTCACGCACGCTCTCGCGCACCTCCGCGTCCTCGGCCGGACCCGTTTCGTCGCTGGCATGCTTGATGGAGATGCGATAGAGCCCGGGAATGCCGCGTGCGGGATCGGTCTCTGCGCTCACCCACACATTGGCGATCTCGGCAATCGTGTCGAGCAGCGCGCGACGATAGTCCGCATCGGTGACCGGCCGGCCCGGCAGCACCGCGGCAGGCGGGTGCAGCCCGAGATTGCCGAAGCGAATGCGCCCGTCGGCCTCGGTGAGCAGGTCCGCCACCGAAAAGTCGGTGCGGTAGTCGAGGTCGGTGAGCGCGTAGCACAGCGCCTCCAGCATCGTCACGCCCGGATCGTGCAGGTTGTAGTCCGTCCAGATGTCGCCGCCGAGGTCCTGCGCGAGCCGGATGCCCTCGGTACGCAGCGCTTCGTAGCTCGTCGGCGATGGCTTGCCGCGATGACGGGGAATGTGCCCGGGCTTGGTCTCGCGCGCCGGGGCCTCGCTCATCGCGCATCTCCCGTGGGCACCGATCCGGTCATCGCCGGATCGAACCAGAGCCGGGTGAGATGCACCTGGATGAGCACGTCCTCGGAATACGGGCAGCGCGTGCGGATCATCAGGCGATAGCGCGCGTCCTTGCCCGATGTGCCTTCCCAGCGCAGTTCGATGCGGTCACAGCGCGTGCCGAAGTAGGCCTCCTGGGCGCGGATCCTCCGGCGCGGCCGGAACCAGTCGAGCAGCGAGGACCTCGGATTGAACGTGTTGAGAGCGATGGCGTGGAGCAGTGCGTAGCGCCCGTTGCCCTTGCGATCGCCGACGCCCGCCATCACCTCGAAACCGTGGCAGCCCCTCAGCCAGCCGGTGATGTCATGCCATTTGCCGTCGGCCTTGACCGGTCCCTTCTCGTAGGTGGAAGCGTCCCCGTCGGGCCCCTGCACGACCTCTTCCGGCTGGAAGCCGCCGAGACGGCCGGCCGCACGCACGACACCGTTCACATCGAGCGTGTACTCGGGTCGGTCGTTGTTGACGCCGATCCGTCCGACCGGATCGAAGCTGAGCACCGACGGACCCGGCACGTTCGAATCCCTGGCGCTGAACACGAGGCGCTTGCCGCGCCCGTCGCCCGTCTCGGCGCCGTAGGCGATGGACCACTGAACCGTGTTGGGATCGCGCTGCGTGTAGAAGCTCACCAGCGCATTGGAACTGCCCAGCGCCGAGATCTCGACGCCATGCTCGGGGGACTTGCGGTAGCCCTCGTCCACCATGTTGAGCGTGGAATCGATGAGATCCCCGAAGTGGTCCTCCGTGGGCAGCGTCCCGGCCTTGAAGTAGTTGCGCAGCGTGGCGCGGTTCTGGCTACCCACCGCGGGACCTCCCGATCACGAAAGTGTTGCCGACTTCGAGATCGGCCACCCCGGCGGGCCGCGCTTCGTCGAGGCGCGTATCCGCAAAAAGCGTGATCGCATGATTGCGCGTGGGCAGTGCGATGCTCCATGGCGATCGCGGACGCAGCGTGCCGGGCGCATCCCCGCGCGCCATCTCGGCCAGCAGTCCCGCCGAGTCACCGAGCCCGAAGCGGCCCTCGTCGTCCTCGGCCACCTGCAGCAGCGACACCCGACCCACGGAATCCACGTAGTCGAGATCGCGGATCCAGCCCTCGACCTCCTCCTTGCGCAGCACCCAGTCGAAGCGCGCACCGAGCCCCTCCTCGCGCCAGGGGGTGAGCCGATGGGAGATGTCGTTGTTGAGGCGCTGGATGGACGATCCGCTCTGATGGCCGCGATGGAAACGCACCGCGCAGCGCACCTGGATGCGCTCGTACACGGGGTTGCGGACGATCAGCTGCGCGAACGGCGAACAGCGCTCGACGAGGAAATCGCGGATCCGTTCGAGTTCGACGGCATTCAGCTTGGGGGCGCGCAACTGGTCCACCGCGCCGGGGGGCGGTGCGGGCACGACCACGACGACCACACCACCCGATGACGAGACGCCGCCGATGCCTCGCACGCCGGCGAAGCACTTCACCTTGAACACCGCCGGAAACTGCTCCAGCACGATCCGCTCGAAATCCCAGTGCGTGAGTGCACGATTCTTGTGGCGCAGCCGCTCGCCGATGCGCGCGGAGAATTCGTCGCGCTGCTCCGCCGGGCGTCCGCCGAAGACGTCGCCCACCTGGGTGACCTGCACGATTCCAGCGAGGGCCGACAGCGACTCGGCCGCCGAACCGGCACGCGGCGCGGACAGACCCACGGTATCGGCGCGTTCCCGCGTGGCGAGGGCCGCCTGCGCATGCACGCCGTAGAGTCCTGCGAAGCCGTCGAAGCCGCTGTCCGTGCCAACTCGCAGCCAGAACGAGTCGGCCGGGAGAATCGTGTTGGCGCAGTCGATCCCTTCCGGCAGATCGAGCGTCACGATGCCGGAGGTGAGGAAGCCCTGCGTGGTGTCGGCGAGGACGCGGTCAGCCGGCAGCGCATGCCAGCGGTTGCCGGCCAGGTAAGACCACGCGATCTTCGGACGCGGACCGCCTCCGGCCGCGCGACGCGCGGATTCGTCCCGCAGGTGGAACAGGAGGTTGAGCAGTCCCGGCGGGCTGTCCGGCGACAGCGCGATCAGCAGATTGCCGTCGTGCTCGAAGCGCGGCACGAGTCCCTTCGAGCGCCCGCGGATGGCGGGATAGATCTCTTCGAAACCGAACGGATGCAGGAGCAGTACCTGCGAGTCCGCATCCGCCCGTTCCGCCGGGATCTCCACCGCGAGATTGAGCACGGTCGCGGCGCGGTACTCGAAGCTGAGACGCTCGATCACCGGGGCATAGGGTGCGTTGGGCAGCGGAAGCGGACGCTTGCGCTTCGCATTGGCGGCCACCGCGTGCGCGAGCAGTTGCGGATACTCCCGGTTGCCGAACGGATCGGACGGTTCGGACAGCGTGAACTTGAAGAAGCCCGCACGCGCCGACAGGTCGAATTCGAAGGTCTCGCCATCCTTGAACCGCAGCGGCCGGCAGTGATTGCTGAGTGCGGCCGCATCGATCCTGATGGTGGATTCCGGCGCGAGCTGCTGGTCATCGCCCGAGCGGCCGAACAGCGGCTCGCCCGCACCGTCGTCGGCCCCGCCCTGCCAGTGTCCATCGCGGAGGATCGCGGTCGCGACCCGCACGGACTGGTTGGTCCGTTCCGTCGTGTAGCCGCGATAGTAGGCGCCGAAGCCGCCATCGTCCTCGGGCAAGCCGCCCCACTCGAACGTGAGGGCCAGCGCGGTAACGTTCTTGCGGGCCAGTTCCTCGCTGCCGAACACGAGGTAGGACCCGCGGGCGGGCAGCGGCCCGAAGGGCTGGAAGGGCTTCGAGGGGTCGAGACGCCCGAGCTGATTGTGCAGGAGCGCGGTGCGGGCGCCCTCGACATGCACGTCCAGATGCACCTTCGCAAGAGCGAGATCGGCGAAGACCGAGTAGCTGAAGACACCGCTCTCCGCGCGCACGCGCACCCGTACGCAAGGCTGGTCCGTGTTCCAGCCGGAACGGTGCACGGGCTCGTCGTAGGGGCTCACGGGGGCTGCGTCGGGGCGCAGCCGGGCGACGAGCGTGAGGTCCGACGCGCCCGCGGGATCGCTGCCGAGAAGAAACGTGTCCGTGGGAGCTGACCAGCCCTGCGGTGTGGTCACCTCGACCTCGAACACATCCGCGAGCACGCGGTTCACCAGCAGTTCCCGGACGGGCCGTCGGCGGCCGCGCAGGCAGCTCAGGATGTTGTGCCGGGCCGGATTCTCCCCGGAGTCCGCGATCCGGCGGCCGCGCACACGCAGTACGTTGTCCGGTCGTGACAACGCCCGCAGGGCGCGCTTGATGGCGCGAAAGTCCCAGTCTCCGAGGGCATCGGCATCGAGGAGCATCCAGCGGCGGAACAAATCGCCGAACGCCTGGAAGAAGGCGCTCTCGGTGCGGGCCTGCAGACAGCGCTCCAGACAGTAGGCATTGAACAGCATCGGAAGATCCGCGCCGCGCCAGGGACCGGCGGGGCCATAGCCGAGTACGGGCTGGCTGCCGACCAGCAGCGCGACGCCGGCCGGCAAGGCGTCCGAAGGCTCGTAGCGAAGCTGCACGCCACGCCGTGCGAACGCCTTCAACGCAGAAGCGAGCATCGCCCACACGTCGCGCGGCAGGGGGGCGGATGCGCGAATCACGGCGGTGCAGCCCGACTGTTCGAAGCGCTCCTGCAATGCGGTGAGTTCTCCGCCCCGAAGCGCCTTCAAGTCCCGGATGAGCAACTTCACGGCGAGCCGCGTCACGGCGCCTGCGGCCCACTCGGCACTCCGGGAATCCGAATGCTCTTCGATTCTCGCAAAGCGCTCGAACACGTCGGTAATCACATCGGTCGCGGTGATGACCACGTCGTTCGGCTCGCGGTGTCCGACCAGGGTCAGTTCGGCGGCGAGATCCGCGGCGCGGGAATCGCGCTGCGCCGGCTGATCGAAGACCAGACGCATGCGGATCTCACGCGCGCCCTCGGCCAGGGCGAGCAGCGGACTGGCGATGGCGAAACCCAGGGTGGCATCGGGCGAGGCGGTCGCGCCGGGCCGGCGCACCAGCCCGCCGAACAGTGGCCAATAGCGCGCCGTCCGCTGCACGTCGTCCGACGCGGGGAAGGTCTCGATGGTCTCCGACCGCACCCGCGTGACATACCGCAGTTCCCTTTCCGGCGAGATCAGCCGATCCCGCTCGAGCCGGATCGTGCGCAGCCCCACCACCCTGGCGAGGGTGACCGCCAGTTCAGCTCCAGTCCGGTACACGACGGGACCGCCTTCCAGCTCCTTGCCAAGCGCGAAGCCCGCTCCGGGCGGCACGCGCACATCCAGTCCGGCCGCCGACACGCGGCGGTAGACCAGATGCACGTGATCCGGCTGCGCGCCGCGCTCCTCGAAGAACAGGCAGTCGCGGTGGTAGAAGTCGCGATGCCGTTCGGTGAACTCGTTGAAGCGGGCCTGCACCCTGCCGTACAACTGCAGGAACGTGAGGAACAGCGCGGCCGAGGGCTCGTGACCGTCACTGCGCAGAGACTCCTCCAGGCGGGCGGCCGCCGCCGTGCGAAGGTGTGCGATGGCGTCGAGGAACCCGAAGAAGACGGAGCGCGCGCGCCCCCTGTCCCAGGAGTAGTCGTCGCCGCCGGTTCCGACACCGGCGTCTCCCCAGACCTCGTCGAGTTCGCTCCGCAGTCGCGCGGCAGCCGGGCTGGCATCCACGTGGGCCATCGCCCAGCGGAGCCCTGGGGCGAGTTTCTGTTCGATCGCGCGGCGCAGCTCGGCGCACAGCAGCTGGGCGCGCGGGCGGTCGATCACGGCCAGCAGCCGGTACCAGCGGTCGATGCGGTGTGCGCCGGCCAGGATGCGCAGCAGCACGCTCTCGTCGGTGGCGAGGTCCACGGTCTCGAACAGCGAGCCACGCAGCGCCTCCACATCGGCATCGGCGATACCGCTCAGGACCAGGGCCTCGTCGGTCGCGAACCAGCGCTCCCAGGTACCGTCGGGCTCGTTGCGAAGATTGAAGAAGGCGATCTGGCGCGCGAACCGTGCTGTCGACGACGCAAGCGCGGCGAGCGAACGTTCGTCGGGACCGAAGCGGGGGTCGCGAAGCGCCTCCGGCAGCCGGCTGGAACGCTCCGTGCCGGTATTGGCCTGCCACCGCGGACGGGCGGGCGGATTCGGATTGCGTCGCTCAGCCATCGCGCGGATGTCCCGGTGGCGCCGCAGCAGCCGCATGACTGCCTTCGTGCAGATAGAGCGGGAACACGAGATTCGCCCGACTGTTGGTGGTGCGCAGGCGGTAGACCAGCCGGATGTCGATCTCGCCTTCCGTCATGCGATCGAGGCCGAACTCCACCGACTCGAGGGTGACGCGCGGTTCGAAGAACAGCACGGCCCGGCGGATGAGGTCGCGCATCTCCGTGAGCGTGCTCTCGGTGATGGGTTCGAACACCAGCTTCTTCACTCCGCAGCCGAAGGTGGGCTGCATCACCCGCTCGCCCGGCGTCGTCGACAGCAGGATCCACAGGCTCTGCGACACGTCCTCTTCCCTGGAGGCGAGGACGGCGCTGCGCGTGGCGGGGTCGAAGCTGGGCGGGAAGCCCCAGCCGGTACCGAGAAAGGTGGGATCGTCGTTCATCGCTATCCGCCGATCATCACGGTGGGGAAACCGAGGACGATGCTACCGCCGTGCGCCGTGCTGTCGCCGAGGCGCGCAGCGGGCTTGCCTCCGATCATCACCGTCGCGGAGCCCTTCACGATCGAGTCGGGCGGCCCGACGCACACGGCGTTGTCCCCGAGCACGGCGGCCGGCAACTTGCCGATCAGCACGGTCGGCACGCCAGGGCCGATGACCGGTCCGCCCACGTGCGGAATCGGCGGCAGACCGGGAGTCACCATCGGGCACACGTGCATATCGGTTAGTCGCGCAGCGGGGGGCATGGTGGTCTCGTGCTCAGTTGATCATCACCATGGCGCCCTTCACGGTCGTCTGACCGGCAGCGGACAACTCCGCGTTCGCCGTGCCCTTTGCCACGAATCCCACTTGCGCCTCGCAGTTCACATTGAGTCCGGCGGTCTTCACGTCGGCTTTCGAGGTGATGTTGATGGCGCCCACTGCGTCCAGCGTGATGCCGCCCTTGGCCGTGATCTTGATGTCCTTCGGGCTGTCCAGCGTGATGCCGCCGGCGGCGAGCTCGATCTTGTTGCTGTTCTGATCCTGCACGACGATGGACTTGTCCGTATCCGAGAACACCATCTTGTTGTTCCCGGGCGTGGTGATGGTGATCACCTTCTTGTCGTCGTCGAACTCGATCTTCATCTTGGCGCGCGTGACGATCGCCTTGGTGTTGTTCGCCGCCTCCAGCGTGTAGGGCGGCGGGTTGTTGGCGCTGTAGAGGCTGCCCAACACGACGGGATTGGATGGGTCGCCGTTGAGGTAGCCGAGAATCACTTCGTCGCCAACCTCCGGCAGGAAGAAGGCGCCGAACGCGTTCGAGGCGTGGAACTGGAGCAGGCGCGCCCACACGCCGTCCGTCGCGTGCTGCGCCACCGGCGTCGACACCTGGATGCGATGCCATCCCTCCGGATCGGCGTCCAGCTTCATCACCACGCCGATCTGCAGACCCGTGACGGCGGGCATCCAGCTCGCGGCCGGGGGCTCCGTCACATCAGGCCGCTCGACGAACCAGTCGGGCGCGAGCCCGAACACGGCTTCGGTCACCCAGTTGCCCTCGGCCATTTCATGCTGCACCCCGGTCACGAACACCTTGCCGTTGAAGCGACTGCCAACGCCGGCCACCTCGATCATCTTCCCGGGCTCGGCCGTGGCGTTACCCTGGAATCGCATGCGTCCCCGAATCCGCGCGAGACCGGCCTTCACCTGCCGGGCCTTGGCCCATTCCGTCAGTGCCCCTGACGGAATCGCTGCTGTGCTGCGCAGGGTGACCACGGCGGGACTCGTCGCCTCGGCCAGGGTGGCGGACGTAAGGTCCCCCTGTGCGTTCAGCGTAGCCGGGTTCGCAGCCGTTCCCTGCACGATGGCCCCGGTGGCGGAGTCCCACGCCACCGTCGCGACCGACGAGAGCTGGGTACGGGCATCCATGTCCGCCTGGAACTCGATGAGGTCCTTGCCGTAGGTCACCTTGAGATCCGGAGCGGCCGTCGTGTTGGGCGGAGCAACCGTGATCGCCCCGTCCTTCACGACAACGAGTTGTCCGTTGACCTCGGCCCGCGACAGCATGAAGTCCCAGTCGGTGCAGGCGTACTGCACCAGTTCCTTGTAGCTGACGGTCGTGGCGGTGGTGGTGATCGACAGGCCGGCGTTGCCGGCGAGCGTCGAGAAGATGTCGCTGTCCTTCTTGTCGACGTAGTTCGCGTGATTGCGGCCGATGGTCATCTTCACGGCCTTGTCGCGGCATTCGACGAGCAGACGGGCGTCGTTTTCCCCTTTGACCTCGATGCCGTGCCGCACCACGATGCCGGTGAAGATGTCGGTTACAGCGTTGTCGTAGCCTGCGCTGATCTTGATCTCCGCGCCGGGCTTGAACTGATCGCCCGCACTCAGCGGGAAGTCTCCCTCGGCGATATCGCCGTCGGCCATCACCAGTCGCGCATAGGGCACCGCGTTGACGGCGCGGTGGACGGTCACGGAGATGATGCGCACCGTATCCGCGAGCGCCGTCCCGTTCACCGTCACGGTGACGGTGACGACTCCATCGGCGTTGGCGACAGGAGAGACGGGCATGGGCTAGTCGAGCGGCGGAAAGTCGAGCCAGTCGCCGGCGCGCAGACGGCGGAACTCCACGAGCCCGTTCCTGCGCGCCACCTCGGGGTAGTAGGACGGATCGCCGTAGATCGCATTGCACAGCAGCGGCAGGGTGTCGCCCTCCTTCACCAGCACGCGGTGGCTCAGGTCCGGCGAGGACCGGTTCGCGGTGAGCTGCTCCTCGCTCTTGCTCATGGAGCCGACGAAACCCATCTCGACGCGGGCCCGCAGCGGGTCGCCGCTCGGCTTGAAGAGCGTGTACTGCACCGACATGGATTCCAGCCGGCCGAAGAAGATGAGCGCGCCCCACAGCAGACGGACGTGGCTGGGCTCGTGCTCCTCGCCGACGTAGTCGTACACGACCGCGCGCAGATCGGAGATCTGATCCTTCACGTCCGGCACCGTGCCCTGCGGGGTGGCCGGCGCCACGGCACCGGTGCCGTCGAAGACCACCGAGAACCGGATCTTGTCCGGGTTCACCGCGCTGAACTTGGTATCCGAGCCGATCTGGCCGAGGGTCTTCTTAGTGTTGTACGAAATCGAACTCTCGTGCGTGAACTCGGCCGGGTTCAGCATGAGCGTGAACGTGCTCGACCGATCGATCGTCACCGTGCCGTCGGTACCGACGTCGTAGCGGGTGAGCGTGAGACGGGTCTTGGTGGCAAGCATGGGGCGTCAGCGCTCGCGCGCCTCCTGCAGCTTGTCGGTCATCCAGCGCCGGCACTCGGCGAGGATCTCTTCCTTGATGCGCTCCAGTTCGCCAGCGGGCAGTGCCGGCCTGCGGCCCTCGGCCTGGGACGGGTCGGCGCCCACGGTGGAGCGGATCACCATCTGTCGGACTTCGATAGTCATGGCGCTACGTGATCCTCGTGACGTAGGAGAAGGCCAGCTCGACCGTCTCGACTGCCACCTTGTTCTCCATGGCGTCGAAGCTGCCGAGCTGCCACTCGACCGGGTAGGCGTTCGCGAAGGTCCACGCGTAGAGCGGCGTCTGATCGGCGTCGAGCAGATGCACGTGGACCGTCTTGGGCACGATGCTGCCGAGCCCCGCCGCGAACACCCCCTGGCACCAGGTCACGAGTTCCGAGTCCATCGGCACGATGCCGCGCTTCAGGACCAGGTTGCCGTGCGTGACCTTGGTGGGGAGCTTGTGCACGAAACCGTTCTCTCCGCCCTCGACCACTTCCTCCGTCTCGATCTTGGCGCCGATGCCGCTCACTTCCTGAAACGAGGCATCCAGCGCGTTCGGTGCGAGTCCGAAACTCACCCGGAAGTGGAACGCCGAGGGCGGATAGTCGGTCATCCGTTCGCCACCGTGAGCCCTTCGTGCGCGATCTCGATGGTCTCGACGGCGACCTCATTGCCGTCGGACTTGAGATCGGTGCCCGTGATCTTCGTGGGCCAGGCGTTGGTGAGACTCCACACCATGGTGGGCGCTCCCGCCTCGTCCAGCAGGCTGATGGTGATGGGGATGCGCTTGATGGTGTTCATCTTGATCTGGTTGAACCAGTCCCAGAACTTGTTGTCCTTCGTGAACACCCCCTTCTTCATGGTGACGTTGCCGTACTTCTTGATGCCCGGCATCTTGATCACCGAGAACGCGGGGCTGTCCCCGTGGCGGTATTCAATTGGCTGTGCTTCCACATCCAGCCCGGAGACTTCCTGGAACGACATCACTGCGGAGTCCCACTTCACCTCGAAGCGGAACTTCGGAAGGGGCCATACGGTCCCGGATTGTGCCGACCCGTCGTCTGCCATGTTTCACCTCCAGAATTGACGATTCACTTGATGATTCGTGTCATGCCGCGCGCGCGAAGGCGTCGGCTCAGGACTTCTGCATCTGCTGCTGGAACGTGATCTCGATGAATTCCGCCGGGCGCGTGATCGCCACCAGCACCGTGACGCGCAGGATGCCCTCGAGGATGTCCTCCGGCGTCATCGTCTCGCCGAGACCCACATGCACGCTGAAGGCGTCCTCGGGCACCGCGCCCGCCAGGCCGCCGCGCTTCCAGATGCTCGTGAGGAAGTTGGCGATCATGCTTTTCATGGTGACCCACGTGTTGGCGACGTTCGGCTCGAACACCATCGCCTTCGACGCGAGCCGGATGGACTCCTCGAGCATGATCATCGTCCGGCGCACGTTCACGTAGCGCCAGTCGAGGCTGTTGCCGTCCAGCGTGCGCGCGCCCCACACCAGCGTGCCCTCGCCGATGAAGGCGCGGATCGCGTTGATGGACTTGCCCTGCGGCGTGACGTTGAGGTCTTCCTGCTGCTCGGCGGAGATGGGCACCGTCGGCGACACCACGCTGTTGAGGCTCACGTTGGCCGGCGCCTTCCAGACACCCCGCGCGTTGTCGACCATCGTGTAGATGCCCGCCATGGCGGGTCCCGGCGGCAGCACGTTGAGGCGCTTGCGCATCTCACCCATGATGCTGTTGAAGAACGGGCTGATGGTGGTGAGGCTCTTCGCCAGCAGGTTCACCTCGGAGATGTCCGTCACGGTCTTGATCTTGTCGACTTCCGCCGACTGCTGCGCCAGCTTTGCCGGCGGCACACCCATGCCCGTCAGCTCGTCCTTGATGCACTGGATGAGGACATCCCGGCTGTCGTCGTCGATGTTAGCGTAGCTCAGGTCCTGCTCCTGGACGATCGTCGTGTTGACCCACGGGTAGTAGGCCGTGCCGAAGTCCAGACTGTTGATGCCGATGCTGTCGCGAAAGCCCGCCACGCAGTCTGGCTCGCTGGTCCGCTCGCGGTAGCCTTCCCAGATGTCGAGGATGGCCATGCGGTTGCGCATCACCGTGCCGCAGTGGAGGAGCGCGGCCTGCTGCACGCTGTCGCTGTCCGACTTGCCGAGTAGCACTGTCTCCGGCACCACCACCATCGTCGGCTCCTGCTCCTTGGCGAGTTCGGCGATGCCCTTGGCGAGCTTGTCGGCTTCGATGTGCACGCCTTCGTCGGTCTTGTAGGAACCCACCGACACGATGTAGCAGGGGCCGCCGCCGTTCTGGAAGAAGTGCAGCATGCTGTAGTAGAGCAGGTAGAAACCGCGAACCTGCGCCAGCAGATAGCCCGTGCCGCGAACGGTGAGCGGCGTGCCGTCACGGGTCGCCAGCGCCTTGTCCGCCGCTGGTGCCGGCACGTCGCCTTCCACCTTCTTGAGGCTGAAGCGGACGATGTCCGAGGTCGGGCCGAAGCCGTAGTACTGATGGAACTCGGCCATCGAGGTGATACGCCAAGGCCGGTTCGTGAGCGAGTTGCCCTTGTTCTCCGCCTTCTCGGTATAGCCGACGAACGCCGGTACCGCGGTCGCTACCTCGACCACGGAATTCGGGAAGGCGTTCTTCTCGACGATGTACACGCCCGGTGTCTTCATGTTTCCCATGGTGAGCATCCTTTAGAGGTTGATATAGATCTCCGAGACCGCGACCTCTCGGCCGTCGACCGTGTCCCTGCCCAGTTGCCTGGGCGAGGCCACCGCCAGTCTCTTGACGAGCACCCTTTCGCCCGCGCTGGTCTGCGCCCGCAGCTGAAAGCGCTGCGTGCCTCGTTCCCGGAGTGCGATCGGTTCGGTGGAACGCAGCGTTACGGCTTCCCGCCCATCCGGCACCTGCGCTGCGCCGGCGGGCTCGAATGCGACGTTGCCGTCGGCATCCCGGATCGTTGGGGCGACGCCCGAGGGCGCACCCAGCACGACGTACTTCCACAGCGTGCGGCGGCTGCGGAACAGAAGATGGAATTCCGGCCCGGGCCGGTCGGCCTGCAGGTCGGCCGCGGTGATCCGGAGCGCGAGCAGACCGAGGGGCGGCACCCGGCGTTCACGGACGTCGAGCGCGGACACGACTGCCGCGTCGTCCACGGTGCGAAGATCCTCGCTGCCGACCGCTTCCTTCGCGCTGAGTGCGCGCGAGCCCGCCGTGTCGGTCGCGCCGGCCGTGGCGCTGTCGAACCAGTAGAGGCGGTCTGCCTTGCCCGTCTCGATCTCGGTATAGGTGCCGATCGCGAGATCCGTCCCGATCACCTTGAAGAGGAGCGTCGTCGGCTCCGCCGCGGCGCCTGCCGCCGTCGCCGGCTCGGGGCGCAGCACTGTGAGCGTCGCGCCTTCGGGGCGGGAGAGCAGACCGAGGCTCCGCATGGCGGCACCGGTGGCGGCAGTGGGCTCGAACACCACGCCGCGAGCCACGCCGTCGGCAAAGTACTCGTGGCGTGCCTCCACCCGGAGCAGGGTTCCGTACCGCATCAGAAAGCGACGCTCTTCAAGAGACCCCCGCCGCCGACTCCGTCGTGCCGATCGCCGGGGTGACGCCGATGAGATCGGTGGAGTCGAAGGTGATCATGCGCACCTTGTAGAGAATCGACGGCACGTACTTGCCGCCGAGGATGCCCCACAGGTTTCCCAGCTCGTTCACGCCAAGATTCTCGATCTCCAGCACGAGCCGGTCGATCCGCGCATCGAGCGCCGGGGTGTTGCTGTGGTCGAACACCGGATTGCGCTGGAAGTAGCTGATGGCGTTGGAGAGATAGCGCAGCGCGTCCGGGTAGTGCCGGCCGCTGAAGTTCGCGGCGACCATCACGGACAGATTGAGGTGCACCGGCGGCTGCCCGTCGGCGAAGCGCATGCCGCTTCCCATTCGTCCGCTGGAAGCCTTGTACGGCAGCGTTTCGCGCTCCACGTTGACGAGAAACATCACCACCTTGTTCTCGACGTCGGGGACGACGTTGCCATTCTGTTCGATGAGGTTGGAGGCACGCACGATTTCGTGCGGCACGTTGGCGCCGCGCTTCAGCGCCTCGTTGAGCTGCGCTACGAGCTGACCGATGGCGGCGCTGATCATGCGCTCGCCGCCCTGTCGGGGCCATACGTCCGGCTGCGTCGTCCGCCTTTGCCACTCACTGCCTGCCTCGCTCCATGGAAGGTCCCGACCGGCGGTCATCGCCGGCACGATGGGACTGTCCCCGATCATCGGAGCCGCGACGTGCCGCGCCTATCGGTGGATTGCTGACACCGTGCTTCGCGAAATCCGAGTTGGCGCGGCGCACCGCGTAGGCGGCGCTCACGGATGGCTCCGCGGAGGGCCCAGGCCGCTGCTGAGATAGGCGCGACCGGCGGCGACCTCGTGCACCGCACTCAGAAGATCCTCGAAGGAATCCTGCTTGAGCACGTAGCCGGCGGCACCGGCCTTCAGCATCGCCTCGACGAAGCGCGGGTCCGAGTGGAGCGACAGCGCGAGCACCCGCGCATCGGGACGCTGCTCGCGGATGCGGCGCGTGGCCTCGATCCCGTCCATCGCCGGCATCGCGATGTCCATGATCACCACGTCGGGGCAGCCCTCGCGATCGGCACGCACGGCGTCGGCGCCATCGCCGACCTCACCGATCACCTCCAGGTCGGGCTCATGCTCCAGCAGCTCCCGCACGGTGCTGCGGTAGGTGGCGTGGTCGTCCGCGAGGAGGATGCGAATGGCCATGTCATCCATATACGATGCGCCGACCCGCGTCACCCCTGGCAGGCGGACGGTGGCTGGCGTCGGACAGTCGGTGCATCGCCGGGAAGGACCCGCGGCAGGACGGTACGTTCATCTAGGCTCCGGGACCGGCGGTCAGCCGCGACGTTGCGGAGCCGGACGATCAGGCGCCAGAGTGCGCGCCGGCTTGCGGCCGGACCATCGGCATTTGCCCTGAGATCGTGGGGTGCAATTGCTGAAACTCGGGACGGCGGCCACCACGGGTGGAGGCACCACGTCGAGAGATTGCGACGGGGATGACGGCAACGTTGCCGGTCAGCCAATGGGAGTAGAGAACTGCGGACCGCCAGTCAATCGGCGTGGCGATCGGGCGAGCGCGGCTCGGGAACTGCCGTTCAGTTCAGGCGGATCTGCCTTGCGAGGCAGAGCCCGAAGAGGAGTCCGGGCTGCCGTGCGTGTCGAGATCCGCGATACCTTCACGGATGGCATAGCGGGTCAGCTCGGCCGTGCCGGTGACCTGCAGTTTCGACATGATGTGCTCGCGGTGGGTGCCGACGGTCTTCGCGCTGACGTGCAGCCGGTCGGCGATGGCCTTGGTGGAATGCCCCTCGGCGATGAGCTGCACGACCTCGCGCTCTCGGCTCGTGAGCACCGAAAACGCCGAGCGCCGGTCGACGCCCGAACGGCGTTCGCGGAAGTCCTGCATGAGGACACCCGCCACCCCGGGACTGATGTAGACCTGATTGGCGAGTACCGAGCGGGCCGCACGCAGGAGTTCCTCGAACGCGCAGTCCTTCAGCAGGTAGCCCGAGGCGCCAGCGTCCATGACAGCCGCCACGAGCCGCTTCTCGTCGTGGACGGACAGGCACAGCGTGCGGGTGCGCGGCGATTGCTCCGAGATCCGCGAGATGGCCTCGATGCCGTTCAGCCCGGGCATCGAGAGATCGGTGATGACGAGATCGGGCTCCAGCTCCCGGACGAGGCGCACGAGCTCCGATCCATCCCCCGCTTCCGCCACGACCTCGAAATCCGCGGTCTGCCGCAGCAGCGCAGCGATCCCTTCGCGGAGGATGCGGTGGTCATCGGCAAGAATGATTCGGACGGTCATGAACGTTGGCTCTGTGGGAGATCTTCCGTCACCGGGACGCTCACGGTGACGCGGGTGCCCGCGCCAGGCGCGGTTTCGACATGGAGCCGGCCGCCGAGCGCGCGGACCTGCGCCTCCGCGCTGAACAGGCCGAAACCACCGGTCGCGCCGAAAGCCGGCGCGCGGTCCGCAGGCGTGAAACCGACGCCGTCGTCGTTCACACAGATGTCGTAGCGGCCCTCGGAACGATAGGTGAAGACGTCGACCCGCGTGGCCACCGCATGCTTGTGCACATTGAAAAGCAGCTCCCGCACGACACGCAGCAGCACGACCAGCGTGTCGTGCGGCAGCCGGATCGCGGCGCGATCGCTGCCGAAGGCGAAGTGCACGCCGCAGATCTCCTGCATGCGCTCGCCGACACTCTGAATGGCGGCTTCGAAGCCGAGCTGCCGGAGGATGGGAGAGCTCAGCTCGAACGTGGTGGACCGTGCGGCGCGGGCAGCGCGGTCGACAAGTTCCCTTACATCTTCCGTGAGCTTCTCCCGTTCACTGGCGTCGCTGGCGACCCCGAGGCGACCGAGCTTCAGCTTGGCAACGGCGAGCCATTGGCCGAGATCATCGTGAAGGCCGGAAGCGATACGCTGGCGCTCGCGTTCTTCCGCGACGGAGAGGGCGTAAAGAAGGACACGCATGCGCTCGGGACTGTCTTCGAGGTCGCAGGTGGGGCCGGCCTTGCTGAGCGAGCGCAGGAGCGCGACGCCGAAGCTCACGCGCCCGCGATCGTCCTGCACGCGGGCTGCCGTCAGACGGACGTCGACCTTGCTGCCGTCCTTGCGACGTACGGGCACGTCGGAGGCCGGCACGGAAAGATCGTCGGCGAGACTCTGCCAGGCGAGCCGTGCCTTGGGCGGGCTATCAGGGTGGGCGAGTTCCAGAATCGACCGGCCGACGAGTTCGCGCGGAGCGAAGCCGAGCAGGGTGCGCACCACATCGTTGCACTTGACGATCCGGCCGCTGCCGCGCTCGAGTGCGAGGCAGAGATCCGGCGCCTGGGCGAATACGGTGCGATAACTCTGCACCGACAGGCCGCGCGCCGAAGTCACCCCGCTCTGAACCATGGACGAGTCCCCCCTTTGGGACACCTCGATGGCACTCCGGACGCGAAGAATGGCGCGCCTCGGACGGATCGAGACTGGTCGATGTTAACCGTCGCCGCTTCGAACACGCAAGATTGCGGCGGAAAAATACCTGCCCTCCACCCCCATGCGCTTGGCATTTCACGCGCAATCGCGACACGAGTCTCGGAACCCGAGAGGTTTCGAGGTGCGTCATTGCAGGCGGCATGAGGCGTGCCCGCCAGTGGCCGTCCGATAGCGTCAGACGGCTTTGCGGGAGGCTTGCAGCGTAGTGGGGCGCCGCGGTAGCCGGCATCGGGGTTTATCCCGATGCCGGGGGTGGAAATTGCCTAGGGACAGACCGCACGACCTACGCGGTCGGAACAGGTCTACGCGCAGCGGGCGGCGGACCTGCGCGAGGAACGGGCCACTACAGACCCGTGCCACCCGGAAACAGGCGGCGATGACAGGAACATGACGAGCAGGGATGCGATCAGCAGGGCCCAGGTTCCGGGTTCCGGTACCTGATTGAGCGCGAAGCTCGCCTGCGCGGATCCGCCCGAGACGTTCGCCCCGCCGCCCGGCACCCCGGGGTCGAGGGGCTGGGCCGCGGCCGTCCCGATGGCCTCGACGGTCAACGATCCCAGCGTGCCTGCACCAAGATTGAGGAGCGCGGTGTACTGCATCGTCTGACGCACGATCTCGTCGACGAGAGTGTCCGCACCGGCGGTCAGCGTGACCCGCACGAGGCCGTCTCCGCTCGAATCGCCGGTCGCAGACGCCCCCGTCACCACATCGACGATCAGACGAAGCAGACCGCCCGGCCCCGTGAAGAGACCGGTGAAGCTCGAGGAGGCCGTCGCCGACGCATCGAGCCCGGTGCCGCCCGTGGCGCCTGCCTGAGCGGAAACCGACCCGGACGAAGCGCCGGCCGTCGCGTTTGCCGACGCATCGGCGTCTGCCGAGGACGACGTCGAAGCGAAGGGCAGCGCGCTCGCGCCGGAATCGTCGTCGTCGGACTGGATGTCGCTGCCGGCGATGGTGAGCGTGCTGGTGACGTAGTTGACCGTCCCGAAGGACACCGGCGCTGCCTGAGCCCCGCCCACCGCCAGCGCGAGGGCGCTGGCGCAGAGCCATGTACGAATGGTCTTCATGGTGATGGCTCCGGGCTAGTTGCAGGGATTGCCCGCGGGGGTGGACGGCGAAGCCACGCTGCCTTCGTTGCAGTCGATGTGCCGGCGATCACGGCCCGCGTGCGGCGTGGGAAGGTACGGGAACGGGATGTAGATGCCGTTGGCCGTCGTGTTGGATCCCGGGGCCGCCTGATTGAAGTTCACACCATCGCCGAGCGCAAGATTGCCAGAGGCAGCACCGATCAGCTTGCCGGCCACCACGCGCAGCGCGACATCGGTGACGTCGTCGTTGGGACGGCGACCGTTCGGCCAGCCTGCGTTGTCTCCCGCGAGCACGGTGAGGCGCTTCTGGTTCGCCGGCGCGACCGGGGCGACCCCGAGGTTCAGCCGCAGCAGTTCGGAGCAGGGGCTCGTCGCGTCGCACTGGCCGGTCTGCGGCTGCGTCGAATACTTGAGCAGCACGTTGACGAGGTCCGCGCGATTGGCGGTGGGAATCTCCAGCGCCGTGCCGCCGAGTCCGTACACGAGGTTGAGCACGACACCGAGGCGGGAGTTACGGTAGAAGTCGAGGAACTGGGCCTCCTGGCTCGGCGCCGTTGCGTTCCAGAGATCCTTCGACGCCGTTCCGATGATCACCTCGTTCACGAGCGGATTCGCGAGCCGGGACACCTGCACCCACGGACCGCTGTCCGTCGGCCGTGTGACACCGTTGTACACCTTGAACTTCTGCCGGCTGGTCGAGGCGTACATGCCGATGACCGCATTCGGATCGCTCGTGATCTGCGAAATCGGCACCTCGATGGCGATCGTGTTCACGTTGAAGCCCGAGAAGTGATCCGTGCCGAAGGGGTTCGCGGCATCGTTGCCGTCCTCTGCGGCGGAGAGCACAGGCGGCGTGCGGCGCAGATTGACGGTGTCGAAGGTACCGCCGAGATCGATGTAGAAGGTCTCGTCGCGCTGACCGGCGAAGACCTTGCCGCCGTTCGCGAGGGTGAAGTTGCCCTTGGCGGCGAGCGCCTCGTAGCTGGGCATGGTGCGCGGCCCCATGTTGGAGGGCACGGCAAACATCGGCGTGCTGCCGAGATTGCGCCGCACGCCACCACGGACCTCGGTCACCGTGTAGCTCTGCCTCATGATCAGGCCGTCGGACCCGTCGCCGTCGAGCGCGGTGATGGGGGGCACCGCGGCGAACGCCACCGGCAGCTTGAGACCCGTCAGCCCGCCGCGCACCTGCGTGGAGAAGCGCACTTCGTACACGATGTCGTCCGCGCGCCCGTCACCGTTGGTGTCGAGCCGGAAGCTGTAGAGGACATCATCGCCGAACGAGAAGTAGTTGGGGCCGGAGCTCGGCTCCTGTCCGGGCACGACATTCATGATCATCACGACGTTGGCGGGGTTCTGCCAGCTCCGGAAGAAGTACACGTCGGTGATGTCGGCGGTCGGGTCGTTGGCGATCAGCGGGGCTTCGCGGTGGCTGGCGGCGTTCGCGGGAAGGGCCTGCGCGAGCCCGATCGTCATGCAGGCCGTGGCCAGCAGTTGCCTGGCGAGGTTCATCGTTGCGTCTCCTGTTGTGGTCGTCGATGCCGCGGCATCGACCGCGACAGTTCGCCGCACGCTCGAGGACGGTCCGCACAACCGGCGCGATCGCGCGGGTTGTGCGGACCGTCCTGAACGGACGGTTCACTTCGGATTACGCAGACTTTCGCCAACTGGATTGGCGGAACCGCGGAGAAGCCCGGCGAGGCGGACGTCCTCGAGGCGCGTGGCGGACACGAAACGCCGCACCTCCGCAATGGCATCCGCGTCGCCCGCCCTCGTCGCGGCTTCGAGCAGGACGATCGCGTCCGCAGGCTCCTTCTGCACGGACCAGTTCTCGCGGGCGAGCGGCAACGCGCGAACCGGATCGCGGGTGAGCGCCAGGACGAAGCGCGCCTCCTCCCGCAGATGCACGCGATCGCCGCGCCGACGACTGGCTTCGAACCGATCCCGCAACTGCCGGACCGAATCGGCCGAGGCGGGATCCGCAGTCTTCGTCGCAGCCAGTGCGTAGCGCAGCAGCAGCGGGTCTGCCGCACGCCGCTCACGCAGCAGAGCGAGGACCTCGCGCGGGCGATCCCGGTCGAGGAGGAAGTCGGAGAACGCCGCCAGCAGGTACTGATCATCGGGCGCGGCCCCCAGCGCATTCCGATAGTGCCGCTCGGCTTCGCGCAGGCGACCGCCGCGCTCCGCCATCTCCGCGAGCAGACCGTCCAGCCACGCAGCAGTGTCCGTGTCGGTCGGGGACACATCGCGCCGCACGGAAAGCAGTGCGTCATACGCAGCCCGGAGTTGTCCGGTCGCTGCCGCCACCGCGGTGGCGCACGCGGCGACATACGGCATCGGCACGAGCCCGTGGAGACGGTCGCAATCGGCACCGGCTTCCGGGAAACGCCCCTGGACCTGATAGACGGTCGCGCGGGTCAGCAGGGCCTGTGCACTGCGCGGATTGCTTTCCAGCACACGACCGAGGTCGATCAGCGCGGCATCGAATCGGTGCAGGCGCTGCGCTAGCACGGCCCGCAGGATCAGCACGTCTTCGGGAGCGTCGGCCTTTGACCACCAGGGCGACAGCACGGCCTGCGCATAGCCCGCGAATCGCGGGTCCCCGCTGACGCGGCCGAGTTCCACGTAGTGTCGGGCGAGTCGGGCAGCAAGCAGTACGTCGCCCGGCTTCTTCGCGAAGGCCGCCTTGAGCGCGCGCAGTTCCGGCGCCCCCGCCTCGCGCACGGTCGCGGGCAGCGTGGCAACCACCACGTCATCCCGATCGGGAACGCGCGGGGCTGCCCACGCGCTTCCCTCGAAAGTCATGTACGACAACAATGCCCAGAGAGCGGCCGTGACAGATCTGCGCAGGGCTTTCATCCGATGAGCCTCAGGTCGAAGGCGCGCTCCACGAACCACGTCGCCGCGAGCGCGGCCACAGCGAGCGAGCCCGCCGCGAAGATAAGCCGGCGGTAGACCCATCGGCGCCGGAGGACCCACGCGAGCGGCAGGAATACCGCAACGATCGCGAGCTGGCCGGCCTCGACACCGACGTTGAAGCCCACCAGGGACAGTGCCAGCGCCTCGCGCGGCAGCCCGAGATCGGCGAGGACGGCTGCGAAACCGAAGCCGTGGATCAGCCCGAACCCGAAAGCCATCGTCCAGCGCCGAAGCGGCAGCACTGGCCATACATTGTTGAGTGCCGCCACCACCACCGACGCTGCGATGGCGGACTCCACCCACCGAGTCGGCAGTTCGACGGCACCCAGTGCCGCCGCGGAGAGCGTCACGGAGTGCGCGACGGTGAATGCCGTGACGACCTTCACGACATCGAGCAGCGCGGCCCGGAAGGTTTCAGCGGGCTCCCAGCGATCGTCGCGGCGGGCGAGCACCGCCGGCAGCAGCAGCGACAGCAGAAAGAGGATGTGGTCGAAGCCGATCCAGATATGCCAGATGCCTTCGCGCACGTGACCGGATAGAGCCTCCGCCCACGACGACTCGCGCAGTTCCGCGCGGATCTCCCGACTGTCGGCACTCAGCGCATAAGCGCGAGTGCCCTCCCCGCCACGAACGCTCAAGAGACCCTTGTGCTGGGCGTCGAGATCGAAGAACAGGGAGTACGCGACGTCGAGCCGCGCCGGTCCGCCCGCGCAGTCGGTGTCGAAGCGCAGTACAGCGTAACCGCCGTCGCTGTGCTCATCGACGAGATGGCCGGTCGGGCGTGTGGTGCATTCGCGACCGTCCGCCTGGAGGTGCAGACGTGCCAGCGCATACGCCGCGATTTCCTGGTGCCGCGAGCGCACCTCGCCCCACGTGAGGCGCCCGTCGCCGTCGACGTCGAGGCCAAGGGCAAAGTCGAGATCGCGCAGCGCGATGTCCCACTGCCCGGTGACCCGGGGCGCATCCGTCGCCAGCGAAAGATAGCTGTCGCTCGGCTTGTGCGCCGCAGCAGAACTGGCGAAGAACCACAGCAGGACAACCACCCAGAGCTTCAAGCGTGCCACCTCTTCCGACACTCCGTCCCGGCAAAGGCCGGGACTTCCGTGGAACCCTGCGGTCAGCGGCGTTGCGCGAAAAGACGAGGCTCGCCGGGAGACCGAGGGCTGACCCGGCGATTACGCAGGATGGGGAAGACTGGATGTTACGAACGGTTACGGCAGCGAGGCGGACCCGGCCCGGGACTCCGCCAGGTCGGGTACGGCCGGAATGGTCAACCGGCCGCACCCGCCTGAGGTATTGCTAGTGCGCGATGCTCAGCAGAATGGTGACGATGCCGACAACGAGAACCAGAATCTCGCCGGCGCTGAAGGTGTCGTGGACGTTCCGCATATCTACTCTCCCATTCGGCGCGCCCCCGGCTGCGCGCCCTTTCGAGACCGCTCTGTCGGCGGCTGGGTTTCTCGAGAAAAATGTACCTGCACTCGCCGCACCCGGCAATGTGTGTCGGTAGCGACAGTGGCGCCTTTACAACAGTGGTCCGAGCTTCGGACCCACAATCGCGCCCCACACCAGAGCAAGCATCAACAAGGCCACCAGCACTGCTGCACTGCCGAAATCCTTGGCTCTCCTGGACAGGTCATGACGGTCGAAGCCGATGCGGTCGATGGCCGCTTCCACGCCGGAGTTGAGCAGTTCCACGACGATCACGAGCAACACGGTGGCGAACAGAAGGCAGCGCTCGGCCGTGGGCACGTCCACCCAGGCCGCGACCGGCAGCAGAACCGCGGCCAGCGCCACTTCCTGGCGAAAGGCGCTTTCGTGCTTCCATGCATCCGCCAGACCCGCCAGGGAATTGAAGAATGCATGCACGATGCGACTGATGCCAGTGCGTCCCTTGTACGGACTCTCCACCGCGGGCCTCGCTCGCGGGTCATCCATGGACCGGCGCCCTTGAGTCCGCGCCGAGAACGGAGACGAGATTCGCGGCGAACTGGCGGGTGCACTCGGCCCAGGAATAGCGCATCGCCACGCGACGGACGCGATGCCGGTCGAGCGACAGCGCGCGCAGGCACGCCGCGCGAAGGTCGTCATCGAGGACCCCGGCATCGGGATCATCGATCACGTCGATGGGTCCGCTCACGGGATACGCCGCCACGGGCGTCCCGCAGGCCATGGCCTCCGTCATCACGAGGCCGAACGTGTCGGTGCGGCTCGGGAACACGAAGACGTCCGCGCGCTGGTAGAACGACACCAGTTCCTCACCGTGCTTCATGCCGGCGAACACTGCCGACGGAAACCGGCGCATGAGCCCTTCCCGCGCGGGCCCGTCACCGACGACGACCTTCGTCCCCGGCAGATCCAGACTCAGGAAAGCTTCGATGTTCTTCTCGATGGCAACACGGCCGACGTAGAGAAAGACCGGCGAGCGCCATTCGTGCGAACGATCGTCCACGGGCCGGAACAGCTCCGTGTCGACGCCACGGGACCAGTCGCGAAGGTTCCCGAATCCCCGCCGCTCGAGCTCCAGCCGCAGAAAGGGCGTCGCCACCATGATCGCGGACGAGGGCCGATGAAACCACTTCACGGCGGGATACAGCCAGCTCGTGGGCAGGTGCGTACGTGCAGCAACGTACTCGGGGAATCGCGTGTGATAGGCCGTCGTGAATGCCAGCCCGCGGGCCACGCAGTAGCGCCGTGCCGCGAGCCCGATGGGCCCCTCGGTGGAAATGTGGATAGCATCGGGACGGAAGGCCTCGATGCGATCGCGCACCGCGCGTCCGGGCGCCACGGCGAGACGGATCTCGGGATACGACGGCAGCGGCACCGAGCGCAGGCCCTCGGAGGTCACCACCTCCACCTCGTGGCCGAAGCGCCGCAGCCAGGTCACGGTGTTGCGCAGGGTGTTGACGACGCCGTTCACCTGGGGCGCCCAGGCGTCAGTGGCCAGCAGGACTCGCAAGCGGCATTCCTCCGAAGTGTTCGGTCCTTCCCTGTCGGACCGCGTCGATGGCCTTCCAGTCGACGAGGCGCAGTTCGCCGCTCTCCAGTTCGACCAGCGCGGTGAGACTCTCGACCCAGTCGCCGTCGTTGCAGTAGAGGACGCCCTCGATATCCCGGATCTCGGCCTTGTGGATGTGCCCGCACACCACGCCCGCGAACTCGCGGCGCCTGGCCTCCTGGGCGAGTGCAGTCTCGAAGTCGGAGATGTAGCTCACCGCGTTCTTGACCTTGTGCTTGAGGAACTGCGACAGCGACCAGTAGGGCATTCCCAGCTTCGCCCGCGCGCTGTTCAGCCAGTGATTGAGCTTGAGGGTGAACATGTAGAGTTGGTCACCCACGAACGCCAGCCAGCGTGCCCGCTGCACGACCGCATCGAAGAGGTCGCCGTGCAGCACCAGCATCCGACGTCCGTCAGCGGTGACGTGCTCCGCTTCGTCGCACACGTCGATGCCGCCGAACGCGAGGCCGAGAAAGTGCCGCATCACTTCGTCGTGATTGCCTGCCACATACAACACGCGCGTGCCCTTGCGCGCCTTGCGCAGGATCTTCTGCACGACATCGTTGTGGGACTGGGGCCAGTACCACCGGCGGCGAAGCTGCCACCCGTCGATGATGTCGCCCACCAGGTAGAGGTACGTCGACTCCGTGTACCGGAGGAACTCGAGGAGATGGCTAGCCTGGCATCCGGGCGTTCCGAGGTGGACATCGGAGATCCAGATGCTGCGAAAGCGCAGCGTCGGCCCGGAGGCCTCGTCTGCAGGATCTTTCGTCGCATTCATGGCGCAGCAGGATGCGGGACTACCGTGATGGCGCCGTGACGGTTCCTTGAACTTTGGATGACAAAGCCCCTCGAACTTGCGCTGGATCAGAGTGGCGCTATCTCGGCCACGCGATACTGGATCCGGTCCATGCGTCCCAACACACAGACAAGGAGTTCACTCTTGAAGACACGTATCGCTGCAGCGGCCCTGGCCGTCGCTTTCGCACCCGCCGTCATGTCGCAGACACTGGAGCTTCCGGCGCGCAAGTTCCACCTCGAACAGTGCCTGCAGAAGGCTATGGCCAAGTACCCCGGCAAGGTCAAGTCGGCCGAACTGGAAGTCAAGGGCGGCGTGGCGCACTACGAGTTCGCGATCGAGACCCTCGCCGATGGCAACACCTGGGAAGTGGAGTGCAATGCCAACTCCGGCGAAATCACGCAGGTCGAGCGCGACGTGAAGCGGGACGACCCCGCGTTCACCAAGGTCGCGAAGATCAGCGTTCAGAAGGCGATCGACGTCGCGGTCGGCAAGTACCCGGGCATGCCCACCGAGGTGGAGTTCGAAGTCGCCCCCGACGGACGCGCCTGGTACGAAGTGAACATCGTTCAGACCAGCGGCAAGACGATCGAGGTCATGGTCGACGCCGTCTCCGGCGCCGTCCTTGGCGCCGAGGATGAGTCCGACGAACTCGAGATCTTCCGCATCGGCGACGACTGAGTTCTCGCCACCGGGGCGGTCTGATCCTGCAGCGCCCCGGTCCCGCTGCAACGCCGCACGGCCCGGACCGACCGTGCGGATCCGGCGGCGCCTCCCGCCGGCAACATCTCGTAACGCCCCCGCGTTTCCTCGCCCGGTCCGGGCCGACGGACCACTGTCCCCGATCTGCGACAAGCGAGCACACGCCTACACCAACAGTTCGACGACCGTTCACGTCATCGGCAACGCACGGCTTCGATCGGCCGTCGCAACACCGCATCCCTCTCGAACCGCTCCACCCATATGGCATTGCGCATATGTCGATGGGCATCGATTGCTTCGAGAATCCTCAATATTGACGGTATCGAATTCGAACGGCATCCAGTCCGCTTTCGATTGACTTGATGTACGCATGGTGCCATCGTGAAAAAAACAAGAAGACCGCTTCGAAGTGCGACTGGAGGCCAGGCCCATGAAATCCCGCAACGACGAATCACGTCCGAGCACCGGTACCAACGGTTCCGTGCGTCGTGTTCTCGCAGACGCCGTGCGTCTCGCGCTCCACGACGACGCTCGCGAGACATCCCCTACACTTTCGTCCCGTCGGCGCCTCGAGTTCGAATCCCTCGAGGCCCGCCTGCTGCTCTCCGCCGACCTGCCCGGTCTCGTGCCGCTGCCGCACATCGCGGAGCAGCATTCCGAGGAGCCGCTTACCGTTTCCTCTCCGACTGCGCCGACTTCTACGGACGGAAGCAGCGCAGCAATCACCTCGACGGCACCGACGACCTTCTCGGTCGAGACGGTGCATTTCGATGTCGTTCCGCCCTCGCCCGCTTCCGGTGAAGCCGCGGCTTCGCACGCGGAGCTGTCGCTTGCCGGAGACATGCGCTACGCCGTTGCTGCCGGCGCTTCGCTGGATGCCGTGCTCGCCTTCATCGACACCTCGGGCACGAAGACGCTGCAATTGCAGCATGCCGATACCGGCGCCGTGCTCGCGGAACAGGCTCTGGGGTCCGGCATCACGGTCACGATCACGGGGGGCGCAGGCGATGACTCGCTGCTGATTGGCTGGGGATCGGACACCGCGGCGGCGAACGTCACCGTCCATTTCGTCGGCGGCGCGGGGAGCGACATGCTTGCCGGCCCGACCGCGGACACCCAATGGACCGTCGATGGCCGCGATGAAGGCGAGGCGGGCCAGGTGCAGTTTGCCGAGGTGGAGAACCTGCGGGGCGCAGCGGGCAACCGGGACGAGTTCACGGTGCTGGCAGGCGGTTCTCTCAGCGGCGGCCTGGACGGCAGCGCCGGCGGATTTGACACGCTGATCCTCGGCCCCGGGGTCTTCAACTCGGTCGTCTATGCGGCGAGCGGCCCGGACTCCGGCACCATCGAGCGCGACGGCGACATGCTGCGCTACGCTGGCCTCGAGCCCATCTTCGACAACGCGTCGGTCACCAACCGCGTCATCCGGACCAGCAATCTCACCGACAACGCGCGTCTCTCCGACAACGGCGTCCAGTTCACGCTGGAGAGCGTGGATGTCGTGCCGACGTTCGAGAGCATCACCTTCGCGAAGCCCAGCGCCTCGCTCACCATCAATCTGGGCAGCGATCTGGGCATTCCACTTCTCACCGACCGGCTCGAGATCCAGGCGCTCACGTTCAACGGCGCCCTCACCGTCAACGGCGAAGCCGGCGCAGACGAAGTGACCATCACCGGGAACCTCGGTCTGGGGGGCAATGCCCTGACGATCAACGCGGAGCAGATTCGGGTGAATCCCGGCGTCACGGTGACGGCCGGCAACATCACCCTCAATGCCGTCGCCAACCAGGGTACCCTCGGCACACCGGACGTGCTGCCGCTGGCCAATGTCGCGGCACTCATCGACATCAACGGCGCGACACTCAACGGCAGCAACATTGCGCTCACGGCAACGACGTCGCTGGTTTCGAACGTCACGAATCTGCTTCCGGCCGCCCCGGCGGCACCGCTCGTTGCGAACCTTACGGCGGACGTCGCCGTCCGGGGCAACGCTGCCATCAACGCGAGCGGCAATTTCACGGCCACGGCCACGTCCAACGTGAACGCAACGGTCCAGGCCAACGCGGTGACCGTGGGCGGCGTGACGGAAGTCGCTTTCGCTGCACCGGTGATCCGCACCACGGCCACAAGCCGGCTTTCCGACAATGCGGCCGTCAGCGCCGGAGGAACCGTCGCCGTCACGGCCAATACCGGGACGGTCGTCACCACCACGGCAGACGGCGTGCTTGCCGTCGCCACGGTCGGGACGACCGTCGCGACGCCAACGATCTTCGTCATCACCGAAGCCTCCATCGAAGATGCCGCCCGCGTGAGTCTCGCCGATACCATCGATGTGACGGCGACGGCCACAGGCAACGTGGTCACGACGGCCAACTCCACGCCGGCCGGCGCTTCGGCAAATCCGCCCACGCTCGGCAGCTTCGGCATCGGGACGGCGGCGGGCACCCAGACTGCCGCGGCGGCACTCGCGGTCACCAATCTCACCAGCACCACCCGGGCATTCGTCGACACGAGCGGCACGCTCAACTCGGGCGGCGCCGTCACTGTGCTCGGCACGTCTGCCTTCACCGTGAACACCGTCGCGAACGGCACGCCGACCGTCAGTGCCACGAACAACGGTTTCGCCGTGGCTGCCAACTTCACGCGCATCGTGGACGAGTCCTTCGTAGACGGCACGCCCACGATCAATGCGCCTACCTTGAACGTCCGGACCGGCGGCGGCAGCACCCTCAACGCTGTGTCCCGCTCCGGTGCCGCCGGCCAGGACGCCCCCAACCCCGGCGTGAACGCGGCGTCCGTCGCGATCAACGCCAACATCGGCGGAGGCGTCCCGGTCCAGGGCAACCTGAGCCACGCCTGTATAGGCGCCGGCGCCAACGTGACCGTCAGCGCGGGTGCCACCGTCAATGTCACCGCCATCAACACGACCACGACCGACGCCTCGGCAGAACCGGAAGGCGCGGCCGTGATCGCCCAGGACACCGGTGTCGGCCGCTCCGTTGCCACCAACATCTCCGCGTACACAACGATGGCGTCCATTGACGCAGGTGCCACCCTCACCGGGGCCGGCAACCTCAATGTCACCGCCACGGGCACACAAACCTCGCTGGTCACCGCGCTGGCCGGTGCGCTCGCCGGCGTCGATGCCCAGGCGCAGACCGTCGCGGCGTCGGTAAACGCCAATTCGAGTCTGGTCATGATCGACGCGGGCGCCACGATGGCCTTGAGCGGCGCGCTGGTCGCCCGCTCGAACCACAGGGCGACCAACATCATCCGCGCGCGGAGCGATGCCGCCTCGGCCCAGGACGACACCCCGTCGACCTCGCTCGCCCTGCCGATGGCTGTGAATCTCTCCAATGACGTCGCGAGCGCCACCGTCGCCGGGACCGTGACCGCGGCCGGCTCCATCCTCATCGCCTCCGATGCCGACGTCGAGAACGAGGTGGAAGGCATTGCCGGCGTGCACGGCGCCGACGCTGCCGCGACCACGGCGGGCAGTCTGGTGGCGAGCGAGATCGCGTTCCTCACCAACCGCGCGAACCTGACGTTCGGCGGTTCCCCGGTGCCCCCCGCCACCGATCCGGACGTCGACACCGGCGACCTCATCGGCCTCACGACGAATCAGGCCCAGGGCCGCGCCGGTGCGATTGCGGTCAACCTCGCCAATGCGCAGAGCAACGCCTCGGTGGCGGCCACCGGGTCGGTCACGTCGACAGGCAGCACGGTCACAGTTTCCGGCACGGGCGACGTGGACTCCACCGCGCTAGGGTCTGCCAGCGCCGTACTCAACATCGTAGGCGCCGCCGCCGGCGTCGCGATCAACGCTCAGAACACGGCACTCACGGCCTCGATCGCCGGGACGGCCTCGGCGAACGGCATCACGGTCCGCACGGATGCGTCGGGCAACGGCGTGCACACGCTCCTCGCAGATGCGAGGTCCGGAACCGGGATCCAGGTCGCCGGACTCGCCGGTGCAGTCGCTGCGACTTTCGCCCAGGGCGGCAGCAATGCCTTCATCGCCAGCGGCGCCAATCTCACGCTGGGCGCCGATACCGACCTGCTGGTCCAGGCGGACATCGATCTCGACAACACCGCCAATGCGGAGCCGCGCGTCGACGCCGGCACGATCCTGGGAGTCGGCGCCGCCTTCGAACTCAACGGCGGCAGCTTCCGCACGCTCGCCGAAATCCAGGACGCCTCGATCACCGGCGCCGACGACATCTCGGTCCTGGCGAACGGGCAATACGACACCGTGGCGGAAGCCCAGGCCGGCGCGTCCGCAGACAGCGCGGTGGGCGCGGCCGTCGCCGTCCTGATCAGCAACAACACCACCACCGCCAATCTCACCAACAGCACCACGACCACGACCCTGACGGGCGGCCTGACCGTGACCGCCACGCACGGTGCCACGGCCACCCACTCCGCGAACGCCGGCAGCAACGCGGCGGACGTCGGTGCGGGCGCCGCGCTCGCCGTCGGCGTGATGCAGGGCGGCGCGCAGGCATTCGCGAGCAACCGGATCGATGCTGCCGGCCCCGTCACCGTTTCCGCCACCACGCAGACAGTGATGAACGCCGACGCCGTCGCCAGTTCGCAGGGCGTGGAGAACGACGATCCGCTGCTGGCCTTCAAGCTCGATCTGGTACTGCAGCAGGCCTTCTCGGCCCTGAGGTCCGCGGTGCAGGTGGATCCGGTCACCGACGTCGACGACACCGGCAACGTCCTCCTGGCCACGGGTCACGGACTCGCCACCGGAGACTCCGTGGTATACGACCGCGGCGCCGACGACGAGAACATCGGCGGTCTCGCGACCGGTTCCACGTACTTCGTCCGCGCGATCGATCCGAACACCCTCAGCCTGCATCTTTCCCGGTCCGACGCCGAAGCCGGCATCAACGCGGTCGATCTCGCCCCGGCCGCCGACTCCGACAATCCCCATACGCTGCAGGCCGCCGTGCCCACAGCGGTCCAGGACCTCATCGACGCGAACCGCCTGCGAACCACCAACGGCGCCGTCGGCGCGGCCGCCGCGATCGCGTTCAACCTCGATTTCAACACGGCACTCGCGGGCATCGGTGCCGGCGCGCAGATCACGTCCGACGGCACCGTGGCCGTGACCTCCACGCTGGACAGCGATGACGACGCGTTTGCCACCGGCCAGGCGGTCGACTCGACCACGTCCCTTGGGATCGCCGCCGCGGGCAATGTCATGAGCCAGGGCAACCAGGCGTTCATCGGCGGCCAGGTCACCGGGCCGCGGATCGAGGTGTCGGCGCTGCTAGGCGGCGACGGCATCGCGGACTTCATCGCCAATGCCATATCGGGAGGCGGAGGCGGGTCCGAACTGGGCGTCGCCGGCGCGTTCGCGATCAACTACAGCTCGCCGCTGCTGCCGCTCAATCCGGTGAACATTCCGATTCCCGCGCTGCCGGCGCTGCCTGCGCTTCCGGCGCTGCCAGCCCCGCTGCCGCCGCTCGTCATTCCCCCTATCACACTGCCGACGCTGCCGCAGATTCCGGCGCCCACGGGCGGTCAGAACGCCGCCATCATCCAGTCCGGCGCCAATCTCACCCTGCTGGGCGGCGGCGACCTGATCGTCCGCTCGGACTTCGAGGGACGCTACGAAGCCGTCACACGTGCCACACCGCAGGCCACGGCGACGGTGGGCATCGGGCCCTCGGCTTCCGGCAACGCGATCACGCAGCAGGTGCTGGCCGAAGTCCGCGATGCCACGATCACCGGCACGCAGGTGGGCGATGGCGTCCGCACCGACGTCCATGTGCTCGCCGACGGGGACTACACGACCATCGCGAACGCGACAGCAGGGGCCACCAACGCGGTCAACCTGCCCGCCTCGGTCGCCGCCAACTACACCGATCTCAACACGGTGGCCCGCACCACCAACACGACGGGCACCTCCAACATCAGCGGCAACCTGCTGGTCCGCGCAAACCACAACGCGACGACGACCCACACCGCGGATTCCGACAGCGGTGTCGGCGGCACGGCGAGCGTCGGCGCCGCCATGTCCCTCGGCTACGTCGTGGGCGGCGCCGCAGCGGCGAGCGGCATGCAGATCAACGTGCCCTCCGGGACCGTCGTGGTACAGGCGCTGAACAATGCTCCGCTGAATGCGGTGGCGACCGCCGGACAGAGCGGCGCCGTCGCCGATCCGGCTGGCGAGGTCGTCACCGAGACGGTGGAGAACGCGATCGAGGGCCTGCTCGCCATGGCCGGTGTCGGCGAGATCCCGGAAGACGTGATCCGGGTGCTGCAGCGGGCGACCGCCGAGACGGCAGACGGGCCGATCGGCGCCACCGCAGCACTGGCCGTGAACCTGGACTACGGCTACTCCACCGCCGAACTCTCGGACGGTGGCGTGCTCACGACGGGCGTCGCGCCCCTCGTCTCCGCCCGCGGCAACATGGACATCAGCGCCGTCGCCGACGCACAGTCGGTGGATGCCGCATCCGGACTCGGCGTGGCAGTGGCCATCAACATCGACGGGCAGCGCGTGGAGAACGCGATCGGCGGCACGGTCACGGCGCCCTCGATCGCCCTGCAGGCGCTCGTCGGCGGCGATGGCATCCATCGGATCGACGCCACGGCGCGCTCCGGTGCCGGTGCCAGGGACGTAGGGGTCGCGGGCGCCTTCGCGCTCAACCTCTCCGGAGATCCTCGAGACATCCTGGAAGGGGATGCCACGGGTGGCGGCCAGCACATCGCCCGCATTCTCGACGGCGCGAATCTCACGCTGTCGGCCGGCAACGATCTGTCCGTGACGGCCAATTACCAGGGCGTGTACAACGCCACGGCCACCTCCGTGCCGCTGGGCGCCACCATCGGCGTCGGTCCGTCCGTTGCCGTCAACGCCATCAAGCACGACGTCCTTGCCGAGGTCGGCGACGCGCTCATCACCAACGCGCGGGATGTCCGCGTCAACGCAACTGGGAACTACAGCACCAGCACGACTGCGTTCGCCGGCACGGACGGCCCCGCCAGCATTCCCGGCGCAGTCGCGCTCACCGCCACCTCGAACGACACGGTAGCGCGGGTGCGGCCCGGCACGACACAGAGCACGATCACGGGCGACCTTGTCGTGCACGCAGACCACGTCGCCAACGTCAACACGCTAGCGAACGCCGAAGCCGGAGGCGACGACATCGGCTTCGGTGTCGCGATCGCAGCAGGCGGCCCTCTCGGCGGCGCCCGAGCGGAAGCAGGCGCCAACATGATCGTCGGTGACGACGTCGACGTGAACGCGGATACCGACTCCACGGCGAACGCCGACGCGATCGCGAGCCAGCGCGGCTCGCTGTCGGGCGGCCTCGACATCGATGCGGAGACGCACCGCCAGATCGAGCGTCTGGCCGCGATCGCCGGGGTCGACGACATCCTGTTCCCGTTCGTCGACCCGCATCCCGGGCTCGAGGTGATCTTCGACGCGGAAACCGACGTCGATTCGGCAGCCAACACCATCGCCGCGCCCCTGTCGCACGAGTTCGATACCGGCGATGCAGTGGTCTACCGCAACAACCAGGACGACACGAGCGTCGGCGGCCTCGTGGACGGCACCACCTACTTCGTCCGCGTGACCGGCGCGGACGGCCAGCTCCTCCGGCTGCATTCCACCCGCGCCGCGGCGCTGGCGGGCACCGGTGCCCTAGACCTCACCGCTGTCACGGATGCGGAGGACCGCCACAGTCTTGCCGCGGAGCGCACGTTCAGCCCGGGCAGTGCCGTGGACAACACGGCCGACACCATCAACATCGGCAATCTGGCCGGCATGGTGGACGGGGACACGGTCAAGTACTTCAACGGCGGGGACTCCAATGTCGGCGGGCTGGCGGATGGCCGCCGCTACTTCGTGAACGTGGATGCGACCGATCCGGCCAACATCCGCATCCGCCTGTTCGATACCCGACGCGACGCTCTGGCGGACGAGAACGCCATCGACCTCGACGCCAGCGGCCTGGGTGGCACCGCCCACCGCATCGCGCGGGTGGGCAATGCGCACCACAGCCGCGGCGTGTCGATCGACCCGTCGGCGGAGGTGAACGACGGCGCCAACCGTCTCGGCATCGTCTCGGACCAGTTCGCCGACGGCGACTCCGTCATCTACCGCGTCACCGCAGGCGGCAGCGCCATCGGCGGGCTCACCGACGGTGACCGGTACTTCGTGCACGTCGTCAAGGATGGCGACGTCCCGGTTGGTCTCAGCCTGCACGCATCGCGTGCCGATGCCACCGCTGGCGCGAATGCGATCGATCTCTCAGCACCAGCCACCACCGTCGGCGCGCACTCGCTCGAAGCCGCGTATGTGTTCGACCCGGCCGGCACAGTGGACAGCACCGCCAACACCATCGACCTTTCCGCGAGCGGTCCGCACAGTGGCGAAGCCGTGATCTACCGCAACGGTGGAGGCGCCAGCATCGGCGGCCTGGTAGACGACGCCGTCTACTACGTGCTCACCGGGGACGATGGCCGCGTGGTCCTGCTCCACACGCCGAACCCGTTCGACATCGTGGACCTCGACGCTTCCGTCGCCACGGGCACGCAGCATCGCTTCGACCGCGTCCTCCTGGATTCCGTCGACGAGAACAACCTGCCCGACATTCAGGTCGGTGCGGCCGCGGCCATTGCCGTCGGAGCGGGCCGTCCCGTGAGCCACGCGTCGATCGGCGCTGGCGCAACCCTCGTCGCCGATGCGGTGACCGTCGTAGCCCGCATGAACTACGACTCGGACGCCGACGCCGACGGCACCGCCATCACCGGCGCAGTCGCCGCTGGCGCCGCTTTCGCGGCCAACTACTCCGAGGGCGAGCACATCGCCGAGATCGGCGACGGCGCCAGCGTCACGGCCCGCGTGATCTCCCTCGACGCGCAGGGCGATGCCAGCGTGCCGTTCGACTACAACGCCGACGCGAGCAGCGCCGCACTGAGCCTCGGCGGGAACGTGGCGGGTTCGATCGCGGTGAATGCCATGCGCAACCACACCGCCGTTCGCGTGGGCGATGGTGCCGAAGTGACCGTCGAAGGCGGACTCGATCTGCTCACGAACGTCGAACGCAGCGTCGGGACCTTCGTCGCCGGCAACCGGGTCCACGCCGACGCCAACGCAGGCGAGGCCGCCATCGCCGGTCTGGCGGCGGCCGGTGCGGCAGGCGCGGGGACCGTCACGCTGGACGGCGACATCAACGAGGCGTCCATCGGCCAGGGTGCGGTGATCAACGCAGGCGGCAACGTCGAGGTGCGCTCCCGCACCAACCACGACTTCGAGAACCGCGCCGTCGGCGGCTCGGCCAGTCTGCTCTTCGCGGCGTCGGTGGGCGCGGCATTCAACTACACCAACAGCGAGGCGGTCGCTGCGGTGGACGGCTCCGTGACCACGACCGGCAACCTCAACGTCGTGGCGGCCACGGACAACGAGTACGCGCCCGAGGGGCTCGGCCTCGCCGCGGCTGGCCTGATCGCCATCGCCGGCTCGGTGGAAGCCAACGTGATCGGCAACACGACCAGCGCCGGCATCGGCGGCGGCACCATCGCCGCCACCGCCATCACCGTGAGGGCGTCCGACACATCAACGCTGGATCTCGATACGGGAGCCCTGGCCGCGAGCGGCCTCGCGGCCGCCGGCGCCTCCGTCGCCGTCAACATCATGGCCAACACGGTCGAAGCCTTCATCGACAACGCTACCGTCACCACCGACAGCGGCAACGTGATCCTGACGGCGACGTCCGACTACGACGTCGACGCACTGGCGCTGGGTCTTTCCGCGTCCGGCCTGCTGGCCGGCGTCGGCACCTTCACCATGAACGATCTCGCCAACACGACGAACGCGTCCGTCCGAAGCGGTTCGACCATCGACTCCGACGGTGCCGTGGTCGTGACCGCCACGGACAGCAGCGTGCTGCAGGCCAATAGCGGCGGCCTCGCCGCCAGCCTGGGCGTCGGCATCGGTGCCTCCGTTGCGCTAAACACGCTCAACAACACCGTCGAGGCCTACACCGACGATGCCGACATCACGATTGTCGAGGGCCAGCTCTCGCTCACGGCCGAGTCGTCCAACGACGTGAGCGCCCTTGCCGTTGCCTTCAGCGCGAGCGGCATCGCCGGCGGGTACGCGACGGTGACGATGAACGAGGACAACACCGCCACGTCGGCGACGATTCGCAATGGCGGTACGATCTCGGCCACATCGATGCGCGCGCGCGCCACGGACGACTCCGTGCTGAATGCCGATTCGGGCGGGCTCGCTGTCAGCCTGAACGCAGGCGCCGGCGCATCCATCGCCACGAACACCCTCGCAACGAAAGTCGAAGCCGGCATCGGCGCGGCGACGGTCTCGACGACCGGCAACATCGACATCACCGCGGACTCGAGTCTCGATGTCGAAGCCGACGCGCTTGGCGTCTCCCTGACCGGCGCCATCGGCGGCATCGGGACGGTCACCACGAACACGACGACCAGCACCACGCGCGCCTTCATCAACGACGAGGCGGAGGTCGATTCCGAAGCCGACGTCCTCGTCATCGCGCTGGATGACTCCACGTTCGATGCCGATTCGGGCGGCCTGGCCGTGGGCGGGATCGCGGGCGCGGGACTGTCCTATGCTTCCAACAAGGTGGAGAACACCGTCGAGGCCCTGATCGACGGCGAGAACACGACCGTGACCGCGGTCGATGCGGTAAGCGTCTTCGCCACGCTGTCGCCTTCCCTGAAAGCGTCGGCCCTCGGCTTTACCGCCAGCGCCGTCGTGGCGGCCAGCGGCGCGGTGGCGGTCTCGCAGACCGGCGGTCAGGCCCGTGCGGTCATCTCCAGCAGGGCGTCCGTGACCGGCGGGCCAGTATCGGTCCGCGCGATCGCGAACCCGACGCTGGAGGCGGGTTCGGGCGGCTTCGCCGGTTCGACATTCGCCGCGGCAGGCATCATGATCGCCGAGACGATCGCCGGCCACAGCGCCAGGGCGGAGGCCAGCGGCACGATCACGGCGACGCAGCTGGACGTGGTCGCCAACGCGACTCGCACCGGCGACGCGGACGTCGACTTCTTCGGGATCGCCGCGTTCACCGGCGAAGTGGGCTTTGAGGCCGAGCAGGCTTCGGGCGAGAGCGAGGCGTTCATCGGCGAAGGCGCCAACGTCACCATCATCGGCAACGGCGGCGTGAACGTCAGCGCCACGTCCACCGACACGATGGACCCGGATCTGGTGGATGCGAACATCGCGCTGTTCACCATCGGGGCGCAGGCCACCATGGCGCTCAGCGAGTCGAACACCCGGGCGCGCATCTCCGGGCGGGTCAACGCGCGGAGCGCGAACGTCTCATCGACCGCCCACAAGACCGCGTCGGCGACGACCACCATGCTCAACGTGAACCTGCTCAGCCTGAACGGCGTGGCGCTCTCCAGCATCGCCGACAAGCTGCCGGACGATCTGCCCATCCCGGTCCTGCCCCCCTTCGACACCGATGCCCGCGCCACGATCACCGGCCGCAACGAGGCCTTCCTCGGCCGCGGCGCCGACGTGCGGACGACCGCCGGTCTGAGCATCACCGCCAACTCGACCAACAACGCCACGTCGAACAACTTCTCGGGCGGTGCGACGCTCGTGAACGTGAGCGACACCGCGAGCAACGCGCTGGTGGAAGGCTCCACCGCCGTCCACATCGACCAGGGGGCTTCCGCCAACGTCGGCTCGCTGACGACGGCAGCCTTCGCCAACACCGACGCCACCGCAGGCGCCCAGTACGCCGGGGCTTCCGGCGTGAACGTGCAGCTCGCCGACGTCTCCGCCAGGACCAACCACACGGTGGAGGCCTATCTCGGACCGGCCAAGGGGACCAACCCCGACGGCGCACTGTCCGGCACCCTGCGGATCGCCGCCGGGGGCATGAACCTGCAGGCCACCTCGGAGAACGACGCCACGATCCCGCAGGTGACGCTCGACGTGAGTCTTGTCGCGGTGGAGAAGGTCAAGCCCGAGGCGGATGCCGGTGGCGCCACACGCGCCCACATCGGCGGCAACTTCGACATCTTCGCGAGCGGCGTGAACGCCACCGCAAAGTCCACCAACGATGCGCGCACGGAGGCCGTGGCCTTCGAGGTGGGCCTCGTCGACGTGGACCAGTCCGAGAAGTCTTCGCGCACCTCCCACACGACCGAAGCGTTCGTGGGTCCCCGCGCCACGATCGACCTCGTCGGCGGCGGCATCACGCTCGATGCCGAGTCCAAGAACGACGCGGTCGTCGACCAGATCACGCCCATCGACATCGGCGCCTTCGAGTTCAATTTCGTCAAGTCCACCGCCGAGGCGGGCGGTGCGACCCGCGCCTACGTTGACGAGGGCGCGGCGGTGTCCGCGACAGGCGGTCTCACCGCCGACGCCGACGCCATCAATACCGCGGAGGTCTTCCGCTTCCAGATGGCCGCGTCGCTGTTCTCGCTGCAGAAGGCGGAACCCACGGCGCGCACCACGCACGTCACATCCGCCTACGTCGGCCCCGCCGCCGGTTCCGAACCCGCCGCTGGTCTCTCGGGGACGCTGTCGCTCGGCGGCGCGCTCGCGCTCACCGCCGATTCCGTCAACGACGCGTCAGTCGACGATGTCAGCATCGAGATGAGCCTCGTCGGCGTGGATCTCGTCCAGCCCGTGATCACGGCGGGCGGTACCACACGGGTGTTCGTCGGCGGTGACTTCACGGTGAACACCACCGGCGTGACCGGCGTGGCCAACGCTGTGAACGACGCCGGCTCCTCGGACGTGGCGGTCAAGATCAATCTCGTCGACGTGACCGAGATCCAGCCGGAACTGAAGACGACCCACGCCACGGAAGCGTTCGTCACGCGGAACGCCGACTTCGACGTGAACGGCGGCGGCATCTCGCTCACCGCGACCTCAACCAACGAAGCGGACATGGACAGCTTCGAGCTGGGCGCCTCGCTGGTGACCGTGGACACTCTTAAACCCGTCCTGGAGACGGCTGGGGCCACGCGGGCCTTCGTGGAGGAAGGCGCGAACGTCTCCGCAGGCAGTCTGTCCCTGGACGCCGCAGCGAGCAACACCGCGGCGACAAACTCCACGATCGTCGCGGTGTCCCTCGTGGACGTGAGCGTGATCCGGCCCACGGTGCACAACACTCATGTGGTCGAGTCCTATCTCGGGCCGGGCGCCGGTGCAACATCGACGGGCGCAGCAGGGAGCATCGATGTGGGCGGCGCGCTCTCCGTGACGGCCCGGCAACTGGCCGGCGGCAACTCGGTGAGCCTCGATGCGATCTCGGTGAATGTGACGCTGGTGAGCTTCGACTCCGTCCGGCCGGACGTGCTGGCGGCCGGCAAGACGCAGGCCTACCTCGGTGGCCGTTTCGGCATCCAGGCCGGTTCGACGAACGTGTCGGCCCGCTCCCCGAACAACTCCGCGTCCAGCAGCGCCTTCGCGCTCGACGTCGGTCTGGTGAACGTGGGGGGCGGCACTGCGGCGGTACGCGTCGCTCACGAAACATCCGCCTACGTCGCCGACGGCGCGGACATCGACGTGAACGGTGGCGCCCTGACACTGCTGGCGGAGTCGACGGGGAACGCCGAGGCAGACAGCTTCAGCATCGACATCGGCCTGGTGGGGGTGAACTCGATGGACGCCCGCGCCACGGTCGAGAGCACGACCCGGTCGTACGTGGGAAGCAATGCGGCGCTCGATGCGAGCGGGAGCGTCTCGCTGACGGCCCGCTCGCTGGGCAGCCGCGCCAGCGCCGCGCTGTCGTCGGTGGGCGTGAGTCTCGTGGATGCGCCGTCGCTCGACCCCACTGCAACCACTGACCAGACGGTGGAGGCCTATCTCGCGGGCGGCGCGACCGTCAACGCGGGCAACGTGGCGCTCAACGCACAGATGGAGGCCCGCAGCGACGCGGACGTCGACACGGTGTCCATCGGCCTAGTCACCATAGGCGACGTGACCCCGACGGCACGCACCCGCGATGACGTACGCGCCTTCGTCGACGCCGCCGTGACCAGCGCAGCGCTGACCCTGTCCGCCACGGGGACCCGCGTGAGCGACGCGAACGGCAACATCGTGTCGGTCGGCCTCGGCGCGGGTGCCGACGCCAATCCCGACGCGGAGACGACCGGCGACACCGCGGTCTACTTCGGCTCGGCCGCGCGGATCACGGCCACCGGCAATGTGACCGCCAGCGCGAATGCCACGAACCGCGCCAACGCCAAGGGCACCGCCGGCTCGGGCGGCGGCTTCGCCGACGGGCAGCTCGACGCAACGGCCACGCTCACGAGCGCCACCACGGCCTACGTGAATGCAGGGGCCCGCGTCCTCCAGTCCGCGAACTTCCAGGTGCTGGCCACGGCCAGCAACACCGCCAAGTCGGATGCCGTCGCGGGATCCGGCGGCTTTGTCGCCGTCCAGGGGACGCAGGCGACGACGACGGTAACGCCCGTCATCGAAGCGGTCATCGACGACAACGTCTCCATGCAGAATATCGGCGGCAGCGTCACCGTGCGCGCCGACTCGGTGCGCGCCGAAGGCGACGCGGTCGGCAGTGCCTCGGGCGGCGGAATCGTGCAGGTGGGTGCGGCCGCAAGCGACACGCGCGTCAACCCGACGATCAACGCGTACATCGACCGCGGCACGGTCATCGACGCCGACGGCGCGGTCACTGTGCAGGCGTTCGCCCGCACCAATTCGGGCGTGGCACTCGGCGATACGTTCGACCCCGACACCGCGACGGTGGACGCCGACACCATCACCTTCGAGCAGCACGGACTGTCCAGCGGCGACCGCGTCACCTACGGCCCGAACGGCAACCCCGCGATCGCAACGGCCGACGGCGGCACGCTCTCGACCTCTCGCGAATTCGGCGTGGTCGTGACGGGCGAGAACACGCTCCAGCTGGGGGCCGTGTTCACGGCCGCGGGCGCCGACACCGGCAATCCGCTCGCCAATGTCACCGGCGTCGACGCGACGCGCGACCGCATCCGCTTCGCTGCCGAACACGGCTTCGTGACGGGCGATGCCGTCAAGTACACCCAGGACGGCGTGTCGATCAGCACGTCCCTCAATGCCGCCGGCACCTACTTCGTGCGGGCGCTGGACGACTTCACCATCCAGCTCTACACGAACCGCAACGAGGCCCTCCGCGCCGGCGCCTTCGCCGACGACGTTTTCGCCCCCTCCCTCGCGGTCAACGCCACCGACGACACGATCACCGTCGCGGGCAGCGGCTTCAGCGAGAACCAGCGCATCACGTACCGCGCCGCCCCGGCCGCACAGTTCACGAGCGAGTCGGTCGGCATCGACGTGAACGGCGCGATCGTCACCCCGACGCCAAACCAGATCTACCTGGAGAACCATGGGTTCTCGGTCGGCAGTCGCGTCGTCTACCGGGTCCAGCCCGGCGGTACTGCGATCGGCGGTCTCACGCCGGACACCGTCTACTTCGTCATCGCCCTCGACGCCGATCACATCCAGCTCGCGGCGACGCGTGACCAGGCCGATCCGGACGACGGGGACGACGACGTACCGGTGACACCCATCGCACTCAGCCCGGACACCAGTTCGGAGGCGGCTGCCCAGCAGCACCGCCTGGAGCGCGAGTCCGTCGGTGGCCTGCAGGACGGCAGGACCTACTTCGTCCGCAACGTCGCCGGCAACACCTTCCAGCTCGCCACCACGTCCGGCGGATCGCCGATCACCAACCTGAACGGCGCGAACCGGGTCGGGCTGCACCGGTTCAGCCGGCCGGGTGTCGATCTCACCGCGGGCACCGGGACACACAATGTCCACCTCGACCTGACGTCCGCACCAGCAGGCAACCATCTGCTCCTGGGACCGGGCGGGGTTTCGCTGCGGGACATCTCGCCACCCGCCGGCGACGGACGCAGCTCGGCTTCGGCGAAGGGCGGCGGCGGCGGCTTCGTGGCCTACGGGAGCCCCGACGCCGATCTGCGCATCATGCAGAACGTTCAGGCGTTCATCGCGGCATCGCAACTCACGGCCGGCGGCAATGTCACGATAGGGTCGACCTCGGACCTGGACAGTTCCACCTACGCGAGCAATGGCGGAGGCGGCTTCATCGCCGTCGGCGACGCAGATGCGCGGGGCAACCACACTCACAACAATCGCGCCTACATCGGCGTGGACGACGGCAGCGGCAACATCGTGGGTGATGGCGTGGTGATCGAAGCGGCCGGCCACCTCAGTGTCGCCACTGCCTCCTCCGCTGACGTCAAGATCCGCTCCAACAGCGATGCCGGCGGTTTCGTCGCGGACGTGGACGCCGCCTCGCGCGGCTTCCTGAACGACGAGACGCAGGTCGTCGCGGGCAGCAACGCGAACGTCACGGCCCGCAGCGTGTCGATGCGCTCCCAGTGGACACATCTGGACTTCGAGTACGAGTCCGATGCCTCCGCCGGCGGCCTCTTCGGCGATGCCGACGCGCGATCGAGCGGCGCGGTGGACCCGCACGCCACCACGGCGATCCGGTCCGGCGCGAGAGTGACAGGCCTCGAGGGCGTCGACGTGCGGGCCCGGCTGGTCGATTCGGCCATGACCGAGGACGTCGACGCAACGTTCGTGGGCCTGGGCGACGGCGACGATCATCCGGACGCCACCTTCGACCCCAGAACCCTCATCGACGCCGACCCCGGCGCGGTCGTCACCGCCGGGCCCCGCCTGTTCCCCGTCGCCGGCGTTCCTGCCGCGGACGTCACGCCCCTGCTGCAGCCGGCCGGCTTCGACCGGCTGGCACTGTTCGTGGAGATCGACACGGATGTGAATGCGGTGGCGCAGGGCGTGCCGACCCGTGACATCGACTGGGATTCGAACGTCGTTCTGCTGTCGGGCCCGAGCCCGAACCTGATCGTCGGTCCCGACGGACGGATCGTGAAGGCGATCAACGTGTCCGTGCAGGGCGTCGGCAGCGGGATCGGCAGTTTCGTGGATCCGGACGGCGACGGCGGCTTCTTCGTCAACAACATCATCAACGAGAACGACCGCGGTCAGGCGCTGTTCCGGTCGGAGAACACGGGCACGTCAACGATCGAGACCGCCCTCGCGAACGGTCCGCTGTTTACCTTCGTCGAGACCTACCAGCGGGTGGATCTGCTCAACCAGTCGTCGCTGGACATGAACATCCTCGATATCCAGGTGGTGAACACGTTCCTGGTGTCGGCGCAGGACGAGGTGATCATCGAGGTCGACCGGGTCAACAACTTCGAGTTCGACGTCAACCACGACTTCCGGCCCACGCCGATCACCATCAGCAACACCAACGAGGGCGCGAACGCCTCGCCGGACATCACCTTCCACGGCGTGGTGAACAACCCGATCGGCATGACCAACGTGTTCAACGCGCGTGGCGACATCCTGTCCAGTCTGCTGGGCGGCGGCGAGTTCCCGACGCCTCCGGGACTCATCCGCACCGACAGCTTCCGCATCAACGCCGTACTCGGGAACGTGGGCCGCAACGACAACCAGCGGCTGCGCCTGGAGATCGTCGAAAGCAATGACGGCCCCACCGGCGCGGACCGCTACCGCACCTCGGATGCGGGCCAGCGCAACGTCATGGAACTGCGCGGCCTGCTGCGGCGCGCCCTCACAGGGAACGAGGCCACGACCGGCTTCGACGTGGACGTGGAGCGCATTCGCTCGGGGAACTTCCGCTCCACCAACGTCGACCTGGAACTCCTGAACGGTCGCCTCCAACCGACGTTTGTGCCCGGCCCCTATCTGATCGAGGTGTTCGAGCCCGCCGGCATCGTGAACTCGTTCGCCACGCCGGCCGGGGTGCTCGGGGGTCCGAACCGAACGACCACCGTGACGGACCACTTCACCAGCTCGCCGGGTAGCGTAACGACGGTGTATCCGCGGGGCGTGTGGGGAGTGGGATTGGGTACGGTCGAAGCCCGCTACGTGGTGGGTGAGTCGCTCGACGCCGACCGCCGCATCATCAGCGGCGCCAACATCGACGTGCTGGGCATCACCGATGCCGGCCAGCTGCCGTTCATCAACTTCCTCGCCTGGACCGACCTGGGGGACACCAATCCGCTCGGGTTCGGCAACATCGACATCACGACGAACGGGAACATCACGGTCACCGAGGAGGAAGGCGACTTCCGCGTGGGGCTCATCGAGTCCACGCGGCGCAACGTCGTGCTCACGGGCCGGCACGCGGACATCATCGATTCGCCCGACGAGGAGGGCAACGACCTCGGCACGACCGCCGACGTGATCGGTGTGAACCTGTTCTTCACGGCGAACGAAGGCCGCGTGGGCACCTTCGAGAACGCCCTGGAGATCAACTCGTCGTCCTTCGCCGTCGGCTCCGTGCGGGCTGAAGCGCTGTCGGACATCGTGCTGGTGGAGATCGGCGATCTCAACGTCGACCGCATCCGGTCCGCCGACGGCGATGTGTCGCTGCTGGCACTCGACGGCAGCATCCTCGATCACTTCAACGACACCGCGGCCGACGTCGTCGGCGTCAATCAGTTCCTGACAGCCCAGGGGACTTCGATCGGCGAGTCCGACAACGATCTGGAAATCGACTCGTCAACGGCACGGCCAGGACGCCTGGTCGCCAGTGCCAGAAACAGCATCTTCATCACGGAGACGGACAGCTCGCTCAACGTGCAGAGCGCCTTCGCCCCCGGCGGCCCCGTCCGGCTCACCACCCGGGAGACCGCGGCGACCGACGAGGACATCATCCTCATGGAAGGCGGGATCATCTTCAGCAACGAGACGGACATCACGCTGAACGCCGGTGACGACGTGGACACGAGGCTCGGCAGCCTCATGTTTGCCGCACAGCAGATCTTTATCAACGGCGACGTGAGCGATGCGGATGCGGGCGTGGGTTCCCGCATCGTCCTGCGCGGCGCGCTCGTGGCGGACCGCATCACGGTCACGACGCTGAAGGACGACGACGAGGTGCGGATCGAGACTCCAGCCCTGCAGACGCGCATCTTCACCGGGGCCGGCGACGACCTCATCTTCGGGTCCGATGCGGGTACGGACGATCCCGACCTGCTCGACGCCACGTACTTCGGCGATCTCATCGACGCCGGCGCGGGCGATGACATCGTCTTCGGGCTCGGTGGCGCCGATGTCATCTTCACGGCCGACGGCGATGACTACGTCGAAGGCGGTGCGAACGGCGACTACATCACCGGCGGCCTCGGCGACGACGATCTGCGCGGTGGCTTCGGCGGCGACCGTATCGAAGGCGGCGCCGGCCACGACGACATCGATGGCGGCCTCGGCAACGATCTGCTGAGCGGCCAGGAAGGCGACGACGAGATCGATGCCGGCGGCGGCGGCGTCAACATCCTCGACGGCGGCAACGGGAACGACGTGCTTCGCGGCTCGCGCGAGGGCGCCGACGGCATCCTCGGCGGCGAGGGCGACGACGTGATCTTCGGTTTCGCCGGCAACGACGTGCTGCTCGGCGGCGCGGGCAACGACACCATGGACGGCGGCGCGGGCGACGACGTCATGCGCGGCGGCGAAGGTGCGGACGTCCTCGTCGGCGGAGCGGACCACGACCAGCTCTTCGGCGACGACACGACCGCCGGCGACGACAACGCCGTCGACTACCTCTATGGCGACTTCGGCACCGGCCTCAACGAACCGGGCTCCGGCCGGGATCGCCTCGACGGTCAGGGCGGCAACGACGTCCTCTACGGCGAAGGCGGTGACGATCAGATCATCGACGTGCTGGGCGGCTCCAACCTCATCGTCGCCGGCTCTGGCGACGACCCGGCGACGATCGTGCTGCCCCTCGCAACGCCGAACCCGACGCCCGCCGTCACGACGAACGATCCGGACGCGATCGACACGCTGCCCCTCGGCCCCGTCTACGGCGGCTGGTGGGCGGAGATCGCCGGGTCCGCGACGGGCTTCGGACTGACGGGCGGCATGGGCGCGGCGATCGAGACGACAGTGGCCGTCGCCGACGACGGCACGCGCTACGTGGCCTGGGCCGATACGCGGAACGGCAACTACGAGATCTACGTGGCGCAGCAGACCGCCAGCGGGTGGCGCATGCTCGGCGGCTCGGCTGCCGGCGGCGGGGTGAGCGACTCGCAGACGGCTTCCCGCCGTCCTGCGCTCTCCGTCATCGGCGGACGACCGACGGTCGTGTGGACCGAAGCGTCCGCCAACGGTACCGACATCCTCGGGGCGCAGTACGACGCCGGCACTGACAGCTGGGTGACACTGGGCACGTCCCTGCTGCCCGGCGGCATCAGCAACACGGCCCGAGCCGACTTCGCGCAGATCGTCGTGCTGGACGGCCGTCTGGTGGTGTCCTGGATTGATACGACCGTCGTGTCGTCCGTCTACGCAAGGCAGTTCAACGGCGCGGCCTGGGTGGACGTCACGCCGGGTTCCGCAACGGGCCTCGGCATCAGTCAGTGGCAGCCCGGCGTGGCGGAGTACGACCTCGCCACGGACGGCACCAACATCGCCGTGGTGTGGAGCAGCGGCCTGGGTGCGGAATCGGAAGTCTTCGCCCGTCGCCGTTCGGGCGGCGGCTGGGTCGGCCTCGGCGTCTCCGCGATCCCGGGCGGCCTGTCCCGGACCGAGACCGAGAGCCGCGAGCCCGATGCCGCATGGCTGGACGGGCAGCTGTACGTGGCCTACCGGGAGCGCGTGAACGACTTCGAGCAGATCCACGTCAAGCGCTTCAACGGCCTCACCTGGGTCAGCGCGGGCGTCGACGGTGCGGTAGGCAACGGCGTGAGCGACACCAACCGCCGAGCGCTGGATCCCAAGCTCGAAGCCGCAGGCGGGGAGATGTTCCTCGCGTGGGTGGACCACGACGACGCCGACTACGCGGACCCCGACGCGAAGATCTACGTGAAGCGCTGGAACGGCACACGGTTCGTCGAGACGCTGCTCGGCGATGCCGGCGGTGACGGCATCAGCCCGACGGGCGGCAAGCTTTCGGCGCTCGACCTCGCGGTGGGAAGCAACGGCCTGCCGACAGTCGGCTGGACCGACGACACCTCGGGGCTGCCGCAGGCTTACCTGCGAACCCTCACCGCTTTGCCCGGTCAGGTGTTCTCCGCGACCGCCACCACGACCGTCCAGGAGATCCTCAACGCCAACGACCTCGGCGCCGGCGACGTGATCATCCTGAACCCGGGCGTGCACGCGGGCTTCACGGTCACGGCCAACGATGCCGGGGTGATGATCCTCGGAGCGCAGGGCGGAGGCACCACCGTCAGCGGGCTGGTGAACGTGCAGGGCACGACGACGCTGCAGCGGCTGACGCTCGATCTGGGCGTGGTCTTCGGAACGAACGCCACCGGGTCGGCCCTGGTGGACAGCACGGTCAACGGTACGGGCGTCGCGCTGTCGGGCGTGGAAGACGTGCAGATCCTGCACAGTCGCCTGAATGGCAGCACGGGTCTGCGAGTCGTCTCCGCCTCCACCGGCCTCATCGCGCACAACGACATCAGGGGCGAGAGCGTGGGCCTTGCGATCGATGCCGCGTTCAAGGGCACGATCCTCGACAACGACATCCATGACGCGGCCCTGGGTGTCCGCTACGGCGCGGCGGCAACGCTGGTACTGAACCGGATCTTCGCGAACGACACCGGCATCCGCAGCACCGTCGCCGGCGAGACCGACGGCCTGGGCTTCACCGACGGCAGCGCGCCCGGCGTCATCCGATTCAACAAGCTGGGCGTGAACCGCCTGGGCATGAACACGATTTCCGGAAACAAGGTCGGCCTGCAGCTCGTGGAGGCGACGGCTCGGTGGCAGCACGTGGTCGGCAACGACACGGGCGTCATCGGCAGCGGCGCACTGGGCGGCGACGGCCTCAAGGAGGCGAATGTCCTCGAAAGCAACGGCACCGCGGTGTCGGGCTTCGACGGCTCCATCCGGCACAACCGGTTTGCGGACAACGGCACGGCCATTCGCGCGGCGGCCGGCAGCACGATCGAGGGCAACCAGATCACCCGCAGCCAGATCGGCGTGCTGGTGGACGGCGTCGCGGGCGTGCAGATCCTCGGCAACACGATGTTCACGCCGCTGGGCGATCTGGTCAGGCTCGTGGACGGTGCCTCGAACGTGGAGGTGCTGCGCAACACGCTGTGGACGCAGGACGGCTACGACCTGTTCGTCGCCAACGATTCGCAGGCGGGCTTCTTCTCCGACTACAACAACCTGTATGCCACCGTGAAGGGCAAGGTGGGGTTCTGGACCCGCGACTTCACCGACGTGCTCGACTGGCAGGCCGACATCGCCCGCTTCGATCTGCACTCCGTGGGCGCCACGGTGGTCAACCCCGCCTGGGCACGGCCGCGCTTCTCCGACCCGCACGACGACGAGTACAGCCTGTTCCCCATGTTCGGGACGCAGCGCTTCACCTCGCCTCTGCAGGCGCCGGCCAACGGTGTGCCGCACATCGCGCTGCGCAGCCCCGACCTGTATGTGGATGCCGTGCGCAACCGGGCGCTGCCCATCCGTTGGGAGAGTTTCAACAACACGGGCGGCTCGGCCGTACGCATCGACCTGTACCGCGACACGCCGGATGGTCCGGCATTCCTGAGCACGATCACCGCCTCCACGTCGGACGACGGCGAGTTCCTGTGGACGCCTTCCGCGAACGGCATCGCCTTCGGCACCCGGGGTCTGCGCATCCAGGTCTCGTGGGTGGCGAACCCGGTCGTCATGGACCGCAGCCAGGAACCGTTCACGGTGCCCGAGGCCGGCAATGACTACTTCGTGGACGACGGCACCAACGCCAACGACGAGTACACGCCGGCGGGTGTGGGCAACAACCGCAACACCGGCAAGGTCGCCACGGCACCGAAGCCCTACGTGACCAACCTGCTGCGCGTCTACGACGTCGGCGCGGGGTCACGGATCTTCGTCGACACCGGCAATTACTCGATGATCGATCCGGTACGCGTTTCGGGCACCACCGATCTCGGGCTGGGCCTCGACCAGGGCTTCCTGCTCACCGGCCCGACGAACGCAGCGCGCGTGGCGGCTCTGTTCCCGGCGATTCCGGGCGACCGCAGCTTCGCGCTGATCGAATTGAACAACGCCGACGGCGTGGAGGTGGCGCATCTCACCTTGCGCGACGCGCAGCGCGGTCTTCACGCCCACAGCGGGTCGGACGACCTCGTCGCACGCAACCTGATCGCCTTCGGCCATGCGCAAGACGGCGTGCGCCTGGAGACACAGTCCGCGGGCAACGCGTTCACGGCAATCACCTCCCGCGACAACGGCGCCACGGGTATCTTCATCGACGGCGCCATCGGCTCGCTCACGGACTCCCAGGCCTTCGATAACCGGGCCGGCGGCATCTTCTTGCGCGGACCGGTGGACGAGGTGCTGGACAACCTCGCCCGCGACAACATCGGTGTCGGCATGGAGATCCGCGATCCGGGCGACTCGCGCATCCAGGGCAACCTGGCGGCACGCAACACCCGCGGCATGCTGGTGGACAACACCATCGGCGGCACCTCCGCCCTCGTGGGCTCGAAGGACCTCATCGCCGGTACGGCCAACAAGATCTGGAACAACACCGCGTTCGGCGCGAGCGTGGCCGGTAACGTCGTCTTCGCGGGCAACACGGTCGTGGAACAGACCGGGCCGCTGTCGGTGGGCATCTCGGCCGACCGCGGTGCGGTGATCCAGTCCAACATCGTCCGCGGCAACGCCTTCGGCATCGATGCCGAGGACAGCGAGGTGCGCGGCAACCGGGTCTACGGCAACTCGGTGTTCGGCATCCTCGCGGATGATTCGGACGTGATCGAGAACGTCGTGTACTCGGGCGGCATCGGCATCCAGCTGGGCGGCGCCGGGTCCCGTGCGCGCAACAACCTCGTCTACGACACCGACACCGCGGGGATCATCGTGACGCGCGCTCCGGGAGCGGAGATCATCAACAACACGGTGTTTGCCGCGGCGGGCGACGCGCTTCGGATCGGGGACGCCTCGACCGGCGTGGGCATCCGCAACAACATCCTCTGGTCCGAGAACGGCGTGGGTGTCCGCGTCACCCAGGATTCGCAGACGGGCTTCACGTCGGACCACAACGTGTTCTTCCGGGGTCTGCTGGGCACCGGCAGCGTGGGCTTCTGGAACGGGTCCCTGCGCGGCAGCTTCGCCCTGTGGCGTGCCGCGGCGGGAACGGACACAGACAGCATCTTCGCCAATCCGCTGTTCGTGGATGCCAATGGCGCGGACGGCATCCTCGGCTACTCGCCCGGCGTGAGCGACGGCCGCGACGACGACTTCCACGAGCGCAGCCTGACCGGCAGCTTCCATGGCGGCGCCCTTGCACCGGTCGAAGGTCTGTCCTTCTTCGGCATCCCGGGCGCCCCCATGGCGCTGACCCCGGTGTTGACCAACGATTCGCAGCAGTCGCCGGCCATCGACCGCGGCGACGAGAACGATCCGTTCGCCCTCGAGACCGCGCCGAACGGCGGCTACATCAACGTCGGCGCCTACGGCAACACCTCGCAGGCATCGCGCAGCCCGGCCGAGTTCGTGATCGTGATGGCGCCCAACGGCGGCGAGGCCATCGCCCAGCTCTCGACGTTCGACATCCGCTGGCGCGCAGCCGGCATCGCGGGCACGGTAGACATCGCAGTGTCCGCGAACGGCCCCGGCGGCCCCTTCACCGTGCTCGCTGCCGGAGAGGCCAACGACGGCAGTTACGCCTGGAGCGTCGATCCCGACCTCTTCCCCGCCGGCACCAGTTACGTGGTGCGCGTGAGCGAGACGGGCAACGCCGCCAACCGCGACGTCACCGATGTGCCCTTCACCGTGCTGCACACGCCGCTCGCGGTAACGGCGTTCACGCCGGACTCCTCCGGCTTCTCCGTAAGGTTCAACCGCCGGTTCGATCCCGCGGTGCTGAACCTGTACTCGGGCGCGGGCGGCGCGCTGGGAGCGGCGGACATCGTGCTGCGCCTCGGCACGGCGACAGTGCGGGGCTCGGTCGTGCTCGACACCGACGGCAAGGGCTTCGCGTTCGTGAAGACCGGCACGGGCCCGGCGGCGGGCAACTACACCTTGCGTCTGGAGAGCGGCACGGCGGCGTTCGTCGACCTCGAAGGGCGCACGCTCGACGGCAACCTCGACGGGACCACCGGCGACGCCTACACGACAGCCTTCGCGGTCGCGGCGCCCGGTGCCCGCATCGCGATCGGCGACTTCGCACGCGGCCCTGACCAGGCCGCGAACGCCTCCGGCAACAGCGGCGGGCTGCCCGTGCGCATCACCGGTGCGGGCAACTTCACAACGGCGAACTTCGATCTGGTCTACGACCCCGCCATGCTGACGATCACCGGGGTGGACAACCCCGACGGCGGCAGCGCCACCGTGGATCTGACGACCCCCGGCGTGGCCAAGGTGACGGTGACCTTCGCGGTACCGACCGACGGCACGAACCGCGAACTCGCCCGGCTGTTGGGCGATGTGCCGACGACGGCGCCCTACTCCGCCAAACACCGCCTCGACCTGCGCAACCTCTCGGTGGACGGCGGCGCCATCGCGGTGACCGACGACGACGGCATCCACGTGGTCGCGTACCTCGGCGACGCCACCGGCAACGCGCGCTATAGCTCGCTCGACGCACAGCGCATCCAGCGCGTCGTGCTGCGACTCGACTCCGGCTTCAACGCCTACCCCCTCGCGGACTCCTTGATCGTCGGCGACGTGAGCGGCAACGGCACGCTGCAGTCCTTCGATGCGCTGCTTGTGCAGCGGCGCGTGCTCGGGCAGAACGTGCCGCAACTGCCGGCACTGCCCGCGGTGCTGCCCGCCGTGTTCCGCAGCGGCCCCGATCCGCTCGTGACACTCGGCACGCCGCTGGTGAGCGCGCCCGGTGGGATCGTCACCGTCCCGGTCAATCTCGACACGGCCGCCGGGCTCGAGTCCGCCGAGCTGCGCATCCGCTTCGACCCGCAGGTGCTGGACGTGCAGGCCATCCGCCGCGGCGCCCTCACACAGGACTTCGGCTGGTTCCTGCCCCAGCGCGAGCCCGGGCTCATCGTCATCGACGCGAGCCGCCTCGAAGCCCTCACGGGCGGCACGGGCCGACTGTTCGAGGTGGACTTCCGCGTGAAACCCTCCACCGCCGCCGGCCGCTATGCCGTAGATCTGGAATGGGCGAGCCTCAACGAGGGAGGGCTCACGCTGAACCCCGAACCGCTGCCGGGTGAGGATCCCACTGACACGGTGATCACCGTGCGGGGTCCGCACCGTGTGTCCCCGCCGCTGCCGTTCATGCTGCCGATGCCCAGTCTGCAGGACGGGCTGTCGCGCTCGGCGGTGCCGTCGGTCCCGTCGATCGACTCGGCTCTCGTTGTGCGCTACGCAGCACCGCTCGTCACCGCCGCACCGGCACCCGCCGCACCCAGAGAGGACATCCCCATCCCGGACGAGCGTCCCTCCCTGCCCAAGACCCGCCTCGGCGCTCTGCTGCCGTCGCTGGGCCGCCTCACAGCGAAAGCGGCGCGATGAACCACCGCCCCCGCACTGCCGACTTCCGGGCCTTCGTGCCCGGCCTGAATTCAAGGAGACCTGCCATGCCCCTCACTCACCGACTCGCCCGCCGCCTCGCCGCGGCGGTTCTCGCCGCCACGCTGCCCCTCGCGGCGCAAGCGGACCTCTTCTACGGCGGCAACACCAAGGGCTTGCCCGGCGAGCTCGTCGAGCTGTCCGTGCATGCGCGAAGCGGCACCGTGCTGGAGGCCATCGATATGGTCCCCGAACTCGACGCGGTGGCGGGCGTGCTGGAGTTCCTCGGCTTCGACACCACGCCCACGCTGCTCGAAGACGGCAGCGGCCTGTGTTCCACCACGGGATGCGCCCTGTCGTATGCCGAGTCCAAGAGCTTCGCCGAGGACGAGATGCTCGCGCGCTGGCGCTTCCGCATCGCCGCCAACGCACCTGTGGGCCCTGTGCCCTTCGATCCCGGTGTCGTGTTCGGCGAAATTCCCGTCGCGCTCCCGGCGTCCATGGGGTTCGAGGTACTGGCGATTCCCGAACCGGCCACGATGTGGATGCTCGGCGCGGGCGGGCTTCTGGTCGCCGGCGTGGCGGCGCGGCGGCGGCGAGGCCCGGGCGCCTGAGCCCGGCTCGACAAGCGCTGCACGCGTCCCCGCACGAGATGCTCGAGCACTACGCGCTGCGATACAACATCGCCGATGACGCAAGCGGGCTCGGCTTCGGCCTTGCGCCATCCCCTGCTGCAGCCCGCCTGATCACCGTCGCCAGCGGCGCGCCCATGCCGGCGCGTCTGCGGACCGCTGCCGTTCCAGCAACACCAGGGTCAGGTCTAGCTTCGTAGCATCTTCCTGACGCACTCAGCGCCCATCAGTAAGCGATTCGCGCTCGCCTGTCGCGGTCTGTCTTTGCCCTTCGACCTGACGTATTCTCGGCGACGCGGCGATCGCGTGCCGCGCCATCGATCGTTCACCAGAAATGAGGATGCCATGAGTCTGCTCTCGTACTTGAAGCGTGCCGTCGCAATGGGAATTGGTACGCTGTTGTTCGGTTTCGCCTCCGTCTGCTCAGCACAGAGCACCAGTGTGTCGACGGAGTATCTGATGACGCTGTACGCACCGCTCGATGCTCCGCAGATCATCGACAACACCCTGTTCATCTACAACGTCCGAGACGGCGGGTGGGCCAAGGGCCCGAAGATCAGCGGAAAGCTTATTCCCCCTGGAGCCGACTGGCTGCGGATGATGCCGGCCGGCAATGCCCGCCTCGACGTCCGCCTCACCCTCAAGACCGATGACGGCGCGCTCGTGTACGTCACCTACAACGGCATCATCAGTCACACGAAGGAGAGCTGGGATCGGCTGATGAAGGGCGAGGTCCTGACCTCGAAGGATCACTACTTCATGACCGCGCCCACCATGCAGACATCCGCCGAGCAGTACGCCTGGCTGAATCACGTCCAGTGCGTCGGCAAGATTGTGGAAGTCAAGGTCGGGGACAACTCGTACGTGAAGTACGACATCTTCATCGTTCGGTAACGGGAACGGTCCGCACGACGGAATAGGGCGCGCAATATGGCGCCCTATTCCGTCAGAAGCGGTATGCCGCGCCTACGGACAGGAACGACACGCTCTTGATGCTCTCGATGAAGTCGAGACGGTAGCGATCCCAGTCGACGCGAAGCGCCCACGCCGGTCCGAGGTCGAACTGCGCGCCGGCGCCGAAGCCCCAGCGCAGGCCATGGTCAGTCCCGCCACGGACACCCGGCGCAGTGGGCGCCACATCGGTCCAGCCCAGCGTCATGCCGACCTTGCCGAAGAGCGTCACCCGCTCATGCACCGGCAGCCCCAGCAGCACACTCGCGTTGAAACCTTGCGCCTTGACGGTGCCGCCATTTCGCGCGAGTTCACCCAGATTGACGTAGCTCGCCTCCAGCCCGACGGATTGGCCCAGCCAGGCGCCGGCAAACACGCGGAAGCCCGAATCGCTGTCGGCACAGGTGAACCCCGCCGCGCAACTGCCCAGGGAGTACTTCGCCCGTCCGACACTGCCCCCCAGATACCCGCGAGGCGTCCATTCTTCTCCCGACTGCTGCGCCCAGACTTCGGGCACGAGAACGGCGGTCAAGGCGGCACAGACGATCCAGCGGGAGACGAAACCACGCATCGGGGTGAACTCCTGGTGACACCGTGGACCGCGGGGATTCGCGACACTGCACGGCCCTGCATTGTCCTCCCCCGGCCGGTCGAGCGCGAATGCTCCCATCGCTGTCAGCGGGATCCGCGCCCCGGAGTCGTGCGCCGGGGTAATGCTACAACGCTAGACCTGACCCCGGTGTTACTTCTTTGGCTTGTAGCTCATGACGGTCGAAGCGAGCGTCAGATGCACCAGGAGGTCCATCTGCGGCGACGCGAACTTCTGCGGCGCGCCGCGGCACCACTGCTCCCGTTCGGACCGGGGTGCCTTGCGCATGCTGTCCAGAATCGCCTCGTTGTCATGCTCGCTCCGGGCAGCCAGGGCGCGCAATTCGTCCATGGAAAATCGGTCGTGCAGGATAACTATCTTCTTCGAACGCAGCTCGGCGTGCCGTGCCAGCCAGCGATCCCGCGCCTGCTTGACCGTCGGTTCGGTTTCCGGGACTTCCTTCGCGCAGAACCGGTAGGCGGTCTCGACGATGATCTCGTTCGCGTACACCTTCATCGCCGCCTTCACCGGGTCTTCGTCAGCAGATGGCGTGCGAGACCGGATGCTGCTCTTGGATTCGGCCGCACCGGCGGGCGGTGGGGCATCGCTGTAGGTCACCTTGCCGTCGGGACCGACGATCTTGTAGACCGGATCGGCGTGCGAGCCTGTCACGACGAGCAACAATAGGCAGACGACGGTCCAGGACCGGAGATGGCGATTCATCGTGGATGCTCCCGGAAAACTTCCGTCACATGATCTGATTGACCGTCCCGCCGTCTACCCGCAACGCGGCACCGGTCGTCGCGGACGCGCCCTCTCCGCAGAGATACACCGCCAGATTCGCGACTTCCTCTGCCGTCGCGAAACGCCGGATGAGAGAGGTGGGGCGGAACGTCACGAAAAAGTCCGCCTCGAGCTCCGCCACGGTCACACCCGCCGCCTTCGCACGTTCGGCTCGGAGTTTCTCGGAGTTCTCGGTGCGCGTCGGGCCCGGGAGCAGCGTGTTGACAGTCACACCAGTGCCCGCCATCTCGATCGCGAGTCCGCGTGAGATCGCGAGCTGCGCGGCCTTCGTCATGCCGTAATGGACCATCTCCCGCGGAATGTTGAGGCCGGATTCGCTCGAGACGAACAGCACGCGCCCCCAGCCGCGGTCCTTCATCGCCGAAGTGTAGTGGCGCGCAAAGCGCACCCCTGACATGACATTCACGTCGAACAGTCTCTGCCAGTCGGCGTCCGGGATCTCGAAGAACGGCTTGCGCTCGTAGATCCCGAGGTTGTTGATGAGGATGTCCACCGTGGGTACCCGCGCGAACACGGCCGCCGCACCTTCCGCGGTTGCGCAGTCCGCAGCTACACCATCCGCGACGACGCCGGGCACTGCAGTGCGCAGTCGGGCAAGTGACGCGTCGACCGCTGCCTGGGTGCGCCCGGTCAGCGTGACGTGCGCCCCTTCCCGCGCCAGCCCGAGCACCATGGCATAGCCGATGCCTGCGGTGGAACCGGTGACGAGGGCGCGTCGCCCGGTGAGCTTCAGATCCATGGGCTTCTCCGTGGTGGGTGTGCAGCCGCGACTTTACCCCCCGGAGCAGCCGGCGTGTTCCGGAACCGGCTTGCTGTCCCGACACAGGTTCGCCCGCCAATCGCCACTTAACCGGCCTGCTGCAATGGGAGCCACAGCGTCCGCGCATCGTCGTGAATGCGCTGGAGGTGCGGCAAGAGCCGCGCGACTCGGTCAAGGCCCGGACTCGGGGCAGAGCTGCAAGAGCCGAAAGACGCCATGCCTGACATCTCCTTCATGGGGATCTCGTTCCTGACGGCCATGGACATTCTTGCGACAAGTTCCGTCCTCGAATGTGCAGGGAGCGACCGGCCTGGATGGAGGGCATGCGGAGTCCTTTGTGCGCTGCATCGTCCCTGAGGATCGACTGCACTCTCAGAACTGCACCGCCACGAAGAACCGCACCGACCGTCCGGGGGCAGGCGCGCCGATGCCGCCGCCGAATCCGTTGTTGAGGAAGTACGCCTCGTTCATCACGTTGTCCACCGCGACGCGATACTCCACGTCGGGCGACGGACGGAAGCCCAGGAACACGTCCAGCAGTTCGTACCCCGCCTGGCGCCCGACGATGGGCCGGTTGCCGGTGGTGAGCCCGATCACCGCAGAGCGCGCGGAGACATCGCGGTAACGAAGACCCAGGTCGATCTTCCCGCTGAAGAAGCGCGCGCCGAGGGACACCGCGATCGTGTCGCCGGGCGCGTCGAACAGGTCCAGGTAGCGGAGCGCGTCATACACCTGACCTTGGATGCGCGTGTACGACAACCCGCCGAAGTAGCGGCGCCCGTTGAGATTGGATTCGAACTCGACCCCCTCCCGGTGCTCCCAGCCGGCCTGGGTCACCTCGTCGCCCATCTTGCGCAGTGAGAGCAACAGGTGCCGGCGCTCGTTGCGGAAGTACGCGAGGCGGCCGTCGAGGCGCAGGCCGGGTCGCACGTCGATGCCCGGCAGCGTGAGACTCCACTCCTGCGTATCGGCGCGCTCGGGCCGATACAGGTTGCCGCAGATGCCCGACGGCGGCGTGAGCGAGCCGAGGTTCGGCACGGTGCATCGGCTGAAGGCGCCCTGCGTGAAGACCTCGTCGATGAGCGGCGGCTTGAACGCCTGCACGTACCGGTAGCCGAGGATCACCGGCATGGCCGTCGGCAGCCGCCACGTGAGTCCTAGGCTCGCGGTGGTCTGTACATACGCGACCTCCGCGGGCTGCCCGAAGCGGATCATGTTCTCGCGCGCCCGGCCCTCCGCGCTCACCGCGTTGCGGTCCCAGCGCACCCCCGGCGACACGGTAAACGGCCCCAAGGACAACGAGTGCACCGCCGCCACACCGACCGAGTCGCGCGAGCCGGGCGGCTGCGCCGGATTGAACCCGCCGGGATACAAGCTTGAATTGATGGTCGCGTTCTCGGTGACACGCTGCACGTCCCGCGTATTGCGCACGTGCTGCACCAGGCCGATGAACTCGTGCCCGAAGGCGCCAGTGCGCCAGCGCGAGGCGTTCTTCACCTCGGCGGTGGCAACGTCGTAGGCGAAGCTGTCCACGAGGTTGCCGGTGATGGCGTTGGCGAAGATGGTCTGCCCCGGACGATGCAGATCCGTGAGCTTCGTCGTCGACTGCCCCACCGTCGCAGTGAAATCCACGAGGCCGCCGGCGCCGGTGGCGCGGAGGTTCGCGGAGTGTGTGGTGTCGTCGACACCCCGCAGGACGCTGCCGAACACACCGGGCACGCCCCCCGTCGCGTCGTAGGCCTCGCGGCTGCGGTTGTCGACAGTGGTCGTCGTCCACCCCAGCGACACGGCGTCGGTGAGGAACCATGTGCCCTTCGCGAGGAGGCTGCGCTGGTTGACGTTCGAGTCCGGGAGCGTTGTGCCGTCGGCGGTACGGTACTCGGCGCCCGTGCGCCGCGTGGCGGCCACGAGCAGGTCCACGTCGTCACGAGGCCGCGCGAATGCCATGCCGGTGCGGGTGATCTCGTCGTTGACGGACGCGGTGCCGTACTTGAGCCGCGCGCCGTAGCGCTCGCCCGGACGCAGCAGGTCCACGGCGTCGCGCGTTGTCGCCTCGACGGTCCCGCCGAGCGCACCCGCGCCGGAGAGCAGGTCGGGGCCGCGTGTCACCTTGATGGACTGGAGCAATTCGGGCTCGATGAAAGTGCCGCCGAAGCGGTACTTCTCGAAATTCTTCTGCGCGCCGTCGAGCTTGATCAGCACGTCGTCGGTGTCGCCGTAGCCGCGGATGTTGAAGGACATACCACTCGCGCGAGGCCCGCCGTTCACGGATACGCCCGGCGTGCCGGCCACGGCGTCGAACACCGTCGCGGCCTGGTACCGGTCGAGCTTATCGCGATCGACGATCGTCGCCGTCTTCGCGCGATCGGTGTCGGGTTCCCTCGGAGCGCGGCCCTCGACCGTGACTACGGGAGCAGTCACCTGCGCGCGTACGGACCCTATGACAGCGCACGCCGTGAAGAAGATGACGCCGACGATGATGCGAAGCACGGATAGGGAACCGATGCCGCCGGCAACCCCGCCGGCAGGGAAGCAGGCCCGGGCCGGATCCACCGGCCGCGAGCCTGCGGGGACGATTACCGGGCGATGCCGCGACGTGCGCGAACGGCCAGCGCACCAAGACCCAGCGCCATGAGGGCGAAGGCCTCGGGTTCCGGCACGGGCGCGGCGTACACGGCCACCTGATCCAGGCTCACGCTCGAGGCCGCGGCCTCGAACGCGATGTTCAGGCTCGCGGGCGCCGAGGACAGCGTCCACTTCCATACCCACTCGTTCTCGTCGCCACCGAAGCCGCCGGTGATGGACCTGCTGAAGCTGGACTCGGCCGTCGCGGACACGCCGTTCAGCGTGGCCTCGGTGGCCAGCGGGGAGCCCAGCGTCGAGGCGCGCAGCCACACCTCCATCGGACCGGTCGCGAGACCAGGCAGCGTCACCTCGAAGGCTGTCGCCACCAACGGGCTGTAGATGTTGCCGCCGCTCGTGGCGAACGCACCGCCCGTGGTCTCCTTGATGAGCGCGCCGGCGGAACCCAGGCCGAATGAGCCGATGTCGGGCGTCGTGTCCTCGATGGTGAGCGGCGTGGATGCATCGTCGTCGCTCATGAAGTTCCACTCGGCGTAGACGCTCCCGGCCGCCGGAGTGTCGATCCACGGCGTTGCACTGGTCGCGCCGTTGCCGGTTCCGGGAGGCACGGTACCGTCCCAGCGACCGGTGGTGGCCGACGCGGTGCCGGCCGCAGCGGAGAACGCCACGGCGAGAAGGAGGGAAAGGGGCTTGTTCAAAAGCATGTCAGTCTCCAGGGTGTCGCGACCTGCGTCCGGCCGGCTCCGCGATCAGTGGTCTATAGGTCAAAGGAGCGATTCGCTCCGGGTGTCCCGCGACACCGCGTCGCCGGGCAGGGAGTCACGCGTTTCCGCGGACCTCGAGGCCGACCCGGGAACGCCGCGCGGATGCGCGGCAGGCTCGGGACGGCCGGGATAGTCGAGAACAAACCGGTACTGCTTGCCGCAGTCCACGATCACTTCCTTCTGACCGCGCTTGAGGATGCGCATCTCCACCCGCAGCGAGCCGTACCCCTCGTGGCGGAGCAGTTCCTCGTACACCGCGAGCAGACGTGCCCTGGCCTCCGCGTTTCGGTCCATGGCGGCCCCGTCATCCCGTGACGAGCAGCGCCGGCGTGTCGTGGCCCTCGGCGAGCAGGCTGACGACGTCGACGCCGAAGCAGTGCCTGATCGGCGCCGGCTGCAGCACCTCGAGCGGGAGACCTTCGAGGACGACGCGTCCTCCCGCAAGCAGCGCCACCCGGTCGGCATAACGGGCCGCGAGATTCAGGTCGTGCACCACGGCAACCACCGCGAGTCCACGCTCTCGGGCGAGCGACCGGGCGAGCCGCATGAGCGCGTGCTGATGGGCGAGGTCGAGGCTGGCCGTGGGTTCGTCGAGGAACAGTGCCCGCGGCGCCGCGTCGGTCTCGAACGCGACCTGCGCAAGCGTCCGGGCGAAGTGCACTCGCGCGTTCTCGCCACCGGAGAGCGTGGTCACGATGCGCCCGTCGAGATGCCGGGCCTCGGCGGCGTCGAGTGCGGCCGTGGCGATGCCGTGATCACGCTGACCGGGTGCGCCCGCGCAGTGCGGATAACGCCCCAGCAGGACGACGTCGCGGCTGGTGAACTCGAACGCGGTCGCGGGCTTCTGCGTCATGACGGCGCGGCGCCGGGCCAGGTCCGTCGTACCCCAGTCGCGCAATGTCCGGCCCGCGAATCGCACGTTGCCTCGGCTCGGCGCGAGGTCTCCTGCGAGCACGCGCAGCAGCGTCGACTTGCCCGCGCCGTTGGGTCCGAGGAGACACAGCAGTTGTCCGGCCTCGACGCGGAAGTCCACGGCGTCGAGCACCGGGCGACGGCCAAGGCGGACCTCGATGCCGCTCGCCTCAATGAGCGGTGTGGTCATGCGCCGCCCCCGCGGCGCGTGCGCAGCAGCAGCGCCAGGAAGAACGGGGCGCCGGCCGCAGTGGTCACGATGCCCACTGGCATTTCCGCCGGCGCGACGAGAGTACGCGCACCGAGATCGGCGCACAGGAGCAGCGCCGCGCCGAGCAGCGCCGCGCAGGGCAGCAGCGCACGGTGCCCCGGTCCGATCGAAAGACGCACGATGTGCGGCGCCACGAGACCGAGGAATCCGATCACCCCCGTGAACGCCACGAGACTGCCCACCACCAGCGCGGCAAGGAGCACCACGACGCGCTGCAGGTGCTTCACGTCCACGCCCAAGTGCCGCGCCTCGTCGAAGCCTAGTGCCAGCGCGTCCAGCGGCCCCGCGAGGCGCAGGAGCCACGCCCCGGCGGGCAGGCCGATCGCCGCGCACACGGCGAGCTTGGGCCAGGTCGCGCCACCGACACTGCCGAGATTCCAGAAGATGAGGTTGCGCAGCTGCTCGTCAGTGGCCATGAACGACAGGAAGCCCACACCGGCGAAAGCAAGCGCATTGAAGGCGATCCCCGCGAGCAGCATGGATGCGACGGAGGGGCCGCCCTCCGAGCGCCCGAAGCGGTAGACGACGAGGGTCGTGACGAGCGCGAACACGAACGCACCAAGCGGCAGCGCATAGGCGGAGAGCGCGTCCCGCCACGGTGCGGGCAGGGCGGCCATGGCGACGATGGCCAGGGCCGCACCGAGCGCCGCCCCGCTGGACACACCGATGACGCCCGGGTCCGCGAGCGGGTTGCGGAACAGCCCCTGCAGAACGGCACCGGAGAGCGCGAGACCGCCTCCCGCCAGCGCGGCGAGCAGTGCGCGGGGCACACGGATGCCGGAGAGCACGGCGACGGCCTGGGGATCGGCGATGTCGGGGGACAACAGCCCCGTCATCACCGCGAGACCGGCGAGTACCGCGCGCGTGTCGATCGCGTAGGCCCCGAGGGTGAGATTCACGACGAAGAGCATCACGACGAGCCCGATCAGCGTCGGCACTGCGAGCCACCGCGCGATCAGCCGCGGATCGCGGGGCATCGGGCGGTCGGCGCGTGGCGCGGCGAGATCGGCGGCGGTCATCATCCGTGCAGCCGGGTGGCCAGATCGAGAACGGCCGAGGGCATGCGCGGCCCGAACCCCAGGAGGACGAGGGCGTCCATGGCCACGACCCGTCGCGCGCGCCCCGCCGGCGTGAGCGCGAGCCCCGGACGCGCAAGCAGACGGTCGATACCGCCCGCCTCGTCGAGGCCCTGTTGTGTGATGAGGATGAAGTCCGGTGCCGCGGCCAGCGCGGCCTCCGCGGTGAGGGGCTTGTAGCCCTGCATGCCCTGGACTGCATTGACGCCGCCCGCGTAGGCGATCATCGATTCTGCCGCCGTGCCGTCGCCTGCGGCCATCGGCGCACCGCCTCCGTGGGCGAGCACGAACAGCACGCGCGGCCTGCCGGTCGCGGCGGCCACGCGCGCGCGGGCCTTCCCCCACTGCGCGTCGATCTCGGCGATCACGCGCCGGCCGCCCTCCACGGCACCGAAGAGGCCCGCCACTTCCCGCACGTTTTCGCGCAGCGACTCGACCGAATGACGGACCGCGAGACGCTTCACGGCGACCCCCGTCGACTCGATCTGCGTCAGCACGGCCGGCGGACCGGCCTCGGCCGTGGCCACGAGCAGATCGGGTTTCAGGGCGAGCACGCCCTCTGCAGAGAGCTGCCGCATGTAGCCCACGCGCGGGAGCTTCTCGGCCGGTGCGGGAAACGTGCTGGTGGAATCGGCGCCGACGAGCGTGCTGCCGGCACCGACCGCGTAGACGATCTCCGTGACCGCTCCGCCGACGGACACCGCACGCCGTACGCTCTGCGCATGCGCACCGGCGAGCGCGAGGAAGGGCGCTGCACCTGCCGCGACGAGCAGGCGCCTGCGGGCCGCCCTGGTCATTGCCGTGTTCCGACCGTGTCCGGAAGCACCGTGTCGACGAGATCGCGCCACTCGGGCTTCTCGGGCAGACCGGGCTTCCGCGCGCCGAAGAACTGCGCGATCAGTTCGCCCTGGGCGTCGAACATTTCCACTGAAGTCACGATTCCGTCGACGGTGGGCTTTCTCACCACCCAGGCATCGGCCACCAGGTCCTGCCGGAGATGAAGATTGAAGTCCGGGTCCATCACGTTGATCCACGGACCCATCGGCTTAACGTTCTTCACCCGCCCCGTGTGGATCTGGATGCAGCCCGGGTTGCCCACGAACACCATGATCGGCGCGTCGCGCTCGGCCGCCGCGTGCAGAACCCGAGCCGGCGCATCCGCGGGCACCGCGTAGGCGAAGCGGCGTTCGGCGATGCGCAGGGCCTGCGTGCGCGCGACGCCGTAACGCTTGAGGAGTCCGAAGAAATCGTGGGTGTCCTGCAGGCCCGCCCAGGCGTCGCGGAAGCCCGCGATGTCGATTTCTTCATCGGGCTTCGGAGCCGCCAGTGCCTTGCGCGCGCCCTCGACCTCCAGGGTCCCCGACTGGTCGGCGGCACGGAACTCGGCGGCGACCCGCTCCCACGTCATGCGCGCCGTGTCGTCGCGCATGTAGATCTTGTGGACGGCCTCGCCATGCCGGTCGAAGAACTGCAGGCTCCGGCCCGGACCGCCATCATGGGACTCATCCACGGCGAACGCAGCTGCCCACTGCGAGTAGAAGATGCGCAGATCGATGTCCGGACCAACGACGAGCCCGACCGGGCCCGAATGGCTCACGTCCTCGTACACGCCGATGCGCTCGTGCACGCAGGCTTCATTGCGTGTGAGCGCCATCGTACGGCCGCCGTGCTCGAGCGCCGCGATGAGCGCCGGAAACTTCGCGTCGAGGCGCACCGCAGCTTCACTGCACAGCGAGGCGACGAGTTGACCTTCGGTGACGCCGATCTCGCGTGCGGCATCGCGCTGGCGCACTTTGCGCTCGGACTTGAGTTGCTGCCACCGGCCGCGCAGGGCCGACGGATCGATGACACCCCGGATGATTTCCATGGCGGATACCCGTTCCTCCAGTCACGTCGAGATACCGCTGGCGTGCTGGCGGGCTCCGGGAAGGCCCGGGGCTGGCTGGCTGGCGAAGCGAACGAACCGGCCGAACGCCCTCAGGCGTTCAGGCGGTGAGAATCAGCTTTCCCTGCTGCGTGACGCGCAGGCGGTAGACCCGCCCGGCATGCTCGATCTCGAGCTGGCCCGAAGGGCCGAGCAGATCCGCGGAGCGAACCCGGTCCGGCCTGTCGCCTTCCCGAGGCGCCGGCGCCGGACAAGCCTCCACCGAATCGTTCTGGTCATCACGCATGAGTGAACGATAATCATTCTCATTCACTCCGTCAACAGAAGTTCTTCCGGGCTATTCGTCCGACCGGGCAAACGAACCTCGGAGGCGATACGGAGCCTGTCAAGGCAAGCCTCGCCCCGCGGCATCGACCGGACGAGCGGACTCGGCCTGGCACGACGAAGCCGTATGCAGGGCTGCCGCTCGCTTTTCCCCGAGACGGTGCCGACGCGCCGCCACCTCACCGCTTCACGAAAGCTCGCCAGCTCCCCAGCGCGGTGATGTCTTCGGCCCCATCGGCTGCCACGGCCTCGCAGACGAAGCCCTGGACCGAACCACCGCCTTCAAGCTGCACGGTACCGATGCCGAGCGGCGCCGGGATGCCCGCGACGAAGCTGCCGAACTCGCGCGCGGGCAGCGCCCAGATTTCCATCTCGATGGCAGCACCGCCCTCCGCCACCCGCACCATGCCGGGCCGCTTGGGCGGACCGCCAGGCAACGCATAGAAGCGATAGCAGGGGGCGCTCTTCACGGTCTGCAGCAGCTTGCCACCGCGGGAGGTGAGTTGCGGATTGAGCGGCAGGCCGGACATGTGCGCACCGCACACGGCGACCTTCACCAGTCCCGACTCGGGCAGGAAGCCCGATGGCGTCGGCGCAGCCGGCAGCGGCAGGCCCGTGGCGCCGAGCGTCTTCGAACGCAGCGGCTGCAGGCGCGAGGCGAGATCGAGCAGTGCAGAGTCCCGATGTGCCGGCGCGAACAGCGTCACACCGAATGGCATGCCTTTCGGCGTGAAACCCGCGGGCACGGCCGTGGCGCTGTAGTCCAGCAGGTTCATGAAGTTGGTGTAGTAGCCGAGATTCGCGTTGAGGCGGATCGGATCGGCCTCGAGTTCGGCGATGCGGTAGTGCGACCCGGCCGTGGGCGTGACGATGAAAGCGACGTCGGCCCACGCGGCATCCGAGATGCGCTTCAACCGCATGAGTTCGTACAGCGCGTCATACGCATCGGCCGCGCGCCATTCGCGGCTCGCGCCGACGATCTTGCGCGTCACGGGATGAAGGCTCGCCTCGTGGGCATCGAAGAAGCTGCGGATCGCCGCGTAGCGTTCCGCGACCCAGGGGCCTTCGTACAGCAGTTTGGCCGCCGCGAGCATCGGCTGAATGTCGACCTCCACCGGCTCGCCGCCCAGGGATTTCAGCGTCTCCACCGTTTCGGCGAACAGCTTCGGATAGTCGGCATTGCCGAAGAACTCGAGATTCGCGGCAGTCGGCACACCGAAGCGGAACCCGACGTCGATGGCGAAACCCGCGGGCTCCGCTTTGCGCGAGAAGGGGTCCGCCGGATCGAACGCGGTCGCCACGCTCATCACCCTGGCTGCGTCCTGCGCAGTCAGCGCGAAGACAGAGATCGTGTCGAGCGATCGGCATGCCGGCACCGCCCCGGAGGCCGACAGCAATCCGCGTGTCGGCTTGTGACCCACGAGATTGTTGAAGGCTGCCGGCACGCGGCCGGACCCTGCCGTGTCGGTGCCCAGACTGAAGGTGGCGAGCCCCATTGCGACTGACACTGCCGACCCGGAACTGGAACCGCCGGACACATACTCGCGGTCGAACGCGTTGCCGCACGCCCCAAAGGGCGAGCGCGTGCCGACGAGGCCCGTGGCGAACTGGTCCAGATTCGCTTTGGCGACGGGAATGGCGCCCGCATCGACCAGGCACTGCACGACGAACGCATGGCGCTCCGGCGTATAGGCGAAGTCCGGGCAGGCTGCCGTGGTCGGCACACCCGCGACGTCGATGTTGTCCTTCACCACAAAAGGCAGACCATACAGCGGCAGCGAGGACGGGTCCTTGCCTTCCAGAGCGCCGGCGTAACCCTCGAGCGCCTCGAGCGACAGCCTGTGTATGAAGATGTTGCGGTCGTCGGCCTCGGCCGGTCTCTCGGCGAGACTCTTCACGAGCGCGCCGGGGGTGAGATCGCCGCTGCGGTAACGCGCGCTCAGGTTCGCGATCGACAGATCCATGGGGTCCTTCATGCGGTCTCCTCGACGAGTACCACCAGGTCCTGCCCCGCGGCCACCTGACCGCCCTCGCGGCAGAACAGACGATGCACCGTACCCGCGCAGGGCGCGTTGACGGCGATCTCCATCTTCATCGACTCCACGATCACGAGCGGATCGCCCGCCGCCACCTTCGCGCCGTCCTGCACCGGAATCTTCCAGACATTCCCGGCGACGTGGGTCGCGATCGCGCGGCCGTTTGGCGGAAGATCCAGTTCGGTATCCGGGCCGGCGGCGCTGATCTGCGCGTCGCCCGCGTACTCGGTCTGACCCGCGATACGCCAGCGCTCGCGCTCCGCCTCGAACGCCGCCTGCTGCCGCTGCTTGAACGCCCCGATGGACGCCGCATTGTCCCGGAGGAACCGGTTGTAGTCACCGAGCCGGAACTCCGCCTCCTCGATCTTCAGCCGATAGCGCCCGAGCGGAAAGTCCTCGCGCATCTTCAGCAGTTCCTTCTCGCTCACGGGGAAGAAGCGGATCTGGTCGAAGAAGCGCAGCAGCCAGGGCTTGCCCGCGGGGAACTCCGTGGTGCTGTGATAGCGGTTCCACATCTGCACCGTGCGGCCCACGAACTGGTAGCCGCCCGGCCCTTCCATGCCGTACACGCAAAGATACGCGCCGCCGATGCCCACGGCGTTCTCGGGTGTCCAGGTGCGCGCGGGGTTGTACTTGGTCGTGACCAAACGGTGCCGCGGGTCCACGGGGGTGGCCACCGGCGCGCCGAGATACACGTCGCCGAGACCCAGCACGAGGTACGAGGCGTCGAAGACGATCTTCTGCACGTCATCGATCGAATCGAGACCGTTGATGCGCCGGATGAACTCGATGTTGCTCGGACACCAGGGTGCATCCGGCCGCACCGACTGCATGTACTTGTCGATGGCGAGCCGCGTGGCGGGGTCGTCCCACGACAGCGGCAGATGCACGATCCGCGTGGGCACCACCATGTCCTCTACGGCGGGCAGTTCGGATTCCGCCCGGGACAGCAGATCGAGCAGACGCTTCACCGACAGCCGGCGATTGTCGAAATGGACCTGCAGGGAACGGATGCCCGGGGTCAGATCGACGATGCCCGGAATTGCCTCGCGCTCCAGCCACTGCATCAGCGCGTGCGCGCGGAATCGCAGGTTGAGATCCAGCTCCAGTTCACCGTACTCGACGAGAAGCCACTTGTCGCCGGCCTGCCGGTAGGTGACACGCGGTCGGGTGGTGCCCGCCCCGGTGCTGTGGAGAATCGGTGCAGTGTCCGCTGCGGGCTTGGGCGACGCGCGCTTCGGCTGCGCAGGCACCGCGAGCGAGGCAATCGCCTTCTCCGCAAGGGCCTGCTGGGCTTCGGCCCATGCTGCGTCCACACGGACGAAGCGCACGCGATCACCCGGTCGCAGTTGCCCAACCTTCCACAGTTCGGTGTCGGCAATCACGGCCGGACACACGAAGCCACCAAGGCTCGGGCCGTCGGGGCCCAGGATCACGGGCATGTCGCCGGTGAAGTCGATGGCACCAATGGCGTACGCGTTGTCGTGGATGTTGGAGGGATGCAGTCCCGCCTCGCCGCCATCGGTGCGCGCCCATTCGGGCTTGGGCCCGATCAGGCGCACGCCCGTGCGGCTGGAGTTGTAGTGCACTTCCCAGTCGGTGCCGAAGAACGTGTCGATGTCCGCCGGCGTGAAGAAGTCGGGAGCCCCGTGGGGGCCGTAGAGCACGCCGATCTCCCAGCCGTCCGTGTACTTCGGAATCAGGTCTTCCGGCACCGCGCGGGCTCGCGGTGAGGCGCCTTGCGCCGAAAGCGGCAGCACGTCGCCGACTCGAAGCGTCCGGCCCGCATGACCGCCGAACTGCCCCAGCGTGAACGTCGAGCGGGAGCCCAGATAGGTAGGCACCTGGAACCCGCCGGCGACCGCGATGTAGGTACGCAGGCCCGGGCCCCGTGCCGCGCCGAGTTCCAGCACGCTGCCGGCGCTCACGCGATGCGATTGCCACAGCGCGATGTCCTTGCCGTCCAGCCTCGCCGGCATCGGTGCCCCGCAGATCGCGATGACGGTGTCGCAATGGAACTTGAGCGTAGGTCCGGTCGCGGTGCATTCCAGCGCGGCGGCCCCGGCATCGTTGCCGAGCACGCGGTTGGCCAGGCGCAGCGCCAGCGCATCCATGGGCCCGGAAGGCGGTACGCCGATCGCCCAGTACCCGGTGCGGCCGGGCCAGTCCTGCACCGTCGTCTGCACGCCCGGCGCCAGGACCTCCACCGTGTCGGGACGATACGCGAGACGCGAGAGGTAGCGCGTGGTCTGCCTGCCGTCCCGGAACACGCCGTCCGCCAGGATGCAGCGCAAGTACGCGAGATTGGTCTCGATGCCGCCGATGCGGGTGTCGCGCAGCGCTTCCTGCATTTTCAGGATGGCGGCGCCACGATCCTTTGCCTTCACGATGATCTTGGCGATCATCGGATCGTAGAAAGGCGGCACTTCGACGCCTCGCCGAACCCAGGTCTCCACTCTTGCCGTGCCGGGGAAGTCCGCGGCGGTCAGCACGCCGCTCGCCGGCTGGAAGTCGCGGGCAGGGTCCTCCGCATAGAGCCGCACCTGAATGGAAGCGCCCTTCGGGGCCGCCCGGTACGTGGACAGATCGAGATCGCCCGCGGCCTGGCTCACCATCCATTCCACCAGATCGACACCGGTCACCTCCTCGGTGACGCCGTGCTCCACCTGCAGCCGCGTGTTCACTTCGAGAAAGTAGAAGGCTCCGGTGTCGGCATCGAGCACGTACTCGACCGTGCCGGCCGACGAGTAGCCCACGGCCTGACCGAGCCGCACAGCGGTATCGAGCAGCTGCGCGCGCGTCTTCGCGGCGAGGCCCGGTGCGGGCGTCTCTTCGATCACCTTCTGGTTGCGTCGCTGGACGGAACAGTCACGCTCTCCGAGCGCCACCACCGTGCCCTTGCCGTCGCCGAAGAGCTGGACCTCGATGTGCCGCGCATTCGCGACGAACTTCTCGAGGAACATCCCGGCATCCTTGAAGTTCGCCTTGGCCAGCCGTCCCACGGCCTCGAAGGCCGAGGCGAGTTCTTCCGCATTCCACACGAGCCGCATGCCGATGCCGCCACCGCCGCCGGTGCTCTTGAGCATCACGGGGTAGCCGATCCGCGCCGCCTCGGTGTGGGCCGTCGCGAGGTCGGGCAGGAGCCCCGAGCCAGGGAGCAGAGGAACCGAATTGGCCTGTGCGAGGTCGCGCGCCGTGTGCTTGAGCCCGAACGCCCGCATGTGTTCGGGCTTGGGCCCGATGAACACGATGCCCGCATCGGCGCACGCCTGCGCGAAATCCGCGTTCTCGGACAGGAACCCATAGCCCGGATGGATGGCCTGCGCACCGGTGGCCCTCGCGGCTTCGAGAATGCGGTCCACCCGCAGATAGCTTTCGGCGGCAGGCCCGGGGCCGATGCACACGGACTCGTCGGCCATCTCCACATGGAGCGACGCGCGGTCGGCCTCGGAGTAGACGGCAACCGAGCCGATGCCCATGGCGCGGAGCGTGCGGATCACCCGGCACGCGATGGCACCGCGGTTGGCAATGAGAACCTTCGTGAAGCGAGCCATGGCGGATCTGTGTCCCTCAGCTCGGATCCCACACCAGCATGCGCACCGGCGTGGGGTTGTAGGCGTTGCACGGATTGTTGAGCTGCGGGCAGTTGGAAACGAGGATGAGCACATCCATCTCCGCCCGCATCTCCACGTACTTGCCCGGCGCGGAGATGCCGTCCTCGAAGGTGAGGCCGCCGTCCGGCGTGACCGGCACGTTCATGAAGAAATTGATGTTGTGGGTGATGTCGCGCTTCGTCAGTCCATGGTTGTGATCATGGGCGATGGCGGACATGAAGTTGTCGCGGCAGGCGTGCATGAAGCGCTTGTCGAGCGAGTAGCGCACCGTGTTGCTCTCCTGGGCGCAGGCACCGCCGAGCGTGTCGTGACGGCCGCACGTATCCGCGACGATCGTGAGCATCACCTTGCCCTCGGTCGAGTAGAGCTTCGTGCCGACAGTCAGGTAGACGTTGCGGTTGCGCTGGATGGTGTCGACGGCGCTGTAGCGCTCCTCCATGTCGTGCGCGTTGTAGAACAGCGTATCCACGGCCTGGTTGCCTTCGAGGTCGAGGATGCGGAACACCTGTCCCTGGCGGATCGTCTTCATCCAGGGGGCGCCGGCCGGGACGATTTCGTCGGTCGTGGCGCGGGTCGGGTCGAGCTGGCTTTCCGTGAGCATGGGGTTCTCCGTGCGTCGGCACACGCGCTACTGGGCGAAGTAGCGCTCGGTATTGGTGAACGCTCTTCCGTTCTCCGGGCGGAACCGGCGGCAGAGGTCGTCGGCGGGCGCGAGGCCGCAGCGCCAGGCCGTGAGCTTCAGGGGCTTGGGCGCCCACGCCGTCGCGGAGTCGAGCGGATGCGGACAGGTCGAGACCACTACCAGGGCATGCATGTCGAAGCGCAGATCGGCAAACTGCCCGGGCGCGCGGTGGGCGGTGTCGAAGTGCAACGCGCCCGCCTCGTCGGTTCGCACCTTCGAGAACCAGTTGACGTTGGCGTGCAGATCGCGCCGACCGAGCCCCAGGCGCGTGAGCTCCTTCAGGAACCCTTCCTTGCCGCTGCGGGTCATGTCGTTCCGGTGGGTTGCATAGGCGCGGGCACCATAGCGCTCATCGAGCGCGGCGTCGTCCATCACGCCGCACACGGTGTCGTGCCAGCCGCAGGTGTCCTCGATGAGGGATGCGATGACCCGACCCATGTCCGTGACGAGCACCGCGCCCTTGCGCAGCGACACGATGTGCTGTCCCTTGAGCGTGTCCGGCATGTTGTACCGCTCGAAGCGCTCCTCGTGGTTGTAGAGAAGCATCGCCCCGTTGGCGCCACCTTCCACGTCCGTGAGCCGCAGCGCGACGCCGCGTCTCACCACCCCGGACCAATGGCACCCGCCGGGGATCGTCTCCTCCCAGAGCACCTCGCCGGGAGGTACCGCACTCGTTGTCGTCATGTTCGTCCGCTCCTCTGTCTGCAGGCGTGCCGTCGGGCCGCCCTCACCACAACTTCATGTAACGGCGCAGCTCCCACTCCGACACTTCGGTGTGGTAGTCCACCCATTCGCGGCGCTTGAAGTCCACGAAAGTCTCGAACATCTTGTCGCCCATGACCGCGCGCGACAGCGGGTCCGCCGCGAAGGCGTCGATCGCCTCGTCGAGCGTCCGGGGCAGCCAGGTGATGCCCCGGGCCCGCAGCTCGTCGTCCGTCTTGAGATACATGTTCTCGATGTTCGGCTCGCCGGGGTCAAGGTTCTCCCGGATGCCTTCGAGTCCGGCTGCGAGACACATGGCCGCACCGAGGTAGAGATTCGACGAGATGTCGGCGGCCCGGCATTCCACGCGGCCGCCGCCGAGCGGAATACGCAGCATGTTCGTGCGGTTGTTGTTGCCGTAGCAGACGAACACCGGCGCCCACGTGAAACCCGACATGCTCCCTTGCTTCACCAGGCGCTTGTAGCTGTTGACCGTGGGGGCGATGACAGCGCAGATGGCGTGCGCATGCCGCAGGATGCCGGCGATGAACTGGTAGCCCAGCTTCGACAGGCCGCAGCCGCGCGGATCGTTCGGGTCCTCGAACAGATTGCGGCTGCCGTCCGGCGTGGCAAGCGACATGTTGTAGTGCGCGCCGGAGCCGGTGCGATTGCGGAACGGCTTCGGCATGAAGGTCGCGAACCAGCCGCGCCGATGCGCCATCTCGCCCACCATCATGCGGAAGAATGTGTAGCGGTCTGCCATGGTCAGCGCGTCGGCGTACATGAAGTCGGTCTCGAACTGCCCGTTGGCGTCTTCGTGGTCGAAGGAGTAGACGTCCCAGCCGAGCTTGTTCATCGCCTCGACCAGTTCGTCGAGGAAGCCGTAGTGGTCGAGGAACCCGCGCAGGTCGTAGCAGGGCTTGTCGAGCGTGTCGCGCTCGCCCACGGGCACGGGCTTGCCGTCCGGACCTTCCTTCAGCACGAAGAACTCGGTCTCGATGCCCATGTTGAACCGGTAGCCCATCGCAGCGCACTGTTCGAGCTGACGCTTGAGGATGCCGCGCGAGCAGGCCTCGAACGGCTTACCGGCATTCCACAGATCGGAGGCGAACCAGGCGATCTCGCTGTTCCACGGCAGCACCGTGCAGGAGTCGGCATCCGGATGCGCCGCGACCTCCTCGTCGCTCACGGCCTGCGGCACACCGTCGAGGGCGGCGCCGGTGAACAGCTCCGAACCGCGCATCATCTGGTCCAGATGCCCGAGGGGTACCACCTTGGTCTTCGAGACACCGTGGATGTCGACGAAGCTCGCCAGGGCGTACTTCACGCCCTGCTGGGCAAGACGGGTCTTCAGCTCCGCGGTGGGGGCCGGGGACTGCGTGGTCATCGGAATGCTCCTGTCGTCAGGTTGCCGACATCTTGTCGAGCAGATGGGTGTCGGTCTTCATGCCCGAGGTCTCGCGAATCCGCTCGAGGATCTCGCGTTTCATGTCGAGGAATTCCCGGGTGTGCTTCAGGTCCTGCTGACGATCCGTGCCGAAGGGCACCTTGTAGATCGTGTCGATCCGGCCCGGTCGCGGCGCGAGCAGCACAACGCGCTGGCCGAGATAGATCGCCTCTTCCACGTCGTGGGTCACGAACACGATGGTGGCCTTCTCCAGGTTGAAGACGTGCAGGATCAGGTCGTGCATCACCTCGCGCGTCTGAGCATCCAGCGCCCCGAAGGGCTCGTCCATCAGCAGGATCTCCGGCTTGGGCATGAGCGCGCGGGCGATGGCCACGCGCTGCTGCATGCCGCCGGACAGCTGGTTCGGGTAGGCGCCCGACATGGACGACAGCCCCATCAGGTTGAGCAGCGCGTCGGCGCGCCCGGATGCGCGCTCCACGTCGGCTGACGTGAGGTCTTCGCGATTGACTCGCAGCCGGCGCGAAAACCGGATGTTGTCGATCACGTTCAGCCACGGATACAGGCTGTAATGCTGGAACACCATCGCGCGGTCCGCGCCGGGCGCGGTCACCGGACGCCCGCCCGCGTGGATCTCGCCGCTGGTGTGATACTCGAGCCCGCCGATGATCCGCAGCAGCGTCGACTTGCCGCAGCCCGAAGCGCCCACGAGTGTCACGAACTCGTTTTCCTGGACGTCGAGGTCCACATTCTGCAGCGCCACCACCTGCTGCGTGCCCTCGAAGATCTTGCCGAGTCCGCGGATGCGGATCCTCGGCACCATGCTCACGACTTTAGATGCATCCATGGGAAGGCCTTGCGGTGGGCGAGTCGGAAGAGCTGATCGATGACGAGACCGATGAGCCCGATGAGGATGATGCCGGCGAAGATCTTGTCGGTCTGGAGGAAGCGCTGGGCCTTGAGAATCGCGTAGCCGAGGCCGGAGTTCGCGGCCACGAGTTCGGCGACGACCAGGTAGGTCCAGGCCCAGCCCATGGTGACGCGCATCGTGTCGAGCAACGCAGGCTTGGCCGAAGGCAGCAGCACGAGCTGGATGACCTCGGATCGCGTAGCGCCGAGTGTCTGGGCCGCCTCGATTTGCGCACTGGGAACGCGACGCACGTCCTCGGCCACCATCAGCACCATCTGGAAGAACGTGCCGATGAAGATGATCGCGATCTTGGAGCCCTCGTCGATCCCGACCCACAGCATCACCAGCGGAATGAACGCCACGGCCGGCATATAGCGGATGAAGTCGGTGAGCGGCTCCAGCAGAGCCTGAACCGGGCGGAACGTGCCGATCAGCAGACCGATCGGCATCGCAATGACGGCCGACAGACCCCAGCCGGCGGTGACCCGATAGATGCTGATCGCCATGTCACCGAGGAGATTGTCCTCCTCCAACCAGAGGAGCGTGCGCGCCCAGACGGACCCAGGCGCCGGCATGAACACCTTCTCGACCCAGCCCGAATTGGCGATGCCCCACCACAGCAGGATCGGCGTGAGGAGACCGACCGCCGCGAACATCCAGTAGCGGCGCTGAGTCATGGGCCCGCGGATCGACCACAGGCTCGGACGTGCGGTGACTGTCGTCATGCTGGCTCCCCGCCGCTCACTTGCCCGCGACTTCCCGGACCAGGCTCGGATCCAGTGCCTTGGCGAATTCCGCCTTGCCTTCGATCAGCTTGTTGTCCTCGAGGAACTTGACGATCGTGGGCGCCGCGCCGATCAGCGTCTTGGTGCTGGAGGCATCGGTGCCGAAGGCCTCCAGATTCTCCTTCTGGCCGAAGAAGCGGGTACCCGGGAGGAACACCTTGTACTCCTCGGGCGTGAGACCGACGATCTTGGCCATGATCTTCACGGCCTCGTCGGGCTGCTCGCGCAGCAGCTTCTCCACGTCGTACCAGGCCTTCACCATGCCGATGAAGTCCTTGCGGTGCGCGGCGAGCGACTTCTCCTGCGCCACGAGCAGATCGGGCACGAGACCCGGAATCTCCTTGGACGAGAACAGCGGCTTGCCCTTGCCGGAGAGTTCGATCTTGTTGACCCAGGGGTTCCACACGACGGCGGCATCCACACGGCCGCTGATGAAAGCGGCGGCGGCATCGCCGGCGGACATGTTGAGAATCTTCACGTCCTTGCCGGTCATCTTGTTGCGGTTCAAGGCGGTGGCAAGGAGGAAGTGCGACACGCTGAACTCTTCCAGCGCCACCGACTTGCCTTTGAGGTCCTTGAAGCTCTTGATCTTGGGACCGGTCATCAGGGCATCGTTGCCGGCCGAGTTGTCGTTGACCAGCACGACCTTCAGCGGAATGCCCTTAGCGAGCGGCGCCATGGTGTCGGACCAGGTCTGGCAGTTGGCGTCCACCTGACCGGCCGAGAGCGCCGAGATCGAATCACTGTAATTGGGAAACCAGATGAGCTTCACGTCGGCGCCGTGCTTCTTGAAGAAGCCCTTCTGCTCGGCGATGGCCCACGCGACCCAGCCGGGCCAGTCGCTGTAGCCGACCTTGATCTCCGCACGCACGGTGGCGGGCAAAGCGGCGAGACACGTGGTGGCGGCGAGAAGAGTCGCCGCGAAGGCGCGACGCAGGGGACTGGCGGTATGCATGAGCTACTCCCTTCAGGATTCGAGACGCGAGAGGGCACCAGTACCACTCGGCCTCCCGGGCTTTTATCCCTCCGTGGAGCCCCGCCCATGAGCGCGGGACCGTCGGCTCTCGGACCAGTCAGCGGTTACCCGCCCGGAACCCTAGCCGACAACGACAAGAGCGAGTGTTGGCAGATCGCTCCTCTCGAGAGCCCTCTTCGCAATGCGTATGCCATCGTTGATTTGGTTGAGGATTTTGGTTAGGTGCGGGCTAGAACAGGATCCACCAACCGGAATGCGCCTCATGTTGGTGCGATCGGACATTCGCCCAGTCCGTTTCGGTGCGCCGCGCCGGCGCCACCACCACGCACAGCGATCGCGCACAGCATGCAACGGGCGCACCGAAGCGATGCGCATAGCGTGAACAAGGTATGCCGAGACCGAAACAACCCATCTCGTAAGTCGCTGTTTCCGCTAACGACCAAGGCGACGAAAGCTTCGTGGAAGGGTATGGCATCGGGATTGCACTGAAGCACCACAGACGGTGAGCAGTCTCGCGCCCATTTGCGGGACGTCGTCCAGGGAAGCTAGGGTTCCGGCGTTCGCAAGCGAGCGTGTCTGGTCCGAGAGCGTCCCGGCCTCGGCAGCGCGGAGGCTCCACGGAGGGACAAAAGCCCGGGAGAGCGAGACTGCTCTTTCATGCTTTTCACCTCCGCCAGGGAGTCCTCACATGTCAGTGCTTCGGTCCAGCCTCAAGCGTGGCGTCGGCGTCATCGCCGCCTTCGGTGCCCTCGCCGCTTCCTTCGCCGCCCAGGCCGCCACTGCCGCAAAGATCGGCACCGTCATCTGGATCGGGTATGGCCCCTTCTACGTCGCCGATCAGCTCGACCTCTTCAAGAAGTCCGGCGTGAAGGTCACCATGCAGGTGTTCAACGACCCGGCCCTGATTCCGCCGGCCGTGACGGGTGGCTCGGTGGACGGCGGCATGATCACCTACGATCAGGTGATCAGTTCCGTATCCAAGGGCTCGACGATGAAGGTCGTGATGCCCATCGACTACTCGAACGGTGGCGACGCGATCGTGGCCACGAAGGACATCACGTCGATCGCCCAGTTCAAGGGCCAGAAGATCGCCTTCAATCCGCTGTCCCCGTCGGACTTTCTGCTGTCGTACGCGCTACAGACGAACAAGCTGTCCGAAAAGGACGTGAAGCCGGTCAACATGCCGCCCGAGGGCGTGCCCGCTGCCATGGCCTCCGGCGGCGTGAAGATCGGCGTCACCTACGAGCCGAGCGTTTCCGAGATCGTCGCGATGGACGGCGGCAACAAGTACCACGTGATCTACTCCACCAAGGACGCCCCGGGGCTCATCACCGACGTGCTGGTGTTCAAGAGCGAGGTCATCAAGAAGAATCCCGCGCTGGTGAAGGCGCTGATCCAGGGCTACATCGACGGTCTGGACTACATGAAGAAGAACCCTGCCGAAGCAGCAAAGATCATCGGCAAGGTGATGGGCATCAGCGACAAGGAAGTCCTGGAACAGATGACTGGAGTCTTCAATCCGACCTTCCCGGAGTTCGCCAAGGTGTTCGCCAAGAGCGCCGACACCGTCTCGCTGTTCACGAGCGGCGCGGTGATCTCGAAGATCCTCAAGGCCAAGGGCGAGATCAAGACAATCCCCAAGACCGAGGACACGTTCGACGACTCCATCGCTCGGTCGATGGGCCTCAAGTGACCGCAACAACGCTTCCGTCCCTGTCGCACCGGAGATCCGCATGAAAGTGTTCCGCTCCCCCGGCGGCGCATTGCCGAACATCGTCGCGCTTTCCTACACACTGGGCGGATACGCCACGGGCGTGTGGCTCCTTACCGCAGACAGCTGGGCGTGGAACGCGCTCGGCGTGCTGCTGACGGGCCACACGCTCATCTTCGCGGCGTATTTCATCCACGAGTTCGCGCATCAGGCCATCTTCCGAAACGCCGAGACCAACAACCGCTGGGGCGCGCTGATGACGTGGATCACGGGGAGCTGCTACGCCACGTTTTCCGCCCTGCGACGAAAGCACATGCGCCATCACCTTGACCGCGCGGACGTCGTCACGCTCGACTACAAGCAGCTGCTGGAGAACTCGCCGAAGTGGGTGCCGCGCCTGGTGCTCGCGCTCGAATGGGCGTACGTGCCGGCCGTCGAGTTCATCATGCACGGCTACGTGATGGTGCTGCCCTTCCTCAAGAGCGAACGGCGCGCCGAGCGGCCGCGGCTAATTGTCGTGACGCTCGTCCGCGTCGCCCTGTTCTCGGCGCTCGCCTGGGTGAGCGTCAAGGCGCTGGTCCTGTATCTGGTCGCCTACATGATCATGCTGCACGCGCTGCGCTTCGCGGACGCCTACCAGCACACCTACGATGCCTTTGCCGTGCTGGAAGGCGGCGCCATTCCCGCGGACAAGGTGCGCGACCGCGACTACGAGCAGCTGAACACCTATTCGAACCTCGTGTCGGTGGCGCATCCCTGGCTCAATCTGCTCCTGCTCAATTTCTCCTATCACAATGCGCACCACGAGCGGCCCATCGTGCCATGGCACGACCTGCCGAAACTGCATGCGGATCTGTTCCCGGGTGAGTACAACCAGGTCATTCCGATGTGGGACCTCCTGCGCGGCTATCACCGTGACCGGCTGAAGCGCATCACGTCAGACGACTACGGCGAAGTCGGCACTGGCCCCGGCAAGGCCGATCGGTTCCTCGGTGCGGTAGGGGTCTCGTTCCTCACCGCCGTGTAGGGATCGCAGATGGCGCTGAATCCGGGTGGGGCGATGCCCTCCGCCGTTCTCGACTACGGGTTGCGCGATGTCCCGGTGGTGGTCACTGGAGCAGCGACCGGCATCGGGCTCGGCATCGCGACCGCCTTCGCCCGGCAGGGCGCCCACCTTGCTCTCGTCGATCGCGATTCGGAGAGAATCCAGGCAGCGGCAGCGTCCCTGCGCGAATTCTCCGAGGTGCATGCATTCACGGCCGACCTCAACGATGAAGCCGACGTCGGCGAACTCGCCGCGGATCTCGCAGCGGTGCTCGGTTCCGTCTCGGTCCTCGTCAACAACGCCGGCACCGAGTACCCCACCCCGATCGACGATCCGTCGCCCGAAGCCATGGGCCGCTGGCAATGGCTGGTCGACAACAATCTGCTGTCGATGGTGCGCGTGACGCGCGCCCTGCTTCCCCTGATACCGGAAGGCGCGTCGATCGTGAACCAGGCCTCCATGTGGGGGCACTCGGCGGTCGGGGGATTCTCCGCATACATTTCCACCAAGCACGCCGTGATCGGACTCACGAGATCTCTCGCCTGGGAGCTCGCCCCGCGCCGCATCCGCGTCAATGCCGTGTGCCCGGGCTGGGTACGGACCGAAGCCGCGATGCGCTCCCTTGCTGCCATGGCCAAGGAGCGCGGCGTATCGGAAGACGCGATGCTCGCCGAGATCGTCTCCGCGCAGCCGCTGCCGACGCTGCTGGAACCCGCGGACATCGCGGACGTGTATCTGTTTCTGGCTTCCCAGGGAGCCCGCGCGATCACCGGGCAGTCGATCGTCGTGAGCAACGGCGAGCTGATGCATTGATGGCCACCCTACCGCGCCCGCTCGAAGGCCGTGTCGCGCTCGTCACCGGTGCCGCCACGGGGATCGGTCGCGCCACCGCTCTGGCCCTCGCAGCTGCAGGCGCTCGCGTGGCGGTGGCACACCATCGGCAGGACGATCTCGCGTGCAAAGTCACCGGACACATCGTCGACGCCGGAGGCCTTGCACTCGCGTTCGATGCCGACGTGACCCGCACAAGCGAAGTAGAGGACATGGTGCAGGCGGCGGAGTCGGCTCTCGGCCCGCTGGACATCGCCGTCCATTGCGCCGGCGTCATTCAGGAACGGGCGTTCCTCGAGACCACCGACGAGGACTGGGACTTCGTGGTGGGCGTGGATCTCAAGGGCGTGTTCACCTGCTGCCGTGCCGTGCTTTCGCGCATGGCGCCACGGGGCCGGGGCAGTGTGATCAACGTGGCCTCCGAACTCGGCTTTCTTGGGCGCGCGCAATATGCGCCCTACTGCGCCGCCAAAGCCGGGGTCATCGGTCTCACACGATCTCTCGCCCGGGAGTTCGCTCCTGCCATCCGCGTGAACGGCATCGCACCGGGCCCGATCGACACACCGATGCTCTCCCTCGACAACATGAGCCCCGACGTTCTCGAGATGGAGCGCGCCATTCCCGCAGCCCGCGTCGGTCGCCCCGAGGAGGTTGCCGCCGCCGCGGTGTTCCTGGCGAGCGATGCCGCCAGCTTCTTCTACGGACAGATCCTCGGCCCGAACGGCGGGGCGTTCATGGGGGGATGAAAGGGGGAAGGGGGAAGAGGGAAGAGGGAAGAGGGAAGAGGGAAATTGGACAGGGGCCATGGGGAAGTTCCGCGACTCGTAGCCCGGACGAGCACCGTAAGGCGCGACTCCGGGGCACCGCCGCAATCTCCGCCACCGCGCCCCGGAGTCGGGGCCTTCGCCCCTCGTCCGGGCTACAGCCGCCCGTGTAGGCCGGACGAGCACCGCAAGGGGCGACTCCGGCGCAGCGCCGCAATCTCAATCACAGTTTCCCGGAGTCGGAGCCTTCACCGCCCGTCCGGGATACGACCTCCCGTGTAGCCCGGACGAGCACCGCAAGGGGCGACTCCGGGGCAGCGCCGCGCGTTACATCCCGAACGCGGCTGCCGCCCGATCGATCAGCGCCTCGAACGCCTCCCGCAAACGCGGCGACATCCGAATGAGGCGCGAACGGCCATCGTCGGGATTGTCGAGTTCCTCCAGATACCCCTCGTCCACGGCCCGCTTCACGTACTTCATCGCGGTCTGCACACCCACGCCCTTCACGTAGCCGTAGGCATCCGTCTTGGGCACGGCGGCATCGGTTCCACGCAACCACAACTCGGTAAAGAGCCGCGAGAAGTACAGATCGCTGAGGCCGGTCTCGCGAAAAGTCTCCAGCCAGGCCTCGTCGAGTTCACGCATCGCCAGCAGGAAGCGGCCACGCCGTTCCCGCGTGCGCACCGAAGCGGAACCGCGAGGCCGAGGGAGCGCACCAGAGTCAATCATGCCGACGCCCGAAACGGACCGGGTCAGCCGCTTGGCTTTCGGCACATTCGTCAAAGCGGTCATGGACTTGCGCACGACCTGCCCGCGCCCCGCCCGAGCGGAACGAAAACTGCTTACATTTTTGGAGGTATTTTTCGGCATGACGGCAGTCACCTTAGCCCCATCGCCGCACACGATCAAGCACGGAGTGCCGTTCATGAGTGAAGTGACCCACCAGGGATTGATGCGCGAGCGCGAGGGTGTGATTCCCAACGTCCTGGCCATCGGTTACGCGATCCTCGGACACCTCGGAGGGCTTGCCCTCCTGATGTCCGGCTCGCTCCCGGCCGCGGCTGTCGGGGTACTGCTGACCGCCCACACCATGGTCGTGGCAGCCTACCTGATCCACGAGGCTGCCCACTACACGCTGTTCCGCTCGCCCGACGCCAACCGGCGTATCGGCGAGGTGATGGGCTGGATCTGCGGTGCCGCCTACGCGTCTTTCGAGCGAATCCGCCACATGCACATCCGCCACCATCGGGACCGTGCGGACGTCACGGTGTTCCCGTACAAGAAGCTCCTGCTCCGCCACGGCTGGCTGCGGCGACTCGTCTTCGCGCTCGAGTGGTGCTATGTGCCTGCCGTCGAGATGATCATGCACGCGCAGCTGCTGGTGCGTCCCTTCATCCGTCCTGCCGAGCGCAGCCGTCGCACGCGGGTCGTGGTCGTGCTGCTGTCCCGCCTCGCCCTGTTCGCGGGGCTGTTCATCGTCTCCCCTTTCGCACTCATCGGCTACGCGCTTGCGTACTGGCTGCTGCTCACCACACTCAATTTCTTCGACGCGTTTCACCACACGTTCGATCAGTACTTCACGGACGACGAGCATGTGACCGTGCCGATGAACGGACGCGATCGTGCATTCGAACAGGCGAACACCTACTCGAACGTGATCTCGACCCGGTATCCGTGGCTCAACCTGCTCACCATCAATTTCGGCTACCACAACGCCCACCACGAGCGGGCATCCGCGCCCTGGTACCGCCTGCCCGCGCTGAATGCCGAGCTGTTCGGGACGGCACCGCGCGAACTGCTTCCGCTGCCGGAACTGCTGCGCACCTTCCATCGGCACCGCATGCACCGCATCCTCGACGATGACTACGGGGCGGTCGTCGGGCTAGACAAGGGGCGTGCCGACGGCTTCATCGGGGCCCACGGCGTGTCCTTCCTCACGGTCGTGTGAAGTGACGTCCACGGCCGGCGGCCGGCAGGGCTTCGCGGTCGGCATGCTGCTGCTGAGCGGCCTCATGTGGGGCACGACGTGGCTGCCGCTCAAGCACTTCGCGGCCTCCGGCCTGACAGGGCTCACGATGACGATGTGCACCTACGGACTCATCGGTGTGATCGGCCTTCCGTTCATCTTCCGCGAGCGCCGGCAGTGGATGCAGCAGTGGCGGCTCCTGCTGGGCGCGGCAGTCTTCGGCGGCATGGCCAACGCCTGCTTCGTGACGGCGCTGATGTACGGCGAAGTGTCACGGGCGATGCTGCTGTTCTACCTCACGCCGCTGTGGGGCATCCTCGGCGGCAGGATCTTCCTGGGCGAGACAGTCAGCCTTGGGCGGGCCGCCGCCGGCGCCCTGGCCATCGCAGGCGCCGTGCTCGTGCTGGGTGGGCCGCAGACGCTGCTGACACCACCGCACCTGCTCGACGTCCTCGCTGTCGGCGCCGGGATCTTCTACACGTCCCAGAATCTCTGCGCCCGCGGGGCTGATCGCATCCCTGTGGCCACGAAGACTTTCGCGGCGTTCGTCGGCTGTGGTGCCGTCAGTGCGCTGCTCCTTCCCATCGCCGGTCACGCGTTCCCGGACATTTCCGCTCTGTTGGCGATACAGCTGGGCCTGTTCGCCGTCCTCTGGCTGACCGGTGCGATGTGGACTCAGACCTATGGCGTCACCCATCTGGAAGCCGGCCGCACCGCGGTGCTCACCATCTTCGAACTCGTGGCCGCCGTAGTCACCGCGCTCTGGATCGGTGGTGAACGGCTCCCTGCGATCGGCTGGGTCGGCGCCGCCCTCATCGTGACGGCCGCGCTGATCGAAGCCCGCCCGACAACCCCTGATATCACCCCGAAGAAGGAGGTGCCCGCATGAAGCCCATCCACATGAACCGCCTGAGCTGGCCCGACTATCGCGATCGCGTGCAGAAAGAGGGCGCCACGGTGTTCCTTCCCTGCGGCGCCACGGAACAGCACGGGCCGCACCTGCCGCTGGGCACCGATCATCTGCTGAGCGCGGCGGTCGCCGAGAGTGTCGCGGCGCGTATCGACGGCATCGTCGCGCCCCCGCTGGCCTACGGGTACAAGTCGCAGCCCAAGTGCGGCGGCGGTCAGCACTTCTGCGGGACCACCAGCCTCGATGCCGCCACCCTCATCGGACAGGTACGGGACACGGTCCGCGAGTTCGCGAGACACGGCGTGAAGAATCTCGTGCTGTGCAACGGTCACTACGAGAACCAGTGGTTCCTGACCGAAGGCATCGACCTCGCCATCCGCGAACTGGGCGCCAACCCGCCCATCAAGGTGATGCGGATGGAGTACTGGGACTTCTTCACGACGCCGACCCTCGATCGCATCTTCCCCGAAGGTTTCCCCGGCTACGCGCTGGAGCACGCCGCCGTCCTCGAAACATCGATGATGCTGCACTACCACCCCGACCTCGTGCGTCTCGACCTCATTCCGGACGACGGCCCCGCCGACTTCCCGCCGTACGACCTGTACCCGCCGAACACGGAATGGGTCCCGCCCAGTGGCGTGCTGTCTTCCGCAAAGGCCGCCACGAAGGAGAAGGGCGGATGGATGGTCGAGGAACTCACCGACCGCATCGCCGCCACGCTGCGCAAGGAGTTCGGATGAGCACCGTCTCCTTCGACTGGCAAAGCACGGCGCTCATCGTCATCGACATGCAGCGCGACTTTCTCGACCCCCGGGGATACGCGGCCATCGCAGGGCTGGACATCAACCTGCTACGCAAGGCGATTCCGGGCGTGGCGAAGATTCTGCAGGCCGCACGCGAAGCCGGCATCGTCATCGTCCACACGCGTGAAGCCAACGCGCCGGACCTCTCCGATGTGCCGCCCGCCTTCCTGGAAGCCACCGCGCGCACCGGGGCGCCGGTGGGCAGTGCCGGCCCGCTGGGCAGACTGCTCATCCGCGGCGAGTACGGCGCGGGCATCGTGGACGAGCTGGCGCCCCGCGAAGGCGAGATCGTGATCGACAAGCCGGGCTTCTCTGCCTTCGAGGCCACGGCGCTGGGGTCGATGCTGACCACGCGCGGCATTCGCACACTGATCCTCTGCGGCATCACCACGGAAGTGTGCGTGAGTTCCACGCTGCGCACGGCCATCGATCGCGGGTTCCGCTGCATCACGCTCCACGATGCATGTGCGTCTGCCTACCCCGACCTCCACGATGCCGCAATGCGCATGATCCAGGTGGAAGGCGGAGTGTTCGGCCACGTCGCCGATGTCGCCTCGGTGGCGCGTGTGCTGGAGGAGGTCTGACATGACCGTCCCGCTACGTCCAGGTCGCAAAGGCGTCCGCCTCACCGCGCTGCTAACGGGCACCCATCGATACGAGAAAACGCTTTCCACCCGCAATCGCGGGCACGGGGTGATCGTGCAGGCGCCGATCCTCGCGTACCTCGTCGAGACGCCGAACGGTCGAATCCTCTACGACGTGGGCTGCGACTACTCGAAGATCGCCGAGCCGGCCAGACGCGCACAGTACTTCTCGCCGGAGACCTTCACTTACGGTGCGCCCGACATGGACGAGTCCCAGCGCCTTCCCTCGCACTTCTCGCGTCTGGGACTGACGGCGAAGGACATCGATGTCGTATTCCTCGGCCATCTGCATTTCGACCACGCCGGTGGTCTGTGCGACGTGCCGGGGTGCGAGGTGCACGTTCAGGCCGACGAACTCGCGGCAGCGCGTGCGCAGGAGGACATGGGCTACTTCGCGGATGACTTCGCGGGGCCGATCGACTTCCGGGAGCAGCATGGCGAATACGACGTCGCGCCCGGTGTCCGAGCGGTCGCGACGCCCGGACACACCGCCGGTCACATGTCCCTGCTCGTCGAGCTTGCGGAAGGCCCGCCCATCCTGCTGTGCGGAGACGCCGCAGACCTCACAGAGAACCTCGAGCACGAAGTCGCTCCCGGTCTGTGCTGGCGGGAACGCGAGGACATGGCCGTCGCCAGTATCCGGAAGCTGAAGTCGCTCGCCGCCGAGACTGGTGCACAGCTCTGGCCAAATCACGATCTCGCGTTCTGGGGCGGCACGATGGCCGCTCGGGAGTGGCATTGAGCGGGCGTGAGCCACGCGGAGTTTCCCCGGACGGAGTTCGGGCTACGGGAGTGTGCGACACCGGGTCGCGATGAACGAATCGATGGGGCTCGGGACTTCCCCGGACGGAGTCCGGGCTACGTGGGCGTGCGACACCGGGTCGCGATGAACGAATCGATGGGGCCCGGGATTTCCCCGGACGGAGTCCGGGCTACATGAGTGTGCGACACCGGGTCGCGATGAACAAATTTCTGTAGCCCGGGCTCCGCCCGGGTCGCTGACAACTGTCTTGCAGTGGATTCCTGGAGAACGCAGATGAGAAGACGCAACTGGGTGAAGTTCGCCGCCGTGACCCTGACGGCAGCCCTCGCACTTGCCGGCCCCACCGGGGCTTCGGCCGCGGGAGAGAAGAAGATCAAGCTCGGCGTGGTGACGTGGATCGGCTACGGGCCCCTCTACATCGCCGAGACGCTGGACTTGTGGAAGAAGTACGGCCTCAAGGTGAAGTTACAGAACTTCACGGACCCGGCACTGCTGCCCGGCGCCATCATGGGTGGTGCGCTGGACGGCGGCTTCATCACCTACGACCAGCTCGTCGGCCAGGTGGCCAAGGGCGACACGATGAAGGCGGTCATGCCGCTCGACTTCTCCAACGGCGGCGACGCCGTCGTCGCGACGCTGGACATCAAGGACATCGCCGGCGTCAAAGGTCAGAAGGTCGCCTTCGCGCCCCTGTCACCGTCGGACTTCCTCCTGTCCTTCGCCCTGCGCAAGCAGGGTCTGAAAGACTCGGATATCCAGGCGGTCGGCGCAGGGCCCGAGGCCGTGCCGGCTGCCATGGCTTCGGGACAGGTGAAGGTCGGCGTCACCTACGAACCCATGGTGTCGCAGATCACCTCGAGCGAGGGCGGCAAGAAGTTCCACGTGATCTACTCCTCCAAGCAGTCTCCGGGTCTGCTGTCCGATGTGCTCGTGTTCACGGACAAGTCCATGAAGACGCGCCAGGACATGATCAAGGCGGTGATGCGCGGCTATCTCGACGGGCTCGACATGATCCGCAAGAAGCCGAAGGACGCCGCCAAGATCATCGGCAAGGCATTGGGCATCAGCGAACAGGAAGTGCTGGAGCAGCAGCAGACCATCTACGCGCTCTCGCTTCCGGAGATGCTCACGGCGTTCACGAAAGCGCCCGTGCCGGAGTCGTTCTACACGGCGTGCGCCGCCATCGCCGACATCCTGCAGACCAAGGGGCAAATCGCCAAATCGCCGGCGTGCGAAAACACCATGGAGACGCGCTTCATCCAGGCGCTGCTGGCGAAATGAACGCCCAGGTGCCACCCGGGTACGTCGGGCTCTGGAAGCGGACTTTGCTTCGGACGCCGACGGTCGTCGACACGGCTTCGACCGTTTACTGGCTGCAGACGCCGCGGTGGCACTCGGACATCCGGATTCCGGCCAGCCGCAACGCCCATGCGACGGCGGGGAGTCTGGCGGAGGCAGACCGATCGTGTCTGGACGCCCTCGCCGGTCAGCAGGGGTTCGCCGGCGTGACCGTGGTCGAGGGCGACCTCTGCCGATGGGAGCGGCGTGTGGACTTCCAGCCGCCATCGGGCTTCAACGACGTCGGCCGCATGGAGTTCGAGACACCGGACCTCATGCGGGAGTACGGCGTGGAACAGGACTACTTCGAGATCTGGGAACGCGTGTCCGGCAGCACGGGGCAATCGCTTGCCCTCGAGAAGGAAGGCGAGATTCCGGTCTACCTCACCCTGACAGGCGAGTTCGCGATGCGAGTGCGTCCGCGCCGATCACGACTGGGGCCGGCCACCAGCCTCCGGTCCTGGCTGGGCTCCGTGGATGAGGACGAGGCCCGTGCCCTGGTCGACTTCGAGATCAGCCTCGCCCAGCGCAGCCGCGAGGGTGTCTGGCGCGTCCTGTACTCCACGTTCCCCTGGCTGGAAGGCCGTTCACTGGCAGACGCCGATGTCCTGGATGCGGCAGTGGCGGGCGGGCTCGAACTTCATGCCCGCCACTGGCGCGTTCTGGGATGACCGATCAGCGTTGATTCGAGGAGCGGCGCAGGCCCAAGGCCAGAATCAGAGCACCGACCCCGAACATGGCGTACGTCGACGGTTCAGGAATGGGCGCAAGCGTGAGTTCCAGCTGGGGGCGGAGGAAATCCTGCGAGGTCTCCCGGCTGTAGATGCGTCGCGCACTCCGCGCGTTGGTCTCGTCACCGATCAGCGCCCAACCATAGTTGGAAGCAGGGTTCGCGAGCCAGTCGTTGAGATCGCTCACCATCCCAGCACCGGTCCAGCTGTAGCTCCCGGTTCCACCGAGGACCGTGGAAGCACTGGCATCAGTGTCGTAGCTCGCGCCCGGCGTTGTCCACGCCGAGGTGGCATCGCCGAAGAACCTCAGCGTCCACGTGGCCTCGCCGTCGGCCGCCTGGTCCCCGCCTCCCGAGCCGCCCGGATTGGAACCGCCCTCACCCCAGGACTGAGTCACGCGATGGAGCGTGGCCGGCGCCGTGAAAGCGCCCGCCGCCACGCGGTTGACCACGACCGTCAGCGACGCGTCGATCACCTTCATGCCAGCATCGATGGCAGACAGGTCGAAGCGCAGCAGGCTGCGCCGAATGGAACTCCCCGCCGTGTTGCCGATAAAGAGGTCGCCCGCCCCGCTGGCGTAGTTGACTTCGTCGCCGAAGAGGGAGGTGTCTTGCGACGGCTTGAGGACTATCACGTCGGCGAGTGCCGAGGATGCCGCCACGCCCATCAGGACTGCAGGAAGCGCCATGACGACGCTTCTCAAGCACATTGTTGGCATTTGTAGGTCTCCTTTAGCAGCCGCTGTCGCAAGACCGGCTGCTTATCGTCTGTTTCAGTCCGGCGCGGCCTCGCGGACCGCGCCGGGAACAGCCAGGCTCAACCGCGACGACGGCGTGCCACCAACCCCAGCAGACCGAGACCGCCCAGCACCATGGCATAGGTACCGGGTTCGGGAATCGGTGCCGTGTAGGCCAGATCGTCCATCACGACATAGGGCGCCGTCACTACCAGGTAGCCGATATCGGCAGACGAACGGGAGATGCCGTAGAAAGCGCCTTCGTTCACGCCGTCCGGCGTGCCGATCGTGACGCTGTGACCCTCGAGCACCGCGCCATCCACATCGAGTGCGAGAAGCTGAAGCGGATTGCCGGCAGGCGCCGTGAGGTAGTTGAAGAAGGCGCCGACGGACGCCACCGACTGTCCCTTGAACGAAACGATCATGCCGCCCACGGCCGAGTCGTGGCCCGCGAACGTCTTGCCGAGGCTCCAGAAGCCGTTGTCGCCGAGCGCCCAGAACGCGGGGGCGCCGACTTCCAGCGTGCCGGGTGGCAGGCCGAAGCCCGTGAGCCGCACATCGTCGTTGAGGTCGACCGGACCCGGGCCGCCGATGATGGTCTCGAAGTCGATGGTCGTGTCGGGGGAGAAGGACGTGACGAGCGCCGCCTGGGCGGCACCGGAAGCCACCGCGATCACGGTGGCCGCGAGGAAGGACTGAATGGTTTTCATGAAACTGTCTCCTGAATCCTGATCTGTGCTTTAGAGTCCGCCGACGATGCCGCCGTCTTCCCGCGTGATGACGACGACGGAGGAACGAGGACGGCTCTTACCGGGGGTATTGGGAACCGGCTGCCCGGCGCTGTTGGTCGTGAACTGGTTTTGCGGCCAGTTGCTGAACTGGTCCGGGTCCGACGCGAGCGAGTCTTCGCCCGGGTGTTGGATGCCGCAGAAGAGCGCGCGGCCATCCGGCGTGGACACCACACCCGTCACTTCGCAGTTGCGCGGGCTCGTGAGGAAGCGGCGGATCTCTTTCGAGTTCGGATCCGCGCACAGCATCGAGTTCGAGCCGATGTTGCGCCAGTCGCCCGAGGCGTCGCCGGCCTGGTCGGTCTGGATCCACATACGTCCGAAGTGATCGAACCAGAGGCCGTCCGGCGCACCGAAGTCCGCGCCATTGATGTTGCCGACGTAACCGTCGTGACCGGCGGCGGTGTACGAGGCGCCCAGCGTCTTGGTCGTCAGCTTGTCGCCGCACTGCACGAAGATGTCCCACTCGAAGCCGAGGGCACGAACGCTGTTGCCGTCCTCACGCCAGCGGATGATGTGACCGTAGTCGTTGTCGGGCCGCGGGTTCGCCGCGTCGACGGGCGGGTTGGCCGATGCTGCCCCCGTGGAACCGTTCGGATTGTTGGAAGACACCGGCGTATTGCCGCGACGCGAGTTGTTGGTGAGCGTGCAGTAGACCTCCAGCGGCATGCCGGGACCGTAGCTGTACAGGCTGCCCGGGCGACCCGCGAACGAGTACGTGCGAAGCGCCGTCCACTCGGGGCGGTCCATCATGGTGGCACCCACGGCGTCGGCGGCCATGCGTGTCTTGATGAGGATGAGCGCCTTCACTTCGGCGTCCGTCGCGGCGGCGAACTCGGGGTTCTCGCGGAGCGGCTTGCCGTCGAGGGCGATGGTGCCGGGCTCCAGGGCCACCCACTCACCGCGGAACGTGTTGGCCTTGCCAGCCACGGCATTCGAGGTGAATCGCGCGACGTACAGGATGCCGTCGTCGAGCAGATTCATGTTGGCGGCACGGTTGCGGGGATTCCAGCGATTGGTGCAGACGAACTTGTAGATGTACTCGTTGCGCTCGTCGTCGCCCATGTAGAAGCCGACGGAGTAGTCCGGCCCCACCGCCACCTGCGCACTCTCGTGCTTGAAGCGCCCCATGGACGTCCGCTTGACGGGCGTGCTGGTCGGGTTGAACGGATCGATCTCCACCACCCAGCCGAAGTTGTTCTGCTCGTTGGGGCTCTTGCGGATGTCGAAGCGGTCGTCGAGCACGTGCCACTTGTAGCCGAACCCGCCGGCGTTCACACCGTAGCGGCGCTCCAGCTTCGTCGCGGTGAACGGGGCCGCGGTCGTCCCGAAGTAGCCGTTCCAGTTTTCCTCACAGGTGAGGTACGTGCCCCAGGGCGTGAAGCCGTGCGCGCAGTTGTTGAGCGTGCCGAACCCTTCGCGACCGTTGGTGGTCCCGTTCGCAACGGAGCCCGTGGGCGTGATGCTGTACTTCACGGCCTGCATGAGGGGGTGACCCGCGGCCGGCCCGGAGATCCGAACCGGCGTATTGCCGGTGATGCGACGACCGAACGGGGAGGACTTGTGCACGCCCCATTGCCCACCGGTCTTGCGCACTTCCACCACTGCGACGCCATGTGCCGCCTGACCCTTGCGGATCTTCTGGATGGTGAGCACGGACGTTGCGATGCCCTGGGTGGCATCCAGACCGTCGCTGTGAAGGATCGCGTCGTGCGTGTACTCGTGGTTGACGCAAAGCAGGCCGCGCTCGCTCGACTGGCCGGTCCCACCGGCAGTGGGGAACGCGAAGAAGTGCATGCCATCGTTGTGCATGCCGAACTGATGTTCCTGCGCAGCGGCGTCCTGCGAGGCGTCCTCGGCCCACGCCTGGCCCATGGCCGTGATGGGGTCGCCCCAGGCTGCCAGCAGTTCGACCTTGTACCCGGGCGGGACCGTGATCTTGTCGACGACCGGCGCCAGAGTCGGCGGGATGCTTTCGAAGCCGATACCGCCGAAGCCCGCGCCCGCGGGGATGGGGGCCGCTTCCACGGTATCGACGAGACCGCCGACGGTGATGCCGCCGATCGCGGCGAGCGCCGAGGCACCCACGCCGGACTTGATGAAGCTTCGGCGGGTGTCGTCAATACGGTCGAGCACTTCACGGATCGACTCGTTCCCGGACGGATTGATCGTGACGTCATTGGCGGGATGCTGTTTGCCTTTCATCTATCAGGTGCTCCGTAATGGATGGTTGGGGTCTCCGGAGTTGCTCCCTGTCTTCTCCGAGTTTTTTTTGACTTCGTCATCCGAGTGTCGCCGCGGCGTATTGCGTCCTTCGGTGCGCGACTCATACGCCACGCAGTCCAGTCAGATCATCGCGAAGGGCAAAAATGACGATCGGGTGACGAGCAGCTACCGGGCGGAGCTGGGTGAGCCTGCGTGAGGCGCCCGGGCCTCGCGTGCGGACCGGCATTCCGGGCCCGGCACGATGCGAGGACGGGCCGGCCATGAGGACAGGGCCATCGAGCCGCGGCAGGTATGGGCCTTGCTGCCTGAGGGACTTCCCTTGCTGAACCCCTGGCAACGAGCAACGCAACCCCATGAAAATTCATCCGGTAATCCTTTGCGGCGGCTCCGGCACCCGTCTCTGGCCCCTGTCGCGAAGCGCGTATCCCAAACAATTCCTGCGGCTCGCGTCCGACCACACCATGCTTCAGGACACTCTGAGGCGCCTCGACGGGCTCGACGGCGTCGCAGCGCCAATCGTCATCTGCAACGAGGATCACCGGTTCCTGGTCGCCGAGCAGCTCCGCGGGATCGGCTCGAAGCCGCATCTCCTGGTGCTGGAACCCATGGGGCGCAACACCGCGCCGGCCGTCGCCGCCGCCGCACTCGCCCTGGCGAACGAAGATCCCGAGGCACTGATGCTGGTGCTGCCGTCGGATCACGTGATCAAGGACATTGCGTCCTTCCATCGCGCGATCGGGCTGGCATCCGCCGCCGCCGAGAAGGGCATGCTCACGACGTTCGGGATCATCCCGGATGCCCCCGAGACGGGTTATGGCTACATCAATCGGGGCGCAACTGTGCCGCGGCTGGAGAGCACCTTTGCGATTCAACGATTCGTGGAAAAGCCGGACCAGCCCACAGCCCAGCGCATGGTCGATTCCGGCGACTACTACTGGAACAGCGGCATGTTCCTGTTCAAGGCCTCCGCGTTCCTCGAGGAATTGCGGACGCACGGCGCGCCCATCGTCGCTGCCGTGCAGGATGCACTGGACAAGGCGAAGACTGACATGGACTTCTGCCGGCTGGACAAGGCCGCGTTCGCCGGCTCACCATCGATCTCGATCGACTACGCGGTCATGGAAAAGACGGCCCGCGGCGCGGTCGTGCCAGTGAACATGGGCTGGAACGACGTGGGTTCCTGGGACGCCCTGTGGGACGTGCAGGACAAGGACGAGGGCGGCAACGTGTTCGACGGCGACGTGCTCGCCTCGGGCACGCGCAACTCGTACATCAAGGCCGAGAGCCGCATGGTGGCCGCCTTGGGCATCGAGGATCTCGTGATCGTGGAAACCGCAGACGCCGTGCTGGTGGCAAGCCGCAAGGCCGCGCAGGACGTGAAGACGCTGGTCGACAAGCTCAAGGCCGACGATCGCACCGAGCACGTGTTCCACCGGCAGGTGTTCCGCCCGTGGGGCTCGTACGAGGGCATCGATGCCGGTGGCCGCTACCAGGTGAAGCGTCTGACCGTGAACCCCGGCCAGAAGCTGTCACTGCAGTTGCATCACCACCGTGCCGAACATTGGGTCGTCGTGACCGGCACCGCGAAGGTGACGCGCGGCGAAGACGAGATCCTGCTGACCGAGAACCAGTCGGTGTACATCCCGCTGGGCGTGAAGCACCGCCTCGAAAACCCCGGCCTCGTGCCGCTGCAGCTCATCGAAGTGCAGTCGGGCAGCTACCTGGGGGAGGACGACATCGTGCGGTTCGAGGATGTGTATAACCGGGGATGAGTCGAATCAACGTGAAGGTGTGAAGGCGTGAAGGTGTGAAGACGTGGTGACGCGTCGCCACCTCTCGCGCCTGTCTTCACATCGTCCCGGAGTCGCGCCGAGGGCGCTCGTCCGGGCTACACGTCGAAGTCGACGCCTCCACGACTTCACGCCTTCACATCTTCACGACTTCACGGCTTCCCGATCAGCTTCCCCAGCTCCTGCTCGTTCACGCTGACGGGCGTCTTGTTCGTCATGAACGTGATGTAGGCGGCTTCGGTCTCCTGCGCACGGCGCAGGCGTAGCGCGGCGGCGATCTGGTCACGCACTTCCGGCAGGGGGCGCACGCCCTTCTCGCGGATGTCTTCGAGCCGGAGGATGTGCCAGCCCTGCGCCGTCTTGATGGGTCCGCCGACGTCGCCCTTCTTCAAGGCGCCCAGGGGGTCCCGCAATTCCGGGATCAGGCTCGCCTCGGCGACCCAGCCCATGTCACCCCCCTTGCCCGCGCTCTCGGCATGTTCCGACGATGCCTTGGCGAGGGCCGCGAAGTCCGCGCCACGCTTGCGGGCCTTCTCGTTCAGGTCGTTGATCTTCGCCTGGGCCTTCGCGAACGCGGCCTTGTCGGTCTCTGCGGGGGCCAGCACGAAAATCTGGGAGAGCTTGAACTGCCGCGGGACGATGAAGGAGTTCTGCGACTGATCATAGGCGGCGCGGATCTCGGCTTCGGCCGGATACGTCTCCGGGGGGCGCGACACGCTGTTCATGTAGCTCGACACGAGGGCCTGTTCGCGGGCGCGGTCCATCTGCGAGGCGACTTCCGGGCGCTTGTCCCAGGCCTTGCCGCGCGCTTCGGCGGCCAGCGCCTTTCGCAGCAGTTCGGTCCGCACGACGCGGTTGATCTCGTTGGGGGCCTGAGCGAGTTGCGCCTTCACATCGGGGCCGGCGGCATCGATGATGGCCTTCAGCTCTTCCACCCGAAGCTCGGCATCGCCCATCTTGGCCAGCACGCCGGCTGGCAGCTTGTCCTGCGCGGCCGCAGGGCCACTGAGGGCGAGCACACCGAGAATGCAAAGCAGATACCTCATCGAACGACTCCTTGAGTGACGACAGTGGACGGCAAGACGTGGACCGTAACGCGGGAATGTTACAGAAATCGGACAAAGCGACAGCATCCTGACACCTTTGCGTCAGGTGGCGCGGATAAGATGGCGTCATTTCGCTCAAAGATGCAAGGAGACTGCCATGGTCGGCGCCGATATCCGCTTCATCAACCCGCCCTCTCTCGCCAACTTCGGGACCTTCTCCCAGGTGGCTGTCGTGACCGGGGGCCGGACGATTCATATCAGCGGGCAGGTCGCGTGGGATCGGGACGGCAAGCTAGTCGCCCCCGGGGATTTACGGGCCCAGACCGTCAAGGTCCTGGAGAACCTTCGCGATGCGCTGGCTGCCGCGGGCGCGGGGTTCAACGACGTCGTCAAGTTCACGATCTACGTCGTGGACCTGCAGGCGGAAGACCGCGCCGTCATCTCCGAGATTCGCAATGGCTTCATCGATAAGGCCCGCCCGCCTGCGAGCACCATGATCGGGGTGTCGGCGCTCGTGGTGCCGGGGGCCCGGATCGAGATCGAGGCGGTCGCTGCGCTGCCCTGAGACCGCCGGAAACGACGACGCCCCTGCGGGCAGGGGCGTCGGGTTGCTGCGGTCGTGATCAGCGGGGATGGGCACCCGGACTCTCGCCTCGTCGGCGTCGGCGCCTGGCGAGGGCCACTACACCGAGGCCGATGCCGAGCATCGCGTACGTCTCCGGTTCCGGGATCGGCGCCGTCGCAATGCCGCCGGTGAAGTCTTCCGGCCGACCGCTGAAATCGAAGGGATCGAACGCGCCCACGATGGCCTGGCCGCCGTAACCGTAGAAGTCGGTGTCGGACGTGCCGCTGTAGAAGCCTTCGGCATCGAGGGTGTACTCGAGCCGGCGGGTCTGGCCGGCGCCCAGCAGGCCGAGGCCGAGCGTCTTGGCGTAGGCGCTATACGAAGCCCGGTCACCACCGTCGGAGATCTGGAAGTCCGACGCCGCGCCGGAGGTGCTGTAGGTGGCGTCGATGTTTTCCTGGAAGCCGTTGCCGGAATCGCCGCCGGAGCCCACGACATCGATGTCGAAGCCCCAAAGGGAGGTACCGCCCCAGGTGATGGAGCCCTTGAGGCTGGCGTCACCCTCGTAGCTCAACGGGTTGTAGCGGTCGATGCTGACCCGGCCTCCGCTGATGAAGAAACTGAACGAAAGATCGACGGCGGTGGGGCCGTTGTTCGTGACGTCCGCGACGTAGGTCAGCACGCTCCGCGCACGGGTCGCGTCACCCGCCAGGACACGCACGTTGGTGGTTCCCGTGGCGAGGTCGCCATAGAAGAACGAGTCGGACGAGAACGGACTGCCGGTGTAGACGGTGTCATAGATCGGCGAGGTGTCGGGCGGGGTGTTGGCCCCCGCCACCGGCGAGCCGCCGACTTCGATGAGTCCTGACATGGACTCGGCGACGGTCAGCTGAGCCGAGGCTGAGAAAGCCCAGCAGGCGGCTGCCACACCCAGGGCAATGCGATTGATAGCAAACATTTGAATTGTGGTCTCCATGGTGAAACTTGTCGTTGTGTGAAGTTTAGCGAGGGTGGCAAGCTAGCCGCAAGCAACTTCTGCAGCCTTGAATTGAGAGTGGGAACATGTCCCGAATCCTGATGGCCTGGGAGCTGGGGGGTGGCCTCGGCCACTCCGTGCCGCTTTCCCAGATCGCCACCGCCTTGCTCGACGGCGGTCACGAAGTCCATATCGCCCTGCGCGACCTGTCGACGGCGCACGGCGCGTTCGGCACGCTCGCACGGCGTTCCGGCCTCCACCTCTGGCAGGCGCCCCTGTGGCTCCCGACACTGCGCGGATTGCCGGAGGCTGCCACCTACGCGGAGCTGCTCTACCGGGCGGGGTATCTCGACCCGACCCGGCTTCTCGGTCTGGTCAGGGCGTGGCGGAGCCTTTACGACACCCTGCGCCCCGACGTTCTGCTGGTGGACCACGCCCCTACGGCGCTTCTTGCCGCCCGTGGACTCCCCTTTGCCAAGGCCACCATGGGAACCGGATTCTTCCAGCCGCCTCCGCAACGTCCGATTCCGCCGTTCCGGGTCTGGGAACGCGTCGACCCTCGCCGGGTCGAGCAGGCGGAGGACAAGGTGCTCGCGACGGTCAACACGGTGCTCGACTCCCTGGGGCAGGGACCCATGGGCGCACTGTCCCAGCTGGTGGAGGTCGACGAGAACTTCCTGCTCACCTGGCGGGAGGTGGACCATTTTTCGGCGCGGGCTGCCGATCCGGCCACCCATTACTGGGGATTGCTGCCGACGGCGTCCCACGGGGAGGCGGCGCAATGGCCAGAAGGGGATACGCCGAAAGTGTTCGCTTACCTCAAGGGGGAGTACGGCCCGGTGGAAGGGGTGCTGAAGGGCCTGCGCGAAGCGTCGGTGCGTACCGTGGCCTATGTTCCCCAACTGCCGCCCGAGGTCGCGAAGCGGGTCGCCTCCCCTCGCCTGCAGCTCTCCCCGAAGCCGCTGGACATGGCTAGCGTCTGCGCCCAGGCCGACGCGGTGGTGTGCAATGCCGGCTCCGGCACCGTGTGCACCGTCCTGCAGGCGGGCATCCCCGTGGTGCTGCTGCCCATGCACGCGGAGCAGCTGCTCTTCTCGATCAGGGTAGCCGAGTCGGGGGCCGGCGCCTGGCTCACGGAAACGGACGCCCGCGAGAAGACCGGGCGGACGCTAAACCGCATCCTGCGCGAACCCGGGTTCCGGGACGCCGCCCGGGCCCTGTCCGACAGGTACCGGCCCGATCGAGACCGCAACGTCGCGGTCGAGGTGGCGGCACGAATTGCGGAACTGGCACAGCGCCACGCGGGCTCAACGTGACCTGAGCGACTGCGCGGATCGGTTTCGCGGGCCGGCGGTCGCGCCGCGGGTTCTCATCGCCGCTGTCAAACGGTATCCTCACATCAATTTGACAACCCACCCCGGCCCGCCGACATGACGCCTCTGGACTCGCCCGTTTCGCTGCCCCCCTCCCGCGCCGCCGCCCCTGCCCCGACCGCGGAGCGATGGCCCGTGGCCGAAGTCGAAAAGCTGCTGGCCCTGCCCTTTCCGGAACTGCTGTTCCGGGCGCAGCAGGTCCACCGCGAGAACTTCGACCCGACGCAGGTGCAGCTGTCGACGCTGCTGTCCATCAAGACCGGCGGCTGTCCGGAGGACTGTGCGTACTGCCCGCAGTCGGCGCGCTTCGATACCGGCGTCTCCGACCAGGCCCTGCTGCCGATCGACCAGGTCGTCAGCGCCGCCCGGGACGCCAAGGCTGCCGGCGCCACTCGCTTCTGCATGGGCGCTGCCTGGCGCGGCCCCAAGCAGCGCGATCTCGAGCCGGTCCTGGACATGGTGAAGGCCGTGAAGGCTCTGGGAATGGAGACCTGCGCGACCCTCGGCCTGCTGAAGGACGGTCAGGCGGAGCAGCTGCGCGATGCCGGTCTCGATTACTACAACCACAATCTGGACACCTCGCCAGACTTCTACGGCGACATCATCTCCACCCGCACCTATCAGGACCGCCTGACCACGCTGGATCGGGTTCGCGACGCCGGCATCCACGTCTGCTGCGGCGGCATCGTGGGCATGGGCGAGGACACCCACGACCGCGCCGGGCTGATCGCCCAGCTCGCCAACATGGAGCCGTATCCGGAGTCCGTGCCCATCAACTCGCTCGTGCAGGTGGAAGGCACGCCGCTGCACGGCAGCCAGTCCGTGGACATCCTGGACTTCGTTCGCGTCATCGCCGCGGCGCGGATCACGATGCCCAAGGCGCACGTCCGCCTCTCGGCCGGCCGCACGCAGATGAGCGACGAGGCCCAAGCCCTGTGCTTCCTCGCGGGCGCGAACTCCATCTTCTACGGCGACAAGCTGCTCACGACGGGCAATCCCGAAGGCGACCGCGACCGCGCGCTGCTGCAGCGGCTCGGCATGCAGCCCGCCTAGGACGGGTTCGTGGATTTCGACGCCGCGCTCGCGGACCTCGAAGCCGCGGGCCTGAAGCGGCGCCGCCGCGTCGTGCGCGGACTGCAGGGTCCCGTGCTCGACGTGGACGGCGAGCCCATGCTCGCTTTCGCGTCGAACGACTACCTGGGCCTCGCTTCGCATCCGGAAATCATCGAAGCCACGATCGCCGCCGCAAGGCGCTGCGGAGTCGGTGGCGGGGCGTCCCATCTCATCTCCGGCCATCACGAAGAGCACGAACTCGCTGAGGAAGCGCTCGCCCGCTTCGTGGATCTGCCGCGTACCCTTCTGTTCTCGTCGGGCTACATGGCGAACACCGGTGTCATTCCGGCACTCGTCGGGCGCGGCGGCGCCGTGTTCTCCGACACGCTCAATCACGCCTGTCTCATCGACGGTGCACGGCTGTCGAGGGCTGCCGTGCACATCTATCCGCACGGGGATCTCGCCACGCTCGAGGCGATGCTCGCGCGCAATCGCACACCCGACAAGATCGTCATCACCGATGGCGTGTTCAGCATGGACGGCGACATCGCCCCGGTCCCCGAGATGATCGCGCTTTGCGAACGGCACGACGCGATGCTGCTCGTCGACGATGCGCACGGCTTCGGCGTGGTCGGCCCCGGAGGCCGCGGAACGCTCGCCCACTTCGGCGCGAAGTCCGAACGCCTGCTCTACATGGGCACGCTCGGCAAGGCGGTGGGCGTGGCCGGCGCATTCGTGGCGGGCAACGCGAGCGCGATCGAATGGCTCGTCCAGCGCACACGCACCTACATCTTCACCACGTCGATGCCACCGATGCTCGCCGCGGCGATTCGCGCCTCCCTCGACATCGTGGCGCGCGACGAATGGCGCCGGAAGCGCCTCGTCGAGCACGGCCGTCGACTGCGCGCCGGGCTGCAATGCCTGCCCTGGGCCCTGCCGACGACGCGTACTGCGATCCAGCCCGTACTGATCGGCAGCAACGCCGCAGCGCTCGCCGTCATGCGCGAACTCTGGGAGCGCGGCATCTGGGCCCCGGCGATCCGCCCGCCGACCGTTCCCGAGGGCACCGCCCGACTTCGCATCACCTTCTCGGCCGCCCACGAAGAGGCGCACATCGACCGCCTCGTCGGCGCGCTGCGCGAAGTTGCCGAGGTCTGCATCGCCGGCGCCGACGCGAACTGACCGATGCCCGGCAACGCGGAACTCGTCGCGCGCAGTCTGAAGTCCGTGTGGCACCCCGCCACGCAGATGAAGGCGCACGAAACCGTCCCGATGGTGCCGATGGTGCGCGGCGAAGGGCCATGGCTCTTCGATGCCGACGGCCGCCGCCATCTCGACGCCATCAGTTCCTGGTGGGTGAATCTCTTCGGTCATCGCGAACCGCGCATCGGCGGCGCCATCAAGGCGCAGCTCGACCGGCTGGAGCACGTGATCCTCGCGGGGTTCACGCACGAGCCGGTGGTGCGACTATCCGAGGAACTGTCCGCTCTCACGGGCGGGACGCTGGGACACGCGTTCTATGCGTCCGACGGTGCGTCGGCGACGGAGATCGCCCTCAAGATGAGCGCGCACTTCTGGCGCAATCACGGTCGCGCGGAGAAGAATCGCTTCGTGTGCATCGAAGGCGGCTACCACGGCGAGACGCTCGGTGCGCTCGCCGTCACCGACGTGCCGCTGTTTCGTCAGGCCTACGAACCGCTCGTGCGCGGCGCCCATGCCGTGCCATCGCCCGACGACCGCAACGCCGCGGGCAACGAGAGCCGGGAATCCGTCGCCCTCCGCGCGGCGGACGCGCTGGAGCGCTTTCTGGAGGCGCATGCGGACACGACTGCCGCAGTGATCCTGGAACCGCTCATCCAGTGCGCGGGCGGCATGGCGATGCATCATCCCGTCTATCTGCGCAAGGTGCGGGAGGCTTGCGATCGGCACTCGGTCCATCTCATTGCCGACGAGATCGCGGTGGGCTTCGGGCGCACGGGAACGCTGTTCGCCCACGAGCAGGCGGACATCCGACCTGACTTCCTGTGCCTGTCGAAGGGCATCACGGGAGGGTTTCTCCCGCTGTCGGTCGTGCTCTCGACGGACGCGGTGTACGACGCCTTCTACGACGACAGCGCAGCGCGAGCCTTTCTGCATTCCCATTCGTACACGGGCAATCCGCTCGCCTGCGCGGCCGCGCTCGCGGTGCTCGACATCTTCCGCACGGACGACGTCATCGCGACCAACCAGCAGAAAGCGACGCGCTTCGACGCCATCGCCGCGCCGCTGCGCGAGGACGAAAGGCTCTCGCACTTCCGCCGGACGGGCATGGTCTGGGCATTCGACGTCGCGGCATCGACGCGCGGTTTCGCCCGCCGCTTCACATCCGCCATGGCTCAACGCGGCGTGCTGCTGGTGCCGCTGGGCCGCACCGTGTATTTCATGCCGCCTTATGTGTTCGGTGACGAGGAATTCTCGATGCTGGTGACGGCGACCCGCTCGGCCCTGGACGAAGTGCTGACTCCGGAACGATGACACGCGGACTGTTCGTCACCGGCACCGACACGGAGGTGGGCAAGACGCTCGTCGCCGCGGCACTCGTGCACGCCTATCGCCGCACGGGCATCACGGCTGCCGGGATGAAACCGATTGCGGCAGGCTGTCAGGCGATCGACGGGAAGTGGCGAAACGAGGACGTGGACGCGATGCTCGACGCCTCGTCGCCCGGCATCGTCGTGGACGATATCAACGTGCATCTCTATCGCGAGCCGATCGCTCCGCACATCGCGGCGGCGCGCAGCGGGACGCAGATCGACATCCCGTCTATCGTCGCGCGCCACGCCCGACTCGCCGGCAAAGTGGATGCTGTAGTGGTGGAAGGCGCGGGCGGGTTTCTCGTTCCGCTCAATGAGCACGACACCTTCGCGGATCTCGCCATCGCTCTCGGTCTGCCGGTGGTTCTGACCGTCGGCATGCGGCTCGGCTGCATCAATCACGCACTGCTCACTCAGGAGACGGTCGTCGCACGTGGTCTGCCGTTCGCAGGATGGGTGGCGAACCGCGTGACGCCGCAGATGGACGCCTACGACGAGAACCTCGCGACGCTGCACGCTCTGCTGCGCGCGCCGTGCCTGGGTGTGATTCCGCATCAGCCCGGCATCGACCCCCGCACCGTCTCCCTGCGTCTTCCCGCCTGACGGTCAAGGAAGATCAGGGGCAATCACTCGTCTTCGTCGCCGTACACGATGAGCGACAGGATCTTCGCGGGGACCTCCTGCAGACACTCCGGCCCGTGCGGAACCGCACCGCGGAACGTGAGGGAATCTCCCGGCGAGAGGTGGTACACGTTCTTGCCGCAGCGGTAGTCGAGCTTGCCCTCCAGAACGTGGATGAACTCCACACCGGGATGCTCGAAGGAGGGGAAGACCTCCGTCTCGTCCGTCATCGTCACGAGGAACGGCTCGAAGTTGCGGCGCGGCCCCTTGTCGTAGGCGAGCAGGTTGTAGACGTAGCCCTTCTTCGTCCCGCGACGAACGATCTCCATGCCCTCCCCGTTCTTGATGAGACGCGCACCGCCTTCCGGCACGTTGTAGTCGCGGAAGAGCTGACTTACGGGGATGCCGAGCGCGCGGGCAAGGTGCGCCAGCGTATCGAGGCTCATGGTCGCCTGGCCGTTCTCGATCTTGGAGAGCATGCCGGTGCTGATGCCCATCTGGTTGGCCACCTCGCCGATGGTGAGCTGATTGCGCAGGCGGTTCTCGCGCGCGACGTTGCCCAGGTGTCGCTCCAGCATTCGGTTCGGGTCGTGGAACTTCGAGGAATCGTCGGCCATCACGGGGCGCTCCGCGCAGATCTCGCTTTTCGGTCGGGCCGCCCGCCGGCGATCCGACTCGGTCTCAGGGCGCATTTCGCGGCATCCCGGCATCGGTCGCCGGCAGCGCCGCCCGCGCCAGCGCACCCTCACGAGCGGCGAGCTGCGCCTGCGCAGCCCGCTTCTCCTCGATCGACATCTGCTCGACGATCGGCTCCAGCGACGCCAGCGCATGACCGGCGCCATGCTTCGCGGCGAGAGTGAGCCACACGAACGCCTCCACGCGATCCTTCGTCACGCCTTCGTTGCCGCACAGCAGGTAGCCCAGTCGGGCCTGGGACGGCGAGTGACCGAGTTCGGCGGCCTTGCGATACCACCGCACGGCTTCCTCCATGTCGACCGGCACGCCGCGTCCCTTCCCCACGAGAACGGCGAGATTGAACATCGCGTGCGAATCGCCCTGCTCCGCCGCCGCACGCAGCCAGCGCGCCGCCTCCGCATAGTCCTGCGCCGTGCCGCGACCGAGGCCGTACATGGCGCCGACGTTGTTCTGCGAGAGCCGGTTGCCGCCCTCTGCGGACCGCAGGTACCAGCGAAAGGCCTCGGCGACGTCGATCGGCACGCCCTGACCGTATTCGTAGAGGGAACCCACCCACGCCTGGGATTCCGGATCCCCGGCTTCCGCCTTGGGCAGCCAGCCCGCGAGGGCGGCGGAGTAGTCACCCTGCTGATATCGCTCGAACGCCTGTTGTGCACTCATGTCGGGGTCTCCGGATGTTGTGTTCATCGTTGCGGTCCTTCGCGGCGCCGCACTCTCAGAATGGGCCGGCGTTCACGCCGGCGTTCGACGCGCGCCCCGGCATCGCGTAGAGCGGTCGTTCCACGTACTGATGTACGGTGATGAGACGCTGGGCGAGCGCGCGATGGAACGCCCAGACCTTCGGGTCGGACACCGGTGAGTCGTCGCTGCCGTCCGCGGCGAGCGACGCATGAAGACCCTCGGCCCGTGCGACGATCTGGCGCAGGCGTTCCCGGCATAGAGACGACAGCTGCGCGACGCCCTCCGTGTCGGGCAGGACACTGCTCCGCTCACTCGTCTCGAAGACGTCGACATGCACGGTCGTGCGCTCGGGCCCCACCGGCTGTGCGATCGCGGTCACCAGACAGTCCTCGATGCGGAACACGGCAAGATTCGGAAAGCCCGTCCACGCCGCCTCCCCGAGACTCTGCTGCACAAAGCTCTTCCAGTTGCACCGCGCCTCGACAGTGAGGTGCACGAGGGGCCGCATGCCGAGGCGTTCCTGATCGACGAGCCACTTGCCGGTCTCCCCGAGCTGCGACTCCGCTGCCTCCGCCTCGGGGTCGAGTCCGACGAAGGCCAGTGGACCAATTGCACGAACGGGCACGGTGACGCGCTTTGCCGGGTTGTTCCCGACGTACATGTACATCTCCGGCGGTTCGCTGCCGTCCGGATTGGAGGCAATCACATCCCGATCCCGCGAGTGGCCGCAGGAGGTGTAGAAGCAGTTCGTCTTGTTGCCGGTCTGGCACTGGCGCGGCACGAAGCGGCAACCGCCGTGCTGCGCGAAATTGAAGTAAGCGTTGAGGCTTCCGGCCTCCCGCCGCACGTGCACGCCGTGATCACCGATAGTGAACGGCAGCAGGTCTCCCTCGTTGGGAATGCGAGCGTGGGCGCCCACGGGCACCCAGGCGCGCGTCCACAGCTTTTCGTCCTCGAGCCGCGCAAACACGCTCGCGCGGTAAGCCACCGGCGGCAGCCCCGTGGCCACCCCCAGCGGCGCGAGCACCGGCGCGAAGACCGCCGGGTCCTCCAGATTCCTCTGCTCCGCCTTGAATCCGAGCATCGGCTGCCAGGTCATCGCCCATCCTCCTTCGAGGCCGCCGCGCCACCGACGGGCGCGGCGGCCGGACCTCAGATACCCCGAGCCGTCGACACCTTGTTGCCGGCCGGGTCGTACTCGGCACGGCCGCGATGGATGTAGGCATCCTTCGGCGGAGGCGGCAGCGGACCGTCCTTCATGAAGCGATCGAGCACGTTCTTCACGAGGCGCGAGATGTTGTTCTTCGCCGGGTCCCCGTTGTTCCAGGGCAGCGAACCGCAGAACGCGATCGAGCTGAACGCGAAGCAACCGCCGCCGTTGGGCGTCTCGTGATAGGCGATGTCGGACCGGACCCGCGGATGCTGCGTGCCGTCGAGGCCCTGCTGGTTGAAGCCGAAGTCCTCCATCACCAGCAGATAGCCTTCCGTGTGGTGGCCGGCCGAGGTCGCCACCACCAGGGTGTGGGGAGGCGAACCCAGCATCGTGTCGACGATGTCGAGTTCCGTCCCGGCCGCACCACCGCCGACGAGACCGAAGTTGCCGAGCATCTCGTCCTGCCCGATGCCGTCGAACGCCCAGGCCACCCGCGGATCGTTACTCTCGGGTGTACGGGTGTAGTAAGACGAGATGTCGAAGCCTTCCGACGACATGCCGGTGCCGGCCACGGTATGCAGGTAGCGACCACGGTAGCGCCACATCCCGCCCAGTTCACCGGTCGACTGGTGGTAGTACTCACCGGGATCGGCACGCCACGTACGGATGCCGGACTCGCAACGGCGCATCTCGGTGACGATGCCCCGGCCCAGATGGTCGTACGCCGGGTGGTAGGAGTGGACCCAGTACCAGCCGTCCGCGCCCATGTACATCAGACGCCCGCCCTGCTGGGTGTAGTTGTGGAGCGCGTCGAGCTGCGGACCGGAGTTGTGCTCCGGGTGCGAGCCGGTGATCACCACGTTGTAGCCCTTCAGCCGGGCCACGCCGTCGTAGTTGGTGTCCTCGTCGGTGATCACGTCGTAGTTGTAGCCGTTCACCTCGAGCCAGTAGATGAGGTGCAGGTCAGCGGGGTACTGCCACGGCGCCTGCATCAGGAAGTGGTCGTACTTCGGCCGGATGCTGAGGATCGGCCGCAGGCGCGAGGACAGGCAAAGACCGCTGCCGTCGGTGTGGGTGTCGTAGATCGAGCCACCATACTCGCGGTGCTCGGACAGGAACATGTTCTGGTGCTGCATGATCGGCACGCGATACACGAGCAGTTCCGCGCCGCCGGCGTTGTTGGCCAGGTGCTCGTTCGCATAGGCCATGTAGCTGATGGTGGGCATCATCACCGCGATCTTCGCTGTCTCCTGACCCACCTTGGGCACGACGAAGAACGGGATGTAGTCCTCGTCGCCGTCGGCGGTGGTGAGCTTGGCGGCATAGCACGCGCTCTTCAGATCTGCAGGCACTTCCCATTGGAAGTCCGCGTCCCAGCGGGCGTCGTCGATGTCGTCATCGTGGAAGTGGATCGCGCCGTACTCGGCCGGGGCGTGCTTCCAGTCGAAGTTGTGGCCCGACCAGTTGTAGCCCGTCATGGCACGCGTGGGGCAGTTCACGATGGCGGCGTTGTTGAGGTAGGGCCCCTTGTCGGTCCCCACGATGGTGTTGATGCCCACGCTGAAGTCCCAGGCGCCCACGACGCACTCCGACAGGCGCGGGGTGGGACCGCTGCCGCGACGCTCGTCCATGCCGGTCTGGCAGCCGAGCTTCATCGTCTCGATGTCGAGACGCGAGAGCGCGCGATCACAAAGCCGCGGGCTGTCGATCTTGCCGTTGTAGTGGCCGGCGATGACCATGCCCTTAGGAACCGACGAGTTCGCGAGCACGCCCCCGTTCGAACTGCCCGTGTAGCCTGCGATCACCAGCGGAATGCCGCTGGTGCTGGGCGGCGACGGGACCTTCGCGACAACCGGAGGCACTTCGGGATCCAGCGCGTAGGTGATCTGCGGCTCGTGATAAAGGATCGCCTCGCCGGTTGCGGCGTCGTACGTGGCGGCGAGGAAGTGCCAGGCGTGGTCGCGCAGCGGCGCCGACCCTGTGATCTTCGTGCCGTTGATCCTCAGTTCGGGCTTTCCCTCCTCGTTGATGAAGAGGCCGTAGCCGCCTTCCGCCGGGGACCACTTCGTCACCAGGCCTTGTGCGCCGTGCTTCCAGTACTTCGGATGCGTCTTCGGCGTGGTGGGCCAGACCCAGACCTGGATGGTGAAGCTCTTCACCCGCAGCGAGGGGTTGTCGGCCACGTAGCCGTAGGAGCCGCTGTGGATGACCTGCTTGCGGCCGGTGTACTCGCCGTTGACCGATACGCTGATGGGCTTCTCGATGAAGCCCGGACCGCGCGGGTTCGTGTCGCCGTTGATCATCTTCACGATCTCGGCCTTGTACTTGGCGGGACCGTCACAGTTCACGTAGAACTTGATCTTGTCGCCGGGATGCACGCTGAACTTGTCGGCGTAGCCTGTGAGTCGCATCATTTTCGGATTCTCCTGCGTATGCTTTTCGGGGGCGGTGCGGCGTTCGCCGCGCTCAGGTGGCGGTCCAGTTGTCGTCGCGGCGCTTCCACCCCTCGTGGAAGTGCTCGGGCATGCCGTCGTGCGCAGCCATCTCGTCGAGACGCATCAGGAAAATGGCGTGCTGCACTTCCTGCTCGTCGGTGAAGACGCGGCTGTCGACGAACTCGGGCGGGACGCCACGGATGCCGGCGAGCCGGCCGATGCGCCACTCCTTCTCCACCTTCGTGCAGATCACGACCAGCTTGCCCTTCGCGGGAAGCGCGCGCATGCGAAGGAGGACGCGATTCAGCAGGAAGTCCTCGTGGATGCCGCCGGTCACCACGGTGGTGTCGCCGGGCGTCGCGCACTTGAGGATCGAGCAGCCTGCCACCCCTTTCATGGAGCGGATGCATTCCTCGTGTTCCTTTACCAGCCGGTCGTACTCGGGTGTGCCTTTCTTCGGGATCGAGATCATTTCAGCCTCCTTGGTGCGTTGTGCGCTCGAGACGCAGGGTCGACGGAATGCCCGCGTTCACGGGTCCGGGGGTGGGGTGCCGCCGTCGCGGGGGCGGACGGCTTCGGGCAGACAGGGCGGTCATATCGTCAGGTGCTTCTGGACGAGTTCGTCGGTGAGGGCATCGATCGGCCCCTGCGCGGCGATGGCGCCCTTGTCGAGGATCACGAAGCGGTTGCCGGCGCGCTGCGCGAACTCGACGTTCTGCTCGATGAGAATCACGGTGAGCCCCATCTCGCGATTGAGGCGTATCACCAGCTCCTGGATCTGCTCGACGATGTTGGGCTGAATGCCTTCCGTGGGCTCGTCGAGGATCAGCAGCTTCGGATCCGTCGCGAGCGCCCGCGCGATCGCCAGTTGCTGAGCCTGACCGCCCGAGAGCGTTCCGGCCCGCTTGGTGAGGTTCGCTGCGAGATAAGGGAACAGTTCCAGCACTAGCGGCGGTACCGTTTGGGCGCCATCGCTCCGCGCGAAGGTGCCCAGCAGGATGTTCTCCTGCACCGTGAACTTGGGCAGGATGCCCCTGCCCTGCGGGATGTAGCCCAGGCCCTGCGCCGCACGCCGGTGGCTCGGCATGTGGCTCACGTCCGCGCCATTCACGCGGATCGTCCCGTCGATGCGGGTGGTAAGCCCGAGAATGGTCTTGGCAAGGGTCGTCTTGCCGACGCCGTTGCGGCCGATGACCGACAGCAGATCGCCCTTGTCCACGGACAGGGACATGCCCTGGATGATCGGCGTCTTGCCGTAGTAGGAGGTGACGTTCGACAGTTCAAGCATGGTGGCCCGCCCCTCCCTGACCGAGGTACACGCGCTGCACCTCCTCGTTGCGTTCGATGTCCTGGATCGTGCCCTCCGCCAGGAAGCGCCCCATGTGCATCACCGTGACACGATCGGCGATCTGGCGCACGAAGCTCATGTCGTGCTCCACCACGAGCAGCGTGTGCGTACCCTTGAGACCATTGAAGATCTCGCCGGTCTTGTGCGTCTCCTGCGTGGTCATGCCGGCGGTGGGCTCGTCCATGAGAAGAATCCGGGCGTTCTGCGTGAGCACCATGCCGATCTCCAGCCACTGGGTCTCGCCGTGGGATAGCTCGTCCGCGCGCACGCGGAGCCGGTCCTTGAGATTGACGAGCGAAGCCACCTCGTCGATCCGGTCCTGCGTTTCGCGATCCCGGAACACAAACATGTTCCGGATGGGGCTGAGATGCCGCGTGAACGCGGCCTCGAGGTTCTGCCGGACCGTGAGGCCCTTGAAGACGGCGGGAATCTGGAACTTCCGCGCGAGCCCGGCCCGCACCCGCATGTGTTCCGGCCAGTCGCTGATCACCGTGCCATCGAGCGAGACCTGCCCGCCGCTCAACTTCTGCCGGCCGGTGATGAGGTCGATCGTCGTGGTCTTGCCGGCGCCGTTGGGGCCCAGGAGACACCGCAGCTCGCCGCGATGCACCTTCAGGTCGAAGCCGTCCACGACCTTGAGTTCGTCGTAGGCCTTGGTGACCTGGTGGAGTTCGAGCAGCGCCATCATTGCCCCCGCTGATCCGCCGGCCGCCGCACCAGCCGCTCGAGAAGACTCTCCAGCAGCCCCGCGAGACCCGAGGGCAGGAACCGCACGATCAGGATGAACAGACCGCCGAGCACGAGGAGGAAGCCGTAGAGCATCTCGTCGCCGAGGTAGCTCTGGATGCCGTTCACGAAGAACGCACCCAGGATGGCGCCGAGCAGGGACATGCGCCCGCCGACCGCCGCCCAGATGACCATCGAGACACTGAAGGTGACCTCGAGGGAAGTCGGCGACACGTACTGGACGATCATCACCCACAGCACCCCAGCGAGCGCCGCGACAAAACCTGAAACGGTAAAGACCGCGATCTGGTAACCCGAAACGCTATAACCGAGGAAGCGCGCACGTTCCGGATCCTCGCGCACCGCCTGCACGATCAGCCCGAACTTGCTCTGCAGCAGGAGCTTGAGCCCGAGCGTTGCCAGCGTGAGCATGCCGAGCGCTATCCAGTAAGCCTCGTTGCTGTACGGGTCGACGATGTGCTCCCCCAACTTGAGCGGGCTCGGCGGCGAGATGCCGTTGAATCCCGCGGTATAGGGCTGCATGTCGAACGCCATCGAGTACCACGCGGACAGCATGGCTAGCGTCACGATCGCCACGAACACGCCGGCCACACGGGCCTGGAACATCATCGCGCCGAAGATTAGGAAGAACACGGTGGGCACCAGGAGCGCGAGAACGATCCCGGTCGGCGTATGCCAGAAGGGCTCCCACAGCAACGGCAGCTTGGTGAGCTCATTGGTGAGCATGAAGCTGGGGATGGGCGAGCTTTCCGGATCCTGCGACTGCATCTGCATGGTCATGCCCATGCCGTAAGCAGCGAGTCCGAAGGCGATGCCCTGGCCAAGGCTCAGGATGCCGCCGAACCCCCACACGAGACTCACGGACAGCGCGAGCATGCCGAGCACCAGGAACCGCGCAAAGAGGTTCGTAGTGAAAGTGTCGTCGATCACGATGGGCACGAAGGCCATCAGCGCGAAGAACACGACGTACACGATCCATTGCGCCGTCGTGTTGTGGTAGAGGTTGCTACGCATCGGGACTCCGTGGGATATGCATGCCGATTCGGTGTCGTCGTTCGCGGCGAGCCGTCAGCGTCGCGCCATGGCATCGGCGAAGAGTCCCTGCGGCCGGAACCGGAGGAAGATCACGACGAGCAGGAACAGCCAGAACTTCGCGAACGTCCCGTTGGTGAAGTACGCGAACACCGAGTAGATCTCGCCCAGTCCGATCGAACTGAACAGACTGCCCAGCAGCGAACCGACCCCGCCCACCACGACCACGAGGAAGGCCTCGACGATGTAGCCGCTCCCCATGTCGGGAAAGACGTTCTTGATGGCACCGAACATGGAGCCCGCCAGACCGGCGAGACCCGCCCCGTAGGCGAACGTCAGGGTGAAGACCTTGCCGGCGTCGATGCCGTGGACCGCGGCCATCTCCTTGTTCTGCATCACCGCGCGCACCATCAGGCCCAGACGGGTCCGATGCAGCAGCCACCAGGTGAGGACGAACGCGGCGATCGTGACGCCGAAGATGAACACCCGGAACCACGACAGCTCGAACACCCACACGCGAAGCGAAGCGTTCAGCCACGCGGGGCTCTGAAGATTCTTCGGTTCCGGCCCCAGGATGAGCCGGACCCCCTGGATGAGCACGAGCGACAACCCCCAAGTCGCAAGCAGCGTATCCAGCGGACGTTTGTAGAGATGGCGGACGAGCCCTCGCTCGATGGCCGCGCCGATCAGGCCGACGATGACGAAGGCCGCGGGCACGCACAGCAGGAAGGGGACACCGACAACCGTTTCGAGGACGAAAGCGCTGTAGGCGCCGAGCATCACGAATTCGCCGTGCGCCATGTTGATGACGCCCATCGTGCCGTAGACGATCGCGAGACCCAGTGCCGCGATCAGCCAGACACTGGCGACACTGAGACCGATCAGCAGTGCGTTCATGAACGGCTCGAACGCAAACGCGGTCCAGAAATGATTCACGCTCATGGCTGCACCCCTTCGACGAAGCTCCCGCGCGGCGATGCAGCGATCGCGCGAGACGGAGTCGAATGTTCGGGAGGAAAAACGGTGCTGCCGGTCTTCCCGGGCAGGCGGGCCCGGGAGGACGAAGCAGCACCCAACGGTGAACTACAGAACACTCTTCGCGATCTTGCCGTCCGGCGTGTGCAGCCCGTCGAACTTGCACACCCCGCGCTCCGGATAGATGATGAAAGGGTCCGGTGCGATGTGCTTTTCCGCGGCCTGGACGATCTTGAACTGGCCGTTGCCCTGACACTGGCCGATCTTCGGCTTCATGTAGAGGTGGCAGGTCTCGTCGAACCACACGAGGCCTTCCGGCGAGATGTCGTCCTCGATGCGAATGCCGGGCGTGACATCGCGGATCATCCGCGGCGTGACGGCCTCGACACTGCCGGCCTTTGCGGCGGCCTTCTCGAACGCAGCCTTGAACGCGTAAACGGAGAGATACGTCTCCTCCATGTTGTAGTGCGTCACGCCGCCCTTGCCGTACTTGCTGGACAGATACTCGTCGACGAACTTCTTGTTGACGGGCGTATCGAGCGCCTGGAAGTACGGGGCCGACAGGATGTGACCCGCACCGAACTCTGCACCCATCGCACGGATCTCGATCTCACCCGTGGTGAGCGCCGCGATCGGCATCTTGTCGACCTTGAAGCCTTCCTGCTTGAACTGCTTGTGCAGGGCGATATCGGAGTCACCGACCACCGTCGAGAAAATGAAGTCGGGCTTGGTCTGGCGAATCTTGTTGAAGATCGACGTGAAGTCCGAACCGCCGAGTTCCACGTACTCCTCGCCGAGAAGTTCGCCGCCGGCCTTCTCGAGCCACACCTTGGCGTTCTTGTTGGATTCCTTCGGCCAGATGTAGTTGGACCCGACGAAGTAGGTCTTCTTGCCGAAGTTCTTCACCATGAACGGGATCAGGTCCTGCGAATGCTGGTTCGCGAGGGGACCGGTGTTCACGATGTTCTGCGTGCACTCGCGGCCTTCGTAGCAGGTCGGGTAGTACAGCAGATGATCGCGCGACATCACGACGGGCGCCATGGCGCGACGGCTGGCAGACGTGTAGCCGCCGAAGGTCGCGATGACACGGTCACGCAGGATGAGCTGGCTGATCTTTTCCGAGTAAACCTTGATGTCCGACTTGGCGTCGATCAGCACGGGCTCGACCTGCATGCCCATGATCCCGCCGGCCTTGTTGATCTTGTCGATCGCGAACTGGACGACCTGGTTGGAGTCGGTCTCGACTACGGCCAGACTGCCCGTTAGGGAGAACAGCACCCCGACCTTGATCTTCCCGCCTTTCTTGACCCAGGGAGCACCCTGGGCGTTGGCGTCCTTTACGAAAAAGTACGGGAAACCTCCGATTGCGGCGCCACCGGCAGCAAGCGATGCCCCTGACTTCAGGAATGACCTCCTAGAGCGTTCCATTTCTCTTCTACTCCTTGGGCGAGTTAGGCGGGATGGCGTGTTTCCTGTGAAGCACGCATGTTTCGTATTAGGCAACTCGCGTACCAAGACCCCACTCAGCCCATAGTTCCTATAGAACAGGCATTTAGAAGTTTCCTGTCAAGAAACATTTGCTCTCTGGCGGTGCAATTGCGATTTTCGCGCCCCGATTTAGGACGTTTCACCACGAAATTTCCACTTTGGGATACATTAGTTGCCAATTGGGAAACTTCGGAGGAGTCATGGAGCGCCAGACCTGCTTCAGCGTTCAGCAGATCAAGTACGAATTCCTGCTCTACATGAAGTCCCTGGGGGGAAAGTTCGACGACTGGTACGTGGGGTGCGCGAGCGACCCGGAGAGTGCGCTCCTGCGGGAACACAACGCCGCGGCGGACGGCGTGCCCTGGATCTACAAACCGGCCGTGAGCGCCCGGGCAACGCAGACGATCGTCCGCTACTTCACCGGCGTGCTGCACACCGACGGGGCCGACCCGGACCGGATTCCGGAAGGAGCGACTTATGCTTTTCTGTTTCGAAAGAGCCCGGAGACCTGGCCGCCTGCACGATGTCCGGAAACGGTCGTTCCGTGACCCGCCCCTCCCTGCGCGCTCTATGAGAAGGACGCTCCGCATAGCGTGCGCGCCGAGGATCCAGCGTGTCGTCGAGACACTTGAATCGAGCCCGCCCAAGCGGATCGTCGCGGGGCACGCGCACCGTTCGCGTGCATGCGTCGCTCTTCTGCGGCCGAACGGCATCGGCTCGCGAGGAGAGACAAAGGGCGTGTAAAGGCGCCACGAACTCGAAATGACGAAGGTCGGGTGACTATAATGAGCAAGGTCGTTTCCATCGATGAAGCCCTCTTCCGATTGCGCAGCAACCGAAGAGACGTGGACAGTCCCGAGTCAGCCACCCTTGCCACCCTTCTCACCGTTCCCATGACCACCAGGCCACGCGCCATCCCGACCCTCGAATCCGTGGAAGTCCCCTCAGCCACCGCAGAACGGATGAGCCTCGAACGGCACATCGGCAACGTGATCCGCGAGCTTCGATTGCAGCAGCGGCTCACCATCGCCGATGTCTCGGCGCAGGCGCAGATCAGTCGCGGGATGATTTCCAAGATCGAGAACGGACAGGCCTCCACCAGCCTCGAGACCCTCGTGAAGCTGTCGAGCGTCCTCGGGGTATCCATGGCCCATCTGTTCCGCGAGTTCGACCGCCCGGACGGCGGCGCGCAACTGGTGAGTCACGGCGCCGGAATGGAAGTCGTGCGTCGCGGCACCAAGCGCGGACACACGTATCAGCTGCTCGCGTACGACAAGGGCCCGCGGAAGAGCTTCGAGCCGTTCCTCATCACGATGGACGACAGCAGCGAGATCTTCCAGAGCTTCGAGCATCCCGGCACGGAGTTCATCTACATGCTCGAAGGCAAGATGGAGTATCGGCACGGACAGCACACCTACCTGCTTGAACCGGGTGATGCGCTCACGTTCCGCGGCGAGATTCCTCACGGCCCCGAGAAGCTTCTGCAGGTTCCGATCCGTTTCCTGTCGATCATCGTCTACGGCGAGTCGCAGCCGAGCTGACGCAGTACGCTCGCGGAACGCACCCATTCCGGAAACCGTTCCACGTAGCCCGAACGAGGGGCAAACGCCCCGACTCCGGGAAACATCGCCGACTCCTTCGACACCCCCCCCGGATTGCGCTTCGCTTCATCCGGGCTACGAGATCGCGCGTTCCCGGAAACGACTCCGCGAAGCCCGGACGAGGGGCGAATGCCCCAACTCCGGGAAACATTGCCGACTCCTTCGACATCGCTCCCCGGATTGCGCTTCGCTGCATCCGGGCTACGAAACCGGGCGCTCGCGGAAACGACTCCACGTACCCGGACGAGGGGCAAACGCCCCGACTCCGGGAAGCATTGCCGACTCCTTCGACACCGCCCCCCCCGGATTGCGCTTCGCTTCATCCGGGCTACGAGACCACACGATCTCGGAAACAACTCCGCGTAGCCGGGACGAGGGGCGAATGCCCCGACTCCGGGAAACATCGCCGATCCCTTCGACACCGTCCCCGGATTGCGCTTCGCTTCATCCGGGCTACGAGATCGCGCGTTCTCGAAACAACTCCGCGTAGCCCGGACGAGGGGCGAATGCCCCGACTCCGGGAAACATCGCCGATGCCTTCGACTCCGCTCCCCGGATGGCACCTCACTTCATCCGGGCTACGGTGCTGTGTTCAAAACTCCATCGAGATACTTCACCAATCTCTCCCTCGCCTCCGCCTTGCCGAGCGCGCCGATATGGTCGGCATCCGGGAACTCCCACATCGCCTTGGGCGCGCCGGCGGCGTCGAACAGACGTTTGCCGTGATGCGCAGGCACGATGCGATCGCGACCGCCAGCGAGGAAGAGCAGCGGCGTGGGTGAGATATCCGCGATCACGCGGATCGGGCTGTAGTCGTCGTCGATGGTGAATCCGGCGGGCCACTTGAGCCATCGGGTCCACCACAGCAGATCGAGCTTCTCGCGGGCGATGTCGCGATAGCTTGAGAATCCGCTGTCGAGAATCACCGCACGAAAATGCCCGCGCTCCGGCCCGCGGCCCGCGTAGAACGCCGCGAGCGCGGCTCCGAGGCTCTGCCCGAACAGCACGATGCGAGTCTTGTCCACGTCCGGCCGCGACAGGAGATGGCGCATCGCCGCATCGATGTCACGCTGCACGCCGTCGAGAGTCGGCACACCGCCCGACCGCCCATAGCCCCGATAGTCCAGCAGCAGCACCTGATAGCCCTGTGCGGGCAGCCAGAACACCGAGCCGATGTGCGTGCTGATGTTCTGCGCATTGCCATGCAGGAAGAGGATCGTGCCCTTGGGCTGCTCCGCCGGCAGGAACCACGCGTGCGTGACGACTCGATCCTTCGATTCCAACGTGACGTCTTCGTAAGCCAGCTTGATGTCCGCCGGGGTGCGAACGAGCTGCTTGGTCGGCTGGAAGAACAACCCGGTGCAGCCCGCAAGGCAGGCCGACAGGAGAAGAAGGACGAGCCCGCGCATGGTCAGAAGTAGAGACTCAGGACCGCGCCGACCGTGCTCCACCGGAAGCCGAACTCCCGGCGCACATCGACTTCGAATCGCACACCGAGATCCTTGGTGAGTGGGTAATCTGCCGCCACCGACACGCCCGACCGCGAAGGAGACGGGCCGTCGAGATACCTCAGGCCGTGAGCCACGGCATGCAATTGAAGACGGTCACCCACACTCAAAAGCACACCAGTTCTGCCGCCGGCCCCGATGCTCGAACTCTGGGCCGTATGCGCGGAATAGTAGGCTCCAGCTTCGGCAAGGCCGTACCACCGCAGGTTGGCAGCGAGATCGAACGCCACGCCCGCGCCGCCCGCAATCTGGAAGAGCATGGGACGCTGCGTATCGGGACCGCGTGATCGCTCGAACCCGAAGTCGAGCCGCCAGGACGGCGACCGGGACAGTCGCGTGCGCGGGCTGATGGACGTGACGTCGATGATCGTGAGTTTCTCGAGAAACGGAAGCCCTTCGCCGTTCTCGCGCCGCACGACGATGTTGCCGAATTCGATCTGGGCACCACGGCTGTAGCCTGGCGCCGGATCGATGAGATCGTGATAGGCGCCGCGGAAGCGGATGTCCTGAAAGCCGTTGCCCGCTGTCGTGCCGCCGCCGACACTCAGCCGGGCAGAGCCATGACCTTCGTCGGGCCTCACGGCTGGCATGGGCACTTCGGGCGGGGGCGGCCCGTCCACCTTGGCTCTCGCAAGCATCAACTCTCGCAGGCGGGCCGAGGGCGCCGGGCCGCGCTTGGCGCCGGACAGTCGCTCGAAGTCGAGGGTCTCGAAAGCAAGATCGAGAACCTGCGCCCGTTCCTCCGGCGGTCGTTGTGCAAGTTCCGGGCTGTCGGTCGAAATCCGATCGTCGGCGAGTCTCCTCGCCAGCGAGATATCGCCGTCCGACATCAGAGAACCGAAGTGAAACAGCTGAGTGCTGCGAGACGGACGAAACTTGATCTCGGATACGAGCCCCGGGACCGCCTTGATCTCCCGCACCGTATCTGCCGGAATCACCCATGCGGGGAACCGCTCGACCAGATTCAGGGACGGGCGCGCCACGTCGAGCAGCCACAGCAGTTGATACGAACAGTTCTCGTCGAGGAAGTAGTAGTCGAAGCGCGTCGCGCCGAGTTCCCAGGCGTGCTCCAGCAGCCGCTGCGCCTCCGTCGGCGTGATCGACAGCCGGTACTCCCAGATGTCGCGACTCTCGATGTCGCTGTATTCCGCGATCTTCACGTAGTACGGCGTGATCGAGAACCGGCCGTCGTACCCGCCGGCGAGCCCGCGCCACGCGAACGCGATGCCGTTGTCGTTTCCGGTCACCGCGGCAAAGTTGACCGCGTAGTCGAGGATGCGAGTCCGATCGTTCTGTGCACGCCCGTCGATACGCAGAAGCGTATGGCCGTACATGGAAGCCGGGCTGTTGATGTACGCCGCGGGGAAGACAAGCGTCACCGACTGCGGTTCGAGGTCGGCACTCCAGCGCTCGAAGCGCGGGCACCCTCGCTCCGGCAGACGCGCGGGATCGAAAGTGAGACGACTCTTCAGCCATCGATAGCGTGCAACGAAACGGCACTGCGGATTCTGCTGCTTGTCGGTCTCCTCCAGGTCGGAGAAAAACGCTCTCAGCGTGGCGTCGAGTTCGGTACCGGGGTTGCTCTTGCCGTCCGGCGCATTGAAAAAACCCGCGTCATCCGCCTGACTGCGCACACCGCGCCACCAGGTCGTGCGGTAATGGACAAGCCGGTGCCATTCGGGCGTATTCGCCAGGCCGAGTTCGCGGGCCTTGGCGACGAGTTCGTCGGCGTAGTCGGCCGCCCTGACGGGGGCGTGCGCCACCGCCAGGGCGGCGATCGCCAACCACAATAAAAAACACCCAGTGCTTGCGCACTGGGTGCGGATCGAACGCAGTCGGGCGATCAGATGCGCGCGACGTAGCCGGCGAGCTTGTCGTTCGCCGCCAGGACTTCACGCAGACCGACGCGGATGTCTTGGGTGGAGGCTTCGGCGCTCGGGAAGATGCGCGCCATGTTGTCGCGGGTGGACTGAACGAAGGCAGCCTTGTCCTGCTCGGACACGCCGAGCAACTGGACGAGGGCATCCAGGGTTTCGCCGGAGCCGCGGGACATGTCGCGGGCCAGTTTTTCCTTGTTGCCGTCGATGAAGTGCGACAGCTTCCAGTTGGACTTCACGGTGCCGTCCTGCGTGCAGCCGGAGGTGCCGGACGTGATGGCGAAGGTCTGATTGCCGGACGAGCCGTTGGTCGTGGCGGCGAGGATCTTGGGGGCAAGACCGACCTGGCCGTCCCACAGCTTGGAACCCCAGCCGCAGGTGCCGACATCGTCATCGCCGCCGGCCTGGGCGGCGAACGGAAGGGCAGCCATCGCGGCCGCGACCAGAACTGCATTCAATGAAGAGCGCTTCATGTACTGACTCCTGAAAAGGGTGGTTGCGGTCGACCGGATCAGACGCGGGCGGCGTAGGCCGCAAGGGACCCGTCAGCAGCGAGCACGGCGCGAAGACCGGCACGGATCTCGTCCGTGGAGGCCTGGGCGCTCGGGAAGATGCGCGCCATGTTGTCTCGGGTCGTGCGCACGAAGGCCGCCTTGTCCTGGTCCTTCACACCCAGCAGCTGTGCCAGGGAGTCGAGCGACTCGCCGGTTCCGCGGGAGAGGTCGCGCGCAAGACGATCCTTGTTGCCGTCGATGAAGGCGGCCGTCTTCCAGGCACTCGACACCTTGCCGTCCTGCGAGCAGCCCGACGTGCCAGACGACATGGCAAAAGTATTGATGCCGTAGAAATTGTTCGTCGTGACAGCCAGGACTTGGGGAGCAATGCCGCTCTGGCCTTCGAACAGTCGGGAGCCGGGACCGCAGGCGCCAACGTTGTCGACACCGGCAGCCAGCGTCATCAGCGGTGCGGTCAACAGGGCTGCAGCTACGGCCGCGCGCCCAAAGGACATCATTTTCATGCGAGCACTCCTTGTTCGCTCATGGAAAGAGACCACCATCTTTCCGGGTTATAGCCGGTTGGGGTCATCTGCGTCAACGGCCACCGGCCGTACAACTGAAGCCCTATCTTATTCGATCGGAATACGTTTCAGGTTCAGAACTTGCCGAACTTGAGGTAAGCCTCCTGGGGATCCATCCCCGAAAGGATGGCGGTGCGCACCCGGTTCTCGGTGAGCAGGGTGGCCTCGGTTCTGGCGACGACATCGGCCGCGATGGCGCCGGGAATCACGACCACCCCATCGCGGTCGGCCAGGAGCCAGTCACCACTGGAAATGGTGACATCGCCGATGGTGATCGGCTCCCCGAAGCGATCGGGCACCCATCGGCCGACGATGTCCTTGGGCGTGTTGAAGCTGCAGAACACGGGGAAGCCCAGGTTCAGGATGAAGTCGGTATCGCGGCAGCCTCCGTCGACGACGTAGCCGCGCACGCCTCGGAAATGCAGCGTTTCGGCAGACAGCTCGCCCATCAGCGCGATCGAATAGGTGTTCGGCTGGCACACCAGCACCTTGCCCGCGGGCGCCTTGGAAAGAAGACCGGTCCAGGCGAGCAAGGTGTCGTGGGGGTCGCGGGTGTTGTCCACATGCCCGCTCACCGTGAAGATCTCGCCGGCGAGCTTGCGAGTGGGATCCAGGGGACGGATTTCCGGAGGCAGGACACAGTTCGGGTGCCCCATCGCGCGGAGCACGTCGTGCACGGCAGCGGCGTAGCAGGCTTCGAGGCGTTCGGCGAGATCGTTGGGGTCCGGGATCATGGGTCGGGCCGGCTTGGCGAGGGAGGAAAGTCGAGGGTACTCCTGAACCCGAGACAGGTGAACTCACCGGCGCGTGGCACTTAGGCGGAGGTCGGAAGACCCCCCGGAGTCGGCCTGGCGGCCTCGTCCGGGCTACGCAACCCGGACGAGGGGCGGATGCCTCGACTCCGGGGACACGAAGAGCCAACAACCCCAGCGTCACGGCGTGACGGCCACACTGCCCCGCGAACGCGTCAGCCCGAACAAGGTATCGGCCGCCAGGGCGACGATCACCGCGATGCCGCCGATGAGCGCCATGCGGCTCGGCGCCTCGCCGACGAGCGCCCATGTGGACGCCACCCCCAGCACCGTTTCCAGTTCGGCGAGCAACCCGACCTCCGCGGCGCGCAGATGCCGGGACGCTACCACCATCAGCAGGCACCCCAGACCCAGCTGCACGACGCCGAGCGTCACGAGATTCGCGAAGTCACTGCCGGCAGCTTCCAGCGGGAGCGCGAACGGCAATGTCATCGCGCACGAGAACACGCCCGAGATGAACACGGTGGGCACCATGTCAACGGTCGCATGCATCCGCCGGTTGAGCACCACGTTCATCCCGAAGGCCACGGGGATCACCAGGGCGAGCAGGATGCCCGACCAGCCCTCGGACCCCACGCCCTCGACGAACATGAGCACGATGCCGGTGACCGCCACACCCATGGCCGCCCACGTCCGCCCCGGGACATGCTCTTGCAGGAACAGGCGGCCGAACAGCGCCGACATGAAGGGCGAGATGCTGCAGACGATCAGCGTGTTCGCGACGGTGGTCAGCGACAGCGCGACGATGAAGCAGACGTACATGATCGCCCAGAGCATCCCCGAGACCAGCCCGGCCCGTCCGGTTGCGACGATCCGGGACCACACCTCGCCGCGATACTGGACGGCGATCACGCCGAGGAGAAACAGTGCCATGAAGAAGGACCGCCAGAAGGTGATCTCCCAGGCGTCCTTCAGCGTCAGCGTGCGGACGAGGACGCCCGCCGACGCCCAGCACACCGTCGCCCCGATCATCAGAAAGATGCCGAGGCGGTGCGACGCGGCGGATCTCACGGGCGCTCGGGCGGCATCGGAACGCCGAGTTCAGTCGCCCAGGGCTCGAGCTGGCCCAGGATGCCGGGGTGGAGCTGCACGCCGTCAGCAAGCGCCTTGCGACGCCGCGCCAGCCCGGCCTCACCGGGCAGCCGCACGCGCTCGACGCCGGGCCGCGGAACGGCCTTGCGACAGGCATCCGCCACCCACTCGGTCTGGCGCACGAAGGCGTCCCCGCCGGCAAACAGGGCCGGATCGAGAATCTGCAGGAAGACCTCCCCCGTCCAGCCGTCGATGGGGTCCGCGCGGCCATGCCCGCCCAGACCCTGGGTAAGCGCCTCGACCATGAGACCCAGCGCGTAGCCCTTGTGGCCGTACTCGATGCCGCCGATGGGCAGCAAAGCGCCCTTGGGCTCCTGCGACACGACCTTCGGGTCGTCGCTCGGGTTGCCGTCGGCATCCACCAGCCACTTGCCGGGCAGGCGCCCGCCCGCCTTCGACAGACGCCCCACCATGCCGTTGGTCGTGATGGACGTCGACACGTCGATCAGCACGGGATCGCCCGCGGTAGGCCAGCCCGCCGCGATGGGGTCCGGTGTGATCACGCCGGTGCGGCCGCCGTGCGGGGCGACCGACTTGTTCTCCGGCGCCGACGTCATGAGGAGGATCACCATGCCCTGGTCCGTCACGCGCTTGAGATACGCGGCGAGACAGGCGATGTGATGCGCGCGCCGGATCGAGACCGTGCAGGTGCCGTACTGGCGGGCACGCGGCAGGGCGAGATCGATAGCGCGGCAGACCAGCCAGGTGCCCGGCAGACGATCGCCGTCCCAGGTGACCGCCGCCGGGAAGTCCGCGACGGCCTTGGGTTCGCCGGCGGTCTTCATCTCGCCCTTGCGGATGTCCGCGAGATACGGCGCGAGCAGATTGAGGCCGTGGGTGTCGTGACCCATGAGGTCGGCCTCCACCAGCACCTCGGCGATGGTCGGAGACTTGTCGGGCGCCATGCCTGCGCGGTCGAGCAGGCGGGTGGCGAATTCGATGAGATCGGGAGCGGAATGCATGGGGTGCGGCACCGGCTGGAGAATCGACTCGGCGGCCCGGAGGCCGCCGCGGGTCAGAAAATGATGAGCTGGCGGACGGTGTGCCCGGAGGCCAGTCGGTCGAAGCCCTCGTTGATCTCCTCGAGCGTGATGCGATCACTCAGCAGCTTGTTTACCGGCAGCTTGCCCTTGCGGTAGAGGTCGATGTAGCGGGGCATGTCCCGCGGCGGTACGCAGGAGCCGACATAGCTGCCCTTCACGGTCCTTTCCTCGGCCGTGAGGTTCACATGCTGCAGCGGCCAGCGCGCATCCGGATGCGGCAGCCCTGCCGTGACAGTCGTGCCGCCCCGCCGCGTGACACGGTAGGCGAGTTCCATGGCCTGCACCGAGCCAGCCATCTCGAGCCCGAAATCCACGCCGCCGGCCGTCATCTCCTTCACCTTGGCGACTGCGTCGGGGTCCTTGGCGTTGATGGTGTGGGTCGCACCCAGTGCCCGGGCGAGTTCGAGCTTGTCGTCGTGGATGTCGATGGCCACGACCTGGCTCGCGCCGGCCACCTGCGCGCCGAACATGGCGTTGAGCCCCACACCGCCCAGCCCGACCACGGCGACTCGTGCACCGGGGAACACCTGCGCCGTATTCAGCGCGGCGCCCACGCCGGTGAGCACGGCACAACCGAACATCGCGGCTTCGTCGAACGGCAGCTGTTTGTCGATCTTCACCAGCGACCCGCGATTGACCACGCAGTACTCGGCGAATCCCGAAACCCCCACGTGGTGGTAGACCGTCTGGCCGTTCTGCGAGAGGCGCATGCCGCCGCCCAGCAGCGTGCCGGCGCCGTTGGATTTCTGCCCGGGCTCGCAACGGCCGGGGTGGCCTTCCTGGCAGGCCACGCATTCGCCGCAGCTCGGCGCGAACACCATCACCACGTGGTCCCCGACGGCCAGATCGGTGATGCCGGGGCCCACCTCGGCCACAATGCCCGCGGCCTCGTGGCCGAGCACCATCGGCATCTGCCGCGGACGATCGGCATTCACGGTCGACAGATCGGAGTGGCACAGGCTCGCCGCCTTCACCTGGACCAGCACCTCGCGCTGCTGCGGCGGGGCGAGATCGACTTCCTCGATCGACATGGGGCGTGATTGCGCGTAGGGCTGCGGGAGCCCCATCTGCCGGATGACGGCGGCCTTGATCTTCATGTGCTCTCCCTGACACTCATGGCTTCGTTGCTTCGTTGCGATCGAGGGGCTTCGATGGGCGGTGGCGGTTGGCGGACATCGCTCCCCGGAGTCGGGGCGGGCGCCCCTCGTCCGGGCTACGACATTCGATCGCGCCGCGTTCCCCGGAGTCGGCCTTTCGGCCTCGTCCGGGCTACGACATTCGAACACCCGCGTAGCCCGGACGAGCAATCAATACGTCCCACGCCCGCCGGACAGATCGAACACACCGCCGGTGGTGAACGAACAATCCTCCGTGCACATCCACGACACCATCGCCGCGATTTCTTCCACGAGGCCGAAGCGGCCCATGGGAATCTTCGAGAGCATGAAGTCGATGTGGAACTGGGCGACCTGATCGAAGATGGGCGTCTTCACGGCGGCCGGGGTCACGCAATTCACGGTGATGTTGTTCTTCGCGAGTTCCTTGCCGAGCGACTTGGTGAGGCCGATCACACCGGCCTTCGACGCGCTGTATGCGGACGCCGTCGGATTGCCTTCCTTGCCGGCGATGGACGCGATGTTGACGATGCGCCCGTAGTTGTTGGCGACCATGTGCGCGGCTGCCACCTTGCAGCAGTAGAAGACGCCGTTCATGTTGATGTCGAACACGCGCTGCCACTCGTCGACGGGGTAGTCGATCACCGTGGCGTTCTTGCCCGCGACACCGGCGCTGTTGACGATGGCGTCGACCTTGCCGAAGGCCGCGACGGTGGACTTGAACGCCGCCTCCACATCCGCGAACTTCGTGACATCGACCTTCACCGTGTGGACCTTCACGCCCGAGACCGACTTGGCGGCGGCGGCCATCGACTCGTCGTTCATGTCCCAGATCGCCACGTTGGCGCCGGAGGCGGCCAGGCGCTGGACGATGGCGAGACCGATGCCGGAGGCACCGCCGGTGACGATGGCGGAGCGGCCGGCCATATCGAGCTTGTTCATGAGTTCCCCCTAGGAGTGGCGGGCAGCCGGGCGGCCGCCTCGAGAAACCCGGGATTCTACGGGATCGCTCGGGGGCGGCCAGGGAAGGTCCGCGCAGGATATGCGGCCCTTCCCTACCGCACGAGGTTCAGGAACAGGGTGATGTTGAGCGAGTTGGCAAAGTCGATGAGCACCGCGCCCACGAGCGGGATGATCAGGAAGGCCCGGGGTGCTGGCCCGAAGCGGTCGACGAGGGACTTCATGTTCGCCACGGCGTTCGGGGTGGCGCCGAGGCCGAAGCCGCAATGCCCGGCGGCCATCACCGCGGCGTCGTAGTCGCGCCCCATCACCCGGAAGGTCACCCAGGTGGCGAACAGCGCCATCACCACGACCTGCACCGACAGGATCACGAGCATGGGCACGGCAGCATTCGTGAGCTCGCCAAGGTTGAGACTCATCATGGCCACGGTCAGGAAGAAGGCCAAGCAGAGGGAGGCGATCACGTCGACCGTCTCCGACCGGATCCACGCCCGGCCGCCGAGATCAAAGACGTTCCGCAGCACGACACCCAGCACCATGGCGCCGATGTGCGGCGGAAACTTGAGTCCGGACAGCTCGATGAAGTGGCTCACCCAGGCGCCGGCCTTGATGCACACCAGAACGAGGAGGACGTGCCCGATGGCGCCGGCGCCGAAACTCCTCATCGCGCGAAGGTCGTGCAGGATGCCGCCCTCCCCGGATTCACCCATCGGCAGATGGGCTCGGGGCGACGCGCCAGAGCGCAAGGCAAAGCGCCGGATGAGCCGCACGCCCACCGGCCCGCCGATGAGCCCGCCTGCCACGAGGCCCACGGTCGCCGCCGCGGCACCGAGGACCGCGGCGCTGGCCAGCCCCTCCTTCTCCAGGATCGGCGCGAAGCCGATGGCCGTACCGTGACCGCCCGTCATCGTCATGCTGCCGCAGATCAGTCCGAGCAGCGGATCCACTCCCAGGGCGTGGGCCAGCGCGACGCCGATGCCGTTCTGCGCCACCGCCAGCGCCGTGCCGATGAGCAGGAACAGCAACACCTGACCGCTGCCGCGCCGCAGGACGTCCCAGGTGGCGTTGAGACCGATGCAGGTGAAGAAGCCCACCATCAGCGGCAAGGTCACGTTCTTTGCGGGACGAGTGGCCCACTCGGTCTCGGTGGTCACCAGCCAGGTCCACCAGGCGGCATCCGTCTTGGTGACGAAGCGAACGTCACCCGTACCGGAAAGGCCAAGCAGAAGAATCAGCGCGGAGACCGCGAGCCCGCCGACGACCGGCGCCGGAATGTTGAACCGACCCAGCGCACCGACGCGGCGGGTCATCCACTCGCCGAGCAGCAGCGTCGGGATCGCCAGCAGCACCGGCAGCCAGGCGGGCAAAGTCATCGCCCACCCACCGCAGCGCAACGATGGGGAATGCCGGGCCTCACTCTGTCTGTTCGGGCGTGTTCTTCTTGCCGAACCAGCCCCAGCGGCGCGCGGGCTTCCCCTCGGCGTTGTCGTCGGCCGCTTCTTCGGCTGGCGGTGGTGCGACGGTCTGATTGAAGCGTTCGAAGAAGCTGTCGGCCAGCTTGCGCGCGACGCCGTCGATGAGGCGCGACCCCACCTGCGCGATCTTGCCGCCGACCGTGGCGTTGGCCCTGTACGTGAGGACCGTGACGGCGTCGGACTCCATGGTCAGACTCACTTCGGCCCGGCCCTTGCCGAAACCGGCCACGCCGCCCGAGCCCTCGAAGGCGATGGCGTAGGAGTCGGGCGGAACCGGATCGACGATCGTGAGCTTGCCGACGAACTTCGCCTTCACGGGCCCGACGGCGGCGACCATGGTCATCTTGTATTCATCGTCGGTCACGCGCTCGACGCTCTCGCAACCGGGAATGCACTGCCGGAGGATCTCCGGGTCGTTGAGGGCTTCCCACACCGCCTGCTGCGGCAGGGGAATCAACTGCTCGCCCGTGATTTCCATCGGGGTTGGCTCCGAATATCGAAAGAGGGTGCTGCATGGCGATGCGAACCGATGACTTGCATCAGGTCCGCGAGAGAGTCGACATTATGCGCTGGAAGGAAATGGTCGACGAAGGGCAGCAGGAGCCGGATGCCCGCGGCCTTGGGCTCGAAGGCGTCGAAGCGAAGCAGAGGATTCAGCCAGACGATGCTGCGGCAGGACTTGCGCAGGCGCTCGGCTTCCCGCGCGAGCGTATCGCCAGGGTCGCGATCGAGACCATCCGTGATGAGCAGCACCGTTGCATTCTGTCCGAGCACGCGGCGCGCCCAGCGCCAGTTGAACTCTTCGAGACTCGACGCGATGCGCGTGCCGCCGGACCAGTCGGCCACCGCGTGCGTGACGGCGCCTAGCGCGATGTCCGCATCGCGATGTCGCAGCTGCCGCGTGATGTTGGTAAGTCGTGTGCCGAACAGGAACACGTGGACGCGGTCGCGATCGTTGGTGATGGCGTGCAGAAAGTGCAGGAACATCCGCGTGTAGTTCTGCATCGAGCCCGAGATGTCGCACAGCACGACCAGCGGCGAGTGTCGCTCCCGCGGTCGGCACCAGCGCAGCGGAATCAGCTCGCGCGGGCCGCGAAGGCTCGCACGCAGTGTCGCGCGTGGATCGACGCGCGCCCGGGTCCCCGCCGTTTCGAACCGGCGCGTACGCACCGGCGGAATCGGCAGGCGCATGCGCGCCATGAGCTCGCGCACCTCCTGCAGTTCGGCGAGGGACATCGCCGCGAAGTCCCGCTTGCGCAACGATTCGCTGGCGGACGGCGCGAGCACCGTCTCGCGCACTGTGCGCATCAGCGCGGGCACTTCCTCGATGTCGCCGGACTCCAGCGCGAGCGCTTCGGCCACGCGCCGCTGCAGCAGCGATTCGTCTTCCGGAATCGCGTCGGGCACCACCATCGGCGGCGCCGGGCGCCTTGCCGCGGACTCTTCGCGTGCACGCCAGAACGCACGGAACGCGGCGTCGAACACTTCGAAGTGCTCACGCCGCGAGACGAACAGCGAAGCGAACGTCCAGTAGACGTCGTCACGCCGGTCGAACCCGCAAAGCGACACCGCCTGCAGCGCGTCCATCACCCGGCCCGTGCCGACCGGCAGTCCGGCGCGGCGAAGGACGCGGGCGAAACGGACCACGGCATCGATCATCGAAGGGCTCCCAACGTTTTGTCACACTTTACGTCGTGCTGCATTGCAATGCGAGTAATGGTTGAAATGCGCGACGGGGCGGGCGTAGCATTTCCCCACGGGCGGTTTTTCCCCGTCCGAGGTCTGTATCGCAGTGGACCTGAGGAGGTGACCAATGTGCTTCGAATTCGAATGGCTGTACTGGGCCCAGCTGGCCCAGGAGAAAGCGCGTAACGAGGACCTGGCGGCCAAGGCGCAGAAGCCTGCCGAGCAGCCGGTCTGGGCGTCGCGCAGTCCCGCCCCTGAAGAATCCGACCATCACCACGAGCCCGCGCACGCCTGATCCGCGCCGCCTGATTCAAATCTTTTGTAACAAGTTTTTTCAGAAGCCCCGCCGTCGCGGGGCTTCGTCTTTTCCGGGGGCGGTTTGCGTTGCGATCCGCCACTCCCCGGAGTCGGCCCCTGGGGGGCCTCGTCCGGGCTACGGGGAACCGGGTCTCCGAAGTCGACCCCGATGGGCGACACCTTCCGATCGTCTCTTGTCGTTTGATTTTTCGGCGTGAATGGCGCGTGCGGCCGATATCACGCCCATCCTCCCCGCCGTTTCGTCCCCGATCGCAGACAGATTCGGCGGCTGCGCGGGCAGCCTTACCCGCATGGCATACGCAAGCCACTGTGTTTCCTGCGTTTTGCGAAGGTGGCACGGCGATTGAGTAAGAGGGAGTGCGGTCATCTATCCCGATTCGCCGCAATCAGTCTTCACCATCGACGTAGGAGGTAGACATGAGAAAGAACCTGTTCCGTGACCCGCCCAAGCGCAGCGGTCTCTACGCCATCGCGGCCGCACTGGCCGCCACGGTCATCGCGGTCGGTCCCGCGGTCGGCGGCGGCATGAAGCCCGAAGAAGTGAACGCCATGTTCAAGAAGGCAGACGCCAACGCGGATGGCAAGGTCACCAAGGAGGAACTGAAGGCGATGGATCCGACGCTCGCCGAGATCTTCGATCAGGCCGACAAGGACAAGGACGGTCGACTGACGAACAAGGAGTTCGCGGATCTGTTTTCCTGATGTAGCAAGGTCGCGACGGCGTGCAGCCGTGACGGTGTGACACTTCGCCGTTACCGAGCCCTTCGCCGATCGCGACATCACCGTTCCGATTCGTCGGGCGGGAGCAGCGCCTGCGCGCTGTTGCCGTCCGGCGTTTTCGCTTCACGGTCGTATGCTCGGCACTCACGACGCATCGCCTCCCGTAGCCCCGACGAGCGCCGCATGGCGCGACTCCCGGGGCACGGCGACCTCGTTCACCACCGCACCCCGGAGTCAGGGCATGCGCCCTTCGTCCGTATATGGACTCCTCCCGGTTTGCAAGCAGAACGTTTGATGGTTTTTTGATCGACTGCGACCGTATATCCGGCCTCTGAGGTGGGCGT